>Ga0073934_10000023_pt1 | contig 480443 bp, 482 predicted proteins | sample LarsenN4metaG_FD_76834 | JGI IMG/M metagenome (GOLD analysis project Ga0073934, IMG submission 76834) | Hot spring sediment bacterial and archeal communities from British Columbia, Canada, to study Microbial Dark Matter (Phase II) - Larsen... ... | reverse complement strand
CTGTTGCACGGCCTCAGGACTATGCGCATCGGCGAGCGTGAAGCCACTGCTCGCGGTGCGCCGCAGCGCGTTCAGGTGGGCGCCGCAGCCGAGCAGCTGGCCCGCATCGTGTGCGATGGAGCGGATATACGTCCCCTTCCCGCACGCCACCTCAATCGTGGCGTATGGCGGGTTGAAGCTGGTGATCTCGATCGCATCGATCCTGACCGTTCGGGGTGACGCCTCGCGCGGCGCGCCCTCGCGAGCGTATCGATAGAGCGGCCTTCCAGCGACCTTGACGGCGCTGTACGGCGGCGGCCGCTGCTGCACCTCGCCGACGAATCCGGCGAGCACCTGGGCGAGGCGCTCGCGCGTCACACCGTCGAGCGGCACCTCGCGCGTGACGCTTCCATCGGCGTCGTAGGTGTTGGTGCTGACACCCAGTCGCAGCGTTGCCACGTAACGCTTCTGCGCGTCGTCTGTGTACTCGATGAGGCGGGTCGCTGACCCGATCGCCAGGGGAAGCACGCCTGTCGCCATGGGGTCGAGCGTGCCGGCATGGCCGACGCGACGAATGCCCGTCAGGCGACGCACCAGCGAGACCATCGAGAACGAGGTCGCGCCCCGCGGCTTGTCGATGATGAGAAACCCGCTCGGCATCGCCATAGAGCATACGGCCCACCTGCCAGCGTCGCGTTCGGTCAATGGTGCATTCGTACCTCATACCGGGCATTCGTGCGCCGTACGCTTGAGTCGAGGGGCATGTGCGGTTGACGGAAGATCCACCGTATGCACGGATGCCTCCGTATACTGCACGGAACGCGAGCAGGCTCGCGCTCCGGTCCGGTCCACCAGCAGTGGCCCCCGCAGGCCCGGGAGAGCGACATCATGGTGTTAGGCAAGATCCTGAACCTCGGCGGCGAGCAGGAAGTCGAAGACGAGCGGCCGAGCATCATAGGCCCCGACGAGCCCAGGACGTTCGCCGAGATGCTGGAGCACAACCGGCGCCGGTACGGGAACCGCATCGCGTTCCAGCAGAAGGTCCGTCGAGACTGGCAGCGCTACTCGCACGAGGACGTCTACCAGCGCTCGTACGATTTGGCGGCGGGGTTCCGTGCCATCGGTGTGCAACCGGGCGATCGCGTCGCCATCATCCTCGAGAACGGATACGACTGGGTGTGCGTGTACTACGGCATAGTGCTTGCCGGCGCGATCGCGGTGCCGATCTACTACGACCTGCGGCCAGTCGAAATCGGCGAGATGGTTGCGCACGCGGATCCCGTGGCGGCGGTGGTATCAACGAAGGCGCTGGGGCGCATCGGAGGACAACTCGGGAAGCTGCGATCGATCATCGTGGCGGACGGCACGGAGCGGCGCGAGGGGATACCCGGCAGGCTGCTCCGGCGTTCGCAACCTGAGCGGCTGACGTTGTCGGACGTCGAGGCTGCCGTGACGGAGGTCGCCCGGCGCGATGTCGCCGCACATGTCATCCAGGCCGACGATGTCGCGTCAATCGTGTTCACATCCGGCACGTCGGGCGGCCAGAAGGGCGTGATGCTCACCCACCGCAACTTCATGGCCAACCTGGCACAGGTGCGCCGGTCGATCCCGTTTGATGAGCGGGACAGGATCGTGATGGTGCTGCCGCTGCATCACGCATTCCCGTTCATCGTGACGCTGGCACTCGCACCGTCGGCGGGTGGCACCACGACGTTCGAGAACGACCTTCGGCGCATCCGCGATCGCTTCGTCGAGGTGAAGCCGACGATCTTCCTGGGCGTGCCCGCACTGCTCGAGATCATGTACCGGAACATTGTCCACGGTATCGAGGCACAGGGCCGCCTGGAGCAGTTCGAGAAGGGCCTGAAGTACGTCGAAGCGACGAAGCGGCGCACGGGCATCAACATAGGCCGGATCGTCTTCCGCGAGTTACACAAGCGGCTGGGCGGGAGCCTGCGTTTCATGGTGAGCGGCGGCGCCGCGCTCAACCCACAGACGGCTCGCGACTTCGCGCTGCTCGGCGTGCCGATCATCCAAGGATGGGGGCTGAGCGAAGCGGCGCCGGTGCTATCGGTGCAGCGCTGGAATCCCCGACGCTTCTACCTCTCGAATTACTACGAGGAGCGTATGGGCTCGATCGGGCAGGCCATCGAAGGGGTGGAAATCGCGCTCATCGACGTGCCCGAGAAGGAGTTGTACGTGCATCTCCACGGTGAGGGAGAGCTTATCGCCCGCGGCGAGAACATTACCCCGGGATACTGGCGCTCCGAGGAGGCGACCCAGGCGCTGAAGGTGGGCGAGTGGCTTCGCACAGGCGATATCGGACGCATCGACGACGAAGGTAACATCTGGATCACGGGTCGCAGCAAGTTCGTCATCGTCCTTGAGTCCGGCGAGAAGATCTATCCCGACGAGGTCGAGGAGAAGCTGGAACTGGCGCCTGCGATCCAAGACATCGTCGTTCTCGGACGGAAGCAGCGTGGCAAGACACAGGTCATGGCGGTTGTCTACCCGAATCGCGACGAGGTGCTAAAACGCATCGAAGGCCGCCAGCTCAGCGAGGCCGCCGTCCGCGAAATCGTGGAGCAAGGCATCCGTGCGCAGGAAACGAACGTGGCGCCTTTCAAGCGCATCGTGGACTTCATGCTCACGGACGAGCCCCTTCCCCGCACGCCAATCCGCAAGGTCATGCGGGGGCACATCCGCGAGTCATACTCGTTCGACCTGGCAACGTGGGAGCGCTCATGGGGCGACTTCCTGACGGCCACGGCGACGCCCGGCGCAAGCAGCGAAGCGGTTACCGACGAGCCTGGCGAGGAGCCGCTCGACTAAGGCGCAGGTCGGGCCCGTTTCCATACAAGGCGCTCGCTACGACCTTGCCCGGCGCAGCGTCGAACCATGCCGTGCGGCGGGAGTATCAAGCAGGGATCTTTCCGTACCAGGGATCGTCGTGGGATATCGGGAACGTTACCCGCTGACCGGTAGCCGCGGATTTGTAGATTCCCGTTATCAGCTCCATTGATCGGCGGCACTCGTCGACCGTGACGAGCGGGCGCCGGCCAGTCAACGCCGCCTCGATGAAGTCACTGAGCACGGGCACATGCAGGTGGCGCGTCGCATCGGGCACGGCCTCGGTCGCCTCGCGCACCGCCGCTTCGGCCCTGGCGGCGTCCACGGCCGTGATCCGGAATGGGGCGCTGGTCGGGTCGTACGGCGACTCTGAGGAGACCGCCTGCAGATGATCGCCAAAGATCTCGAGCCGGCTGCGGTTGTCCTGCGCGTTCACAGTGACGATGACCTGCCCGATCGCGCCGCTGCGAAACCGTATGGTGGCAAGCGCGGTGTCCTCTACTTGAATGGGCAATTTCACCGTCGCGGCGTCAGCCAGGACGGATTCAGGCTCGCCCATCAGCCACAACAGCATGTCGATGCTGTGAATGCCGTGACCCATGGTCACGCCTCCACATTCCTGCTGCCACGTGCCTCGCCACCAAACGCTGTAGTACTCCTCGTCGCGGTGCCAGAGCGTCTCCGACAGGCCGAAGCGCAGCGGGCCGAATTCTCCGCGGTCGATCAGCCACTTCACCTGCCGCGCGCCCTGCCCGACACGATGCTGGAAGACGCCCGCGAACGTCTTGCCGCTCCCGCGCTCCGCCGCGGCAATGCGGTCGAGCCCGGCCAGCGTAGGCGACACCGGTTTCTCGCAGAGCACGTGCGCTCGCGCTCCCAGCGCCTCGACTACCTGCTCGACGTGCAGGAACGGCGGCGTGCAGATACAGACGGCGTGCACCACGGGATCAGCGAGCAAGGCGCGATAGTCCGTATAGACGTTCGGAATTTCGTAGCGCTGGGCTTGCTGCCTTGCCGCCTCCTCAACAACATCGGCGATCGCGACGACGCGGGCACGCTCGCGGTTGGCACTGCTGCGCACTGCGAGAATATGGGAGTGGGAGATTCCGCCTGCCCCGATGATGCCGATCCCCAGCGGTTCCGCCATGCCCTACACTCGCGCCGGCGCGGCCAACTGGACGCGTGAGAGGGCATGCGCAACCGCGTGTCGTTGAGCGTCATCCAGGCCCAGTAGCGGCGGCCGCATATGCCCGGCGGGAATGACACCGAGGTGCCGGAGCGCCTCCTTCATGCGCGCGCGATAGTCGCGTACCGGTGGCGCGAAGAGCGCATCGGCGAGCGGCCGAACCACGCGCTCGTTGATCCCCTGGGCGTCGGCGATGCGTCCTGCTGAGAGGAGGCGAATCATTTCGATCTGCTCCGCAATGGCGATAGTGCCGAAGCCAATCAGCGCGCCATCGCCTCCCAGGACGAACGACTCGAAGATGAAGTTGTCATTACCAGTGAGTAGCTGGATGCGGCGGGGCGCCGCGTCCAGGATTTGGCGCGTCTGCACGAAGCGTATGGCGTCGAACGACGCTTCCTTTATCGCGATGACATTCGGGATCTCGATAAGCCGGAGCAAGCTCTCGCGCGAGAACAGCACGCCCGCCAGGGCGGGCTGGAGCTGAAACAGCACCATGGGAAGCGGCACGGCGTCCGCGATGGCGCGGTGGTACGCGTACGGCACATCGGGAGGGAGCGGCTCACCGGCGAAGGCCGGTATGGGGAACACGACGACGCCTGCGGCACCGGCCCGTTCGGCGTCACGCGCGAGCTCGACCGCCGCAGCGGTATACGGGCCTCCTACGCCGGCCAGGATGGGCACGCGCCCGTTGGTCTCGTCCGCGTAGATTTCGAGCACGCGGCGTCGTTCCTCGCGCGAGAGGTGCGGTCCCTCGCCGGTATCCATGTTCACGGCGAGCGCCTTCAGGCCATCGAATCCGAGGAGCCAGCGGATGTAATCACGCAGCGCCGGCTCGTCAGGTTCACCCGCGGCCGTCATGGGAAGCACGGTGGCCGGGATCAGCCCTCGAAGGTCAACGTCGGTCATGTCGTTCGCTTCCCGGCGCGCTCATCGCGTTCCTGATGGAGCGGCATTCTAACAGCGGAGCGCAAAGTGTTCACGACCACTTTAGGGGTTCTTAACAGGGGCACCCTAGGATGTCGGCGAGGGGCCGGCCGAGGCATGCTCCCCCGCCTCGACTGGCCCCGGACTCCCTCCACCAACAACCGCAATGTGGGGCCCGATTCTGCGCGTCATGTGCCGGCAAGTGCACGTATACTGAGGTGCACGGCGCCATCGTCTAGAGGCCTAGGACGCCGCCCTTTCAAGGCGGAGATCGCGGGTTCGAATCCCGCTGGCGCTACCACGCACGCGCATCGGCCCGGCACGCTCCGGGCCGATTCTCATTCCGGCAGATCGCAACCCACCCCGCCCGGTTGGCAGTTCACGCGCCGCGCCCAGACAATGCGTCGGTCGGGATACCCGCTCGGGCCAAACGCCCCGGCGGCCGTGATGAATGTCGCCGACTCGGCCGCGGTCGCGATCGTGACGTCGGCGAAATCACCATCGCGGGCAGTCAGCTTGTTGAACTCCACGTGGTAGTACAACCGACGTCCGTCGGTCAACTCAATGGCGATGATCTCGCCGGGGCGCACCTCGGCTAGGCGAAAGAACACCCCTGGCCCGACCCTCGTGCGATCGAGATCGCCAGCGAAGACCGCATTGCCGCCGGACAGCGGCAAGCCCCCAAACCCCGGCCACTCCGAGAAGTCGTACCAGGCAACGACCGCGGCGGATGACGGCTCCGGCATCCGCCCGTCCAGGCCAACCTTCTGCACTTCCACCGCGGCGTCAACAGAGATCGAGGGGATGACGATGCGAGCGATGTTGAACGTGCCCCGTCCTGCAGTCCCGCTTCGCCGCTGTGCGAGGTCTTCCAGGGTAAGCCGGCTGCCGTCGCTAAACGTCAGCCTCTCGAGGGGTGGCACACGCGGCACGCCGTCGGGACCGATATCGGGGGTATTCGTTGGCTGCTGGCTGGGCGGGGGCGGGCGCCCGCTGACAGGCGGCGGACGGCCCATGACCGATGTGCGCGTCACCGAGGCGGCCGGCGTGGCGCGAGCTGCGGTCGTGGACGTTTGCGCCGACGTGCTGGTCGCCGTCGGCGCGGCCAGGCCCGGCGTCGCCGCGGCGCGGGACGGATCCTGACCCGGCTCGTCGTCGCACGCCGCTGCCAGGAACAGCAACGGCGCGAGCAAGAAGGTGAGGCGGCGCGACATCGCAGGCAGTATGAGCGAAACCGTGGTGGCTCGCCTGTACCGCCATCGCTTCGTACCCTGCCGGTGATGGAGCACACGCGCTTGTTCGACCTCTCCGGCAAGGTCGCGTTGGTCACGGGCGGCAGCCGTGGCCTGGGGCGCGAGATGGTCCTGGCATTCGCACGAGCCGGCGCTGACGTCGTCATCGCCAGCCGGAAGATCGAGAACTGTGAAGCGCTTGCGCGGGACGTGACTGCAGCGACCGGCCGCAACGCGCTCCCCGTGGCCTGTCACGTTGGCGAGTGGGAGCAAGTCGAGCGGCTGGCAGCCACCGCGTACGAGCGCCTCGGAAGGATCGATGTGCTGGTCAATAATGCCGGCATGTCGCCGATCTACGACCATGTCAGCAACGTCTCCGAGGAGCTGTACGACAAGGTACTCGACGTCAACCTCAAGGGACCCTTCCGGCTGACCTCGCTCATTGGCACTCGCATGGTCGAACAGGGGGGAGGCTCCATCATCATGGTGTCGAGCAGCGCCGCGATTCATCCAACGAGCAACGTCATCCCCTACGCGGCGGCGAAAGCGGCGCTCAACGCGATGACGGTCGGCTTTGCGCATGCGTTCGCGCCTACGGTGCGCGTCAACTGCATCATGCCCGGACCGTTCCTCACCGATATCTCGAAGGCGTGGGATCTCGATGCCTTCGGGCGCCAGGCGAAGCAGACGATCTTCCTCCAGCGCGGCGGTCAGCCGCATGAGATCGTCGGCGCCGCCCTCTATTTCGCGTCTGACGCGTCTTCATTTACCACCGGCGCGGTGCTGCCCGTTACGGGCGGCGGCTTCGGATAGTGACGGCGTATGCCGCGCGCGCTGTGGCCCGTTATCGCTGCGATGGCTGCCTTTGCCGCGGTTGTGCTGGGCGTACTCGCCTGGGCAGGCCTCAGCGGCAGCGCCGGATCGCAGCGCGGCCTCGTCGTCTTCAATGACACGCAGCAGACCATCACCCTGACTTTCGCGGACGGACAATCGGGCAGCATCACGCCCGACGACGAGCGCACGTTCGTCATCAAGCGGGAGTCGTTTCCTTCGGACGTTACCGTGCGCGACGAGGATGGTGTCGTCATCCACGTGCGCCGGTTCGAGTACGAGGAGTTCGCCGACGCCGATTTCCGTATCTCATTTGACCGGCGCGGCTTCTACCCCACGTCGATCTATCGCGACCCAGGCAGCACGCCGACGCCTGATTGACGTTGCATGTGCCCGGCAGCCATCGTAGGCTTGCCGCCATGGGCGATGAACCAGCAAACGCCGAACCGCACCTCCCGCCACCGAACAGCATCACGTATATCCAGCTGCCGGCGGACGAGGTGGAGCGCGCCGCGGCCTTCTACGCCGCGGTCTTCGGTTGGACGATCCGCAGAAACGATGAACACGTCAGCTTCGAGGACGCCGGCGGACACGTGAGCGGCGCCTGGGAGCCCGGGCGCGAGCCGTCCCGTACGCCCGGCATCCTGCCGTACGTCTACGTTGACGACGTCGACACGGCGGTCGCCAGTATCTTGGCGCACGGCGGTGATATCGTCCGGCAGCCGCATGCAGAAGGCGGCCTGCGCGTTGCCACGTTTCGCGATCCGGAGGGCAACGTCCTCGGCATCTGGCAGGTGACATGACGTCGATGCTCCTGCACAACGCGACCATCATCGATTGCACGGGGGCGGAGCCACGCGCGCACCACAGCGTGTTGATTGAGCGCGGACGCATCGACCGCATCGCGCGTGCGGACGCCATCACGCCGCCCGATGGCGCACACGTGGTCGATTGCGGCGGCCTGACGCTGCTGCCCGGGCTTACCGATGCGCACGTGCATTTCGGGCTCACCGCCGAGGGCCCGAATCCGCCGCCGGAAAGCTACGTCTCCTACGTGCTGAAGGTCGTCGAGAACATACGGATCGCGCTCGATGAAGGCTTCACGACGGTGCGTGACGCGGGCGGACTCGACCCCGCCTACGCGCTGGCGGTGGAACAGGGCCAGCTCGTCGGGCCGCGGATCCTGCCATCCGGCTCCTTCATCACGATCACTGGTGGGCACGGCGACCAGCGACCGCGCTTCGTGGATGAAGCGCCGCGCTCGATTGCCGGTCTTGTCGCCCACAGCGAGGTCGTCGACGGACCTGACGCCGTGCGCGCCGCCGCCCGCCGGCAGATCCGCCGCGGCGCCACGCAGGTCAAGCTCATGGTGTCGGGCGGTGTCATGTCTCCCAATGATCCGCTCGAAAGTACGCAGTTCACCGTGGAGGAGATCGCCGCAGCGGTGCACGAGGCGCACGCCTTTGGTACGTATGTACTCGCGCACTGCCACACCGTCCCGGCGATGAACAACGCGCTCGCGGCAGGTGTCCGCTCCATCGAGCACGGGAGCATCCTCGACGACGCCACCGCCGCTCGCATGGCCCGCGATGGCGCGTTCCTCGTTCCGACAATGGTCATCCTCGAGATCCTGGCGCGCGCCGAGCGCATTCCGGAGTTCAGCCGCCGCAAGCTGGAGCTGGTGCGCGGCGAGACGGCGAGGAGCCTCGGTATAGCGCGCTCAGCTGGCGTGAGCGTCGGTTCAGGGTCCGATTTGCTCGGCCCGCGCCAGTCGCGCCGCGCCAGTGAGATCGCCTTCAAGGCCAAGCACATGGGCGCCATGGAAGCGTTGATCAGCGCCACACGGACGAACGCCGCGCTGTTCAACATGAGCGAGCGGATCGGGACCCTCGAGGAGGGCAAAGAAGCGGACATCATCGCGGTGGAGGGTGACCCGCTCGACGACATCGAGTGCCTCGTGGATGCGCGCAACGTGCGCGTCGTGGTGCAGGGCGGTCGCATCATCAAGGACACACGAGGTGACTGAGTTGCCCCGTGGCGCCCTATGGAAGGCCCGCCTGGCTGAGCCGGTCACGCGCCTGTTCTTCCGTCAAGAACCCGTAGTGCACGGCGGCCACGTTCCCCTGGCGGTCGACAAAGAAGCTGTCAGGCAGCCCCTGGAGCCGGTACTGGTCGTACACCTCACCCTCCGAGTCGAGCAGGATGGGAAGCGAGAGGCCCAGCTCATCCCAGAAAGCGCGCGCCTGCTCCGCCGACTCCTCGAGGTTCACGGCGAGCACCCTCAAGCCCTGATCCCGCTTCTCGTCGTAGAGACGCTGGATATCTGGAAGCTCCCTGCGGCATGGACCACACCACGTCGCCCAGAAGTTGATCCACACCACCTGCCCGCGCAGGTCTCCCAGGGTGATCAGTTCACCCTCAGCCGTGAGCAGCTCGAAGTCAGGGGCCGGACTTCCCTTCGCCGGCGACCGGTCATCCAGCGGCCCGCGCGCGGTCACGTCGGAAGGCGTTCCATCACTGTCGATCGACTGTCCGCCGCCATCGACGTTCCGCAGGTACAGGAATAGCGCGGCCAGGGCAACGAGGAGCGTGGCAGCAAGAGCGCCGCGCACGATCGGCCGTTCGAGCATCGCCCGCGTGGGGGTGTGGGACATCATGATCACTATACGGGGCAAGCTTCTGTCGCGATGCAGCGAGACGCCGGTGAGCGGCGGAGAACCTACGCGTCTACTCGTCTATCATCGAGTGAAGCCGTCGACCACACTGGGAGCACCACATGCGAGTTGGACTGCAGGTACCGTACTTCACCTGGCCCGGAGGACCCGCGCGACTAGGGGACGATTTCGCGGGGGTCGCGCAACGCGCGGAGCAGGCGGGCTTTGCGTCGTTCTGGGTCATGGATCACTTCTTTCAGCTTCCCGGGCTCGGGGCCGCGGAACTGGACATGCTGGAGGGCTACACCGCCCTCGGCTTCGCGGCCGGGAAGACCTCGCGTATCAAGCTGGGCACCATGGTCACCGGCAACACCTATCGGAATCCCGGCGTCCTCATCAAGGCTGTTACCACGCTCGATGTGCTCTCTGGCGGGCGGGCGTACTTCGGCATCGGCGCAGGCTGGTTCGAGCGTGAGCATGTCGCGTTTGGCATCCCGTTCGACACGTTCACAATCCGCTTTCAGAAGCTGGAAGAGACGCTGCGCATTACGCACCAGATGTGGTCGGACGACAACGGCCCGTTTGAGGGGCAGCACTATCGGTTCGCCGAGACGATCTGCACACCGCAACCGGTGTCGAAGCCCCATCCCCCCATCATCATCGGGGGACGCGGCGAGAAGAAGACCTTGCGGTTCGTGGCCAGGTACGCCGACGCCTGGAATATGGGCACGTCGATCGATGAGAACGGCGCCGAGGAGTTCCGCCGCCTCTCACGCATCCTCCGTGAGCATTGCGAGCGCGAAAGCCGTCCATACGAGGCGATTGAGAAGACCACGCTCGGCACGCTCTGGCTCAGCAAGGAGCCCCGCGAGCGGTGGGTGACGCCAGGGCAGGCGATCGGGCGGCTGAAGCTGCTGTCTGACGCAGGTGTCGACCAAGCGATCGTGAACATGCCCAACGTGGATCGGCCTGAGACACTGGAGATGATGGCGGAGGTCATCGCGGGCCTCGCGTAGCCGGCGAGCTTCGCTTGCACCGCCGGAGGGCTCGTACGATGATGAGCCACGCTCATCGGAGGTCCGCATGGTGCGCCAGAAGAAGACCGACCCGGAACTGCCAATTCTGCTCCCTTTCACACCGGGACAGGCCAGCAACGGTGAGTTCGTGCCGCGCGAGCGCTCGAGATCGCACCTTCAGGCCGAAGCGCTCGCGCACGAGATGGCGGAGCGCATCGCAGCGAAGCGCGGTGTGGACCGCCGGCGCTTCCTGATGAGTGCGGGCGGCCTCGCGGTGACGCTGGCAGCGATCAACATCGTGGGCTGCGACGACGACGACGGAGCGACACCGGAGCCGACTCCCGGCGGCACCTTCGACGTGCCCACGGACGCTGACCCTGACGCCGTCTGTGAGAAGATCGAGGGCGATGAGTTCATCTTTGATGTGCAAACGCACCATGTTGATCCGGAAGGCCCGTGGGTGAATGAGAGCCCCGCTACAGCCGGATTCTTCCGCCAGTTCCTTGGCGGCGACCCCTCGTGCAGCGAAGCGGATCGACTGGATTGCCTCAGCCGCTACTACTACGCGCATGACATCTTCCTCTCGAGCGATACGGCGATCGCAGTGCTCTCCGATACCCCTTCGGGGAACGACTCGGACGACCCGCTGAACTTCGATGAAATGAAGCGCACCCGTGACATCATCAACGAGCTTTCGCCCGCCGATACCGGGCGCGTCCGCCTCCATAGCGTGGTGGTACCGAACGTTGGCAACGTGCAGCTAGCGCTCGAACGCATGCAGGCCCGCGCCGAGGCCATGGATGTCTCGGCGTGGAAGGTCTACACCCCGTATGCCGGCACGAGCGGCGGCTGGTTCCTCGACGACGACGTCGGCCTGCAAGTTGTCGAACAGGCGCGCGCGCTCGGCGTCAAGACGATCTGCGCGCACAAAGGCCTGCCTTTGTTCGGATTCGATCGCGCCTACGCATCGCCCCGCGACATCGGGGTGGTCGCACGACTCTATCCGGATATGAATTTTGTGGTGTACCACTCCGGCTGGTACCCGGGCCGGCGCGAAGGCCCGTACGACCCCAACACGGTCGAAGGCGTCGACGTGCTGGTGAAGAGCCTGCTGGACAACGGCATCCAGCCGAACACCAACGTCTATGCTGAGCTTGGCTCCACCTGGCGAAACATCATGAGCAATCCCACGCAGGCCGCGCATGTGCTGGGCAAGCTCATCAAGTACTGCGGCGAGGATAACGTGCTCTGGGGCACCGACTGCATCTGGACCGGCTCTCCGCAGCCGCAAATCGCCGCCTTCCGAGCGTTCCAGATCGAGCCCGGCTTTGCCCAACAGCACGGCTACGCACCCCTGACGCGTGAGGTCAAGGCCAAGATCTTCGGCTTCAACGCCGCGCGCCTCTATGGCGTCACCGACCTGGAGGCCCAGCGCTGCAAGATTGAGCGTGACGAGGTCGAACGCCTGCGCGGCGCCTGGCGCGACGTCGACGGCGACTCGCACGAGGTGCGTTGGGTGCCACGCGGACCCACCTCCCGGCGCGGGATGCTGGAGTGGTTCGCCCGCCATGGCGGGCGATGGCAACTGGGTTGACTGCGCTTATGTCACCTCCAACGGCGCTGCTCTAGGACCTTGGCGCCGCGGCCGACCATAGATTCGTGAAGCGCGCGATCTTCCTCCTCGCCGGCGGCGCCGCCGTGTTCGCGTCGTACCTGACTGTGCTGTTCGGCGTCGCGCCCGACGGCAGCATCGGCGGGCTGAAGATTGCGAGCATCATCCTGCCCGGAATCGTGACTGCTGCAGTGCTCGTGGCATGGATCGTCTGGGACACGCGCAATCTGCGGCGCGCGAACGAGCGGGCCGAGGAGCTCAGCGCCCAGCTCGTCCGCAAGGAGATCGAGATCGGTCGACTGGCTACGGTCGATGAGCTCACCGGGCTCTACACGCGCCGCGAGTTCGATGAGATGATCCGGCTGGAGTTCGAGCGCCGCCGCCGTCACGGCCGCGAGTTCGCCCTCCTCCTGCTCGAGATCGACGATATCGCCGAACTCGGCGAGCACGTCGGCGCGCTCAACAAGGGATTCCTGATCGCGGAGGTCAGCGCGATCCTGAAGCACATCCTGCGCACGAATGACCTCGGTTGCCGTTACACGCACGACAGCCTGGCCATGCTGCTGCCGGAGACCAATGAGACGCAAGCTCGCGTGGTCGCGGAGAAGGTCCGGCTCGCGGTCGGCCGGCACGACTTCCTCCAGCAGGTCGACCGGATGAAGACCGTACGCGTCACGGTTTGCCAGGGCATCGCGCTCGCGTCACCCGCGATGGAGTCGCACATCGACCTGGTGAAGGCGGCCGAACAGGCGCTGGCCGAGGCGCGCGCAGCCGGATTTGACCAGGTGCGCATCGTTAGAGGAGAGGCATCGCGGTCGCAGGATGCGGCGTAGCCAGCCGTCGCTTCGTCTATACTCGCCGCGTGACACCCTGCATCGTCCTCACCGTCTGACATCATGCCGATCGCGCGGCTTCGCGGCACCGTCGAAGAGAAGGGCGACGACTGGGTGATCGTCTCGGTCGGCGGGATCGGCATGCGTGCATCGATGCCCACTTCCGCCGTCGAGTTGCTTGAGCCGGGGCAGCGGGCGGCGCTCTTCACTCACCTGCATGTGCGCGAGGACGCACTGACGCTGTTCGCCTTCGCCGCGGAGGACGAACTCCGTCTGTTCGAGCAGTTGATCGAGGTGAACGGGGTAGGACCGAAGGTGGCGCTCGCGATGCTTTCCGCCCTCGATGCGCCCGCGCTCGCGTCGGCCATCGCCGGCGGGCGCAGCGACCTGCTGCGAAAGGTTCCCGGGGTCGGTCAGAAGACGGCCGAGCGGATTGTGCTCGAACTGCGCGAGAAAGTCGCGCCGCCGGCCGGCGGCGTGACCCGCGAAGCAGCGCCCAGCCGCCCACATGACGCTGACCTGATTGCCGCGCTGACGGCGCTTGGCTATACCCAGGCCGAGGCGATCGACGCAGCGTCGCGGTTGCCCGACGGCGATCTCCTGCTCGAAGAACGCATCCGTCAGGCGCTCGCGCTGTTCAGCAGATGACGGCCCGGCCGCTCCTCGAGCGGGGCACTCCTGCGCATTGTGTTGATGTCATCTACGCTGGACCTTGGCGCCGCAGGTCGACGGTTGATGGCGCACCAGCCACACCCTGAGCCATCTCCGCGCCGCGGCGGATGGCACGCTCGACGGCGCGGGTCGCCAGCGCCTCGATGATGCGATAGTCCGCACCCTGGAGTTCACGCTCACCGGTCGCGAGCACGAACACGGTGTCGCCGTCCCCCTGGGTGTGTGCGGGGCGCACGGCGCGAGCTATGCCATCGTGGCATACGGTCGCAAGGCGGTTCGCCTGCTCCTTCGTGAGCGCGGCATTTGTGGCAACACAGACGATGACGGTGTTCTGGCCAGCGGCCTCCGGTTGCCAGATCCGGCCACGCCGTAGTAGCTCGACGGTGTCCGCGATCGTGCCATCTTCATCGATCGGCCCGGCGATCACGGTTCCATCCTCACCGATGACGTCACCTGAGGCATTGACCGCGGCCAGGCCACCTGCCACCAGGCCATGGATTGACCGCTCGCTGGCCGTGCCCAGCCCGCCCTTCATGCAACGCTCCAACCCGAGCGCCTTGCCGATCGTCGCGCCGGTGCCTGCGCCAACGTTGCCCTCTTCACAGTTCGATGACGCGGCGCGGCAGGCCGCGTAGCCCGCGTCAGCGTTGGGCCAGGCGTCGTGCGCGCCGATGCCCAGGTCGAACAGGATGGCGGCCGGCACGATGGGGATGACGCCCTTGCTGAATGCGTAGCCGACGCCGCGCTCCCGCAGCCAGCGTACGACGCCCGTCGCGGCTTCCAGTCCGAAGGCACTGCCGCCCGAAAGCAGGATCGCGTCAGCGTGCTGGACCAGGTTGCCCGTGCGCAGCAGGTCGGTCTCGCGGGTTCCGGGTGCGGCTCCACGCACGTCCACCCCGGCGATGCACGGCCGGTCAGGGAGCACGACGGTACAGCCCGTGAGTGCCTCGGTATCCGTCCAGTGACCGACGCGGACTCCCGCGACGTCGGTGATCGACCCGGCTGCCACGGGAGAAAGTGTAGCGTCGGCCCACTCGCGGGTCCCGATTGAGGCACCTCTCGCGGCGCCTTATCAGCCTGATGGGCCGTTACGTATTTCGCCCGCGCGGCGCTCCTCTTCCTGGTAGACGGTCAGGACCGCATATACCAGATTCTCCGCCGCGCGTGTCATTGCGTTGATCTGCGTCAATACCTGCTGCAGCTTCTTTTCGTCGACGGAGATCGCGGTGAGGTTGATCGTCCGCCGCTTCGCATCGATCGCCATCGCTGCCACCTGGTTTGCCCGCAGCCCCACGCGATCGAGCCAGGCTGACTGCTGCACGAGCGCGGCGCCCATTCGCCCCTCACCGGCCATCTGCGCCAGCGCCAGAGCCGCGGTCTCGCCCGGCTGCACGGTGTACTCAAGGTCGTACAACAGCTGACCCACGACCTTGCGGAAGTCCTTGAGGTCTCGCTTGGGGAACTGCGGATACCTGGCTGCCGCCTGCTCCGGCGTGGGCACGCCGATCGCCTGCAGCAGCTCCCTGCCGGGCGTCGTCGCTACCTCCTGGAAGAACGCAACCGCCGCGTTGCGATCGAGCTTGAAGTCCATAACCGCCTGCATGAGCGGCATCCGGCCACGCTGCTTCAGCGCATGCCAGAGTCCGATCACGTCGCTCGCCGCGAGCACGTACTGCTCCATGATGTGCATGGCGAGCACCTTACGGTGCGGCGGCGACTCGGTCGCGATGGCTCGCAGCGCTGTCTCTGCCACGATGCGCCGGCTGCGAACGCCTAGCTCGGCGTAGCTACTCAGAAACTCGCGGTCGCGGATTGCGAGAAACTCCGTGAAGCAACGCTCGCAACGGACGGCGTGCGGGCCGTCGTGAAACGATAACGGACGTCCGCATTCGCGGCAGGTTTGCTCCAGCGCGCGTTCGTTCATGCCATCTCAGGATACGTCCTGGGCTGGCCGAGCGGGCAGCCCCTGCCTAGCCGGGCTGGTCGTTACTTCGCGCTCTCGCGAGGGAGTAGCGAACGGGCATGGAGGCGCGCGCGTGACGGCGTCCCCGTACGCCGGCCAACGGGCGCCACTCGTCTCCCTCTTGGCGCCCGTTGGCAGCGAGGGCAATAGACGGTGCTGCGGCCCCCGACCTTGATACGCCGCATCAGCGAGCCACAAACGTAACAAGGAGCGCCCTCGCGGCCGTAGGCCAGCACGCGCTCTTGATTGCTCCCCGGCTCGCCATCGACGTTCACGTGGTCGCGCAGCGTGGTGCCGAGGCTGCTCCCGCGCGCGTCGATGCCCTTGCGCAGCGCATCGACGATGCCCGCATGCAGGCGCGCCCATTCAGGCCTGGTGAGCCTGTTCGCCGGCTTCAGTGGATGGATGCGAGCCACGAACAGCGCTTCATCCGCGTACAGATTGCCAATACCGGCGACCACCGTCTGATCAAGGAGCAGGGACTTGATCGGCAGGGCTCGCCGGCCTGCGCGCGCGCGGAGCACCTCGGGCGTGAACTCGGCCTCGAGCGGCTCTGGCCCGAGCGACTCCATCACCATCGTTGCGTCCTCGACGATCCACATCGTGCCGAACTTGCGAAGGTCAGTCCACCGCAGCTCACGCCCATCATCGAGCGAGAACGTCGCGCGCACGTAGTCGTCTGGAGGGTCTCCTCGCCGCCGATACAGCACGTTGCCGGACATGCGCCTGTGCATGACCCAGACGCGCGTGTCATCGAGATCCACGATGAGGTACTTGCCACGGCGGCGAATGCCCGTGATGACGCGGCCTGTCAACTGGCGGCAGAATTCCTCCGGCGTGACCAGCTGCACCAGGCGGGGCGCATCCGGCGAGATCCAGCAAGACATCACCCGCCGCCCGAGTATGCGCGACTCGAGATCGCGACGGACCGTCTCGACTTCCGGCAGCTCAGGCATAGCATTCGATCATATCGGGGCGCTGACGTTGTCCGTACACTTGCCGTATGCGCGTCGAATCGCCGCCGGCGTGGCTCGCCGGCACGTGGCTTGTACTGGCCGTGGTGGCCATCAGCCTGTCGTTTGCCGTGGCCGGTGAAGGCCCACTCTGGCGCGAACACGACATCAGCGAAGCGGTCCAGGATTGGCCGTTCCCCGGCCACACGTTGAGCGATGCCGTGCGTGCGCTCACCGAGACCTGGCTCGTGGTCGTGCTCGGATCGCTGCTTTCGATTGGGTTGTTCGTCAGCGGCCATCGCCGTGAAGCGCTCGTCCTGCTGGTGTTGATCTTTCTTCTGCCGCTCGTGCAGGCGAGCGTGAAGAACATCGTCGACAGACCGCGGCCGACGCCCGAGCTTGTCGAGATCCGCGGCAGCATGACAAGCGAGAGCTTCCCTGCCGGCCACGTGATGAGCCCAGCGGCCTTGTACGGCTTCGTTATCTGGCTGTGCATCGCCGTACCGATCGTGCCTCTCGGAGCGCGCGTGGCGCTCATGGTGTTGTCAGCGGCGATCCTCTGCCTGAGCGGACTTGTGAACGTCTGGCTGGGCGTGCACTGGCTGTTCGACGTAGTCGGCGGTTACCTCTGGGGGGCAGCGCTGCTTCTGCCTGCGGTCTGGCTTGCGTCTTCGCGGATGCCGCCGGAGTAACGTGCAGCGGCCGTGCCCATCCACGGAGCGGTTACGCTGTCTCCACGAACTCGAGCGCCTGTTCCTCCGTCACGAGCGGGCCGCGTGCGACCTCCAACTCACCCCAGTTGGTGCCGATCTTCACATCTACTTTCAGTGGCACGACCATCTCTATCGACTTCGGCATGACACGCAGGCACATGGCGCGGATGTGCTCGGCCTCGGCGCGCGGCCCCTCGAAGATGAGCTCGTCGTGCACCTGTAGCGTCATGCAGGTGCGCATACCACGTTCGCTCAGTTCCTCATCGATTCGGTTCATCGCCACCTTGATAATGTCGCTCGCCGTGCCCTGGACGGGCATGTTGATCGCCATACGTTCCCCGGAGCCGCGAATCTGGAAGTTTGGCGACTTGATCTCCGGGATGTAGCGCCGCCGCCCCATCAGCGTCTCGACGTAGCCATCCCGCTTGCACTGCTCGATGGTCCGGTCGCGCCATTCCTTGACCTTTGGGAAGCGCTCGAAGTACCGCTGAATGAAGGCCGCTGCCTCCTCGCGCGGAATGCGCTCGCGGGTGGAGAGACCGTACTCGCTCAGCCCGTACAGCACGCCGAAGTTGAAGACCTTGGCGCGGCGCCGCATCTCCGATGTGACCTCATCGATAGGCACGCCGAACACGCTCGATGCCGTCGCTGCGTGGATGTCTTCGTCCGAGAGGAACGCCTCGATGAGCGCCGGATCCTGGCTCAGGTGCGCCATGATGCGCAGCTCGATCTGCGAGTAGTCGGCGGCAAGCAGCACCGGATCCTCGCCGATGTCCCGCGCGATGAAGGCGCGGCGGATACGATTGCCATACCCCGTCCGCACAGGGATGTTCTGCAGGTTCGGGTCGTTCGATGAGAGACGCCCCGTGGCCGCGGTCACCTGGTTGAAGGTCGTGTGGACGCGGTTGGTGCGCGGGTGCACCAGCGCCGGCAGCGCATCGACGTAGGTGCCCTTGAGCTTCGAGATACCCCGGTGCCGCATGATGAGGTCCACGATGGGATGCGCACCGCGTAGCTGCTCCATCGACGTCGCATCGGTCGTGTAACCCAGCTTGGTACGGCGGGTCTTGGGCAGGCCCAGCTCCTCGAACAGTACGTGTGAGAGCTGCTGCGGTGAACCGATGTTGAACTCATGCCCTACCGTTGCATAGGCCTCTTGCTCGATGTCGTGCAGCTCTTGTTGCATCTCCCGTGACATGTCGACAAGCTGCCCTACGTCGATGGCAACGCCGCAGAGCTCCATCTTTGCGAGAACGATCGTTAGCGGCATCTCCACGTCGTCGAAGAGCGGCCACAGGTTGCGTGATCTCAGATCATCCGCGAGTGGTGCGGCGGCCCGAAGCGCAGCATCCGCCTGTGCCGCGCAATACTCGCAGGCGGTCTCAACCGGCACCGCCTGCGGCACGAGCTTGTTCTTGCCTGTTCCGAGAAGCTCCTGCTGCGTGCGGATGTTGATGCCTGCGCGGTCGTACGCCAGCGCCTGAATGGACATATTCGATTCGCCGAGCAGATAAGCCGCGATCATCGTGTCAAAGCGCAGGCTTCGCAACGTGATGCCGTGGTTCGCAAGGACGACGTAGAGGAACTTCCCATTGTGGGCGACTTTCTCGATCTTCTGATCTTCGAGCACAGGACGCAGCGCAGCGAGCACGTCGTCCAACGGGAGCTGTGTCAGTTCGGCGAGTTCCGGCTGGTGGCCGACGGGAATGTACGCCGCTTCGCCCGGTCCCGTGGCCAGCGAGATGCCAACCACCAATCCACGCATCGGATTGGGGTCGCTGTTCTCGATATGGATGGCAACGCGCTTTGCCGCCCTCGCGGCCTTTGTCAGCGCCTGCAGATCCTTCAACGACGTGACGGTGCGATAGTGCGTCGCGAGCGTCGTGGCGTCTTCGCGGGCGGGCCGCGGCGCCTCGATGCCGAGTTCCGCCGGGATGCGCGGGAGCAGCGACCTGAACTCGAGCTCATGAAAGAGCTCCTCGACGCGTCCGCGGTCGAAGCGCTGCAGGCGGCACGCGTCCAGATCCAGGGTGGTCGGCGCATCGCGGTGGATGGTCGCGAGTTCCTTGCTGAAGCGGGCTTCTGCTTCGTGCGCCCGAAGGTTCTCGCGCAGTTTCTCCGGCGTCACCTCGTCGATGCGCTCGTACAAGCCTTCGATGCTGCCGAACTGCTGAAGCAGCTTCGTCGCGGTCTTCTCGCCGATGCCAGGCACCCCCGGGATGTTGTCCGATGGATCGCCCTTCAACCCCTTGTAGTCAGGGATCTGCTCGGGCGTCAATCCGTATCGCTCCTTCACTGCCTCCACGTTGTATGTCACCGCCGGGGCAGCCTTGATGTACGGCCGATACATGAACGCATCGATACCCGGCTCGACCAGCTGCAAGAGGTCGCTGTCCAGCGTCACGAGGGTCACGTGCGCGCCCTGCGCCTTCGCCTGCCGCGCGAGCGTCGCGAGCACATCGTCCGCTTCGTAGCCAGGGGCTTCGAACACGGGCATGTTGAACGCCGCGAGCACCTGCTTGATGCGCTCCGACTGGCGCTTCAGGTCGTCCGGCATCGCCTGGCGGGTTGCCTTGTACCGCTCGTCTTGCTCATGGCGGAACGTCGGACCCGGTGCGTCGAGGGCGACCGCAAGGTGCGTCGGTTTGAGGATGGAAAGGACGCTGAGCAGCGTGCTGGTGAACCCGTATACGGCCGTCGTGACCTCGCCGGTCTTGCGAATGCTGAACTCGATTGCCCTGGAGCTCGAGCTGCCCTGAAAGACCATGAACGAGCGGTAGATCAGGCTGTGGCCATCGACGAGGACGAGCTGTGGCTGTTCACGGGGCATCGGCTGATTATAGGCTGCGGTCGCGGCCAGTCGCCGGCCGCAGGGCTGACATGGGGCGACACGCGGGAGGTACCAAGGACAACAAAAAGCCCCGAGTAACCTTGCGTCGGCTCCTGGTCTCAACCTCGCCCGGGTTCTTCGTGCGGTCGGGGCTTGCGCCCGCGATCCGTTCGTCTCTCCCGGGTTTGTCCACCAGGACGGCGCTCGATTTCTCGGAGCAAGGTGAGAATACGACGACGGCTGCCGCCCGTCAATAGGATCACCATCCAGAATTCATCGAAGTTCACCACGCGGCGTGGCAACCGTATCGAAGCCGGACGATAACCCGTGGGAAACGGCCGCTTATGGTCGGGCGGCGGCTGTCGTGGCGCGCCAGTAGACTGCGCACCATGCGACGCGCCATCCACGCGAGGCCCGACGGCCGGACGCTCACCCTCTATGCGTTCGATCGTCCGCTGCCCGCCGTGCGTCAATTCGATCATGCGCCCGGACGGCCAGCGGGCAGGCCCGGCGAACTGGAGTTGCGCTGGAACGCTCTGCTCGGCGAGTGGGTCATCATCTCCACCGCTCGCCAGGAGCGTACGTTTCTCCCACCCGACGAGTACTGCCCCCTCTGTCCGACCACGCCTTCCAGCCCATTCGCAACGGAAATCCCGGCGCCGGATTTCGAGATCGCCGTGTTCGACAACCGTTTCCCGAGCCTGCGCCCGGACGCGCCCGCTGTGGCGAGCGGCGGGCCCTTCGAACGCCGGGCGCGGGCAGCCGGCACAAGTGAGGTCGTCGTCTATACGCCTGACCACGCCGCGTCGCTACGGACGCTCCCGCAGCGGCACGTGCGCCGGCTCGTCGACGTCTGGACGGACCGCTTCGAGCGTCTTTGCTCGCTGGACGAGACCGAATACGTCTTCGTGTTCGAGAATCGCGGCCGCGAGATCGGTGTCACGCTGACCCACCCGCACGGCCAGATCTACGCGTTCCCCTATGTTCCGCCTCGGATCCAGACCGAGCAGGCAGCGATGCGCGCGCACGGCGCCGAATGTTTGCTCTGCGAGGCGATCGATGGAGAGCTCGCCGGCGGGGCGCGCGTCGTCGCCGAGGCGCCTGGCTGGCTCGCGTACGTCCCGTTCGCAGCACGGGTGCCCTATGAGGTGCACATGGCGCCCACCGAACACCGCTCCTCGCTTCTCGCCCTCAGCGACGCCGAGCGAGGCGGGCTCGCGGCGATCCTACGTGACGTACAGGCGCGCTACGACGGTCTGTGGGGCTTCGACATGCCCTACACCATGTCCATGCATCAACGGCCTGTCCGTGCGGCAGACAGTGACCGCGACCACCTGCACGTAGAATTCATGCCGCCGTACCGAAGCCGGGACAAGCTCAAGTATCTCGCGGGCGTTGAAACAGGCGCCGGAACATTCATCAATGACACGTCGCCTGAAGAGAAGGCCGGCGAGTTGCGTGCCGTCGATGTTGCACTGGCGGATCATGCCGATGAACGGCCCTGAATCACGCGAGCATCGCGTCGAACGGCTGGTCGCCGCCTTCCAGCGCGCCTACGGCGCTCGGCCGCAAGGTATCACGGAGGCGCCCGGGCGCGTGAACCTGATCGGCGAGCATGTGGACTACAACGACGGGCTGGTCTTGCCCTTCGCGATCGATCGCAGCGTGATGTGCGCGTGGGGCAGGAGCGACGACGTCGACACGGTCCACCTCCGCTCGATGGATGCGCCGCACAATCTCGTGCTGTCCGGGCGTGAGCATATGGCACCTCCACGCCACTACGACTGGACCGATTACGGGACAGGTGTTCTGTATGAGCTGGTTGCGAAGGGTCTCGCGCCGTGGGGTGCACTGCTGCTGGTCGGGGGCAACGTACCGCAGGGTGCCGGCCTCTCCTCGTCGGCTGCGCTCGAGGTGGCCCTCGCCGGTGCCCTGCGCGATGCCTTCAACCTGCCCATCGATGACGTCACGCTGGCGCGGATGTGCCAGCGGGCTGAGAACGACTACGTCGGCGTCCAGTGCGGCCTGATGGATCAGTTCGCATCGACCCTTTCAAAGCGCGACCACGCGCTCCTCATCGACTGCCGCACGCTGGCCTACGAACATATTCCCTTGCGGCTCGCGGCGGCGGGACTCGCCGTCGTGATCGCCAACAGCGGCGTCAAGCGCGAGTTGGCCGCGAGCGCTTACAACGCCCGCCGTCGCGAGTGCGGCGAGGGGTTCGCCCTGGTGCGCAAACGCCTCAACCGGCCCGAACTGATCTCGCTGCGGGACGTCAGTGTCTCGGACCTTGAGAGCATCGAGACCGACAGTGTGGCGCTCCGTCGCGCGCGGCACGTCGTCACCGAGATCGCTCGTGTCGCCGCCTGCGTGGAGGCGCTGCACCGGGACGACTTCGCGGCCGCCGGCGCGCTGATGGTCGAGTCGCACCTCAGCCTGCGTGACGACTTCGAAGTGAGCTCGGAACAGCTCGATTTCCTGGTCGGGCTGGCCACAGCCCAGGAGTACGTGCTGGGCGCCCGACTCACGGGCGCGGGTTTCGGCGGCTGTACGGTGAACCTTGTGCGGACCGATGCCATCGACCGTTTCGAACAGGACGTACTTCAGCCATACCGCGTGCGCACCGGCCTCCGCGCGGAGGCGTTTGTCACGTCGGCGCAGGACGGACTCCGCTCGCGGCGGCTCGACTGACCTTGCCATATCGTGCCCGCTATCATACTCGCGCCTGCCCACGAAAGGAGCACCCCTATGCCGGTCGCGCCCGAGATCCAGACCATCCTCGATGCCATCAAGGCGCTCAACGTGCCGGCATGGGACACACTGACACCCGAGGAGGCGCGCGCGATGCCGCGCATGGCGCTCGGAGCGCCCGAAGAGGTGGCGCGGATTGAGGATCGATCAATCCCCGGCCCCGCCGGGAGCATCCCTGTTCGCGTCTACACGCCCGCCGGCGACGCGCCGTTCCCGATCCTGGTGTTCTTCCACGGCGGCGGCTGGGTGATCGGGGATCTGGAGTCGCATGACCCCGTGTGCCGCGCACTCGCCAACGCCGCCGCGTGCGTAGTAGTCTCGGTGGACTACCGGCGCGCGCCGGAGGCCAGGTTCCCCGCCGCGGCAGAGGACTGCTTCGCGGCGACGGCATACGTGGCCGGTCATGCGGCGGAGTTCGGCGGCGATCCTTCGCGCCTGGCTGTCGGAGGAGACAGCGCCGGCGGCAACCTCGCGGCGGTCGTCTCGTTGATGGCACGCGACCGAAGAGGACCGCGAATCGCGTTCCAGCTCCTCGTCTATCCGGTTACTGACTTCAATTTCGAGACCGCCTCGTATCAGCAGAACGCCGAGGGCTATCTGCTGACGACGAACGCGATGCGCTGGTTTTGGAACCACTACCTTCCATCACCGGACGAGGGCGCGCACCCATATGCATCACCGCTGCGGGCCGACAACCTGAGCGGCTTGCCGCCGGCGCTCGTCATCACCGCCGAATTCGACCCGCTGCGCGACGAGGGCAACGCGTACGGCGAAGCGCTCCGGGCGGCAGGCGTGCCGGTTACGGTCCACTGTTACGATGGCATGATCCATGGCTTCTTCAACATGTTCACGGCCATCCCGCAGGCTCGCGCGGCGCTCGATGAGGCAGCCAGCGCGCTCCGCGAGGCCCTGGCCAGATCGCCGCAGCTCATGACGTAGGTGGCCTGCGCAGATCCGGCGCACGCGCAAGTCTGTTCGCGCCGGATGTCGTCTTGGGACACAATGCCCTCAAGGTTGAGATGAGACGAGCGCCATGAAATTCGCTGACCGCATCGAGAAGCTTCCGCCATACCTCTTCGCGCAGATCTCCAAGAAGGTTGCCGCGAAGAAGGCCGAAGGCGTCGACGTCATATCGTTTGGCATTGGCGACCCTGATCTGCCGACACCAGCGCACATCCTCGACGCGCTGCATGAGGCATCGCGCGACCCTGCGAATCACCGTTACCCGGAGACGGAAGGCCTCCCGGAGTTTCGGGCTGCCGTCGCGCGTTGGTACGAGCGCCGGTTCGCCGTCAAGCTCGATCCGGCCAAGGAGGTGATCTCTCTCATCGGTTCCAAGGAAGGCATCGCCCACATCGCTCTCTGCTTTGTCGACCCCGGCGATGTCGCGCTCGTTCCCGATCCTGCGTATCCGGTGTACGAGATTGGCACCATGTTCGCGGGCGGCTCAACGTACCCGCTCGCCCTGCGTGAGGAGAACGGCTTCCTCCCTGATTTTGACGCGGTGCCGCTCGATGTGGCTTCCCGTGCGAAGCTGCTGTGGCTGAACTATCCCAATAATCCGACCGGAGCGGTCGCTGATATCGAGTTCTTCGAACGCGCGGTCCATTTCGCGAAGCGGCACGGGATCGCCGTCTGCCATGACGGCCCGTACAGCGAGGTTGCCTACGATGGCTACCGCCCACCGAGCTTCCTCCAGGCCAAGGGAGCAAGAGATGTCGGTGTAGAGTTCCACTCTCTGTCCAAGAGCTACAACATGACGGGCTGGCGCATCGGAATGTGCGTGGGAAACCCGCGCATCGTCGACGCGCTTATGCGCGTAAAGTCGAATATCGACTCGGGCGCGTCCCAGGCGATCCAGCGCATGGCGATCGCCGCACTTGAGGGACCGCAGGACACCATCGCGGAGCATAACGCCATTTACGAGCGGCGACGCGACCGGGTCGTCGAGGCGCTACGCCGCCTGGGTCTGCGCGTCACACCACCAAGGGCCTCTCTGTATGTGTGGGCGAAGGTTCCGGAAGGCATGACCTCGGCGCAATTCGCAGAGCGCCTGCTAGACGAGGCGGCGGTGATCGTCACGCCGGGCAACGGCTACGGGCCGAGCGGCGAAGGCTACGTCCGCCTGTCGCTCACGCTTGCGGACGACCGCATCGATGAAGGTTTGCGCCGGATTGCGGCGCTGCCGGCGCTCGCGTAGGCTCTGGCGAAGCTGTCGAAGAGGCGACGGTTCGTCCGCCGGCGAATCAGATCGTCCGGCGGCAGTTAGGTTCGGGCGCCCCCGCGTCCAATTGGTCCAAAGCTCCACGAACCGTGGCGACGCCACATCTGTGTACCCTGATGCAGAAGGAGTGACCATTCCACGGCGCACGCTGTACGGCACCGGACTCGAACCAGAACGCGCCTTTCTGGTCGGCGTGCAGCCGACGCGCGGTGCGAACGGCTGGCGCTCCGAGGCGTCGTTAGACGAATTGGCGCTGCTCGCTGAGACGGCTGGAGCGATCGTCGTTGGCAGAGCGCTCCAGCGTCTCGAGTCCCCTAATCCCGCCACGTACGTCGGTAAGGGGAAGCTGGAGGAGATCAAGGCACGGAGCGACGAATTCGATGTGGTGATCTTCGACGATGAGCTCTCGCCATCACAGCAGCGCAACCTGGAACAGGCGCTCGGGATCAAGGTGCTCGATCGGACCGCGCTGATTCTCGACATCTTCGCCATGCGCGCCCGGACCCGTGAGGGCCGCCTGCAGGTCGAGCTTGCCCAGAGCGAATACCTGCTTCCCCGCCTGCGCGGCCAATGGAGCCACCTTGAGCGGCTCAGCGCCCGCTCTGGCGCTCCGGGCGCGATCGGCGTGCGGGGCCCCGGCGAAACGCAGATCGAGACCGACCGCCGCCTGGTGCGGCGCCGCATCCAGAAGCTCAAGCAGGACCTGGAGGACGTTCGCAGGCAGCGCGCGTTGTACCGGCGCCAGCGTGAACGCCAGGGCATCCCGGTGGTCGCGCTGGTCGGCTATACGAACGCCGGCAAGAGCACCCTGATGCGGGCACTCACGCGTGACGACGACGTCTTCGTGCAGGATCGGCTCTTCGCCACACTCGACCCGCTCACACGCCGCGTCCGCCTCGATGACGTGCACACCGCCCTGCTGACGGACACCGTGGGCTTCATCCAGAAGCTACCCACCGCACTCGTAGCGGCATTCCGTGCCACGCTGGAGGAGCTCGCCGACGCTACGGTGCTGCTGCACGTCGTCGACATCACGCACCCGGATGCTGCTCTCCAGAGTCAGACGGTCGAGAACACGCTCGCGGAGCTTGGCCTGCGCGACAAGCCACGCATCACCGCACTCAACAAAATCGATCAGCTGCGCGATGCCGATGGCCGCACACCCGCATCGGAAGCTGAACTCGCGTATTTCCAGGAGTCGCTCGCGATTGATATGCCAGACGCGGTGCTGATCTCGGCCGAGCGGCGGTGGGGACTCGCTGCTCTGCGTGCGCGGCTGGTGGCCGCCATCGACAGCGAGCTGGGGGCGCCGACGCGTGCGGAGGCGCGCGCCTAGCCAGGCTGTTCCTGCGCGATTGGAGGGGCTGGACGGCGAGTTGACCGCCGGGAGCGGGCAGCCCCAACAGATGGCGTTCCAGGGCCGGATGGTCGTCGATCCACTGGATGGCGGCATGCGGGAACACCAACCATGCGTGCCCGCTCCTGTTCGAGGCGCCGTACATCCAAGCGCAGGCTCATTCAGGGCAAACGCCGCCGCGCTCGCCAGCATCTCCGCTCACGAATCGCCCCCAGGACATCGCTCTCGGGAGCATCGACGCGCCAGGCGGGCCCTGAAATGCGCCTGTCCAGCCACCACGAGCGACCACGCGCATGCCGGGACCGCGCTCGATCAGCGAGACCACGTCGCCGAAGGGTGCTTCACGCGCAGTCCTCGTTCGCAGACAGCCGGACCCCAGGGTCACCAGCGATCAGACGCACGGTTCAGCCATGTACGTCTCGCCCCAGCGCTCAAGCTGCGCAAGCGCCTGGCCCAGCTGACGACCCTTCGGAGTGAGCTCGTACTCCACCCAGGGTGGCATGACGGCCACAATCCGGCGTTCGACGATATCGAGATGTTCGAGATTCTTGAGCCGGTCGCGGAGGGTCCGCGAGTTGCATCCGCCGATGTTCTGCGACAGCTCATTGAAGCGTCGCTTGCCGCCCATGAGCTCGTGGATGATGTGCGGAACCCACTTCTGTCCCAACAACGCCAGTGTCGCCCGCACAGGGCAGTACAGGTCGTTGCCGTCCAGGACGAGCTTGCGGTCCAGCACCATACTTCGACTCAGATCAGGACGGCGCGCCCGCGGCGCCGCGGCGTATTTAGTGTGACACATTCCGCCCCGACCGTGGGTGGGGGTTACTTGATCGCCGCCGCCGCGAGGTGTGGGTCGCGAACGTCGGTCCAACCGGCGTGCTCCACGTACTGCACCACGCCCTCGCGGTCGATGACCACCGTCAGCCGCTCGGCCACGCCGGCGACCTCATTCCACGCACCATACAGCCGCGCGACATCACCCTTGGTGTCGGCCAGCAGCGAGTGTTGCAGGTTCTCCTTCTCCTTGAACGCGCGCTGTGTCCAGACGCCGTCTCTGCTGACGCCGAACACCCGCGCGCCCTTCTGCTCGAACTCAGTGAAATCGTCGCGGATGGCACACATCTCCCTGGTGCACACGGGCGAAAATGATGCGGGATAGAACACCAGCACCACCGGCGTGCCTCGCAGGGCTGATAACGAGATCTGCTGGTTGTTTTCGTCCCGGAGGGTGAAGTCGGGCGCTTCCTGACCGACGCTGACGGCGGACATGCTATCTCCTTACGCCTGCAACGACTCGACATCCACATCCTAGCGGGAGCTTCGACGGGCGACGAGCGACTGCGGCCGCCGGAGCCTGACTCAGGATGCGGCGCGGGCCCCAAGCGCGCGCTCGAGGTCGGCAAGCATGGTGCGCGCCGCGATGCGCGCATCGCGCAATGCGGTCACCACGAGGTCGGCGCCGTTCACGTTATCGCCGCCGGCATAGACACGCGGGAGATTGGTGCGCCCGGTCTCTCGGTCGATGACGAAGTTGCCCCAGCGATCGCGTTCCAACGCCGGCGCCGCCTCCTCGTCCACGCTGTAGCCTATCGCCAGCACGACGGTGTCCGCGTCGAGCGTGAAGTCCGAGCCTTCGACCGGCTGCGGGCGGCGACGTCCCGACTCGTCGGGGGGACCGAGCTCCATGCGAACGAGCTGGACCGCGTGCACGCGCCCAGCGGGGGTGCCCAGGAACCGTACGGGCGCTGCCAGGAACTCGAAGCGCACGCCTTCCTCGCGGGCGTGCTGGCGCTCCTCCTCGCGGCCGACCATCTCGCGCTCTGTGCGCCGGTAGACCAGCGTCACTTCGCGAGCACCGAGGCGCACCGCGGTCCGGGCGCAGTCCATCGACGTGTCGCCGCCGCCGATAATGACGACGCGCCTGCCAGCGCGCAACGGTGCTCGCATCGGCTCAGGGAGATCCGCCGGCGTGAGGTTGCCACGGGCCAGGAACTCCGTCGCCTGGATCACGCCGCCCAGATCCACGCCTTCCACGTCGAGCGGATTGCCGATGGACGCGCCGTGTGCCACGAACACCATGTCATGCTTCGCAAGCAGCACCTCGAGCGTGAGCGCCTGGCCGTCGCCGACGCGGGTATTCATCACGAAGGTGATTGGCAGCGGCGCCAGGCGCTCCAGCCACTCATCCAGCACGTGCTTTTCCAGCTTGAAATTGGGGATGCCGTACCGCAGCACGCCCCCGGGCTCGGGCCAGGCATCGAACACCGTCACGGCATGACCGCGGCTCGCCAGTTCTTCCGCCACCGCCAGGCCAGCCGGGCCGGCGCCAATGACGGCGACGCTATGTCCGGTGAGCGCGACGGCCACGTGCGCCGGTCCACCCTTCTCGCGCTGCCAGTCGGCCACGAAGGCTTCGAGCCGCCCGATCGCAACCGGCTTCGCGTTCTTGCCAACGACACAGTGTCCTTCGCAGAGCCGTTCCTGGGGACAGAGCCGCCCGCACATCTCCGGCATGTTGCTGGTCTGACGGAAGACATCGGCGGCTGCGTCCGGGTCTCCCTGCTCGAGCGCCCACAGCGCTCCCGGGATGTCGTTGTGCACGGGACATGCCACCTGGCAGGGCGCTGCCGGGCACTGAATGCAGCGCTCAGCCTCGATACGGGCCACATCAAGCGAGAGCGGGAGGTACACCTCGCTCCAGTTCAGGACCCTGGTCCTGGGATCCTGCTTGGGGATCTTCTGGGCCGGGATCTTCAAGCGCGCCTTGCGGTCGACCTGCGGACGCTGTGAGCTCGACATGGATCCTTCAGGGCTGCTGGGCGCCGATTTGACACTCGATCACCATGAGAGATTGTCGGCGTCTCAGATTCAGCGTAACAGAGGGCGACGCCCCCCCTTGGTACGCCCGCGAACGGCTTGACCCCCGTCACTGCGTCCGTATGCTAGCGGTACGCCGCCACCTCCATGGAGCCCGCGCCTGAACCTGACCCCGCTCGGAACCATTGGACACCCGCCGGAGGTGCGATCGTGACCGCCGATCTCGGGCTGCTTCGCGAGATCGACGCCCAGACCTTCGGGCAGCCGGGCCAGCGTACGTTTCGCCTCCGCATGGTTGGCAGCGGCGGCGAGACAGCATCGACGTGGCTCGAAAAGGAGCAGATGCAGGCGCTGAGCCTCGCGTTCAAGCAGATGCTCGGCCAGCTAGAGTATGAGGCCGAGCCGCCCCGCCTCGTCATCGAGGCCTTCCCGCCCGTCGCCTCGCATGACTTCCGCGTGGGCCGCATGGGCATGGGGTTCGATGCAAGCGACCGCACGGTGATCCTATACCTGTACGAAGTCGGCCTCGACGAGGAGGACGAGGCTACGCTGCGCGCGCGGCTGAGCCAGGAACAGTGCGCCTGGATGAGCACGATCCTTGATGAGATCATCGCCGGCGGACGCCCCCTCTGCGCCCTTTGCGGCATGCCGATCGATACCCGTGGCCACATGTGCGTCCGTACCAACGGGCACTCGACCCAGCCAATCCCCGAAGAAACCGACGATTCGGACGACGAAGACGAAGATTAGGTCCGCCGGACCTGTGATGCTCCTCGGTTCAGGTGCGGCCCGGCTCCGGCGTGCCGATGTTCAAGAGGGGTCAGGCGACGAAAATGGGGCGTCACCATTGGCCGAACGCAGCCGTTAGAACGTGTGAGGGGCGCTCCCGCGTCCCCGAGCAGGATGACAAGAGGATCCACGCATGATGAAGACCCGCATCATCGGTATTGCCGCCGGAACCGTGCTCGCCGGCGTCGCCGCGGTGGCCACGTTCGCGTCGTCGGACTTCGTCTCGACGCAGGAGGACCCGACGCCCACCGCGGAAGCGACCGAGACCGCCACTGCAACCACCACACCTGACGCGACCCAGACGCCTACCGAGACGGCGACTCCGGAGCCGACCGACACGGCGGAGCCGGATCCGACCGCGACGCCGGACGGCGAGGACGACGATCGTCACGGCATCCCTGACAGCAATCCCGTCTTCTCGCCGGACGACGATGACGAGTGTGAGAAGCACGAAACCCGCGAGAAGACGACGCCCTCGGGCAACATCGTGACCGTCCCGTGCCACGCCGCCGACAAGGAGTTGCCGCACGACAAGAACAAGGGCGGACCAGACGATGAAGAAGAGGATGACGCGGACGACGCGGACGAGATCGATGACGATGAGGCAACTGACGACGAAGATGACGCCGAGGGCGACGACTAACGACCTCGCTCCAAGCGTCGATCAGGAGGCTCCGCGATGCGGGGCCTCCTTTTTCTTCGGCAGCGAACGAAGGAGGCGATCCGACGCGGCGGCGATCTCCTGAACCGCCGTGTCAAACGCTGGCGCATTGGCCGGAGAGGGCTTCCGGAATCCGCTGATCTTTCGCACGAATTGCAGCGCCGCGGCACGAATCTCGTCATCGGGTGCCGGACCGCTCTCCGTGCGTAGTCGCTTGATGCTACGGCACATGCATTACCCCTTTGCCCGCGCCGCATCGCGCACGCGCTCCATCACCAGCGCCACCGCGGTCGCGTCGTCCTCGTTCAGCAGCGAGGTGAAGTGCCGGTAGACGCCGCGCATGTGCACAGGCGCCGCCCCCCGCAGCGCCGCCCGCCCCGCCGGCGTCAACACAGCCTCGACGCCACGCCCGTCGGTTGTGCAGGCCTGACGGCGCAGATATCCGGTCTGCTCCATGCGGTCCGCGAGGCGCGTGAGTCCGCTCTTGCTGAGGAGCACACGCCGAGCCAGTTCTTGCATACGGAGGCGACCGCGGGGCGCCTCTGCAAGCTGCACCAGCACGTCGTACCAGGCAAGAGGCAACTGGCGCTCTTCCATCATTTCGGCTTCCAGCAGCCGTGTCACCTCGGCGTGCGCCTCGAGGAACGCACGCCACGCCTGCAGGGCGGTACGCTGCGGCAGCCTCGTCCTGGTGGCCATCGATCGCATGCTAGCGTCATGCGGTTGTCACGGCAACAATTGGGCCGCAACGACCCGGGCGGCGCGTTCGATGAGGTCCGGGGCATCGGCTTCCAGCCACACAATGCGGGTGTCGCGGGGCTTGAACCAGGTGTGCTGTATACGTGCGAGCCGATGCGTTTCGGTCTTGATCCGCGACACAGCGTCCTCCAGCGAGACGACCCCGGCCAGATACTCGCACACCTGGCGGTAGCCGATGCCGCTCATCGCCGGTAGCTCACAGCCGTACCCCGATGCGTTCAGGCGCCGCACCTCATCGATCAATCCGTCGGCAATCATGCGCTCCACGCGTCGATCGATGCGGCGGTGGAGTTCCGCCCGCTCGAGGCGCAAGCCAATGATCGTCGGCGCGCGCTCCGCTGGCTCCCGCTGCTGCCACGCGCTGAACGGCCGCCCAGTCGTCCGGGTCACCTCAAGCGCACGGATCAGCCGGCGGACATTGCGCGGGTCGATGCGGGCCAGGCTGTCCGGATCGGACCTTCGCAGCTCCTCCACCAGCGGTCCGGGCCCCTCGGCGCGTGCCAGTTGCTCGAGCGTTCGGCGTAGCTCTGGGTCCGGCGGTACGCGAGGCACGCGCCAGCCCTCGATCACCGACCAGACGTATTGCCCGGTACCACCCGCCACGATCGCACGTTTGCGGCGCGCGTGCATGTCGCGCAATGCGGATTCGGCGAGGTCGAGGAACGCGGCCAGCGTTACGGTTTCATCGGGCGCTGCGATGTCGATGAGCCAGTGGCGTGCTGCCGCCTGTTCGGTCGGGGTCGGCTTGGCGGTGCCGATATCCATGCCGCGATAGAGCTGCCTGGAGTCGGCGCTCAGGATCTCGGCATCGAGGCGCTGCGCCAGGGCAACGGCGAGGGCCGTTTTGCCAGTCGCCGTCGCACCCACGATGGCGAGATCGGGCGCCGGCCGCGGCATCAGGCTTGTGCGCGCGCCGTGGCGTCGATGATGGCGAGGAAGGAGTCCGCCTTGAGGGAAGCACCGCCGACCAGCCCGCCATCGATGTCAGGCGCTGCTGCGAACTCGCCCATATTCTCGGCGGTCACCGATCCCCCGTAGAGGATACGCAGGCCGTCGGCGTCTTCGCCGGCAAGATCGCGCAACGTGGCCCGAATGAGTCCAGCGGCGGCCTGGGCGGTTGCGGCGTCAGCCGCGAGGCCGGTGCCGATCGCCCAGACGGGCTCGTAGGCCACCACGAACTCCGGGCTGATCGTCACACCCTGCAGTCCGCCCCGAAGCTGGCGTATGAGTACCTGCTCCGTCTCGTTGGATTGACGCTGCTCGAGCGTCTCACCCACGCACATGATCGGGGTCACCCCATGGGCCAATGCTGACAGGACACGGCGGTTCACCGTCTCGTCCGTCTCGCCGAACAACTGACGCCGTTCGCTGTGGCCGATGATCGCGTACCGCGCGCACTCGGCCACTTGCGTGACGCTGACCTCACCGGTGAACGCGCCCTTTTCCTCCCAGTGCACGTTCTGGGCACCTACGGAGACTGTCGACCCTGACACCTCTCGTGCCACGCCGTGCAGGAACGGATACGGGGGACATATGACGGCGTCAACTCCGCTTCGTGACGCCATCCCGTCGCGTACCGCGCGAGCGAGCGCGAGCGCTTCTTCGTGAAGCAGGTTCATCTTCCAGTTTCCGGCCACCATTGGCGTACGCTGGCTCACGTCATGCCCCGTACTTCGTCAGGCGTCCCGCGTGTGCCATCGCGAGCGAAAGGGCTTCCTTCGCGGGGAACGTGCCGAGGAGGCCGCGGGCGCAGGCGCGTTCGTTGAAGCCCTCGACGCGGTCAACGCGGCCGAATTGTCTCACGTGGAACAGGAAGGGTACCGGGTGCCACGAATGGCCGGCCATCAACGCCGGTGTCGAATGATCACCGGCCACCATGAACACGTCCGGCTGCAGGCCGTGCAGTTGGTCGATGTACTCATCCACTTCCTGGAGCGCGCGCACCTTCTCGCGGAAGTTCCCGTCTTCGCCGGTGCTGTCCGCACGCTTGAAGTGGATAAAGAAGAAATCGTACGAATCCCAGGCGTCCCGCAGTGTCTGAAGCTCGTCCCCGAAGGTCGAGCCGGTGGGGAGCACGTCCATGCCGACCAGCTTGGCCAGGCCCCGATACATCGGGTAGGCGGCGATGGCGGCCGCGCGGAACTTGCAGGCTTCGACGATGGATGGCATCGGCGGGTGCTTCGCGAGCCCCCTCAGCGTCAGCATGTTCGCCGGCTCCTGGCCGGCCAGCAGGCGCCTCGCCTGGGCGACCCAGTCGTTGACAAGCCGCGCGGTCGCCTCCCCCTCAGGCGCCAGAGCCCGCGAAGGCAACGGTTCGACGCCCTCGCGCTGCGGATCCGTCTCGGTGATGCGATCGGAAAGCCCCTCGCCGCGGAGCACGAACAGGAAGCGGTGCTCCCGCACCGGCTCCACGAAGGTCTGCACACCCGGCAGCGCTATCTGACGCAGCAGATCACACCGCCGCGCACTCTCCTCGGTGGAGATGCGGCCGGCGCGCCGGTCGATGATGCGCCCGGCATCGTCAACCGTACAGAAGTTGCCACGGGCGGCCACGTCGGACGGCTGCAAGTCGAAGTCAATGCCCAGCGCCTCGAGCACGCCCCTGCCGACGCGGTAGCGCAGCGGGTCGTACCCGAACAGCGCGAGATGTCCTGGCCCGCTTCCGGGCGTCACGCCATGCGCCACAGGGATCGTGAGTCCGCACATGCTCTCCTGTGCCAGCCGGTTGAGTTTGGGGATGTTCGCCTGTTCGAGCTCCGAGCGTCCCGTGCCGTCAGGGAGGCCGCCAAGCCCGTCGATGACGAGCAGGAGGATCTTGGTGTCGGCCGGAATGGAGAGCTCGCTGAGGAGTTCAAGATCCATCGCGGCGCAGTGTAGCCAGCGGCCCTGCGCGACGCCACGCGCTACCATCGTCATGGGGCGGGGCGTTGCCGCCTCGGCCATGGCCGGCTCCCTGCCGCATCGCCATGCGCACCGAGAACGCCTGGTTCCTGTTCCCGAACGCCATGTCGATCCCCTTGAGCATCGTGCTCACAGTTTCCCTCGACATCGTCATGCGCGTTCGACGATGACCGACTGTATTGCCGGGCAGGCGGTCGCCGGTCTTGTCTGATCCTCGGCGCGCCCTTACCTTGCACAGCGATGCCTGAAATAAGGGACGCCGATCGCAATCCTCGCACCGCACCTGCGCCCATCGACCCGATGGCGTACTACTTCAAGGACATCCTGCTCCTTGATAACCCCGATGCGGTGCGCCTCTATCTGATCCGCCATGGTGAGTCCGGCGGCAACGTTGCGCGCCGCGAGGGACGTGTCTCTGACTACGACCCTCCTCTCACCGAGGTTGGCAGGCAGCAGGCGGAGCGGCTTGGCGAGCGGATGGCGCGGTACGGCGTCGACGTGGTGTACGCGAGCCCGCTACAGCGCGCGTACGACACCGGGAACGAGATCGCGAAGCGCCTGGGCCTTAGCGTGCGCGTGATTGACGACCTGCAGGAGATCAACGAGCCCCTGCGCCAACAAGGCGAGGCATACGACGAGAATCTGCCGCTGCCCGAAGGCGTCACCCACGACGATATCAAGCGTAAGTTCGAGGAGAACCCGGTATGGGACAACCTCCCGGGCTCCGAGACGAGCGCGCACTTTCGCGCGCGGATCGTCCGAGCGATCGACCAGATCATCGATGAGTGCCCGGGGAAGAAGGTGGCTGTCGCGTGCCATGGCGGTGTCATTCAGTCGTACGTGGCCCACATTCTCGGCCTGCCGACCGACTTCCCGTTCTACTCATTCAACGCCTCGATCACATCGATCCGAGCGGCCGGCAGCCGGCGCGTGATCTGGCGTCTGAATGACCTCGCGCACCTCGAAGGGTTCCGGATGACCTAGCTGATGGCGGAGATCGCATCAGCAAAGCTCAGCATCGAGCCGTCGGCGCTACCACGCGACGGCGCGTTCGTGCTCGACGTGGGCTGTGGCGATGGGCGTCACACGCGCGCCGCCGCGGCACGGGCCTGCCGCGTCATCGGCGTCGACTACGATGCGAGCGAGGTGAAGCTTGCGCGCGAGCGTAGCCCGGGCGCTTCGTTCGTGGCCGCCGACGCTGGCCACCTGCCCTTCCGGGACGGCGTATTTGACGCGGTCATCTGCACCGAAACCCTCGAGCATCTACGCGACGACCGAGGTTCCATGCGCGAAATCGCTCGCGTGCTCTCACCGCACGGTCTGCTGCACGGCGCGGTGCCGAGCCATTTCACCGAGCTCGTGTACTTTCGGCTCTCGGAGGGTTACCGGAACGCACCAGGGGGGCACGTTCGCATCTACGCCCCGCATGTGCTCATCGCGCGTCTCTACAGCTGTGGGTTGCAGGTCACGTCGTTCCGTTACGTCCACTTCGTCGATTCACTGATCTGGCTGCGCTACTGCCTGACCGACGCCGTTCGCCGGAAGCGCCCGCGCACCGACTTCGAGGCTGCGGTGCTGCTCGCTGTGGCACAGGAACGACCTGTAGCCGGTTGGCGCAGGCGCCTCCGCCAGGCCATCGCTGAATCGCGGGTGATCGCCGCGATCGACCGTATAGGTGCGCTTGTGTGGCCGAAGAGTCTCACATTCACGGCTCGCCGCAGGCGATAAGCGCGCACGCGGCGCACGAAACGAAAGAGCGACCTTGCGGCCGCTCGTGTGCTGTCTCTGGTAGCAGCGGTTGGATTCGAACCAACGACCTACCGATTATGAGCCGGTTGCTCTAACCCCTGAGCTACGCTGCCAACTCGCGTGTGGTGAGAGTGGCGCGCTTGGCGGGACTCGAACCCACGACCTCTACCTCCGCAGGGTAGCGCTCTATCCACTGAGCTACAAGCGCATGACTATGTGGTTGTCCTGGTGCCGAGGGGGGGATTTGAACCCCCACGCCCTTGCGGACACTACGCCCTGAACGTAGCGCGTCTGCCGTTCCGCCACCTCGGCCCATGTGTCTGCCCCGGGCGGCGTCAGCTTGCTGCATCGCGCGCTGCGAGGCCTCACGATTGTATCAGACGCGATTGAACCCCCGCCAAAGCGGCCGCAAGCTTGAGCGCCTTCGGAATCGACCGATATCATGCAGCGCACGCGGGCGGTTGGCTCAGTTGGTAGAGCGCTTCCTTCACACGGAAGAGGTCACAGGTTCGAGTCCTGTACCGCCCACCATTTTGACTTGCTTCACCCCCTCACAATCCTCGGCCTGCTGCGCCATGCCTACGCCACCCACCTGTCGCGCTCCGGGGTGGAGATGTACAAGTTCTGCGAGCCGGAACGGTCGGACGAAGAGATGGAGCGCATGCTCGAAGACGCCATCGACGTCTGCCGCGAGCTGGGGCTCTCGTGGCGGGTCGTGGCGATCTCGACCGGCGACCTGGGGTTCAACGCGGCGAAGACGTATGACCTGGAGACGTGGTCGCCGGCCTGCGGCGAGTGGCTCGAGATCAGCTCGGTCAGCAACTGCACCGACTTCCAGGCGCGGCGGTCGAACATCCGCTTCCGTCGCGAGGCGGGCGGCAAGACGGAGTTCGTGCACACCCTCAACGGCTCCGGCCTGGCGCTGCCGCGGACGATGATCGCGATCATGGAGAACTACCAGCAGCCCGATGGAAGCATCGAAGTCCCGTCCGTGCTGCGTCCGTTCATGAACGGTCTCGAGCGGATCACCGGTTAGCCCGGCGATCCGCCCGAACGCATCGCCCCCTGCGGATCACTCCACGGTGAACTCGGCGAACATGCCCTTGTCGATGTGCGCGGTGAACTCCGGGTCGGACGTATCTGGCAGGAAGCAGACGAGCGCATACTGTCCCGGCTCGAGCGACCCATCGAACGACATGTCAACGACCTGGCCGGGGCGGATGAACACCTTCAGCGCGCGCGGTGGCACCTGTTCCGTCGCCACCGCCTCGACGGCGCTTTCGAAGTCCTCGCCCGGTGGGACGGCGACCACGACGACCTCGTGGGATTGCTCACCGTTGTTCGTCACGTGGAACGCGAAGTTGCCGTCTCCAGGGATCTCCGCGGTGTCGAGGATGAAGGCGAAGTCCTGCAAGTCAAGATCGACGAGCGTCGCGCCGTCGGGGACATCGTCCGATACCGGCTGGAATTGATCGACCTTCCAGACGCCGGCCTCGCGGACCGCACCGACCTCAAATGTTCCAAACTCGATTGCCACGACCGAGGTGGCCGTGTCGCCGTCGATCCGCGTCCCGGATATCGACTCGACGGCAGTCGGCGCCCCGATGCACTCGTCGGGGTTCGCCACGCACTCGTCCCGCGTCGAGAAGAGGACTGTCTCGATAATGTTGTCGGTGACGTGCTCGAAGAAGAAGTCCGCGTTCGAACCGTCCGACTCGACTGCCCGCCTGATCGTGTCCTCTACAAGCTGGATCTCGGCTGCGCTCGCCTCGCCGTCGTTGTCGCCGTCATCGCCGTCGTCATCACATGCGGCTGCGGACATCGTCAGCAGGACTCCGGCAGCGAGCAGTAGCACGCCGCGGCGCCAGGGGAAACGCGTTGTCGACATTGTCGTCCTCCTCACGCTGATTGTTGGCATCACACCGTCGACGGGAGTGGGGTCGCATCGGTCGCCGAGGCACGGCCGTCGGGCTGGACGATGAGCCAGCCCCCGAGCAACACGAACCACACGAGGGCGACGATGTAGCCGGCCGTGATGAGCGCGAGCCCGGCGTCGTCGCTCACGGCCCCGATCCAGCCGCCGAGCATCGCGGTGCCGCCGAGCATGGCGAACCCGCCGAACCATCGCGGCGGATTGAGCTCGCCCCTGGGCGCCCAGGCCATCACGGCGCCGAGTGCAAGCAGCGCGACTGCGACGCCGGTCGAGCCGACCGGTTCGATGAACGCCGCCACGAGCGCCATGCTGCGCGCTGACTGAAGGATCGCCGGGTCGCCGGCCGGAATTGCGCCGGCGCCGCCCTCCTCGACGAAGTCCGCGGCCATGAATGCGGCCGAGATGGTGGCGGCGTTACCGACGAGAAAGATCACACCGGCGGCAAGGAAGGAGGCGAAGCCGACCATTGCCAGCAACGGGCTTCGGTCGCGAAACAGCAAGTACGCCACGGGCGCGACGACGGCGAACAGCAAGACGTTGCTCGCCACGTCAGCGGCGATGCCGGAAAAGAACAGCGCCTCGTTCTCGTGGATGTCGCGCAAGATGCCCTCGATCTCGCTTCGCTTCGTCGGGTCGGCATCGCCCGTCACCGCCGTCGGTACGATGATGACGACGACGACCAGCGCAACAAGCGCCAGCATCGCGACACCCGCCAGCTTGTTCATCCGATCTCCGAGATACATATCCTTCTCCTTCCGCAACCCCGCCGCGCGACGCGGTTGACCTTCAGCGGTCCGGCTCGGGGCCATTGCGCGTCATGCTGCCCGCCGGACCGTCTCCTCCATCGGCACGACGCGGGTCGGGCGTGAATGCGAACGAGCCGTCGTCCGCCTCGAAGCGGCCGCCCGGCTCCACGCCACATTCCGCGCACGCAACCACGAGATCCTCGACGAAGTCATCGAGCCGGCGCCTCCAGCGTCCGTCCGGGCCGACCTCGTACGACTTCGTGAGCATGTGCGTGGCGGTGATCCTCCCGCCGCAGCGCTGGCATCGACCGCGATCTTCGTCCGCCGCTCCGCCTGCCGTCATCGCGATCGGAAGATAGACACGGCCGTCGGGCGGGGCATCGTTGGAACGGAGGATTCCGTCCGGTCGGATTCGGCGTGAAGTTGAGACGAAGTATGTAGAGACGACGATCTCGCATCGGCCGCCGTCGCGCGTTTGACCCAGCCCCACGTGCGTGGCCGATACTGTCGTTCGTGGAACCGACGATCGAATACGCAACCACCGTGGACGGACGGCGCATCGCCTGCTTCGCGATCGGAGAGGGCAAGCCATTCCTGGTTGCCGCGACGCCGCCGTGGAGCCACGTCCAGCAGGAGTTCCGGATCCCGGCGGTCGGCGCATGGATCCGACAGCTCGCGCAGCACATGCGCGTCATCCGTTACGACTGCCGGGGCACGGGCCTGTCAGACCGCGAGCCCGTCGATTTCTCTATCGATGCGCAGGTCCGCGATATGGAGGCGGTCGCAGACCATTACGTCATCGACTCCTTCGCGATCTGGGCAAGCATCGGCGGCAGCCCGGCGTCGGTCGCGTACGCGGCGAAGCACGCCCGACGCGTCTCCCATCTGCTCCTCTGGGGCGCGTACGCGCGTGGCGACTGGCTGATCAAGAAGATCCCCGGCTGGGACGCCGTGATGTCGCTCATCGTCGACAACTGGGGCCTCTTCTGCGATGTCTATGCCCAGGGCGCGTTTGGATGGCCCGAAAGCGACACCGCCGCCGGATACGCGCAACTCACGCGCGATGCGATCACGCAGGACGCGATGCTCGAACTCGCGCGCCTCCTCCCTGAGGTCGACGTGACGGATGCGGCACGCGCCATCCGTGTCCCCGCACTGGTCATGGTGCGGGATCGGTCCGTGTACATGGGGGTGGACGAGGCGCGACAGTTAGCGAGCCTGATTCCCGGCGCGCGGCTGCTGATCCTCGACGGCGTGGCGGAAGCTCCGTTCCTGGAGGATCCGGACAGCGTCACGACGGCCATCGTCGATTTCGTTGCCACGGACGCGCCGGCGCCGCGACCGGCGTCCGTGCCGCTCACGGAACGCGAGCGCGAAGTGCTGCGGCTCCTGGCCAACGGCCATACGGGCAAGGAGATCGGCCGGGAGCTGGGCATCAGCGTCCCCACGGTGCAGCGGCACATCGCCAACATCTACGCGAAGATCGGTGCACGCGGGCGCGTCGATGCGGCGGCGTACGCGTTCGCGCACGGGATGGTTGACCGCGAGCGCAGCTAGGCGCGCGCTCCCGATCCGCTGCGCTTACCGTCCGGCGTCGACGGCCGCCAGCAGTTCCATGCCGCGCAGCGCGAGCAGCCGGACGTCCTCCGGCGGCGCGACCGCCGGACCGCAGTCCCCGATGGGCAGCGGCTCGTTGTCGCGGAGCTGCTGCGCGGTGACCCAGACGAAGTCTTCGGATCCGGCGACGCGCACGCCGCCGGCGACCGGCCGCACGAAGTAGATCATGTCGATGTGCTGGTGTGGCCCCTGCGGTATGTCCTCGACGAGGATCGCGTACGGCGGCGCCACCTGCGCCGGCACGCCGAAGGGTAACGGCGCGACGTGCGGCACCACTTCGGCGGCGATGCCGCACTCCTCCCCGACTTCGCGCAGGACGGCCTGGACGGGATCTTCGTCCGGATCGACGTGGCCGCCGGGCGGCAGCCACATCTGCGTCTTCTGGTGCCAGTGGAGCAGCGTGCGGTCACTATCGATGACGAAGCCGGTGACGGTGAAGTGCCGCTCCATCTATGCGCGCTTCCGCCGGCCGCGCGGCGGCGCCGCCTCGCGCTCCATGTCGAGCAGGCGCCGCTTGCGGTCGAGGCCCAGGCGTAGCCGCCGAGCGTGCCGTCCTCGCGGACGGCGCGGTGGCAGGGGATGATGATGGCGGCGTGGTTGGCGCCGCAGGCGCTGCCGACGGCGCGCACCGCCTCGGGATTGCCGATCGCGCGGGCGATCTCGCTGTAGGAGCGCGTCCCAGCGGGCGCGCAAGAACGGCCACACCTACGTGCGCCGGGAGATTCGCTGCTCGGGCTGCGACGGCGCGGTGACGAGCATGGAATGGGCGTTCTGCCCCACGTGCGGCGGGCGCTTCAGCGCGTAGAGCGCGCCTTCACACGGAAGAGGTCACAGGTTCGAGTCCTGTACCGCCCACCACCCTCCGCTCCTCCAGCGACGCCGCCGTCGCGTTGCTTCGTCCGTTGTACACTCCACCCGTGACCATGCTGCGCCTCACCGCGATCGCGCTTGCCGCTGCGCTCATCATGGCCGCCTGCGGCGATGACGATAACGGCGGCGGCGATCCACGCCCCACCCCACCGGACGCCGCAACAGGCACACCGACCCAGGATGCCGAGCCCACGGAGCTGCCGATTGACACCTCCATCCGCGAGGTGGATCTCGCCAGCACGGAGCCCGTGCAGACGCTCGCCGAAGAAACGGGCGGCGCGCTGGCCCAGACGGACGTCCTGTACGCGGACCTGACGGAAGACAACGTCGAGGAGGCGGTGGCGCCGCTGGCAACCGGCGGGAGCGGCGGCAACGTCGCCGTAACGGTCCTCACGCCGGAAGGCGAGGGCGGCGTCGACGAGCTCTTCCAGCATCGCGCGGAACTGGGCGGCGGGCTCGTGGCCAATGTCGTCGACGGGCGGCTCGTCGTGACGGAGCCCGCACCAGGACCCGACGATCCGGAGTGCTGTCCGAGCCAGTTGCGGACGATCATCTATCGATGGGACGGGTCGGACTTCGTCGTGGAGACGGAGACAGTGGGACCGAACCCGCAGGGCGGCAGCAAGACGCCCGTCAGCCCCTGAGCGGGAGCAGCAAGGATGGCAACGCCAATCGGCCATTCGTTGATCGGCATCGCGATTGCGCGCCGGCTCGGCGTTCGCTCGCCGCTTGGGCTCGCCGCGGCCGTGGTGGCGGCGAACTTGCCCGACGCTGACGTCTTCATCAGCTACGTGCGCCATCGCGACCCCTGGAAGGCGCACCGGACATTCAGCCATACTCCGGGCTTTGCACTGCTGGCCGGCCTCCTGCTGGGCGCCAGCGGCGTGCTGCGCACTCACAAGCAGGGCCCCCGTGACGTGGTCGCTGACGCCATGACCGGCGCCGCTCTCGTCGGTTCGCACGTGCTGCTGGATCGGGTGCGGCTCCCGTACCCGCCGCTGACGCGGCGCCACGGGCCGTCCCCAGGAGCGTATGGCCTCGATGCGCTCGTATACGGAACGTTGGCATTCGGGCTGATTGCCACGGCGGCCGAGGAATAGCCCAGGAATCGCGTCTGAAACTCGTACAGAATGTCACGCTTTCAGCGTTGACTCGCAGGCGCATATCAGTGTACGTTCGCGCCAGCCTCCCGACGTGGGTTCCCACCGGAGATGGTCAGCGAGGGCAGAAGGGCACGGACCGAACACCGTGCCCTTCCGCACGTCTGAGCCCCCGTTAGGCCCTACCGCGGCAAGACGGCCACGCGCGTATCATGCGGTATGGCCACTCGCACGGTCACCCTTCGCCAGGTTCACGACATGCGGTTCGACGCCCTGTCGGGCTCAGGGCATGCCGGCTCCCTCGACGGCACGTCGGCGACGGCCATGAGTCCGACGGAGGCCGTACTGATGGCCCTGGGCGCGTGCGGGGCGATGGACGTCGCTTCGATCCTCCGCAAGATGCGCCACGAACCAGAGTCGCACGAGGTCATCGTTTCGGGCGAGCAGCGACCAGATCACCCGCGCAAGTTCACGTCGATCACCGTCACTCACCGCGTCGCGGGCGATGTGCCCGAGGCCAACTTGCGCAGGGCGGTCTTTCTGTCGTCCACGCGCTACTGCCCGGTGCACGCAATGTTGGCGCCGACAGTCGACATCACGGATCGCTATGAGATCTGGTCGAATGGCCGGCTCGTTGCGGAAGGCACCATTGACCCCGCGGCCGAGTAGCCGGGAGTCCCCGCTTCCTGCTATCATTTTGCAATCCATTGCAATTGCAACTGCAGTACCATATCAAGCGGCCTTGACCGAAGCCGATACTCCAACGCGATATGCGCCACGTCCAGATCATCGCGCGACCCGATGCCCGGCAACTCGAGCAGCTCCCCGCGCTGCTCGAGCGTGCCGCGGTCGCTGATGGGCATGAGGCGATTGGCGAGCACAAGTTCCTGCGCCTGCAGCAGGGCGATGATGACGCAGCCGCGATCACGGCGTTCAGTGACGGCCGTCTCCTGGGGTACGCACACACGCTGGCCTACCGTTCCGAGGGTGGAGCGTGGCGTGTCTCCTGCGAGTTCGTGGTGCACCCGGACGCCCGTCAGCACGGCGTCGGGGAACTGCTCGTGGAGGCCGCTGCCGAGTACGCGCGAACGAAAGGCGCCCGCAGAATCGACGTCTGGGCCTACAACGACGCCCCCGGCGGGAACAAGATCCTTCGCGACGCCGGGTTTGTGCCGTCGCGCCGCCTCCTGCACCTTCATCGTCATGTGCGCGATACGGTGGCCGTTCCCGCACCGCGTGGCATGCACGTTCGCGGGTTCGATCCAGGTTCCGATGAGGAATCGCTGCTTCGGCTCAATAACGAGATCTTCGCTGGACATCCGGAACAGGGGTCATGGACGCTGAGCGACATCCGCGCTCGCATGGCGCAAGCCTGGTTCAACCCCGACGATGTGCTGATGCTCGACGTCGACGGGCGTCCTGGCGGCTTCTGCTGGTTGAAGGTGGAGGAGCGCGGCATCGAGGGGCTGGTGGGAGAGGTGTACGTCATCGGCACCGTGCCATCGGTGCGGGGACGTGGCGCAGGCCGATATCTTCTCAGGCAGGCGCTCCGACGTCTGTCGGACCGTAAGGTGCGCGTCGCAGCGATGTACGTCGACGAAAGCAACGAGCGCGCGATCTCGCTGTACCAATCCTGCGGATTCCACTATCACCACGTCGATGTCTGTTACTCGATGGACCTGGCCGCTGAGCGGCCAGTCGGCGAGCGCGTGGAAGCCGCCGCTTAGCTACACTTCCCGCATGGCAACGACACTGAGGGCGGGCGACCCGGCGCCGGCGTTCGAACTGCCGGACGACCAGGGCGAGCAGGTGCGGCTCGACGGTCTGCGCGGCGAGTGGGTCGTACTCTACTGGTACCCCAAGGATGACACGCCGGGATGTACGACCGAGGCGTGCGACATCCGTGACAACTTCGCGCTACTCTCCGGTGAAGCTCGCGTCTTCGGCGTATCGCCGGATTCCGTTCGCTCTCATGCCCGGTTCCGCGACAAGCATCAACTGCCGTTCCGGCTCCTCGCGGACGACCAGCACACGGTCGCCGAGGCCTACGGCGTCTGGGGGCCCAAGAAGTTCATGGGCCGCGAGTACATGGGAGTCGATCGGACGACGTTCATCGTCGATCCGCAGGGCAGGATCGCGCGCGTCATCGAGAACGTGAAGCCAGCGGGGCACGCGCTCGAGATCCTCGAGGCGCTGACACAATTGAAGCAGGAGAAGCGCTGATGCCGATCGGGAAGTGCGCGTTCTGTGGGACATATGTCACCGGCGGCGGTACCGCCATGGGCAAGAACGCCGTGGCCTGCACTGCCTGTACGCCGCTGGCGCTCAAGTGGCTCGAGAAGCAGGGCATGACCACGGCTCCCGCGGCGCCGGGCGCTGAGGCGGAAGAGGCCTCGGCATAGCGGATCCTACGATCGCTTGAGTTGCTCGCGCCGCGTCTTCCCTGCCTCGCGCGAGACAGTGCGCACGGTCAGGAAGAGCCAGAACGCGACCCAGGCCAGAAAGACGAACGACGACAGCACGATGCGAGTGGAGTCGATGAGCGGCGTCACCTTCACCTGGTCGCCAGCGATATCGATCACCGCCACTGGCGTCGATGAGCCACGACCACCGCCGCCACCACCACCGCCTTCGCCGGTTTCAGCCTCCGTGCTGAGGTCGCCGGGGGCGCCCTTTCCACCCGAGCCACCCCCGAAGCCCATGCCGTAGCCAAATGAAACACGCGCGACGGGTACGATGGTGTGCCCGTTGCGCTCAATCGGGACACCGAAGCAGACGCCGGCGCCAACTTCGTCCTGGATCGCCCCGACGCGGCGGATCATCTCCTCGGCAGGGGCTGCGTAGTCTGTCATGGCTGCCTCCTTCGACGTATCCACATCCTCACGGCCAGATAGCCAGCGACCGGGAGCAGCATCGATAGGCCGCTGCTCCGTTGCTGCGGTAGGTCGATGCGCCGCCGTCCCTGCCGGGTCTGTGCGATCACCGCGAGCGGCGTGCGCTGTTCGACATGAAGGGAGGCGCCAGGCACCCGCAGATCGAAGCCGCGCCGACGCACCACCCCCTCGGCGTCGATCCCGACTAGGGGCTCCATCTCGGTGGCATTGATCAGACGCATGCGGTCTCCCAGGCCATCCATCATGCTCCCGTTGACGGCCGCGCGCAACCGGGCGCGGACTGCGACTTCGTGAAAAGCAGCCCCTCGGGCTATTCGCGATACTTCGTCGATGAGCGAGGAGGCCGACGCGCCGCCGCGGGTCGTCATCGTGGGGGCCGGGTTCGGCGGACTGAGCGCCGCCCGCGCGCTAGCGGGCGCCTCGGTCGACGTCCTCCTCATCGATCGCCAGAACTACCACGTGTTCCAGCCGCTGCTCTACGAAGTCGCCACGGCCGGACTTGGTCCCGATGACATCGCCCAGCCCGTCCGGACGATTATGCGGGGCGCCCGCAACGTGCGCTTCCGGATGGCTGGCGTCGTCGGCATTGACCCCGCTGCGCGCGAGGTTATTACCGATGCCGGCGTGATTGCGTATGACTACCTGATCATCGCCGCGGGAAGCGCGGTCAACGACTTCGGCATCCCGTCGGTGCGCCAACACGCCACCGGCCTCAAGGACATCGACGACGCGACAGCCATCCGCAACCGCGTTTTGCGGGCGTTTGAACGCGCGGGACTGGCAAAAGACGAGCACGAGTTGCTGCGGCTCATGACCGTCGTGGTCGTAGGTGGCGGCCCAACCGGCGTAGAGATGGCCGGGGCGCTGGCCGAGCTGAAGCGGCACATCCTCCCCCGCGACTATCCGGAACTACCGTTGGAACGTGCGCGCGTCATCCTCCTGGAGGCCACGCCCGAGGTGCTGGGAGCGATGCCCCCTCGCCTGCGCCGGGCCGCTGAGCGCCACCTGCGAGCGCTCGGCGTCGAGGTGCGCACCGGCGCGGTAGTCGCCAACATCGAGCCGGATTGCGTCGTACTCCAAAGCGGCGATCGCATCGAGGCTGCGACGATCGTCTGGGTGGCGGGCGTGCGTGCCGCCGAGCTGGCCGACCGTATTCCCGTTGAGCGGGGGTCAGGCGGACGTGTGTGCGTCTTGCCGACACTTCAGCTTCCCGGGCATCCAACCACCTTCGTCGTCGGGGATATGGCACTCGCGGAGGGAGGCGACGGCCGGCCGCTGCCGATGCTGGCGCCCGTGGCGATGCAACAGGGCAGGCACGCGGCCCGAGGCATCTTGCAGATGACCCGCGGCCAGACGCCGGCCCCGTTTCGTTATCGCGATCGCGGGACCATGGCGACCATCGGGCGGAGCCGTGCCGTTGCCCACGTATTCGGCCTTCAGGTCAGCGGCGCAATCGCCTGGTGGATGTGGCTGGCGTTGCACCTGGTCCAGATCATCGGATTCAGGAACCGGCTGATCGTGCTCGTGAACTGGGCGTGGAACTACCTGCGGTACGACCGGGCCAACCGCGTGGTCACCCACGTCAACGATCTCGAGGCCCCCTGACGCGAAGCTGGTGATCCGCCTCGGCATCCGGCGCGAACGAAGGCTGAAGCCTCGCGGGAAGGAGCCATCGTGCGCGGATTTGCAGCGACAGTCGTCATCGGAGCAGTCGTGGCCGTGATCGTGCTCTCGCCGCTACGGGCAGGGCAAGCTTCGGCGCATCCACTGGGGAACTTCACGGTCAATCACCACACGCGCATCGACCTGACCGCCGGGGGTGTCGAGGTGTTTCGTGTGCTCGACCTGGCCGAGATTCCGGCCTTCCGCGAAGTCCAGGCCATCGACCGGGACGGCAGCGGTGACGTCGAGCCGGCTGAGGCCGAAGCGTACGCGTCCGCTACCGCACAACGCCTACGCGACGGGATGGACCTGCGCATCGAGGGTGAGGCAGTGGAACTGACTGTCGCGGAGGCAATCGCGCGCTTCCCTGAAGGCCAAGGGGGCCTGTCGCTCGTACGGGTCGAGGTGACGTACAAGGGAACGCTGCCCGGCGGCTGGCAGCGCGGCGTCGTGCTCTCCTACGAGGACCGAAACGACCTTCAGCGCATCGGCTGGCGCGAGGTGGTCGTGCGAGCAGGCCCGGGGGTGGTGCTCACCGCGAGCGACGCGCCTTCGGCGAGCCCCACGGACGGGCTGCGCGCGTACCCCCAGGACGGCCTCCGGAGCCCGCCTGACGTCCGAACAGTGCGGGCTCGCCTGGAGGCCGGCACGGGTGCGCCGCTGCCGGAAAGCCCTGCGGCGACGGCAGAGGCGGTGCGCGGCAACCCCGACGCAACGCTGGGACGTTTCGCTGACCTGGTGGCGCACGAGGAGCTGGGCTGGAGCACGATCGCGCTTGCCGTCGCCGCGGCCGTCGGATTCGGCGCCATCCACGCGCTCTCACCGGGACACGGCAAGACCGTCGTAGCGGCTTACCTGGTCGGGTCGCGGGGCACATGGCGGCACGCCGTATTTCTGGCGGCGGTGGTGACCGTGACGCACACGTCGAGTGTGTACGCGCTCGGATTCGTGTCTCTGTATCTGTCGGAGTATGTGCTCGCCGAAAGCCTGTATCCGTGGCTGGGCGTGGCCTCGGGTGCGCTTGTTTTGGGCATGGGCATCGTGCTGCTGGTGACGCGCCTGCGTGCGAGCGGGATGGTTGGGAGCGTGCGGCACGCAGTGCGGTTCCCGATGTGGCGGGCAGCTCTGGCCGCAGAGCGCGGCGCCCTGGCCATCCCCTTGGAACGCATTTCTGTACGTGATCAGACCCAGCATCAGCCCCACGACGACCCGGATCATGATCACGCTCACGTACATGGCCACGACGCGCACAGTCACGGGTTCGGCCCGCACACGCACCGCATCCCGGGCCAGGACGGTGAACGCGTGACACTGCGAAGCCTGCTCGGGCTCGGTGTCTTCGGAGGCATGATCCCGTGCCCCTCTGCGATTGTCGTCATGCTGAGCGCGATCTCGTTGCACCGGGTGGGCTTCGGACTCGTATTGATCGCGGCGTTCAGTCTCGGCCTTGCGGCTGTCCTGTCATCGATCGGCTTCGCGCTGGTCTATGGGCAGCGGATTGGCGGGCGGTTGCCATTCGCGCGTGCCATCGCCGGACACGCTGCCGGATCGCGTGTCGGCTCGCTCGCGCTGCGTGCGTTCCCGTCACTTGCGGCGGCGGCCGTCGTCGCGGCGGGCGCGCTCATCACGCTGAGAGCCGCCCAGCAGTTCTAGCTGGGCCTTGACTCGCCGTAATCGCCCCACGGCTGGTCGCGCTCGCGGACAGCCTCGCGAAAGCCGCTGCGCATCGCCAGGTCGCGCCAGGCGATGCCGTCCGGCGTGTGGCGCGCGATCCCGTCGAACACCGTGCCGATCAGTTGCGAGCTACGCAGTCCCATGTTCTCGTACGCCTGGTTGACCAGCAGCTTGCTCATGACGAGCTGCGAAAGCGGGACTGTCGCGAGCGTGCGCGCGAACTCATCGACGTGCGCCGCAAGCCGGTCCGCCGGCACGGCCGCTGACGCGAGCCCGTAACGCTCGGCTTCGACGCCCGTGAGCGATTGTCCCGTGAGCATCAGGCGCTTCGCATGCTCAAGCCCGAGCCGGTACACCCACATGACGGTCGTTGGTTCACCCCAGACGCGGGCGGGGGGATAGCCGATCCGCGCGTCATCGGCCATGAAGATCAGGTCGCTGCAGAGCGCCATGTCAGTGCCGCCGCCGACACACCAGCCGTGGACCTGCGCGATGACGGGCTTCGGGCTCTCCCAGAGCGCCATGTACGCACGGACGTTGCGTGACATGCCAAGGTAGTCGCGCACGGGATCCCATACGCCGCCCGCCTGCCGTTGGGCCGCGTCCTCGCCCTTCGTTCCCCAATCCAGGTCGTAGCCGGCGCAGAACGCCCTCCCCTGGCCGCTCAACACGATCACCCGTACGTCGGCGTGTTCATTCGCCATCGATACTGCGGCGCGCAACTCGGAGGTCATGGTGTAGTTGATCGCGTTCAGGCGCTCGGGGCGGCTGAGCGTAATTCGGGCTATCGGACCTTCGACGGCGAACTCAATGGTCTCGTAGGGCATGGCGGCCTCCCTCGCTGCGCCTGCTGATGATAGGGCGCGCGGACGCGCCGGCATAGTGGCGCTCAGGGTGCGTCGAGCGCGTAGATCGCATCGCCGGCGATTGCCACGAAGGTGACGACGTCATTGTTCAAGTCGTCCCTCTCAACGATTCGGTCATCCGGATCGGCGAGGGTGCGCAGCGCATAGCGGCCGTCCGGCAAGTCCGTGATATCGAGCGACTGGCCGAACAGTTCCGCCCCGTACGTGTCGCTCCAGCCCACGGAGATGCCCTGCACACCATCGCCGCAGGTACCGAAGGCCGGCGCCTCGACCGCGGAGGGCAGCTCCAGGTCGTACGTCTCCGAATCAATGGCACAGAATGTGGACTTGCCGGTGCTCATCAACAGATCCCGCAGAGCACCATCGTCACCATAGGCCCAGATCTCCATCACGGTGAAATCCTCGAAGTGCCAGTGCTCATGCCAGGGGTGCCACACGAACGAGCCGGTCACTCGGTCGCTCGAGCTGCCATCGTTGCGGGCGATGCGCTGTCTGGCTGTAGTGAGGTTCGTCGCCGGATCGTAGTCGCCGGTCAGGTGCAGGGGTCCATCGCCGACGTTGGCGACGGTTGTGCTGAATCGCAGCGTTCGCGTCACACCGTCGTCGACGATGTAAAGCTCGCGCGGCGCAGCAACGATGAGATCAGGGAGGAGCGAGTTTGGAACGCTCCGGGGCGCCGCTGGCGCCGCACCATCGGGCACGGTGTCGGAGCCGCCTTCAAGCGGATGCTCCCCGCCGGATGCCTTCCCGCGCGGGTCCCCGTTGCCCGGACCAAAGGGCGCGTATATGGCGACTGAGAGAACGGCCGCAGCGGCGCCAGCCAAGGCGACCAACCAGGCGAGCGCGCGAACGGCGCGCGGGTCGAGTTGCATCGAGCGTTCGGGCCACGCGGCCCGCCTCCGATCTCATCGTAGGCGGGCCCCGCGTAGCCCGGGCGCGCATGACGAGGGGGGCGGGCGCTTGTCGCACTTTGTTTACGGCCGCCGACGAGCAGCGATGCCGAGGGTGCGCCCTCCAAGCACGTATTGCGACTGGCCACAGCGAACCGTTGAGGAGGTGGAGCGGGGGACGGGGCTCGAACCCGCAACATCCAGCTTGGAAGGCTAGCGCTCTGCCAATTGAGCTACCCCCGCCCGGGGTGCCGCAACGCAGTATATCGATGGCCCCTCGGCCGGGGCATACCAACGGCACCGTTGCGGCCGTTCATGGAACCAGACGCGCCAGCGCAACGCCTGCGTATACGGCCGCGAGGCCGACGAGCGCCGTGCCAGCCATGTTCGCCAGCGCCGCCGGAGCATCGCGCAGGTCCAGGAACTGGTAGGTCTGCCAGGCCAGCGCCGAGAAGGTGGTAAACGCCCCCAGGAAGCCAGTGGCGACGAACAGGTGCGCCTCGCGCGACCAGTGCTCCCTCGACTCCGCGAGCCCCAGGAACACGCCGATCGCGAGCGCGCCGATGATGTTCACGGCGAAGATGCCGAGCGCCGTGGACCCGGCAAGATCACCGATGCGCGTGGCGAGAACGTAGCGTGCAAGCGTACCGAGCACGCCGCCGGCAGCGAGCCAAATGACGGTCATGCACGCCACGCGCCTGGAGTACTCGAGACCCCCTCGTTTGTTGTTTCCTGCGCCTTGCGGCCCATCAGGGGTGATGCTCGGTCGGCGTTGCCTCGGGGAAGCCGACACGACGTGGGATGAAGATGTAGTTGTGCACGATGGAAGCAAGCGCGCCCCCGATCACGGGCGCCAGCCAGTAGAGCCACGTATCCTTCCACTCGCCCTCGACGAGCGCCGGCCCAAAGTGACGCGACGGGTTCATCGCCGCTCCCGTGAGCGGGCCGGCCATCAGAATGTCCATCGTGATCGTGAGGCCGATGGCGAGGGCCGCGATGGCGTGCGCCCCTCGCGAATCAACCGCCACGCCATGGATCACGTACACCAGGAAAAACGTCGCGATGACCTCGATGATGAATGCGTTGGCACGACCGACGATGATCCCGTCCTGGTCGCCGTCGTAGTTAACGGCCGGTATGGCCGCCCGCATGTCGGCCAGGGAGTCGTCGTAGATTTCCTTCAGCACCAGCGCCGCCACCGTCGCCCCGAGTAGTTGCGCCACGATGTAGGCAATGCCTTTGACCGCCCCAATCTTGCCCCCGATGAACAGCGAGATCGTCACCGCCGGGTTGTAGTGTCCCCCGGAGATGTGTCCCGCCGCCGCCACCATGAGTCCGATGGCGAGCCCATGAGCGAGCGCCACCATCACCAGGAAGCCGCTATCGCCAGGCGCCGCCCATCCTTGTGTGATGGCGGTGAGAATGGCACCAGCGCCTATGAAGACCAGCGCAAACGGTCCGATGAACTCGGCGACGAGCGGCCGCACCCAGCGATCCAGCACGTCCTCCGGTAAGAAGGCCTCAGCGTTGTAGTCACGCGCGGGGACTACGAAGTCGTTGTCGGCCATATCGCCTCCGTGTAATTGATAAAGAGCATAACCGTTTAGTCCGTTCCATCGTAGATTCAGGGAGGATGGTCTGTCAATAGCCCGTGCGGCGGTTCTGTCCTACGACCAACCTTCGCTGACGCGGGCTTGTTTCAGCGCCTCGGCATACAGGCGGTCGCGGGGCACACAGCCCGTGGCGTACTGCCCATGCTCGTTGTGCTTGGCCCGCATGAGTGCCGTGCAGTAACTGACACCGATACAGGCCTTGTTCGGGTCCAGGGCACCGCGCGCCAGCGCATCACGTGCGAAGTCCGGATACGCAAGCGCGCCACGCCCGAGCCCGACGAGCGAGACCGCCCGCGCGCGCACGTTCGCGGCGCCGGCGTGTAGCGCGAAGTGACGCAGCCAGGAGTAGCCGGTCCCAATGACCGGCAGGTCCGGGTAGGCGCGCTGAATCTGCCCTGTCAGCGCAACGTGCCGCGCGACCCCGGCGATCGGATGCTCCGGCGGCGCGTAGCCGTCCACCGGCGCCCGCTCGAACGGACGGCCCAGGTGCGGGTTGAAGTACGGGCTCCCCATCGAGACATTCAGCAACTGCAACCCAAGGGCGCGCAGGTCGCCCACGAGACGCAGCGGCTCGCTCAGGTCAGGCTGCGTCGGGTCGTATACGTCGGTGCCCCAGGCGGCCAGGTACGGGCGCTCATGGGGCGCCGGCGCCCCGACACCCCGTTGGCCAGCGTACGGCACGCCGTCGAACGCGTTGAGGCGCGTCGCCAACACGATGTTCTCCCCGAGCCGCGCGCGGATGCCCGCAAAGACGTTGCGGATGAAGCGGGTGCGGCTCTCGTAATCGCCGCCATAGCGTCCGGGGCGCGTCCGCGCTCCCAGCAACTCGTTGATCAGGTACGTGTGGCACTGCTTCACATCGACGAAGTCGAACCCGGCTTCATGGGCAAGTACGGCAGCTTCGACGAAGCGCTCTTCGAGGCGCTGCAAGTCATCGTCGCTGATGACAGGTCTGGCCTCGCATCGCCGGATGGCGTCGATGGCTTGACCGTGCTGAGCGATGACGGGACCCCCGTGCGACCATCGGCCTGAATGCGTGAGCTGTAACCCGACGATAAAGCCATCGAGCGAGCCGAACGCGGCGCGCCGCGCCGCACGCGTCTCGGCGAGAAGGCGGCGGAGCGCGGGCAGGGTCTGGGGCGTGATCAGGAGCTGGCGCGGGTTGGCGCGCCCTTCCGGCACAACAGCGGTCGCCTCTCCCCAGATCAGCGCGGCTCCGCCCTCGGCGAAGCGCCGCCAGCGGCGGCGGGTCAACTCACCAGGCGTCCCATCGGCGTTGCCGTCGCAGCCCTCCATGGGATGCACCGCCATGCGACTGGCCGCCGTCCGACCACCGATGCGAATCGGCTCGAACAACGGGGTGAGCTCGTCATCAAGCGCGATGGCCGCACCTTGCTCGGCCGCCTGGTCGCGCAGTTCATCGAGCGTGCGCGCACGGAAGTATGGCATGAGGCCTCCGGCGCATGATCATATCGCCGCGGCGGGGCTGGGCGTTGAGCGACAGGAGGGACCCCGTGGGACGCCCGCTCAGAGCCGTTGGGCGTAGGTCAGCTGGCGCGTTCGGCGCTCGCCTCTTCGTCGCTGCCGCGAACCTTCGTGTAGCAGTTGCTGCAGTACACCGGACGGTCGCCGCGGGGCAGAAACGGGACCTCAGTCATCATGCCGCACTCAGCGCACGTCGCCGGGTGCATCTGCCGGGGCGTCTTGCCGCCGAAGCTCGCGAACGTACCGTAGCGGACGTACCCTTCGTCGGGCTCCGCCGGGCGCATCGACTTGCGGGCCGATCGGCACGACGGGCAGCGGACCGGCTCGTTTTGCAGCCCCTTGTTCGCGTAGAACTCTTGCTCACCGGCGGTGAACGTGAAGTTCTGCTTGCAGTCGCGGCATACCAGGATCTTGTCGGTGAAGCTCAATTGTTCCTTCCCTCGGAGACACAAATGTGCGGCCCATGGGGCCGCACCCGAACTGCGAAACCCGTGACCGTCACCTCAGTATAGCGGCGCCGCCGGAGGCGTCACAACCCGCCTCGTTCTTGGAGACGCGCGCGCACTGCTCCGGGCAGGGGCACGCGCTCCGCGATGAGGTGTGCCTCGGCACTGCCCAGTACACGCGTGCAAACGAAGAACGCCGCGCCGCCCAGCACGCAGCCCCCGATGGCAGCCAACCCGGCGCTCGCACGGCTCGCCATGCTCAGCGCACCCGCCAGCTCCAGGCCGGCAAGCCAAAGCAGCACAACCTCGGCCATCAGCATTGTCGCCAGGATCGTGCGCCAGGCTGACGCCCACACGGCTGGCGTATCCAGCCCTCCGAGCCTCGGGGACAGCGCCCGCAGAAGCAACACGAATTCGATGATGGCAGCGATGGACAGGGCTGCGGCGAGGCCATTCAATTCGAACGGGATGACAAGCACCAGCGACAGCACCAGGTTCACCGCAAGTGAGACGAGCGCGAACGTCACCGGCGTCCGTGTGTCGCTCAGCGCGTAGAAGCCCCGGCTGAGGATTTCGATGCCGCTGTGCGCAAACAGGGCGAATGCATAGCAGATCAACGCGCCCGTGACCAGGTCGCTGGAGGCTGCTCCGAACGCGCCACCTCGAAGGAACAACGACACGAGCGGCGCCGCCAGGATCATCAACCCGACAGACGCGGGAATCGTGAGGTAGAGGATCAGCCGGAGCGCGCGCGATACCGTATCGGAGAGTTCATCCTCGTCACGCGCCGCCTGCTCGGCCATACGCGGAAACGCTGCCGTTGAGATGGCCATGCCGAACAGCCCGAGCGGCGTCATCACCATCAGCCATGCGTAGTTCAGACCGGAGATCGCACCCACGGCCAGCATGGACGCGAAGAACGTGGCGATGATGAAGTTGAAATGATACGCCGCGAGTCCCACTACGCGTGGGCCCATGAGCCGGGCAACCTCGCGCACGGACGCGTCTTTCCAATCCCACACCGGGCGCCAGGACATGCCGACGAGGCGCAGCGCCGGCACCTGGACAAGCACGTGCAAAAGCGCGCCGATCACGACGCAGAACGCCAGCACTCGCACGTCATCCGAAATCAGCGCGCCGACGATGATCGCGGCGTTGTAGAACATCGGTGCCAGCGCCGGCGCGAGGAAGTGATGGCGAGCGTTGAGGATGCCCATGAACATGCCGCTCACGGCGAACAATACGGGCGAGAGCATCATGATGCGCGTCAGGTCCACCGCCAGCGACGTGAGTTCGTCCTCTCGGCCGACGTCCTCGCCCAGCCCCGGCGCGGTCATGGGAACGATGGCCGGAGCCAGCAGCAGCGCAATGACGGCAACCACGAGCGTGGCCGCGAACACCAGGTTCAGAACTGACGAAGCGAGTTCCCACGCTTCGCGATCGCCCCGGCTGGCGAGCGTCTTGGCAAAGGTGGGGATGAACGCGGCCCCCAGCGTCGCCCCGGCGATCAGTTGAAATATCAGGTCCGGTACGCGAAACGCCACCCAGAATGCGTCCAGACTCGCGCTTGTGCCGAACTGGTGGGCGATAACGACCGAGCGCAGCAGACCGAGCAAGCGGCTGCCCAGGAAGCCAAGGGCGACGATCGTCGCGGCAGTGGCGAGCGTCGGTGGCGCGTACGAACTGGTCGCGGCGTCAGCCGTCGCGACCGGTTCCTCGTCCTCGAAGAAGCGCGATCTCACTGTGTGCAGCATGGGGAGTGTAGCCGCCCGGCCGACCACTGCCCGGGATCGCGCGATACTACTATTCCCGGCGGGCGGCATGCAATCGCTGGCGGGGATGGGTTGACGAAACAACGTTCCACAGGACGTTCTGTCGTCTCGAAGCGCCGCCGGGCCGCCGCGGGGCCGAAGAAGGTCAGGACGCCGACTTGCGGGCGGGCGACTTGCGCGCTCCTGCCTTCTTCGCGGCCGTCTTCCGGCCGCGCTTCGGCGCTTCTGGCGCGGCTGTCGCGCCCTTCGCCCGGTTTTGCATGCGCATCAGTCGCGATTTGTGGCGGGCCGCAGCGTTCGGATGGATGATTCGGCGCTTGGCTGCGTTGTCGACGACGCTCGCCGCCTGACGGATCGCCGCATCAGCGCTTGCCGGATCCGCGGCGACGGCCACACGCGCGCGCTTGACGGCCGTGCGCGTGGCCGTGCGCACGGGCTTGTTCCGGGCCCGCCGGCGCTCGTTCTGGCGCCAGCGCTTGAGTGCGGATCGGGAGTGTGCCACGGGCTGCTCTCCTAGCGCTTGGTGTACTGTGGCGCCTTGCGAGCGCGCTTGAGGCCGACCTTCTTGCGCTCCTTCTCGCGCGCATCACGCGTCAGCAGTTTCTGACGCTTCAGCGCCGGCTTGAGCGCTTCGTCCGAAGCGACAAGCGCGCGGGCGATGCCGTGCGACAGTGCTCCGGCCCAGCCGGTGATGCCGCCGCCCGTGATCTTCGCCTGCACGTTGAAGCGCTCGGGGCCACCGGCGACCTTGAGCGGGGCGAGCACCCGCTGCTGATGCGCCAGACGCGTGAACACGTCGAGGTATCCGCGCCCGTTGACGATGATCTCTCCCGTCCCCGGGTAGACGCGCACACGGGCCACCGACGTCTTGCGACGGCCCGTGCCGTAGAAGTAGCGGTCGCTTGTCGCCATGCCTTACTCCTTGTCCGCGCGGGCTTTGCCCTTACCCGCGTTGACCTGAGCCTGATGCGGATGCTCCGCACCAGCGTACACCTTCAGGTAGCGAAGCAGCTTCGCCCCGTGCGAGTTGTGCGGCAGCATGCCTTTGACGGCGCGCTCCACCACCTGCTCGGGCCTGGTCTGCAGGAGCTTTTCCTGCGTAATGGTGCGCAGGCCGCCCGGGTACATGGTGTGACGGTAATACTTCTTCTCGCGCGTGTCGCCGCTTACTGACACCTTCGCAGCGTTGATGACGATGACATGATCGCCGTTGCTCATCGACGGCTGAAAGGTCGGCCGGTGCTTGCCACGCAGAATCGCGGCCACCTCGGACGCGACGCGGCCAAGCGGGCGCCCCGCTGCATCGACCACATGCCACGTCTGCTGCACGTCGCCGGCCTTCAGCGCATAGGTCTTCATCGATTCCACCCGTCTCCCGGCGCGATCTCCACGCCATCGTAGTCCACCCGCACGAGATACAGCCCGTGCGCGGGTGCTGCGGGGCCTGCGCTCGAAGGCCGGGCCTCCGATAGCAGCACCCCCAGTGCTTCGGCGGATGTTCGGCCCAAGCCAACTTCCGCCAGCGGTCCGACGCTCCTTCGCACCTGGTGCGGAAGGAACGCTTGCGCCTCCATCTCAACCGTCACGACGCAACCCTTGCGGGTCACCTCGCAGCGCCGCAGCGTCCGAACGGTCGGCCCGTCATATGGGCCGGCGAACGCCGCAAAGTCGTGCTCCCCTTCGAGGAGCACCGCTGCCCGTCGCATCGTCTCGACGTCCAGCGGCTTCTCGATGTGCCAGGCGCGGAGCCGCTCGAGCGGCGACCGTGCCGGGCGGTTCAGGATCCGGTAGCGGTACACGCGACTACGCGCGTCCCGCCGCGGATCGAACGTCCGCTCCACCTCCCGCGCCGCCCTCACCGCGATGTCCGGCGGCAGGAAGTGGTTCAGCCCCTTCATCAGTTCGCCCGGCCCCAGGCGCGTCCTGCTGTCGAACGCCGCCACCTGGCCGAGCGCGTGGACCCCGGTGTCGGTGCGCCCGGCAAACGCCACGCGCACTCGCTCTCCGGTGAGCTGCCCTATGGCGGATTCGAGCATCTGCTGGATGCTCGGTCCGTTGTCTTGGTACTGGGATCCCCGGTAGGCGGTCCCGTCGTACTCCAGCACCAAGGCAAAGCGGCGCCCTCCATCGGCATCAGGCCGATCCGGCGGCGCGCCCATCGCCTACTCCGCGCGCTCCACCAGCTCGATCTGCGCCATCCGCGCTCCGTCGCCCAAGCGCGGACCAAGCTTGATGATGCGCGTGTACCCTCCCTGCCTCGCCGCGAAGCGCGGCCCGATCTCCCCAAACAGCTTTGCAACGACGTCCTTGTTGTTCACGTAGGCCAGGGCCTGCCGCCGTGCGTGCAGCGTCCCGTCCTTCCCGAGCGTGATCATCTTCTCGGCGATCGGGCGGATCTCCTTCGCCTTCGCCTCGGTCGTCTGAATGCGCTCGTGTCGAAGCAGGTCGCCGACAAGGCCGCGCAGCAGCGCCCGGCGCTCGTCGCCCGGACGGTCAAACTTGCGGCCGTTCACGCGGTGCCTCATGGCTACTCGTTCTCCCGTTCGCGCCGGCGGAGCAGGTCGCTCGGGTCTTCGCCCGCCTCCCGCAGCGCTTCGATCAGGGCCGCTCCGAGCGGGCTGAGATCTTCGGAGTCCTCGCCGGGCCCGCTCGTCAGCGTCCGCTGCAGTGGCATCATCTCCGACAGGTCGCCGGTCACTTCGGTCGGCGGCTGCAGCAGGCCCATTTCGATGAGCTTGTCACGCAACTCCTCGTACGACTTCCTGCCGAAGTTGCGCAGCGCGAGCAGCTCATCCTCGCTCTTCTCGAGCACCTGCCCGACGGTCATGAGCCCGCTGCGCTTCAAGCAGTTGTACGCGCGGACCGAAAGGTTCAGTTCTTCAATCGGCATATTGTACTTGTCCGGTGGCAGCGAGGTGCCCGCAGCGAGGCCGCGCTCGACCGTCGGCGGCAGCGGCTTGCCGAGCTGGGAAAAGATCCGCAGTTCATCCATCAGGATGTCGGCGCTGCGGCTCACCGCGTCGATGCCGGACATCGTTCCGTCGGTCCAAACCTCGAGCGTCAGCCGGTCGTAGTTCGTGAACTGTCCGACGCGCGTGTGGTCGACGTGGAAGTTCACCCGGCGCACCGGCGAGAAGATCGCATCGACGGGGATGACGCCGATCGGCAGGCCGTCACTCTGGCCAGCGGGCGCGTAACCCTGCCCCGGCTCGACGTTCAACTCGACCGTAAGCCGTGCCTGCGGGGAGTCCAGCGTGGCCAGGTGCAGATCGGGATTGACGATCTCGTAGTCAGCCGTCGTTTGAATCTGGGACGCGGTTACAGCGCCCTCGCCCTGCACCTCCAGGTAGAGCTTCGCCGGGCGCTCGGCAAGCGCGCGCAGCCGCAACTCCTTGAGGTTCAGCAGGAATTCGGTTGTGTCTTCCTTCATGCCGGGGATCGTGGAGAACTCGTGCTCCACTTCCTCGATGCGCACCGATGTAATCGCCGCACCCGGCAGCGAGCTGAGCAGCACGCGCCGAAGCGAGTTTCCCAGCGTCGTGCCGAAGCCCGCGTTCAACGGCTCGGCCACCAGGCGCACGTACGTCTCAGTTTCCTCTTCGATTTCGATGTGCGCAGGTTCTAGCTCGTTCAATCTTCCCTCCCAGGGCGTACCGGTCATGAATTCGGCGAGGGCGGCCGGCGCCCGTACTTGCATCACCATCAGCGTGAGTAGAACTCGACGATGACCGCCGGGTCGAACGTGCCGGGGACGTCGGACACGGGCGGCGGCGTAACGACGCGTCCGGTCATCGCCCCCGCATCAACGTTCAGCCACGACGGCGCGCGCTTGCTCTGCATGTTCGCCTGCGCGAATTTGAACATCTCGCTCTTCTTGCTGTTGGGGTTCCAGGCGATCACATCGCCGGCTTTGGTCGCCGCCGAAGGGATGTTGGTCTTGCGGCCGTTGAGCATGATGTGCCCGTGACGCACGATCTGGCGCGCCTGGCGGAGCGAATCGGCGAAGCCCATCTTGTGTACCACGTTGTCGAGCCGCATCTCGAGCATGCGCACCAGGTTCTCGCCCGTGACGCCGGGCTGGCGAACAGCCTTCTCGTAGTAGCGTACGAACTGCTTCTCAAGGACGCCGTAGCTGTGGCGGGCCTTCTGCTTCTCACGTAGCTGTAGCGCGCGATCGGACAGCTTGCGGCGCCGCTGCTGGGCGGTGCCGGGAGGCTGCGGGCGCTTGTCGAGCGTGCACTTGGTCACGCACTTGTCGCCCTTGAGCATCAGTTTCTCGCCGTAGCGTCGGCAGATGCGGCACACCGGGCCTGTGTATCGAGCCATAGGGTTTGGTTCCTCCTGCCGCCTAGACCCTGCGCCGCTTCGGTGGGCGGCAGCCGTTGTGTGGAATCGGTGTCACATCGCGGATGCTGGTGACGAACAGCCCGGTGCTCTGCAAGGCGCGAACCGCAGCCTCGCGCCCGCTGCCTGGCCCCTTCACGAAGACGTCTACCTGGCGGACGCCGTGTTCCATGGCCTTGCGCGCCGCCTGCTCAGCGGCGATCTGCGCGGCGTACGGTGTGCTCTTGCGCGAGCCCTTGAAGCCCGTCTGGCCAGCGCTCGCCCACGCCAGCACGTTCCCGTTCGGGTCCGTGACGGAGATGAGGGTGTTGTTGAACGTGGACTGGATGTATGCGCGACCGCGCGGCACGGATTTGCGTTCGCGCTTCCGCCCTTTGCCCTTTGCCGCCGTCTTTCGCTCTGCCATGCGTCAACCCCTGCGCCTCTTCGGCGCGCCTGCAGTTCTCCTGACCCTAGCGTTACTTCTTCGCCGCAGCCTTCTTCTTGCCTGCCACAGTACGCCGCGCGCCGCGCTTGGTACGCGCGTTCGTGCGTGTCCGCTGGCCGCGGACCGGCAAGCCGCGCCGGTGGCGGATGCCGCGGTAGCAGTTGATCTCAATCAAGCGCTGGATGTTCTGGCGGACCTCCCTGCGCAGGTCGCCCTCTACCGTGTGCTCCTTGTCGATGAGTTCACGGATCCGGTTCACCTCTTCGTCCGTCAGGTCGCGCACCTTCGTCGACGGATTCACCTGCGCTTGCGAGACAATCCGCCGCGAAGCCGTCGGGCCGATCCCGTAGATGTAGCGAAGGGAGATATCGACGCGCTTGTCGCGCGGGATGTCGACGCCGCTGATACGTGCCATCGTTCTCTTACCCCTGCCGCTGCTTGTGTTTCGGTATCTCGCAGATGACGCGAATGACGCCGTGCCTGCGAATGATCTTGCACTTGTCGCAGCGCTTTTTCACTGAAGCTCGAACGCGCATGGTGCGCCCTTCCCTCTACTTGAACCGGTACGTGATCCGCCCGCGGCCGAGGTCGTACGGCGACAGCTCGACGAGCACCCGGTCGCCGGGGAGGATCTTGATGAAGTTCATCCGGATCTTGCCGGAGATGTGCGCCAGCACCTGGTGTCCATTCGGCAACTCGACCCGGAACATCGCGTTGGGCAGCGGCTCCTTGACCAGCCCTTCTACCTCAATCGCGTCCTTTTTCGGCATCTCGTATGTCTACGCTTCCCCTTCTCGTCGTCTCACCGCCGGAGCGGCTCGCCACACTCGCACTCATAGGCGCAGTACGCTGCGCCTCGACCGTCCGCCCGAATTGGTCATGCGGCCAATAAGTCTACCAAATCTCCCTGGCGCCCGTCGAACAGCGCTTCCTATTCATGGCACTGTCAGGATCAACGGGTCCCCATCGGTGATGGCAATCGTATGCTCGAAGTGGGCCGAGAGGCTCCCGTCGGCAGTCACGACGGTCCAGTTATCGGCGAGCTGCCTGGTGCGCCAGTCTCCCGCCGTGACCATTGGCTCCAGCGCCAGCACCATGCCCTTCTTGAGAACAGGCCCCCGGTCAATCGGCCCGAAGTTGGGTACTTGCGGCTCCTCGTGCATCTGCCGTCCCACACCGTGGCCTACGTATTCACGCACGACGCCAAAGCCGTGCGACTCGATGTGGGTCTGAATCGCGTGGGCGATGTTGCCGATGCGGTTGCCGGGCCGCGCTTCGCGAATGCCCGCGCAGAGCGACTCCTTGGCCACCTGCACCAGCCGCTCGCGCTCGGGCTGCGGCGTACCCACGATCACCGTCACGGCGTGATCCGCCACGAACCCCTTGTACGTACAGCCAAGGTCAAGGCTGACGACGTCACCGTCGTGGATGACCCGCTTGCCGGGAATCCCGTGCACGATCTCCTCGTTGATGGACACGCACAACGTAGCCGGGTACCCGTTGTACCCCAGGAATGTCGGCTCGACGCCGGCTTCCACGAATTCCTCGCGCACCATGCGGTCAAGCTCCTTGACCACGAGTCCCGGACGGAGCGCCGCGACGAGCCGCTGCATGGTCCTCGCGACGATGCGGCCAGCCTCGCGCATAATGGCGATCTCTTCGTCTGATTTCAGGATGATGGGCATCGTCAGCGCGCCTCCGCGCCGACGCCGAGCGCGGCGACGATGCTGGCGGTGACTTGCTCAACGCCGGGTGTACCATCAACATCGCGCAGCTTGCCGGCCCGCCGATAGTGATCGAGCAGGTCCGCAGGTGGCTTCTGCAGCTCCAGACGCCTGCGCATTGCGTCCGGCGTATCGTCGCTGCGGTTCGATTCCTGCGCTCGTCCGACCATGCGCTGCATGAGCACATCATCGGGCGCGGTGATGTTGATGCACAGATTGATCGCCCTTCCGCGCGCGGCCAGCGCCTCGTCGAGCGCCTTCGCTTGCGGCAGCGTGCGCGGAAAGCCGTCCAGCACCAAGCCCTGGCCATCATCCATGCCATTCAAGCGATCAAGCAGCATGTCGATCACGAGGCTATCGGGGACCAGTAACCCCTGGTCCATAAACTCCTTCGCCTTGCGCCCAAGCTCAGTGCCCTCTTTCACGTGCGCGCGCAGCATGTCGCCCGTAGAGATATGCGCCCATCCGAAGCGCTCGGCGATGATCGCCGCTTGCGTCCCCTTGCCAACGCCGGGTGGCCCGAAGAAGATGACGTACATCTACCGGATGAACCCCTCGTAGCTGCGCATCAGCAGCTGCGCTTCGAGCTGCTTCATCGTGTCGAGGACGACGCCGACGACGATGAGCATGCCGGTGCTGCTGATCGTCAGCGCCTGCGTGTCGAACCAGTTCGTGACAAGGTACGGCAGGATCGCCACAAGGCCCAGGAAGAGCGCGCCCGCCCACGTGATGCGCACGAGCACGCGCTGAATGTACTCAGCGGTCGGCCGTCCCGGCCGGATGCCGGGCACGAAGCCGCCCTGCTTCTGCAGGTTTTCGGCCAGGTTCTGCTGCGCGAACACGACGTACGTGTAGAAGAAGCTGAACGCCACGACGAGCACGAAGATCAGGACGTAGAAGCCGGGACTGGCGCCGGAGCCGCCGGCGCCGGTGCCCGGACCCAGCACATCCGTGATGAAGCGGGCCACATCGCGTACCCAGGGCGTGCTCGAGCTGTCGAGCACGAACTGCGCGATTGTCACGGGCAGGATCACAATCGAGAACGCGAAGATCAGCGGGATCATGCCAGCCGAGTTCACCTTGAGCGGGATGTGGCTCTGCCCCGACTGCCGGTACATCTTGCCCGCACGAAACACGCTCTTGGCGTATTGGACGGGGATCTTCCGCACCGCCTCCTGCATGAAGACGATGGAGAACACGACGAGCACTGCGATAAACGCAAGCAAGGCGATCGCGAACAGGCCCATGTCCGAATTGAACGTGCGGTTGATCAGCCCCGGCATCCCGGCGACGATGCCGCCGAAGATGATGATCGAGACGCCGTTGCCGATGCCATTCTCGGTGATGAGTTGGCCGAGCCAGACCAGGAACATGGTGCCTGCGGTGATGCAGAACAGCGCCGTGATCGTTGGCAACGCATCCTCGCCCGTCAGCGATGGGTCGAACATGGCGCCGCCGACTCCAACGGCGACCACTTGCTGGTGCAGGATGACGAGTTGGGCGTAGCCCTGCACCAGGCACAGCGGCACGGTGAGCCAGTGCTGGTACATCTCGCGCCGGTTGCGTCCGGCCTCTCCCTCATCCTGCAGCGCCTTGAGCTGCGGAACGACCGGTGTGAGCAATTGCATGATGATCGAGGCTGTGATGTATGGGTATACGCCGAGCATGGCGATGCTCATCTGCCGCAGCGCGCCGCCGCTGAACAGGTTGAAGAGCCCCAGCAGCTGGCTCTGGTCCACGGCCAGCTCCACAAGGTTCGGGTTGGTGTTCGGAATCGGGATGTGCGAAACGAAGCGGAAGATCACCAGCATGGCGGCGGTGAACAGCAGCTTCTGGCGCAGATCATGCTGCGCGAACGCGTCGAAGACAGCCTGAAGCAGGCGAGGACGGCTCGCGGCGCCTTGTTGTCGGCTAGCTGCCAGCGCCATCGCCCGCCTCTTCCGCTACAGCGCTCTCCCCCGTGGCGTCGCGCGTACCGCCGCCCGGCGGGGGTTGTGCCTCATCGGCATCCGCGGCGCGCGCTGGCGGCTCGCCGCCGATCCAGCGCACGGTTCCGCCGGCGGCCTCGATCTTGCTCCGTGCGGACTTCGAGAATCGGTCGGCCTCCACCGTGAGGGCCACAGAAAGAGCGCCCTCGCCGAGGATCTTCACGGGCTTGCCGCTGCGCACGAGGCCCGCCTCGCGCAGCACTGCGACGGTCACTTCAGCGCCGCCCGGGAACCTCGCCAGGTCGCCTATGTTCACTTCCTCGTAGTCCACCCGGAAGGGGTTGCGAAAGCCGCGCTTGTAGGCCATGCGGCGCACGAACGGCAATTGACCGCCCTCGAAGTGCGGCCGCACGCCGCCGCCGGAACGCGCCTTCTGTCCCTTCATGCCGCGCGTGGCATAGGTGCCGTGACCGCTGGCATTGCCGCGGCCGACGCGCTTGCGCTTGTGCGTGGCGCCCTTCGGCGGCCGCAGCTCGTGCTGCTGCATCAGGCTTCCTCCTGCACGGTGACCAGGTGGCGGACCTTCTGGATCATGCCACGGATCGTCCGGTTGTCTTCATGTTCCACGGTTTGACCCAACCGCCGCAAACCCAGCGCCCGGATCGTTCGCTTCTGATCCTCTCGCTGGTTGATCGTGCTGCGCTCCCAGGTGACGCGGACCTTGCCCATCACGAAGCCTCCACCTTGGCGGCGGCGCGCCGTCGCGCCGTTTCGGCCTGTGGATCTCGCAACTCGGCGAGACCCTTCAGCGTCGCCTTGACCACGTTGAGCGCATTCGCCGAACCCAGCGACTTCGTCAGCACATCCTTGATGCCGGCCGCCTCCATTACGGCGCGGACGCCGCCACCGGCGATCACGCCGGTACCTGGCGACGCCGGCTTCATCATCACCTTCGCAGCGCCGTATTCGGCGAGGATCGGGTGGGCGATCGTCGTGCGGTTCATCGGCACGCGGATGAGGTTCTTGCGCGCGATCGCGGAGCCTTTGCGGATCGCCTCGGGTACCTCGTTCGCCTTGCCCATACCGGCGCCGACGTGGCCCTGGCCGTCTCCAACGACGACGATCGCGCTGAAGCTGAAGCGGCGTCCGCCCTTCACGACCTTCGATACGCGGTTGATGAAGACCACGCGCTCCTGCAGCTCCAGATCGCGGGGCTCGACACGCTCTCGGCCGGTGATCATTCTCGACATGCGCTACCCCTCTAGAACTGCAGTCCGGCTTCCCGGGCCGCGTCGGCAAGCGCCTTTACGCGACCGTGGAAACGGTTCCCGCCCCGGTCGAACACCACCTGCGTGACGCCGGCTTCGAGCGCCTTCTGCGCCAACGCGGTACCGACGGACTTCGCGCGTTCGGTCTTGTTGCCGCCAGCAGCGCGCATCGCCTTCTCCACATCCGACGCGGCCACGATCGTCCGGCCCTGGGTGTCGTCGATCACCTGAGCGTAGATGTGCGTGAGGCTGCGATAGACGGCAAGACGCGGGCGCTCGGGCGTACCGGTCACCTGCTTGCGGATGCGTGTGTGCCGCCGGATGCGCGCCGCGCGGGCGGTTCGGTCTTTCCTCATGCTACTTCGCCTTGCCGGCCTTGCCGGCCTTGCGGCGCACCCGCTCATCGAGATAGCGGATGCCCTTGCCCTTGTATGGTTCCGGCGGCCGGATCTTGCGGATGTTCGCCGCCACCTGACCGACCAGTTCCTTGTCGATGCCGCGAACGTGCACCTTCGTGTTACCTTCCACCTCGAGCGCGATACCGTCGGGGGGCGCCACCTCCACCGGGTGCGAGTAACCGACCGCCAGCGTGATCTTCTGCCCCGCCTGGGTCGCCCGGTAGCCGACGCCCTGAAGCTCCAGCGTCTTGGTGAACCCCTCGCTGACGCCGATGACCATGTTGTTCAGCAGCGAACGAGCAAGCCCGTGCAACGCCCGTGTCGGCTTCGAATCGTCCGCGCGCGTGACGATCAGACGCCCGTCATCCTGCTGGACCATGACCCCGGTGGGGAACGTGCGGGCCAGCTCGCCCTTCGGGCCTTTGACGCGCACGTCCTGGCCCTGGACCTGGACGTCCACGCCCTTCGCAACGGTAATTGGCAATCGTCCTATGCGGCTCATATCGCTACCACACGTAACAAATCACTTCGCCGCCGATCTTCCGCCGCCAGGCATCCTGGCCGCTCATCACACCCTGTGGTGTGGAGAGGATGGCGATGCCCAGACCGCCGTAGACCCGCGGGATCTCCCGCTTCTGCACATACACGCGCAGGCCCGGCTTGCTCACGCGCTGGAGTCCTGTGAGCACCGGCTCCTTCTTTCCCGTGTAGTTCAACTGCACACGCATCAGTTTCCGCGGCCCTTCCTCGCTGAGCTCGTACCCGCGGATGAAGCCTTCGCGCTGCAGCACGTCTGCGATCGCCACCTTCATCTTCGACGCTGGAATGTTCACGTACTCGTGCTTCGCAGCGACGGCGTTGCGGATCCGCGTCAGCATGTCGGCGATCGGGTCTGTCATGTTCAAGGCTTGCGCCTCCCTCGTCTCTCCCGCGTTCTGCCCGCACCGGGCAACTTCGGGAGGTTCCGGCCCCTTCTCGAGAGCACGGTCATCACCAGCTCGACTTCTTCACACCCGGCAGCTGCCCCTTCAGCGCCATCTGCCGGAAACAAATGCGGCACAACGCGAAGTGCCTGATGTAGGCACGGGGCCTTCCGCAGATCTTGCAGCGGTTGACCTTGCGCACCCGGTACTTCGGCTCGCGCTGGGCTCGGACGATCATCGAGATCTTGGCCATGCCTACTGCCGCTCCTTCGCGAACGGCATGCCCATCAGCTCCAGCAGCCGCCGTCCCTCTTCGTCGTTCTTCGCGGTCGTGATGATGTTCACCTGCATGCCGCGGATACGGTCCACCTTGTCGTAGTCGATCTCAGGGAAGATCAGCTGTTCGCGCAGACCCAGGCTGAAGTTCCCTCTCCCATCGAATGCCTTGACTGGCACACCGTGGAAGTCCCGGATGCGGGGCAACGCCACATTCAGCAGCCGGTCGAGGAACTCGTACATCCGGTCTCCTCGCAGCGTCACCGCGACCCCCACGGGCATGTTCTCGCGGATCTTGAAGTTGCTGATCGCCCGCTTGGCGCGTGTCACCACCGGCTTCTGGCCGGTGATCGTCGCGATGTCCGCAGTCGCCGTCTCGATGGCGCGCGCGTTCTCTCGCGCCTCCCCGAGGCCGATGTTCACGGTCACTTTTTCGACGCGCGGCACCTGCATGACGTTCCGGTAGCTGAATTGCCGCTGCATCTCCGGGATGATCTCGCTCCGGTAGCGTTCCTTCAATCTCGGCGCCATCAGTCGATGTCCTGTCCGCACTTCTTGCACACGCGGTGCTTGCCATCGCCACGCACAGCGAAGCCAACGCGCGTAGGCTTGTTGCAGCTTTTGCAGATGAGCATCACCCGCGAGATGGGCAGAGGCATCTCCTTCTCGATGATGCCGGCCTGCTGCACGCCTGGTTGCGTCCGCCGGTGCCGTTTCACCAGGTTGAGGCCGGTCACGTACACCCTGTCGGCCTTCACCTTGGGGCGGTGCCCTTTCACCTTGATCAAATCGCCCCCGCCGACGACCTGGCGGACGACGCCCGTCTTCCCGCGGTCCTTGCCCGCCAGGATCAGCACGGTGTCGTCTCGCTTGATCTTCCGCATCACACCACCTCCGGCGCGAGCGAGACGATCTTCATGAAGTTCCGGTCGCGCAGCTCGCGCGCCACGGGTCCAAAGATGCGGGTCCCGCGCGGGTTCTGCTTGTCGGACAGCACCACCGCCGCGTTCTCGTCGAAGCGGATGTACGATCCATCGGGCCGGCCGTAGGTCTTGGCGACACGGACGACCACCGCCTTTACCACGTCACCCTTCTTCACGCCGCCGCCCGGCGCCGCCTGCTTGACAGAGCAGACGATGATGTCGCCGACGCTCGCGTATCGGCGACCAGAGCCGCCGAGCACCGTAATGCACATCAGCTCGCGCGCGCCGGAGTTGTCCGCGACCTTCAGCCGCGAATACTGCTGGATCACGCCTCAGCCTCCGGATCAGCTCCGTCTGCGGGTTCGTTGGTCGCCGGGGCGTCCTGCGCGGCGGCTCCCACGTCGGCGGTGGCCATGACCGGCGCTTCCTCGGCCTCACGCGTCTCCTCGAGGATGCGGGCGCCGATCTCCCGCGGCGCGAGCTCGGCGACATCGCCCTTCGTCACAATCTCGACAACGCGCCAGCGCTTCTCCCTCGAGAGTGGCCGGGTCTCGGCGATCTTCACGATATCGCCGAGATTGCACTCGTTCTTCTCATCGTGCGCCTTGTAGCGCCGCGTGACGCGGATGGTCTTCCGATACAGGCGGTGCCGCTTTTGCCGGTCGATGCGCACGATCACCGTCTTGTCCATCTTGTTGGAAACCACCACCCCGGTCTGCAGTTTCTCAAGCGAAGCCATGGCCTACTTCTTTCCTGCCGTCACGCCGGCAAGCTGCCGCTCGCGCTGCAGCGTGCGGATGCGCGCGATTTGGCGCCGCACCTTCGTGCGCTCGGTTGTATTCGTCTGCTGGCGCGTCGCCAGCCGGAGCCGCACCGTGAACAGCTGCCGGTATGCCTGATCCAGCTCCTTCACCAGATCCGCATCCGACAGGTTGCGGAGCTCCTCCGCCCGTTCTTTCTTCTTGCGCCGCGCCATCACACTCCCTCGTGCTCTCGGACGACGACTCGCGTCGGGATCGGCAGCTTGTGCGAGGCCAGCCGCAGCGCCTCGCGCGCGAGATCCTCCTTCACGCCGCCAATCTCGAACAGCATCCGCCCCGGCTTGACGACCGCCACCCAGTGGTCGACCGCGCCTTTGCCCGACCCCATGCGCGTCTCCGCCGGCTTCGCGGTCACCGGCTTGTCGGGAAAGATGCGGATCCACACCTTGCCGCCACGCTTGAGCTCGTGCGTGATGGCCCGCCTCGCCGCCTCGATTTGCCGGCTATCGATCCATGCCGCGCCGAGCGCCTGCAGGCCGAACTCACCGAAGCTCACCTGGTTGCCGCTCGTGGCGATGCCACGCCGCCGCCCACGGTGCTGCTTCCGGAATTTGGTCCGCTTGGGTTGCAGCATCGCTCTACTCGCTTGCCTCCGCGGCATCCTGTTGCGCCGCACTGGCCTGCTCGGCCGCCGTGACGATGCTGGGGTCAATCGGCCGCGGCGCGGGCGCCGGCTCCGCGCTTTCGGCAGGTGCCGTCTGCTCGGCGGCGGTCACGATCGAACCCTCCTCCACCAGAGCTTCCGGCCGCTGAAGTGAAGGCGCGGCACGCCGCTGCTCCGGCATCTGGTCGCCCTTGTAGATCCACACTTTCACGCCGATCCGGCCGAACGTCGTGTGCGCCTCGGCGATGCCGAAGTCGATGTCCGCCCGAAGCGTGTGCAACGGGATGCGGCCCGCCTTATCTGTCTCGCGCCGCGACATCTCGGCGCCGCCGAGGCGCCCCGCCGCCGTCACCTTTATGCCCTTCGCGCCGCGCGCCATCGTCCGCTGCACTGCCTGCTTGATCGCCCGCCGGAACGCGACCCGGCGCTGCAGCTGATCGGCGATGCTGCGAGCGACGAGATAGGCGTCCAGCTCGGGCACGCGGATCTCGTTGATGTTGACGCGGACCCGGCGTCCCGTCTGCTTCTCAAGGTCCTGCCGCAGCGCATCCACGTTTGCGCCGTTCCGGCCGATGACGATGCCCGGCTTGGCCGTGTGAATCGTCACCGTCATCTGGTTGGCATTGCGCTCGATCTCGACCTTCGAGATGCCAGCGTCAGGCCCGCTCATGACGCGACTACGGATGGCGACGTCCTCGTGCAGCTGGTCCTTATAGGTCTTGCTGCCCGCGTACCACTTGCTCTGCCAGTCGTAGATGACGCCGAGCCGGAAGCCCGTCGGGTGCACCTTGTGGCCCATGCTATGCCTCCTCCTCGACCACGACGGTGATGTGGCTCGTGCGGTGCAGGATCGGCGCCACGCGGCCACGCGCCTTGGCACGCCAGCGCTTGAGTGACCGCCCCTCGCCTGCGTAGGCGCGCTTCACCCGCAGCTCCTCGCGGTCGAGCGAGTAGTTGTTCTCCGCGTTCGCCGCCGCCGAGTTCAGCACCTTGGCGACGAGCCGTGCGTGCGGCGTCGGCAGGTAGCGCAACATGACCATCGCCTCGTCAACCTTCTTCCCCGGCAGCTGGTCCAGCACGAGCCGGATCTTGCGGGCCGACACGGGCAGGTATTTGGCCGTCGCGCTCACTTCCATCGCCTATCCCCTGCCGCCCGACTTCGCGGTCTTCTCCGACTTGCTCGTGTGGCCGCGGAAGCTGCGCGTCAACGCGAACTCACCAAGCTTGTGACCCACCATGTTCTCGGAGATGAAGATGGGAACGTGTCGGCGCCCGTCGTGAACGCCGATCGTCAGGCCGACCATCTCCGGCATGATCGTCGATGCGCGCGACCACGTGCGGATCACCGTCCGGGCGTTCGTCCGGCGCACTTCCTGGACCTTCTTGAGCAGCTTGGGGTCGATGAACGGCCCCTTCTTCAGTGAGCGCGACATCGTTTACTGCTTCCTCCGCCGCACGATGAACTTGTCGGACGGCTTCTTGAGCCGCGTTCGCTTGCCGAGCGTCGGCTTTCCCCACGGCGACTTCGGCCCCGGCAAGCCGACGGGCGCCTTACCTTCACCACCTCCATGCGGGTGGTCGCGGGGGTTCATGACCACGCCGCGCACCTGTGGGCGCCGGCGCCGGTGCCGCGTCCGCCCCGCCTTCCCCAGCTTGATGAGGCTGTTCTCGACGTTCCCCACCTGCCCGACTGTGGCCATGCAGCGCGAAAGCACGCGCCGATTCTCTCCGGAGGGCAGGCGAATCAGTGTGTACTCGCCCTCCTTGGCCATCAGCTGCGCCGACCCGCCAGCGCTGCGGACGATCTGGCCGCCACGCCCGGGGGTCATCTCGATGTTGTGGATGATGGTGCCGTTGGGCATGTTCTGCAGCGGCAGCGCGTTTCCCGGCTTGATTTCAGCGTTGGGTCCCGATTCGATCATGTCCCCAACCTTGAGGCCAACCGGCGCCAGGATGTAGCGCTTATCTCCGTCCACGTAATGGATGAGCGCAATGCGAGACGTGCGGCCCGGGTCGTATTCGATCGCCGCGACCTTGCCCGGCACGCCGAACTTGTCGCGCTTGAAGTCGATGATGCGTACGCGGCGCTTGTTGCCGCCTCCGCGGTGGCGCACGGTGATGCGGCCCTGCGAGTTGCGCCCCGCGCTCTTCTTCACCGTCTTGACGAGCGACTTCTCCGGCCTCGACTTCGTGATCTCGTCGAAGGTGAAGCCGGACATGCCGCGACGCCCCGGGGACGTTGGTTTGAACTGTCGGATCGCCATCGCTATACGCCTTCGAACAGCTCGATCTTGTCGCCCGCCGCGAGCGTCACGATCGCCTTCTTCCAATCGGGCATCCGCGTGCGACGGATACCGTATCGCTTTACCTTCCCGCGCATCGTCACCGTATTCACGTCCGTCACGCGCACGTTGAAGGCGACTTCAACGGCGTCCTTGATCTGGAGCTTGTTGGCGCGCTTGTCCACCTCGAACACGTACTTGTTCTGCTGCGTGGCCATCTGCGCCTTTTCCGTGATGATGGGGCGAAGAATGATGCCGTGCGCCGCGAGTTGCTTCGGCATGCCGCTTACGCCTCCACCTTGCGGCGCCGGCCGGCGGCGGCGCCGCCCCACAGCGCCTCTGCCCCACGCACCGCATCCACGGTCATCACCAGCGTCTGCGCGTTCAGCATGTCCACCACGTTGAGATAGGCTGCCGGCAGAGCCTTGACGCGATCGAGGTTGCGTGTGCTCATCTTCACGCTCTCGTCGGCCGCGGCCGTGACGACGAGTGCAGATCGCGCGGCGCCCAGCGCCTTCAGCACGCCGGACATCGCCCGGGTGCTCGGCTCGGCGATGCCCAGGTCGTTCACAACGCGCAGCGAGCCATCGGCCGCCTTGGCCGAGAGGATCGAGCGGATGGCGAGCCGGCGCATCTGCTTCGGGATCGCCTTGTCATAGTCGCGGGGTCGCGGACCAAAGACGATGCCACCGTGCCGGTGGTGCGGCGCGCGCTTCGAGCCCTGGCGCGAGGCGCCGGTGCCTTTCTGGCGACGGATCTTCGCCGTCGATCCGCGCACCTCGCCGCGGGTCTTGGTGGACGCCGTGCCCACTCGCTTGTTCGCCATCGAAGCGACAAACGCCTGGTGCACGACAGCCTGGTTCGGCTCGATGCCAAACACGGCGTCATCCACCTCGATCGCCTCGAGCTCCTTGCCGGTGGTGTCCGTGACAGTCAGCTTCATGTCCCGCTACTTGCCGTGCTTCTTCGCGTGGGTCACCCGTACTGTTGCGTTGGTCGCGCCGGGCACCGAGCCTTCTACGAGCAGGAGCCCCTTCGCTTCGTCCTTGCGGAGCACCTTGAGGTTGCGCACGGTCACGTTCTCCGCCCCCATGTGACCGGCCATGCGCTGGCCCTTGTAGACGCGTCCCGGTGTGGTCCCGGAGCCAATCGAACCCGGCGCCCGGTGGCGGTCTGATTGGCCGTGCGTCTTCGGACCGCCGGCAAAACCGTGGCGCCGTACCCCTCCGGCGAAACCGCGCCCGCGCGAGACGCCCCGCACGTCGATCAGATCGCCCTCGTTGAATACGTCGAGCCCGATCGTGTCACCAACGCTGTACTCCCCCTCGCCCCGCACCTTGAACTCGGTCAGCATCCGGAAATCACCGAGCTTCTTCAGGTGCCCTCGCATCGGCTTATTCGAGCGCCGCCGCGAGCCGTAACCGACCTGGATGGCCGCATAGCCGTCCTTGGCGGGCGTCTTCACCTGCGTAACCGTTACAGGCGTCACCTCGATCACGGTCACGGCGTGCATCGCCCCCGTGTCATCGAAGATCTGGGTCATCCCCAGCTTCTTGCCCAGCAGTCCTTCCAGCGGCATTTCGTTCCTCTACAGCTTGATCTCAATGTCTACGCCGGACGGCAACTGCAGCCGCATCAACGTATCCACCGTCTTCGAGGACGGCTCAAGGATGTCGATGAGCCGTTTGTGCGTCCGGATCTCGAATTGCTCCTGCGAGTCCTTGTCGATGAACGGCGAGCGGATCACGCAGAACTTCTTGATCTCGGTCGGCAGTGGAATCGGACCAGCGACGGCCGCGCCGGTGCGCTCAGCGGCCTCCACGATCTGCTCGGCCGACTGGTCGAGGATGCGGTGGTCGTACGCCTTGAGCCGGATCCGAATCTTCTGCCTTGCCATACGTCCTGCCTCGCAAGAACCGCCGGGGCGGCTCGACTATACGCCCGCCCTGACGGCCTTCTTCGACCGCGTGCCCAGGATCTTCTCCGCGACGGCCCGCGGCACTTCTTCGTACTGCGCGAACTCCATGCTGTAGCTGGCGCGCCCCTGCGTGAGCGAGCGCAGGTCCGTAGCATAGCCAAACGTCTCGGCCAGCGGCACGAGGGCGCGGATGACCTTCAGGTTGCCGCGCTGGTCGTACTCCTGGATCGTCCCCCGGCGCGCGCTGATGTCTCCCAGCACGTCGCCGTAAAACTCGTCCGGTGTGCTGATCTCGAGCTTCATCAGCGGCTCGAGCAGGACCGGGTCGGCGCGCTCCATCGCCGCCTGGAAGGCCATCGAGCCGGCGGTCTTGAACGCCATCTCGGAAGAGTCGACCTCGTGGTAGTCGCCTCCCGTGAGCGTCACGCGCACGTCGATGACCGGGTAGCCGGCAAGCACGCCGCTCTCAAGCGCGGCGCGCACGCCCTGCTCGGTCGGCGCTATGTACTCGCGCGGCACTTCCCCGCCTACCACCGCATCAACGAACTCGAATCCGGCGCCTCGATCGAGGGGATCGATATCGACGCGCGCCACAGCGAACTGCCCGCGGCCGCCCGTCTGCCGCACGAAGCGACCCTCGGCCGAGGCATGGCGGCGCACCGTCTCCTTGTACGCCACCTCGGGCCGGCCAACGTTCGCATCCACGCGATGCTCCCGTTTCATGCGGTCGACGAGCACGTCGAGATGCAACTCGCCCATGCCGGAGATCACGGTCTGGCCTGTTTCCTGGTCGTACTTGACGCGGAAGCTCGGATCCTCTTCGGCGAGCTTCTGCAGCGCCTCGCCCAGCCGATCCTGATCGTCCTTCGTCTTGGGTTCCACGGCGATGTGGATGACAGGCTCGGGGAAGCTGATCGATTCGAGGATGATCGGGTGCTGCGCGTCGCACAGCGTGTCGCCGGTCGTGGTGATCTTGAGCCCCATGGCAGCGATGCCGCCAGCACCGACCTCCGGGATGTCTTCCCGGTGGTTGGCGTGCATCTGCATGATGCGGCTCACGCGCTCGTTCTTCTGGCGGGTGCTGTTGTAGATCGAGGATCCGGATTTCAACACGCCCGAGTAGACGCGGAAATAGGCGAGACGCCCCAGATGCGGGTCGCTGACAATCTTGAACGCCAGCGCCGAGAACGGTTCATCGTCGCGTGGCGCGCGGGTCTCCTCCATCTTCGTCTTGGGGTTGATGCCCTTTACGGCGGGCACGTCGTCCGGTGAGGGCAGGAATTCCACCACCGCATCGAGCAGGAATTGCACGCCCTTGTTCTTGAGCGCGGCACCGCAGAGCACGGGCGTCGTGGTGGGATGCGCCGGGTTGTGGGGCGTATCGAGCGTGACCCTCCTGAGCGCCGCGTGAATTTCGTGCGTCGTCAGGTGGTGCCCTTCGATGTAGCTGATCATCGTCTGCTCATCGACCTCGCCGATGGCCTCGATCATTCTGTCGCGCCACTCCGCCGCCTGCGCGCGGTACTGTTCGGGGATTGGAATCTCAACCGGGGCGTCATCGCGCTCGCCGCTGAACCGCCACGCCTTCATCTCGATGAGATCGATGATGCCGTCGAAGTCGGCTTCAGCGCCCATCGGCATCTGCACCGGGATCGGCTTCGCGCCCAGGCGTTCGGAGATCATGTCGACCGTGCGCCAGAAGTCCGCGCCCATGCGGTCCATCTTGTTGACGAAGCAGATGCGCGGTACCTGGTATTTGTCGGCCTGCCGCCACACGGTCTCCGATTGCGGCTCCACGCCCGCCACGGCGTCGAACACGACGACGCCGCCGTCGAGCACGCGAAGGCTGCGCTCGACCTCCACGGTGAAGTCGACGTGCCCGGGCGTGTCGATGATGTTCACCTGGTGGTTCTTCCATTCGGCGGTGGTTGCGGCCGCGGTGATGGTAATGCCGCGCTCGCGCTCCTGCTCCATCCAGTCCATGACGGCCGTGCCTTCGTGCACCTCGCCGATCTTGTAGGTGCGGCCTGTGTAATAGAGGACGCGCTCGGTCACGGTCGTCTTACCCGCATCGATGTGGGCAATGATGCCGATGTTGCGAATGCGTTCGATTGGTATCGCTCGTGCCATCTCGGTCGCTGCAAGCGTCGCCGCCGTCAGCCTTGGTTGGTCCCTTCTCTGTCCGCGTCCCTGTCCGTTGCTCCCGCAAACGTCACCGCCGGTGACCGAAGCCGCCGGCGGTGTTCATCCGCACGAAGCGGATGCCGGTGTCTCTACCACCTGTAGTGGACGAAGGCCCGGTTGGCTTCGGCCATTCGGTGCGTATCTTCCTTCTTCTTGATCGTGGCCCCCTGGCCCCCTGCCGCGTCCATCAGCTCCGCCGCCAGACGCTCCGCCATCGAGCGGCCGCCCCGTGACTGCGCCGAGCGCAACAGCCAGCGGATCGCGAGCGCAGTGCGGCGTTCGGCGCGAATGTCAACCGGCACCTGGTACGTGGCGCCGCCGACGCGCCTTGGCTTCACCTCGATGGTGGGCGTCGCGTTGCGCAGCGCCTGTTCGAACGTCTCAAGCGCTGGCTTTCGTGTCTGCGTTTCGAGCCGGTTGAGCGCGTCGTACATGATGCGTTCGGCTGTGCTCTTCTTGCCGCGCTGCATGAGCTTGTTGACGAACATCGTCACCATGCGGCTGTTGTAGCGGCCGTCCGGCAGGATCTCGCGCTTGTCTGCTCGTCGTCGACGCGGCATCCGTTACGCTCCTACGACTTCCGCGTGCCGTACTTGCTGCGGCCACGCTTGCGGTTCGCGACGCCCTGTGCATCGAGCGCGCCGCGGATGATGTGGTAGCGCACCCCGGGAAGGTCCTTCACGCGCCCGCCGCGGATCAGTACCACGGAGTGCTCCTGCAACGAGTGTCCTTCGCCCGGGATGTAGGCGGTGACCTCAATGCCATTCGTCAGGCGCACGCGCGCGATCTTGCGGAGCGCCGAGTTCGGCTTCTTCGGGGTCATGGTGCGCACCTGCGTGCAGACGCCCCGCTTCTGGGGCGACCCCTTGCCGCGCACCGTGCGGTTCTTGAGCGCGTTCAGGCGGAAGCGCAGCGCCGGCGCCTTCGTCTTCTTGATGGGCTTCTTGCGCCCATGCCGCACGAGCTGATTGATGGTCGGCAACGCCGCCTTCCTCCCTGCTTCGTCCCGGTCCGCCGGATCACGCCCTGCCCTGCCGCCCGATCGCCGGGCGCGCAAAAGGCCGGAGGCCCTGTCTCCTGAGCCAGTCCGGCGTAGCCGCCGCGCTCCACAGCGGAGCCGATGGCCACTTGTGCCGGCCGTTGTCACGTTGGGGTCTTCCGACCTTGATGTGAGCTGGCGCGGTGATGCAGCGCCCGCCCGGTGCGGACGCGACGCCGAATGGTATCGGTGCGCAGATTCGAGTGTCAAGCAAGATGGCATGGGTCCCTTGCGGTGCAGGAAGGCGGGGGCGATACCACCGGGACCGGCTTGACAACCCGCCGACGAGACCGTACGCTGGCCCCCAGTAGAACACCCGTTTGAAACACATGGACGCCGGATTATGATCATCCCGGCGGGGGTTGGAAGGAGCACGGATGAAGGGACTGTCACCACGCCAGGAGGACATCCTGCGGTTCATGCGCCGCTTCATCGATGAGCACGACTACCCGCCGTCCATCCGCGACATCCAGGTAGGCTGCAACATCTCGTCGACGTCGGTGGTGGACTACAACCTCAAGGCGCTCGAGCGCATGGGGTACATCCGTCGCGATCGTGAAGCGGCACGCGCGATTGAGCTCATTGGTCCGGGCGGAACGAGGCGCCCGCGCACGATTCCGGTGCCGATCATCGGCACCATCGCCGCTGGCCAGCCCATCCCGGTGCCCACCCCCGACACCTGGGAGCAGATAAACTATGACGAGGTCTTCGACGCCACCGAGGACATGACGCGCGGCAAGGAGAACGTCTTCGCGTTGCGCGTGCGCGGCACATCGATGATCGATGCGCTGGTCAACGATGGCGATATCGTCGTCCTGGAAGCCACCAAGGCCGTCGACGATGGCGACATGGTCGCCGCCTGGCTTCGCCGCGAGAACGAGGCCACGCTCAAGAAGTACTACCGCGAGGGCAACAAGGTGCGGTTGCAACCGGCCAACGTGACCATGCAACCGATCTACACCGACGCCGACAACGTCGAAGTCCAGGGCAAGGTGCTCTACACCATCGGCCGGCGCGACTGACACCGGCCGGGCCTCAGCCCGCGACGTACCCGCCGTCCACCGGGATCACGGCACCGGTGACGAAGGACGAGCGCTCAGACGCCAGGAACAGCGCCAGGCCGGCGACCTCCTCGGGGCGGCCGAGCCGCCCGATCGGCTCCATTGCCACGAGCGCCGATTCCATCTCCGGCAGCCGGTCCGTGACCCGCCGCACCATCGGCGTGTCGATGACACCAGGACAGAGGCAATTCACCCGCACGCCGCGTCGAGCGTACTCGAGCGCGGCCGTCCGTGTGAGCTGCACGACCCCACCCTTCGCCGCCGTGTAGGCAGAAGCGCCGGGGAAGCCCACCAGCCCTGCGATCGACGCGTTGTTGATCACGGCGCCGCCGCCGTGCTCGAGCATCGCCGCGATGCCGTGCTTCATCCCGAGGAACACCCCGGTCAGGTTCACTGCGATGACCCGCTCCCACGCCTCCAGCGCGACATCGGCCGTCTGCGCCATCTCCCCCTCGACACCCGCATTGTTGAAGAGGACATCCAGCCGGCCGTAGCGGGAGAGCGCGAAATGCACCATCGCCGCGACGTCATCCTCGCACGCGACGTCGGCGTGCACGTAGCACGCGTCATGCCCCTTCGCGGCCAGGGCATCGGCCAATGCCTGGCCGGCGTCATCGCTCACGTCCGCGAGTACAACGTCCGCCCCCTCACGGGCGAACAGTTCCGCCGTAGCACGGCCAATGCCGGAGGCCGCTCCTGTGATCAGTGCGACCTTTCCCTGCAACTCATCCACCGATGACCTCCTTTCCTTTCCGAATAACGCGCGGCGCGGCCCACGCCAGCACCCCCGACATCAACACCGCCAGCCCCAGCAACCAGGCCAGCGGGTCCAAGCGCAGCATCATGACCCCCACCGTCACGATCGCGAGGACAGCCGGCACTGGCACACCCGCCACATTGCACGGCACCCGCATCGTCCGCGGCGCCGCAGGCCGCGTGCGCCGCAGCACAAGCACAGCGGCGTTCACGACGATGAAGATCGCATAGACACCGAAGTCGGTCACCGATGCCGCCAGGCCGATGTCAGCCGGCGCAGCGAACGCCGTCGCGATCAAGAGACCGATCAGCGCCGCGACCCACGGAGCGCGAGCACGGGGGCTAAGGCGCGAGATGACAGCCGGGAGCGATCCCGAGCGCGACATGCCGTACAGATTCCGCGAGGCCGCGGTCAGCGCCAGCAGCGTCGTATTCGTGGTCGCTGCCAGCGCAATCAACGCCACGATGTCCGAGGCGGCGCCGCCCCAGTCGTGCTCCATGACGAGCGCCAGCGGGCGGTCCGACGCCGCCAGCGCGTCGGGTCCCACGATACTGACCGCGGCCAGTGCGACGAGCACGTAGAGCAGCGTGGCGATCCCGAGCGCCGCCAGGAGCGCCCGCGGGATCGTTCTGTGCGGATCGCGCGTCTCCTCGGAGAGCGTCACCACCTCGTCGAAGCCGATGAACGCGAAGAACACCAGCGCGGCGCCCGACAGCACCCCGGCGGCCGAGGATCCTTCCAGCAACGGGCGTTCGCCCACATGCTCGGCTCCCGATGCGATGACAAGCATCAACCCTGACACCTGCAGGAGCACGAGCGTGATCGTCAGCCAGATCGACCGCTGCATCCCTGAGATGATCACCAGCGTCATGCCGCCAAGCAGCGCAACGGAAGCGAGACGTGTGTCCACATCGACAAAGTGCTGGACATACTGCGCGAAACCGATCGAGACCGTTCCGGCCGCGATGAACAGCGCCGCCACCATCATCCAGCCAGTGACGAATCCGATGAACTCGTTGAAGGCCTCGCGCGCGAACTGATACTCGGCCCCCGCCGATGGGTACATCCCTGCAAGCTCCGCGTAGCTGAGTGCGCTGAGCGCACTCAAGACGCCCGCGAGCACAAATGCCAACCACACGGCGGAGCCGGCCTCGGCCGTGGCCTCACCGATGAGTACGTAGATGCCGGCACCGATGACGATGCCAACGCCAGATGCGGTGACCTGCCAAAAGTTGAGTGTGCGCCGTAGCGTGAGGGGCGGTGCGGCCGAGGCCGCGGTCGCGGTCATCGCGGGGCTCCTCTCGGGCAGGCACGCGCCCGCCCACACTGATCACCCATTAGCCTACGAGACCGCCGCAGGCACGAAGCCGACCCTTCGGCCCGCCCCCCGTAGGCCACCTGGCACCTCCGGTTGAGTGTGCATGGCACCCGCGCGTCTGAACGGGGTCGCGCACAATTCCTGACAGAGGAACGATGCTCAAGCTGTCCGCGTATCCGCGAACCGTCGACCTGCGCGATGGCACCACCATCGAGGTCCGGCCGCTCGCACCGACTGACGAGCACGCACTCCTGTCGTTCTTTCTCGGCGTGCACGAGGACGACCGGTACTTTCTGCAGCACGACGTGACCTCACCAAAGGTGATCGCAAGTTGGATGCGCGACCTCGACTACCGCAAGATCCTGCCACTGGTGGCATGCCACGACGGCGTCATTGTGGCCGAGGCGGTCATGATTCGCGGTCGCCACGGCGCCTTCGCGCCGCTGGCCACGATTCGCGTGGTGGTGGGGCCGACATTCCGTGAGCGCGGGCTGGGCAGCGCGCTCATCGAAGAACTCTGCGACATCGCCACGGACGCGGAGCTCGAACACGTCACCATGGAGCTTATCGACGGGGTCCAGAACGACGCGATTGCGGCCGCCGAGCGGTTGGGCTTCTTCCGCGCGGCCACGATCTCTGGACTCCTCCGTGGTCGCGACGGCCGCCGCCTCGATCTCGTCACGATGGTCTTGCCGCTGGGAAAGTGGTACGCCTGGTCCAGGTTCTGAGCGAACAATGGTCACACACAACGCCGGATGTCAGTCGATTCGTGACGAATGGCCCGTCACCGGCCAGTTCGCCACGTCTATCGTGCGGTCCATGAGCGAGGAGCAGACGCCACCGGGCCTACGCATCCTGCTCATCGACCCGCACGACCAGGTCCGGCGGAGTCTGGCGCGGAGGCTGCAAGACGACGAGCGCGTAGCCATCGTTGCCGAGGCTTCATCGGCTCACGAGGCTTCCCCGATCGTCGCCGGGCGCGCGCCCAACGTGGCGATCATTGACCCCGTCCGCGCGGATGCTGATTGGCGAGACGGCCTCGAGGAACTGGTGGTACTTCGGCAATCCACCGACTGGTTCCTCATCGCAATGCACGTCGCACGCCATGGCGATCTGGATGCCGCGGAGGCGCTCCGGATCGGCGCGGACGTCTACGTGCTTAAGGGCATGCGAACAGACCGTCTCCTCTCGCTGCTCACCTCGCAGCTTGCGCTTATCCGGCCTGCCTGGCTGCCATGAGTTGGCGGTCACTATGCGCCCATCGATCTACACTGATGCGGCATGGAAGACGCCGTATATCGAGAGCTGTTCGCATCAGCGCCCGATGGAATCGTCATTGTCGACTCCGAGGGGCGTATCGCCCTGTTGAACCGCCAGGCCGAGCAGATGTTTGGCTACGGCCAGAACGAACTTCTGGGCCGTCCGATCGAGGTGCTGGTGCCTGCGCGGTACCGGTCCGTGCATACGCTCCATCGCGCGGGGTACGTCGGGCACCCGCGTACACGCCCCATGGGCGCGGGATTGCAACTCATGGCCAAGCGCAAGGACGGTTCGGAGTTTCCTGTCGAGATCAGCCTCAGCCCCGTGCAGACACGGAAAGGCCTACTGATCACCGCCGTCGTGCGCGACAGCACCGAACGCAAGCGGTCCGAAGACGCCATCCGGGCACAGGCCCAACTCCTGGACCTGGCGCAGGACGCGATCATCGTCCTGGATCGCGACGGGCGGATTACGTTCTGGAACAACGGCGCCGAATACACGTATGGCTGGACTGCCGAAGAGGCGTTGGGCCAGTCGCTCCAGGATCTGTTGCAGACGACCTATCCCGGATCGCGTGAGGCAGTCAGCCAGGCGCTCAACGAGCAGGGCTCGTGGGAAGGTGAGCTGGAGCACACGCGCCAGGACGGCCAGCGCATTGCGGTCGCGAGCCGCATGGTCGCGCAACGCGGCGCTACAGGCAGTATCGATTCGATCATGCAGATCGACCGGGACATCACCGAGCGACGCCAACTGGAGCGTGAGCGTCAGCGCCTGCTCGTGGAGTCCGACCGCCAGCAGGACCGCGAGCGCATCGGCATGGACCTGCACGACGGCATCATCCAGCAGATCTACGCGGTGTCACTCGGGCTCGAGGCTGCGGCCGAAGACATCGGTCGCAATCCTGACGCAGCCAGCGCGGCGCTCAATGCCGCCATCGATCAGCTCGCAGACATCATCCGTGACATTCGCAGCTACATCTTCGAGCTCCGGCCCTCCCGCTTCTCGGCCGATCTGGCCGGATCCCTCCATGACATGGTGCGCGAGTTCGAGCGCGGCGCGGCCATGCAGGTCGTCGCCGAGATTGACCACGAGTTGCCGCCACTCAATGAGGACGAGCGCGCGATGCTCTTCCACATTGCCCGCGAGGCACTGACGAACGCGCGCAAGCATGCTCGCCCGTCGTGCGTGCGCATCGCCCTGCGCAACGGCGGCGACGCCCTCTGCCTCGAGGTGGAGGATGACGGGCGTGGCTTCGACACCAAGGCGGAGCGGCGCGACGAGCATCAGGGATTGCGTAACATGCACGCGCGCGCGGCCGCCATTGGCGCCGCGCTGTCCGTGGAGAGCGGGGCTGCGCGAGGTACCCGGGTGGCCGTCACGCTTCCCCTGCGCAAGCCAGAGAGGATCAGCACATGAGCGTCCGCATCATGCTCGTCGACGATCACGAAGTCGTGCGTGAGGGCCTGCGCGCCCTGCTCACCCGACGCGAAGGGTACGAAGTCGTAGCCCAGGCGGGCACCGTGGCCGAGGCCGTATCGATGGCGGCCAAAACGGAACCCGATGTGGTCGTAATGGACGTGCGACTGCCAGATGGCAGCGGCATCGAGGCCTGCCGCGAGATCCGCGAACACCGCCCGGAGACCCGTGTGGTGATCCTTACGTCGTACGCGGATGAGGACGCGGTCTTCGCGTCGATCCTGGCCGGCGCTTCGGGTTATGTGCTCAAGCAGACACGCGGCAGCGCCGTGGCCGACGCGGTCGGCGCCGCCGCGCGCGGCGAGTCGCTGCTCGATCCGGGCGTGACGCAGAAGGTGATGGAGCGCCTGCGCTCGGCCAACACCCGCAAGGAGGCCGATCCGCTCGACGCGCTCAATGAGCAGGAACGGAAGATCCTCCAGCTCATCGCAGAAGGGAAGACCAACAAGGAAATCGCAGCCGAGGTTTACCTCAGCGACAAGACCGTAAAGAACTACGTGAGCAGCATCCTCACCAAGCTCAACCTGCGCAGGCGCTCTGAAGCCGCGGCATTCATCGCCCGCCGCCAGCCGAACACTCGTCAATAGCCTCGCACGTCAAACAGCCGTTTGGCCCCCTGGGTGCGTGACGCACGGCCCTCACCCGGCCTGCAGGGCGAGGCGATCCTGCCCGGGATGGCATCGAACAAGCGCCGCGCGAGCAAGAAGAAGTCCACCGCGCGGAAGAAGCCGCCGTACGTCACCATGGGCATCCTCGGCGTGATCGCCGTCGCCATCGGCGTGCTGGCCTACCTGGCGTTCGGTACGGATGGCGGCGAAACCTCGTCGCGCCGGCTGCGACAGGAGCCCGTCGCGACCGATGAGGCCGAGGTGACCATCGATGTCATCGACGATGACTACCGACCGCGCGATCTCACAATCCGCGCCGGCACGAAGATCACGTGGAAGCACAAGGGTAACGACGGGCACACCGTCACCGACTTTGAAGGGGCATTCGATAGCGGCGTGCTGAACAAGGGTGACAGCTATGTGCTCACCTTCGCAGACCCGGGCCAGTACGAGTATTACTGCACGCTGCACCACGCGATGCAGGGCAAGCTGACCATCATCGAATAGATGCGCTGGTCCCTGCCATTTGGACGGCACCCATATGCCAACATGCCCGGACGGAGGGACGTCCGGCCCTCACGCCAGATCCCGGTGGCCGACAAAGTGAGATCGGCAACAAGCCGGACAATCTGGCCGGCATCTTGACTGGAGGAGGGAAGCAGGTTTCATGCGAAGATGGTTCATAGCATCCTGGTTTGTCATCGCGGGGGTGGGCGCTGCGTTGGCATTGGTCGCATGGGCGTGGCCCGCGTCGACCGCCCGCGTCTCGGCGGATACGGAGGTCTTTGGCCCACCCGAGGCGGAGGTGACCCAGGAGGGTGAATGGAAGGCCATTCACCTCACCAGCTCGAAGTTCGAGTGGCAGTTCCGCGACGATCAGGCGCCCGTAGAAGTGTGGGGGTACAACGAACAGATCCCCGGTCCCACGCTCCGATTCCGCGAGGGGGACAAGCTCCGGGTGTACTACCGTAACGACCTCGACGAGCCATCCAGCGTCCATTGGCATGGACTGATCGTGCCGAACTCCATGGATGGCGTGGGACTACTCACCCAGCCCGCCGTCATGCCGGGCGAGACGTTCGTCTACGAGTTCACCGTCCCTTCCACTCCGGGAACGTTCATGTACCACGCGCACATGAATGACATGGAGCAGGTCAGCATGGGACTGAGCGGCGCCTTCATCATCGAACCGCGCGATGGTGGTGATGGCCGCTACGACCAGGACCACGTGATGCTGCTCAACAACATCCAGGGGCACTACCTGGTCAACGGCAAGGAATTTCCCAACATTGACCCGTACCTAGTCGAGCGGGGCGACCTGATTCGCGTGCGGATGATCAACATCAGCCCGGTCGAGATCCACCCCATGCACTTCCACGGGCATTTCACCAAGGAGATCGCGCGCGACGGCACCGACCTTGCCGGCGGTGCGGAGGCACGCGTTGAGAACACGGTGCTGGTGGCGCCGGGGCAGACCATTGATGTCGAGGTAAGAATGAACGCGCCGGGGCGCGGTGCATGGCTATTCCATTGCCACGTGCTCTCCCACGTCATGGGACCCGACGGCAAGTCGATGAACATCGCGCTCGCGAACGGAGGCATGGTGGTGCCGGTCGTCTACACCGACAGCCTGAACTTCGATGACATCGTCGCAGCGCTCGAGGCTGCTATCGCCGGGATCCAGCCGCAGGGTGCGCTGCCGCCCGCGGCGCCAGCTTCCACGCACAGCGAACAGGAGACGCACTGATGCGCAACGCACGCGTCTGGACGCGAAGCCTGGTCCTGGGAACCGCCCTGACGGCCTTGACCCTGACCGCCGTGCTCGCGATCGCCTGCGAGGACGTTGACAGCGAGGAAGATCCGACGCCCGTGACGACGTGGAAGATCACCCCGGCGGCGCCGAGAAGCCCGACCGTCGCACCGACTGCGCCGGCCGCTACGCCGACGCCTTCGCCGGATGAGACACCGGCGGCCCGCGCAGAGCTGACGCTCACGGGCGTGAGCAACACCTTCCTCGAATCAGAACTTGAGGCGCCAGCGGGCCCGATCACGATCGTCTTCAACAACCGTGATGCGGGCATCGTGCACAACGTCCATATCTTCCGTGGCGAGAACGCCCAAGGAGAGGACGTCGGCGCGACGGAGTTGGAGGTCGGACCCATCGAGCAGACGCTCGATCTTGATCTGGAGGCGGGTGAGTATTTCTACCAGTGCGACGCTCACCCGACGACGATGTCCGGAAGGCTCACGGTCACCTGACCGGGGTGGCCGTTGCGCGCCTGCGCCCGCCTGCGCCCGGCCGGCAGGTCCCTCCGCCGCCGGGTCGCGGGCGGGCGCGTTGCAGGACAGCCCAGTACCCTGACTGCGCTACCAGCACTCCGCGAAAGGCACATTGATGCGCGCCCTCCGCACGCCCGACGAGCGATTCTCGAACCTCCCTGGCTATTCCTTCGAGCCGCACTACATCGAGGTACCCGACGGCGAAGGCGGGCTCCTGCGCATGCACTACCTCGACGAGGGATCGCGCGACGGCGAGATCGTGCTGCTCTTGCATGGCGAACCGTCATGGTCCTACCTGTACCGGAAGATGATCCCGGTCTTCGTCGCGGCAGGTCACCGCGCTGTCGCGCCGGACCTGATTGGCTTCGGGCGATCTGACAAGCCAGGGCAGCAGTCGGATTACACGTTCCAGCGCCACGTGGACTGGCTCACCAGCTTCCTGACGCAACTCGACCTTCGCGACATCACGTTGTTTGGGCAGGATTGGGGGGCCGTGCTCGGCCTGCGCATCGCGGCCGAGCACCAGGAGCGCTTCGCGCGCATCGTGATCGGCAACGGCGGCCTGCCAACGGGTGACGCAAAGCCGAACGAGGCGTTCATGCGCTGGCAACAGTTCTCGCAGACGGCGCCTGTGTTCGAGGTGGGCCGCATCATCCAGGCCTCGACTGTCACGACGCTACCTGACGAAGTGGTCGCCGCATACGACGCACCTTTCCCTGACGACACCTATAAGGCCGGCGCGCGCATCTTTCCCACGCTCGTGCCGACCACACCGGACGACCCTGCCTCAGAGCCGAACCGCCGCGCCTGGCAGGTGCTGGAGCGCTGGCAGAAGCCATTCCTCACCGCATTCAGTGACTCCGACCCGATCACACGTGGCGTCGACCAGGTACTGCAGAAGCGCATCCCGGGCGCGGCCGGTCAACCGCACGCCACGATTCAGGGCGGCGGGCATTTCCTGCAGGAGGATAAGGGCGAGGAGCTCGCTCGCCTCGTCGTGGAGTTCATCGCCCGTACTCGCTGAGGCGTCAGATGCTGTCGCGTTCGTCAGGATCGTACGGCGCGAGGAACAGCTTCCAGACGACGAACGCCCCGACCGCCACCAGGATCAGCAAGCCGACCAGCTCGATAAACGCGAACACGAGCCGCACCGCCGCGAGGACGGCGAAGAGTGCGAGCGCTCCGACGACGAGCAGCGCGAGCACACCGACCGCAACGAGACCAGCCGGGCCCCGCATCAGTCGCGCCTTCGCTCGTCGCGCGCCAGTCGGGTGCCGCAGCGCGAACAGAACCGGGCCGTAAGCGGCACCTCGATGCCACAGCCGGGACATTTCAGCTCTACGCCTGGCGCCGGCAAGAGCTCGCCGCACTGCTCGCAAAAGCGCGCTTGCGGATCGTTCTTCTTGCCACACTCCGCGCAGAACAGCGGCGGCGAGGACGTCGCGGGCGGCCCGCTCCGGTCGCGCCTGCGCATGTCATTGTCGTCGTCGTCGTAGTCGTCGTCTCGCCGGCCGCGCTTGCGCCGCCGATCGAACAAGTCCTCGAGGAGTTCGCCGAAGAGATCATCAACCATCAGCCCGGCACCAGCCCTTTCTCGCCCAGCAGCGCGCGCACTTCCTCGATCGTCGCGTCCTGCGGGGGCAGCACGACGTCCGACGGCGACAGGTCGGCCACATCGAGCGGCTTGCCGCGAGCGCGAACGAGCGTCAGCATCGCATCGCGCACACGCTCGAACGCTGTCTCGTCGTCCTTCTCGAAGCACTCCTCGAGCTGGTCATCCAGCGCGTTCAACTCCGCGACCAGCGCCTCGTCCACCACGAACTGCCCCTCACTCATGATTCGGATGATCACGATCCGGCCTCCAACTGCTTCACTGTCGGTCCCGCGCCGATCTGCGCCCGCATGGACGCCAACTCTATTTCGACGCTCTGGCTCAATCCGAGTTGCTCGATCTCGCGGTCGAGCGCCGTCCCCTGATCGAGGCTATCCTCGAGCGCGCCCGAAGCCAGCAGCTCATCGATCGCCCCGGCCCGCGCGCGCAGTTGCTGCGTCTTGTCCTCCGCCCGCTGGATCGCGTAGCCGATATCGGTCATCTCCTCGGAAATGCCGCTGATCGACTCCCCGATGCGGACCTGTGCTTTTGCTGCGGTGTACTGCGCCTTCACGACCTCCTTGCGGCTCTTGAAGGCATCGACCTTCGCCGCCAGGCGCGCCTCCGCCGCCACAAGCCGTTCTTGCTCCGCCTCCAGCTGGGTTACCTGGCGTTCGAACTCCTCCAGCCGCTGCAGCGCCAGCTGTTTGCGTTCGATGACGGCCCGGGCCAGATCCTCGCGACCAGCGGCGAGTGCCTGACGCGCTTGCGTATCGAGCTTCGCCGCCGCGGCGCGCTGCTCCTCTGCCTGCATCTCGAGGCGCCGCTTGGCCGCGGTCACCTCGACGGTGCCGCGCTTCACTTCGCGCAGCATCTGGAGCTGCCGTTCGTAGCTGTAGTCCAGCATCTCCGCCGGATCCTCCGCCGCATCGACGGCACGGTTCGCCTTGGCGGCGAAGATCGTGGTGATCCGCTTGAACAGACTCATGTCGTACCTCCCCTGGCGTCCAAACTCCTAACCATCCGATGACACTGGAACGATGACCCGGTGCCGGCCGGCCTCCGTCGCGTCGTACCGGCGCTTGGCCAACGATGCCACGATGGCGACAGTCAAAATCGCCGTAATCACCCCCAGGCTGACCAAGGGGTCGATCTTGTAGACATCCGCAAGCAGCATCTTCGTACCTACGAAGACCAGGATCGCGGCGAGCGCTGGCTTCAAGTAGGGCAACCCGCTCAAGTAACCGCTCAGCACGAAGTACAGCGCGCGCAGACCAAGAATCGCGAAAATGTTCGACGTGAAGACGATGAACGGATCATCCGTGACGGCATAGATTGCCGGGATCGAGTCAATCGCAAACACCAGATCGGTGCTCTCGATGAGCAGCAGCACGAGGAAGAGCGGCGTCATGTAGAGCACGCCGTTTCGACGCACGAAGAACTTCTGTCCTTCGTAGCCTTCCGTTACCGGGCGCAGGCGCCGGGCGAATCGTACGACGATGTTGTTGTCGAGCGAAGGCGCATGGTCGGCCGTATCACGCAGGAACTTGAGCCCGGTGATAATCAGGAAGCCGCCAAAGATGTAGATCGCTACGTGCAGGTACGTGAACACCGCCGCACCGGCCGCGATCAACACGCCGCGCATGATCAGCGCGCCCACGATGCCCCAGAAGAGCACGCGATGCTGATACTGCGCTGGCACGGCGAACGACGTAAAGATGAGGATGAACAGGAAGACGTTATCGACGCTCAGCGACTTCTCGATGAGGTAGCCGGTCGTCCACTCGATCCCTTTCTCGGTGCCCTGGAAGTAGTACACGCCGATGTTGAAGAGGATCGCGAGCCCAATCCACACGACGCTCCAAATCAGCGCCTCGCGGCGGCTCACTTCGTGCGCGTGGCGGTGAAACACCCCCAGGTCCAGCGCGAGCATGGCGCACACGAAGGCCAGAAACGCGACCCACGGCAGCAGGTCGATCAACATTGACCCCTCCGGTCCACGCACCATTCATCCACGACGAGCCTCCTTCCTCACACAGGCGAAGACCCCGCCCCATCGGTACCGATCGGGTGTGGACAAGGTCTTGCCGTGCGAGAGGCTTCTCGGGTCGGCGCCGGCGCGGGGTCTCGCGCGTATTGACGGCGGCGACGGAGTCGGGGTGACTCCCGGCTACTCCCCTTGGATGGTGGCCGTTCAGCTCAGCAGGCGCACAGATGCCTCCTGATGCAGGCCACCGTCGGGAAGGAGATTCGATCCGATGGGGCGGACGACGAAGCCGGCTGCCCGCCGCGACCGCGCACGCTATCAGCGCAAGTTGGATGAGTGCGAAACAAGGGCAACCTCCCTGCGTTGACGAAGCCCGCACGACGCGGATTGCCAGCGCAAGGTCTCACCTGCCCGAGGGCCCCGGCACCGGCGCGGTTGGCGCGTATTGACGGTGCGCAGGCGGTCCATGTGGCGGACCGTGGTTACTCCCCTTGTCTCACATACCATAGCGGATTAGCCGAGCGATTACCAAGACAGCCCCTCGGCTTCACTCGTAGCGGAAGACGATCAAGCGATCGGCGGCCGACTGGGCGCCCCAGATCTCGCCCTCGCGGCCCAGAATCTGGCGCACGTTGGCCGGCTGCGCAGGCAGCGGGAACGTTGTGAACGCCTGGGTCTGCGGATCGAACCGGTGCATGGCGTTGCCTCCGAAGTCACTGACCCAGACGGCGCCCATCCAGTCGACGTACACGGCGTAGGCCATCGGCGCGGCGCCAGGCAATCGCCATTCTTGCCACCCGCCCGTCGCCGGATCGAACATGGCAAGTTGGCCGGCGTTCCACTGACTCACCCAAAGGCGACCCGCAGGATCGGCCCAGACCCGGCGCGCGCCCGCCCCCGGTGTCGGTGGATCGAGCACATTCAGATCGCCCGTTTCAATATCGACAACGGCGATGTAACTGCCGGCCAGCGAGGAGAATGCCACGCCACCATCTGGCAAGGTAGTGATCCCGTATGGGCCGCGACCGCGTGGGGCGTCGAATACGACGATTTCGCCAGACGCAGGATCGAGACGACCGTAGATCCCGGCCTGACCGGTAAACCACAGGCGCCCGGCGCCGTCGAACGCCGCCGTGTTGAGATTCGCGCCGGGGCGATCCGCGGGCAGCGGCCAGACGGCGACCTCGTGCGTGACCGGTTCCACGCGCACGATCGCGTTGAGTCCGCCGTCGGTGACCCAGGGCGCGCCATCGGGACCAACGATTACGCCGTGCGGAGCCGACCCCGCGCCGAGCGAAATGTGTACCGTTTGCCCCGTGGCCGGATCCAGTAGTCCAAGCTCGCCCGTCCGTTGCGCCGTGTACCAGACCGTGCCATCCGGCGCTGGTGCCACGTCGTGGGGCGCCGAGCCGGGCGGCACGGCGTACTCCACGATATGGGGACTGCCGAGCACCATCGCCGTGGGGCTCGGTTGCGGCGTGGCTGTCACGGAGGCAGGCGTCTCCGTATCGGTCGGGAGCGTGCGCTCGGCGTCATCGTTCCCGCCGCAGGCCACGGCGAGCAACGCGAGGATAAGCAGGAACATGACGGGCAGCCGCATCGTTGGAGGATACGCTCGCGGCGCCGCGCTAGCTTGCCCGCGCGCCGGCGCAGCGAATCATGGCCTCCAGCGAACGCTCGACGTCCTCTTCCGTCGTTGCCCAGCTGCTCACGCTGATTCGCATCGCCGTGTGTTCTTGCCACACGGTGCCGCCGCAGAAGCAGGTGCCGTCTTCCTGGATCGTCGCTATCACGCGCTCCGTCTCCGCCGCATCGCCGAAGCTCACCAGCACCTGGTTCAGCTGGACGTCGTTGAGGACCGCGTAGCCGGCCGCCTGTAGCCCGTCAGCGAAGCGCCGCGCATGACGGCAACAGCGTTCGATCATGTCCGCCACGCCAGAGCGCCCCAGAGTGCGAATCGCAGCGTAGATCTCGATTCCTCTGGCCCGTCGCGAGAGCTCCGGCGTGTAGTCGACAGGCTCGCGGCGTTCACCTTGCGGCAGGTACGACGCGGATACCGACATCGACGCACGCAAGGCGCCGGCGTCGCGCACGATGGCAACGCCGCTGTCGTATGGGACGTTCAGCCACTTGTGCGCATCGGTCGCCCAGGAATCCGCGTCCGCAATGCCAGCGACCAGATGCTTGCGCGTCGGTGCTGCCGCCGCCCAGAGCCCGAAGGCGCCATCAACGTGCACCCAGGCGCCGCGCGCCCGCGCCCATGCACAGATGTCACCCATCGGGTCGATGGCGCCGGTGTTGACGTTGCCCGCCTGCGCGCAGATCAGCGTCGGGCCGCGGACGTCCGGTAGATCCGCGGCGAGCATCCGGCCCTCACTGTCGACCGGGACGGTGATGACCCGCGAGCGGCCAAAGCCGAGCATGCCGAGCGCCTTCGTGAGGCTCGGGTGCGCCTCGGCGCCGACGACGACGTTGACAGGCGGTGCGCCGAACAGCCCCTCCGCTTCGACGTCCCATCCCTCGCGAGCCAGCAGCGCGTGGCGGGCCGCGGCCAGGCAGGTAAAGTTGGCCATCGTTGCGCCGGTCGTGAAGGCACCCGCCGACGCGCGTGGAAGGTCAAGCAGGTCCAGCAGCCAGGACAGCGCGACTTCCTCGACCGCGGAGGCCACAGGTGACACGGCCCAGAGCCCTGCATTCTGATCCCACGCCGTGGCAAGCCAGTTCGCCCCGACCGTCACGGGTAACGAGCCGCCGATCACCCAGCCGAAGAATCGGGGTCCCGCGCTTCCTTGCGTGGCCGGTGAGCCGATGTCATCGAGCAGGGCGAGCACGGTTGCCGGGTCGGAAGGCCCTTCAGGTAACGAGCCGCCGAACGCTGCAAGATCAGCGATCGCCGCCGGGCTCGGACGAACGGCGCGTTCCTGCAGGTCATGGAGGAAGCGCACAGCGCGTGTGGCGGCGTCCCCCAGCAGCGCGTCATAGGCCGCCACGCTCGATTTGAAGGTGGTCATGTTCCCCTCCGAGAGCCCCTGAACGAGGATAACGCTCTCCCGGGGCGCTCCGCTGCGCGCAGTATGAACCCGTTCACAACCGGATTCGGGTACGGACTCCGGCGATGTGCGGATATCCGATTAGGTGGAATGCACCAGCGGTGCGCGGTGATGGTTCGGCTATGATGAACTCCGGTCATGGAGGACTACGAGGCATTTGGGCAGCTCGCGCCGCGCCGGCGGCGCCAGGAACGCTCATCCCCACATCCCCGGCTCGCCACGGAGGCCGGCTCGACCGGAGAGCCGGTCGAGCCGGCTTTGCCCGCTCAGCCGTCTGATGCCCGTAGACGCACCAGGCGGCCGCACTGGGTCCGAAACATCTTTCTGCTGCTCGTCGCCTACTTCGTGGTCGCGGCAGCCACGACGGTCCAGCCGTTCCCGGTCCCTGCGACTGACTATCGTCTGGCCGCGCCGTTCCCCGGCGGCGCGCCGTTGCTCTTTGGCCTCCCCGATCGTCCGTTCACAGTGCTGGTGATTGGCGTCGACCGACGCCCTGGCGATTCGGGCGCAAGCCGCGCCGATACCGTGCTCCTTCTTCGCATTGACCCCAACAAGGACGAGGCGGCATTCCTGAGTATCCCCCGCGACGCGCTCGTGCAGGTGCCATATGGCGACGGCTTCACGCGTGACCGCATCAACACCGCGCTCGTGTACAACTACTCGCCGGATGATGGAGATGCGGCGCCGCGTGCGATGATGGCGACGATCGAGCACAACTTTGGCATCCACGTCGACCATTACGTCATCTTCGACCAGTTCAACGCCGAGAAGCTCATTGACGCGCTGGGCGGCGTCACGGTTGAGAACCCGACCGCGTTCGGGCAGGACAACTACTCCAACGATGACGTCAACGTCGTGCCGCAGTACTTTCCGGAAGGGTCGATCGACCTCAATGGCTACGAGGCCGTGGCCTACGGCCGCATCAGGGAGGGATCGAGCGACTTCGATCGCATCCAGCGCCAGCAGCGCGTGGGCGCGGCGATGATCGACAAGGCATCCTCGCCCCTCTCGCTCTTCCGCATGCCGTCCGTTTACCGGGCGTTCAAAGACACTGTCGATTCGGATATGAGTGCGCGTGAGGCCGCGGGCGTGCTTGCGCTCCTCAAGCGCGTGCCCGACAACGAGTTGAAGACCCGCTCACTCGCCGATGCGGCGGTCTCCTGCGCATCTTGCGCCGCGTCGATCCAGCTCCTTGAGCCCGGGAAGACGGCGGAGATCATCGCCGATGTCTATCGCAACGAAGAGGTGGGGCAGCTTGCGGCGCAACTCCTCGTCGCGGCTGGCGTCACACCATGACGCCGACTATCCACACGCTGCCACGATCTTGCCGAGGCGGCCGTGGCTGAGGGCATCGCCTGCGACTTCCTGATCCTCGCTGATGCGGCGCAGGTGCAGAACAACAAGCTGTACATGCTTGGAGGCGGCTGGACGTTCGTCTGGGCAAAGCAATTCCCGACACAGCACCAGGTGGCAGTCACGGCGGGCATCCTCGTCCCATGGCTGGAGACCAACACGCGTCACGAGTTCAGGATCGAACTGCGCGCCGAGGACGGGGCGAAGTTCGGCGAGGTGGCCGGACAGTTCGAGCAGGGCCGTCCCGCTGGGCTGCCGGCCGGCGCCACACAGCGCGTCCTCGTTGCAGCACAGCTCACCATGCGCGTCGAGCGGGCGGTCGAAGCGGTCGCGGAGCTCTGGCTCGACGGCGCGCTTGCCCGCGCCGTTCCCTTTCACGTCGTGCACCGGCCACAGCGTTGAACGTGCGACACGTCACCGCGACGCTTCGGCGATGAGCGCTTGGTAGAGCAGCCGGCTCTGCGGCGCGAACTCCTTCTCATGCGGCTCCGGGCGCTCCGGATGCCACTGCACCCCGACAACCCAGCGGTGTTGCCGGCTTTCAAGCCCTTCGATCAGCTCGCCGCCATGCTCAGCCGTAAAGGCGACCGGGATCAAGCCGGGTGCGAGAACGCCCTCGGTTACCGCCTGATGGTGGCGTGAGTTGACCCGAAGCGAGGTCGCGCCGTAGATGCCGGCCAAGCGCGAGCCCGGCGTGATCTCCAGGTCATGCCACCGCGACGGGTGACCCTCGGCCCTGAAATCCGCGCGGTGCTGCCCGCTCTCGATGTGCTGGAGCAGCCCGCCGCCACAGGCGACGTTGAGGACCTGGTGGCCGCGGCAGATTGCCAGCACCGGGATATCTCGTTCGAGCGCGAGTCGCAGCGCTGAGATCTCCATCTCGTCGCGGCCACGATCGACCTCCCTGACCTTCGGATGCCGTTCCGCGCCATAGACGGCGGGATCAACGTCGATGCCGCCCGTCAGGACCAGGGCTTCAAGCGAGCGGACGAACTCGGCCAGGCGACCTGTCGCCTCTTCGGCGATATCAACGACCTGTCCCCCCGCCTCAACGACGCGCGCCCAGTAGCGATCGCGTGCCTCATCGGGCACATCATCCCAACGCGTGACGCCGATGCGCGGCCGCTCCACCATGCGGACAGGATATCGGGCAGCGCCGCTGGTCCGGGCTGAGGCGACGGACTGAACGTGGCTGCTATTCGTCGTAGTCGGTGTCGTCCGTGTCTTCGGCGGCCGCGGCGTCGAACAGGCTCTCTTCGGTCGCCTCCACCTCGAGGTCGGCCTCTGGCTCTTCCCAGTCGTCCGTCTCCTCGACGAGCTCTTCGTCCTCGAGATCGAGATCGCCGCGTACCATGCTTTCACGGATGTACGGACGCACCACATCACCGGCCTTGCCCGCGGGAAACGACAGCTTCCCTGCGTTGCTCGGGTCCTGGAACGTCTCCTTGATGATCACGCGTACGCTGTCGTCGCTCACCGCGGCGACGGCGGCCGCGTACTTGTTGCCGTTCGCCATCAGTTTCGACAGTCGCAGCGCGAGCTTGGGCTCGACATCCGCGATGTACTCGCCGTTGGCGGTTTCGACCGTCAGGCGTGAGCCAACAGTCACCAGCGTGACTTCATCGCCGGCAGAAAGCGTCGCGAGCAGCTTTGCATTCTGAGGCTTGAGCACGGTGGCGCCCGTCTTGCCCATCTCCTCGATGAACAGGCTGGCGTCCACCTGCTGCGCCTTGTCGGGCTCGGCCTTGGACCGCATCGACGAGAGCCGGTCCAGATTCTTGCGCGCAATCGAGTTCGTCGGCTCGATCTCCAGGGCGCGCTGGTAGGATTCCCGCGCTTCCTTGATCTTGCCCGTCTCCGTGAGGGCCTTGCCCAGCCGGTTGTGGGCCTCCGCCTCGTCCGGAAAGAGCGCCAGGATCTCGCGATTGATGCGGATGGCATCCTCCCAGCGGCTCTGCATCGCGAGCTGGACTGCCTCCTCCGACTTCCTGCGCTTGATTCGGATCTTGTCTTCGGTCTGGTTCATCGTTCCTCTACCATCTCGGGTTCCAGCGCCAAGGGAGTGTAGTGCGTGCCCTCGGGCATCACAAGACGCGTTCGGCTCCATCATGCGCGTGAAGCATGGCGGTCACATAACGCTCTGCGCACGATCGTTACGCAATGTCGGCAATACCCGATCCTCGCCCGGAGCAGGGCTTACCCGTATATTTCGGGGCGATGCCGGAATCTGGTTCACAGGTCAGCGAAACCATCGTTCGCGGCATTGTTGTCGGCGCATTCCAGGAGAACTGTTGGGTTATCGGCAACCGCCGCACCGGCGAGGCCGTGTGCGTAGATCCAGGCGACCAGCCCGACGAGATCCTGGCCATGGCCCGCGACATGGGCGTGCGCATCAAATACATCGCCAATTCCCACGCGCATATTGACCACATCCTTGGGGTGCGAGGCGTGCAGGAAGCCACCGGCGCGGCGTTTCTCCTTCACCCGGACGACCTGCCGATCGCCCGAGGCACGGCCGCCATGGCGAGCCGATGGATGGGCGTACCGGTCGAGAACCCGCCTGAACCGAATGCCCTGCTGAGCGACGGCGACAGCATTGACGTGGACGGGCTCTCACTGCGCGTTCTCCACACGCCCGGACACACGCCGGGCAGTGTCTGCTTCTACGCCAACGGCGTCCTCTTTGCCGGCGACACGCTGTTCGCCGGCTCGATTGGCCGCACGGACCTTCCGGGGGGCGACTATGGCCAGGAGATGAGCAGCATCGTCGATCGCCTCCTGGCGCTGCCCGACGATACGATCGTCCTGCCCGGGCACATGGACCGCACAACGATCGGTCATGAGCGGGAGCGCAACCCGTACGTGCGCATGGAGCTCGCGCGACGGGCTGGCTCCTGACGAGGCCCGTCAGCCGGCATATGTCAGGCCGGCCTGCTGCGACAGCGACTGGCGGAGGCGGGCCAGCCCCAGGCGCACCCGGCTCTTCACCGTGCCAACAGGAACACGCATCGCCTGAGCGATCTCGGCAGATGTGTAACCCTGGAGATAGATGAGTCCGATCGCATGCCGCTGTGCGGGCGGTAGCTGCTGCAGCAGTTCCCGCAGTTCGCGGCGGCCAAGGTTGCGAACGGCGTCGGCGAACGCGTCGTCGGGCGCCTGCGTCATCCATGCCTCGTCGAGCACGGTCGCCGCGCGGTGCTTACGCTGACGTCGCAGATGATCGATCGCTCGATTGCGGACAATGGATAGCAGCCACGGCCGCACGCGCCCCAGCGACGCGTCGTACGTCCTCGCCTGCCGCCACGCCGACATGAATGCGTCCTGGGTGACCTCCTCAGCGGCCTGCGCATTCGCCACGATCCGCGTGGCAAGAGCGAACGCCTGACCGGCGTACCGGTCGTACAGCAATTCAAGCGCGGCCATATCACCGAGTTGTAGTCGTGCGAGCAGATGTTCGTCGCCAGGCCCATCGGCTGGCGGAGTGGTCTCAATGTCGGGCATCTTTGCGTCACTCCCTGCGCGTGTCCATTGTTTGTACAGTGATTTTGCCCCATGATTCAGCCATGATCCAAGGCTCTGTATAGACTTTTCCGAGAAAACCTTGTACGGTTCCCGTATGGCTAACCACGGGCATCTCCGCATCGGCGCGCTCAGCCGCCGTGTGGGCATCAGCCCCGAACTGCTCCGCGCCTGGGAAGCTCGCTACGGGCTGCTGCAGCCTGACCGTACCCCGTCCGGCTACAGGCTCTACTCGATCGAGGACGAGGCACGCGTGCGGATGATGAAGGGCTACATCGAGCAGGGACTGGCTGCCTCCGATGCCGCACGGCTCGCTCTTGCGGCACCCCTCGCCCCAAGCCCAGCAGACACGTCACCAGCCGCGCAAAGAGCGGCGGGCGATTTCGACGCCTTGACTGGCGAGCTCAGGGGAGCGCTGTCGGCCTTCGACGAGGAAGCGGCACAGGACGCCCTCGATCGGCTCCTGGCCAGCTTCAGCGTGGAGAAGGTTCTCCGCGATGCCCTGCTCGTGCTGTTGCACGAGCTGGGGGACCGCTGGGCGGCCGGGGCCGCAACGGTCGCCGAAGAGCACTTCGCGAGCAATGTGCTGCGGGGCCGGCTGATGGCGATGGCGCGCGGCTGGGATCAGGGCAATGGTCCGCGCGCGCTTCTTGCCTGCCCACCTGACGAGTACCACGATATCTCGCTCATCATGTTCGGCGCACTGCATCGCCGCGGATGGCGCGTCACGTTCTTTGGACCTCACACTCCTGGTTCGAGCGTGGTGAACGCATCGCGCATGCTCTTGCCTGAGCTGGCTGTGCTGTACTCGCCAGTCACGGAGCGGTTCTCGGCACTGGGTACTGACACGCGCGACCTGCCACGCTCAACCATGCTCTGTCTCGCCGGCGACGGCGCGTCGGCAGCAGAGGCGAAGCGGCTCGGCGCGCGCGTGCTGGGAGGCGACCCGATCAGTGCGGCCGCGGCGGTCACACTCCAGTTCAGGCGCGGTTAGCGCACGTTTGCTTCGCCTGGGTCAGACCGCTCCCGCGCCGCCAGCCGCTCTGCGAACTGCATGCCGAAATAGCAGGGAATGCCCAGCAACACCAGCGCACCGCCAATGATGATCATCCGGCCGCCGAAGAGCATCAGGAACAGTCCGAATGAGATCGCCAGGCCCATGGCCAGCACCGAGATGATGCGGATGATGGCGATGGTGGACGAGACCTGCGGCTGCGTGAGTGCGGGATCAGGCGCGGGCTGGTAATCGTACTCGGCCTCGTCATCGACGGCGTCGGGCGGCGCTGACACGTGCTGTTCCATGCAATTTCCATTCTAGGCCATCGCTTCCGAAGGCTGCTCCACAAGGCGTGGGAAATTAGGGGTTTCCCCCACCGTGTGCGCACGAGCGCATTCGTGGCAGTGCCGATACTCAGGCAGACCAAGAGGCCGGGCCCTTGGAGCCTCGGCCGGGAGCATGGACGTTGCCCAAGGATCGACCCGTTGAGGTCGCGGTCGACCGCGTGCTGCTGATCGCCGGGGTCGTCGCGCTGGCGGCGCTGTTATGCGGAACACTGCTGCTCGATGTCGCTGTGGGCGGCAGGCTGCCGCTCGGCCTGCACGTTGTCGTCCTGTGCTGGGCGGGGATCTACCTCCTTGCCCTGCCGATCGAGAGCCGGGCGCGCACAATTCGCCAGGTTGAGGTCATCCGGGGTGTCAACCTCTCCATCGGGATCGGCGCAAGCCTGGCCGTGTTCTATCTGCTGGGCGGCGTCGCCTGGGTCGGCCCCATGGTCGTCTTCTTTGCGATTCTGGGCGCCGCGTTCATGCGATCACGCATCGTCGCGCTGGGCGGCGGGCTGGTGACAATCGCGGGTTTCGCCGCAATCGCGGGCGCCGAGGCCGCCGGATGGATCCCCTCGCACAACCCGCTCGCGGGCGCGCCCCTCGACGAAGGCACCGTCAGCGGCGCCACCATCGCCTTCATCGCGACCTCATTGCTCGCCTTCTACGGTATTTCCGCCATGCTGGGCTTCTTTGTCACGCTGCAGCGCGACCTGCTCAGCCAGACCTCACAAGAACTGGAGGCGAAGAAGGACGAGCTGCAGGCCCTGAATACCGACCTGGAACAGCGCGTCGAGGCGAAGACTTCGGAGCTTGAGGCTCGCAACCGCGAGCTCGCCGTGATGTCCGAGATCGGCACCGCCGTAAATCGCAGCCTCGAGCTTCAAGACATCTATATGTCATTCATGACCGCGGCGCGCCAGCTCGTTCCCTTCGACTTCGCCTCCATCGCCGTCGATATCGACGATGGACGTCAGGTGCAGGTGCTGCGGGTGCGGCCAGCCGCCGACGGGACAATGGAGGGGGAAACGCTCGTTGAAGACAGTTCGGATTCCATCCACGCCGTCGGCCGCTTCCGCCTGGTTGAGGACTTCGCAGGCGTTCACGTGCCCGGTCGCGCGCTCATAGACCGATTCGGCGTGAAATCGGGCGCCCAGGTGCCGATCGTCTGCAAGGGGCGCACGCTGGGCGCGTTCAGCGTGGCGTCGCGAGCGCCAGGCCGTTTCACCGAGCAGCATTGCCAGCTCATGGAGCGCATGGCCGAGCCGCTCGCCCTCGCCATAGACAACTGCCGCCTGTACGACGAGATGCGCCATATGGCGGAGACGGATGGATTGACCGGCCTCCCAAACCGACGCGCGATCTCGCGGCTGATTTCACATGAGGTCAACCGCGACGCAAGGAACGGAGAGATGTGCTCCGTCCTGGTGCTGGATATCGACAACTTCAAGGTGTTCAACGACACGCTGGGGCACCAGGCCGGCGACGACCTCCTTACGAACTTCGCGCGGCTGCTTCGGGGGGCCTGCCGTGACAGCGATATCGTTGCGCGCCAGGCGGGAGACGAATTCACGATCCTCCTGCCGGGCAGCGGCCCTCGTGAGGCGCTCGCGGTTTCGCAGCGCATCCATGATGCGCTTTCCGCAACCGATTGGCGATACCCCGGCCAGGATGGCGTTGTGGTGCGTACGTCCATTGGAATCGCTACGTATCCCATGGACGGCGACAACGAGGAGGCGCTCCTGATCATGGCGGACCGCGCCATGTATGCCGCCAAGGCCGCAGGAGGTGGCCAGAGCCGCCTGGCCTCCCGTTTGACGGAGCAGCAAGCCAGGGCCGACACGTCGCGGCAGCTGCGCTTCGGGATGCTCGAGACGCTGGCGAATCGCATCGCCGTGCGTGCCCAGAACAGCGATGCGCACCTCCAGGCGTTCGCCGGCGCTACAGCGCGCGCCGCATGGGCGATCGGTGAGCGACTCGCGCTCGATGACTCTGAGCAGCAGCTCCTGCGCGTCGCCGCACTCGCCCATGCGCTCGGTGTGCTGCCCGATGACGATCCGTTCGCACACGCGCGCGACTATGGACTGGACCCGGAACTCGATCGTCTCTTCTTGAAGATCGGACGCATGTTCGTTGCCGGCTCGCCCGGACTGCTCGAAGCGGTGCGGGTGCTTGCGCGCCACCATCAACCGGCGTCCATGCTTCCGGATGACGACTCCGCACGGTACGCGCGCATCCTCGCTGTCGCAGAGCGTTTTGCCACGCTTACGATCGATGGCCGCGCTGTCAGTCCGGCAGCCGCTATCGCGCAGATGCAGGATGATCCGTCGCTGGATCGCGTCCTGGTGCAGATGCTCGAAGAGGGGCTCAGCTTGCCCGCCGTCTGGCGCGCGGCCTGAGCGCATGATTCTCGCGCGGGCCGCATCGGTCGCGCTCCATGTGCCACACTATCAACGACCCTGCGGCCGGAGCGCCTCGGCGGCCATCCCGTTCAGCGCCGCTTCCAAGGAGCTGGACTATGTGGGAATACAAGGTCGTGTACGTGGACTTCAGAGGCAGGATTTCATCCGAAGGGGCGGAGTACATCCGTCAGGCCGGTGAACACCGGACCGGGTTCGTTCGCGGCTACCTCGACAAACTGGGCGAGGACGGCTGGGAACTGACCGGCATTCTCCCCCTCCTTCGACCGGAGAGCAGCTACTTCATGCTGAAGCGGCCGACGAAGGCTGCAGCGGGCAGCGAAGGTTAGTGCGATAAGGCGCTGAGGGATACCCCGGCGCGCTCCGGCCCCGGGTCACTGCGCCTTGCGCACAGGAGGCGGATGCGTCGCGGCGCCGTCAGCCCGCTCGTCCGATCGCGTTTCCGGGCCCTCGATCGGCCGCGAGCGTGATTCCTGGAACCAGAGCAGCCCGCCGACGCCAAGTGCGCCCAGCGCATCGGACATGATGTCGTTACCGGTGTCCCACACTCCTTGCACCCGACCAGTGCCGAAGACCTTGTCCGCCAACAACTCGTACACTTCCCAGCCCACACCGGCGGCCAGCCCCAGTGCAACCGCCAGGGTGAGGCGGTCGTTCGCCTCCCACGGGATCGCTCGGCGCAGGTAAAGCGCCCGAAGCACATCGTAGATGCCCGCGGTCACCGCTGCTGTACCCAGGAAGTGCGTCAATTTGTCGTATTCGTCGATGCGGTTGTAGAGGTTGCCGTCGGTGCCCAGCACATCGGCAAACGTGCAAACCACCGCGATCACGTGTGTGAGCCACGACAGGCCACCCTGCTTCTCGAACACCACCTCACCGAGCACCAGCAGCACAATGAACGCCGCAGTCTGTAGAACCAGGTACGGCCAGAAGTCGGTGAAGCCGGGTGAGCGGAACTGCATTCCCACCAGGTAAATCAGCAGCGAGCCGAGCGTGATCGTCGTGAACTGCGCGCGCAGGTTCGTTCTCAGGATCGCTCCGCAGGTCACAAGAAACGCGGATACGGCCAGGCCAGCCCGGCGCACGCCCCGCGCGTACACGCGCGCAATCCCGTCTGGAGCACTCCATGTGAGCACAACGGCGGCGCCGACCGCGTAGGCCACCCCGATCACGCCGTCGACCCAGTAGTGATTGCCGGTCGCGATGACGGTCAGCAGCATCAGCGCGCCCGGCAACACACCCATGAGCCAGGCGCGGCGGCCGGTCATGGTGCGCGCCAGGATCACGCCACACAGCGCCATCCATCCCACGTGCAGGCTGGGAACGGCCGCAAACTCGTTCGCGAACGCGTGCTCACGGCCAAAGTAGGCGATGGTGTCGATCAGGTCGGACTGCGGGACCAGACGCGGCGGCGCAACCGGGAAGAGCGCGATCGTGGCGAGCGCGGGGAGCACCGATAGGCCGAGACTGTTGCGCAGCAGCCGGTAGTTGCGCGCATCCGTGACCCAAAGCCAGATAACCGCCATCGCCACGCAAGTCAGGAACCCGAACGAGTAGAACCAGTTGAACGCGCGGATGACCGGCTCCCAGTGCATCAAGCCGTCCTGCACGCGCGGTTCGAAGTAAAGGCCTGCAGCAGCCTCCGCGTCGATGATCGCCGTGGCGTTTCGCGTAGCCGGCGCGGCGTCCGCTTCGATGAGATGACGCGCAGCCGTGTAGGCCAACAGTCCGCCCATGACAGCCGCGATTTGCAGTGCGAACTCCAGTCCGCGGTCGCCGGGCGCTTCCTTGGCTGTGACGCGCCAGATCGCCACACCCAGGAATGCCAGTCCCAGGGGCATCGTCACGTTGCCGATGACGAGATACGCCGCGAGCAGCCCCAGCGCATACACGCCCGCGCACAACGGCCCCAAGCGCCGCAGGGCCGCAAACGAGAGTGCCATGCAGGCGCCTACCAGCAATGCACTCAAGCCATCAGGCGCATGTAGCGGCACTTCCACAGAGCACCCTTCTGGCGCCGCGAGAGCAGCGAATGAGAGCCGCCACCGGGCAGCAACGTCCGTTTACGTACTACGGTTATGCGGGAACCGACCTGACGGGATTGTAGATCAGTGCAGGGGCGGCGGCGCCGCATTATGGCAAACCCCATCGCGACCGCTTGACAGCGATGGGATGCGTCCGCCGCTACAGCTCAGTGAACGCCGTGCCGTGCATGAGCATCACGTACACCGCCCCAAGAGCGATGAACGGAGCATACGGAATCGGATCCTTGCGCCCGCGAATGCGGGTCAGCATCAGGAACACCGCGATCACGCCGCCGGTGATCGCCGTGACAAGCAGCGCTGGGATGCCCAGCGTGAGTCCCAGCGCAAACCCGGTGAAAAACGCGAGCTTGACATCGCCAAGTCCCATCCCGCCACGCGTCAATATTGACATCGCAAGGAAGACGCCACCCGTGACAAGCCCACCGGCGACCACGTCGGCGCGGTTCGCGTCCGGCATCACCATGCCGATGGTGATCGCAGCCAGAATCGCCGGATAGGTGATCACATTCGGCACGCGGTACGCCAGCACGTCGGTGCCCGTGCACACGATAAGCGCCGCCAGGTATCCCGCCACGATGAGGAGATGCGCGGTATCCGTGTCGTACCGCCAGCCCGCGAGCGCGAACAACAGTGTGGTCGCCGCAAGCACGACGAGACGCCGGTAGGTGGACCCGGTCGTGAGCGCGAGCGGCATGTCCAGCGCGCCCGTTTCGCTATTCAGCGACAGTCCGGCGTCGGACTTCAGCCGCAGGTCGTCCTCTTCGATCTCACCCCGTTCGTATGGCTCGCGCGCAAGGCGCGCGATCGCCTCATCGAGCGCGAAACCGACGACGAACCCGAGTAGCGCCATGAGGATGATCGTCAAGGTGGTTCCCCTTCGTGAATCATCGGCTCCAGCGTAACAGGCATGTGTAGGGATTTTGCCTAGGCAGCGCGCCCGGGACTCAGGCAGGCCTCGCGGCCCACGCCTCGTGGCCGTGGTCAAGCCAAACGTCCGCGAGCGACTCTTCGTGTCCGTGCCAGACCGACAATGCCGCGTGGCGCACGTATCCCCAGCGCAGGCGCCGCCGGATCGGGGCGACGAGATCCAACCGTGCGTTGACGTTCGCCAGCAGATACTCCTGGATGCCCAGCGCCTTGCGGAGCCGCGCATCCGGATCGAACTCGGCGCGCTGCGCGTCAATCTGAGCGTCCAGCGCGGCGTCCTGAAGGCGGTAGCTGTTCGCCGGCTCGCCGCTCCGGAACTGATACACGCAATCGTCGATGTCGATGCCGCCATCTTCAAACGCCAGTGTGCACATAGCCGTGCCCTCGGTGGCGCCTGCGGCATTGCGCCGCAGCGCGGCGGCGACAACCGCATCGCCGCTTGGATCCACTGTTACCACCGTCTCCACTCCCAGCGTTTCGCGTAGCATCCGCTGGATGGCGGGCGCGGCCTTCCTTGCGATGACCACAGGCGTGCCAGCCACGAGCATCGCGATACCGAACACCGGTGTCTGGCTCGCTGCGGCAGCCCATAACTGCCTCGCCTCGGCGCGGTCCCTGTCCCTGAGTTCACGTTCGCTTCGGTACCCCGGCAGCGCGGCAAGATCCGCGGGGTCGATGGCCCAGCGCTCAATGGCGGGCGGCACCGGACCGCTGAGCCGATACGACGGCTCACCATGCAGGGAAGGGTAGAGCAGGTCGCCGAGCTGCGTGCGATCGATCGCGAGGTGCACGGCCCGGCGCGCGCGGCTGTCGCTGAAGGGCGGCCGATCGGTGAGCAATCGTAGCGACAGCATGCCGCCAGGCTCTCGCTCCTCCAGAGCTACGTCCTCCAGCGTCGTGGCGATGACGTGTTCCACCGTCGCCGTCTCTGTGAATTCCGTCGCATCGATCAGCTTCCGCTCGAGCGCTGCACGCTGAAGCGGGTCGCTCTCAGGCGATAGATGCGCGTCCACGCCATCGATGAATGGCCGGAAGGCACCCTCTCCGCCGTCGCCGGCGGCGAACCAGTCCGCGTTGCGGCGAATCCTGACGGCGACGCCTGGCTCCCACGCATCGAGTACAAATGGGCCCGTCCCGGTCAGCGCAGCCGCATTGTTTGCATCCGATAAGGCCACTTCGCGCGGGATGATGAACGCGTGCCGCCCTGCCATGATCGAGAGGAATGGCGCGACCGGTCGCTTGAGCGTGATCGTGACGGCGTCCGCCCCCGCCGCCTTGACGCGGTCGATGACGGCGAACTGGCTCCGTCTCTGAAATGGCTGAGCCGGCGAAGCCTGCCGCTCGAGGCTGTGCTGCACGTCCGAAGGCCCGAGCTTGCGGCCCGCAGCGGCCGGGTACGCGAGCCGGGAAGCGGGCGTATCGTGAAACCGCACCCCACCGCGCAGCCGAACGATGTACGTCAGCTCATCCGGTTGTTCGGGCATGTCAGCAGCGAGGTCGCTTGTGATGTCTCCTGCCGTCGGATCGGCGTACCGCAGGAGACGGCTGAACACCGCTGAGTGCACGTTGGCGATGGGCCCACCCCGCGTCAGGTGGGGATCCAGCGAGTCCGCGATCAACGCGTCGTAGCTGTAGATGCGCAGGATGCCGCCCCGCGTGACGCTCGCAGGTACGGGAGAGGGCGAAGGGGCCGCGGTGGGCGTAGCACGGCCTTTGCCACGAGGATCGGCACAGCCAGCGACGACAAGCGCCCCCCCGACGCCCGCAGCGGCCGCCCCCCGCAGGAACGCGCGGCGAGAGATGCGACGGGCCGGCCTCATGCGTCGGGAGGGCCTGGCATCCCGCCACGGCGACGTTGGCACTGGCCGGCCGTGACCGTCACGCGGAGGCTTTCGCGAGCTCTGGCGCCGGGTGCTCCTCCAGCGTGCCCTTCCAGTCGCACTGCGTGCAGCGCGCCGTGTTGCGTGCCGCCGCGACCAACAGTCCGCCGCACGACGGGCATGGCTGCGCTAGTGGCCGCGACCAGCTCGTGAAGTCGCAATCCGGGTAGTTTGCGCAGGCGTAGAAGGTGCGTCCGCGCTTGCTGCGCTTCTCGACGATCTCGCCGCCATCCTTCGGGCATGCCACGCCGACCTTCTTGAGCAGTGGCCGTGAACCCTTGCACTCGGGATAGCGGGAGCAGGCCAGGAACGGCCCGAACCGACCACGCTTGATGACCATCGCGGACCCGCACTCGGTGCATGTTTCGTCCGTCGCCTGCGCATCGGCCTCGCCGTCCAGCGGTCGCGTATTCTTGCACTCCGGGTAGCCGCTGCACGCGAGGAACTGCCCGAACCGACCCCAGCGCTTGATAAAGCGGCGCCCGCACTTCTCGCAAACCTCGTCCGTCTCCTCCTCAACTCGAGGCGCGTCCCGGTCGGCCAGCTCGACGTCCTTGATCAGGGGCTCATAGAACTCTCGCACGACCGGTGGCCAGCTACGCTCGCCGCTGGCGACCTCATCGAGCTCTTCCTCCATGCGCGCCGTGAATCCAACATCGACGATGTCGCTGAAATGCTCCTTCATGAGGTCCACAACCACGAAGCCCAGTTCCTGGGGCTTGAGTGCCCGGCCGTCGCGCTTCACATAGCCACGCTCCTGGATCGTCGAGAGCGTGGGCGCGTAGGTCGACGGCCGACCGATGCCGTTCTCCTCCAGCGCCTTCACCAGTGTCGCCTCGGTGAAGCGCGGAGGCGGCTCCGTGAAGTGCTGCGACGGTGTGACGGCGATCCTGCGCAGCGCTTCTCCCGCTTCCAGGTCGGGCAGCGAGCGCTCAGCGTCTTCGTCCTCATCGGTGTCGCGGCCCTCGATGTACACCTGCCGGAAGCCAGCGAACACCATGTGACTCGCGGTCGCCCGCAGGCCGTACGTTCCTTCCGCCGCGGGCACCCTTGCCTCGATGTCCACGCTCACCTGGTCGAACAAGGCATCGGCCATCTGGCTTGCGAGGAACCGCTGCCAGATCAGGTTGTAGAGCTTGAACTGGTCCGACGAGAGCGACTTCTTCAGCGACTGCGGCTCGCGCATCGCGGATGTTGGCCTGATCGCCTCATGGGCCTCCTGCGCGCCCTTTGATCGGGTCTTGTAGAGACGCGGCTGCTCCGGGACGTAAGCCGCGCCAAACCGCTCTCCGATCAGTGCCCGTGCCTCCGAGCGCGCGACTTCGGCCACGTTCAACGAATCGGTGCGCATGTACGTGATGAGCCCGACCTGCCCCTGCCCCGGGATCTCGAGGCCTTCGTAGAGTTGCTGGGCCACCGCCATCGTCCTCTTTGCCGAGAATCCCAGGCGCCGCGACGCCTCCTGTTGCAGGGTGCTCGTTGTGAACGGCGGGGCGGGGCTGCGCCGCGTCTGCCGCTTCTTCACGTCGTCGACCCGGTATGCGGCCGCCTGCAGATCGGCGACGATAGCCGAGGCCGACGCCTCACTGCCGATCTCCGGCTTCTTGCCGTCCGGCATCCGCTGCAGCGCCGCGTCGAATGCTGCCTCGTCGCTGTCGTGTTGCCGCGCGAGCCGCACATCGATCGTCCAGTACTCCTGCGGCACGAAGGCCTCGATCTCCCGTTCCCGGTCTACCACCATGCGGAGCGCGACGGATTGCACGCGCCCCGCGCTCAGACCACGGTGGATCTTCCGCCAGAGGATGGGGCTGATCTTGTAGCCGACCAGCCGGTCCAACACGCGCCGGCCTTGCTGCGCGTCCACCAGCCGCATATCGATTTCCCGGGGGTGTTCAAATGCGCCGCGTACAGCCTCCGGTGTGATCTCATGGAACTCCACCCGTTGAACGCGTGGCAGCTTCTCGGGCTTGGAGGCCGCAGCCCGCTTCGCCGCGCCGCTCCGCTTGGCGGCGGCCGGCGTGGCACGCTTCGGCGCCAACCCGTTCCCGTCGAGGTTCAGTGCCTCGAACAAGTGCCACGAGATCGCCTCGCCCTCGCGGTCCGGGTCTGTTGCGAGGTAGACGACGTCAACCCGTCGGGATGCCTCCCGGAGCTGCTTGACGACGTCTTTCTTATCCTTCGGCACGATGTAGTACGGCTCGAAATCCCGCTCCACATCGACGCCCAGGCGCGACTTCGGCAGGTCGCGAACGTGCCCCACGGACGCCCGAACCTCGTAGTCCTTGCCCAGAATGTTCGAAAGCGTCCGTGCCTTGGCGGGTGATTCAACAATGACCAGCCCGCGTTCCTTCTTCCTCGCCATGTTCCTTCAGTCTTCCTGGCTCCCGACCGTTCCGTCGGCGCCTATTGTGACAGATTTCGCAAACTCGCGGCCCACGGCCGTGGGCGCAAATGCGTTTTGAGCGTAGCAGACCGGTCAACGATGCCCGGATTAGGTGCAGGGCGCAGACACCTTGCAGAACGCCTGAATTTCTCCACACGTCGAGCGCTGCCAGCCGCGCGATGGCATAATGGATCGGCGCCTACTCATGGGTAGGTACCGACGCCCCAAGCGGCGGTGGCCAGGCCAAGAGGGAGCGAGGGCGGTTGGGAAGGTTGCGGAGGAGGGAGGCCCCTCATCGAAACCGGCACGCGGATCCGGCTCCGTCCCGAAAGGTTCAACTACCGGCGACCACACCTCCTGCTCCACGCGCGACAGGGTGACATCGGCGTCGTGGCGCCGCCGTCGCGCCAGTCTCCGGCCATGGCGCGGCTCTACATCATCGCCCACTTCGAGGTCTGCGGGCACGATCACCGCCTGCTCGAGGACGAGATCGAAGTCGTCGAGGGCTCCTGATTCACGCCCTGACGGCGGAATCGCGGGCCAGCACGTAGTTCATGCGCCCAACCTGCCGCACGACACCCTTGAGCTCGAGCATCGCCAACGCGCTCGTGACCGCGGCGATTGACAGCCCGCTCTCGCGGCGCACCTCATCGACATGCCTGGGCTCCGCGCCCAGGATCCGCAGCAGTACGCTCTCCGTCTCGTCAGCGGGGACAAGCTCTGCCATCTCGATTTGGTGCGAAGCCATCGTCAGGTTCAACTCTTCGAGAATGTCCTGGACCTCGATCGTGAGCTTGGCCTCGCCATCCTGAATGAGCTTGTTGGTGCCCCGGGAGTTCGGCGAATAGACGCTGCCCGGAATCGCGAACACCTCGCGGTTCTGCTCAAGCGCCTGTCGCGCCGTAATCATGGCCCCGCTCTTGACGTCGCCCTCAACGATCAGCACGCCAAGCGAGACGCCGCTGAGGATCCGGTTCCGCCGGGGAAAGAACTCGCTACGCGGCTGGGTTCCGATGGGATAATCGCTGATCAGCGCGCCCTGTTCGATGATCTGCTCGGCCAGGCGCTTGTGTTCGGGCGGATACACCAGGTCGAGACCACAGGCGAGTACCGCGATCGTGCGGCCCCCTGCCTCGAGCGCTGCCCTGTGCGCGATGGCATCGACGCCGCGCGCGAGCCCGCTCACGACGGTGACGCGGTTCATGGCCAATCCGCGCGCCATCTCCTCTGCCGCCTGCCGTCCGTAAACGCTCACGCGCCGGGTTCCTACGACGGCGACCGCCCACTCGTCGGCCGGTGTCAGCGTGCCGCGCACGAAGAGCACCGGCGGCCGGTCGAAGATCTCGCGCAGTCGCGGGGGATATCCTTCGTCGTGTGTCGTCAGTGCGCGCACCCCCGCGCGCTCGAGCCGCTCCAGCTCGTCGTCCGGGTCGATCCGTGACCGCTCGTCAATGACGGTTGCCACGGTGGTCGCGTCCAGGCCGGCCGAGCGCAGTTCACCTGCGGACGCGCTCCAGGCCGCTTCGAGCGTGCCGAAGTGGTCTTCCAACTGACCGACGCGCACGCGGCCTACGCGGGGGATTCGGGCGAAGGCGATCCAGTACTTACGTTCTAATTCGTCCACTGAGGCGCCACTATAGCCGCTCTTCCGGCGACTGTCGATAGCGTTATGTCGTGCGACTAGCTGGCGGTCTCCGCTGGCGCCCGCTCGGCGACGCGCGTGGCTCTCACCTTCTTGATACGGCGCCCGAGCACGCTCAACACCCGCAGCGTCAACCCGTCCACGCGCACCTCATCGCCCGCCGCTGGCACCTTCCCCAGGTGGTGATACACGAACCCCCCGACGGTGTCGTAGTCTTCATCCTCGGTCTCGAACCCGAACAACTCCCGCAACGCATCGATGCTGACACGAGCGTCGAGAATCGCCTCGCTCTCATTCACCCGCTCGATAGGCGCCTCTTCGCGGTCGTATTCGTCCTGGATCTCACCCACGATCTCCTCGAGCAGATCCTCGATCGTGACGAGTCCGGCGGTGCCACCATACTCGTCAACGACGATGGCCATGTGCACCTTGCTGCGCTTGAACTCCGCGAGCAGCTCGTCGACGCGCTTGGACTCAGGGATGAAGTACGGCGGCCGCGCGATATCGGTGAGGTCGGGGCGGCGGTTCTCTGTCAGGCACCGCAAGAGATCCTTCGCATAGATGATCCCGACAATGTTGTCGATGGTCTCGTCATAGAGAGGGATGCGGCTGAATCCCCGATCGACGATCAAGCGGAGAGCATGCTCGATCGTCTCCCCAATGTCCAGCGCGACGATATCGATGCGCGGCACCATAATCTCGCGAGCCAGCGTCTCGTTGAGCTCGATGATCCCGCGGATCATCTCGCGTTCCTCTTCCTCGATCTCCTCGCCGTTGGTCTCGATGTCCGCGAGCCGCAGGATCTCCTCAGCCTCGTCCTGCTCCTGCTCGGGGTGCTGCCCGACGACCGTTCGCAGGCTACGGTCGATCGCCCAGGCGAGCGGCCCAAACACCATCCTCAGCACGCTGACGACAGGTACAAGCCGCAAGCCCCAGATCTCCGGGTTCTTCGCGACGACAAGCCGCGGCAGCGCATCGAGCATCGCCAGCACCAGGATCAGCGCCACGGCGGCCATGATGAGCCTCGACCACGTGTCGCCGACTTCGCGCATCGTGAGGAACACGGCTAGCGCTGCTGCGAGAACGACGGCGAACGTGCGCGTCAGGGCGAGCACCGCGAGCACCGCCGTCCGTTCGTTGGCGTAAAGATGCAGCCGTTCGGCGCGTGTGTGCCCGCGGGCCATCAGCGACTTCAACCGCGTGCGGTTCGCCGCTGCGACGCCGGCCTCGGCAGCCGAGACAATGGCGAACAAACACACCGCGAACGCGAGCATCACGGCGCCCAGGACCGCGTCAGGACTCATCGTCGCTCCGTTCGTCGCTCCGGGATGTACGAACGCGCGCCGGAGCACCGACAGCCAGCGCGCCAGCGGGCACGTCTCGCGTTACCACGGACCCCGCCGCCGTCCGCGCACCCGCACCGATCGTCACGGGCGCGACCAGCATCGTGTCCACCCCGATGAACGCGCCATCGCCGATCACCGTGCGGTGCTTGTTGACGCCGTCGAAGTTCGCGGTGATGGCCCCGGCACCGATATTCACGTCAGCGCCTACGTCCGCGTTGCCCAGATAGCTGAAGTGGCCCATCTTTGTCCCTCGGCCTAGCCGCGAGCCCTTCACCTCGGCGTAGTTCCCGAGATGCACGCCTGAGCAGATGTACGACTCCGGACGCACGTGGCTGAACGGCCCGGCGTCTACGCCGTCCTCAATAATCGACTCCTCGACCACCGTGCGGCGGATCTCGCAGCGGTCCCCGATGGTGGAATCCCGAACGTCGCTCGCCGGACCGATCACGCACCCGGTTCCGACCGACGTGGCGCCGCGCAGGAACGTGCCCGGCTCGATCACCGTATCGATGCCGATCGCGACGCCGGCGTCAATGTAGGTCGTGTGCGGGTCCACGATCGTCACGCCCGCGAGCATGTGGCTGCGGTTGATGCGCTGGCGCATCACCGACTCCGCTTCGGCAAGCTGTGCCCGATCGTTGATGCCCCGTACCTCATCGGCGTCCGAGGCGATCACTGCGACGGCCGGTGTGCCCTCCCCTGCCGCGATCTCGGCAAGCGCCGTGAGATATCGCTCGCCCGACGGCGCTGGAGTGATGCGATCGAGCCGCGAGAACAGCCAATCCGCCCGCGCCGCGTACTGCCCCGAGTTGATGTGGCGGCGTTCGCTCCGGTCGATGCCCTCGCTCTCCTTGGTCTCGAAGATGCGCAGCGCTCTCCCGTCAACCAGTTCTACAATGCCGTACGACTCGACCGGCGCCAGCGCCGTGAGCAAGGCCAACGGCGTGTCGCCCTCTATTGCGGACATCAGGCGGCGCAGCGTCTCCGGCAAGACAAGCGGCACGTCGCCGTTGAGAATCAGCACGTAGTCCGCGTCCAGGGCTTCGCGGGCACACGCCACGGCGTCAGCGGTGCCCAGGGGCTGCGGCTGCGTGGCGAACCGTACTCCCGTTCCGGCTGCCTCGCGCACCGCCTCGCCCTGTGGCCCGACGACGACCACGCAGTCATGCACACCTGCGTCGCGCGCCGCTTCGAGGACATGCCGCACGATCGGCCGCCCGCACAACGGATGCGCAACCTTGGGGAGGCCCGACCGCATACGGCTGCCCTGCCCGGCGGCCATGATGATGGCGGTCCAACTCATGGCAACGCCCGGGGCGCGATGGCGTCCCATCGATGCGTGCCGCGCTGCCTGTCAGGTGTCTGGGGAGGTTCGTCCGGAGATGTATGCAATGCAGGGGCTACGCCCCATCCGGCCAGGCGCCGGATCTCCGGGGGTTCGCACCGTACGGCGATCGTATCGGCGGCCGGAAAAGGCTGTCAAGCCGCGCGAACGCCATGACAACTCCCGCGAACGGGCTTCAAACCGACGCACCACCATCCGGCCTGACGCGCGGAAGCGCCGATACAATGACGTTCGATGCTGGTTGACGACATCCGCGACACGTTCATCCGTTTCATGGTCGAGCGCGGGCACACACAGCTGCCCAGCGCGTCGCTCGTGCCATACGGCGACCCCACGCTCCTGTTCACGAGCGCCGGCATGGTGCCGTTCAAGCCGTACTTCATGGGCCTGGCCGAGCCGCCCGCGCCGCGCATCGTCACGGTGCAGAAGGTGTTTCGCACGACGGACATCGACTCGGTGGGCGACTACAACCATCTCACGATGTTCGAGATGCTTGGCAATTTCAGCTTCGGCGACTATTTCAAAAAAGAAGCCATCGAGTGGGCGTGGGCGCTTCTCACGCAGGGCTTCGGCCTCGATGGCGACAAACTCTGGGTGTCGATCTTCCTCGATGACGACGAAGCGTACGACTACTGGCGCGGGATTGGCATCCCCCAGGAGCGGATCCACCGCTACGACCAGGAGTACAACTATTGGCCGCCCGGTGACTGGGACGGCATCGGGCCATGCGGACCAAACAGCGAAATCTTCGTGGACCGCGGCCCACGGCCAGGCTGCGCGTTCTGTGCGAACGGCACGTGCAAGCCCAACCTCGAACCGGACTGTGGACGCTTCCTCGAGGTCTGGAATCTCGTCTTCATGACGCTGTATCAGGACGAGCATGGCAACCGCACTGAGCTGCCAAAAAAGAACATCGACACCGGCTCGGGTCTCGAGCGAGTGGCCGTCATCCTCCAGGGGAAGGAGACGGTTTACGACACCGATGTCTTCCGCCCAATCCTGAAGCGCATCGAAGAGCTCACGCGCCGGGCCTATGGCGAGAAGGAGGCGGACGATCGCGCCATGCGGATCGTCGCGGAGCACACGCGCGCGGCCGTGTTCCTCATTGGCGACGGCGTCACACCCTCGAACGAAGGGCGCGGATACGTCCTGCGGCGCATCCTGCGTCGGGCGGTGTACTTTCTCACGCAGCTCACGTCGGAGCCAGGAACGCTGCTCGACCAGGTCGCCGCGGCGGTGGTCGAGCGCATGGAGCACGCGTATCCGGAACTGCGCGAGCGGGCGCCGTTCACCATGAGGCTCCTCGCCGCCGAGGAGGGGAAGTTCCGCGAGACGCTCGACCGCGGGCGCACCCAACTCGAAGCAGCCCTCGCGGCAACGCGGCAAGACCACGTGTTGACAGGCGCCCAGGCGTTCATGCTGTACGACACGTACGGATACCCGCTCGATCTCACGATCGAGATCGCCGCGCGCGAGGGGTTCTCGGTCGACGTCGCCGGCTTCGAGCGCGAAATGGCGGCGCAACGCGAGCGCGCCCGCTCGGCCGCAAGGTTCGACTTCGAGGCGGCGCGCATCAGCGCCTACACCGAGCTCGCCCACGTTCGCACGACGTTCGTTGGCTACGACCGCACGGAGCATGACAGTGTCGTTGCCGGCTTGATCGGGCCCGCCGGCGTGCAGGAAAGCGTCGAAGCCGGCGACGAGATCGAAGTCGCGCTGATCGAAACGCCGTTCTACCCGGAAGGCGGTGGGCAGGTTGGCGACCGTGGCGTGATCGCGGGGCCGAGCGGCCGCATCGAAATCGGCGACACCCGGTACGCCAGCGAAGGACTGATCGTACACCACGGACGCGTCGTCGAGGGGCGGGTTGCGTTGAACGACAGCGTGCGCGCCATCGTCGATCCGGCGCTGCGACGCGCGAGCCAGCGAAACCACACCGCGACACATCTGCTGCACGCGGCGCTCCGCGAGGTGCTCGGCACGCACGTCCGGCAGGCGGGTTCACTCGTCGCGCCCGATCGTCTCCGCTTCGATTTCACGCATGTAGAGGCGACCAAGCCCGAAGAGCTCGCCGCCGTCCAGCGCCTGGTCAACGAAAAAATCCGTGAGGACATCGAGGTGCACTGGGAGCTGCAGCCCTACGACCAGGCGATCGCCGGCGGCGCGATCGCCCTGTTTGATGAGAAATACGCAGCCAACGTCCGCGTGGTCGGAATCTGCGAGCCCGCACCCGCCGATGCTGCCGTGCAGGAGCACCGCTGCTTCAGCAAGGAACTCTGCGGCGGCACCCATTGCCATCGCACGGGCGAGATCGGCACGTTCATCATCGCCTCCGAGGCCAGCGTTGGATCAGGTCTGCGACGCATCGAAGCGCTCACCGGCGCGCTCGCCGACGAGTACGTGCTCGCCCAGCAGCAAACGCTGGCTCGGCTGAGCCGCAAGCTCAACTCGCCGCCCGAGGCTCTCGAAGCGAAGATCGAGCAGATCGAGGCGGAGCTGGCCGCCGAGCGACGCGCGCTGCAGCAGCTTCAGCGCCAACATGGACGCGCCGAGGTGGAGTCACTGCTGGAGCACGCCGAACGCGTCAACGGCACAGCCGTACTCGTCGCGCGGGTGGCCGTGAGCACCCCGGACGCGCTGCGGGAGATGGGCGACCTGCTCCGCGACAGGCTGGGCAGCGCCGTCGTGGTCCTCGGAAGCGTGCTCAACGACCGCCCCGCGTTCGTAGCCATGGTCACCGACGATCTCGCCGGTAAGGTGCACGCCGGAAAGCTCATCGGCGTCGTCGCGAAGGCAGCCGACGGTGGCGGCGGCGGACGGCCCGATATGGCACAGGCCGGCGGCAAGGACCCGAAGAAGCTCGATACTGCGCTCGATGTGGCCCGTCGCCTCGCCCGCGAGAGCCTGGACGCGGCGCGCGCATGAGCACGTCCCTGCCCCGGATGCTCGGTCTCGATGTCGGGGAACGCCGCATCGGTGTCGCCGTGAGCGAAGGAACGCTGGCCGTGCCGCTGACCATTATCGAGCACACCCGCCGCGACGAAGACGTCGCCAGGATCGCGCGGCTCGCTCGCGACCACGCGGCGCAGCGCATCGTCGTCGGCTTGCCGCTGCAGGCGGATGGCGGCGAAGGAGAGCAGGCGCGTCTGACGCGGCGCTTCGCGCGTGACCTCCAGGCGGCGGTGAGTGTCCCGATCGAGTTTCAGGACGAGCTGCTGTCCTCAGTCGATGCCGAGGCGGCGCTCGCCGCCGCAGGTGGCCGGCGCCGTGGCCGTCTGCTTGACGACCGGGCGGCCGCGGTGATCCTCCAGCGCTATATCGATGCGATGGAGCGCCAGTGACCGGGCGCGTCGTAGCGATCGCCGCTGCGCTGCTCATCGCGGCTCTTGGCGCCGCGACCGGGTGGTTCATTTACCAGGCGCCCGGTGACGCATTCGAGGGATCGGAGGCACGGCCAGTCGGCCGGCTGCCGGCAGACGGTGACGACCCGATCCTGGTCACCGTGGACGCCGGACAGAGCGCCGAGCAGATCGGCAACGCGCTCGCCGCGGAGGGCATCATTCGCAGCGGTGCGCTCTTCGAGGTGCTCGTGGGGCTTACGGGTCTCGCCGGCGCGCTCGAGGCGGGCGAATATGAGTTCACCGTTGGCACACCGGCGATTGAAGCCGTGCATCGAATCGCCCAGGGGCGCACCGCCTCGAACCGCGTGCTCATCCGAGAGGGCCTTCGCGCCGAAGAGATCGGCGAGCTCCTGGAGGCCCAGGGAATCACTACGGCGGGCGCCTTTATGGCCGCGCTGAACGAGGGCGGTTATTCGGAGCCATTCCTCACGGACATTGGCCCGGGTTCGCTCGAAGGGTTCCTGTTCCCCGCGGTCTACGAGTTCAAGCGAAACACGACCGCCTCCGACGTTGTCGCGACGCTGCTTCACGGCTTCCAGTTGAACGTGGCCAACGAAATCCAGCCGGAAGGACAGTCCCTCACCTGGCGCGAAGCGGTCGCCCTCGCCTCTATCGTGCAGCGCGAGGCGGTCGTCGCAGAGGAACGAGCGCTGATTGCGGGCGTGTTCCTGAACCGGCTACGGGTTGGTCTTCCCCTACAGGCGGACCCCACCGTGCAGTACGCGGTCGCCGCCGATCCTCAGAGCGTCGCGGCGTATGGCTGGTGGAAGCAGGAGCTCACGATCGAGGATCTCGCCATCGATTCGCCGTACAATACGTACGTCTACGCTGGCCTGCCGCCCGGGCCGATCGCCAATCCCGGTTTCGACGCCATCGAGGCGGTGTTCCGGCCAACGCAGACAGATTTCCTGTTCTTCGTCGCGAAGGGTGACGGCAGCGGCGAGCACGCCTTCGCCACCACGCTCGAGGAGCACCTGGTGAACGTCGAGATCTACCGCCAGAGGACTGGGCAATGACACAGCGCGCCGGCGTCATCGGCCACCCGGTGGCTCACTCGGTCAGCCCGGCGATGTTCGAGGCTGCATTCCGCGCCGCAGGCATCGATGCCACGTACGAGGCATGGGATACGCCGCCCGACACGCTTGAAGGGCGTATCAACGCGCTCCGTGGCGCCGGCTTCCTCGGCGCGAATGTCACCATCCCGCACAAGGAGGCCGTTGCACCGCTGCTGGATGTGCTCGAGGGGCCAGCGCAGCAGACCGGCGCCGTGAACTGCATCGTGCATCGCGATGGCAAGCTCATTGGACACAACACCGATCTCGTGGGGTTCGCGCGCGCGCTGCGCGAGGACGCGCAGTTCGATCCCCGTGGAAAATCGACGATGCTGCTGGGTAGCGGGGGTGCGGCCCGCGCGGTCGCACTTGCCCTCATCGAGGGTGGAGCCGGCGTCATTTACGTCGTCGCGCGCCAGCCGCGCAAGATCGACCGTATGGTCGTCGACCTCAAGCCTCTGACCAGGACTGGCACCACCATCACCTGGGCATACTGGGGCGACGGTTCGTATCTGCGCAGCCTGCAGCAGGCGGACCTCGTTGTGAACTGCACTCCCATTGGCATGAAAGGCGGCGGCGCGAACGGCACGCCCGCGCTGGATCCCAAGTGGCTACGCAAAGACGCGCTGGTCTTCGATCTGGTCTACAATCCGCAGGAGACGCCGACCGTCCGCGCGGTGAAGGAGCACGGCGCGCGCGCCATAGCCGGCTTGCCTATGCTCGTCTACCAGGCTGCCGAGGCGTTCCGCCTCTGGACCGGCATCGATCCGGACACCAAGGTCATGATCGAGGCGGCGCGCGGCGCCCTCGCCGCCTGAGGGAGGCGCATCATGCTGCTCCCAGTCCTCGCGGCCTCGGACTGGGGTCTCGCGGTCGCCATCTTCGTCCTCCTGCTGGTGTTCGTCGCCGTGTCGTGGTTCATCATCCAGGCGACACGCGCGCAATTGCACTGGCGGACGCGAGCCGAAGCGGGCGACGTCGAGGTGATCCGCATGCTGGTTGAAGACGAGGTCAACCGCTGGAAGACCATGAAGATGCCCAAGGGCTACGATCCGGGCACCTGGCGCGGCGTGCAGTCAGTCGAACTGCTCGAGGTCACTCCGGGCGGCGTCCGCGTAAGCGCCACCGCCGAAAGCCGTTACGCGATGATGGAGGGTGAGCGCCGCGAGATCAGCGGCTCCTTTCGCGAGGCCCTGAAGGTGACAGCCAAGCTGGCCGATATGCTCATGTACGACGTGCCGAACGTCCGCCTCCAGGAAGCGCGCATCGACGTCTACACGACCTGGCGCGACGAGCAGGGCCCGGGCCAGCGCTGCATCCTGTCAACGACCTGCACACGGGAGGTTTCAGCGACGCTCGACTGGGACGAGCTCGAACCCGAGGAGATCGTCCGCGCGTTCAGCGGGCGGTATCGTTTGGACGACCGCGGCGAGGCAATGCCCATCGAGGTGGAAGCGGTGCGGACCTCAGTCCCGGCAGTGTTCTACAAGGACGACTGATGCTGCGTTTCCTCACCGCAGGCGAATCGCACGGCAAAGGACTGATCGCCATCATCGAGGGAGTCCCCGCGGGGCTCGACCTGTCCGAGGACGACATCGCCGTCGATCTCGCGCGCCGCCAGAAGGGGTACGGCCGCGGCCGCAGGCAGAAGATCGAGCAGGACCGCGCCGAGATCATGTCGGGTGTGCGGCACGGGAAAACGCTCGGCAGCCCCATCGCCCTGCACATCCAGAACCGCGACTGGGTGAACTGGACCGACGTCATGTCCGTCACGCCAGTGGAGGCCGATGTTGACAAGGTCACGCGCCTGCGGCCCGGTCACGCCGATCTCGCCGGCGCCGTCAAGTATGGCCTCGACGATGTACGGCCCGTGCTCGAGCGCGCGAGCGCTCGGGAGACGGCCGCGCGCGTGGCCGTCGGCGGCGTGTGCAAACAGATCCTTCGGCAGCTCGGCGTGAGCTTCTACAGCCATACCGTGCAGATCGGCACGATCGAGGCGCAGCCGGTCCACCTCATCGACTGGGACGCCGTCGAAGAGTCGCCCGTGCGCTGCGCAGACGCGGTGAGCGCCGAACGGATGATTGCCGCCATCGACGAGGCACGGAGCAGCGGGGATACGCTGGGGGGTGTGGTGGAAGGACGTGTCACCGGCGTACCGATCGGTCTCGGGAGCCACGTGCACTGGGACCGCAAGATCGATGGCCTGCTGGCCCAGGCGCTGATGAGCATTCACAGCGTGAAAGGCGTAGAGATAGGAGGCGGCTTCTTCGTCACGCGACTGACCGGCGCGCGGGTCCACGATGTCATCCTTCCGCGCGAGCGCTGGGGGGACCGCGCCTGGGAGCGGGTCACCAATAACGCCGGCGGCACGGAAGGCGGTGTTACCGACGGCGAGGACATCGTCGTCCGGGTCGGGCTCAAGCCGATCGCAACCCTCCCGCGGTCGTTGCCCTCGGCAGATCTCCACACGGGCGAAGAAATACCCGCCCACTACGAGCGCAGCGACGTCTGCGTGGTCCCGGCAGCCGGAGTCATCGTTGAAGCGATGTGCGCGATCGTCCTCGCTCGCGCCGCGCTCGAAAAATTCGGCGGTGACCACATGGACGAGACCCTGCGCAACTACGCGGCATACATGCGGACAATCGGCCCCCGCGCGCGCGCCGAGTAACAGGCCCGCGAGCCGCGACGCACGGGGCGGGCCGCCGCGCTACCCTGCATGCATGAATGAGCGAACCGACACCAACAGCGGCGTCTTCCACTTCTCTCCCCGTCCGAACCGGGCCCATGAGATTCGCTGGCAGCCGTGGGGAGATGCCGCCTTTGCGCAGGCGCAGGCCCAGGACAAGCCCATCCTCCTCGGCATCTCGGCCGTCTGGTGCCACTGGTGCCACGTCATGGACGAAACGACCTACAGCGATGACGACATCATCCGCCTGTTGAACGAACGCTTCGTCGCCATCCGGGTCGACAACGATCAGCGCCCGGACATCAATGCGCGCTACAACATGGGAGGCTGGCCCACCACGGCGTTCCTCACGCCCACCGGCGAAGTGATGGCGGGCATGACCTACATCCCTCCCGACAACATGCGCCAGGTCCTCGAACAGGTCAGCACGTACTACCGCGACAACCGCGCGGCCATTATGGAAAAGATCGCCGAACTCAGCGCCAACCGCGCCCGGGCGGCTACGGAGCCCCGCGACGATGCAGCTGACGGCCTCTCGGATCAGATCCTGCGCGACGTCCTCCATGCGTGCTTCGATGCCTACGATCCGGTCTACGGAGGGTTCGGCAATGAGCCGAAGTTCCCTCATCCCGATGCGATCGACCTGCTACTGCACGCCTATCTCCGGGATGGCGACCGCGACGCCCTCCACATGGCGCGGAAGACGCTCGAGTACATGTGCAAGGGTGGCACCTACGATCAGGAATGGGGCGGCTTCTACCGTTACTCAACCAAACGCGACTGGAGCATCCCACACTACGAGAAGATGCTCGAGGACAATGCGCTCCTGCTCAAGGATCTGCTGAAGCTCTATCGCGTCACCGACGACGCCGAGCACCGGCGCTACATTGATTTCACCATCGACTACCTCAACACGTGGCTGAGTGATCCTGACACCGGCGCGTTCTACGGTTCGCAGGACGCCGATGAGGACTTCTACCCGCTGGCCGCCGAGGAGCGACGCAAACACCCCGCCCCCTACGTCGACCGCACGATCTACGCGAGCTGGAACGCCATGGCGAGCAGCGCATACCTGGAGGCTTCATGGACGCGCGGACGTCCGGACCTGCGCGAACGCGCTCTGCGCGCGCTCGACTACACCTGGACGCAGCTCTACCGCGAGGACGGCGGCATGCATCGATACCTGGCGGCGGAAGGTCCCCAGATCGCGGGCCTGCTCGGCGACCAGGCGTGGTCAGCCGTCGCCTGCCTCGATGCGTTCGAGACCTGTGCCCGCCCCGAGTACCTGGACCGTGCGCGGGTCCTCGCGAGCTTCATGCTCGAGCATCTCCAGGCGCCGGAGGGCGGCTTCTACGACGCCCTGCCGGCCGGAGGGCCCGGCCGCCTGGCGATGCCGCAAACGCCGCCCAAGGAGAATGCGGTCGCCGCCATCGCCCTGGTTCGGCTCTTCCGGCTGACCCACGAATCCTCGTACGAAGAGGCCGCGCGGCGGGCGCTCGAGCGTTTTGCGTCCGTGGTCGAAGCTCAGGGATACTTCGCCGCAGAGTATGCGCGAGCGGTCGATATGCTCTTGAACCCTGGTGCCGAAATCAAGATCGTTGCCAGAGGCGCTGGCGCCCTCGACGGCGCGGCGGCGTTACACACCGCTGCCCTTACGCTTCCAGTCCCCGATCGCTGGGTGCGCCTGATCGACCCGGCCGACGAGGAGTCTCTCCGCGCGGAAGGCCTCCCGCCGCACCCCGTGCCAGCGGCCTACGCCTGCTATGGCACACTATGCAGCGCACCGGTCACCACCCCCGACGACCTCTTCGATATCGTCGAGCGGACGCGGCAGGCGCACGAGGCAACGCGGTCGCGAGAGCCGCTGATGGGCCCGCGCTCCGCACGCGAGAGAGATTGAGGAGGACGTCATGACATCGCGATTGCCGGACCGCGACGCGCTCGAGCAGGCGCAGGAACAGCTTCCAGGACGGTCCGTGGGCGACAACCTGAGGCTCGGCGGCGGCATCGCCGTCGTGATCGCGGCGCTCGTCTTCCTGCTTCAAAACACGGAGGACGCCGAGGTCACGTTCCTGTTTTGGGACTGGACGATGCCGCTGTTCTTCGCGCTGCTGAGTGCCGCCTTACTCGGCGGGCTCGCGACATGGCTGTTCACGACGTTCCGCGGTCGCGCCGCCCGACGCCGCCAGGAAGAGATGTACGAAGCCGCCATACGCGGCGCCCGCAAATGACCGGCGCGCCGCGCCACACCGTTCGCTCCGCGAAATATCGCCGCTGCCGATTGATTTGACGCTCCAGTCCGCGCCGTACCCGCACACGTTCCGGCCCGCACGCTCTGGAGGGTCTTCCTCAGCGCGGGGAAGGGATCAGCGCCGTACGCTGGCCCCAGCCGACGCTCGAGGAACGGGATGATTGACTGCGCTGCCCACACTACTTCATCAACTGTTCGTAGATCTTCCCCTCTTCGACCAGGTCGTACCCGGCAACTCCCACGCTGTGGAGGTTGATGCCCGCGGCCTCCTCCTCGGCGAGCCGGTCCCTGCACTCCTCCACTGAGCCAACGAACCCTAGCGAGTTCGATAGTTCATCGGTCACCGCCGCGATACCGGCGCCAGATCCACCTTCCTTCCACGCCCTGCGCACCGCGTTTGCTTCGTCGGCAAACCCCATGTCGCACAGCTGCTGGTAGTAGTAGTTCCCCATCCGCGCGATGTAGAAGGCAGTGCCCGCCTTCGAGGCCTGCAGCGCACGCTCGCGATCACGCGCGACCGTCACGCCGCCGAACCGCACAGTCACCTGCGACGGATCGCGCCCGGCCTCCGTGACGTATGCCATGAACTGGTCCACCTGGCTCTTCGCCTGTTGGATCGGAATCATCGTGGGCATCCAGCCATCGGCGATCTGCGCCACCACCTTCACGGCCTTTGGCCGGAACGAAGCGATGTAGATCGGGATGTGTTCGCGGACAGGCTGAAAGCGCAGAGTGAACCCGCGCTCCATCGGCAAGAACGTGGCGCCTTTGTACACCAGGTTCTGGTTCGCCATCAGCATGTTGATGATCGTCACCACGTCGCGCATCTTCTTGAGCGCGGGCTCGAATTTCACCCCATGGAAGTGCTCGATCACATTTGCGCTGGATGATCCCAGCCCGATGATCATGCGGCCCCCACTGAGCTCATCGAGCGTCGCGAAGTGCTGTGCCAGCGCCGCAGGCGTGCGCGAATAGTAGTTGACGATCCCGGTTCCCAACCTGATGCGGCTCGTTCGCTCCGCCAGCTGCGTGAGCAGCGTGAAGGCATCGCGGCCCCACGCCTCAGCGACGAACACGCTGTCCACGCCCGCATCGTCCGCGATCCTTACGCGCTCGAAGATCTTCTCGCGCTCGAACTCGCCCTGCCAGTTGACGCCGATGCAGAGTCTGCGTGCCATGTGCTGCTTCCTTCCGAACCTCAGCCTGTCGCGTGCGTGGATTCTTGCAGACTGGCACACCTGAAGCACACCACCCCTGTCCCGGACATCCCGGAACGGACGCGCAGGCGATCATAATGGCGGCCCGATTGACGGCTGGCCGCCGATACAATGACACCGCCAATGCCCGCCGCCCACGAGACCGCCACGCTCCGCCACACAGCCCTCCACGACCTGCACGCGCGAGAGGGCGCACGGATCATGCCGTTCGCGGGCTGGGCGATGCCGGTGCAATACCGCGGCATCGTCGAGGAGCACCGGGCCGTGCGCGAACGCGCCGGCGCGTTCGACGTCTCGCACATGGGCCGGCTGTTCGTTGTCGGCGGCGACGCTGCGCCGCTCCTGCGCTCGGCGGTCTCGTTCAACGTCGCCGCGCTCCCCGAAGGACGCGGGCACTACACGCTCATGCTCAACCAGGAAGCGGGCATCATCGATGATCCGTACGTCTACCGGCTCGATGCGCAGCGCTTCCTGGTGGTCGGCAACGCCGTCAACGCCGACCGTGTGCGCGACCGCCTTCGGTCGCTCGTGGAGCCCGGAATGGATGTCGAGTTGCTCGACCGCCAGGAGCAGACCGTCATGCTCGCGCTCCAGGGCCCCGCCGCAGAAGGCTACGCCGCACGCATCCTCGGTCCCGAGGTGGCCGCGCTCGCGAGGCGTGCCTGCACGGAGCTGCCGTACCTGCAGTACAAGCTCTTCGTCTCGCGCACGGGCTACACCGGTGAAGATGGCTTTGAGCTTGTTACCTCTGTCGAGGCCGGGCGCGCGCTGTGGCGTCAGATGCGCGCGGAAGGCGTTGAGGCGTGCGGCCTCGGTGCGCGCGATACCCTCCGCCTCGAAGCGGCGCTGCCGCTCTGGGGCAACGACATCGACGAGAGCACGAATCCCTTCGAGGCCGGGCTCGGCTGGGTGGTCTCGCTCGACGACACTCAGGACTTCATTGGCCGTCACGCCTGCGCCCGGCTCAAGCAGGAACGGCCGGCTCGCCGGCTCGTCTGCCTGCGCGCGCTCGAACGCGGTGTCATCCGCGCCGACTGCCCGGTGTGGCACGAAAGCCAGCAAGTGGGCACAACGACCAGCGGCGGGCACTCGCCTGTGCTGAGCGTGAGCATTGCCCTCGCGTACCTTCCGCGCACGCTCGCGAAGGATGGCACACGCGTATCAGTGGATGTGCGCGGGCGCCGCATCGCGGCCGACGTCGTGCCCCGGCCGTTTGTGAAGCACCGATGACCGCCGCTCACACGTTCCACTCCACACCAGCGAGAAAGAAGATGCATGCCCAGCCCCGATGACCGCCGCTACTCCAAGGAACACGAATGGGCGATGGACATCGAGGGGGTCACGCGCATCGGCGTCACCGATTACGCGCAGGACCAACTCGGGGACATCGTCTACCTGGATCTGCCTCAGCCGGGCGCGACCGTCGCGCAGTTCGAGAAGATGGGTGAAATCGAGTCCGTAAAGGCCGTGTCCGACCTCTATTCACCCGTATCGGGCGAGGTGATCAACGTGAACCAGCAGGTGGTCGAAAAGCCCGAGCTGGTGAACACCGACCCGTACGGCGCTGGCTGGCTGATCGAGGTGCGCATGGGCAACGCCGATGAGTTGCAGGCGCTGATGCCGGCGTCCGAGTACGACGCACTGACGGCCGCCGCGGCCAACAACGGGGAAGCGTAGCGATGGCATGCGCCCGCCATTGCGCGTAAGACGGAGGTGAGATTCGCGCAGTGACAACCGAGATAGATCGCCAGGCCGCGCGGCACGACGGAGCCAGGTACCACGGAGCAACACAGGCAAGAACCCCGCAGATGCCACACCCTTACGTTCCGCTCACGGCCGATGACCGCAGTGCGATGCTCGCGGCCATCGGCGTGCCCTCCACGGACGCGCTATTCGCCGACATACCTGCGCGGTACCGGCACCCGGAGCTTCGGCTTCCGGACGCTCTCAGCGAACTGGAGTTAGTGCAGCATGCGCGCGAGCTCGCGGCCCTGAACCGCACCGCCGAGGAGCACGCCTGCTTTCTCGGCGCCGGCGCCTATCGCCACTTCCGCCCCGCGCTCGTGGACGCGCTGACGATGCGCGGCGAATACCTCACCAGCTATACGCCGTACCAGCCCGAGGTCAGCCAGGGTACGCTGCAGACAGCGTTCGAGTTCCAGTCCATCGTCTGCGCGCTCACCGGCATGGACGTAGCCAACGCCGGCATGTACGACGGCGCGTCCGCGCTCGCTGAGGCCTGCCTGATGGCCTGCGCCGTCACCGGCCGCGCCCGTGTGGCGCTCAGTGACCGCATCCACCCGCACTGGCTCGCCGTCGTCCGCTCGTACGCCGAGGGGCGCGACATCGGCGTCGATGTGCAGCCCCACGGGAACTTTACACTGCGCGATGAGCATGCCTGCCTGGCCGTTGCCCAGCCCGATTTCTACGGCCGGATATCTGCCGATGCCGAGGCTTGGGGCGATCAAGCGCACGCCGCCGGGGCGCTCTACATCGTGACGGCCGATCCGGTCAGCCTCGCCCTGTACCGTCCGCCCGCTGCGTACGGCGCCGACATCGTCGTGGGCGAAGGACAGTCGCTCGGCATCCCGCTCAGCTTCGGCGGCCCGTACGTGGGCTTGTTCGCCTGCCGGGAGCGCTTCGTGCGCCAGATGCCGGGCCGCATCGTCGGCCGCACCACCGACCTCGAAGGACGCGCCGGCTACGTACTGACCTTGCAGGCACGCGAGCAGCACATCCGCCGTGAGCGCGCCACCAGCAACATCTGCACCAGCACACAGCTTGTTGCGCTGCAGGCCACGATCTACGTGCAGGCGCTGGGACCGCGGGGCCTGCGTCGCGTCGCGGAGCTGTCGTACGAGAAGGCGCACTACGCCGCTGACCGCATCGATTCCCTGCCCGGCTACGCCGTGGAGCGGGGCGAACCATTCTTCCATGAATTCGTCGTCCGCACGCCGCGTCCCGTCGCGGATCTCAACCGGCAACTACTGCAGCGCGGCATCATCGGCGGCCTCGACGTCAGCGACTACACCCACCACCGCGTGCTGCTGTGCGTTACCGAGATGAACACACGCGCCGAGATCGATGCCCTCGTGGAGGCTCTCGCATGACCCGCCCGCCGGCCGCAGATCAAGGACCGCCTCTCGAGCCCACCGCGATGGCGCTGTCGCGCCCTGGACGCATCGCAGTGGATATGCCCCCTGGCGACGTGCCAGCGTCGCTTGAAGCCATCCCGGACGGACTGCTGCGTGACGATCTTCCCCTGCCGGAACTCTCGCAGCTCGATGTCGTTCGGCACTTCACCCGGCTCTCGCAGCTCAACTGGTCGATCGACACGCACCACTACCCGCTCGGCTCCTGCACCATGAAGCTCAATCCCAAGGTCAACGACGCCATCGCGGCGCTGCCTGGCTTCACTGAAGCGCATCCGCTCCAACCTGCCGCCGATGTGCAGGGCGCCCTGGCCGTGATGCACGGCCTCCAGGAGCAGCTGGCCGAAATCACTGGAATGGCGGGGGCCTCATTGGCTCCAATGGCCGGCGCGCAGGGCGAGCTCGCCGGCATCCTCGTCATCAAGGCCTACCTTGAGTCCATCGGCGAACGGCGCGTGCGCGTGCTCGTGCCTGATTCCGCGCACGGTACGAACCCGGCGACTGCCGCCATGGCCGGCTTCGAAGTGCTGTCGGTGCGGTCGCGTCCGGACGGCGATATGGATCTCGACGCCCTGCGCGACGCGCTCGAGGAACACGGCCACGCCGTCGCCGCGCTCATGATCACGCTCCCCAGCACGCTCGGTCTGTTCGATCGCAACATCGTGCAGATCGCCGAGATGGTGCATGCGCACGGCGCGCAGATGTACGGTGACGGCGCGAACCTCAACGCCATGCTCGGGCAGGTAAAGCCTGGTGACCTCGGCTTCGACGTCATGCACATCAACCTGCACAAGACGTTCAGTACGCCGCACGGCGGCGGCGGACCAGGCGCCGGACCCATCGCCGTCAAGGAGCACCTGCTTCCCTTCCTGCCATCGCCACGCGTGGAAGCGCACGATGATGGCTACGCGCTCGCGGCCCCGCCCCGCACCATCGGCAGGCTCGGCGCGTTCCACGGCAACTTCGGCGTCATCCTGCGCGCGTACGCTTACGTCCGCGCGCTCGGGGCCGACGGCCTCCGAGCGATCAGCGAGGCGGCAGTCATCAACGCAAACTATGTGCAAGCGCGCTTGCGCGACGCGTACGATCTCGTCCACGACCGCACCTGCATGCATGAGACGCTGTTCAGCGGTCGCCGCCAGAAGGCCCAGGGCGCGCGGACACTTGATATCGCGAAGCGCCTCATCGACTACGGCTTCCACCCACCGACGATCTACTTCCCGCTCGTGGTCGAGGAGGCGCTCATGATCGAGCCGACCGAAAGCGAGACCAGGGAGACGTTGGACGCCTTCTGCGATGCCATGCTCGCGATCGCCCGCGAGGCGGCCGAGAGCCCCGACCTGTTGCGCGATGCGCCACATACCGCACCCCTGCGCCGCCTGGATGAGGCGACTGCGGCGCGGCGGCCCGTGCTGCGCTGGTAGGCCGGGCGAGCGGCTCGTCGTCCTTCGAGAGTTGTCGTTCCTGGCCACGGTGTCTGAGTCCGGTCGCCCACTGGTGCACCCGTCCAACCCACCCTCGCGGGCCAACGCCGTTGGCGAGCAGATTTGGCGCGTGAAGGGAGTCGCGCTTCGGGTACTTCGAAGCGGGCCGGCTAACTCACTCTGTTTCGAGCTATGTACTTGAACCCGTCGACTGTCAATGGCACACTGGCCTCACCATAGACCCACCCGATACCGCGCTCAGGGCATGGCGCGAACTGAGATCCGGCCTCGCCGCCGGGGTGAAGGACGTACTCCGTGGATCTCGGACAGATTGAGGCGTTTGTTCAGGTCTCGCAGCACAAGAGCTTCAGCAAAGCGGCCGAAGCGCTCTTCCTCACGCAGCCTTCGGTCACCGCGCGTATCCAGGCGCTGGAGCGCGATCTGGGCGAGCCGCTCTTCGAACGCAATGGCCGTGGCGTCCGTCCCACCGAGATGGGACTGACGTTCCTTCCGTTTGCGCGGCGCGCGCTCAAGGCCCTGCAGGACGGCCGGGACGCGATCGAGGGGCTGCGCAACCTGGAGATCGGCACGCTCAAGCTCGGCTCTGCGCTCACTGTGAGCACCTACGTGCTGCCAAAGATCCTCAAGCGCTACTGCGGTACCTACCCCGGTGTCGAGGTGAGCGTCCACACCGGTCGCTCAGAGCAGGTGCTGCAGATGGTCCTGCAGGACGAGGTTCATTGCGCGCTTGAACGCACCGTAGTACACCCCGAGACCGTCACGGTGCCGCTCTATGAGGATGATCTGGTGCTCGTGGCGGCGCCCGGACACCACTTCGCGCAGAAGCGCTCGACGACCATCGAGGAGGTCGGACACGAGTCGCTGATCCTCTTCGACCGCGGCTCCAGCTACAACCAGCTCATCCAGGGCGTTTTCCGCACCCACGGCATCGTCCCGAAAACGCTCATGGAGATGGACACCATCGAAGGGACCAAAAAGATGGTCGAGGAAGGCCTCGGCATCGCCCTGCTCCCCAAGGTGTCTGTTGAGCAGGAAATCGCCAACAACCGCCTCATCCCGATCAGTGTCGCCAACGCGCAGATGCCCAAGCGGCAGATTGCGCTCATCTTCCGCAAGAATCGCAAGCAGCCGCGCGCCGTCGTTGCGTTCTTCAGTCTGGTGCAGGAACTGTACGGCGTCCAGATCCCGGACTCAGCCCTCAGCGGCGCCGCCTGAAGCGCACAGGGGAGCTACAACCCCTCGACGACAATCATCCGAGTGCGGCCGGCGGCCTGTCGCATCCGCTTCGGTTCCGCATACACCTCGCTCGACCACCACGCCCGCGCCTGCTCCAGAGACGGAAACTCCATGACCACGATGCGCTCCGGCGCCCAGCCACCCTCCAGCGTCTCAGTACGACCACCGCGCACCAGGAACCGGCCGCCGAACGGCTCCAGCGTCGGCGCGACCAGCGGCCGATAGCGCCCCATCAATTCCGGGTCGGGTGTTGTCACTTCCACGATCACGTACGCAGCCACCTGCATGCCTCCCCGTGCCCCTAGCACCGTTGACGCCTAGAATACCGCCGCGGATCATCCGAGGAGGTCACCCAAATGGCAGAAGTCGACGGCGCCACCCTCATCGCGCGTAGCCTCAAGCAGCACGGCGTCGATTACATGTTTGGCATCGTCGGCGTGCCGGTCGTGCCAGTGGCGTTCCAGGCGCAGCGTGCCGGCATCCAGTACATCGGCATGCGGCACGAGCAGTCCGCGTCATACGCGGCGCAGGCGGTCGGTTACCTGACCGGCAGGCCCGGCGCCTGCCTCGTCGTCTCGGGCCCCGGCATGACGAACGCCATCAGCGGCATCGCCAACGCCTGGTCGAACCGCTGGCCCATGGTGCTGCTGGGCGGCGCGTCCGACATGGCCCAGCACGGCATGGGCGCCTTCCAGGAAGCGCCCCAGGTGGAAGCGGCCCGCCCCTGGTGCAAGTACGCCGCGCAGGTGGACCGTGTCGATAAGATCCCCTACTTCGTCGAACAGGCCGTGCGCACATCGATCTACGGCCGCCCGGGCCCCGTCTACCTCGACCTCCCCGGTGACATCATCGGCGGCAAGTGCGACGAGGACGCGGCGCCGATGCGCCCGCCAGTCGCCGACCCGCCGCGCCCGTACGCGGATCCGTCCGCGGTCGAGCAGGCGGTGGCCGCATTGAAGTCAGCCGAGCGCCCGCTCGTCATCGTCGGCAAGGGTTGCGCGTACGCGCGCGCCGAGGACGAGGTGCGCGAGTTCATCGAATCCACGCAACTGCCCTTCCTCGCGACGCCGATGGGCAAAGGCGTCATGCCGGACGATCACCCGCTCTCCGTCGGCGCCGCTCGCTCGTTCGTCCTCCAGAACGCCGACCTGGTCTTCCTCATGGGCGCTCGCCTGAACTGGATCCTCCACTTCGGCTTGCCGCCGCGCTTCAACCCCAATGTGCGCGTCGTGCAGATGGACATCGCCGCCGAGGAGATCGGCACGAATGTTCCGGCCGAAGTAGCGCTTGTGGGCGACGCCAGGGCCGTGACCTCGCAGATCAACGCCCTGCTGCGTGAGGATCCGTGGCAATATCCGCCGGAGACCACCTGGCGCACCGGTATCGAGAAGAAGATCGAGGAGAACCGCGAGCAGACCGCGCCCATGTTCGAGGATGATTCAGTGCCGATGAACTATTACCGCGTGCTGCGCGAGATCCGGGACCTGTTGCCACGCGACGCAATCATCGCCAGCGAGGGTGCGAATACCATGGACATCGGCCGCACGGTCCTGCCGAACTTCCAGCCCCGCCACCGCCTCGACGCCGGCACGTTCGGCACCATGGGCGTAGGGCTGGCGTTCGCTATCGCGGCGCAGGCTGTGCATCCCGACAAACGCGTCGTCGCCGTCGAGGGAGACTCGGCGTTCGGCTTCAGCGGAATGGAGGTCGAAGTGGCATGCCGTCTCAACATGCCGATCACCTTCATCATCCTCAACAACAACGGCATCAGTGGTGGGCCCAGCGTGATGGACCCCAATCGCCCGCCTCTGCCCACGTCCTACATTCCAAACGCGCGCTACGAGCGCGTGATCGAGGCGTTTGGCGGCGATGGCTACTTTGTAGAGCAGCCGGGCGAGCTGCGGCCGGCGCTCGAGAAGGCGCTGAACAGCGACCGCCCGAGTGTCGTGAACATCATGATCAATCCTTCCGCCGGGAGGAAGCCACAGCAGTTCGGCTGGCTTACCCGCTGAGCTTGTTCGCCTGTCGAAGGAGCCCGCTTGGAATACGTACGCTCGCCCGACGGCACGCAAATCGCCTATGAGCGCACGGGGAGCGGTCCGCCGTTGGTGCTCGTGCACGGCTCGCTCAACGACCACGCTGCCTGGGCCGCGATCCTTCCTTTCTTCGCGCCGCAGTACACGGTGTACGCCATGGACCGCCGGGGCCGAGGCGAAAGCGGCCCGCCCGCGGAGCACGCGCTCGAGCGTCAGTTCGAAGATGTGCTTGCCGTGATCGAGGCCGCTGGCGAGCCGGTTGACCTCATCGGTCACTCGTACGGCGCGCACTGCGCCCTTGGCGCCGCCGCGCTCGCACCGGCGCTCGTCAAGCACCTCGTGCTCTACGAGCCTCCCACGCCAGACGCGGCCCGCCTCGCGCTTGGGGAGTCGTTCGAGGCCGATGATCCCTCAGGCGCCGTCGCGGAATTCATGGTGCACGTGGGCCTCTCGCAGGCACAGATCGAGGCGCTGAAGGCCACGCCATTCTGGCCGTACCTGGCCCGCTTCGCACCCACCATGCCCTACGAAGCGCGCGCCCTTGGCGGGCACGAGTTTGACCCCGCCCGGTTTGCCGCGTTGGACATGCCTGCGCTCTTCATCGTCGGAAGCCTCACGCAGCAGCATCTCGGCGAGGTGCTCCGGCAGCTCCGGCAGGCCAGCATGCCGCACGCGGAGTGGAGCACTCTCGAGGGCCAGGGGCACGCCGCCACGCTCACCGCGCCGCAATTGTTCGCCGACACGGTTCTGCCGTTCCTCGAGCGCTGACGCGCGGCGGGGTGCATCGCCGCGCGCCAGGTGGTCCTGTGCAGGGACGAAGACTACGCAGGGGTCACGGTGATGCCACCATCCCGTCTCCCCGCTCCAGGTACTCGCGAATGAACCATGCGTGCTTCTCGTGCGTCTGGACCAGCGTCGCGAACAGATCGTTCGAGCCGGGATCGCCTTCGTCGTCCGCCTGGCGCGCCGCCGCGCGCATCTCGCCGATGATGCGCTCCTCGTTGCGCAGCGCCTCCTCGAGCATCTCGCGCGGGTTCTTGCGGCCCTCGGCAACAGTGATTGACGCGTACGACTCGATCTCGCGCGGCGCCGAGACCGGCTCGCCGCCGAGCATGCGAATGCGCTCTCCCAAGGGGTCGATCTCGGCCTGCGCGGCCGCTGCGACTTCGTCCCAGAACAGGTGCAGATCCCGGAACAGCGGTCCGTAGGTGAACCAGTGGTATCGCTTTGCGTTCAGGTACAGGACGACGGAGTTTGCCTGCGCGGTCTTTAGCGATGTCATCACACGCGTGTCAGTCTTGGTTACCATTGCTGTCTCCTTTCGATACTGCAATCATGATAACGCGGCAGCGGAAGCTCATCAGGTCTTCCGTGCCAGGCTTCACAGTTCCGTAACGGCCGCTGCTCATGGCCGTTCGCGAACATCACATCGTCCGCAGGCGGTGGCTCCCCAGCCCTAGCAGCGCCACCATGCACGTCGCCGCGCCCGTAAATATGGCCACGACCACCTGCGCCCCGAACGCATCGATGAGGGCGCCCATGAGCAGCGCGCTGAACGGCGTGATGCCATTCACCATCACGTACAGCGACAGCACGCGGCCCCGGTACTCGTCATCCACGGTGAGCTGCAGCATTACCTGATTCAGCATCAGGTACGTCGAGTTAGCGATGCCCGCCACAACCAACACCGAAAACGACAGCCAGTACGCGCTGGATAGCGCAAACACAGTTACCAGCGCCTGATAAATCACCGTCGTCCAGATCAACACCAGCCCACGGCGCCGGATGTTCGTCAGGTTCGCGGCCAGGATCGCGCCGACGATCGACCCGTACCCGACAGCCGAGGCCAGCATGCCGAATCCAACGGATCCAACGCCCAGCACGTCCTCGGCGAAAACGGGGATGTATTGCACGTAGGGATACACGAACAGCGCGGGGATGCCCGCCATCACAACCAACAGCATGACCTCACGGTGCCCCGCGGCGTACGTGATGCCGTCGGCCATGCTCCGCAATACCGAGGTTGTCACCGCACCGCTCGGCTCGCCACGGGTGCGAATTCGCGCCGTGAATCCCAACGATAGCGCGTACGCCGCCGCCTGGAGCACAAACGCCGCTTCGACACCCCACACGGCGATGAGCGCGCCGGCCAGCGAGGGACCGACGATGCGCATCGTGTTCGCTCCCAGCGAGTTGATGGCGACCGCATTGGCAAGGTCTTCATTCTCGACGACGTCGTACACCATCACCTGGCGGGCCGGCTGTCCAATCGCCGCCGTCACCCCTTCCAGCGCTGCGATGGGATACAGCATCCAGATGCTGATGACGTCGGTGGCGACCAGCACCGCGAGCGTCACGGCGATGGTGGCGCTCGCTCCGGTCACCCACATCAGCACAGCTCGCCGGCTCACCCGATCCGTCACCAGGCCAGCGAACGGCGAGGTCACAAGCGACGAGAATCCGCTGACGAACCCCACCGCTCCCACCTGGAACGGCGAACCGGTGAGATGGAACACGAGGTAGCCCTGCGCCGCAAACTGCACCCACTGCCCCAGCATGGTGCCGACGTTGCCGATCCAGAGCACGCGAAAGTCCGGGTATCGCCGCAGCGAGTGGAATGTGCGCGCGCCCAGTCCTCGCAGACCCACGCCCGTCAGGGTGGACGCGGCTGGACGGACCGACATGCGATCGGAGCTCCTCGATGCGAGAAATCTGGGGTCGCTCCATGCTAACGGCCACGCGACGCCGGGGCGAGCGGCCGCACAGCCGCAGGGCCGGGTGTGCCAGCGCCGGCGCTCTGGCACGATGCGGAGGGAGGTGACCCGTGGTGAAGCTCATCTATTGCATCTCGAAGAAGCCAAACATGACCGTCGATGACTTCCAGCGCTACTGGCGCGAGGTACATGCTCCGATCGCCGCGCGCATCCCCGGCGTGCGCCGCTACGTCCAATCACACGCGGCGCCGTCGATGTACGGGGGCGAGCGCGTACCCGCCTACGACGGAGCCGCCGAGCTGTGGTGGGACGACATGGATGCGATGCGCGCCGCCATGGGCACGCCAGAGCTGCGAGCCGCGCTTGAAGACGAGAAGAACTTTATCGACCACAGTCGCGTCGCGTCGTTCATCACGCACGAACACGTGATCGTCGACCAGACGCGGCGCTGACGTTCACCACCCCGCTGCGCCACCCTCACCGCGTGAGTCCGAGCCTCCAATGAGCGCGCCGGAGCCCGGTTCGATCATGATCGCCTGCGCGCGGCCCATCGGCGCGGCCTGGCGGTGCATCGGCCGCACTCGGTGACCTCGCCGCTGCAGCTCACCGACTGTGGCAGCCGGCATCTCGGTTTCGACGATCAACTCCTCCGGCGTATGGCCCCAGCGCGGAGCGTCTATGGCCGCCTGCGGGTCCAGCCCGAAATCGAGCACTCCCTGGACCACCTGCAGGTTCGTTTGCACCTGGAAATCGCCGCCTGGGGTATTGCCGATCATGTAGGGCCGCGCGCCGTGGAACATCATGTAGGCGTTCAGCGTGTGCATCGTGCGCTTACCTGGCGACAGCACGTTGGGGTGTCCCGCCTCCAGCGAGAACCCGGTCATCCGGTTGTTCAGGATGACGCCCGTCGATGGCACAGCGACCGCCGAGCCCCAGGGCGCGAACAGGCTCTGGATGAACGAACAGCAGTTGCCCTGTCCGTCAACCACCACGAACGCCGTCGTATCCGTGGAGATAGTCGCGACGCGGGACGCACGCGCCCGCTCAGCGTCGATTTCCGCCCGTCGTGCCGCAACATGCTCCTTCGTCAGCAGCGTCCGCGGCTCGAAGCCAGTGAACCGCGGGTCCCCCGCGTGCGCCTCGCGGTCTTCGAAGGCCAGCTTCTTCGCCTCGATCTGATGGTGGACGGCGTCCGGCGACAGATGCGCCCACGCCGCCATGTCAAAGCCCTCCAGGATCGCCAGCTCCTCGAGCAGGATCAGGCCCTGCGAGTTCGGTGGCGTTTCATACACGGTGTACCCGCGATAGTCGATGCTCAACGGTTCGAGCACGTCGGCAACGTGCGATCGCAGGTCATCCTCCGTGATGAAGCCGCCCGCTGCCTGCACCGCTTCCGACGTGGCCTTAGCGATAGTGCCCTCGTAGAACGCCTTTCGTCCTCCTTCACCGATCGCGCGAAGGGTCGATGCCAACGCCGGTTGCCGTAACACGCGCCCGAGGGCCGGAGGATCACCGCCATCCGCGAACAGCCCGCCCAGCTCGCCGTATTTTTGGAAGAGTCCTTGCGCACCCTTCAGCACGAGTTCCAGCTCACGGGACACCGGGAATCCGTCCGTCGCATAGCCGATCGCCGGCGCGAGTAACGTAGCGAGCGGCATGCTCGCCCAGCGGTCTGCGATCACCTGCCACGCGTCGACAAGGCCAGGGATCGCGGCGGCCTTTCCGCCGTGGCGCGGCATCCCGTCGCGATAGGCATCCAGCGTCGCGCCGAACGGCGCCTTGCCGCCGGAGCAGACAGCCGTCACGCGAGCTTCACGCACTGGATACACGAGCACGTACGCATCGCCTCCCAGGTGGCTCCGCGGCGGCTTCACAACCGGCAACACAGCCGACATCGCCAGTGCCGCATCGAAGGCGTTGCCTCCGTCACGCAGCACCGCCACTCCCGTCTGCGACACAATTGGGTGCTCGGAGGCAACCATGCCGTGCATCGCCGCGACAGGCCCGGGAAGCGGCGGCATCTCAGCCATGCCCGCCCTCCCCGGCGGTTATCGCGAGGCGTTCGTGCGCGAGCGTCACCATCCTCCGCTCGTCTTTGAACGCCAGCATTCGTCGCGCCTCATCGATCGTCAGCCAGCGGGCTTCCAGCACCTCGTCATCATGGTCATCTGTTGATCCGCCGACGTAGCGCAGCAGGTAGAACTGCACCCGCTTGTGCACGCGGGCTGGCTCGGGATCGTACGTCGACACGAACCAGTATTCGATCGTGCCGAGCGGTGCGACGACCTCGGCGTCGACGCCTGCCTCCTCGCGCGCCTCCCTCACGGCCGCAACCTCGGGCGTCTCGCCGTCCTCGATCCAGCCCTTGGGCAGTTGCCAGCGCCCTTCGCGGGTGCGGATGACCGCTACTTCCGCCCCGTCTGCCCCGTCCCGGACGACCACGCCACCGGCGGAGAACTCATCGCGCGTCCGCACGTCCACCTCTGCGCGGCGCCCGTGCGCGCTTGGCCGGAGCGCGTCCGTTCCGCGAGCCGCCCACAGTCTTCACCGGCGGCTTTCTGGACGGCGGTGCCTCACCGTTCCGTCGGTTGTTCTGCGCGCCCATGAGTTCTCGCTGGGCGGCGCGGTTCACCTCGATCGCGCGCCGTGTCATCGCGTCCAGCGCATCCGTGACCTTGCGGTAAAACGTGCCCTCCGGGTAGCTGCCATCCTTACGCGACCTTCCCGCAGGCGTGCCCGTCAGCAACTCGATGCCATCCTCGACGCGAGAGACCGCCCAGATGTTAAATGCCCCCTTGCGAATCGCATCCACCACCTCGGGCTTCAGCATCAGGTTACGCAGATTGTCCTTCGGGATGATCACACCCTGATCGCCGGTCAGCCCTCGCGCCTTGCAGACAGCGTAGAATCCCTCGATCTTCTCGTTTACGCCGCCGATGGCCTGCACCTGGCCGAGCTGATTCACCGAGCCTGTCACGGCGATCCCTTGCCGCAGTGGCACGTCGGTGATGGCAGAGAGCAGCGCGTACAGTTCTGCCGACGAGGCGCTGTCACCATCGACTTCGTTGTACATCTGCTCAAACGTGATGGTCGCGGCAAAGGACAACGGCTGGCGGTGCGCGAACTTGCCGTTCATGTATCCCTGCAGGATCAAGAATCCCTTGCTGTGCGCCGCGCCGCTCCGCTGCACTTCACGCTCGATGTTGATCACCTGGCCGCGTCCGAGGCTGACGCGCGCCGTGATGCGTGAGGGGCGCCCGAAGGTGTAATCGCCGATGTCGTATACCGAGAGGCCGTTCACCTGGCCCACCACGGCGCCCTTCACGTCGACCTTCACAATGTCCTCGGCGATGAATTCGTGAACGCGTTCCTCGATCAGGTTAGAGCGGTAGATCTTCTTCTCGACGGCTTGCTTCACGTGCTTGGCCGTGACGGTCCTGGCCCTCTGATCGCAGGCCCAGTAATCCGCCTCGACGAGAAGGTCGACCAGGTCCATCATGTTGAGCGAGAGCTTCGTCTGATCCGAGACCGCGCGCGAGCTGTACTCGATCACCGCGGCGACCGCTGTGCGATCAAACGGCCGCATTCCACGTTTCGCGACCTGTCCGGCGATAAAGCAGGCGTATTCGTGGATGCTCTCATCATTCCTCTCCACATCGACCGTGAAGTCCGCCCGCGCCTTGAAGAGCTTGGGGAAGTCCTCGTCGGCCGCCTGCAGTATGGCGAAGATGCGAGGCGTCCCGATCATCGCGACCTTGATCTGCAGGGGGATCGGCTCCGGTGAGAGCGTCGCCGTGGGGATGATGCTCAACTGCTCTCCCATGTTCTCCAGGCGCACCTGGCGCGTCCGTAAGGCCCGCTTCAACGTCTCCCACACCAGCGGCTGCGTCAGCACGTCCAGCGCCTGCACGATCAGGAAGCCGCCGTTCGCGCGGTGGAGCGCCCCGGGCTTGATCATCGTGTGGTCGGTGACCATCGATCCGAAGAACGAGCGATAGTCAATGCGGCCGAACAGGTTGTAATACGATGGGTTCTCTTCAAACACCACGGGCGCATGGGCCTCGGGACTGTGGGTGACGATGACGTTGACGCGGTACCGTCCGAAGATGCCGTCGGCTGGCGCGGGCGGCAGCCCGGGGATCGGCAGCTGCTGTTGCTGCTCGTCGCCGCCGCGAAAGGCGCCCAGGTGGTCCACCACATCCCTGCCGAGCCGATCGAGATACTCGACGACGGGCGGTTCGTCGCGGTAGTCGTCCTTCAGGTCATCCAGCAGCGGATTCACGATCGCCAACGCGACCTGCCGGTCCATGTCCTGCATCATCTGCGCGCCCATGCGATCCAGCCGCCGCACGTGCGGGGCGAGCTGGTTGACGATCGACTCCAGCTCCTGCTGATGCCCGGTGATCTCCTTCTTCCGCTCTTCCGTGAGCAACTCGTACTGCTCGCGCGTAAGCGGCTTGCCGTCCAGGAGCGGGACCGTGCTGATCCCCATGGGCGTCACGTTGACCACGAGTTGCCGCACCGCTGCCTCCGCCTGCAATGCCTCGAAGAGACGCTCCCGTTGTTCCTGCACCTCGCGCGCGATCTGGTCGCGCCGTTGCGCGTACTCTTCGCTCTAGAATGCCTTCGGGATCTCGCGCCGGAGCGTCGTAATCAGCTCGTCCACGTCATGCCCGAGCCGGTGGCCGCGATCCGGCGGCAAGCTGAGGGCCCGCGGCCGTGCCGGCTCGTCGAAGTTGAATACGTAGCACCAATCTCGCGGCGCCGGCCGCTCACGCGCGATCCGCTCCACGATCGTCCGCAGCGACGTCTCGCGCCCCGTCCCGATCGGTCCGGAGACGAACAGGTTGAATCCCTCAGCCTCGATGTCGAGGCCGAAGTCCATGGCGCTGACCGCTCGGCCCTGCCCCACGGTGCCCTCCACCGGGGTGAGATCGGCAGTCGTCCGGAACTTCAGACGCCTGGGATCGCACGTTCGCCGCAACTTCTCGACGGATACGCGGAGACCCTGCGCGCCGTTGTGTCTGGGCATGGGTGCAGGGTAACGGCGCCGACCGAACAGGGATAGTCAACCGGCGGATTCGTTCGTGGCCCACCGAGCTGAAGCCTGCGGGCCGGTCGCGGGGAACTCAACCTGGGCGCGCGGTAGCGTGAACGTGAAGCGGGCGCCGCCTCCCGGCGGACTCTCCGCCACGATCGAGCCACCGTGGGCGCGCACGATCTCCCGCGCGATGGCCAGCCCGAGCCCGTTGCCGGACGTATCCCTAGCCTGCAGCGCGCTGCGGTAGAAGCGGTCGAACACATACGGCAGATCCTCCGCGGCAATGCCCTCGCCGCTGTCGGCCACCGTGATGGTCGTCCACGCCTCCCCCTCTGTTGCAGACACTACGATGTTCCCGCCGGATGGCGTGTGCCGCAGCGCGTTATCGATAAGGTTCGCCAGCACCTGCTCGATGCGATCGAAGTCCGCGCGGACCACGGCCCGCTCAGGCGCCTGCATTTCGAGCGTCATGCCGAGTTCGTTGGCGCGAAGCGCGAAGATGTCGCGCGCATGGTCGAGCAGTTCCGCCACGCGCACCGGCGCCAGTTGCATCGGTTGGTGTCCTGACTCAATGCGCGAGAGATCGAGCAGTTCGTCAACAAGCTGGAGCACCCGCCGCGACTGCTGGTCGATAACCCGTGCGGCATGCGCGCGCTCGTCCAACGTGTCGAGCGTCCCGTCGAGCATCGCCTGCGAGAAGCCCCGGATGGAAGTCAGCGGCGTCTTCAGCTCGTGCGAGACGTTCGCAAGGAACTCACGTAAGGCCCGTTGTGACTGCTCGACCGAGTCGGCCATGTGGTTGACATCCTCGGCGAGCGCACGGATCTCCCGCGGTCCTTCGATCGCGACCCGCTGTTCATACTTGCCCGACGCCACCGCCTGCACACCGCGCGTGACTTTGCCGAGCGGGCGGTAAATCCACGCCCCGAGCGCCAGCACGGCGACGATCGCCGCCCCCAGTCCCACCAGCCCGGCGAAGACCAGACGCGGGAGTAGGTCAGCGAAGACGCCCCGCCGGCCCGTGTCCGGGAGCGCGATGACTACCGCATGAATCCCTTCCGGCTGCGCGCGGATGAGCCGCGTCATCGGCACGCTGACGTACACCAACTTGTCGCCTTCGGACGTCGTATGGCGGTAGAGCGGCAGCTCATCGAAATTCGGCCCGATCTCAGGCGCGGGCGCCACGAAGAACGCCTCGTCGCGCGCGCCTTCGGGCACATCACCGGGATCCGCTGCAACGATGTGGCCGTCCTGGCCGACCGGCACGACGATCATGCCCTCTTCCTGCTGGAGCTCCAGGTATCGGTCGAGTTCTGCCTTGAGCCGTTCGCCCGCAATGACGCGCTGCGCTTGCCCCGGACGGAACAGGCTGACGTTGTAGTAGATCGGCCCCGCGACCTGCCGGAGTGTCGTTGCGGCAAGATCGTCCTGATAGCCGCCGAGTCGCGCATAGAACGCCACGCCTGCCGTCACCAGCGTCACGATCACGATGCTGAGAAACGCGAGGGCAAGGCGGAGGCGCAGGCCGCCGAACATCGTCAGCCGTCCCGCTCTTCGATCAGCTTGTAGCCAACGCCTCGTACCGTCGCGATCCCGATGCCGGATCCCGCGAGGCGCGCGCGCAGATGCTGCACGTGGACGTCTACCGTCCGTGTCTCGCCATAGAAGCTGTAGCCCCACACGCGATCCAGCAGCTGCTCTCGCGACAGCACTATCCCTGCGTTGGCAAGCAGTTCCGCCAGCAGGTCGAACTCCTTGGTGCGGAGCGTGAGCTCCCCGCCGTCCACGCGCGCCTCGCGTCGCGCCTTGTCTAACGTCAGTGACCCGAGTCGCAGCAGGCTGTTCTGCGGCCGCTCGCCGTCGCCATCCACGCGCCGCAATACCGCCTTCACGCGCGCCACAAGCTCGCGCGGGTTGAATGGCTTCGTGACGTAGTCATCCGCACCAAGCTCCAGCCCGACGATCTTGTCGACGTCCTCATTGCGAGCCGTGAGCATGATGATCGGCACGCCACTCTCCGCGCGCACACGCCGGCAGACATCGTAGCCGCTCATGCGGGGCAGCATCAGATCCAGCACGATGAGTTCGGGCCGGGCGCGTCGTGCCGCCTCGACGCCCTCGGCCCCATCTGCCGCCTGGATCACGGTAAAGCCCTCCTTCTGGAGGTACAGAAGGGCAAGCTCACGGATCGCGGCATCGTCATCGATGATCAGGATCGTGCCTGTGGAAGGCATCGGCGGCTCCTCTGCTCCGTAAGTATCGTCGCTTTCGAGAACGCCGCGCGGGTGGGCGAAATGTAAAACCGCCGGAAAATCCGTGAAAAAGCAGCGGGGCGCAGATGCCCGCGCCCCGCTCACGCTCAGGTGCGAAGGCCTAACTGCCGCCCTCGCCCTCCGGCCCGCCAATCCCCGCGAAAGCGCCTTCAACCGTCCACGGGAATTGGCCCGAGGCCGTTCAGCTCGTACCGGCCACGCCCTTTCAGGTAGGCCCAGCCCCTGCCCGCAACGTGCAGCCGCACGTCGTCGCCCACAATAATCACCGCCACGTGCGAGCCCGTCACATGCATTCTTCCGTGCACTCCGAAGTAGACATCGAAGCCCATGTACGTGCCCGTCCCGCCGATCCCGGTGATGTCCACATCGCCATCGCCGGCGAGATCCTTGACGAGCACGACGCCGCGATCGCCTGACGCCACCAGGTCCATTCGACCCTTCACCGCTACGAGGCCGTCACCGCCAGCGGTGAGGACTCCCTGCCCCCGCACGAACGCATTGGGCGTGATCTCCTCTTCCTGTGCCGACACAGCCGCCGGCAACACTGCCCCGGCTAACGCGAGCATCAGCGCGAACGCCGCGCCTCCTGACCGCAACACGCTTCGCATTCTCACGCTCCAGATCGCTCCGCAGGCCCCAGCGCCTGCACTACAAGCACTATCGAACGTGGCCGGGCGCGCATCATCATCGGCGCGTCGCCGCGCCGCCAACAGTCCGTAAAGTCGCCGCAAAGCCTGGCTCAGCGATCCCACCGGCCGCGCGATCCGCGCGTGCGCGGCTCCGGTGCAGGCTCGGTCGCTGTTGATGCTGTCCGCAGGGGAAAGCGAAGGATGCGCCGGCGCGTCTCCACTGCGGTCGCTTGTGGATACGCCACGCGCGGGTGGTACACCGCCCGCATGGTCCCCTTGAATGACTCGGCGATCGTGCGCAAGTCGCGCATGGTCAGGTCGCACTCGTCGAGCTGCCCCTCAGCCAGCCGTTCGGCAATGACTTCTTCGACGAGCGCATCGATGCGTTCCGGTGAGCGGTCCTCCGCTGCTCTGATGATCGCCTCGGTCGAATCGGCGAGCATCACGATCGCGGTCTCGCGGGATTGTGGCCGCGGACCGGGATACTGGAACTCCACGGGGTCGATGTCGGGCGCGCGCTCCGCCGCCACGCGGTAGAAGTACGCCACCAACCGCGTCCCGTGATGCTCCGGGATGAACGCCTGTACGCGCGCAGGCAGGCGTTCGCGGCGCGCCAGCTCGAGCCCACCGGTGACGTGCTGCTTGATGATCCGCGAGCTCTCGTGCGGATCCATCTCCTCGTGCGGGTTCTGTCCGGTCATCTGGTTCTCGACATACATCCCCGGTTGCAGCACCTTCCCGATGTCGTGGTAGTAGGACCCGACCCGGGTCAGCAGCGCGTCCGCGCCGACAAGGTCGGCCGCCCGCTCCGCCAGGTTGCCGACGATGATGCTGTGGTGGAACGTGCCCGGTGCCTCGTCCTGCAGCCGCCGAAGGAGCGGCGCGTTAAGCTGCGCGAGCTCCATCAGGTGCACGCGCGTCGTGATGCCGAACAGCACCCCCATTGTCACAAACGCCCCCGCCGCCAGGAGCCCTGATGTCACGCCGCTCACGCCGGCGTTCAGCGCCATCCACGCCCAGTCCTCGTTCGTTCGGTCCGGATCGATGAGCCACGTCGCCGCGAGGAGCCCGAACGCCCCGACGGCCACCGCCAGTCCGGCCGTGAAGTAGCGCGCGAGCCGGTCCGCCCTGTGCACGAGGTACACACCCGCCAGTGCTGCCAGCGCGTATACGAGGCCGAGCCGGAACACATCGAGCGTCTCGACTGACGCCACGAGCGACACATCCGGCAGAATCGCGCCGATGAACGCGAGCAGGGCTCCGAGCAGCGCGGAGACAAGCACCGCGACCTCGCTGCGCAGCAGCGCAGCGATAAGCAGCGGCGCCGCCGCGACCGGCAGCCCGTACGCCAGGAACTGCCGCTCTTCGTCCGGCAGCACCACTGGCAGGTAGAACTTCGCCAGCAACACCGGCGCCGTCATGATCACCGCCAGGGCGATCAGGTGCCGCTCCGACGTCATGCCCGCCGGCTGCAGCGCGTAGAGGTACCCGGCGAGGGCGAACGCGACGACCGCGGCCACGATCACGACAGCCGCGACGTTCTCCCATTCCAGCGCATTCTCCAGGAGCCCGGTCTCCCGTAACTTCTCCAGCGCCACCTCATCCACGCGCGATCCGTCTGCCACGATGATGTCGCCGCGCTGCACCTCTACCACTACCGGCGCGACGCGTGCCCGAGCCTCCGCGCGCGCCTGTTCTGTGCGCTCCTCATCCACAACGAGCGTCGTCGTGATCAGCGGTCGCACCAGTTCCGCCGCGAGCAGCGCCTCATCGGCCGTGAACGTCGGGGAGATCGCCGCATCGATGCCCTCGATCGCCTGTTGCGCTGCAGCCTGGTCGAGCGAGACGCCGAGCGTTTCCGTGAGCACCGCCCGACCCTCCCCCGCGACCGTAAGCCAGCGGTCCTCGCTCAGCGCCAGCGCGATGTCCTGGGCGCGCTGCGACTGCAGCCCCACAGCGGCGATGCGCTCTCGCCGGCGCGCATCGTCGGTCAGTGCCCGCGCCTCGCTGATGCCCGCTGTCAGCTCGTCATAGCGTGCCAGCTGCGCCTCGCGGATGCCCGGATCGAAGACCTGCGTCGGTGGCACCTGCGCTTCGGCCTCGGCCCGGCGCTGCTCCGTGAGGAATTCGCTTTCGAAGCGCGCCGCCCGCGGCGCCTCGATCGTCCGCGCCGCCACATCGTCAACGCGGATATCGAGCTGTTGGGGAAAGACGGGAAACAATGCTCCGGTCAACAACGCTGCCAGGGCCACGCCGAACAGGGCAGCCGCCATCAACGAGATCGCGCGCGGCGAGCGTGATTGCACGATCACATCATAGCCGTCTTCACGCCGCGCCCGCGCCCGCTGCTTCGGCTAGAGGCCGCTCACCATCATCTCTCGCACGCGGATCATCGGGGCGGCGCCACCCGGCAGCCACACCAGGTCATCGCCTACCGCATCGATGTCCCGCAGGAGCTGATTGAGATTGCCCGAGATGTTGATCTCACTGACCGGGTAGGCGAGCTGACCACGCTCGATCCAGACGCCGGCCGCCCCGAGCGAGAGGTCGCCGGTCGTTGTGTTCACCCCGAAGCCCATCAGGTCCGTGAGGTACAGCCCGTCCGCAACGTCCTCGATGATCGCGTCCTGCGGCATGGTGCCAGGCGCGACGATCGTGTTGCCGCCACCGATGCCCATCGCGTCACCGCTGCGCACAGCGTTGCCCGTCGTACGCCGTCCCATGCGGCGCGCGTTGTACGAATCGAACAAAAACTGCCGGAACACTCCACCCTCGATGATCGCGTTGGGGCGGGTGCGTACGCCTTCGCCGTCGAATGGCCGCGAGCCGAGTCTCGCCGGCACCGTCGGGTCCGATGTGATGCTGAGCAGGGAGGATGCGATCTCCGCACCCTCGCGATCCGCGAGGAACGTGGCCCGCTTGTACAACGCCTCGCCGCTCGCGGCCCCGGCGATCATCCCCGCCAGTCGCATCGTCATCGTCGGATCCCACACGACGGCCACGGCGCGCGTCGCGACCTTCCTCGCGCCCAGTTTTCGCACCGCCCGCGCCGCCGCCCGCCGGCCGACCTCCTCAGGCGATTCCAGACGGTGGAAGAGCCGCTCGGCGGAAAACCAGTAATCGTTTCGTTTCTTTCCGCCCTCGTCGTCCGCCATTACTTGCACCGCGAAGCTGGCGGCTGTGTACGGATAGCTGCCGCAGAACCCCAGTGAGTTCGCGAGCACGAGCAGCCCGCGCTCAGCGCCAAACTCAGCGCCGTTGGAGTTGCTGATGCGCGCGTCGAAGTCGAACGCTGCCTGCTCGGCCCGCAGGACAATGTCCTTCATCTCGTCGACGCTCAGGGACTCGATACGTTCGTCATAGAGCTGGAGTGTGTTCAAGACATCGAAGGCCAGGTCCTCGCGCTCGGGCAGCCCGGCGAACTCATCCGGCTCGCTGATGGTCGCCAGCTCTACGGCCGACCGAACGAGATCATCCAACGCGCGTGGCGTGAGATCCGATGTGTTGCAAACGGCCGTGCGCTTGTCCTTGATCACCCGGATCGACAGCGAGTGTGAGCCGGCCTCAAACAGCTTCTCGGTCGCACCCTTGCGCACCTCGATCGACGACTCAACGCCGCTGCGCACGTATACGTCGCACTCGTCGGCGCCGAGCTTGCGCGTCCGTTCGACAATGTCGCTCGCCAGGCTTCGGAGGTCTTCCTGCATCGCCTACGCGCTCATGGTCGGCGCGACCGCTGCCGTACCGCCGACGGTCATGCCGCTGATCAACACCGTCGGAATGCCCACGCCGACGGGGACGGATTGTCCGTCCTTGCCGCACATCCAGCGGCCGTCGCTGAGCTTGAAGTCCGCGCCGACCGCCACCACCTTCCTCAGCACATCCGGCCCATTACCAATCAGGTTGACGTTGCGGATCGGTGCCGTGATCCGTCCACCCTCGATCATGTAACCCTCGGTGACGCTGAATACGAAATCGCCGTTGCTGATGTTCACCTGCCCTCCGTTGAAGGAGACGCAGTAGATCCCGCGGTCCACGCCGGCAATGATGTCCTCGGGCGCTGACTCTCCGGCCAGCATGTACGTGTTCGTCATCCGCGGCATCACGTGATGCCGGAACGACTGGCGCCGCCCGTTGCCTGTCGGTCGCACGTTGAAGTGCTTCGTGCTGATGTGATCCTGCAGGTAGCCCCGCAGGATCCCCTTCTCGATAAGCACGTTGTAGCCAGACGGATTTCCCTCGTCGTCGATATTGTTCGAGCCGCGGCTGTCCAGAATAGTCCCGTCGTCCACAACCGTGCACAGTTCGGACGCCACCAGCTCGCCCATCGCGTCGCTGTAGTTCGACGTCTTCTTGCGGTTGAAGTCTGCCTCGAGTCCGTGCCCTATCGCCTCGTGGAGCAGGATGCCGCTGTCCCCCGCCGCGAGCACGACGGGGAACGTGCCCGCCGGAGCCTCGATAGCATCCTGCAGGAGCACCGCCTGTCGCGCCGCCTCGCCCGCCAGCTGCTCCGGACGGTCGCCATCAAAGTACGCCATGCCCATCCGACCGCCGCCGCCCCACCGCGCCGTTTGCCTCTGCCCGTCCCGCTCTGACAGGCATGCCACGTTGAAGCGCACGAGCGGCTGGACGTCGCCCGTCAGCCGACCATCGCTCGTCACGATCATGATTCTCTTCAGTTCGTCGATGAAGTTGATGTCGGCCCGCTTGATGCTCGGGTCAAACGACCGAGCGGCGCGATCCGCGCGTCTGATCAGCTCCACCTTCTCCGCCGCAGGCGTATCGATCGTGCTGGCGGCCGGCTGGTAGTACGTGCCCGAGGTCTCGTAGTGCAGGACATCCACCGGCGGCGGCGACTGGTTCCGGGAGGCGATGCGCGCCGCCGTATCCGCGGCCCTCCGCATCGCATCAGTGGAAAGGTCCTCGGTGTACGCATAGCCGATTGCGTCGCCCTGGATGACCCGGACGCCGACCCCCAGCGTGACGCTACGGCTGGCGGTTTTCACGGCCTCCTGCTCGAAGGCGATATTCGAGGTCTCACGGTGCTCGAAGTACAGCTCAGCGTGCTCGCCGCCGCGGCTCATCGCCAGCCCGATCAACTCCGCCGCCACAGTTGGGTCGATGGCGAAGCGGTCCTTGAAGTACTGCTCGGCGAGCGCGGCGGGATTGCTCATGCGGCCTCTTTCATACTGTTGCGATCATGGTAGCAGCGGGCCATTCTGAAGCGCGATCGTGTGACCCGGGCGCGTTATGCGGCGCGCAACAACTCCACCGGGATGCGCGGCCGCCCGACCAGGGCCGCGTACCGCTCGGCGTAGAGCTCGGCCGCCTCATCGCCGTTCCAGCGTTCTATGCTGTGCCGCGCGAAGTCCTGCCCAAGATAGTGGCGCTGCGCCGCAGGTAACGTAAGCAACTTGTTCAGCGTACTTGCCAGCCCCATCGCGTCGCCCGGTTCAACCATCAGGGCGTTCTGTTCGTGTGCCAGGACATCGCTGATCACCGCGCCACCGGCAACGAGTGGTACCCCGCTTGCTGTCAGTGCCAGCAACAGCTCGTGCTGCGAGGTGACACGGCGAACCGGCGCCGGCACCACAAACGCATCGAGGAACGGCGCCGCCGAGGCGATCTCCGCGGAGGTGAGAGCCCGCGCGCGGATGCGCGTGCGCGAACTCAACCGCCCGAAGAGCAACCGTGGATCGCGCGGGTTCGGAGCGCCGAGCAGCATGATCAAGGGTTCGCCGTAGAGCAGCGGCAGGACCGCGTCGCGAAACCAGCGCACGTGCTCCCGATCAACCGGCCACACGAGCCCAACGACCAGCCGGCCAGCGCCTACTCCACGCAGCAGGCGGCGAAACTGCGCCGTCGCGCGTCCGTCCGCCACCATCCGGTGCGTGACCGGAGGCGTGTGCATGAACGACACTCCCGAACCCGCCGCGATAAACGAGCGCGCCCGGTCGAGGTCAGCCACGAACAACTGATCAACTCGCGATGCCCACCGAGGAACGCGCCGCCAGCGTGCCGCGTCCACGCTGGCGGTGACCGGCACGCGGTATCGCGCCTTCAGGATCAGCGCGACCGGTAGCAGGTGGGGATCGAAGACGTGCAGCAGCTCGCAGCCGTCCCGGCCTAACGCGCGCGCGCCCTCCCGAAGCGCCGCGGCCAGGCCACGCACCGGGTACTCGCGCACATCGACCCGGCGACCCAGCGCCTCGAGCAGCCGATCAGGCCGCCCGCCGAGGGACGTACAGTATTCCCCCAGCGCCGCGACGCGGGGAGCGGCATCTCGCAACGATCGCCGAAGCGTCTCCACGCCGAGAGTGTCGCCAGATGATCACGGGGCGGTGGAGTAGGGGTTCCCCCCAACCTGCAGGCGTAGGCCCACGAGAAGCGCGCCCGACCGCTTCGTCCGATTTCGAACCGTGACGATCATCGATCCAGAACGCACCGAGGACACGGCCGATATGGCTCCGACGGCCTGGACCGAACCGACGACGATCGCGGAGTTGCGACTGCCGCCCGGCTTCGTGACGGATCATCTCATCCGCACGCTGTCGTACCAGGGCGCCATGTCCATCGTCGACCTGGCGCGACACCTGCATGTTCATGCTGATATCGTCACGCAGATCGTCGACCCCCTCAAGGCTGCCGGACTCCTTGAGTCGGAATCAAGCCGCTCCAATTTCGAGGCGCTCAACAAGGTTCGGCTCAGTGGCGCGGCCCAGCCGCGCGTCGCCAACGCCCGCCAGCGGACCTGGTATGCCGGTCCATTGCCAGTCGCGCTCGAACACCTCGAGCAGTACATGACGCCTTCCGGCGCCGCGGGCGGTCAGGCGAACATCGAGCGTGTCCTGGCGCCGTTCTTCTTCGACTCGGACCTTCGCGCTGAGCTGGGACAGGCCGTGGCGGCGGAAGCAGCTGTCGTCGTGACGGGACTGGCCTACGATGAACAGGCGCCGCTCGCATCCGCACTCGCCGCGGCGCTCGATGGCGATGTCCGCATGCCGTACGCGGTCTACGCGGCCGGCCATGTCATCCGCATGCTCGATGCCCGTGTGCATCGCCAGGTGAGGGAGGGCAGCGGCGAACTCGATGCCCTCCGCGAGCGCGGCAACCGCTCGCCGTGGGCCACCATCAAGCGCCCTTTGGTGATCATCTCGGGTGGGGTTCGAGCCACGGACATCGTGCCGGCATTCGACGAGGACGCCCGCTTCTACCTGGCGCCGGCGCCGCTCACGGCCTTCGGAGGCGTGCTGGCCTTCTGCGATGCGCGGCAGGGCGATGGAGAGGTGCTGAGAGAACTCGTCCGGCTCTGGCTGAGCCCCGGCCGGCTGCATTGCGGCGTCCTCCTCCTGCGCAGCGGCGAACGCATAGAAATCCCGTGGCACGCGACCACGCTCATCATGAGCGAGGCTGCTGGCGCCGCCGAGGCGCTCGGCACAACGGTGCCCTACACGCTCGATGTCACCCGGATCGTCGGAGGCGCCCTGGCTGCCTTCCTGGCCCAGCGCCTGGTACACGGCGACGCGGTTCCTGAACCCGCGGTTGCGCGCCTCGCGGACCTCCTGACCGACGCCGACTTGGCCACCCGCCCGGCCGCCGCCTACGCAGCCCGCTATCTGCGGCATCGCAGCGCATATGAGGGAGATGCTTTCAGCGCCTCTGAACAGTCTCTCCAGGCCGCGGTGCAGCACGCGGCGATCGCCTCGCGGCGGCCGGCTGCCAGCCTGCGTGTCGCGGCCTGATTATCCGGCGCGCCGCTCTGGTTCCGGCATCGTGAGCAGGTGGGTGATCGCGGCCGCGTCCCGCGGATAGCAGAGCAGTTCCGACCGCCACGTGACACCCGATGCCAGGAGATGCGCCAGGACCCTTCCCGCGGCGATGCCGGCGCCCTCGGGCTCTTGTTCGGTCAGGAGCACCCCGGCTCGGCCCGTTCCAATCATGCCCCCAAGGTCCGTGCTCCGGATGACGCCCGGGAGCCGCGCCAGATCGTGCTGGACCCGGTGTCCGCCCTGTCCGGCGTCGAGCAGCAGCAGCGCGAACGGGCTCCCGTACCGGTCCGATCGACGCACCTCATCCAGCACCCGAAGCCAGAAATACCACCCGACATGCAGGCCTGTCTCGCGATCGACCAATACCTGGCGTTCGTCCACGTCCGAATTGTCGGCCTCCGCGCTCTTGGCCCGTACTCCAACGTTATGTCGCTCCATAATTGCCCGTACGCCCTCCCCGCCATACCCTCTTTGTGTGCCGGTTGAACCGATCGTTGGTAGACCGCTCCGCCTCCCTCCGGGCCATGTTGAGGTGCGCCTCGATGACTCCCACCGACGCCTCTACCGGCGGCTCTATGCCCGCTACGCGACCGTGCTTGACGGATTGCCAGTGCTGCGCGACCGTGACTTCGACGGGCGACCCGTGCGGATGACCCGTGCGCAACTCGATTCCCTGAACCGAGCGTTCGCCTCCCTCGAGGCGGAATCTGGATCGACGCCGCCGGTGCCATTTGCAGCCCAATCCCAGGGGCGCTCGCGCCTGTTCAAACGGCTGCAATACCTCTCCTGACGCATATTTCGCGCTATACTTAGCCAGTCGCACGCAAGAAACGCCTGCGGTAAAATCGCGTTCGCTCCCGCGGACGCGGACTTGCGACGACGCGAGGAACCAGCACCATGACCAGCGCCCCAACGACGATCGCCGGCCAGCTTCTGGCCGCCATCAAGGCACGAAAGTTCACCCAAGCCGCACGTTTGTTCGCCCCGGAGTGCGACTTCAAGGCCTGGACGAACCTCGGCTTCTGGCAGGCGAACGACCCCGGCACCGTCGGCAAGATCCTCGAAGTGTGGTTCAGTCCCGGCAGCGGCTCAGTTGTTGTAGACAGCCGCGAGGTGCAGACCAAGGGCCTCCAGATCCTGGAGTTTGAGATTCAGTGGAAGCTCCCCGACGAGCAGCCGCGCGTGCTCCGCGAGGTCTACCTGCTGACCGTCAAGCAGGACAAGGCAACCAAGGCGGAGAAGATCGTCGAGGCTCGCGTGTACTGCGCGGGGCTCCACTCCGACTTCCCTGAAGTCGATCTCGAAAAGCAGCGGCGGGCGAAGGGGTTGACCGGCACCAAGGTCTCCAACTCGCCACGGGTGGTCGCCGCCAAGGCCAGCTGAGTCAACCAGACGTCGCCTGCCGGTAGAGCTCCTGCAGCCGCTCAGACGGCTCTTCGTCGAGGTCATCCTTCAGCAGCTGACGAAAGCGACGATAGTGCCGTGCCGCCGCCGGCCCGTCGTTGAGTGCCAGGTGCGACCGCATGATCCCCACCGCCGCGGCCTCGCTGTACGGGTCAACCGCCTCCAGCGCACGAAAAAGGACCAGCGCCTCCTCCAGGTGTCCCTGCCGGATCCGTCGCGCTGCCAGCTCGTTCAGCGCCTCGATGTAGCGCTCCTCCTGCTCCCGGCGCAGTGGCTCGACCCACTCGCTATACGTCGCGCTCAGCAGCGGCCCCTTGTATGCCGCCACAGCGGCCGAGAGCGCGGCGTCTCGTTGCTCCTCGTCCCGCGCGACGTCCGCTTCCAGCATCGCGCGGTTAAACGCGTCGAAATCGGAATCGAAGACCCCGCGCGGATTGAGCTGGTAAGCGCCATCGTCAGTGCGCACGACCGCCTCACGGAAGAGCGCGCGGCGCAGCCGGTACAGACTCGAGTGGAAATTGCTGTTGCACTTGGATTCCGGCAAGTCCGGCCAGAGTGCCGCGAAGATCTCCTCCTTGGTCACGGGATCGTGCCGCAGCAGGAGCAGGAAGAACATCTCCTTGCTCTTTTCCGACCGCCACTCCAGGTCGGAGACCTGACGCTCGCCGACGAACACGCTGCCGCGGCCGAAGGCCAGCGCCCGCACGGGCGGCAGCATGTCGGGACCGCCGTCGGTGCGGGGCGCCGGCCGCTTCTGACTCGTGGATCGCCGGGCAGGGCCGGCCCCGATCTCGCTGAGCAGCGACTCCGCGACGCGACGCACCGACGCGTATTCCAGCACCTCACCGGCGCGTGCCGCGTACGGTCGCAAGAAGCGTCGGTGCCCGAGCTGCGCACACAGCCGCTCGACGGTTTCCAGCTCGGTCATCGCGCGGCGCGGTTGGTGGTTCTCGAACAGTGCCCGCGCACGCAGCAGCCCCGCGATCGCCATGCCGTGAATGTTGCCTGCGGGCTCCAGGTGCTTCCAGGCCTGATCGATGAGTTTGAGCGCCGCGGCCGGATCGCCCCGCTCGAGCGCGACTTGCGCCTCCACCAGTGCATGCTGCGTGAGGCGCGCGGGCGCGTCATCGCGCTTTGGTGCGACGCTGCGCGCGAGCTGCGCCGCTTCCTCGCCCTGGCCCATGTAGAGCTTGGTCAGGGCCATGCCCTCGGTGATCTCGGTGACGAGATAGGGCGTCTCCAGCCCCTCCGCCATCGGCAGGACCTCCTGGTAGGTCGCAAGGCTCTCGTCGTACCGCTGCATGGACCGGTAGGTCTCGGCGATTCCCGCGAGCACGAACGCCTCATGCAGCGTGTTGCCGGTGCCGCGCGTGACACGCAGCGCACGCTCATACACCTGCAACGCCTGCTCGTACTCGCCGATCTCGTAGTGGACCATCCCCGTGTTGTTCAGCGTCATGCCCAGGTCGTACGCGTCGCCCGCGCGTTCATACGCGGACTGCGCTCGCTGCAACGCGCCCAGCGCCTCCTGCGGGCTCCCTCGCTGGCTGTAGCACTGCGCGAGCGTGGCACACGCATGTCCGACGCCCTGGAGATTCCCCGCCTCTTCGAGCAACCGGCGGGCATCTTCCAGCTCTTCGATCGCCTCGTCGAGCCGTCCGCCCAGCGCGTGTGACACGCCGATGTTGCGCAGGGCATCACCCACGAGTGCCGGCTCATCTTCGCCGGCGGCGTCCAGTACCGCCCGCGCCTCCTCGAACGCCGCGAGCGCCTCGTCGTCATAGCCCTTCATGCGCTGCGTCTCGCCCCGTACGAACAGCGCCTGCACGACTCCATGTACGTCGTCGCGGGTACGCAGCAGCGGCACGGCGTCATCGATGAGCCGCAACGCCTCGTCGTATTCGCTGAGCTTCAACGCCGCGCGCGCCCGCCAGACCAGCAACCCTGGCCGGTTCCGCACCTCGCGCGGCAGGCGATCGATCCAGTCCGCCAGCCCCCTGGCCTGTCCCTGTTGCATCAGGCGCACCGCGACGGCTTCAAGCAGATCCGCGGCGTCTTCCCACGCCGCCAGATCAAACAGGAGGTCGACCGCTTCGTTGAGCATGCCAAAGCGCGACAGCGTCTCCGCTGCGCTTCGTCCCTGCGCGATGAACGCGTCGGGCGCCTCTGCCCGGTACTGCTTCATCAGCAACGACCGCAACAGCGGGTGACAGCGATAGGTGGGTGGCTGGTCCGCGTGCTGCGACACGAAGAGGACACGCGCGGCAATGTCGCGGAGCAACGCCTCTGCATCGCGGCGGCCGGTGATGTCGTTGCACAGGGCCGGGGTCCAGATCGGCAGGACGCAGATCTCGCGCAGAAAGCCGCGCAGCGGGTCCGAGAGCGTCGTCAACGCTTCCCCGTGCACGTAGTCTGTCAGCGACAGCCCGGCGGGTGTGCCGGGGGTTCGCGGCGCATCTGGATCCGCCCCGCTCTCCAGTAGCAGCGCGGCCGCCCAGCCCTCGGTCCGCTCGAAGATCGCCTCCGCCTCGTCGCCGCTCACGTCACGCCCGAGCCCGCCGAGCAGTTCGCGGATCTCGCGAGGCGTAAAAGCCAGTTCCGCGGCGCCGAGCACCGCGACCTCGCGCCGGGCGATCAGCCTGGCAAGGGCCGGGATCGGCGGCCGCGTCCGCGATGTCATGACCACGTGGAGATTCTCCGGCGCGCGCTCCAGCGCGAACGAGAGCAACTCCATGACGTCCGACGAGCCCTCGACGGTATGCACATCGTCGAGCACCAGCACGATGTAGTCGTCGAACGCGGCAGCGGCGTTCACCAGCACCGTCCCCAGGATGCGCGGCTGCCAGAACCGTTCGTCGCCAAGCTCCACCTGAGCACCCGTCGCGCGCTCCAGTGACCCGGACATCGCACGGGCGAAGGCCGGCAGTTCGGCGTCCCAGGCATCCAGCGAGAGCCAGGCTGCGGCGAAGTCCGTCGTCTGCAACCAGTCCACGACCAGGGTCGTTTTGCCGTAGCCCGCGGGGGCGGCTATCAGCACGCCACGGCCGCCGATGGCGGCGTCCAGGAACGCGTTGAGCCGCGCGCGCCGGAGCACGTCCGGACGGCGGCGAGGCACGGCGAACTTCGACGTAGCGACGTCTCCGCTACCGCCGCCGGGATACGCCGTCGGCTGCTTCATGCAGGCGGATTATACGACGAACAGCGCGCCGGCCCGGCGTACGCAGAATGGGCGACGGGCCGGAACCTACGCCGACTGGTCCTGAACCTCGTCTACCTCGTCCGCCGGCGCGTCGGTGTCAAGCTCAACCGTGGCCCCGGAGCGCGTCAACAGCAAGGGGCGCTGGCGGTTCCGGATCGTCTCGCCGCTGACCACGCACTTCTTGATGTCTGGCCGCGACGGGATCTCGTACATCACTTCCATCAGCGTGTCTTCGAGGACCGTGCGCAGCCCGCGCGCGCCGGTCTTGTGGCGGATCGCCTCCTCGGCGCAGGCCTTGAGGCCGTCGTCAGTGAACACCAACTCCACCTGGTCGAGCCCGAAGAAGCGCTGGAACTGCCGCGAGAGCGCATTCTTCGGCTCCGTCAGGATCCGTACCAGCGCATCGGCGTCGAGCGATTCCAGACTCACGACCATCGGCAAGCGGCCGACGAACTCCGGGATGAGGCCGTACTGCAGCAGGTCGTCGTGCGTGACGTGCTTCAGGAGCTGGTCCGCACGCTTCTGCGCGTCCATCTTGTTGTACTCGGCGCCGAAGCCAAGTGAACGCTTCCCTGACCCCAGACGCTTCTCAATGACCTTGTCGAGTCCTTCGAAGGCGCCGCCGCAGATGAACAGGATGTTGCCGGTGTTGATCTGGATGAAGTCCTGGTGCGGGTGCTTGCGTCCGCCCTGCGGCGGCACGTTCGCCGTCGTGCCTTCGATGATCTTGAGCAGCGCCTGTTGCACACCTTCGCCGGAGACGTCGCGCGTGATCGATGGGTTGTCCGACTTGCGCGCGATCTTGTCAATCTCATCGATGTAGACGATGCCGCGCTCGGCCCTCTGCACGTCGAAGTCTGCCGCCTGGATCAGGTGCAGGAGGATGTTCTCGACGTCCTCACCGACATAGCCGGCCTCGGTCAACGCCGTCGCATCCGCAATGGTGAACGGCACGTCGAGGATCTTGGCCAGCGTCCGCGCCAGCAGCGTCTTGCCCGAGCCGGTCGGACCCAGCAGCAGGATGTTGCTCTTCTCGAGCTCCACGTCGCCGACTGTCACCGTGCCCGTGTTGCTGATGCGCTTGTAGTGGTTGTAGACAGCGACAGAGAGCACCTTCTTCGCCTGGTCCTGCCCCACGACGTATTCGCTCAGGTGGTCGTAGATCTGCCTCGGCGGCGGGATGCGCTGACCCGTGACCTTCGTCTTTGCCGGCCCCGCTGCCTCCTCATCAATGATCTCCCGGCACAGTTCGACGCACTCGTCGCAGATGTAGACCGCCCCGGGACCAGCGATCAGGCGCTTTACCTGATCCTGGTTCTTCCCGCAGAACGAGCAGTGGTATTGAACGCGTGTCGTGCGATTGTTTGCCATGCCGGGCTGTCCGTCTCCTCGAGCGAGACCCGCTACGCGAGCCTCCGGCGATGCCGATTCTACGCTACCCGGCCAGATTTGTCAGCCTTAAGGGTCAGCGTCCGCGTCTGTGAGCGAAGGCGTTCCACATGGTTTTCGGGCTTCCGGCGTGCTCTCTAAAGACATGAACGGCGCCGGCGACCCTGATATAACCGCCCTTAGGTGCTAGCTCCGTCCCGGCGGCTCAGGATCTCATCGACGATCCCGTACTCCTTCGCCTGCTGCGGATTCATGTAGAAGTCGCGATCGAAATCCCGGCGGATTCGCTCGTCGTCCTGACCCGTGTGCTTGACGAGGATCCCGCGGATGATGTCGTTCTCCCGCAGGATCTCGCGGGCCTGGATCTCGATGTCCGCCGCCTGCCCCCGTGCCCCGCCGAGAGCCTGGTGCATATGGATCGTCGAATTCGGCATGCAGTAGCGCTTGCCGGGCGCGCCCGAGCACAGCAGGACCGTACCCATGCTCGCCGTCATGCCCACCGCGTAGGTGGCCACGTCCGGACGGATGAGCTGCATCGTGTCGTAGATGGCCAGCCCGGCGGTGATCTGCCCGCCCGGGCTGTGGATGTACAGATTGATGTCCTTCTCCGGGTCCTCGCGCTCCAGGTACAGCAGCTGCGCGATAATCAGGTTCGCGACCTGGTCGTCAATCCCGGTCCCCAGGAAGATGATCCGCTCCCGGAGGAGCAGCGAGTAGATGTCGAATGCGCGCTCGCCACGCGGGCTGGTCTCTATAACAGATGGGATGATCACGTTGTCCGCTTCCTTACTCGGTCGGCGTTGGTTCCTCACTCTGCGCGTCGGCGGTGATCGCATCCGAGGCTCCCTCGACGGCAGCGTCAGCCGGTGGCGCCGCCGGCGCTTCCTCCGGCTTCGGGTACGCTCCTTCGGTCGCGATCTCGACAAGCCGGTTGAGCGTCTTCCGCGTCAGCAGGTTTCGCCGGAGCGTACGCCGCGCCTCGTCCGTCGCGAACAGCTGCCGCATCTGTTCGCCCTGGGGGCCGGACGACGCCACCATCCGCTCGATCTCCGCTCCCACTTCTTCGTCGGTCACGTCGATGCCTTCCATCTCCGTCACCTTGCCGAGCACCAGCCCATTCCTCAGCCGTGCTTCGGCGGCGGGTCGGGCTTGCTCCCGCATCTCCGCGACCGATATTCCCAATGACTGGAGATACTCGCTGAAGTTCGGCTCATGCTGCACGTGGCCGAACTGGTCATGCAGCAGGTTGTCGATCTCAGCCTCGACCAGCACGGGCGGATACTCAATGGTCGCGCGCTCGACCAGCGCCGCCAGGATCTCGCCGTGCCAGCGGTCCTCACGCGCGCGCTCCTCCGCCCGCACGATGTCTGCGCGGATGCGTTCCCGCAAGGCCTCGAGTGTGGCATAGCCGTCGCCGATGGCCTTCAGGAAGTCGTCATCGACCTCCGGAAGGACCTCCTGCTTCGTCTCGAGAATCGACACGGAGAAATGCGCTTGCTTGCCCTTGAAGCGGTCGTCCCCGACCCCCTCGGGCACTTCGAGCTCCAACTCGAGCCGGTCACCCTTCTTCTTGCCGACCAACTGCTCCTCGAAGCCCGGGAAGAGCACATCGGCATCCTGGTTGAGCTGGACTTCCGCCTCCTGGCGGTTGACGATCGGCTCCCGCTGCTTCGAGGCCACAAGCGGCTTTCCGCTCGGGTCGACCAGCGTCGGCGCGGCGCCCTCCACTTCAACGTACGCCTCGATCTCCATGCGGACGACGTCGCCCCAGCCCAGTTCCCGCTCCATCGGCTCGAGCGTTGCCGCGCGCCGCCGCAGCGCCTCGATCGTGTCGTCGATCCGTGACTCCTCGACCGCGACGGGCTCGACGCTGACCCGCACATCGGAGTAGTCGGGAAGCTCGACCGTCGGCCGTACGGGGATCGTCGCCTTTACGACGAGGGGATCGGTCGTCGCTACCTCCAGGCGTGGGCGCGCGATCGGTTCGATTCCCTCGTTCGCCTGGATCGCTTCCACGTACACCTGCGGTACAAGCGCGTCGAGCGCCTCGTCGAGGATCGCCTCTTCGCCAAAGTAGCGGCGCACCATGTCCGGCGGCGCCTTGCCCGGACGGAACCCGGGCACCTTGGCCTTGGGCGAAAGCTTCTTGACGGCGTCCTTGCGCGCCTGATCGAGCCGCTCCTGCTCGACCTCGATGGTCATGAGCACCTGCGAGTCAGGGATCTTCTCGGTCGAAACCTTCACGTCGTTCCTTCAGCGTGACACCGCGCCGCGTCTGCGGGATCAGAGAACGGCGCCTGTGCGCCGCAGAGATGTGCCGGTGGTCTTGAGTCAGGAAAAGTATAGCAAGGCACCTGCAATCAGCGCGTCCGGGGCGTGAGCACGTCGTTCAGCGCATCGCCGAGCAGGTTGAAGGCGAAGAGCAACGCCGCCACGATCGCCGCCGGCACGAGCAGCAGCTGCGGGTGCGCCTCCAGGACCGACCGCGGCGCCCCCTCCTGGATCAGTGCCCCGAAGCTCGGCGTCGGCGGTTGTACTCCTACTCCAATGAACGTCAGCGCGATCTCCGTGCCTGCAATGGCGCCCAACGCAGCCGAGAACCCGACGATCACCAGGGGCAGGATGTTCGGCAGCAGGTGCTTGAACAGGATCCGCATCGTCCCCGCACCAGACGCCCGCGCCGCAAGCACGAACTCCTGGCCCTTCAGCGTCAGCACCTGGGTGCGAATCAACCGCGCTCCGCCGACCCATCCGAACAGCGATAGCACGAAGAAGATGAGGAAGTAGTCCGGGAACGCCGAGTTGGACAACCAGCTCCAGCCCAGTGCTTCCTCCGCCTCCTCGACGCCGCTCACAAAGCGCGGCCGCAGTGTGGCGTTGATCAGCACCAGCATCGGCAACCCCGGCAGCGATGCGAAGATCTCGCCTGAACGCATGATCAGCGAGTCGGTGAAGCCACCCCGGTACCCCGCCAGCATCCCGAGTGTGATGGGCAGCAGGAACGCACCTGTTGCCAGCGTGGCGAGGGTCACGATCGTCGTCGTGCGCATCGCGTAGATGTTGCGGCTCAGGGTGTCACGGCCGTTGCGGTCGGTTCCGAGAGGATGTTCCCACGAAGGTCCTTCGAACGAAGCATCGAGGTTCTGATCCGCGTAGTGATAGGGTGCGACCCACGGTGCGAACAGCCCGCAAAAGTACAGCACCCCGATCACCAGCAGGCAGGCAATCGCGATTTTCTTGCGGAACAGGCGTCGCAGCCACCGCACGCTCGAGGTGGGGCGGTCCCCGGCCGCGGCCTCACGCGCATCGTCCAGCGATTGAACGCGCGTGAGCGTCATCGCTCGGCCGCCCGCGCCGCGCGGATCCGCGGGTCGATGATCACCAGCGCGATGTCCACCAGCAGGTTCGCAAGTATGAAGGCCACTGTGGTCAGGAGCACGAACGTCAGGATCACGTTGTAATCCTGCGTGCCGACCGCTTCGAACATGAAAGAACCGATCCCGGGGATACCCAGGATCGTCTCCGTGAAGAAGGCGCCCTCCAGCAGGCCCACGAGCGAAAGGCCGACCACCGTGGTCATCACCGGGACGAGCGAGTTGCGCGCCACATGACGGCGCAGGATCACGCCTTCATCCAGCCCCTTCGCTCGGGCCGTGCGCACGAAGTCTTCGTGCAGTGCCTGCAGCGTCGTCGTGCGCGAAAGACGCGCGATCCCGGCGAGCGCCGGCAGCGTCAGCGCGATCGTCGGGATGATCACCGATTTGCTGAAGATGCCGTCGAATCCGCCCGGCGGCAGCCAGTGAAGGTTCGCCGCGAACACCAGTACGAGCAGCGGCGTCATGACCAGCACCGGGATAGATGTAAAGAACAGCAGGACGCCAATCGTGAACGGATCGCTCCACCGCCCCTGTCGCGTGGCTGCGTACACGCCCAGCGGGATGCCGATCAGGTACGTCAGCAGGAACGCCCACAGACTCACCCTGATCGATACCCAGATCCGCGGCCACAGCAGCTCCGGGATCTCACGGTCGCGGTAGCGAAAGCTCGGCCCGAAGTCGCCTTCGGTGACGATGCCCTTCAGCCAGATCGCGTACTGCTCGTGCACCGGCCGGTCGAGGCCATACTGCTCGCGCACCCGCGCGAAGGCATCTTCATCACGGAACTGCCCTGAGTAGATGCTGACCGGATCGCCTGGACCCCAGCGCGTCACGTAGAACGTCGCGAATGACACGACCAGGAGCACGACGGGCAGGAAGAGCAGCCTCCGGACCACGTACGTGCCAAGCCCATCCATGGGCAAAGGCTAGCGGTTGACCTGCACGTCGCGGAACCGCTCCACGACAATCGGTGGCAGCGTGTAGTTCTCGACGTACGGCTTGATGAGCAGATGCGCCACGTCGTAGAACAACGGCATCCACGCCGCATCTTCGAGCAGCATGCGCTCTACCTGTTGATACAGCGCGATCCGCGCCTCCGTGTCGGGCTCCACCCTCGCCTGCTCCAGGAGCGCATCGACCTCCCCGTTGCTGTACCGGGTGTTGTTCTGGCGACTCTCGCTGTGAAACAGGATGTCCAGAATGTCCTCGGGGTCCGGGTAGTCCATGATCCAGCCAATATGGAACATCTGGTACCGACCCTGGTCGATATCGCTGAAGAAGGTGCCGGACTCTGCCTGCTGGATCTCCACGGTAACGCCCAGTTCATCCTGCCAGTACTGGATGATGGCCTCCGTGGTCGGACCTACGGTGCCGCCGGCGCCGCTCTCCGCTAGCGTGATCTCAGGCATATCGTTCGCGTACCTTGACTCAGACAGCAACTGGCGCGCGCGCTCAGGGTCATACGGATACGTCTTCATGTCCTCCGTGTATCCCGGCAACCCCGGCATCAGGATGCCGTTCGCAACCGGAATTGCCCCCTGCAGGATCACCTCGGCGATCTTTTCGCGATCCACCGCCAGCGAGAATGCCTGCCGCACCTTCTCGTCATCGAACGGCGGTACGTTCGCATTGAAGCCGATGTAGTCGATGGACATCCTCGGCACCTGCACGTATTCATCGTGCAGCTCGTCGTTCGGGTCCTGCACGCGCGCAAGGTCATCGAGGCCGATGCCCGTGATGTCGATGTCGCCATCCTCGTACTCGATCAACGCCGATCCGCCCGAGAGTCCTACCCGCACGGTCTTGAGCGACGGCGGCCCCAGGTGGTGACGCTCGTATGCCTGCAACACGATCTGCTCACCCAGCCGCCACTCCTCGAGCATGTACGGCCCGGTGCCGTTGGGCTTCTGCGACCAGCGGCGCGGGTTCGCGGTGATCTGTCGCTGGTCGACAATGAACGCTGTCGGATACGTGAGCTTGTACAGGAAGTACTGCTTTGGAGCATCGATGGTCACTTCAATCGTCGTCGGATCGATGATGCGCACTCCACTGATCTCCTCGGCGCGGCCGCGAGACACGTCGCGTGCCCCGACAATGTCACCCAGGAAGTTCTCCGAGACGATCGAGGCGGTGCCCGGACTCAGGGCGCGCTCCCATGAGTACTTCACGTCCTCAGCCGTGACGGGCCGCCCGTCATGGAACGTTGCGCGACGGTTCAGGAAGAACGTGTATGTCTTCCCCTCGTTGCTTACCTCCCAGCGCTCGGCAATATCGGGCTGCACCTGCAGGTTCTTGTCCAACCGCACCAGGCCCGAAAAGATCTCGACGATGTAGAAGGCGGACCCGGCGTCCTGCGCGACGGCCGGATCGAGCACCAGCGGATCGTCCCCACGGATGCGCAGCTCACCCGATGCCGCCGGCTGGTCATCACCATCATCGGAAGGTTCCTCGGTCGCCTCTGCCGCAGGGTCGGATGTATCGCCGTCATCCCCACCGCCGCCCGCAAGCGCCAGAATCACGCCGGCCAGCACCAGGATGAGAACGGCAGCCACGCCGCCAACGATCAGCAGCAGCCGGTTGTTCACGGAACCTCCCTGCTCACTCGCAACACCCTCCATTCCTTCGAGAGTACGGATCATATCAGGGTCAGGATGGACGGACTTCGCACGTTAGTGTGCCGTCAGACTTGCTGCCGTTCGATGAGGGAACTCCCTGATGCTCGCCTTCGCATCCGCCAACCCCCGGTAGCCGTACCTGTAGCGAAGCACCCTCCCCGACGTTGATCTCTAGACGGCCATCGGTGCGAACGGGCCATGGGGTCCCCTTTTGTTATGATTTGCGAGTCTTCCTGCGCGGCCCCCGGGATCTGACCGGAGCATGAGCGAACAAACCTCGCCCCTTCACCAGCCCGCCACGACCGTACCTGCCCGCCCTGCATCCCGCCTTCAGCCATCCGTCCGTCTCGGTGCCGGCGCGCGCGACTGGGCGCTCACCGCAACGCTCATCGCATTGGCGGGCCTTCTCCTGATCGGTGCCTACCTGCGCTTTTCGGACCAGAACTGGGATCAGAGCGGCCCTGGCACGCCGAGCGGGCATCAACACCCGGACGAGCGGTTCCTCACCGGCATCAGCACCGGCCTCGACTATCCGTCGAGCCCGCTCGAGTACTTCGATACCGATAGCTCACCGCTCAACCCGTACAACATCCAGCTTGATGGCGGCGGCACGCAAGGCACGTTTGTCTACGGCACGCTGCCGCTCTTTCTGAACAAGGTGCTCGCGGACAACCTCAGCGTCCTGACGCTGGGGATGGTTGACGATTACGATGACTACGACCATTACAACCTTGCCGGCCGCTCGTTGTCTGCCCTGTTCGATATCGGCACCATCGTCTTCATCTTCCTGCTGGGCTGCCGGCTCGCGAACCGGGCCACGGGTCTGGTGGCGGCCTTCCTCTACACGTTTTCAGCGTTCGCTATCCAGAACGCGCACTTCTTCATCGTCGACCCGTACATGACCTTCTTCGTCGCGGCGACGCTCTACTTCGCGGTGCGCGCCGCGCAGATCGGCGGCTATTGGAACCTGGCGACCGCTGGCGTCATGGCCGGACTCGGCATGGCCTGCAAAACCACGGCCATCGCGCTCTTGCCGGTCGTTGTGCTCGCGGCCGGGATCTACGCCTGGCCCGCCATCCAGCCGTTCGTCGCGCCACTCTGGTCGGGAGACCGCCGCGCCGGAGCGGCCGAACGAAATGGCGTGCAGCTTGACCGGACGCTGATCACGTTCGCCGCCGGCTCGCTGGTCGCGCTCGCCGGCGCCTTCGTCGCATACCGGATCGCGATGCCGTACGCGTTCAACGCGCCGGACATCGCACAGTGGTTCCAGTACCGGACCGGGCACATAGGCCCGTTCCCCTTCCCGTACCCGGACATCATGAACCAGCACTGGATCGCCGATCAGTCGAACCAGCGCGACCTCCTCGATGGCTCAGCGTTCCCGCCGAACGTCCAGTGGATCGGTCGCTCGGCCTGGGCCTGGCCGGCACAGCAGATGGTGTCTTGGGGCATGGGGCCGGCCTTTGGCATCGTCGCCTGGATCGGCCTCGTCTTCACGGCGATATGGGCCATCTGGAAGCGTGACTGGGCATGGCTCGTCCCGCTCGCCTGGACCATCGGTTACTTCGGGTTCATGGGCATGCAGTTCTCGCTCTACATGCGCTACTTCTTGCCCCTTTACCCCGCCATGGCCGTCTTCGCTGCCTTCCTGCTCGTAAAGACGGTCGAGTGGGGCGCATCCGGCGAGCCGTTCGCCTTCCTTGGCCGCCGCGCCGCGCAAGCTGAACGGTTGCGGCCGGCCGTTCGCTACGGCACGCAGATCGCGGTCGCCCTTGTGCTCACGCTGACCGCCGCGTGGGGGCTGGCGTTCTTCAACATGTACGACGGCTGGCATTCGCGCGTCCAGGCATCGCAGTGGATACACGAGAACATCCCCGCGGGCGCCGTGCTCGGCCATGAGCACTGGGACGACGTCGTTCCATTCGCCGTCGGCGGCGTGCCCGTCCAGAGCTACGAACACGTCGAGTTCCAGAACTACAACCGTGACGACGACGAGAAGGTCGCAGAGCTCATCAACAACCTCGATCGCGTTGATTACATTGTGCTCGCGAGCGGCCGCCTCTCGCTTACGATCCCGCGGGTACCGGCTGCATGGCCGGTCACCGCGCGCTACTACGAAGCGCTCGAGTCCGGCGATCTCGGCTTCCGCAAGGTTCGCGAGTTCACGAGTTATCCCGAGATCTTCGGCATCGAATTCGACGATACCGGCGCCGAGGAATCGTTCTCCGTGTACGACCATCCGAAGGTCACGGTGTACGAAAAGACGGAGGAGTTCGACCTCAATCACGCGATCGAGGTAATCGGCGCCGATGCGTTCATGCCGGGCGTCACGACCGAGCCGAGGGATCTGCATCAGAACGCCATGCTGTACCAGCTCGATGTTGCCGCGCGGGTCAAGACGCTCGGTGACTGGGGAGACATCTTCGACGCCTCGAGCCTGGTCAACGATCATCCGCTGATCTTCTGGCTCCTCGCCATCGAGCTTGCCGCGTTTGCCATCTTCCCTGTCACGGGGATCATGTTCCGCGCACTGCCCGATCGCGGCTTCCTGCTCACGAAGCCACTCGGCGTGCTGCTGCTCTCATGGCTCGTGTACGTGCCGGCGAGCTACGGCGTGGTGGACTTCACCCGTCCGGTGATCGCGACCGCCCTCGTAGCCATGGTGGCCGCGGGGCTGATCGGGATCTGGCGCTGGTCTGACGAGCTCGGTGCATTCGTGCGCGAACGCTGGCGCTTCCTGCTGCTTTCGCAGGCCGTCTTTCTGCTCATCTTCGCGTTCGGGTACTGGCTGCGCATGCAGAATCCCGACCTCTGGCACCCGGGACAGGGTGGTGAGAAGCCGATGGACATGGCCTATTTCACCGCGACGACGCGCAGCGAGGATCTCACGCAGGGCGCCGTCGATCCCTGGCACGCCGGCGGCTACCTGAACTACTACTACTACGGCCAATTCATCGCCGCCACGGTCACGAAGCTCCTCGGCGTCGTTCCCGAAATCGCCTATAACCTCGTCGTCCCGATGTTCTTCGCGTTCTCGGCAGCGGCGATATTCTCGGTGTCCTACAACCTTGCCGAGTCCACGCGCCGCGTCATGCGCCGCCGCACGTCGGGGGCCGCGATTGGCGCGCGCGGACCCATCATCTGCGCGATGCTCGCGGTCTTCCTTGTGCTCCTCGCCGGAAACCTCAAGGCCGTCGATGTCCTCGCGACGAACCTGCAGAACGTCAGCGCCTGGGACTCCAACCTGCCGGTCGTCGGACCGCTCATCACGATGCTGGGCGGCTTTTGGGAGATCATCGTCGGCGATACAACCCTGCGTCAGGTCGCCTACTCCTACGACTGGTGGGATCCCTCCCGTGCCCTCGACGTGAATGACCCTGCGCGCGAGGTCTCCCCGATCACGGAGTTCCCGTTCTGGACGTTCCTCTTTGCCGACCTTCACGCGCACCTCATGGCGATCCCGTTCTCGCTCACGGCCGTCGGCGTCGCCCTGGCGTTCGTCCTCAACGTCACGCGCCTCAATCCGCTCCCGCAGGACGCCGGCGGCACGAAGTCGCGCGAAGTGACCGGCTGGGCCATGGTCGTGCTGCTGGCGGTCGTCGTCGGCTCGCTGCGCTGGATCAACTCGTGGGATTACCCGCCGTTCCTGCTCCTCGCCGCAGCAGCGATCGTCATCGCGGAACTGGCGAAGGAGCGCGGACGGCTGCATGTGCGCTTGCTGCTCGTCGCCGGCGCCAAGGTCGCCGTCATGGGCGTGCTCAGCTACCTGTTCTATGCCCAGTTCGCGAAGAACTACCACGCGCCCTACGGCGACACGAGCACACCGATCATCGAATCGGTGCAGACGACCGCGCTCGAGGACTACTTCTCGCACTGGACCATCCTCCTCCTGCCCATCGCCGCGTTCGCCATCTTCATGTTGCATCGCGCGCTCACCCGCGATACCACGCTCCGCGTTGCCTTCGCGGGCACCGACCGCAAGAGCCACAGCCTGTACGCGTGGCTGGCCATCGCCGTCTCGGCCGCCGTGCTTGGCGCCGTCATCGCAGCGGCGACGGACAGCCATCCTGCCGTGCTCGTCATCATCGGCGCGCTCGCGCTGGTCACGCTCGGCATCATCTCCGTCGAGCTGAGCGACGCGTCGCGTGCGTCCGCCGGCGCCGTGGCGCTGTACGCTGTGCTCGCGCTTGGCTTTGGCGCGCTGCTGATCGTGCTGTGGGACTTCACTCCGGATTCGTGGGCAATCACGTCCGAGGGCGCAACGTACCCCGAGGCCACTGCCGTGATCGGCCTTTCAGCGGTTGCCATCTTCGTTATGGCGCTCCTGGGCGCCCGCGAGCTGCGCAACATGACGCCCATGGCGCCGATTCGGCTCTTCCTCTACTGCATGATCGGGCTGGGCTTCGCGCTCACGCTCTGCGTGGAAGTCTGGACGTTCAACACCGACATCGGCCGCATGAACACGGTGTTCAAGTTTTACCTCCATGTGTGGCTGCTGTGGGGGATCGCCGCGGCATACGCCGTCTGGTACCTGTTCGCGGTCCTGCAGCCGCAACGTGCCCTGGCAAAGGCGTCGATGCCATCGCTCGGACGCGCGCCCCGGTATGCGCTCGCCGGCCTCATCGGTGCACTGCTACTGCTTGCGCTCGTCTATCCCTATTTCGGTACCCGCGCCCGTATCCATAACCGGTTCGATCCCGCCCAGGGCGCGAGCATCAACGGTATGGAGTACATGGAGACCGCGGTGTACCGCGAGAATGTCGAACGCCGCGGCGTCGAAGCCGAGCATGAACTGCGCTACGACCGCGACGCCATCTACTGGATGCGCGAACACGTCGATGGCATGCCCGCGATCATCGAGGCGGTGACGCCCCTGTACCGCTGGGGCGGTCGTTACTCCGTATACACCGGCCTCCCGACCGTCATCGGCTGGGACTGGCATCAAACGCAGCAGCGGCAAGGGTTCCAGGAGCTCGTCGCAATGCGCCAGCAAGACGTCAACGCCTTCTATGACGCCGACGACGTCGATTTTGCGCGCAGCATCCTCAAGAAGTACGACGTCGAGTATGTCGTCGTCGGCTCAGTCGAGCGCGCGTACTATGACCCCGCGGGCATCGAGAAGTTCAACGACGGTCTCGGCGGCGTGCTCGAGCTCGTCTACTCCAACCCCGGCGTTCAGATCTGGCACGTGATCCCACAAGAGGAACTGCAGCAGGCATCCGCGCAATAGCCCTTTCGTGTCGGCCTGCCTCTCCGGCGACGAATGCGCGCGCACGGTGAACGGGAAGGCTCTTGCTACACTGGCGGCATCCACAGTCGATTCGCCTGACACACGCACATGCTCGAAGCACTCTCCGACAAGCTGACCGGCGTCTTCCAGAAGCTCGGCTCGCGCGGCACCATCACCGAGAAGGATGTCGAGGAAGCCATGCGCGAAGTCCGCATCGCGCTCCTCGAGGCGGACGTCAACTTCAAGGTGGTGCGCCAGTTCATCGCCGCCGTCAAGGAGAAGGCGCTCGGCGCTGAGGTCCTGCAAAGCCTGAGCGGCCCGCAGCAGGTCATCAGCATCGTCAACGACGAGCTCATCAGCATCCTGGGGGGCAGCCAGTCCACGCTTCACATGGCCTCGAAGCCACCGACGGTGATCATGCTCGTCGGCCTCAAGGGGTCCGGCAAGACGACCACGGCAGCCAAGCTGGCACTGCACTTGCGGAAGCAAGGCCAGAAACCACTACTGGTCGCGGCGGATCCGTACCGCATGGCGGCAGGTGAACAGCTCCGCGCGCTCGCCCGGCAGCTCAACATGCCAATCTACGCAGGCGAAGAAGGCCAGGAGCTGACAGACATCTGCAAGGGCTCGCTCGCCGAAGCCGCGCGCCAGGCTGCGACCGTCGTCATCGTCGACACCGCGGGCCGCTCGACGATCGACGAGGGGCTCATGGGCGAGATCGCGGACATGGGTCGGGCGCTCAACCCGCACGAGACGATCCTCGTGGTCGATGCGATGACCGGCCAGGAAGCTGTCAACGTCGCCCAGGAGTTCCACGAACACCTGAACGTCACAGGCATCATCGTCAGCAAGATGGATGGCGACGCCCGCGGCGGCGCCGTGCTCTCCATCCGCGCAGTCACAGGCCTGCCGGTGAAGTTCATCGGCGTCGGCGAGAAGTCGGACGCGCTCGAGCCGTTCTATCCCGACCGCTTCGCATCGCGCATCCTCGGCATGGGCGATCTACTGGGTCTCATCGAGCGCGCCAAGGAAACCATCAGCGAGGACGACGTCCAGGCCATCGAGAAGAAGATGAAGAACCGCCAGCTTGATCTGGAGGACTTCATCCAGCAGTTCCAGCGCATCAAGAAGATGGGGCCCCTCAACCAGCTCGTCGACATGCTGCCCGGCATGGGCCAGATCAAGAAACAGATGAAGGTCGAGAGCTTTGACGACAGCTTCTGGAACAAGGCCGAAGCAGTCGTGTACTCAATGACGCCGGAGGAGCGCCGCCATCCCGAGATCATCAACGGCAGCCGCCGCAAGCGCATCGCCCGTGGCAGCGGCACGACGCCGCAGGAGGTCAATCAGCTCCTGAACCAGTGGAAGGAGGCGAAGAAGATCATGCAGCAGTTCGCCAACAACCGCTCGGGCTTCCTCAACATCTTCGGCCGCTAACGCCTTGCAGCGGTGACAACGAAGCGGCGCGGGACTGACCCGCGCCGCTTCGTCCTTGTAGCGTTCAGCAGATGAGCCGGCCGTCAGTCCTCTTCGATACTAATCGCCCGTTCCGGGCAGTTCTCGACGGCCAGCTTCGCCTTCTCGATGAGATCCGGGGGCACCACGCCGTCCGGCGGGCGCGGCGTCGCGTAGCCGTACTCGTCAACCTTGAACAAACCCGGAGCCAGCGCGTAGCAACGGTTGTGCCCCTGGCACTTCTCCGGGTCGACCCTCACCTTGACCGTCATGGCCAGACCACCATCATCTTGCGCGGCCCGCGGACCTGGCCGCCGGCCCATGTTACCGCTTCCGGGTCCTCCAGACGGAAGTCCGGGATGCGCTTCAGCCACTCCTCGATCGAGACCTTCATCTCCATCCGAGCCAGGTTCGACCCGGCGCAGCGGTGAATGCCCACCCCGAACGCGATGTGCGGATTCTTCGCCCGGTCGATGATCACCTTGTCCGCGTCCTCGAACACCTTCGGGTCACGGTTGCCGGCCGGGAAATTCATCAGCACCCGGTCGCCCTCCTTCATCGGGCAACCGCTGTAGTTCACGTCCGACGCCACGTAGCGCGCCATCGTCACGGGCGAGTACGCCCGCAGCAGCTCCTCGATCGCGATCGGCATCAGTTCGGGTTCGTTGATCAGTCGCTTGCGGTCCTGCGGGTTCTGCGCCAGGTGCCACAGCGCGGAGCCGATGGAGCTCCACGTCGTATCGATGCCGGCCACAAGCAGCAGGAAGCACGTCCCCAGCACGTGGTTCTCCGGCACCGGCTGGCCATCGACCTCAGCGGTCAGCAAGTAGGCGATCAGGTCGCTGTCCTTGTTCACCGTCCCCGCGGCGAGTTGCTCCTTCCGAAGCTGCATCTGCTCGTGCAGGTACGTGAAGATGTTGGTCGCCGACTCCTGGCGCAGCTGCGGATTCGTCAGCCCCAGTTCCAGGAACCCGCGCACCCAGCCCGTGAAGTCGTCCGCGCGCTCCTTCGGGATGCCCAGCATCGTCGCGATCACGCGCGGCGGGATCTGCTGCGCGTAGTCCGATGCGCCGTCGGCGCGACCCTTGTCGATGAACCCATCGATCAATTCATTGCAGAGCTCGCGCGTCTCCTCCTCGTACTTGGCGACCGAGGTCACAGAGAACGGTGGCAACAGCAGCTTCCGTGCCCACGTATGCACGGGCGGGTCCGAGGTGATCGGCGGCGCCCCGCCGCCCGGCCCCGGGTCGTACACCGGCGCGTCCGGCGGCTGCTCCATGCCTTCAGGCGGCGTCGTCGGCGCGACGAGCACATCGCGCGACGAAAAGTGCTCGATGTCCCGGGCGATATTGAAGAGATCCTCGTACGTCGTAGGCATCCAAGAGCCGCCCCAACGCTCCGTGTGCGCGACCGGACACTTGGGCCGGATCTCGTCCCAGATCGGGAACGGATTCTTTATGTACTCCGGCGCGAAGATGTCGTAGTCCGTCGTCCAGTCCTTGACAGGCTCAGCCATGTGTGCTTCCTTCGACGTGCTCCTCCGCGCGAAGGGCGCGGAGCGATGATCGGTGTCTGCCGGCGATTATATAACTAAGCGCCCACTAAATTAAAGCCCGCCCCTGACTGCGAAATCCGCATCCGCTACACTGCCGGGTCGAGCCGTCCGCCCCGCTCTCTCCGGGGCCGTTGGAGGAATCTGAGCCAGTGCTACGCATTCGCCTGCGCCGAGCGGGCAAGAAGAAGCAGCCGTTCTACCGCCTGGTCGTTGCGGACTCCCGCGCCCCGCGCGATGGGGCCTTCATCGAGACCATCGGAACCTACGACCCGTTGACCGAGCCGGCCACCGTCGTGATCAACGAGGAGCGCGCCCGTGAGTGGATCGGCAAGGGCGCCGTGCCTTCGGAGCGCGCCACGCTTCTGCTCGCATCGAAGGGGATCGTCGAGAAGCCGGTGTTCGCGAGCCGCCCGCGGAAGGCTGCGCAACCTGATGAGGCGCGGGCAGCCGCGACGCCTGCGCCCGCCACCGCGGCCGAGACCGAGCCCTCCGCGGCAGCGGAGTAGACCTCCCGCATGAAAGACCTCATCGAATACATCGCCAGGCAGCTCGTCGAGCAGCCCGATGCCGTCCAGGTGACGGAGATCGAGCAGCGGGGTAGAAGCGTGATCCGGCTCGAAGTCGCTCCCGAGGACTATGGACGCGTCATCGGCAAGGGGGGCCGCGTCGCCCAGTCGATGCGCGCCCTGCTCAAGGTCGCGGCGGTCCGCAACCGCGCCTACGCCTCGCTCGAGATCGGTGACTGAACTCACGTCCGAGACATCCGGCGAGCACTCCTCGCCTCAGCGCACCGTGAGGCAGCAACGCCCGCAGAAGACTCCGGACCCTGGCTTCATCGCGGTCGGCCGCATCCTTGCCCCATTTGGCATCAAGGGCGAGGTCAAGGTGCAAAGCCTCACCGATAACCCGCGACGCTTCATGAGGAATGCCCGCCTCTACGCCGGGGCGACCGAGGTGATCGTGTCAGCAGCGCGGGAGGCGGGAGGATTCGTCTATCTGCGCTTCAAGGGACGGCACGACCGCAACAGCGTCGAAGACCTCCGTCACCGCATCCTGCAGGTTCCCGAGCAGGATCTGCCATCGCTCCCGGCCGGCCAGTTCTACCGCCACCAGCTCGAAGGCCTGCAAGCGTTCGACCGCGCAGGACACGCGCTCGGCGTCGTGGTGGAAATCATCGAGACGGGCGCGCAGAATGACGTCCTGCGTATCGAGCACCACGGCAGGCCTGATCTGCTCGTGCCATTACTCGCTGATACGCTCGTCTCCGTCGACCTCGATGCCGGCCGCATCGTTCTCGATCCGCCAGACTGGCGCTGAATCAATCGCCAGAGAATCACGCGGGTCGACCCCTTGCGGGTGACGCTCCGCAGAGAAGGCCGCCATGCTCGCGATCACCGCTCATCTTCCGCTCCCTGCGGGCTGCAATGCCCGCTCACGCGGTGATGAGCCGCCGAAATTGAGCCCTCCGACCGCGGGCCGATATACTAGCCCCGTTCTGGGGATATAGCTCAATTGGGAGAGCGCCGCGTTCGCAATGCGGAGGTTGGGGGTTCGAGCCCCCCTATCTCCACCAGCACACATACAAACGCCCTCGTCGCAATGACGAGGGCGTTTTGCATCGCCTGAGGAGGCGCTGGAACTCAACGAGAAGGACCGCCGCGCTCCTGCTCCCCACTGTTGCCGGGGGGCGTCGCAGGCAGCCCGCCGCCAGGCGTCTTCGCTGCGTTGGGCTCGTTCTGGTTTCCGGGTTCGCCCGGTTGCCCCGGATCTTCGGGAGCGTTCCCGGGCTTGTCCGCGGGCGTCCCGCCCGTCACTGTGAGCGATGTGGCGTGCAGGTTGCGCTCCGCTGTGATGTCGCCCTCGACCGTTGCGGTCCCCCCCTCCAGGATCTCGCCGTTCACCGTCGTGTTTGCATCGATCTGCACCAGCCACTCCCCATCGCCGCTGACAAGCGTGAAGACGTTGCCGCGAACGTTCGTGACCGTGCCGCCCAGCGTGATGGCTTGTGGGCGGTGCTCTGATCCCGGGGTGTCGCCGGAGCCGGGCGCTGCGGGATTCTCGTCATCTCGCCGCGGTACGCCGTCTGGCGTCTCGTCGTCGTGCGCGCCGCCGCCGACGATGTCGTTCACCCAGCCCGGCCGCACCGATTGCGCAATCTCCTGGCCGGCGCCGGTCAGGGCCACGCCGCCGGCTGCTCCAGCAGCTCCCGCCAGCGCGAAGGCGAGCGCCACGCCCGCAGGCACCGACACCGATGCGATGCCGAGGCGCCGCTTCCACCACGCCACCTGCTGCGCTTCGCGCGGCATCATCTCGCGCTGGGCGATCTGCGCGCGCTCGACAGCGGCGCGCACGATGGTGTAGTGCTCCGCAAGGCGCGCCGGAGCCGGCACCGGCGGGGGCGTAATCATCGCCGCAGTGTCGATCAGTTCCCGCATCGCCGGTTCCGCGTGCCTCGTGGTCGCCATGACCTGCTCCCGCGACACACCGGAGCCGAGCGCCTCGAGCGCGCGGTCCAGAGCGTCATCGAACGAGTGCTGCGCGGTCATGCCGTCTCCAGTTCGGCCTCGCGGTCGCTGAGAATGCGCCGTAGCGAGCGGAGGCCGCGCGACTGGAGCGCCTTCACGGCGCCCTCCGGCTTGCCCATCACGCTTGCGACCTCGGCGTTGCTCATTCCCATGTAGAACCGCAGGATGATCACCTGCTGCTGCTCCTCTGTCAGCGCGCGGATGGCGCTGATCATGTCCTTCCGTTCCGTCAACTCGCCGATCAGGTCGGCCTTGTCCTCGACCTCGATGTCTTCGCCGGCGTGCACCCGCTCACTGCGCCTCGCCGCTGCTTTGCGGTAGTCCGCCGTCACGTTGTGGGCGATCCGGTACAGCCAGGCGAGCAGCGGCGTACCGCGCCACACGTATCCCTTGATCCCGCCGAGCGCCTTCACAAAGACGTCGGCGGTCAGATCCTCCGAGATGTGCTGATCTCCCAGCCGGTAGTAGATGTACGCGTAGACCTGCTGCGCGTGCCGGCGATAGATCTCAGCCCAGGCGGGCTCCTCCAGCCGGCGCGCCGCCTCGACAAGCTCCATCTCACCGATGGTCTCGTTGTCGGCAGCCGCCGGGCTCCGCCCCTCGGCCTCTCTGCTGTGCTTATCTGCGTTCGCGAGCAAAAAGATACGCCCTGACTGACCGGTACTTTACATACCCGATCGCTGTTCAGGTAAGTGTCGGCATTCGCCCATTACCTTCTGAACTGCGACGCATCGGGGAAGCGAACCGGCCCGGCGGGTGCCGGGCCGGTGAATCATATCCTGCCGGTGCGGGCCTTACTCGGCAAGCCGCACGTACTGGATGGGCGCCTGCGGGTCGAAGATCCCCGACAGCGAGCCCGTATTGATGTCCGCCTTGACGAAGCGTCCCTTGATCTCGCAGGCGCTGCCCTTGCACTTGTTGCTGTCGTATCCCTCGAGGAACATCAACGCGAAGCGGACCACCGTCACGTCGCCGCTCCCGTTGCCGAATTCATCGATGATGGGGATGATGAAGACGCGCCGGCTGCACAGGGTGCCGGGTTTGTCATCGGCACACTTACCCGGCCCGTCGATCCACGGGTTGCAGGCGTTGTTCAACCGGTACTTCCCGCTCGACGCGTCGACCAGCGTGAACACCTCGTTGAACGAGTCGCACGTGGCGCTCGTGTTGTTCATGCGGAAATCCACCGCGTCCTTCGTAGCCCCGACCATGTTGCCAGTCTTCGACTTGCATTCCGGCCCCACGCAGCCATCCGCATCCTCCGCGCACGGGCTTGGGAATGAACCGCTCGCGCAGGACGAGGGGTCACAGCCCGGCGTCGACTCCGCGCAGATGTTGGAGCCGCTTCCGTACGCTACGCCATTCTCGTAGTCCTTCGAGCCCGTGCCCTGCTGCGCGTCAATGCGCACGGGGCCGAAGTTGCCGTTCTCAGGACTGTTGGCGTCGTACTTCATGATCACTTCAGCGCCCCACGGCACCGAGCCCGCGACGGATTCCTCAAGCCCCCACGGCACGACGCCTTCGCCACCCCCAAAGGAGACTTTGAGCGCCCGCGCGCGTGCCTCCACGTCCCGCGTGCTGATACCGACCACCCGCATGAAGATGAAGTTGTGCGGGCGGCGGATCTGCACGGTCACCTGCGGTGCCGTGTTGCCGCCGCTGCCCGTGATCGTCACGTCATCCGGGTTGATGTCGTACTTGTCGAGGATCGCGTCCCCCGCCGCGACCGCCGCGTCGTAGTCAGTGCAGGATGGAGCGCAGAGCTGCTGCGCCGCCGCCAGCGCGATCGCGTCGGCGGCGTTCTGCAGGCTGCGCCGGTCGCTCGCATAGCGCCCGGCGTCGATTGCCATGCCTGTCATCGCGAGAAGCACAGGGACGAGCAGCGCAGCCATGACAAGCACCTGGCCGCGCTCGCGCCTTCTCAACACCTTGAGCATCGGGGTCTACTCCTGCCGCATCGTGGTCGTCGAACTGATCGTGATGAAGCCCGGCATCGACCCGCCCGAGAGCACGTTGACGATCGTGCGCACCGGTGTGATGTAGTGGTAGCGGAACTCCGCGCTGACCTCGATCGGGTCACCGGGAGGGCATGGCGGCGTGGTGCCGGTATCCGGGCAACTCACGCTGACGCTCTGGATGTCGCTCAGGTCCAGGCCGTTCATCGTCGTGCAGACCTTGCCGACGATGCTCGTCGTCGTCGAGCCGTTGCAGTGGCCCGACCCGCCCGCCGTGAACGTGCCCGGCTGGTTGCCCACCGCGCCGTACCGCGCGCCTTCACGCGTCGCCTGCGCGACTGTGATGTAGGCACGCAGGCCCATGCCAAAGTCAATGATCCCGAAGACCAGGATCAGGAATATGGGCAGGATGAGGGCGAATTCGGCAAGGCTCTGCGCCTCCTCTCGCCGCCGTACCTTCCGGAGCTTCATCACATACCCCCTGAGGTCGAGTAGCCGGGAAGCGCGCCCGCGGTGTCTCCGCTGCGAGCGGCGCTAGTCCTGCCGGAATCCACTTCCGGCTACCGTCATCATCGGCGCGGGAAGGCGCTGACTGTTGGGGGCACCCTGACTTGCCCGGGGCCGTCGCGGGGACCAAGATGGTGTGATGGAAGCGCAGCCCCGCGTCATTGCTGTCGCGGCGAAGCCTGAGCCCGGTGTGGGCAAGGTCCTCCGCGAGGTCATCACGCTCGTCGCCGGTCACGGCGTCGAGGGCGACTACCACGCCGGCCCCTTCGTGCGGCATCGCTCGCGTGCAGCCCGCGCACCGGACCTACCGAATCGTCGGCAAGTTCATCTCATCCACGCGGAGCTGTTCGATGAAGTCGCCGCGCTCGGCATTGATGTGCGCCCGGGGCAGATGGGCGAGAACATCACCACCCGCGGTCTGGCGCTCATGGACCTCTCGCCCGGCACGCGCCTCCACCTCGGCAGCATCGCGGTGGTCGAAATCACCGGCTGCCGGAACCCCTGCAACCAGCTCGACGCCATCGACCCGCGCCTCCTGCCGGAGGTCGCACGCAAGGCGGCTGATGGGACGATCGCCCGCAGGGCAGGCATCATGGGCATCGTCGTGCAGGGCGGACCCGTGCGCCCCGGCGATCCTATCCACGTCGAAGTCCCAGCCGAAGCGGCTGGCCGTCTCGATCCGGTGTAGCCCGCCTCCGCTGCTGGCTACTCGAACTCCCAGGCGCCGCCGTCCTGGAACGCGCGCAGGATGCGACGGGCCACGACCATGCGGTGCACCTCGTCGGGCCCATCATAGATGCGCGCCGGACGCGCGTTGCGGTACATGCTCTCCAGCGGAGTATCACCAGACACGCCGCGCGCGCCATGCACCTGGATCGCCCGGTCGATGACATCGTGCAACACCTTCGCGCCGAAGAACTTGATTAACGAGATCTCCACGCGCGCCTCGTCGCCAGCATCGATCTTGTGCGCAGCGTGCATCGTCAGCAGGCGGCACGCCTGGATCTCGGCTGCCGAGTCGGCGATCCAGTTCTGTACCGTCTGCTTCTCGGCCAGCGTGCTGCCGAACGCCCGGCGCTGGAGCGCGTAACCGCACATCAGCTCGAACGCCCGTTGCATCTGTCCGAGCCACCGCATGCAGTGGTGAATGCGCCCTGGGCCCAGCCGCTTCTGCGCGATGCGGAAGCCATTGCCCGGTTCGCCAAGCGTGTTCGTGACCGGCACCCGCACGTTGTCATAGATGATCTCGCAGTGCGCGCCCTCCGTCTCGCCCATCACAGGCACCGGTCGCACGATGTTGAAGCCGGGCGTGTCCGTCGGCACGATGATCTGGCTCATCCGGCGGTGCTGCTCCGCCTCGGGGTCCGTTACGCACATCACGATCGCGAACGAAGCCCCGATTGCGCCACTCGTGAACCATTTGTGCCCGTTGATGACCCACTCATCGCCGTCACGCACGGCGCGGGTCGGCAGGCCTGTCGGGTCGGCCCCCGAAACCTCCGGCTCCGTCATCGAAAAGCACGAACGGATCTCACCCGCGACGAGTGGCTTCAGCCATCGCTCCTTCTGTTCCCGTGTGCCGAACTGGTGCAGGATCTCGGCGTTCCCCGTATCAGGCGCCGCGCAGCCGAACGCGCGCGGGGCGAACGGACTGCGGCCCAGGATCTCGTTCACGTACGCGTACGGCAGAAACCCGGTCCCCGTGCCGCCAGCCTCGGGCCCAATGAACAGTGCCCACATGCCGATCGCCTTGACCTGCGCTTGCAGGTCCTTCATCAACGCGTCCGCTTCCGCATCATGCTTCGCGAGCACCGGCTCGTTGGGGATGATGTGTTGGTCGAGGAACGCCTTCGCCCTCCGGCGCTGTTCCTTGATCTCCGGCGTCAGGCTGAAATCGGGCATCATCAGCTCCTCTCGTTGGCGACGCCAATCTAGGCGGCGCAGGTCCGAACGGCAACACGCGGATCCTCGCTGAGCCCGTTACTTCCGCAGCGTACGGAGCGCCGTCTCCAGATCCTGCGGCAGTGCTGCCTCGAGCATCATCCGTTCACCCGTGCGCGGATGCGTGAAGACCAGCCGCCAGGCATGCAGGAACTGGCGTTCGATGAGCTTGGAACGGCGGCCGTAGACGGCGTCTCCCACGATCGGGTGCCGGATCGCGGACAGGTGGACGCGGATCTGATGCGTCCGGCCCGTCCTCGGCATCGCCTCGATGAGCGCGTAGGCGCCGTCGAACCGCTCCACCACGCGGTACGTCGTCACAGCCTCGCGCCCGCCGGTCACGATGCCCATGCGTTGACGGTGCCGTGGATCGCGCGCGATCGGCGCGTCGATCACGCCCGCCTCCGGGGACGGCGTACCTTCGACGAGCGCCAGATACGTCTTCTCGATGGTGCGCCGCTTCCACTGCTCGGCCAGCGCGCGGTGCGCCGCATCGTGCTTCGCGATCACGATGATCCCGGACGTATCCTTGTCCAGACGGTGAACGATCCCTGGGCGCAGCACGCCGCCAACGCCGCTCAGGTCCTGGCAATGCGCCAGCACGGCGTTCACCAGCGTCGAGCGCGCGTGCCCGGGCGCAGGATGCACCGCCATCCCGGCTGGCTTGTTCAGCACGATGATGTCGCCGTCCTCGTAGATGACGTCGAGCGGCGCCGTCTCGGGCGTCACGGCCGATCGCTCAGGCGGTGGCAGCGTCACCACGACGCGCTGCCCCTCATCAAGCCTCAGCGAGGCCTTCAGCGGTGATGTGCCGGCTCGCACGTGCCCATCAGCGATCAGCCGCTGCGCCCGAGCGCGGGAGATTGCGGGCAGCTTGCGCGCGATGAACTGGTCGAGTCGCTCGCCCGCGCGGTCGGCGACGAGCTCAGTCGTGTCGGAAGTCGGCACGTGCAGGATCCGGCGATCCGGCCTTCTTGTCCGTCTCGAGCTCTTGCATCGCGAAGAAGAACAGCACCGTGATGATGGAGACCGTGATGGCCGAGTCGGCAACGTTGAAGGTCGGAAATGACCCGACGTCGATGAAGTCGGTCACTTCGCCGAACCGCGCCCGGTCCAGCAGGTTGCCGGCGGCACCGCCGAGCTGCATCCCCAGTGCGATCCGCACCAGCCCGTGATCCATGGGCGGGTAGACGTAGTACAGCAGAATCGCCGCCAGCCCGAGCAGGCTCGTCACGATGAGGAACGTCGTCTGCCCCTGCAGGATGCCGAACGCCGCACCACTGTTCGTCACGTGAATGATGCGCACCGTGATGTCGCCAACGGCCAGCAGCACGCCGTCCTCAGGCCAGACCTCGCCGTACTCCAGGCTCCGGCGCACCAGAATCTTCGTGAACTGATCGAGGAGCACCACGCCGAGGGCGATGCCGAAAAAGATGAGATCGTTGCGCCAGCGAGGCTTTGTTGGAGGTGGCGCCGCGTGGGGGAAGCGGGGATCGGTCGCCGGTTCAATCGCCACGAATCAAAGATATCAGACGCAGTAGTGATTCCAGCGCCGACAGCGTTACACTGGCTCTTGTCCCGCGCGCTGGTTAAGCGAGGTTCGAAGGGAGACGGGCATGGTGCAGCAGACCGAGAGTGTCGTCACGCCTGAGCGCTTCGCGCAGGGCATGAGCTACCCCGAATACGAGACCGGAAGCGAACGCTTCGGGCAGCGGATGCACGACAACTACATCGGCACGCAGGTGTCCGATGCAGACGCCGCAGCCCTGCGTGAACTGGTGGCACGGCCCAACGGCCCCGCGAAGATGCTCGTGCTCACCGAGGATTGGTGCCCCGATTGCTATCGTGGCGTCCCTGTCCTCGCCCGCATCGCAGAGGCCGCTGGCATGGAGATCAAGATCTTCCCCCGCGATGAGAACAAGGACATCATGTCGGAGTTTCTCTACAACGGAGAGTTCGAGTCCATCCCTGTCGCCGTCTTCTACACCAGCGACCACCGCTACATCGCGCACTGGATCGAACGTCCGGCGCTCGCAAATCAGCAGATGCGCGAGATGGCGCCGATGTATGCCCGCATGCGCAAACCCGACAAGACGCCCGAGGAGGCTGAAGCGGCCAAGCGAGAATACATCGACTTCCAGAACGGCCCGATCTGGGCCGGCTGGCGGACCGAGACGATCAAGGAGATTATCCACCTGCTCGACGAGAAGTCCGCGTAGCCGCGATGACGGATTCCTTGGCGCCGGTCGTGTTGGTGCATGGCGCCTGGCATGGGCCCTGGTGCTGGGATCGCGTCACCCCGCTTCTCGACGCTAGGGACATTCAGTGGCAGGCACTCGATCTACCCTCGATGTGCGACGGTGTCGGCCACGTCACGGACCTCCACTGCGATGCCGCCATCCTTCGCGACGCGCTTGACGCCCTCGACCGCCCGGCCGTCGTCGTCGGTCACTCGTACGGCGGCATGGTCATCACGGAAGGCGCCTCCGATCACCCGAACGCGCGCCACCTTGTCTACCTCACGGCGTTCATGCCTGACGTCGGCGAAAGTCTGAACGCATGGATCGCGCGCTTCCCGCCAGACCCGGAGCTGCTCGCGGGCCTCGTGCTCGACGCTGAGCGCCGCTCGACGATCGCGCGCGCCGTGGTCGGGCCGGGCTTCTACAACGACTGCGATGAGGGTACGGTCGCATGGGCCGCGGACCGGCTGCGGCCCATGCTCAGTGAGAGCAATGAGCCCGTACGCGCTGCCGCCTGGCGCGGCATCCCATCCACATACGCGGTCTGCACGCAGGACCGTATCCTCGTGCCTGACCTGCAACGCGAGATGGCGCAACGAGCCAGTCGTGTTGTCGAATGGGACACCAGCCACTCACCGTTCGCCTCGCGCCCCGAGCTCGTCGCCGATCTCATCGCTGAGGTGGCGCGCAACTGAAACCACCTGATCACCGTCACGTGCGCTACCCCGCGGCGCGAATGCGTACCATGTAGGCGAGGGATCTCGCATGACCAGCTCATTCCGGCTCGGGCGCATCCTCGGCATTGACGTCGGCGTGCACTGGAGCTGGCTGTTCATCTTCGTCCTGGTTACCTGGTCGTTCGCTGATGGCGTGCTCGACCACTTCTATCCCGGCTGGAGCCAGCTCCAGCTCTGGATCGGCGGCGCGCTCGTCGCATCGGTCTTCTTCCTCTCGGTACTGCTCCATGAGATGTCGCACGCGCTGATGAGTAACCGTCTGGGGCTCCCCGTCCGCAGCATTACCCTCTTCATCTTCGGCGGCGTCGCCAACCTGTCACGCGAGCCCGATAACGCGCGCGATGAGTTCCGCATCGCCGTCGTCGGCCCCGCGACCAGCCTCGCGCTCGGGGCGCTGTTCGCGCTCGGCTGGGCTGCCGCATATCCATTCAACGACGGCATCGCCGGCATCTGCGCCCAGCTCGCCGTCATCAACGTCTTCCTCGCCGTCTTCAACATGCTTCCCGGCTTCCCGCTTGATGGCGGTCGTGTCTTCCGCGCCATCGTCTGGGGCCGTAATCGCGACCGCCTGCGCGCCACGCGCTGGGCATCGCGCGGCGGCGAATGGATCGCCTACGGAATGATGCTCGTCGGTGTGGTCGAGATCCTTCTTACAGGCAACCTCAACGGGCTCTGGTTTGTCTTCATCGGTCTGTTTCTGCGTAGCGCCGCTGTCAGCAGCTACGAGCAGCTGGTCATCGAAACCACGCTCAGCGGCATCGTCGTCAGCGATGTCATGCGCACCGACTTCCAGACCGTCCCGCCCGATGTCTCGCTCGATGAGCTCGTGCGTGAAGGCGTGATGCGCCGCAACACGCGCTGTTTCGCCGTCATCGCCGCCGGTGAGTTCGCCGGGCTCGTTACGCTGACCGACGTCCGCAAGGTGCCGCAGGATCAGTGGCTCACCACCAGCGTCTACCGTGCCATGACGCCCGTCGGTCGTCTCCACACCGTGCAGCCTGGCGATAGCCTCATGCATGTGCTCCAGGTGATGGCTGAGCACGACGTGAACCAGCTCCCTGTCGTCCGCGGCCGCGAGATCGTCGGCATGCTCGACCGCGGCGACGTGATGCGCTTCATTCAGGTGCGCCGTGAGGTCGGCGCAGCGCTGGAACGCGCACCGCACACGCCCGCGCCACAACCTGAGCCGCACACGCGGACCGACGCCTGAAGCGCGACTGTCGTGCCATGCGCACGGAACGGCGCCGGTCGCCCGGGGCATCTACCCCCAGGGCGTGCGGATCTCCTCCCGGCGGAACGCCTCCAGCAGTCGCGTGCGAAGCTCGCCGGCTACCTCCAGCTGGCTGCCCGGCCGCACCGTCCCGTTCACCTGCATCGCCACGCCGTTCGCGTCGATGTTGTCTACGCGCAGGAACGCCGGCGCGCTCACGATCTTGTCCTTCCATTGCGGATCAGCGGCCAGCTCGCGCCCTACCCGGTCGATGACATCGCGCACCTTCGCAAGATCACTGGTTACGCTCACCGGCACCGCGATGCGCACGCGCGAGAAGTCGCGCGAGGCGTTCGCCGTCACGGTCACGTTGCCATGCGGCACCGAGTACAGCACTCCATCCACATCGCGGAGCACCGTCCTGCGGATGCTCATGTCCTCGACCGTCCCTGTGATCCCCGCGATCGTGACCACATCGCCGCGCGCGTAATGGTTCTCCGAGAGGATGAACAGACCGTTCAGCCAGTCCCTGACCAGCGCCTGCGCCCCAAGCCCGAGCGCGATGCTGACGATGCCCACGCTTGCCAGCAGAGGCGTGATGTCGACGCCCAGTTCCGGCAGAATCGTGATCACCGCGATCGTCACGAGCACGCCCTGCGTTGTGCGCACGATCACGCTCGCCAGCGTGTCTGCGCGCCGATCGACCTCGATCGCCGGGCGCCCGTCCATCTGCTGGGCGATCGCCGGGCGCACGACCCGCGGCACGATCCGCGCGATCATGCGCGCGAGGATCGCCGTCACGAGGACGATCACGGCGATGACGACGCCGTGCTCGGCGAACCAGTCGCCGACGTCCGACCACGTCAGCCCGAACAGCATCGGCGCAAGTGTAGGTCAACGCGCGCAAGCGGTCGAAACGGCGCTGCGCGTTGACATCCACGCCCGGCATCCCGCCGGCGCCGCGGCGGACCTTGCGCTCGGCTCTGCTGTGTTACACTTGACGAAAGCCGTACCGGTCGCCTCGGCCGCGTGCAGGGACGATCAGGGCGGCTCATTCTGTCACAGGGAGGACGCACCGAAGTTGACCGAGTTTACGAGCGGCGGAACGACCCAGGAGGTCGACGACTCCGCCTTCACCATGCAGGACTGGCTCGACTCCGCGACCGACATGCGGACATTGCGCCGCGGAGAGGTCGTCGAGGGGACAGTCATGGCGATCCAGCGCGACGGAGCGCTCATCGATCTGGGTGCGAAGTCCGAGGGCCTGGTTCCCACCAACGAGATGCACTCCCTCGGCGCGAACCCCCTGGCGAAGATCACCGTCGGCGACAAGGTCCTTGTCTACATCATGCAACCCGAGGCCGATCAGGGACACGTCATGGTCTCGATCGACAAGGCGCGGGGGGAGCGCGGCTGGCGCATCCTCCAGCAGCGCTTCGAAGACGCAGAGGCCTTCGAGGCCGAGGTCACCGGCTTCAACAAGGGCGGCCTCCTCGTAAACGTCGAAGGCGTACATGCCTTCGTGCCGCTTTCGCAGGTGGTCGGCGTCCGACCTGAGCAGGAAGGCGAAGGCGGCCTCGCGTCCGCCGTCGGCAAGCAGTTGCGTCTCAAGGTCATCGAGATCAACCGCCGTCGCAATCGCGTCATCCTCTCTGAGCGCGCTGCGCTGCAGGAGTGGCGCTCGCAGCAAAAGGACCGCCTGCTCTCCGAGTTGAAGGAGGGCGAGATCCGCAAGGGCCGCGTCTCCAGCGTCCGCAGCTTCGGCGTCTTCATTGACCTCGGCGGCGCGGATGGGCTCGCGCACCTCAGCGAGGTCTCGTGGGATCGCAACAAGTCGCCCGAAGAGATGTACCGCATCGGCGATGAGGTGGACGTCTTCGTCATGAAGGTCGATCCGGACACCAAGAAGATCGCGCTGAGCCTTCGCCGCGCGCAGCCCGAGGCCTGGGACGAGATCGTGGACAAGTACCAGGTCGGCCGCGTCGTGCCCGGGATGGTCACGAAGCTCGTGACGTTCGGAGCGTTCGCCCGCATCGAGGGACCCGTCGAGGGCCTCATCCATGTGTCGGAACTCGTCGATCGCCGCATCGCCCACCCGAAGGAAGTCGTGCGAGAGGGCGATCTTCTACCACTCAAGATCGTCCGCATCGAACGCGATCGCCATCGCCTCGGCCTCAGCCTGCGCGAGGCGCGCGACGAGGGGGAGCGCATGGGCTTCCGCTTCAGTGACGCGGGCGAAGTTCTCGAGGTACCCGAGGATCTCCGTCACGAGTTCGAAGAGCGCGAGGGTGTCATCGTCGGCGGTCGCGGCGGCCGCATGCCGGTGATGACCGGCGACGCCGCCGCTAACGGCTCCGCGGCCGAGGACACCATTTCAACTTCTGCAGAAGCAGAAGCGCCCACGGGCGAATCGCCCGCCGAGCTCGATGCCGCCGCAGCGGATGTCCCGCCAGGAAGCGATGTCAGCCCCGCCGAGGCGGACATCGCTTCGGAGAGCACAGCGGACGCGGCACCCGTGTCAACACACGATCAACCCGCTGCCGAACAGCCAACCGAATAGCACACACGGCAACGAAGGCAGGACACCGAAGGGCCGCGAACGAGTGGCCCTTCTTCGTTCACCTTTCAGTTGACGGATCGTTAGACCTTATAGGGAGTGCGAGAGTCCTGAAGGCCACGTACCGTGCCGACGCTTGATGCACCCGTCAGTTACGGTCGATGCTTTGATAGACGATGACTCTAGACTACGCCGCCTCAAGTGTGCTAGAATCGTTAGGGAAAGTTAGCAATTAACGCTGGGAGTGAGGACGACCGATGGCGGATAGATTCGACAAGTTCACAGAGCGCGCGCGCCGGGTCCTCACGCTTGCCCAGGAGGAAGCACAGCGCTTCAACCACAATTACATCGGCACGGAGCACCTGCTCCTCGGCCTCGTCCGCGAGGGTGACGGCGTCGCCGCCAAGGTCCTCGCCAACCTCGGCGTCGAGCTCAACAAGGTCCGCTCGGCCGTGGAGTTCATCATCGGCCGCGGCGACCGCGCCGTCCTCGGTGAGATCGGCCTGACGCCGCGTGCCAAGAAGGTCATCGAGCTCGCCGTCGATGAAGCACGCCGCCTCAACCACCACTACATTGGCACCGAGCACCTGCTCCTCGGCCTCGTCCGCGAAGGCGAAGGCATCGCCGCCGGCGTGCTCGAAAGCCTCGGCGTGAACCTCGAACGCGTGCGCGCCGAGACAACGCGGATCCTCTCGCAGAGCATGCCCCAGGGCGCGGGCGCGGGCGCCGGCGCGCGATCATCTACGCGGACGCCCACGGTCGATCAACTCGGCATGGATCTCACCGCGGCTGCGCGCGCCGGCAAGCTTGATCCCGTCATCGGCCGCTCGAAGGAGATCGAGCGCGTCGTCCAGATCCTCTCGCGGCGCACAAAGAACAACCCCGTCCTGATCGGCGAGCCGGGCGTCGGCAAGACCGCGATCGCCGAGGGGCTCGCCCATCGCATCGTCTCGGGCGACGTGCCGGAGACACTCCAGGGCAAGCGCCTCCTCACGCTCGACATCGGCTCGCTCGTCGCTGGCACCAAGTACCGCGGCGAGTTCGAAGAGCGCCTCAAGAAGGTGATCGAGGAGATCAAGAGCAGCGGCAACTGCGTGCTGTTCATCGATGAGTTGCACATGCTCGTCGGGGCCGGCGCCGCAGAAGGCGCCGTCGACGCGGCGAACATCCTGAAGCCGTCCCTCGCCCGCGGGGAACTCCAGTGCATCGGCGCCACCACGCTCGATGAGTACCGCAAGCACATCGAGCGAGATGCGGCGCTCGAGCGGCGCTTCCAGCCCATCCTCGTGGAAGAGCCGACGGTTGAAGAGACCATCGAGATCTTGCGCGGCGTCAAGGAGCGCTACGAGGACCACCACAAGCTCACAATCTCCGACGAGGCGCTCAAGACCTCGGCGGAGCTCGCCGCACGCTACGTGTCCGACCGCTTCCTCCCCGACAAGGCGATCGACCTCGTCGACGAAGCGTCGAGCCGCGTGCGCATCCGGCGTTCCGCTCTGCCGCCGTCTCTCAAGGAGGCGACCCGCGGCCTCGAGTCGCTCCGCAAGGAGAAGGACGCCGCGATCTCTTCGCAGCAATACGAGTACGCCGCCGAGCTCCGCGATCGCGAGGTCAAGCTGCAGGAGAAGATCGAACAGCTCCAGCAAGGCATGGAAGTCGAGCGCGGCGCCGACAAGCCGGTCGTCACCGAGGATGACATCGCTGAGGTCGTGAGCATGTGGACGGGCATCCCCGTCGCCCGCATCGCGTCCGAGGAATCGCAGCGCCTGCTCCAGATGGAGGAGGTACTGCACAGCCGCGTCATCGGTCAGGACGAGGCGATCACCGCGATCGCGCGCTCCGTGCGCCGCTCGCGCGCCGGCCTCAAGGACCCGAAGCGCCCGATCGGCGTCTTCATGTTCCTCGGCCCCACCGGCGTCGGCAAGACGTACCTTCCGCGCGTGCTCGCGGAGTTCATGTTCGGCAGCGACGACGCGATGATCAAGCTCGACATGAGCGAGTTCATGGAGAAGCACAACGTCTCGCGGCTCGTCGGCGCGCCGCCCGGCTACATCGGCTACGACGATGGCGGCCAGCTCACCGATGCCGTCCGCCGCAAGTCCTACTGCCTGATCCTGTTCGACGAGATCGAGAAGGCGCACCCGGACGTCTTCAACATGCTGCTCCAGATCTTCGACGACGGTCACCTGACCGACGCGAAGGGCCGCAAGGTGGACTTCCGCAACACCATCATCATCATGACGTCGAACGTCGGCTCGGACCTCATCCGCAACAACGCGCCGCTCGGCTTCGGAACCGCGAAGGACGAGGTCAAGACGGCAGAGCAGCAGTATACGAAGATGAAGGACAAGGTGACCGAAGAGCTTAAGCGCGTCTTCCGCCCGGAGTTTCTCAACCGTATCGACGCCCAGGTCGTGTTCCACCCGCTCGCCAAGGACCACATCCGCCAGATCGTGGATCTGCAGGTGCGCGAGCTCGAGAAGCAGCTCCTGCTGAAAGGCGTCTCGCTCGAACTCACCGACACGGCCAAGGATTGGCTCGGGGAGAAGGGCTACGACCTCGTCTTTGGCGCCCGCCCGCTGCGTCGCGTCATCCAGAATGAGCTGGAAGATCGGCTCTCCGAGGCGCTGCTCCAGGAGCGCTTCGGCCCCGGCGACACCGTCCTCATCGACGTCGCCGAGGACGGCGAACTGGTCCTCACGACCCGCACCCCAGCCATCGAGGAAGTCGCCCCCGCCTGAGACATCGCTCGTTGGAACGCAATGCAGCCCAGCACCAGGGCCTAATTGCGTTAACGAGGGTCGATATTCGCGCGTTCTACTAGACGGCCCCTGGGATCGGGGGGCGGCACGATTCGGGTGCACCAGCTTGAAGGCGACCCTCTTGATGGGGAACCGGAACACGGTCCCCGTGGGATTCGACGGTGCGTTCGAGATCCGCGCCGTGCCCGATGGCAGATATCTCGTCGTGTGGCTGTCTTCGTACACCGACGCTGCTGAGGCTGAGTTCTCTCCTCCGGTGCGTGAGGTGGTTATCGGTACGATCGCAACAGTCCGGGGTCCCGCGCACGAGGTCACGATCTCGAACGGCAGTAGGATCACCGACATCGAGTTTCGTGTAGTCCTTGACCCTGTGCCGCTCGTCGCGCCTGACACCGGCGCGGGAGAGACGCCGTCGCCCACAGCTCCGCTGGCCGCGGCCGGCGCCGCATTGATGATCGCCATCCTCGGCGCCGGAGTCCTGACACTCCGTGCCCGCCGGGCACGCTGAGGCATTGCTTGGGGGGCTTTGTCGGGCGGAGGAGGAGACAGCCCGATCACGCCGCCGCGTGCCACGCGCCAATCGTATCGCCGGTAGTTCACATCTTTCCGAAAGCGTGATACAGTAGGCGCCACGCGACAGAGGTTCGCTGCCGGGGGCAATCACATGCGACGCTGGCACTGGATAGGCGCGGCGATCATCGCGATTGCGGCCGCCCTGCCCCTCGCACTGCTCGCCACCAACGCTGCCGGGCCGCCCGACGGCAAGGGACGCCCCGCCGGACCGCCCGCCAGCATCCGCCTTGGCCCGGACCCGCTCACCATCGCCTGCGATGGCATCGCCGCATCACGCCTCACTGTTGAATTGCTCGACGCCCGCGGTCGCCCCGTCGCCAACGGCACCACGGTCTTCTTCGACGTGCAGTACGGCTTTGCATCGCCGGTCCAGGCGCAGACCACACGCGGCGAAGCCTCGACCGACGTCCGCCTCTACCCGGCCGCGCAGCAGTTCCCGGACGATGCGGAGGTCGTCGTCCACGCCGGCGATCTCCGCGCCTCCATCCTCATCCGCTGCGCGAACGGCGGAGGCGCGCCCTGCAACCCGTTCTCGCCGCCACAGCACCCCATGTCTCCACCCTGCCCGCCGCCGCCGGACCCGTGCGCGCCGTCGCCGCCGGCGCATCCACTGTCACCGCCCTGTCCGTCCGAGCCGAGCCTGCCGCCGATCAGCTGCACGCCCGCCGAGAGCGCGGACGAGCCGCTCTACCATCTCACCCTGCGGGCGGAGGAGGACGCCGGGATCGTCACCGTCTACGCCGGCATCGAGGACCTGGGTGGCGGCCCATATCAGGCGCTTGCGGTGCAAGTGTGCGCATCCCCCCTGCTCCAGTTCCTCGGCGGGCAGCCGACGACCACCGCGCCTGCAGGTTGCAGCCCGATCTCGCGCGATTACTGGGCGATATCCATGTCGTGCGAAGGAGACGCTGCCGGGTTGAGCAGCTTCGGAGATCTCTGGGTGTTCAAATACGCGTGCGAAAGCCAGGGGCCAACGCACGTCGCGATCGGCGCCGGTGCGTCCGTTCGGCAGGGCGATGCCCCCGCCCCCATTCAGGTGAGCCCATCACTCATCGAATGCAGCCAGCCCGCCGGCGCGCTGCCGTGTCCCGCAATGAGCGAGAGCGACCCCGATCCCTCGTACGAGTTGTTCGTCGAGGCGTCCGAGTCCGGGGGTGTGGTTACGGCGTCAGTCGGCGTGATCGCCGTAGACGAGGAGCCATACCAGGCGGTCCAGTGGCATGTTTGCGCGGCTGAGTTGGGCCTGCTTCAGATCACACCAGTCGATCAAGCTCCACCCGAGTGCAGCTTCAGCGCGTGGGATGGGAAACGCGTCTTGCTGGGGTGCCTGGATCTCACGGGCCCGAATCTTGACTACAGCGGTCCCGTGTTTGAACTCCTTTTCTCATGTCAGGGCGATGATGCGATCCAGCTGTTGCTGGAAACGTTCAACTATGATTCGTTCGTCGCCGATGACCCATCGTTCCCCCACCCGCCCATCGCTGTGCGCGGCTCTCAGCTTGCATGCAGCCAGGCCGGCCCGCCCACGCCGACACCAACCTCCACGCCGACCCCCGATCCGTGCGCCCCGTTCCTGTCGCCGCCGTGCCTGACGCCGGCGCTCGATCCAGCGGTTGGCAGCGACGCTACGCCAACACCCACACCACGGCCAGAGAGATCCGCGCGCCCCGGAAGACCCTAGGCGCGCGCCGGGGTAAACCGCACCAGTGTCGTGTCTTCCGACACGTCGTCGTAGTACGCGACGACCGGCATCCCCACCCGCAACTCCTCGTTCGGCACACCCACGACATTCGTGACGATGCGGGGCCCCTCCTCGAGCTCCACGAGGGCGTAGTTGTACGGAATCTCCTCCTCGAACCCCGGGAACTTCTGGTGCATGAGCCCGAAGCTGTACAAGGTTCCCCGCCCGCTCGCCCTCGCCCATTCGGTCTCCGTCGACCAGCACTCGTGGCACCGCGGCCGCGACGGCAACCGCCAGGTGCCGCACTTCCGGCAGCGCATCAGCATCAGCTCGTGCCGCCGCGCGCCCTCGTAGAACTCGCGGGACTCCTCGTCTGCCTGTGGGATGGGGCGCGGGCTCACGTGCTCACCGTCCCGGTGGATGGCTGCCCGCCATCATCAGCGTCATGGGCGGGTGATTCACACGCCCGCCAGCGCCGGCAGCTTGTCGAGCAGTTTCTTCGTTGAGACTACGTGGTTCGCGAGTCGCAGCTCCTTCGGGTCAAGCCCCAGCGCCAGCCCGATCAACTGCGGCAGGTGCAGAATCGGCAGCTCGATGTCGTGCTTGGTCACCTGCTTCGCCGCCGGCTGCTGCGCGTCCAGATTCAGGTGGCACAGCGGGCACGGCGAGACGAGGGCGTCCGCTCCGTGGTCCTGCGCCTCGTGGATGTGGTTGCCCGCCTGCCGCAGCGAGTTCTCGCGGTTGATCGTCAGGATCGGGAACCCGCAGCACTTCTTCTTGCCCTCGTAGTCCACGACCGTCGCGCCCACCGCCTCGATCACCCATTCCAGGTAGCGGTCGCGATCCTGGTGCTCGTCGAACCCCAGGATCTGGCTCGGGCGCAGGATGTAACACCCGTAAAACGGACCCACGTGCAGCCCGGTGAGCGGCCTCTTGACCATCGACTTCAGCGCGTCCAGGCCCAGGTCCTCCACCAATACCCAGAGGAAGTTCTTGATCTCGAGCCCCGGCGTGTACGTGAGCCCCTCATCCGCGAGGATCGCGTTGACCTTCGCCAGGTACTCCTCGTCCTTCGCGAGCTTCGCCTGCACCATGCTCTCGATCCCCTGGCAGGTCGAGCAGATGTTCATCAGCGGCAGCCCCAACTGCTGCGCCAGCGCAAACGTCCGCGCGTTCAACGCGTCGGCCATCTCCGGGTTCTGCTCCTGGATCACGCCTGCGCCCGTGCATGTCGCCTGCTCGAGCTCCACCAGCTCGATGCCCATCGCCTGCGCCACCCGGTTCATCGAGACGTACAGCTCGGGCGCCGCCCCCTTCGAGACGCAGCCCGGCCAGAACGCGTACTTGAGTGCCATTAGTGCCGTACCTCCGCCTTCGGCGGCTTGAGCGAGGCGGACTTGCGAATGACATTCCGCACCCGGTCCATGCCGTGCATCTTGTGGGAGCCGGGGAATCCCGGCGGGATGGCCTGCGCCAGCGGAAGCTTGCCGACTCGCGCCATCTTGAGCGCGCCCGGCATCTCCTGCAACAACCGCGGCACGTTGAACATCCCTACGGAACCGGGCACCATCCACACTTCGTTCAGGCGCCCGCCGTCCTCGATCGACTTCGTGAAGATGTTCGTGTGGCGCGCGCCGGCGTTGTTCGTGATGCCGTGCTCGATCGCCATCTCCCGCAGTTGCAGGATGCGGTTCATCGGCGCTACACCCTTGGGGCAGACCTCAACGCACATGTTGCAGCGCGTGCAGTCCCAGATCCCGCCGTACTCGCTCAGCCGCTTCAGCCGCGTCTCGGTCATGCCGTCGCGCGGGTCAGCAGTCGCCCGGTACGCCTTTGCCAGCGCCGCCGGGGCGATGAAATTCTTGTCCACCTCGAGCACGGTGCAGTCGCTTACGCAGACACCGCACATGATGCAGTTCATCGTGTGCGTCAGGTCGAGCATCGCCGCGTTCGGCACCCGGTACTCCTCGCCCTCTGGCGGCGGCTGAGCCGGCTCAACGTACGGATCCACCTCGCGGATCTTCGACCAGAACAGCTCCTGGTCCACGACCAGGTCCTTGATCACCGGCATGTTCCCCATCGGCTCGACGACGATCTCATGGCTCTCATCGCCGCGCGTGATCGCGACCACCTTCGCGCGGCACGCCAGGCGCGCGCGGCCGTCCACCCGCATCCCGCATGAGCCGCAGATCGCGCTCCGGCACGAACAACGGAGCGCCAACGTCCCGTCTTCGTACTCGCGCACCTGGATCAACGCGTCCAGCAGCGTCACGTTCGGCGCCGCATCGATCGTGTACTGCGACCAGGCGTCAGCGGAGCCAGCGCCCTCCGCGGTCGTGCGCCTGACCTTCAGCTTGACCTGCACGCTAATACTTCCTTTCCTGCGGTTGGAACTGCGTGATGGTCACAGGCAGGTAGCTCATCTCCTCCGTCCCGTCGGGCCTCCGCGTCAACACGATGTGCTTGAGCCAGTTCTCATCGTCGCGGTTCGGGTAGTCCAACCTTGTGTGAGCGCCGCGGCTCTCCTTCCGTTCGAGCGCGCTCTTCGTCGTCATCTCGGCGCAATCCAGCATGAACCCCAGCTCGATGTGGAACAGCAGGTCGGTGTTGAACACCTTCCCCTTGTCCTGCACGCCTACCTTCTCGTAGCGCGCACGCAGCTCCTTCAGGATGCCCAGCTGCCTCTCGATCTTGTCCGGCGTGCGCCAGATCCCGACGTTCTCGTTCATGCTCGTACCCATATCGAGCCGGATCTTCGCTACGCGGTCGCCGTTCAACGGACGATCCAGGATGTCCTGGATCATCCTGCGATCAGGCTCCACTACGCTCTCCGGAATGTCCCGGAACGTCTGCGACCTGATCCACTGGCTCGCGTGCTCCGCCGCCCGTCGACCGAACACCAGCGTGTCGAGCAACGAGTTGGCGCCGACGCGGTTCGCACCATGCACGCTCACGCACGCCGCCTCGCCCGCCGAATACAGGCCCGGCAGCGGCGCGGCGCCGTCGATGTCCGTCTTCACGCCGCCCATGATGTAGTGCACGCCGGGCCGGATCGGCAGGATCTCCTTGCTCACGTCGATGTTCACGAGGTCGCGCGCAATCTCGTAGATCTCCTCGAGCCGTTCCTTGATCAGCTTCTCGCCCAGATGGCGCATGTCGAGGTACACACAGTCGTCGACACCACGGCCTTCGTCAATCTCCGTCTGCTCCGCCCGCGAGACCACATCGCGCGACGCGAGCTCCATCAGGTTCGGCGCGTACTTCTCCATGAAGCGCTCGCCGTCCTTGTTCAGCAGGTAAGCGCCTTCACCGCGCGCACCCTCGGTGATCAGCACACCCGACCCCTTCAACGTCGTCGGGTGGTACTGCACCATCTCCATGTCCATGACCGGCGCGCCGATCCGGTACGCCTGCGCGATGCCGTCGCCCGTGCAGATCAGCGCGTTCGTCGAGGGCTCGTAGACGCGCCCCATCCCGCCAGTGCAGACAATCGTCGCCTTTGCGGTAATCGCGTGGAGCTCGCCCGTGCGGATGTTCAGCGCGATCGCGCCGCGGCACACGCCGTCATCCACGATCAGGCTCGTGACGAACCACTCTTCATAGAGCCGCAGCGCCTGCCAGCGTGCCGGCTTCATCAACTGCTCCCAGAGCACATGCAGGATCGCCTGCCCTGTGATCGCGCCGACGAAGAAGGTGCGCGCCTTCCCCATGCCACCGAAGCGACGCACCGCCATGCGGCCGTCTTCCTTTCGGCTGAAGACCACACCCCAGTGCTCGCACTGCAGCACCTCGCCCCCGCCTTCCTTGGCGAGGATCTCGATCGCATCCTGGTCGCCCAGGTAGTCCGAGGCCTTCGTCGTCTCGAACGCGTGCTCCTCCCACGGACCTCCGTCCTCACCGAGCCCCGGGCCGTTGATGCCGCCCTGCGCCGCGTTGGAGTGCGCGCGCACCGGGTGCGTCTTCGAGATCATCGCCACGTCGCAGCCAGCCGCCTGGGCCGCGATCGCCGCCCGCATGCCGGCGAGCCCCGAGCCGATGACGAGAATGTCGTGTTCGTAGACGGCCATCCCGGAATCAGGCCTTTCCAGCGGCCACGCCCGAAGGCGCGCTAGTGACGGTGAAGTGTGGGAGCGACCCCGCACGAGAGCGGGTCAAGGGGGCGCGGGAATCCTGCCCGCGGGTCGGCTGCGGTGGATGCGTACCGATCATCCCCTCTCCAAAGTGGGCATGTGAAGGCTATCACCAGCCCCCCGTACGAACAAGAAATCCGCTCGTGCCGTCAGGGCTCATCGCACGTCTTCGTTGCCGCGGCGCCGTCTTGAGACGAAAGATCGGACCGAAGCCAGCCTCAAGCTGCAGCGGCCATGGTCGCCGCGCGTGCAGTAATCGCTGGCGTACCTCACGGGGAGGAAGGGTCTGGACCGGGGACCGTCAGCAGGTCGCCGTCTCGACCACCTGCTCGCAGGTCACCACTTCCTTGATATCGACCGTCCCGACCTGCGTGAACGGGGCCATGTACTGATCCACCGGCTCCTGCGTATCAGCTTCCAGCACCATCATCATCCGGTGCTCTCCCGGGTGCACCACGTCGGCGTGGATCTTGATGCCGAACTGATCCGCCGTTCCCTGGGTCACGTGCTGGCCCAGCATGAGCATCATGTCCCGGTTCTTGGTCGGGCACGTCTCGGCGGAGTGCCGGTGTTCAACGAGATAGAGCGCCATTGATCCTCCTGTGTCTCCACCCATTGTCGCTCGCCGGCGCCCTCACGCTCAACCGGCCCGCTTGCGAGACGCCCGACGCGTCTCCTCCACCGCCGCCAGCCCTTGCAGCGACCGCTCGATGGCGCCGCGCTGTCGCTCCTCCGTCACGTGCAGGTAGATCTGCGTCGTGTTCGGGCTCGAATGCCCCATGAGCTCCTGCACGACGCGCAGTTCCGCACCGCCGTCAAGCAGATGCGTGGCGAAGGTGTGGCGCAGCAGGTGTGGATGCACCCGCGCATCGATGCCGGCTTTCATCGCGTAGGAACGCACCACCGTCTGCATGCGCCGCTGCGACATGCGCTTGCCGTCGCGGTTGAGGAAAAGCGCTCGTTCCCGCCCACCGCTAGGGTTCCGCTGCAGCAGTTCCGGCCGCCCCTTCGCAAGATACCGTTCGAGCGCCGCCCTGCCCGGCTGCCCCATCACTGTCAGTCGCTCCTTGTTCCCTTTTCCTGTGACGAGCAGGGTCATGTCTTCCAGGTTTACGTGTCCCACGTCCAGCCCCGCCGCCTCGCTCACGCGCACGCCGGCACCGTACAGCACTTCGAGCAGCGCGCGGTCGCGCAGCGCTGCCGGCTTGCCGCCGTCCGCCGCCGCGATGATCGCGGTAACGTCATCGACCGTCAGCGTCCGCGGGAGCCGCTTCGGCTTCTTCGGCAACCCCACGTTGGCCAGTGGATCGCTCTCCATCGCCCCGGTCAATCGCAACCAGCGGCAGAACGACCGCGCCGTACTCACCCGTCGCACCACGCTCCCCGGCGCCACTCCCTCATCCATCATTGCCGCGATGTAGGAGCGAAAGGTCGTACGCGTGATCGCGAGTGGCTCCATGCCGCGCTCTGCCAGCCACTCCACCAGCGCCATGAGGTCCGTGCGATAGTTGCGGACGGTGAACAGCGAGAGATTGCGCTCGATCGCAAGCGTCTCGACGTATCGCTCGACCAGGATCCTCGCCGGGGGAGCTGGAGCCGCTGCCTCGCGCATAGTGCGATCCTGCCTGATACCGTCTCCCCTGCGCTATGGGGGTTCTCCCGCACAGTTGATCGCCGCTCACCGGGAGGCAGTGCCCCCGGAAGTTTTGCAATGGAGCCGCCCGCAGCCCTTGCCGTCCCGAGCTACCATGAAGGTGCGATCCGCGATTCACGGAGGCATTCCCGCCATGCCGCAGGACTACCGCAACTACATCGGTGGCAAGTGGGTAGACGCCCGCTCAGGCGAGCGCTTCACCCGCGAGAACCCCGCCACCGGCGAAATGACCGGCAGCTATCCGCTCTCCGGGCCCGATGATGTCCAGGACGCCGCCTGCGCCGCGGTCGAGGCACAGGCCAGGTGGCGCGCCCTGCCCGCCCCCAAGCGCGGCGAGATCCTCTTCCGCGCTGCCGAGATCCTCGTCCGCCGGAAGGAGGAATTCGCCCGGCAGCTCACCGAGGAGATGGGCAAGGTCATCGCCGAGGCCCGCGGTGACATCCAGGAAGCCATCGATATGACGTACTACATGGCAGGTGAAGGCCGCCGTCTCTTCGGCCAGACCACCCCCGCCGAGCTTCCCAACAAATGGGCCATGTCGGTCCGTGCTCCGGTTGGCGTCGTCGGCTTGATCACACCATGGAACTTCCCGATGGCCATCCCCTCGTGGAAGATCGCGCCCGCGTTGGTCGCCGGCAACGCCGTCGTCTTCAAGCCTTCCCAGTTCGCGCCGAAATCGGCGCACAACTACGTCGCCACTCTCGAGGAAGCGGGCCTGCCACCGGGCGTCCTCAATCTCGTGCATGGCGAAGGCGACACGGCTGGCCGCGCGATCATCGATCACCCGTCCGTCAACCTCGTGTCGTTCACCGGGTCCAACGCCGTTGGCAAACAGATCGCCATCCGCTGCGCCGAGCTCGGCAAGCCGGTGGGACTCGAGATGGGCGGCAAGAACGCCATCACCATCCTCGACGACGCCGACCTCAAGCTCGCGCTCGAGGGCGTCCTCTGGAGCGCCTTCGGCACCACCGGCCAGCGTTGCACCGCCGCAAGCCGCGTGATCGTCCACGAGGCCGTGTACGATCAGTTCGCGCAGATGCTCGTCGATGGCGCGAAGAGACTCCGCCTCGGCAACGGCCTCGATCAGACCACCGACGTCGGTCCGGTCGTCAACACTGCCCAACTCGAGAAGGTCAGCTCGTACATGCCGGTCGCACGCCAGGACGGTGCAACAATCGCCTGTGGTGGAAATCGCGCAAGCGGAGATAGCCTCGATCGCGGCTATTTCTTCGAACCGACCGTGCTGCTCGACGCGCGCCCTGAGATGCGCGTGTCGCAGGAGGAGATCTTCGGACCGGTCACCGCGCTGATCGGCGTCGCCTCCCTGGAGGAGGCCATCGAGGTCAACAACAGCGTGATGTACGGCCTCAGTTCATCCATCTACACGCGCGATGTGAACCGGGCATTCAAGGCCATGGAACGGCTCGATACGGGACTCGTCTACGTCAATGCCGGCACGATCGGCGCCGAGGTGCACCTCCCCTTCGGTGGCATGCGCGGCACAGGCAACGGTCACAGGGAGGCCGGGGTCGCCGCCCTGGAGACGTTTACCGAATGGAAGTCCATCTACGTCGACTACAGCGGCAAGCTCCAACGCGCCCAGATCGACCCATGAGCGGGTCCCGTACCTGTCCGGGTCCACGAGCGCGGACGACCATATACCTATGACTGCCGTATTCCGAAGTCCGTCGACGGCCGCCGCCCCGCATCACGGGCAGGGCGTCCTGCGCCATGGCTTCGCCTCCTTCTACCGCGCGCCGGTGGTCGAGGATATCGACCGCTGGCAGGCCGATGTCGGCTTCGTCGGCGTGCCCTTCGACGCCGGCACCAACGACCGCCCCGGCGCACGCTTCGGCCCCGCCGCGATCCGCGACGCATCGACCCGCTATGAGCCTGAGACCGACCGTGCAGGCTGGATCGACGCCGAGCGCGGCGTCCGCATCCTCCAAGGCGTCTCCATGGCTGATGTCGGAGACATCGACGTGCGCACCATCGACCTGATCGAGAACTTCGAAATCATCACCCAGGCCGCGCGTCTTGTGCGCCGCAACTGCCGCATGCCCGTCTTCATCGGCGGCGACCACGCGATCAGCTTTCCCCTCGTGCGCGCCTTCGACGACGCCCCGCTCACCCTCATCCAGTTCGACGCCCACCAGGACTACACCGACGAGAAGTACGGCGTGCGCTACTCCCACGACAACCACATGCGGCGTTCCAGCGAACTGCCCCACGTACGACAGATCGTGAACATCGGCCTGCGCGGCGTGCTCGAACGCTTCGAACCCTACGAGGCGGCGCTGCGCGATGGTGTCGTTCTCATCCCTTCCGACCGCGTCGTCCGCGAAGGCGTTGAACGCGCTCTTGCGGCGCTACCTGGCGAAGGCCGCGCCTACGTCACCATCGACATCGACGTGCTCGATCCCTCGGGCGCGCCCGGTACCGGCTATCCGGAGCCGGGCGGCATCACCTACTACCACCTGCGCGATGCGCTCCAGATCGTCGCGCAACGGTACGACGTCGTTGGCTTCGACCTGACCGAGGTCGACCCCGTGTATGACAGCGCGGGCGTCACCGCCCGCATCGCCGCCAGGCTGGTGCTCGACTTCCTCGGGGCCATTCTCGCCCGTCCGGCCTGACTGGCGTTTCTATCCATTCCGCTCGAGGCGCACGGCCAGTTCCGTCACGCGCCGTCCCAGCGCGCGACCTAGCGCACGATCTTCCTCGGTTACTTCCCCGTGCGCGGTCGCCCCGTAATACGAGCCGCTCCGGCGCATCGACTCGCTCCACGGAAGCCCGACCAGCACCATGCCGTGCGCGAGCAGCAAGTGGGCAAGTTGCAGCAGCGTCGCTTCGATGCCGCCGGAGCGCGACCAGCCCGCCGTGAAGCATGCTCCTGGCTTGCCGGCCAACTCACCTGACTCCCAGAGATCGCCTGAATAGTCGAACCACTCCTTCAGTTTCCCCGTCATGCCGCTCCAGTTCGGCGAGCCCAGGATCAATGCGTCGCATTCGACGAGCTCCCGCTGCGCGGCCTCGTCAATGCGCCGGTACGAGAGCTCCGCGCCCGCAACTGAGCGCACGCCTTCGGCGATCGCCTCGGCCAGATGCTCGGTCAGCCCACCACGAGAATCGAACAACAGCAGCACCCGCGTCATGACGATGATTGTATGCCCGGCAGGAGCGGCCCGAGCAGCGTTATGTCGGATACAGCCGGCGCGCCTATGCGCGGGCACTCCACGATCGCGCTGTGTTAGACTCGCCGTGCCGATACTGATGGCGGGTTGGGTTCAGTTCGGCGGGCCGCAAAGGCCCCGGAGGTCACAAGGCAGTTGCCTCGCCAGCGACGCCGCACACACACGTCCGTCACGCTGCCGCTCCTTCCACGGCGGCGCGGCGTCCTCTTTCCGTTCACGTCCGGTCCTATCCTCGTCGGCAGGCGGTCCAGCCTCCGCGCCATCGACGACGCCACCAACACGGACAGCATGGTCGCCGTCGTCACGCAGCGGGATCCCAATCTCACCGACCTCACGCGCGACGACTGCTTCGACTTCGCCACCGAAGCGCAGATCATGCGCGCCATTCGCCTGCCCGACGGCACGACCCAGGTCTGGGTGCAGGCACGTCGCCGCCTCCGCATCACTGGCTTTCAGGACGCAGGACCGTACTACCGCATCACCGCCGAGCCGTTCGATGAGCCCGCCGAAGCGGGCGTGCAGCTCGAGGCGCTGCGGCGCGCCGTGCTCGCCCTCTTCGAGAAGGTTGTCCAACTCTCGCCTGCTATCGCTGAAGACGTCTACGTCCTGGCGATGAACATCGAGCCCCCCGGCACGCTCGCCGACTTCATCGCCTCCACACTCAACCTCGATGACGCGCAGGCGGAAGACCTGCTCGCCACGCTCGACGCCCGCGACCGGCTCGAGAAGTTGAGCGTCCACCTTGCGAAGGAGCTCGATGTGCTCGAGCTGCAGACCAGGATCCACTCCCGCGTCCAGGACGAACTCGACCGCACGCAGCGCGAGTACTTCTTGCGTGAACAAATGAAGGCGATCCAGCGTGAGCTCAACGAGAGCGACCCCCACGCCCGCGACACGCACAACCTCACCGAACGCATTGCCGCGGCGGGCATGCCGCAGGCCGTGCGGGCCAAGGCCGAGGAGGAGCTTCGCCGCCTCGAGCAGATCCCTGCTGCCTCGCCGGAGGTGGGCATCATTCGCACCTACCTCGACTGGCTGCTCGCCCTGCCCTGGGCCAACGAGACGCCCGACGCGCTCGACGTCCGCGACGCCGCGAAGGTCCTCGACCGCCACCACTACGGCCTGTCCAAGGTCAAGGAGCGCATCCTTGAGTACATCGCCGTGCGGCAGCTCGCGAAGGACGCGATGCGGAGCCCGATCCTCTGTTTCGTCGGTCCCCCAGGGGTCGGCAAGACGAGTCTCGGCCGCTCGATCGCAGAGGCGCTCGGACGTCGCTTCGCCCGCATCAGCCTCGGCGGCATTCGCGACGAGGCCGAGATCCGCGGCCACCGCCGCACCTATGTCGGCGCCCTCCCCGGGCGGATCATTCAGGGCATGAAGCAGGCGGGCACCGCCAACCCGGTCTTCATGCTCGATGAGATCGACAAGGTTGGCACAGATTTTCGCGGCGACCCGTCGTCAGCGCTGCTTGAGGTGCTCGACCCCGAGCAGAACCGGACCTTCAGCGATCACTACCTCGAGGTCGATTACGACCTCTCAAGGGTGCTCTTCATCGCGACCGCCAACATCGTCGACCCGATCATTCCAGCCCTGCGCGATCGCCTCGAGATCATCGAGCTGCCTGGCTACATCGAGGAAGAGAAGCTCCACATCGCGCAGCAGTTCCTGGTGCCGGGCCAGCTTCAGCAGCACGGACTCTCACGCCTGCAGCTCACCTTTACAGCGCCGGCGCTCCGCCGCATCATTCGCGAGTACACCCACGAGGCGGGCGTCCGCAATCTCGAGCGCGAGATCGGCTCCGTCTGCCGCAAGGTCGCCCGCCAGATCGCCGAGCGCGGTGACGTCCGCATCCAGATGGCGCCGAAGGACCTCACGACATACCTGGGGCAACCCAAGTTCTCGTGGGGCATGGCCGAAGAATCGGACCAGGTCGGCGTCGCCACCGGCGTTGCCCGTACCGAGCTCGGCGGCGACGTGCTCGGGGTTGAGGTCACGCTCATGCCCGGCAAGGGCAGCCTCCTCCTCACCGGCCAGCTGGGTGAAGTGATGCGCGAGTCTGCCCAGGCTGCGCTCTCCTACGCGCGAACGCGGGCCGCAGAGCTTGCTATCGCACCGGACATGTTCGAGAAGCACGACATCCACGTCCACGTGCCGGCAGGCGCCGTGCCCAAGGAAGGCCCTTCGGCCGGCATCACCATCGCCACCGCCATTATCTCGGCGCTCACGCACCGGCCGATCAACCGCCGCGTCGCCATGACGGGCGAGATCACGTTGCGCGGCCGCGTGTTGCCCGTCGGCGGCCTTAAGGAAAAGGTGCTGGCCGCGCACCGGGCCGGAATCAAGACGTTCGTCCTGCCGAAGAAGAACGAAAAGGACCTCAGCGAGATCCCGCCGTCAGTGCGGCGCGATCTGCGCTTCATCTTCGCTGGCGATATGTCGGACGTGCTGCGCGCGGCGTTGCAGGACGCGCCGCGTTCGGAGGGGAGGACCGTATGAACTGGCTCGATGCCGCGATCGTGATCGTCTGGCTCTTCTTCATCGTCACGGCGTTCCAGAACGGGCTCGTGCGCGAGATCATCGGGCTCAGCTCGACGGTCGGCGGCCTCGTGCTCGCCGGACTCTTCTACGACGACTTCAGCGACGCCCTCCTGGAGGGCATCGACAACGAGACCACCAAGCAGATGATCGCCTTCACGGTCATCTTCGTCTCGACGGCTGTCCTCGGCCAGCTCGTCGCCATGCTCGTCCATCCGGCCATCGCGCTCATGCAGCTCGGTGTCGCCGACCAGCTCGCAGGTGCGGCCTTCGGAGGCATCAAGGGATGGGTGATCATCACAGGCATGCTCGTCCTGCTCGTCACATACCCCGTGTACGACATGGATGAGCGCATCGCCGAATCCGAATTCGCAGAGCTTCTGCTCGATACCGCCCAGCCAATCTTGCGGGTGCTCCCGGAAGTCTTCGATTCAGCGGTGGACGCCTTCACCGGTGGCGGTGGCCCCTCGATCCGGCCCGAGGAAACCATCCCGGCGCCCTGACACTCGCGGGCGTCAGGGTGCTTCGGACTGCCAGCGCACGAGCGTCGACCGCATGTCGTCGTAGATCCGCGGCGTCGCCGTCTGCCACTCGCCCGGAATCATCGCCCACACGGGGGACATCCGCCCCCAGCGGATCCGGTAGTACAGAATCGAGACCACGTCGTTCTGCACGCTGCTGCTCGACGTCGCGAGCAACTCCTCGAGCCGGTCATCGAGTCCGGCCGGCCGATCGTCCGCAGGATATGTGCCGCCCAGCAGCATCACCGCCTCGGCATCGCCCAGATCAACAGCGCGAACCCACTCGCTGCGCGCCGCATCCACGTTGCCCGAAAGGGCGTACCACCGCCCGAGCTCTCGCCGAGCCGGCGCGAAGTCCGGTTGCCGGTCCGCAGAAGCGCGTAGATGCGCAAACGCCGCGTCCATGTCGCCCAGTTCCATCTTGATCCGGCCAAGCGCAACGCGCTGCGTCAGCTCGTTCGGCGCAGTGAACACCAGCAACTCGCACGCACGGTTCGCGCCCCGCAGGTCCTCCGTCCCGAACGTGGGGTCATGCCGCCGCACCTGGACGATGTGCGCACCGTAGGTGCACGGGTTCACGCTCAGGATCGACGCCCCGACGATCTCGTCGTAATGCGCCCGGCGCCACGGCGTACCATCCCAGAACGCCGAATCCGCCAGCGAGGCATCCATCGAAATCACCTGCGCATAGGTTGCGACGGCGTCTTCCTCGCGCCCCAGCAGCTCGTACACCTCTGCCACCGCCAGCACCGGCGCCACGTGGTTGCGCGCCAACCGCGTGATCTGTGCCTCGCGCGCGGCCTCCTCCGGGCGGCCCGCGAGCTGATAGGCGCGCGCCAGGTTCGCCCGCGCGATATCGCTCCGCGGATCGATGCGTACCGCCTGCTCCAGGTTGACGACAGCGCCCTCGATCAACACGCGATCCTGGCGACCGGCCGCGTCGAAGAGGCGCGCCTGCGCCATCCCAAGCAGCATCCGGTGCACCATCACGCTGCTGTCGGCGTCCACCGCATCACGCAGCTCATCAGCGGCGGTGAGCAGATCGCCGCGGTTGTATGCGTCCGCGCCCAGGTAGTAGTCGTGATGCGCCGGGTCGATTCGGTACCAGCCAATGAACGGCAGCAGCATGACAACCGCGAGCGCCGCTCGCACAGCGATGCGCCCGTAGTGTGGCACACGCGTTGGGATCCGCGACATGACGCCAGTCGGCGCGACCGCCGCCGCGCTCGGGAGCGCGCGCTCGCGGTAGTTCCGTACGATGATCGCGCCGACGACCGCAAGCGCGATGGGCGGCGCCTTCCACATGTTGCCCGCATCCAACTGGTTGTGAAGCGCGAAGCCCGCCAGTCCAGACGCGCAGGCGACCGCCAGGAGCCGCTGGCCGATCACCCCTTCCCCCCAGGTACGCAGAAGCATCCACGCCGTCACTACCCCGAGCGCCGCCAGCGCCAGCAGGCCGATCACGCCCGCATCCACCGCCACCTGCAGAAAGCCGTTGTGCGCGTGCTGCGTGTGCACCAGGAACTCCCCGCTGTACTGCGGATACAGAAGCCCGAACGCGTGCGGCCCCACGCCTGCCAGCGGGTAGTCCGCGAACATATCGAGCGCCGCCTCCCAGGCATCCTCGCGAGGCGAGAGCGATCCGCGGAACAGCCATCCGGGCCGCGTCGATGCGCTCGCCAGCGCTGCTAGTCCCGCGACGACCGCAAGCGCCAGCGCGCCCACCACAGCCACCAGGGCCGTCGGCGAGACGTTGCGTGGAATCGCGTTATCCCACGAAGGTCGGAAGCCCTGCTTTTCCCGCTCATACGCGGTCAACGTCAACGCCACGCCGATTGCCGCGAGCAGCCCCGCCGCTGTCGCGCCGATCCACGCCCCGCGCGACAGCGTCAGGAACAGCGCCATCGCCGTCACCGGCAGTCCGGCGTGGCCCAGTCCTCGCTCCCACACTGTCTCACCGCGCAGCGCCGCCATCGTGAAGAACGGCACGATGAGAACAAGCACCATCGCCAGCACGTTCGGGTGGTCGCTCACGTCGTGCGCCCGCGGCACCGTTGGCGGGAAGATGTTGCTCCCGCTCAGGCCCTCGACCCGCCGTACGAGTCGCAGGTAGTCCGCATAGTCATTGCCTACGACCCAGAGCGTGTAGAGGGACAGCGCCAGCCCAAGCAACATCAGCATGTTCGAGAGTGAACGCGCGCTCAGCAGCGGCAGATCCGACAGCGCGTAGAAGACGAGCACCGCCGCCGTCAAGAACAACAACGGCTCCACGCTCACCCGCCAGGCCACCGATGCCACCGTCGCGATGCCGTATGCAGCGAGGAGGGCCAGCACCGGCAGATCAAGCGGGGACCCCCCGGGCAGGCGCCGCGCCCCGACCAGCCAGCCGGCGTACACCGCCGCCAGCCCGGCGAACATCAGGTGCAGCGCCAGCGTGCGCGGAAACACGTGCAGCGAAAGCTGCGGCATACCCGTGAACAGCAGGTATCCGACCCAGCCGCCCGCCACGACGACCGCCGCGGCCTTGGCGACCAGCGCCCGGTCGATGGCTCGATCCGTCGTTCGGACCTGTGTCATGCGGGGGCGCGTGGCTTCCGTCACGCCGCTCGACGTGTCGGGGCGCACGGACGTTGGCTGCCGCGCGCCTGCGGAATGTAGCGCTCAGCACCCGACGCTGCGCCGTCGTCCCGATCCGGTGCGGTGCTGATGATGACGGGGACCAATGCGGACGAAGTGTATCATCGCCCCCGTGCGATTGTTCGCGGTCTTCGCGGCCGCCGCCCTGCTCATGACTGCCTGTGGCGATGGACCCGCCGGCGGCGGCGAGAGTACGCCTGCGCCGACCTCGGCGACGCCTCTGCGAACCCCCCTGACCAGCCCGGCTCCCTCGCTGCCGGTCATCACCATCGCCTATGAGGGCGGTTCGTTCACCGTGGAGGTCGCCCGGGCCCCGGAAGAGCGCGCGCTTGGCCTCGGCGGGCGTTCATCGCTTCCCGCGAACGTCGGCATGCTCTTCGATCTGGGCGAGACACGCGTGCCCGTCTTCTCGATGCGCGGCATGCTCTTCCCGCTCGACTTCGTGTGGATCGACGAGGCTATGCGCATCACGGAGATCACCCCGGACGTACCACCGCCTCCATCACCCGACGCACCTCCGCGATCGCTCTCCCCGAGCGAGCCCGTGCGCTGGGTGCTCGAAGTGAACGCCGGAACGGCCGCGCGCGTCGGCCTTGCGCCCGGCGATCAGCTTGAGTTCGAACCGCCGTAATCGGTGCTTGCCGGCGCAGGTGCAGAAGCGCTCCCCCGCCTCGACAGAACCACCGCCCCGCCCACGACCGCCGCCAGGAGCAACACCGCTACGCCGATCAGTGGCCCCCACAGCATCCAGTTCGCGCCGCTGCCTGGGTTCCGCACCTGGACCACCGCGTCCTCAGTCGTCGCCTCGATAGCGTTCCCCTCGATCGTCGCCAGAACGACGCGCGTCACCCCGATCGCCGTCTCGCCCGTCGCCTTCGGCGTCAGGTTGACCGTGTACAGTAGGCCCTCGCCCTCAGGCCCGGGCGGCTCCTCACCGAGCGACCCGCACACAAGCCGCACGGCGCCCGTCTCCACCAGCGGCTCGGGGCAGAACAGCTCCCGCCCGGTAGAGCTCAGGAATGGCCCCCGCTCCGACCCCGCATATTCGAACAGGTCCGGGTCGAACGTCACGATGAACTGGAACGCCCCCAGCCGCGGCGTGTCACGGATCACCACGTCCACCGGCACCGGCTCCTCGGACACCTCGACCGCCTCCGGCGCATCGATCGCTACCACGGCCGTTCCCTGCGCCCCCACCGATGCGAGCCCGAACCAGCCCAGCAGCAGCGCCAGCCCGCCTATCCACGCCACTCCTCGCGCCACTGCCATCCTCCGCTTATGTCCCCCTCGAAGCACACCCTTATACCATCCTCGGCCACTTGCCGGTGGGCTCGCAGCCCCCGCCCCCAGGTGCGTCCACCATTCCCCGGCCGTCGTATTCCGTCTAGGCGACAGAAAAACTGACGCATGAAGCACGTTTCGTAGTAGACTCAGCGCCAGAAGAGGGAAGGCCCGCACCAGGGAGGGACTCCATGGCAAATTCGAGCTACTGGGACAAGTTCACGCACCGGCGCGTCACCAGACGCCGCGCGCTGCAGATGGCCGCGCTCACCGGCGCCGCCGCCGGCGCCATTGCCATCGTCGGCTGCGGCGGCGATGACGATGATGATGGCGGCGACGGTACGCCCTCCAGCGGCACGCAAACACCGCCCGATGAAGGAACGCCACGACCCGGCGGCACACTCCGCGGTACCGTCAGCCTCGTCCTCGGCAAGGATCCGCACAAGGCGTCGACGTTCCTCACGCACGCCCTGGCGTCCTACTCGTATAGCCGCCTCATGCGCTTCAAGACCACCGTCGGAGAACTCGACCAGGCCGACTGGTACACGGCGGTGCCGGAGCTCGCCACGGTTGAGAACCCGGACGAGACAACGTACGTTTTCACCATCAAGAACGAGGCGAAGTGGCAGAACCTGCCGCCGGTGAACGGCCGCACCGTCACCGCCGAGGACGTCGTCTACTCGTTCAACCGCTATCGCGAAATCTCGCCGAACAAGGCCAACCTCGATATGGTCGACAGCGTCACGGCCACCGGCGAGAAGCAGGTCACCTTCAAGCTCAAGGAGCCGTTCGGTCTCTTCCTCAACCGCATCGCTTCCTTCCAGGACCTCTGGATCATGCCGCGCGAGTTCGTCGAGGAGAGCGAGACGGCCAGCGAAGACCGCATGCTCGGGTCGGGCGCCTTCATCTTCGACCGATTCGAGCCGAACGTCGTCATGGCCTGGCGAAAGAATCCCGACTATTGGGAGACAGACGCGAATGGCGTCCAGCTCCCCTATCTGGACGGCGTCAACCTCGACATCATCACGGACACCAACCAGGTTCTGTCGCAGTTCGCGTCCGGCAACCTCGACGTCATCTCCGTGCCGCCGCAGCTCCTCGACTCCGCTCGGCAGCAGAATCCCAACGCTATCTTCGATGGCGCCCCGCGCAACATCCTCAGCTTCCTCTACTTCGAACCGGCCAGCTACCTGGCCAACAAGCCGCCCTTCAACGATGTCCGCGTTCGCCGCGGCATGTCCATGGCGCTCAATCGCTACGCCTTGCTGAGCCGCATCTCGAACGAGGGCGGCCTGTGGCCAAACATCCCCATCAACGCCGGATTCGGTTCACGCTGGTGGCTCGACCCGCAAAGCAGCGAGATGGGCGATGCGGGCCAGTGGTACGAGTTCAACCAGACCGAAGCGCGCGCCCTCTTCTCCGCCGCCGGCTTCCCGGACGGCTTCGACGTGCCGATGCACTTCAGCACGACCGTCTACACCACGGTCGTCCCCTACTACGACATCGTGCGCCAGTCGCTGCCGGCGCTCCTGTCGGAGGTGGGCGTCAGGGTGCGTGAGGTCGGCGAGGAGTACGGGGTCTACATCTCCAAGACCTTCGGACGCGGCGAGTTTGAGGGATTCACCTGGGGGCTCGAGTCCGTCTTCAGCGACGTCGGCGCCTACTGGAGCAACATGTTCTACCCGCGCGACGCGGGTGGCGGCCGCAACCACTCGAGCGTCAGCGACGCGACGCTCGTCGAGCGCATCCGCGCCATGCTCCAGATCCAGGATCTCGATGAGCTGAACGCCGAGAACTTCGAACTCCAGAAGTACGTCTCCAACGAGATGTACTACGTGCCGGTCGTGACCCCGGTCGAATTCGCCGCCCGCCAGTCTCGCCTCAAGGGCGTCATGAACGTCACCGGTCCGACCACGTACGCCGTCGGCACCGAGGGCTCGCTCATGAACTGGCTGGACGTCTAGACGGCTTCGGAATCCGCAGATGTCGGCGGGGGTGCCACAGCGCCCCCGCCGACCCTACAATTGGCGAGCGTATGCGGACGTACATCCTCAAGCGGCTTCTGCTCGCCATCCCGACCCTCTTCGGAGTGTCGATTCTCGTCTTCTTCATGCTCCGCATCCTCCCGGGCGACATCGTCCAGCAGGTCGCCGGCGAGAACGAGGTGACCCCGGAGCTCCGCGAGCAGATCGAGCGCGAGCTCGGCCTCGATCAGCCCGCCTGGCGCGAGTACCTCGATTGGCTGGGTGGCGTGCTGACGCTGGATTTCGGGCGCTCGCTCCGCACCCGCACACCGATCGGCGATCAGCTTGCTGACACCCTGCCGACGACGATCGAGATGTCGCTTTTGGCCCTCGCGATCGCCATTATCATCGCGCTGCCCATCGGTGTGCTCGCGGCCGTGCGCCAGGACTCGCTCTGGGACTACGTGGCCCGCAGCACGGCGATCGCCGCGCTCGCCGTCCCGTCCTTCTGGCTCGGGACGATGATTATCGTCTACGCATCCCTGTGGTTCAGCTGGTCCACGCCCGTCGCTGATGAATACCGCCAGATCTGGGAGGATCCCCGCGCGAACCTGGAGTTCATGCTCTTCCCGTTCGGCTACTTCATCCCGGTCGGCCCTGCCGTGCTGCTCGGGATCGGCCTGACCGGCACCGTCATGCGCCTCACTCGCGCCCAGATGCTCGAGGTCTTGCGCCAGGACTACGTTCGCACGGCCTGGGCAAAGGGCCTGCGCGAGCGCAGCGTCGTCGTGTCCCATGGCATGAAGAACGCCCTGATCCCCGTCATCACGGTCATTGGGCTCCAGGTGCCGATCCTTGTCGGCGGCAGCGTCATCGTCGAAAGCCTCTACAACGTGCCCGGTATGGGCCGCTGGCTCTTCCAGTCCATCGGCTTCCGCGATTACACCGTCGTGCAGACCATCACGCTCATCGCCGCCGTGTTCGTCGTCGTCTCGAACATCGTTGTCGACGTCACGTACGCATACCTCGACCCGCGGATCAGGTACAGCTGATGGCGACCGCGATTGACCTCCCCCTGGAAGCCCTCCGCCCGGAGAAGCCATCCGGTCCGCTGACGTGGCCCGCCGCCATCTGGAAGTTCGTCCGCCGCAAGCCCTTGGGCGGCATCGGGCTGATCATCATCGTGCTCATGGTGATCGCGGCGCTGTTCGTGGATCTACGCCTCTTTGGCAGCGACGCCCCGCTCCTTGCGATCAGCCACTACAACGACCAGGAGTTCGGCGCCGAGAACCAGGGTATGTCCTGGTCGCACCCATTCGGCACAGACCAGCTCGGGCGCGACATCTACAGCCGCATCCTTTACGGCGCCCGCATCTCGCTGGTCATCGGCCTGCTGACGGTCGGCTTTGTAGGCATGCTCAGCCTGCTCATCGGCACTGTCTCCGGTTACTTCGGAGCCTGGACCGACACGGTCATCCAGCGCATCGTCGACGTCTTCCTCGCGATCCCCGCGATCGTCCTGCTGCTGTTCGGGCTCTCCGTCTTCGCGCCCACCGCCGGACCGTATGAATCCATGTTCTGGATCATCACGTTCCTCACGATCATCATCACGGCCGCCAGTGTCCGCGTGGTCCGATCCGCCGCCATTGCCACCAACGCCAACCAGTACGTCGATGCCGCCCGCGCGCTCGGTGCCACCCACACCCGCATCATCGCCCGGCATATCGTGCCGAACACCATCCCTGTGGTCATCGTGCTGTCAACGCTGCAGCTCGGCGCCGTCATCCTGGCCGAGGCCAGCATCAGCTTCCTCGGCTACGGCATCCGGGATCCGTTCCCGTCGTGGGGCGCGATGCTCAGCCTCAACGCCACATCGCAGTTCCGCGCCTTTCCAGAACAGGCGATTTGGCCCGGCCTGGCGATCGCCCTCGCCGTCTACGGCTTCAACATGTTCGGCGACGCCCTGCGCGACGTCCTCGACCCCCGCCTTCGCGGCAGCCGTTAGCGGCGGTTGAGCCACAGCTCCCTCTGCGAATTCGAACGAACCGACGCGCGATGTGCGCTGGCAAGGCCCGAACGGCCTACCTGCCCGCCCTGAACTTGTCCAGGTGCTGCCCCAGGTCGACGTACAAGTCCGCGACCGCCTTCAGCTCGGACGCCGCCGTCTCGCTGAACGCCGCAACCTCCACGCGCACGCCTCGGCTTGCCACCAGCTCCACCACCCGCCGGAAGTCCCCGTCGCCCGACATGAGCACGACTACGTCGAGCCGGTCGGACATGGTCAGGATGTCGATCGCCAGCTCGATGTCGAAGTTTGCCTTCATCGAACCGTCGGCAAAGCGCTTCAGTGGCTTCGTGATGAGCCGGTACGGGTGTCCGACGAAATACTGCACGAACCGTTGGCTCTCGAGCTTCACCTGGGGGTCGTCCGTGATGGGTGCGTACGCGCTCGCCCGCACGAGCTCTCGGCCCTTCGTGAAATACTCCAGCACCTTGCCGAAGTCGAGGGTCACCTTGCGCCGCTCGGTGGCGTAGATCAGGTTCGGCACGTCCACGAAGATCGCCACGCGCGGGTTTGATGTCGTCGACGTTCCCTCGTCGATGCGCTCGCGCAGGTCGTCGATTGACGCCTGGAGCTGCTTGATCGTCGCCGTCACATCAGCCGCAAACCGCTGCAACGTCGAGGCCTGCAACGCCAGCGCTTCCTCCAGCGTCGCGGGCGACGGCGGCTTCGGTGATCGCAGGTCGCGGATGCGCGGCGCCGGCGCCTCTGCGGCCGCGGGCGCTGCGGCTCCCTCGTCCGTCCCGTTGATCGTGCCGGGCTTCTTTCGCCCGCGGCCACCGCGGGTCCCTCGCCGGCGCTTTGCCGGCGTCGCTCCACCCCCGTCCTCGACCGGCGTGCTCGCCAGCGATGTCGGTTCGGGCAATGGCGTGCCTGCCGGCGTCGCCGCGGCCTCCGCCGCCCAGTCCCTGCGGGGCGGACGCTTCCCGCGCGCCCGCGCCGGCGCGTCGCCGTTCGTTGATGGCGCCACCGCCGACTTCGATGCCGCGCGGACCGTCGATGCGGGCTTCGTCTCTGTCACGGCCGCGGCCTTCTTCGCGTCCGTCGTCTTGCTTGCCGCCGTCTTCGTCGTCCTGCCGAAGAACTTCACCATGTGTCTCTATGCTCCTGCCGCGGCGTACTCCAGCACGCTGCAGCGCGCCGCGACCTGTTTCGCGACGTCGATAAATGCGCGCGCCTGCGCGCTCTCTGGATGCCCCACCACAACCGGCACGCCTTCGTCAGCACCCTGGCGCGTCGCCGGGTCGATCGGAAGTTCCCCCAGGAACTCGAGCCCCAGGTCGTCCGCCGCCTGGCGCGCGCCGCCATGACCGAAGATGTCCGTCCGCTCGCCGCAGTGGGGGCACGCAAAATAGCTCATGTTCTCGATCACGCCGAACACGGGGACGTTCAGCTTGTCGAACATCGCGACTGCCTTCGCAGCGTCCTCAAGCGCGACGTCCTGCGGCGTGCTGACGATGACCGCGCCCGAAATCGGCGCTTCCATGGCCATGCTCATCGAAGCATCGCTCGTCCCCGGCGGCAGATCGATAAGGAGATAGTCCAATTCTCCCCACGTTATGTCGTGCAGAAGCTGCCGCACCGCCGTCCCGATCATCGGCCCTCGCCACACCACAGGCGTCCCCCGCGGCAGCACGAACCCGATCGAGCACAGTTTGATCCCGTGCCGCTCTTCAACGCGCAGCCCACCGGCTTCCGCCTGCGCACCCTGCGGCACACCCATCATCGTCGGGATGTTCGGGCCCGTGATGTCCGCGTCCAGCAAGCCCACCCGTGCGCCGAGACTGGCGAGCGCCACGGCCAGGTTCGTCGCCACCGTGGACTTCCCCACGCCCCCCTTGTTGCTCGCCACGGCGATGATGTGCCGCACGCCTTCGACAGGCCGCCCCTGTGCCGGTCGGTGCTGCATGACGTTCGCCTCCATGCGCACGTTCACCTCGCGCACGCCGGGCAGCGCCAGCAACAGCTCCCGAGCCTGCGTTTCCATGTGTTCCCGGACAGGACACGCCGGCGTCGTCAGGACGATTCGCACATCCACCCGCCCATCCTCGATCTCCGGCGTCTGCACGAATCCCAGGGACACGATGTCACGGTGCAGATCCGGGTCCTCGATCTGGCGCAGCGCGTTCAGCACATCGTGCTGTGTGACGCTCATGTTGGCGAACTCCCGTTCGTCGTCGGCGCGATCGCCCGCGCCGGGATGATGTACCTGCAGCAGTCGTCGCAGCCCTCGGGCGGCGCCGCCTCCACCTCGGCATCGAGCATGCGCGAGATGAACGTCTGGTGCCAGTCGCACGGCCCCGACCGGCTCACCATCGAGCGGAATGCGCAGTTGAAGTCGCGCAGCTCGATGCCCTCCCCAAGGTCATGCCACTCGGCGAAGCCCCCGTGTTCCTGGAGGATCTGCACGATCCGCTCAGCCCGCGCTCGAAGGGGCAGCGCAACTGTTTCGGAACGGTAACGATCCGCCAGGGCCGACGCCGATCGCTGGAACAACACGCGCCGGCGCGCGTCTGGATCAGCAGAGGCCGTCGTATCCAGATCGCCGGCCTGCTGTACCAACAGCGCCAGGAGCCGGTCGTAACCCGCGGAGATCCGCCGGTGTCCGTCCTCGGTAAGCCGGTACAGGAAGTGCGGTCGGCCGCCGTTCGGGCGGCGCACCTCCTGGGCGCTGACGGCGCCGTCTCGCTCCAACGCCGTCAGGTGCTGGCGGATGGTCATGGGCGCAAGGCCCAGGGAGGAGGACAGCTCATCGACGGTAGCGCCGTGACTGCGCTTCAGGCGGGCCAGGATTTCGGTCTTGGTGGAATGCACGCCGCTCGATTCGTAGCTTTGTTCTATCGACAGTATAGCCGTCAATAGGCGAACCTGGCGACCTTTTACACATCTTTTACCGTTGTAACCTGACCAACCTTGACACTGTACAAAATAACGTGCAACAATAGTGCGCCGACCACCCGCCCCTCGACGTATGTCTCGTGCGAGGGCCGCAGTCGGCAGGAGGACCACATGAGCAAGGCAGCTGTGAAGGACAAGGCGCGTCGCCCAAAGACGGCGAAGGCCGCCCGCCCGGTGGCGGACGTAGCGATCGCGGCCGCGCCGGTAGCCCCACCCGCCGACCACGCCCACCGCTGGCGCATCGAGACGCCGAACGGTGAGTTCAGCCGCGGCATCTGCAGCGTCTGCGGCGCCGAGAAGATGTTCCCAAACTCCGCCGAGGACTACCTCTGGGAGCGTGAGGTTCCGCAGTCCCGCTGGACCGGCCGCAGCGACTATAAGCCGTCGCCCGTGAGCGAGGGCTACTAGCCGCACACCCCACACGGCCGACCCTGTCGGGCCACAAGACCACAGAACAACCGAAATCTTCACTGAGGAGGCCGCTCCCCCGCGCGGCCTCCTCGCTTGCTCCGCGCTACTTGAGCCCTACGCGCGTGCGCCCCACGAATCGCCGCATCCGCTCCATCGCCTCTTCCAGCAGGTCGTAGCGCTGCGCATAGCAGATCCGCACATGCCCCGAGCCGCCCTCGCCGAACGCCGAACCGGGGATCACGGCCACGCGCTCCTCCATGAGCAGCCGCTCGGCAAACGTCTCGTCGTTCATGCCAGTGCTGCCAATGTGCGGGAACGCGTAGAACGCCCCGTGCGGCTCGGGGCACGCCAGCCCCATGCCGTTCAGCGCGCTCACAACCAGCTGCCGGCGCCGATCGTACTCCGCCACCATCCCGCGCACATCTTCTTCCCCGCTCCGCAGCGCCTCGATGGCGGCAAACTGTGCCGCGGTCGGCGCTGACATCATCACGTACTGGTGGACCTTCATCATCGCCTCGGTCAACTCGTTCGGCGCGCACGTGAACGCCAGCCGCCACCCCGTCATCGCATACGCCTTCGAGAAGCCACCCAGCAGGATCGTCCGTTCCCGCATTCCTGGCAGCGACGAGAAGCAGATGTGCTCCATCCCGTACACCAGGCGGTCGTAAATCTCATCCGAGATCACGAACAGGTCATGCCGCTCGACGACCTCGGCCACGCCCTCCATCGTCGCTCGGCTCATCACCGCCCCTGTCGGGTTCGCGGGATAGCCGATAAGCAGCGCCTTCGTCCGGGGTGTGATACGCCGCTCGAGCTCGTCCGGGTGCAGCGTGAAGCCGTCCTTGGACCGCGTCGGGATGTGTGTGTACACGCCGCCCGCCAGCAGCACGCATGGCAGATATGCCACGTACCCTGGATCCGGGCTCAGCACCTCGTCGCCCGGGTCGATAATCGCGGCCAGCGCGATGTTCAGCGCCTCGCTCACGCCCGTCGTGACGATGATCTCCGTCCCGGCGTCGTACTGCACGCCGTAGAGCCGGTCCAGATGCCGCGAGATGAGATGCCGCAGCTCCACCAGGCCGTAGTTCGACGTATAGTACGTCTCCCCGGCCTCAATGCTGCGGATCGCCGCCTGCCGGATGTGATTCGGTGTCACGAAGTCCGGCTGGCCGACGCCCAGCGAGATCACGCCGTCCATGCTCGCCAGCAGATCGAAGAAACGGCGGATGCCTGACGACGGAATAGCCTGCACGGCCTGTGAGATATTGCCTCGATGCGTCACGCCCTCATGCATCAGGGCGCTCCCGGCGGCTCACGTCGTTCTCCTCTTGAGCGTGATGCGTGGATCGCCCGTCGCCTGGCGTTCCACACCCGACCACAACTCCAACACCGGCACATAATACACGAGCATCGATGCCCCATTTGCGAGTCGCACGCGGTAGCCGATCCGTTCCAGCTCGCGCCACGTCGCCTCCAACGTCACCACCGGTAACCGCTCGCCGCCCACGTCAATCGCGCGCGGGATGACCGCCTCGCCATCCCGCTCCGACTCCACCCGAAGGCTGAACGCACGCAGGCCTTCCTCCTCCTGCGCCTGGATCGGCTGCCCGTCCGTCCGCTCCTGTCCGGTGACGGTCATCGCGTATTCCCGACGCGGTACACCCCGCCCGCGCGGTCAACGACCACGCGCGCGCCCGCCACGAAGATGAGCCGCCGCCGTGCGGAGCCCAGCTCCAGGTAGCGGTGTTCGTGCACGGGCGATACACATGCGCACGACTCGCCGCTCAATCGCAATCGCGACCGCCGCCCGCCCACGTCGGCGCTGATGCTGCCACCCGGCGCAGGAAACATCGCCCAGCGCGCCTTCTCGATCAGCAACCGCCCGTGAGCGACGTCGTCACGCGAGAGTCTCCGGACGTATGCGGACACCCTCGCAGGGTAACGGATGGATCTACGCGCTCATGTCCCATGGTCCGGTTCGCGCGTCAGCCCCAGCTGACGCATGAACGTCAGCGTGTCGTAATACGCAGTCTCCTGCTGGATCCGCCCGTCCGCATCGAACTGGAAATGCGCAATGATGCGCAAGTCCAGCCTGCGGCCGGTAGCCGGCCGTCCGCGGTACAGCCCATCCTGCGTCCCTGTCAGTGTCAGCTCAATCACCGCGCTGTCATCGCCGAACGTCCAGCGTTCGATGCGACGCTCCAGGCCTGGAAAGCCGTCCCACAGATGCCGGTAGTTGCCCACGATCTCGGTGCCGCCGATGTAACGGCGTCCCGCTGGCACATCCTCGAACACAGGGTCGCGCACCGAGTATGTCGCCAGCACGCGCTGCTCATCACGTGCATTTTCCGCGTCTACGTGCTCCTGCAGCACGCGCCGCATCGTGTCTCGATCCATCGCCGTGTCACCTCCCGCGCGTCAGCGCTCGCACGGGTCCCAGTACAGCGGGTCGCAGCCGCGCGCCGTCACGGGCGCCTCGCAGCGATCGCCGCCATCGTAGGGTCCTCCGGGCGCCCACATGTTCCATTGCGCCACGCGCGCCCAGGTTTCCGCCGCGCGCGCCCAGTCCAGGTACCGGTCGTTATCACCGTAATACGCTGCCTTCGCCAACCCCGTGTACACCATGACGATGCTGATGTTGTACTTCGCTCCATCGGCGCCGGTGACGATTGGCGCCGCCAGGTGCCGGCCATAGCGATCGACCTTCGCAGCGTCGTACTCCAGCCGCACCGGCGTGCCCGTCCGGAGGAAGATGAACTCAAGCGCTGCAGCCGCCCACCCCCCTCCGCACTCGCTGACCTCTTGCGCATCGATCTGCAGGAGACGCACGCGCGTACCGTCAGCGCAGTCGAACGTGTCCCCGTCCACCACGCGCGCGACGATGCACTCCGGATGCTCGCTCAGCGCCACTTCGCTTCTGCCCGCGAGCCCGGCCGCCGCAATCCAGGCGACCGCAGCAGCGGCGAGCGCTACCAGTGGCCGCGTTGAAAGACTGGACATGTGCTCCATGCTACTACGGCGCATCGGAAATGAGCCCGCCGCGAGACCCCGCCGCATCTTTTGGCAGGCGCCGCCCGCGCCTACCCTTACCCCGTGCGCACCCTCATCACCGGCATGTCCGGAACCGGCAAATCCACGCTCACGATGGCCCTCGCCACGCGCGGCTACCACGCCGTCGATCTCGATGCGCCTGCATGGTCGGAGTACCGCACCGTCCCGGGCGGGGGGCGCGAGTGGATATGGCGCGACGCTCGCGTCCGCGAACTGCTCGAAGCGCCCGCCGGCGATCCCTTCGTCGTCAGCGGCTGCGCCTCAAACCAGCGGTCCTTCTATCCCTTCTTCGACGAAATCGTGTTGCTCACGGCCCCGCTGCACGTCATGCTCGCTCGCCTGGCCACGCGCACAACGAACAACTACGGCAAGTCGCCCGAAGACCTCAAGGAAGTCATCGAAAACCACCGGACTATCGAGCCGCTGCTTCGGAATGTGGCCACGCGTGAGATTGACACGACCGCGCCGTTGGAGGAGTGCATTGCCCGCATTGTGTCGCTGACCGAATCACGCTGACCGGCGCCCGTGGCGTTGTCGCCGCTCCAACCGCCGCACGATCGCGTCATACCGCTCGCCCCGTCCCTCCACCTCGATCACGCGCTCGTTCCCCGTCCCGTACTCCAGCCGCACCAGCAAATGCTCCGGGGGCAGATCTTCCATCGCCCGCTCTGGCCACTCGACGACCAGCACGCCGTTTGCCGCCAGCTCATCAAGCGCCAGCTCCACCACCTGCGCCGGGTCCTCCAGCCGGTACAGGTCGGCGTGATACAGCCGCGCGCGCGCACCCTCGTACTCGTTCATGATCACGAAGGACGACGACTTGATCGCATCATCGACCCCCAGGCCGCGGCCGAGGCCCTGTGCCAGCACCGTCTTCCCGGCGCCAAGCTCGCCCGAGAGCAGCACGACGTCGCCGGGCTGCAACATCCTGCCGATGCGCTCGCCCAGCCGGCGCGTCTCCGCCGGCGTCCGCGTACGCAGCGTGACATTCATCGCAACCTCCGCAGGTGGTCCCAGCCACCCGTGCCAACCCGCAGCGGCCTTCCGTCCGCGCCAATGACGCGCACGCGCCCGGTTCCCGCGCCCGTCATTCTCCCCACCTGCCACATCGATTCGACGCCGCCCAGGCGCCGGAGCAGGGACACATGCATCAGGTCCAATCGGTCACGCCCGGTCAGCAACAACTCGTAGTCTTCGCCGCCGGTCAGCGCCATCTCGCGCGCGCGTTGCTCGCCGAAAGCGTCGATCAACCCCGGCTCGACGGGGAGCGTCGAAAGGTGGATGTCCGCATCAACTCCGCTCGCCCGGCACACGTGACCCAGGTCCTGCAGCAGTCCGTCGCTGATATCAATCCCGCATTCGATGCCCGCTTCCACCGCCGCCTCGCCCGCATCCATGCGCGGCCATGGGCGCAAGTGCCGAACCTCCAGCTGCCGCGCCACACGCCGGCCGAGCCGCTTCGCGCGACCGCGCAGTACCTCCAGCCCGCCCGCCGAACCGCCTAGCGGGCCCGTAACCACGATCGCGTCGCCTGGCCGCGCCCGGTCGCGTCGTAGCAGCCGCGGCTGTCCGTCGCTGTCCACCGAGGCTTCGCCCATCAGCGCGATCGTGATCGCAAACTGCCGCGCGCGCACGATATCTCCTCCCGCCACCGTCACGCCGTAGATCTTCGCGAGGCTGCGCATCCCCCGGTATACGTCCTCGATCTCGCGCACGTCCGCCGATGGCGGCACGCAGAGCGTCACCAGCGCGAACGAAGGATGCCCTCCCATTGCAGCGATGTCGCTGATGTTCGCGGCGAGCGCCTTCCACCCGACCGCCTTCCAAGGCACCACGCCCGGAAGGAAGTGCACTCCCGCAACCATCGTGTCCGTCGTCGCGATGAGCGCGCGATCATCTGTCCGCCATACCGCGGCGTCGTCGCCGATGCCCACGATCAGCCGCTCGTCGCTCGCCGGACCGACGAGCCTGCGGAGCCGCTCGATTAGCCCGAACTCGCCGATCTCGGCCAGCCCGCGTCCCGCATCTGACGTTCGCTTCTTCATCGCGCCTAGCGTACCGGCCGCGATCGTTCCTGTCGCGCGCCTCGCACAGAACCCGGCCGGCTCGCACCCTGCGAACGGCCACGGAGCCCTTCCAGCCGCATCCCGCCCTGCCACTGCCGCTTCAGCGCTAGCCCGACTAGCATGCGCCAGTGCGCGTTCTCGTCGTCTCCGATATTCACAGCAACATCGAAGCGCTCCACGCCGTGCTGGGCCACGCCCAGCGCCAGGGCGGCTTCGACGCCGTCTGGTGCACGGGCGATATCGTCGGCTACGGCGCTGATCCCGGAGCCGTCATCGACGCGCTCCGCCTGCTCGGAGCGACCTGCGTCTGCGGTAACCACGATCTCGCTGCCTGCGGCCGGATTGGTGTGAACGACTTCAATCCCGCCGCCGCCGATGCCGCGATTTGGACCCGCGGCGCGCTATCCGAAGCTGAGCGCGACCACCTCGAATCGCTGCCCCTCATCGCACGCGCCGAGGACGTCACCCTCGTGCACGGCAGCCTCCGCGAGCCAGAGTGGGAGTACCTCCTCGACCACGAGGGCGCACGCGCCCAATTCGAACGTCAACAGACGCCATGGAGCATCGTCGGTCATTCCCATTTGCAGTTCATCTGCATCGAACACCCGGAAGGCCCCCCGCGCTTCCACATGACGAGCGACGGCGAGGAGATCATGCTCGATGACACGCGGGTCATCCTGAATGCTGGAAGCGTCGGCCAGCCCCGTGACGGTGATCCGCGAGCCGGCTACATGCTGCTCGATACGGGCATGCGGATCGTCAGCTGGCACCGCGTCCGGTACGACGTCGCCCGGACGGCGGCCAAGATACGCGCCGCGGGCCTCCCGCATATCCTCGCGGCCCGCCTGTTCGAAGGGCAGTGATGGGCGGGCCTCAGGCCTGCTTCGCAGCCTGCACGAGCTCGCCGACGATCTCCACGCGTCCGAACGACGGCACAAGGTACACGCCCTGTGCCATCGGCCGGATCGCCTCCAGCAATTCGCGCGCTTGCGTGATGCCCTCGGCAATGCCGTTTTCGCCCGCCAGTCGCATGCGCTCGCGCACGTCGTGCGGCACGAACACGCCGGCGAGCTCGTTGTGGATGAACTCGGCGTGGCGCGAGCTCTGCAGCGGCATGATGCCCACCAGCAACGGCACGTCGACGGGCCCCAACCGTTCCAGGAAGCTCTCCAGGATCTCCGCGCTGTAGATCTGCTGTGTCATGAGCACGTCGGCCCCGGCCTCCAGCTTGCGCCGCACCCGGTCCAGCTCCTGTTCCACGTCGTCCGCCGTGGGGTTCGCAGCGCACGCCACAAAAAACTCGGTCGCCTTCCCGATGGAATTGCCGGCCCAGTCGACACCGCTGTTCAACATCTTGAGAATCTTGATCAGCCCGATCGAATCAACATCCCACACGCCTGTCGCCCGGCTGTAGTCGCCGGACGATGGCGGGTCACCCGTCAGCGCAATCACGTTACGGATGCCCAGCGCGTGCGCGCCCAGCAAGTCGCTCTGAATCGCCATCAGGTTCCGGTCGCGCGACGTGAAATGGATGATCGGCTCGATCTCGACGCGTTGCTGCAGCAACACCGCCAGCGCGATCGCGCTCATGCGGACGCGGGCCATCGGGCTGTCGCCGATGTTGATGCAATCTGCGCCGAGGCCTTTGAGGTATGCCGCCCCCTCAATGGCCTTGCGCGGATTCAGACCGCGCGGCGGGTCCAGCTCGACGCTGACCAGGAACTCGCCCGCGCGTAGCTTCTCACGCATCGTACGCGGCTTGTCCGGCCCCGGCGTCACCTCCAACGCAGCCAGCGGACGCTCAATCACCTGTACCCGTCCCTTGCGGTTCCACTCCTGGTCCAGCGACTCCCGCATCTTCGCGACGTGCTCGGGAGTCGTGCCGCAGCACCCGCCCACCACGTTCGCCCCCGCTTCCACCAGTTTGCGCGTGTACTCCCCGAAGTACTCCGGTGTCGATGGATACACCAGCTGCCGGTCGACGTACTTCGGCAGCCCGGCGTTTGGCATCGCCGAGATCCGGATCGATGTGTGCGCCGCCATCTGCTCGACCACCTCGAGCGCAGTCTGCGGGCCGGCGCTGCAGTTGATCCCTGCAACGTCTGCGCCGAGCGAACTTGCGGCGTTCGCGACCTCCTCCGGCGGCTCGCCGCCAACGGTTCGCCGGTCACGCTGGAACGTCACCTGGGCGATCACGGGCAGGTCGCACGACTCTTTGACGGCCAGAATCGCCTCGCGTAGCTCGGCGATGTCCGGGAACGTCTCGAGTATCAGCAGATCCACGCCGCCCTCGAGCAGCGCGAGCGTCTGCTCACGCAACGCCTCCCGCACCTCTGGCGGACGTGCCTCCCCCGCGAGCAGCGCTCCGGTCGGCCCGATCGCGCCGGCGACGAACACGGGATGCCCGCTGATCTCGCGCGCATCGCGCGCCAGCCGCGCCGCGCGAAAGTTGATCTCGCGTACCTGTCCCGCGCGCCCGTGTTTCGCCAGTCGGAAACGGTTTGCCCCAAACGTGTTCGTCTCGATGAAGTCCGCGCCCGCGGCGATGTAGTCCTCGTGGATCCGTCGCACGAGATCCGGGCTCTCGATGACCAACGCTTCCAGGCAAGAGTTGTGACGCGCGCCGCGGTTCACCAGCAGCGTACCCATGGCGCCGTCCCCAAGGATGACGCGCTCTTCCAGCGCCTTGATGAAAGGATGCTTCATCGTGCGGCCAGTATAGCCCTGATGCGGTGCGCGCCTGTCCTAGGGGAACTCCCAGCGCATCGCTGAGTTCGGATAATCGCGCTCTTGCCACGTGTGCGCGATGCGTGCGTCCACTCGGTACGCCGGGCCGTTCGGATCATCGATGTCAGGGCGCAGCGCGTACTTCCGCTCGTACGCGTCAGCGTAGCGCGACAGCTCCGCTGAGTCCGTCACGCGCGTCACCGTCCCCTCGAGAATCACCACGTCGTCGCCGCTCTCCAGGTGCGCGACCACCCGCGGACTGCGGGCAAGGTTGCGCCCCTTCACGGACGTACTCGATGTCCCGAAGTACAGCGACCCGTCCACCCAGACCCCCCACACCGGCATCGCATGCGGCCGCCCGTCCGCGCGCGTCGTGTTGATCCAGTAGTTCCGCGACGCCTCGATCTTCACCGCCACGTCGCTCCAGCTGATCGCGTACGGCGTGGTCGTGATGCCGTATCCGGGAATCGTTGCGCGCGACCCGCGCGGCTCACCCGTCATGGTTTCCCTCCCTGTTCGCCATCCTGTCCCCGGGTGCCGCCGGGCTCGATTCTCGTTCCGAATCGCCGGTTTCGCGTTGCCCGCTCAGCCACAGTCCGCACGAACGTCGCAATCAGCCCGAGCCCCAGGAAGATGTACGAGATCGTGAAGATCTTGCCCAGCGTGGTCTGGGGCGTGAAGTCCCCATAGCCGATCGTCGTCAGGGTCACCACGCTGAAGTACAGGGAATCAAGCAAGCTCCAGTCTTCCACGATCGAGTAAAAGACCGTGCCCGTCCCGAGCGTCACCATCACGCTGACCAGCAGCCATCGGTATGCCGGGTCGCGCCACAAGTCGCGCAGCGTCCGCAAGAACCGCACCGTCACGCGGCTGTACCTCCTGGTCACGCGCGTTTGGCGCCGCTGCGGCCGAAGTATAACCTCGCCCTTGTGGGCTACCGTGCAACGCGCGCCGCTGGCATACTGCCGCCCGTGCCCAAACGCCCTCTGCCCGAAGCCACGCCCGAAACGCAGGAGTTCTGGGACGGAGCACGCCGTGGCGAGTTGCGCATCCAGCACTGCCGCGCCTGCGGCAAGGCGTACTTTTACCCACGTCCCTTCTGCCCGCATTGCGCGTCAAGGGACGTCGAGTGGTTCACCGCTTCCGGACGCGCGACGCTCTACTCCTACGTGATCAACCACCGCCCTGCCCGCGGCTTTGAGGACATGGCGCCGTACATCATCGCCGTCGTCCAGCTCGAAGAGGGCCCGCGCATGATGACCAACGTCATTGGCGTCGACCCCGACCCCGAACAGCTACCGCCGGATATGCCACTCGAAGTCACGTTCGAACGCCAGAGCGAAGACATCACCCTGCCGCTGTTCCGGCCACGGAGCCCGGCATGACCCTGCGCATGAGCGCCGCCATCGTTGGCGCCGCCGAGACCGACACCGTTGGCGTCATCCCTGACAAGTCGGCCATCCAGCTGCACGCCGAAGCCGCGCTCAATGCCCTCAGCGACTGTGGCCTCACACCGCGCGACATCGACGGAGTGCTGTGCGCCGGGCAGTCCCCCGTGAACGTCGCCGAGTACCTCGGCATCGTGCCGACGTTCGTCGACGGCACAAGCGTCGGGGGCTGTTCCTTCATGCTGCACGTGCGCCATGCCGCCGCGGCGATCAAGGCCGGGCTCTGCACAACTGCCCTCATTACCCACGGCGAGAGCGGGAGGTCGCGCGTCGGTATGGGCGGCTGGGGCGCTTCGCGCCAGATGCTCAACGCTCAGTTCGAGGAGCCATATGGCGTTGCAGGCCCCCCTACGCGCTTCACCATCCCCATCGTGCGGCACATGCACGAGTACGGCACCACCCCGGAGCAGATCGCCTCAGTCGCCGTTGCCACGCGCCGCTGGGCCGAACGCAACCCGCGCGCGATGATGCGGGACCCCATTACCATCGAGGATGTGCTCAGTTCACGCATCATCGCCTGGCCGGTCCATCTGCTTGAGTGCTGCCTGGTCACTGATGGCGGCGGTGCTCTCGTGGTCACATCAGCTGAGCGTGCAAGAGACTTTCCGAAGCCGCCCGTCTACCTCCTCGGCTCCGGCGAGTCGACCGAGCACTCGATGATCAGCCAGATGCACGACTTCACCGAGTCCCGCGCGTTCAAGGTCTCCGGCGAGCAGGCCTTCGCCGAGGCAGGCATCAGCCGCAAGGACATTCACCACGCCATGTTCTACGACGCGTTCGCGCATACGCCCATGTTCGCGCTCGAGGCGCTCGGCTTTGTCGGCAAGGGTGAAAGCGGGCCGTTCTTCGCGGAGATGCGCACGGCGCCCGGCGGCGAGTTCCCGCTGAACACAAACGGCGGGGGACTGAGCTACACCCACACGGGCATGTACGGCATGTTTGCGATCCAGGAATCGGTGAGACAGCTGCGCGGCGAAGCGGCGGCGCAACTCGACAACGTGCACACCAGCATCGCGCACGGCGTCGGCGGCATGTTCCACGCCGCCGGAACGCTCATCTTGACAAACGACCCTCGGCCATAGAAATACCCGAATCCCGACCGGCTGGTCAGATACAAATCGAACAAACGATCGAAGGTTACTTTACAAAACGCGTTGCATCCCTCGACCTTTGTACCGAAAATGGCCGTTGTCACAGCGAAACCGTCGTGACACCGCCGCGGGCAAGCCAGCCCGCAATCACCGGCGCGCCGTGGACGCCACCGTCGGCGTCACGGGGAGCGGCGCGTCAGGATCCCCGCCTGAGGGTCCGTCCGCACTGAGCGCCGCAGTTCGAGCGGCGTAGCGAGGAAGCATGGAACAGCTTCAGCCGGAGGACGTGCGTGCCTAGAAAAACCGCGCTGCTCGGACTCCTGGCGCTCGCCGGCATGGCGCTCGCCGCAGCGCTGGCCGCACGGGGAGCGTTCGCCGGCCACGCGCCCAACGACCCCCGTTATCCCGAGCAGTGGAATCTTCCGCACGTCAACGCCGACGACGCCTGGCACGTCACCCAGGGCTCGGCCTCCGTCAAGGTGGCTCTTCTCGATACCGGCGTCGCCCCACTCTCGGACTTCCAGGGCCAGCTTGCCACCGGTTACAACACCTTCACCGGCACGACCGACACCTTCGACGACTACGGCACGTACGGCTCCGGCACCTCATCCGCCAGCATCATCGGCGCCCGGAGCAACAATTCGCTGGATGTCGCCGGCACCTCCTGGGCGATCACGATCGTCCCGGTGAAGGTGTGCGATTGGAGCGGTCGCTGCCCCCACGACAATGTCGCGGCCGGTGTGAATTGGGCGGTGAACAACGGCGCCCAGATTATCCACATCGCGCCTGCACTAAGCACGAGTAGCACCTCCCTCGAGCAGGCTGTTGCGAACGCTGTGAATGCCGGACGCCTCGTCGTCGCGGGTACCGCCGAGCCCGGAATCGGTACCGGCTACCCCGGTTCGCTGCCTGGCGTCATTACCGTCGGCGCATCCACGAACACCGATGAGGTCGCCACATTCTCCGGCGCCGGCTCGCAGATCGATCTGGTTGCGCCGGGCCAGAGCGTACTTACCCTCGTCAGCGGCGGCTGCTGCGTCACGCGCAGCGGCACGAACTTCGCCGCTGCGCATGTCAGCGGCGCACTGGCCCTGCTGCTCGCGTCCGGGGTGCCGGCATCGCAGGCGCCCGGCCACCTTTACAACAGCGCCGTGAACATTGGGCCAAACGGATGGGACTCCAGCTCCGGCTGGGGCCGCCTCGATGTCTGCGGAGCCCTCAATCGCGCTGGCCGCACATGCCCGGCGGGCACCGCCCCCACGGCAACGTTCACTCCAACGCGCACGAACACTCCCGTCCCGCCAACCAACACGCCAACACGCACCAACACTCCCGTCCCGCCGACCAACACGCCAACGCGTACCAACACTCCCGTCCCGCCCACCAGCACGCCAACACGCACCAACACACCGGCGCCGCCCGCTACCTTCACCCGCACACCGACGCGTACACCCACGCGAACGCCCACCCCGACGCCCACGGCCTGCAAAGGTAACGGCCCGAAGTGCCACACTCCGACGCCCGTGCCGACATGCCGGGACATCAACGGTGACGGCTGGATCGACCTCATGGACGTCCTTGAGGTATTGCAGCACTACGGAGAGACCGGCTCCGGTCTTTGGTGGGACGTCAACAACGACGGCGGGGTGGACCTCGAAGACGCCAGCTTACTGCAACAATGCTTCTGACACCGGCACGCCATCACGTGCCATTCCCCTTCAGGGAAGACCCCTTAAGGCCGACTACCTAGGTGGGATCAGGGGTGCCGAGCCCGGCTGCGCACCAGAGCCACGTGCACGGGGTGCCCAAGACGGGCGTTCGGCCACGCATCGTCGCCTGGCGCCACAGGGGTCTGCATGGGGGCACGGCGGTTCGTCTTTCGCTCGTCCGCGGTCATGGCGCTCATCGCAGCCAGCGCCGTCATACAGTCGCCCCGCGATCTTGGCGCCGGCCTTAGCCCCAACGACCCACGCTACCCCGAACAGTGGAACCTGGCGCGCGTGAACGCTGATGACGCCTGGGATGTGACGCAGGGATCTACCGCCGTCCGCGTAGCGCTCCTCGATACCGGAGTCGGTTATGGCGCCATCCCCGCCGATCTCGTCGGCAACATCGGCACCGGCTTCAACACCTTCACCGGCGGCTCCACGACGAACGACGACTATGGCACATACGGGTCCGGAACGGCCAATGCAAGCGTCATCGGCGCGCGAAGCAACAATGGTCGTGATGTCGCTGGCACGTCCTGGAACATCACCATCCTCCCCGTGAAGGTATGCGACTGGAACGGACAATGCCCCCACGCCAACATCGCGGCAGGCGTGAACTGGGCCATCTCGCGGGACGTCGACATCATCCAGATCACCCCGGCACTTGCGACGACAACGAGCGGGCTGACGCAGGCCGTCGCCGCCGCAGTCAACGCCGGCGTCCTCGTCGTCGCGCCCACCGCTGAGCCCGCCATTGGCGTCGGCTATCCCGGCAAGCTGCCCGGCGTGATCGCCGTCGGGGCATCGACAAGCACGGATGCGCTCGCCTCGTTCTCCGGCGGCGGACCGGAGATCGATCTCGTCGCGCCCGGACAAAGCGTGCTCGTCGTCGCTTCTGGCGGCTGTTGCATCACGCGCTCGGGGTCCGCCATCGCCGCATCGCACGTCACGGGTGCCCTCGCGCTGCTCCTCGCAGAGGGCATCGCTCCGTCGCAAGCCGCCCAGCGCTTGATCGAAGGAACGGTGGATCTCGGCCCCGGCGGCTGGGACGCCAGCTTCGGCTCGGGCCGCCTCGACATCTGCCGGTCGCTGGCGGCCGCCAACGGCTCCTGCGCGATAGCATGCGACTTCGATGGCAACGGCTGGGTCGACCTTGCTGACGTGCTCGTCGTCTTGCAGCACTACGGCGAGACCGGCACCGGCCTCCCCTGGGACCTCGATGGCGACGGCGGCGTAGGCTTGGCTGACGCCATCATCACGCTCAACTGCGCCTTCTCGGCGTGACCGGTGAAGCGCGGTTCATGTTCAGCACGCCCGCTTCGCGCCGAGTATCCGGATGGTCAGGTACGCCGCCGCGCAATGCATGCCGAACGTAATTCGCGGTGGCTGCGCAGTCTCCTACGGGTTTGCCCTGGGGAAACGTACGCGCAGATGGGGTGCACAATGAGTACACGTTTCGTCCGACTTCGCCGGACACTGTTGCCCGCCTTCACCACTCTTGCGGCCGTCACAGCTGCGCTCGTCGCCGTCCTCGGGGGCGATGGTACGTCGTCCGGAGCAGCCATAACTCCGAACGATCCCCGCTGGTCCAGCCAGTGGAATCTGCCCCACGTTCGCGCCGACCACGCCTGGTCGGTGATCCAGGGCTCCTCGGCCGTGCGCATCGCGCTGCTCGACACCGGCGTCGGATACTTCGGCATCCCGGCCGATCTCCAGGGTAACGTCGGTCCCGAGTACGACACGTTCACCGGCCAGGCACGCGCGGTCGATGACTACGGCACCTATGGCAGTGGCACGTCGAATGCCGGCATCATCGCCGCCCGCGGCAACAACGGGGCCGACATGGCTGGCACGTCCTGGTTCGTCACGCTGCTCCCTGTAAAGGTCTGCAACTGGAGCGGCTCGTGCCCGCACAGCAACATCGCGGCTGGTATCGACTGGGCTCTCGCCCAGAATGCCCACATCATTCAGATCACACCGGCCATGGGCACGTCATCGCAGGTTCTCGATGATGCCGTCGCACGCGCCGTCGCGGCGGGCAAGATCGTCGTCGCGCCCGTCGCCGAACCCGCTGTGGGCGGCGGATACCCCGCCTCGCTGGCCGGCGTCATCGGCGTCGGCGCAACGACCAGCACCGACGAGCAGGCCACGTTCTCGGCCAGCTCAACAGCCGTTGACATCAGCGCTCCGGGACAGAGCGTGCTTACCCTCGCCTCCGGTGGGTGCTGCGTCACGCGCTCGTCCGTCGGGCTCGCAGCCTCGCATGTCACCGGCGCGCTGGCGCTGCTGATGGCCGCGGGCGTGCCCGCCGGCGAAGCGCCGCAGCGCCTGTACGAAGGAGCGACTGACCTTGGCGCCGCCGGCCGCGACAACGCGTTCGGATGGGGCCGCCTGGACATCTGCGCTGCGCTCGACCGCGCCGGTCGCCCGTGCTCCGCACCACCGACGCCAACGCCAACGCCAACCGCCACCAACACGGCCGTTCCGCCCACCGCGACCGCAACGTCGACGCGCACCAATACTCCCGTTCCGCCCACCGCCACGAACACGCCGGTCCCACCCACGGCGACCGCGTCGCCAACGCGCACGAACACGCCGGTCCCGCCCACGGCGACCGCGACGCCAACGCGCACGAATACACCGATACCGCCCACGGCGACGAATACGCCCATCCCGCCGACCGCAACGCCGACGCGAACCAATACGCCCGCGCCCGCGACGGCGACCGCAACGGGCACACCGACCAGGACCAGCACGCCGCAAGCGACGCCCACCTGTGTCAAGAAGGGAAAGCGCCCGCGCTGTTAGCGACCCACAACCGAACGCAACATCGCGCCGCAGCAGATCTGCGGCGCGATGTTGTTCCTTCCGTTCGTGTCAGCCGCTGACCAGCGCCTCCGCCTCGATCTCAACCAGGTGCGAGGAATCGATGAGCCGCGAGACTTCCACCATCGTCGTCGCCGGGCGAATCTCGCCGAAGACCTCGCCGTGCGCTCGACCCACCTCCTCCCAGCGGCTGATGTCGGTCACGTACATCCGTGTCCGCACAACATCGGCCGGCGCAGCGCCCGCATCGGCGAGCGCTGCAATGATGATCTCGAGCGCACGCTTCGCCTGCCGGTACGCATCGCCCGTCGCCACGGTTCCGTCCGCCTCGACACCGACCGTGCCACTGACGTGCACCGCGTTTCCGGCGCGCACGGCCCGCGAATACCCGACGATACCCTCCCACCGCGCTCCGCTGCTGATGTTCCTGCGTTGCATCGATCCTCCTTGACCAGCGGGACTGTACCGCGACCGACGCCGGACACGAACAACGGGCGGGAGCCTGTGCAGGCTCGACCGCCCGTGAAAGCGCCTGTAAACGGCGACCTTCAGGCCGCCCCGTTCCCCCGCTGTGCTGCTGCTGGCCGGTAGCGCTCGTAGCGCGAGGATGGCTCCGCGCCTGCTTCCACCTCTTCGCGTACCTCCGACCCATAGGTCTCCCCAGAGGTCTCTTGGTAGCGCGATCGCGAACGCGTTTGCGGCGCATCGCCCCGCTCGGACCGCACATCCCGCTTCAGGTCGTCGAACACCTCGGCGACGAAGCCGCGAATCTCGTCGCCCAGCGTGCCGCCGAGAAATCCCGAAGCCGAACCAAGCAACTGGGCGATCATCCCGTCGCCTCCGCGCGGGCTCCGCTCATACCGATAGGTGTCTCCGTGTATCTGCGATGCACGACGTGGGGCCGCGCCGCCCCCGCGGTCCGACATCATCCCGAGCACGAAGCCGGCGCCCAACGCCCCCAGCAGGACGGTGAACGGCCGTTGCTCCACCTGTTCACTGATGTGCAGCTTCTGGTCGAGCGTCTCCGTTGCCGACTCCACCTTCTGCGCGACCGCGTGCCCGGTGTCGCGCAGGTCATCGCTCACGCGGTCCTCCAGGTCTCGGATCCGACGCTCGATCAACTCGCGCTGCAGCGCTATCTCTCGCTCAATGTCAGCTGGCGCCTTGCCCATCGCACATCCTCATTCACTGATGCAAGCGTCCTTCTGGGGACCAATGAGATCGCACGGGCATGCCTCCGCGCCGCAACGAAGCAGATCGCCGTCACGCCGGCGAACGCACCGAAGGTGATCAGCGCCGCCGCCCAGAGTGGCATCCACGCGTCGAGCCCGAACATCAACGTCAGCCCGGCGAACACCGCCGTCAGCAGCGCCAGCACCGCCCCGGCGCCGCCGTAGGTCGCTGCCTGTCGCGAGTGCGCGAGCTGCTCCGCCACTTCCGCGCCTGCGAGCTCCGCTTCCTTGCGCGCCAGCATCAACACGTCGTCCGCGATCGACGCGATCTCCCGGCGGATCTCGCTGACCTCCTCGCGTCCCTCGCGTAGCTGGTCCGACAACGGCGCTCGCGTGTTGATTGTCATTGCCGACTCGTTTAGCTCAGCAGCCGGCCGAGAATGAAGCCGCCGACGATCGCGCCCGCCACCGCCTGCACCGGGTGCTGCCGCACGTACCGCTCGATGTCGTCCATCATCTTCTGTGTGTCCGCATCCCGCAGGTAGGTGGCCGTGCCTTCCATCGCATCGGCTGCCTTCGCGCCAACCTCCGCCGCGACACCGCCCCGCTCCTGCGCCATCTCGCGCACGCTCTCGGCGGCGTGTTGCATCCCTTCGCCCGCCCGCGTGGTGGCCTCGTCGAGGCGCTCCTGCGCCATTGCGCCTACTTCCTTGGCCTTTTCCTGGACCTGCGTGGCCGTGCGTCCGGCCTCCTCCGGCTGGCGCGTGCCCATCTCGCTTGCCGGCGTGTAGCCCGAGCCCTGTGTCATGTCCGTTCCCATTGGATCCCTGTCGTGCGGCATGTGCCTACCTCACTGCTCGCTACTGTCTCTCCGGCAGTAGAGCAGAGCGTCAATCGCAGCCGGGCAACGGTGTACGACTTCGCGTATCAGCCGCGTGTCGGTGTCAGGAAGCCGGCGCAGGGGGCTGGGGGCGCGCGCGGATCAAACCCTCCTGCACGACCGACGCGCAGCGCGTGCCATCTCGCCGGTACATCGCGCCATAGATCAGCGCCCGCGCGGCGTACGATATCGGACTCTCGCTCACGTACAGTAGCCAGTCGTCGAAGCGCGGAGGATGATGGAACCACATTGCATGGTCAAGACTCGCCGAGGCGTCGCGCTGCCGCGTGATGCCGTGCGGACGCCGCGCCGTCGCGATCAACCCCCGGTCGCTTGCGTACGCCAGCAGTGCGGCGTGGATCGCCGGATCTTCCGGTAGTTCGCCGCGCACGCGGATCCACACGCGTCTGCGCGGGGTCCCTTCCGCCTGTGCCGCCTCGATCGCGTCCACCGCACGCATCTCGATCGGGCTCTCCCGGAAGCGCCGCGCCCAGCCCTGGTCTTCCTTTGGCAGCAGCCGGACAAGGTCCCAGTCCGGCAGGTTGTCCGGACCGGGCGCGTCCGGCGCCGGCTCCTGGTGCGCGATGCCCTCCTCCGGCCGCGCGAAACTCGACGAGAGGTTGAAGATCGCCTCGCCGGCCTGGTACGCCACCACGTCGCGCGTCGTGAACGTGCGACCGTCGCGGATCCGGTACACCACGTAGCGGATCGGCACATCGTGGCGCCCGGGCCGCAGGAAGTACGCGTGCAGCGAGTGCAGGAACCCCTCCTCGACCGTCCGGTGCGCCGCGATCACGGATTGCGCCGCCACCAGCCCGCCGAACAGCCGCCCCTCACCTTTCCCGGGGTCGCCGAGGAACAGGTCGCGATCCAACCGGTCGAGTTCGAGCTGCTTCAGGAATTGCGGTAGCCGCGCCCACGGATACTCAGCCATGCGCTGGAGTGTAGAAGCGCCAGCTCCCAAGCGGCAGATCGCGAGACGTGGCTGGGTGCGATCCGCGCGCAGCTCCCCGTATGCCGCAATCGCCAACCCCGTCTGATGCCATGTCTCACCGAGCGCAGCGGCGGATTGGATCAAGCCGGGATCTGGTCCGAATCCGTGGTCTGGCGATGCCCGCCTGGCGGCAAGAACCAGCCAAACGTGGGCCTGGGCCTACGCTGCCGTCAGGCCCAGATCGACGAGCAGCGACTCCTGGTCCGGGTACTCCAGCACCCGTACATGCCAGCGGTGCGCGTCCTCTCCCAGCCGCTCGAGAAGGCGCAGGCTCGCCGCCCGCGACCCCTCCCCGTCGGCATCCACCAGCAGCACGGCGATCGCGTCCAGCCCAACGCGCGCCACGGTGTCAGTCTGGCGCACGCCCGTGAGGATCGCGGGCAGGCTGCGCACGCAGGCGATCTCGGGCAACTCGCCGTGCCCCGGCTGCGCCGTGAAGACGGCGATGCTGAAGCTCGAGCCGCTGCGTTTCGCGCGCGCCATCTCGTCTTGCACCCGGCGGGTGAAATACCCCAGATCGCTCAGAATCTGACCCACGTCCTCAGTATCGGCACCCCGCCCGCGCCCGTTCAGTTCGGCGTTTGGGTGCCACCACCCGCCGCGCCTCTCATGCGGTCGCCGCCCGATGCCGATATCCATCTGAGGAGTACCCATGCCAGGTCTCGGAAAGAAGCGCACGCCTCCGCCAGCGTCAGCACAGCCGCAGCCCTCGGCCGGCCCCAGGCTGCTCTTCGAGCGCGGCATTTTCGCTCGCTGGTACGTACTCTATCGACTCATCGAGGAGATTGACCGGGCGACGCGTTACGAGCGGCCGCTCGCCGTGCTCGTCGCCCGCCCCGCGCTCATTCTCGGCGAAAAGCTCGCGCCAGAAGCCCGGAGCGTCGCAGCCGAGGCAGCCGCACGCACCGCGCGCTCGACGGACCTCGTCGGCTGGCTGAGCGACGACAGCATCCTCATCCTCATGCCCGAAACCACGCAGGATGAGGCCCGCGCCGCCGCCAACCGCTGGAAGAGCGAAATCTGGCTGCACACCCGCACACGCGGCGGCCAGAAATGGGACGTGCTCATCCTCGACCGCCTCGCTGAGTTCGCTACGCTCGAGCAGTTCCACGCCTCGCTCGACGCGCACACCGACGGCGCCGTCGCATGAAGAGGCGCCGGCGGTGGCCGGTCCCCTTCGCCCTCATCGCGCTGGCCCTGGCCGGCGTTGCTACAGGGGTCGCGCTCGTTGCGCCCATCGCCGGCGCCCTCTTCGCTGCCATGGCCGGCGTCGCCATCGCCGCCGACATGGCGACGCGCCCACGCGAAGCTCCTCCTGAGAAGCACGCCATCGAGAAGGTCATGCACCAGGTGGACAGGGGCCGCAAGCTCGTCATCTATGAGCGCGACACCGGCCTCTTCGCCTACTGGTACGTCGAACTGCGCGGCAATGAGGAGTGCGACCGCGCCCGGCGCTACGGCCGCGCGCTGTCGCTGGCCGTCATCGAACCAAACCGCGAGGGCGACGCATGGGCCGTCCAGGGGCGGGTGCGTGACTGGCTCCGCGACGGCATGCGCCAGAGCGACATCGCAGGCTACCTCGGTAACGGCCGCTTCCTCGTCATCATGCCCGAGGCCGACCTTGAAGCGGCAGGGGCCGTCATCGCCCGCATGAAGGCCGAGAACGTCGCCACCGACGCCGGCATCGCAAGCTACCCCGATGACGGCGAGACCTTCGAGGCCCTGTACAAGAACGCCGCAGCAAAGCTCCCGCCCGCCCTCCGCCACGCCGCATAGGCCGCAGCCCTGCCTCCTCCGAGGACACCCACCACCACCGCAGCAAGCTCACAAGCCCACAACGAACGATCTGGTCGTCTTGCCGATGGCCCAATGCCACTGGCACCGGGCGACAGCCTTCCCTACGCTGCAGCCACCGCAGCAGCGAGGAGGCGCGCATATGGACTTCGAGACCATCATCTATGAGAAGGACGGCGGAAAGGCCCGCATCACCCTCAACCGCCCCGAGAAGCTCAACTCCCTCTCCGCGAAGCTCCAGCGCGAGCTCAACACAGCCCTCTGGGAGGCCGACAACGACACGCAGGTCCACTGCGTCATCCTGCGTGGCAACGGCCGCGCCTTCTGCGCCGGCTACGACCTCTCGCCCATGCAGTCGCCGCCCCAGCGCAATCCCGCCGACAGCAGCAGCAGCGAGACCTACACCAACGTCTATCGCGGCATGGCCACGTTCGACGATGACGCCTGGCAGCTCGAGCGCCAGCAACGCGACCGCATGGTGATCTGGGATATGCACAAGCCAGTCATCGCCCAGGTCCACGGCTACTGCCTGGCAGGAGGCACCGACCTTGCCCTGCTCTGCGACATCGTCGTCGTCGCCGATGATGCCGTGATCGGTTTTCCGCCCGTGCGCGCCATGGGCTCGCCACCCGCCCACATGTGGACCTATCTCGTCGGCCCCCAGTGGGCCAAATACATGCTCCTCACTGGCGACAGCATCAGCGGCCTCGAGGCTGCCGCGATCGGGTTCGCCTGGAAGTCCTTCCCCGCCGATCAACTCGAGGCCGCCGTCGAGGCGCTCGGTGACAAGATGGCCATGATCGACGTTGAATTGCTCTCGCCGAACAAGCGCATCGTCAATCTGGCGATGGAACTGATGGGCGCGCGCACCATCCAGCGCATGGCCGCCGAAAACGACGCCCGCGCTCACCTCGCCCCAGCCGTGCGCGAGTTCGGCCGCCGCGCCATGACCGAAGGCCTCAAGGCCGCGCTCGAGTGGCGCGACACCAAGTTTCGGGACGGCCGCGGGACCGAGGCCTACCAGCGTCGCCGCGAAGAACAGACCGAACGGCGCCCCTGACGACAGCTCAGGCGCCCTGGCGAGCCCATTCCTCCCGCAGCAGCCCCATCACGAGCTGATCGACGTACGCGCCCCGTACCCAGCGTGCCTGACGCAGCAGCCCCTCGTGCCTGAACCCCACCCGCTCGTAGCATGCGATCGCCCGCGCGTTGTCCGCGTCCACCAGCAGGTCAATGCGGTTCAGGTTCATCTCGTCGAACCCGAACCGGCATAGCGTCCGCAGCGCGTCCGTGCCGTACCCCTGCGACCAGTACGCCTTCTCGCCGATCGTGATCCCCAGCCGCGCCTTGCGGTTCTCCGGGTACACCTGGTGAAAGTTGATGTTGCCGATGTACGTCCCGTCCTTCGTCTCAATCGCGAAGAACACGTTGTGCCCGTACGCCATCATCGAACCGATCGTGCCCTTCAGCCACTCCTCCTCCGCCGCGCGCGGCACCGGGTAGCGCATGCTGATGTGGCGCGTGACCTCGCGGTCGTTGAACCACTCAACGTTCTTGTCCAGGTCACTCATCTCCAGCGACCGCAGGTTGACCAGCTTGCCTTCGATCATCGTCCGCCCTCCTTGTCTGCCTGCCGACCACGATGTTCACCGTGCAGCACGCTCATCACGATCGTGTCGTGGTATGCCCCGCCGACGTACAGGTCGTTCCGCAGCCGCGCCTCCTCGACGAACCCGCACTTGCGGTAGCAGGCAATCGCTCGCGAATTAAAGCTCCAGACCTGTAGCCGCACCGCCTCCAGGTTCATGTCTTCGAACGCGAACGTCATCAGCGTGCGGATCGCGTCCGCCCCGTATCCGCGCGACCGATATGCCGGCTCGCCGATCAGGATCCCCAGCCAGCACCAGCGGTCCTCCGGCGACGCATCGAACAAATCGCAGTTGCCGATGTGCCGGCGTTCGTCGTCGAGCGTCTCGATCGCGAACGCCGCGCGCCCGAATCCGCCCATCGTCCCTGCCCGCGTGCGCGCCCACCCCTCCTGCGCCGCCAGGGAGCGCGGGTAGTACGAACCGTTCAGGAGCTTCGATGTCTCCTCGTCGTTGATCCAGCGGTGGCCGCGCTCCGCGTCCTCGAGCGAAGGCGCGCGTAGCCGCACCAGCCTGCCTTCCAGCATCACGCCCTCTCCCACTCCGGCCGAAGGATCGACATCGTGAGCACGTCGTGGTAATCCCCGTAGCGATAGATGTCCTGCCGCCGCCGCGCCTCGTGCACGAAACCCACCTTCTCGTACGACCTGATCGCGCGCGCATTGAACGCGTACACATCCAGTGCGATGCGGTTGAGGTTCATGTCCTCGAAGCCGAACCGCACCAGCGTTCGCAACGCATCCGTGCCGTAGCCGCGCCCCCAGCAGTCCTTCTCGCCGATCATGATCCCCACATCCGCCGCGCGGTCCTCCGGCGAACCGTTGTGCAACCCCGTGTTGCCGATGTGCCGCCCGTCGTTCGTCTCGATGGCGAACATCACGTTGGAGTACGACGGCATAACTGACGCGCGCTCGCGCATCCATGCCTCCTCAGCCGCCATCGATGCCTGGTACCGCATGACCAGGTATCGCATCACCTCGCGGTCGTTGATCCAGCGATGGTTGCGCTCGAGGTCAGCGATGTCCGGCACGCGTAGCCGCACCAGCGCACCCTCCAGCATCCCGGCCCCTTTCAACGAAACAGGCCCATCGCTGCGATGGGCCTGTCTGCGTGCGTTGCGTTGATGCGTTTCAGCGATGATGCGCGCAGCCAGCCCCGGAAAGCGCGAGGTTGAACGAGATCGCGACCGCGATCATCCGTCCCGTCGTCGCTACCTGCCCCCGCATGCGCGCGTCCCTCCGTGAAACGATGCGCGAGTATACGGATCTGCGGCCCCGCCCCGCAAGCCCCAGACGCCGCATCAGCGCGCTCGAGCCACCTGCTTGCGCCCGGTCCGCTCCAGGTGCTGCGTCCACGCGTTGGCTGCCTCCGCAAAACGCGCCTCCGCAGCCGTCAGCTGCTCGAGCAGCCACGCCGGCTCGTCGCCGTGCTCAGCCTTCCGCTTGTCCAGCGCCTTCATTGCATCGCGCAGCGCCTGGTGCGCCTCGCGGAACGCCGCCCCCAGCTCAATCGAAAGCGCGTCCTGCGGGGGCATCTCGTAGATCTCGCGCGGGCGCTGGCGTTCGCTGCTCCGCTGTTGACGACCGGTAGCCCGTCCATCGCGCCGCTGTGGCTGGGCGGCCCGCGGCTCGTCGGCCCGCGACTGCCCGCGCATGTCGCGCCGGCGCTTCTCCGGCTGTCCGCCCGTCGGCGCACGACGGATGCTGCCGGCCTGCCCATCGTTCGTGCTGCCGCCACGCCGCCGCGTGTCACGCCGCTGTGGCATCGCACCCGCGTCAGGCGCCGCGTCGGTGGTGCGCTCGTGCGCGCCTTCCCCGGCGGCCTGCGGCCCCAACGGTTGATGCCCCCGGCCACCCCGCCGCCCCCGCCGCCGCCTCGGACGCTTGCCGTCTGTCATGCATGCAGGGTATCGCCCACCCGATCCTGCCGGTAGCTGTCTCCACGCGCCCTGCGTCGATACGCTGCCGCGCATGAAGCTGCACGACGTCCCCACGCCGGCCCTCATCGTCGATCTGCAGGCGATGGAAGCGAACATCAAGACCATGGCGGCCTATTACGCCGGCCGCCCGGCCAGGCTCCGTCCACACTTCAAGGCGCACAAGACACCTGCCATCGCGCGAAGGCAGCTGGCGGCTGGATCATGTGTCGGCCTTACCTGCGCCACCATCGGCGAGGCGGAAGTCGTCGTACGCGAAGGACTGACCCGCGACGTCCTGATCGCCAATGAGATCGTCGGACCCGGGAAGGCGGACCGTGCCGCCGCCCTGGCGCGTGACTGCGAACTCACGGTCGCCGTGGATTCGGTAGCAGCGCTCGAAGATGTCAGCAGAGCCGCGCAGGGCGCCGGTGCCACGATCGGCGTCCTCGTCGATGTGAACGTTGGCATGCCGCGGTGTGGCGTGGACCCGGGTGAACCCGCGCTCGAACTGGCTCGCGCGGTCGCCGCCGCTCCTGGCATCGAGCTGCGCGGCGTCATGGGCTACGAGGGCCACGCCGTCGGCATCGCCGATCGCGCCGAGCGTGAAGGCCGCGCGCGCAAGGCAATGGAGCGGTTGCTGAGCACCGCCGCCCTCTTCCGTTCATCCGGCCTGCGCTGCGAAATCGTCAGCGCCGGCGGCACCGGCACCTACGACATCAGCGGAGCCATGGAAGGCATTACGGAGATCCAGGCCGGTTCCTACGTGCTCATGGACACCGCCTACGCCCAACTCGATATCCCGTTTCGCCCCGCGCTCTTCCTGCTGTGCACGGTGATCAGCCGCCCGACACCGGAACGCTGCGTCGCCGACGGCGGCCTCAAGGCTTCGGCCACCGACCACGGCAACCACCAGGTCGCAGGCGTGGAAGGCGCCTCCGTGCTCTACCTCGCTGATGAACATACCGTCGTGACGCTGCCGCCGGAGTCGGATCTGCGGACCGGCGAACGCCTGCGCTTCGTCCCGTCCCATATCGACCCGACCATCAACCTGCACGACGCGCTCTATGCGGTCGATGGAGATGACGTCGTCGAAGTCTGGCCAGTGACAGCCCGCGGCTACCCGGAGCACCGCAGCTGAGCGCCGATTTTGCGATTGGCGGTTGCGCCCGGACGGTGTCGTACCCGATCATGGCCCAAACCTGTCCGGTCACGAGGGCAACCGGACGCATGCCCTTCAGGACAGGAGGCTCCCTTGATCCGCAGGCTGATGTTGCTTGCGCTGCTCGGCATCGCAGCTGTGCCATTCCTCCCCGGCGGTAGCAGAGCCAGCGCCATCGTCCCCATCAACTTCACCCGCGGAACCCTCACGGGCGCCGGCTTCGGCACCACAGCACCGACCGCTCTGGCCTTCGGCCCGGACGGCCGCCTCTACGTCGCCGATAACTCCGGCCGCATCCAGGCCCTGACCATCAACGCGGCCTCTCAAACCGTCACCGCCGTCGAGGAGATCACCACAGCCACCGACCTCCAGGAGGTCTACGGGATCGCGTTCGACCCCACCGACGCATCCTCGCCACCACCGGTCTACGTCACGAACACGGTGTCAGGATTCGGCGACGCGGGCCAGGCCCCGCCAGGCGCCTACTCGGGCAACGTCACCAGGATCAGCGGCCCCAGCTACAACACCGTCACCGACATCATTACGGGACTGCCTGTCGGCAACTCAGGCCACCAGGCGAACGCCATCGCCTTCGGACCGGACGGCCGCCTCTATATCGCCCAGGGCAGCATGACGAACGCCGGCGTCGTCAACCCCCAGGCCGGCCTCTTCCAGCGCGAGGAAGTTCCAACCTCGGCCGCCATCCTCGTCGCGGATATCCACGCCCCCGGCTTCGATGGCAACATCACCTACAGCCCGGCGAACACGTACAGCTCCAGCGTCGTCCAGACGGGCGGCGATGTCTCGATCTACGCCTACGGACTCCGCAACCCCTACGACATCATCTTCCACTCGAACGGCTACTTCTACAACACGGACAACGGCCCCAACGCCGGCTATGGACCCGCCTCAGTAACCTGCACCACCGACAGCGGCGGCAACGTCCAGGCGGCCGACGAGCTCAACATCATCGTCGAGGGCGCCTACTACGGACACCCCAACCGCAACCGGGGCCTCGCCGGCGCGCCGCGCGAATGCGTCTACTACGCCGGGACCGACCCGGGAAGCGCCGACCACACTGCGCCGATCGCGCTCCTGCCGCCGTCCTCGAACGGCATTGCCGAATACACCGCAGCGTTGTTCGACGGCCAGATGCAGGGCGACCTGCTCTACGTGAGCTGGGTCGAGAACACCCTGCGCCGCATCCGCCTTGCAGGCGGTGGCGCGTCGGTTGTCGAAGACCTGCGCCTCGCCGACGCCTTCGTCAACCCCCTCGACGTCGTCGTCGCGTCGGACGGCACCATCTACGTCGCCGAATGGGGCGGCAACAAGATCACCTACCTCAAGCCCGACACAACGCCCGCTTCGAGCGTGACCGTCAGCGGGATCACACCGTCGGCGGGGCCCGCCAGCGGCGGGCAGACCGTCTCCATCACCGGAGCCAACTTCACGACCACCGCCGACACGACCGTCACCATCGGCGGTGCGCCGCTCGTCAACATGACCGTGCAGAACTCCGGACTCATCACCGGTCAGACACCACCCGGCACCGCGGGCGCCTCGGATGTCGTTGTCACCAACAGCGTCGGCACAGGCACGCTCAGCGGCGGTTACACCTACGCCCTCGGGGGCGGCACGCAGCCGCCGGTAGCCAATGCCGGCGCCGACTGGAGCGGCCCCATCGCCCACAACGATCATTCCCACGTCACGCTTGACGGCCGGGCGTCCACCGACGCGGACGGCTTCATCGTCAGCTACGAGTGGTTCAAGGGCACGACGCTGCTCTCCACCAACCCCATCGACTCCATCGAGTTCACGCTCGGCGAGCATCTCGTGACGCTCCGCGTCACAGACAACGACGGTTACACCGACACCGACGACGTGCGGGTCATCGTCACCGCCACGGCCGAGAACCCCAACCCGTACTTCTGCTTCGACGTCGACGGCGACCTCGATGTCGACGCCACGGACCTTGGGCTCGTCGGCGCTGCCTTCGGTTCCCGCTTCGCCGCCACCGGCTACACCGCAGGTTACGCCCGGATGTACGACTACAACGCCGACCGCGTGGTCAACTCCGGCGACCTCATGGGAACCGCGCTCGACTTCACCAGCCAGTGCGGCCTGACCGACCAGGAGATTCGCCAGGCCACCGTCTGGATGGAGCAGTACAGGAACATCAACGACGCCATCGCCGACGGGTTCGTGCAGGTCACGCAGTGGATCCCCGGACAGGGCCGCCACATGGTGAAGACGAACGGCGGGGTCGGCGGTGCGCTCGGCGGCCAGGATGACATCTTCATCGCCGGTGAACCCGAAAGCCTGCTGTATTCACCCGACAATACCGTGCCAGGCGGATGGCGTCTGGGCGGGGCGATGTGGATCATGCCGATCAACCAGGTGCCAATTGTGCCCGAGGGATTCACCGGCAACGAGGACGCCTGGCACTACCACAACGGCCTGTGCCTCCACTCCAACGGCTTCGCGCTCGCCGAGAATGTCACAGAGGCGTACTGCTACCAGATCGGCGGCAACATCTGGATCGAGCGCGCCGGCTGGCTCGTCCACCTCTGGAACTACAACCTGAATCCCATCGGCCGCTTCGTCGAGATCAATGACTATCTGACCGCAGGGCCAACCACCGGCGCCGGCATCATCGCTATCGACGCGAATCCCGGCGCGGCGGGCGTGCAGTCAAGCCGCGCGGTCGGTACCGGCACGTTCACGGTCGACGTCGTGGCCGCCAACCTTGATGACGTCGCCGCATTCAACTTTGACCTTGAGTATGACCCCGCCGTCTTCTCCAGCCCGACGATCGCCTCTGGCTCTTCGCTTGACCGCAACCCGGACGCGAACCAGGCGTTCCTCGAAAGCAGCGGTCGCGCGTTTACGTGTTCGCCTGCGGACCCGCAGGGCGCCGTGACGCTTGGCGCCAGGAAGGCGGCGCGGATCTCGTGCTACAGCACCGGCAGCGACCATGGCCCCGACGCCACGGATGGCGCCTTGCTCGCCACCGTTACCCTGAACGTCATCGGCACCCCCGGCGCCGGCTCCACCCTGGCGCTCCGCAATGTCAACGTCTTCGACCACCACAAGGACGAAGTCGCAGGCTGCAACCCCACCGTGAGCATCACGGCGTCGTGCCCAGGCGCCACCATCAGTTCCGCCAGCAGCGACTCCGACAACGATGGGACGCCTGACGCCGCGGACAACTGCCCCAGCGTGGCGAACGCGGGCCAGCTTGACAGCGATAGCGACCGGCTCGGCGACGCCTGCGAGGCGCCCGTCTACGGTACGTCGGCCAGCAACCCCGACACCGATGGCGACGGTTGCCGCGACGGCGTCGAGGCCCTGACGCTGCAGTTCAGCCCGCAGCAGGGCGGCGATCGCAACCCCGCCGACTACTGGGACTTCTTCGACGTGACCGGCGACGCCGCGATCGATCTCGGTGACACGCTCAGCGTGCTCTCCTACTTCGGCCAGCCTGCCGGGAGCGGCCCCCCGAATCTTCACGACCGCAGCGCGCCCGATACCCTCAAGCCCTGGCGGACTGCCGAGGCGAACGACGGCATCGACCTGCAGGATGCCCTGCACAGCCTCGCGTCCTTCGGCCATGCCTGTATGCCGTGACAACCTGTGGGGTTGACGCCGTAGCGCATCTGTCATGCGCCCGGCGTCAACCCCGGGGGCACACCGGACGATGATCGGCGTTATGGTATTCGGGGGTTGACGGGCCGGATGTCAGGACACCACCGTGGCACTCATTATCGACAAATCGCGCCTGCTTGACGTGTCCTGCGACGACGCAGCCCGGCGCCGCATCTGGGCACGCATCCAGCGAGAGATCGCCCGCCGCCAGGCGGCGCAGCCGGCAGCCCCATCGGCGGGCCGCGCTCAGCCCGGGCGGAAGCGAACGCCCTAGGTTGCCACCGCCTGGATCTGCGCGCGGGCGCGATCCCGCAACAACGCCGGATCGCCCGGCGAAGCCTCGATACCCGCGCTCACGAACACGTACGTCAGACGGCGCACCGGCCGCCCCGTAGCCAGCTCCACGCCGAGCGTGTAGAGCCCTGCCTGCGTCTCGTATGCCTGCAATCGCTCCGGAACCTCGCCCGCGCTCACGCGGTCGGTCTTCCAGTCCACGATCTCGATCCCGTCCTCATCCTCGATCAAGAGGTCGATGAACCCTTCGACGATCACGCTGCCCAGCGGCACGCCGAACGGCACTTCCCGCAGCGCGCGCCGGGCCGTGCGCGCCCGTGTGGCCGCATCCGAGCGCAGGGCGCGCGCGGTGAGCTCCGCCACGTCCCCCGCGCGCTCCGGAATCGCCTCCGCGACCGCCTGGGCGCGCGCGTGCGCACGGATCATCGCGGCATCGGCGTCCCAGGGCAGGCTCTGGATCGCCGCATGGACGGCGCGCCCCAGCCTGGTCCCCCCACGTCCGCGCGCCCATGGCTCAGTCTCATCCTGACGTTCATCCTTCTGCTCGCCGGCAAGCGATGATGCGATCGCCGTGGCGCTCGTATACCGTTGCGCGGCGGCGTTGGCCACCAGCCCGGCACGCTCGGCAACAAGCGCTTCAGGATCGGCGCTCGCATCGATCACCATCTCGGCGAACGGCGTCGGTACGTCGTTCCGATCGTCGCGCTCCGGCAGCGCGACCGCCCGCTCCAGGCCACCCGCCTTCATGATTGCGATCGCCGCGGACCCCCCTCGCCGGTGCCAGGCGGTGTGATAGAGGGACAGGACCAGATGGTCACGCGCGCGCGTCGCGCCGACGTAAAGCAGCCGCGCGTGTTCTGCCTCCGCATGCTGCTGCTCGAGCTCGTTGAGCCGGTCGAGGTCACCATAGGTGAAGAGATTCGCGGACTCCTTCGCCCCGATCCGGATGGCGATGTCGCCGCGCTGGCGGTCCAACATCAGCGTCGGCGTCCGATAATTGTCGGTGGACGCGAGTCCCGCCAGTAGCACGATGGGAAACTCCAGCCCCTTCGCGCCGTGGATCGTGAAGATCCGCACCGCGTCTTCATCGTCGTCCAGCCCCGCGCCCTCGTGGTCGAGGATCCGCGTGCCGGCGCACTGCTCCATCCACTGCGCGAACGAGCGCAGGCTCTCGGGACCGTTCGACTCGAACGCGCGGGCCTGCTCGACCACGAACCGCATACGGCGGAACGGGTCGCGCGTGCCGGTGGCCAGCATGCCAGACTCATCGAGCCCCGATTCCGAGACGAACCGCTCGACCAGCACCGCCAGCGGCATCGAGTGCCGCGCGCTGTGCCACCGTCGCAGTGTGCGGAGCGCGTCGGCGATGCGGCCCTCCGCATTGTCGGGCACGGACAGGTACCCGAAGTAGCGATCCGCCGCGCGCCAGTGGGCCAACTCCACGTCGGAGCACGCGAACGCCGGGCTTCGAAGTGCGGCTACGATCGCCACTTCATCCGACGGATCGTCGATCGCCGTCAGACAGTTGATGAGATCGCGCACCTCCTGCGTCCGGTAGATGAGGCTGCCACCCTCCACCCGGTACGGAATCCCCCGGCGTTGCATGGCACGCTCCAGCGCCGAGAGTCCAGCGCGCGTCGGGATGAGCACGGCGATGTCCCGCAACGCCGCCTTCCTGACCTCGCCCGTCGAGCGGTCCTCGACCTCCCACCCCTCTGCGAGCGCGCCCGTGCACCACGCGGCGATCTGCGTCGCCTCACGTTGGCGCATGGCCGCCGCGTTCCCGCTTATCTCGCCACCGATGTACGCGACCCCTGGGCCGGCGATCGCCGCCTCGCGGTACGCATGCACGGGTATGTAGCGTGGCTGAATCGCTTCCATCTCTCCGATCAACCGCGCGAAGGTCTCGTTCACCCAGTCAATCACGTCCCCGCGTGAGCGCCGGTTGAGTTGGAGCTGCGGCGTCAGGCCGCCCGCGCCGGCGATCCGTCGACGCGTGTTGGCGTAGACCGCCATGTCAGCCCGCCGGAACCGGTAGATCGACTGCTTGGGATCGCCGACCATGAACAGCCGGCCAGGCTCGATGTCGCCGGTATCGGGATCAGTGGCGAACGCGAGGGCGATCTCCACCTGGAGCGGGTCCGTGTCCTGGAACTCATCGATGAGCATCGCGTCATAGCGATCACGCATCGCGCGGCGCGCTTCACCGCTCAGGCTCAGCAGCCGCGCCGGGCCGTGGATCAGGTCGTCGAAGCACAGCGTGCCCTCGGTTCGGCGCCTCGCCGCGTCAGCCTCGATGAACCGCGCCAGGTGTGGCAGCAGTTCCTGCATCGCCTGACGGCGCGCTGCTTCCAACAGCTCCTGCAATCGCAGGTGGACGGTTCGTATTGCCGCGCGCCCCGCATCCAGCAACTCCCGTGATCCCCAGTTGCGGACGACGCCGGACCTGCCATACGACGGGGGCTTCATAACGACGCTCGCCGCGCTCGCCAGCACGTACTCGCGCTGCTCACCGCCCCGCTCGAGCCGATCGACGAGTGCCGCGAACTGCTGCGCACGGGCACGCAATCCGTCGGTCTCGGGCACCCCTGCACGCAGCGCAGGTGCCAGCTCGTCACGCAGCGACCTCAGGCTCGGCCACGTGACAGGCGGCGGCGGCGGAAGCCGCGTGAGCATGGCGGCAACCTCTCGCTGGCCCGAGATCGCATCCACGAGCGAGCGCAGATCGCGCACGCGCATGCCCAGCGCCAGCACGCGCTCAATCGCCGACTTGGCATCCGCCTCCCCGGCGAGTCTGCGCAACTCCTCCGCCCACGCCGCTTCGAACCGACGCTGTTCCTGCATCTCGTCCGAAACGCTGAAGTCCGGATCGAGTCCAATGTCAGCGGTAAACTGCGCCATCAGCGACCGGCCGAACGCATGAATCGTCGAGATCGGCGCCCGGTCGAGGCACTCGATCGCCAGCCGCGCGTGCACACGCTCCTGTTCCGGCGTCTCTTGGCTCGTAGCTCGCCGCTCCAGCTCGCCGCGTACACGGTCCTTGAGTTCCGCCGCCGCCTTCTCGGTGAAGGTGATCGCCACGATGCGCTCAGCGGGCGTCCCCCTCAGGATCAGGCTGATGTAGCGGTCGACGAGCGCGCTGGTCTTGCCGGTTCCCGCACCCGCCTCCACGAGCATCGTCGCGTCGAGCGCCGTGCGAATCAGATCACGGACTTCCTGATCCTGCGCGAGCATCGCCTCGCGCTCAATCAAGGGTGCCATTCGCCCGCTCCTCTACGAACAGCCAGGGCAGCATCGCCGTATCGTTCCGCTTCTCGTCGAACGCCTCCTCGCGGCGCCGCGCGCAGATCCGGTCGAACTCGCAGTACTTGCAATGCTCGAAGGTATTGAAGTGCGAGTTGTACTCCCCCGGCACGGCGGGAAATGCGCCGTCGCGGATGCCGTCCGCGATCGCGCGCAGCGTCAGCTCAAACCGCTCGTTAAGGTCCGCCGTCGGGGCATAGGACTTCCGCTCGAACCCGCCTGCCTGCGTGATGAACCAGTAGAAGGCCTCAGCGCGGACGACGCCCGGCGGGAGCGCCAGCAAGTACGCGGGCAGCTGCAGCTTCGTTCCGCCCGCGAGCGGCTGCGCGCCCATATCGCGGTACGCCCCGGTGCTTCCGCTCTTGTAATCGATGACCCATGCCGCCGATCCGTCGGCAGAAAGGTCGATCCGGTCCACGATGCCGCGCAGCAGCAACCCCGCAACGGGTGTCTCTGGGATCGGCTGCTCGAGGAAGGCCGGGATCGCACCGTGCTCCACGCGGAACGCCTCGTCCTCGCTCAGGAACTCGATCAGGTCAGCGCCCAGCGCGCGCTGCTCGTGCCCGGCGAACACGTCCATGCCCGTCTGACCGCGCTCCGCCGCCTCTGCAAGCGCCTCGGCGAGGATCTCCAGGAGCCGCGCCCGGTCCTCGTCGCGCCAGGGCTCATGCAGCGCCGGTCTACCTTCCGCCAGCCGTTCGCGGAAGAAGCGCTCAAGCACACGATGGATCAGCGAACCCCGTACCGCCGCGTCCATCAGCTGCTGCTCTTCTGGCTCCTCCACGTCACGCAGCCGCAGGATGGAGCGGCAGTAGTAGCGGAACCCGCACTGCGCGTACGTCTCCAGACCAGTTGGAGATACGCGAGCGCCGTCCGCCAGCCATGCCCCGTCCGGGCGCACACCGATGTTGCCGTCCCACTCGGTGAAGGCGTCGCCTGCGCGCGCCCGGCTCAGCGCAACAGCCCGATGCCGCGGATGCTCTGTCGCTACAGTCCGGCCCGACTGGAGCACCTCGAGCGAGCGGCGCAGTCCCGCCTCCGCCGCATCCAATGCGACCCCGGTGAGCCGCACCGCCAGCGGTGAGAACGTGCGCCGGTACCACGGGCGCCCTCCCAGCTCGCGCAGCGCCGTCCCGGTGTTGACCGTGGGCTCATGCGCCGCAGCCGCCGCCACCATGAGCGACGACGGGAAGAGCTCGCGCGCCCCGTTCGGTTCAAACGCCGGCGCAGACCAGGTGAGATGCCCTCCGCGCGCTGCTGCGATCGCGGCTGCGGCATCCTGCAGCGCGCGCTCGCTGCGGCTCGCTGCGTCATCGATGAACGGGAACTGCGTGCGCAGCGCCCGCCACGCCGCATCAGGGATGACCGTGTCCTCCCCCGGCGCTGCCGGCAGTGCCCCCTCGCGCGCGCCGCACAACACCACGCGCTGAAACCGCATGCCCGCAGCAGTGCGGTAATCGCCCACCAGCACGCCCTGCCCCAGTCCGCGTTCACGCCTGAACGCCAGCTCCAGGTTCGCACGGAGCGCCGGAATGAACTCGCTCAGCGAGAAGCTCCCACCAACCGACCCGATCGTGCCCAGCTGGTCGATCTCCTCGATCACCTCCGTCAGCCCATCGGCATCCGGCGCCACGTAGTCATGCACGATCGCCTTGAGCGTCTCGATGAATCGCTGCGCTGGCTGCGCCTCACGGAGCGCGTCCAGGCGCACCGCAAGCGTCGACACGACCGTACGTAGCTCATCCGCCCCATCGATCTCCGAAGCAATGCGGCGAAGCGCGCCTTCGCTCAGGTCCTGGACGGCCTCGCGCTCCGCGAGCCGGTCCGCGCGAAGCGTCGCCAGCGCCCGCTGCCAGCGATCCAGCGTGCGCGTGACCCCGGCATCGCGCGAGAGGCGGTCCCACGCGGTCACGCGCGCGCTCACCGTCCCACCGCCGGCCGGTAGCACCAGCCGCCCTCCGAGCTCCAGCGCGTCAATCAGCGGCGCGCGCGGATAGTCCTGCTCGGGCAGCCGCAGCAAGGCGAGGACCGCGCGTCCCGCCCGCAGCTCGATGAGCGGCGTTCCCGGCAGCCGCGTGCATGGCAGGCCCGCCGCCCGCATCGTCTCGTCGAGCATCGCCGGGTACGCCGCATCCGCGCCATGAAACACCGCTACTTCGTGCAGCGGGGTGCCCGCGCTCAGCGCCTCGAGCACCAGGCGAACCACCTCGCGCGCCTCGCTCGCAGGATCCGGCGCCAGCAACAGATCGATCGTGCACGTCCCGGCGGAAGCCTCGACCACGCGGCCGCGTCCGTCCGCGCAGAGCGCGTCGATGAACGCTGCGGCCGGAGCCGTCCGCGCTCCGGGCGGCACCACGTACACATCGCCCAGCTCAACCAGCGGCGCCTGACCCTCCATGATCGCGCCAGTGGCAGCGTCCAGCAGGTCCTGGTCGTCGTAAAAGCTGCTGGTAACCGCGCGGAACTCACCGTACAGCCGCAGCGTTTCGCGCAGGTGGGGATGATCGTGCGACACCGCGGACGGATCGGTGATGCCCGCGCGGCGGAGCCGCCGAAACACCTGCCGCAATACCCGGCCATAGCCCGGCAGCTCGCGCACCTGCGCGAGCGGCGGGCGCGACGCTCGCGCCACCTCTTGCGCCACGTAGTCGCCGATCGGACGCGCCAGCGGCGTGCGCCCCTCAGACGCGAGCCGGCCGGCCCCCAGCAGCTCGGCAACGCGCGGGAGCGGCTCGAAGCGCACCGCCGCAAAGGCGCCCTGCTCGGCCAGACGCCGCCGCAGGTGCAGCGCCGCCGCGTGAGAGGGCGCAATCAGCGTCGTCGGGCGCAGAGGATCCTTGGAGCGCGCCGCCGCAATGTCAGCCAGCGCAGCATCGATGTCCATGTGCCGCATATGCTACGCGCTTGCGCCGACAGCCGCTGTCGTTATGACGCGGCATCTTCACAGCGCGAAGGGACGGTGCCTGCCCCGCCACCGTCCCTTCGCGCGTGCGTGGACCCAGTGGCTAGAGGAGCGCCCGTCGCTTCAGCGACTCGAACTCCTCAGCCGTAATCGCACCGGAGTCACGGAGTTGCTGGGCCTTCGCAATCTCATCGGCCGCCGAGTAGCCGGACAGCCGGCGCTGCTGTGCCTGATATTGCTCGATCAGCTCGCGGTCCTGTTCCGTCATCTTCGGCCGCGCGATCAGATAGATGAGAACCCCGATGAAGGGGAAGACGAAGATCAGAAGCAACCATACGGCCTTCGCGATGCCCGAGAGGTCGTTCCGCCGGAGGATGTCAGCGAAGACGGTGACGAAGATCCAAATGGCCATGGTGAAGAAGAACACCATGATCATCCACCACACGACGTCCCAGAACGTCACATCATCGAGAAGGATCGGTACCTCGTGTACTCCTATGCGCGCCGCGCTCAGGCGCACGTATTGTGCGCCGCCGTACGTACTGGCACTGATCCCTACCCGTGGGTCAATCAATGTACGGACAGCGGCCCCGGGGACGCCCGGGGCCGCTGTCACAGGCAGAGGAAGGAGGTAGCCGGATGACCGCCCCTGCACAGCGGTCGCCGCTGTATTCAGAATCGGAACCGGGGGCGGATCCTGTTGCCGGAATCGTCGCCTCAGGCGCGCTGCTCACGGCACAGCGTCCCTCACCCCAAGCTCGTCCTACCGACGTTCCGGTTCGCCGCGGCTCTCCCCCTTTGGCCTGGCCACATCTACACTCGCGGTATGCCGCGCCCGGAACCCGACGCCTACTTCATGGGCATCGCCCTGGCCGTCCGCTCGCGCGCCAACTGCACGGGTCGCCGCGTCGGCGCTGTCATCGTCCGGGATCGGCGCATCCTCAGCACCGGCTACAACGGCACGCCTTCACAGATGACCAACTGCGAGGACGGCGGCTGCCATCGCTGCGCTCATCCGGACCAGTACGCGTCCGGCGAGCACTACGACGTCTGCATTTGCGTCCACGCCGAACAGAACGCGCTGCTCGCCGCGGCGCGCTTTGGCGTCGCGGTCGAAGGCTGCACGCTCTACACCACGTTGCAGCCCTGCTTCGGCTGCCTCAAGGAACTCCTGCAAGCCAACGTCCGCGAGGTGTGCTACCTCCATCCCTGGGAGTCGCGTTTCGGCGCCCAGTATGAAGCGCTCGTCGACCGCATCGGTCGCGCCCACTTCCGCCGCGTCATCGTCCCCGACCCGGATGAGCAATGGGCGAAAGGACGCTCCGCTACCGCCGAGGCAGAGCGCACGCTCGGTCACGAGCTCCTGGCTGACTGAGCCACGGTCTACCGCCGCGCCCCATCGGACAACGCACCCACGCCGCCTCCCGGTGGCACCAGGGCGCGGCACCCTGCACACTGCGCACGATCAGCCATGACCTCCACACTGCGCGCCGGCGCGGCGCAGACCGTCATCACACCGCCCGTGGGTGTCCATCTCGAGGGTTACACCCCCATGCCACAATCGACAGCGATCCACGATGACCTGCACGCCCGCGCCCTCGTCGTTGACGACGGCCGCGCCCAGGCCGCCATCGTCTCCTGCGACCTCATTGGCATCAGCCGCGCGCTCGGACAGTCGGTGCGCGTGATCGCCTCGAGGGCCACCGGCATCCCCGCTGACCACATCATGGTCTGCGCAACTCACACCCACATGGGCCCGGCGATCCTCCTTCCCGATCCGGGCGATCCACCGATCGCCGATGCAGTCGCGCAGCAGATCGCCGGCGCGATCGTACGCGCGCACGCCGGCATGCGGCCCGCCGTCCTCAAGGCAGGGCGTGGAAGCGTCGATTCGGTGAGCCAGAACCGTCGCCATCCGGACTGGCAGATCGACGACACCCTTCAGGTGCTGCTCTTCGACGACCCAGAACCACGCAACGCCCCGATCGCCTCGATCGTGAATTTCGCCTGTCACGCCACGATCATGTACCGCACCAACCACGAGATCAGCGCCGACTACCCCGGCTACGCCGTGCGCGCCGTCCAGGCGATCCTCGGCCACGCGCCGGTTCTATTCCTCAACGGCGCCTGCGGCGATGTGAACCCCGCATGGATAGAGCAGCGTTTCGAAGAGGCGGAGCGCGTCGGTTCCATCGTCGGCGCCGAAGCCGCGCGTCGCCTTCAGGAACTGCGGCCGCTCGGCGCGCAGCACAAGGTCTGGAGCATCCGCTGGGATGAGCTGACCGATAAGCCCGTCACCTCGGGGGCGCTCCTCGAACCGCGCGTGCGGGTGGCCCGTCGCGAGATCGATGTCCGCATTCGCGCACTTGATGCCCCCGCGACGTATCAGGCCGAGCTCGACGCCTTACGCGACGAGGTCGCTGCCCTCGCGGTAGACCGTATGGAAGATCGGCGCCGGCTGATGGAGCGCATCACCTTCCTGCAGGGCACCGCCGGCATGGCGCGCGTCCTGCGACCGAATACGCTCAAGGCCGAAGTGCAGGCCCTTTCCTTCGGCCGCGATCACGCGATCGTCGCTCTCCCGGGAGAGTTCTTCGCTTCCACCGGCCGCGCCATTCGAGACGCCGCCGCCATCGGCCACGCCATGATCGCCTGCTACGCCAACCACCACCTCATGTACGTCGTCCCTCGTGACGCATGGGCGCAAGGGGGTTACGAGCCGGGCGTCTCCATCCTCGACCAGGACGCCGAAGAGGCGTTTCGCGAGGCAGCGATCGACCTCGTCCGCGAGGTCGCCACTTAGCCGCGCGAAGTGACGCGGAAGTAGTAACCATCAGGCGCGACGAGCCGGAAGTCCCGCGCCCCCCACGCTCGCGGCCCGAGGGGGACGGCGATAGGTACACCGCTCCCCTGTGCCGCCGCGTACGCCGAATCTACGTCCTCCACCTCGATGACGATCTCCACGCCCACGCCCAAGCGCTCATCCGCCCGTCGCGGACGCAGCGGGTGCCGCTCGGGTAGTCCTTCGGCAGCCCCGATACCAATCACCACGTCATCGAGCGTCATCTCGATGTAGCCATCATCAACGCGCCTGGCTCGGAAGCCGAGCGCTGTCTCCAGGAATCCGCGCAGCCCGTTCGCATCGCGCGAGAACAACTCGAACCGGAGACCGGCGCCCTCACCCATGCAGCGCATCCTCACTCTCGCAGCAACCATCCGCCATCCGTGAATCCCGCTTCGCCCGTTGGGCACAGCGACCGGCCGTCCGAGAGACGCACGATCTGGTAGTGCAGGTGCGGCGCTTCAGAGTAGCCGGCATCACCCGTATAACCGATCACGTCGCCGCGGCGCACCGACCAGCGGGCGATCGCCACGGTCTGCCCGAATGGGCGTGGCGCGTTGAACGTCGCACCGTAGTCGAAGGTCGCCTCGTATCCATCTATGAACGAACCTGCCGGCGGCACGAGCGTGATGGTCGAGAGTGTGAAGTGGCCGTACGCCGTGCGGAACAGCTCGTTCTCAACCGTCGCGTAGAGCCCCATCCCGCCGCTGGGCCCCGGAAACACCACTACCGGCGCGCGCCGCCGGTCCGGGTTGCCGATGTATGGCTCTCGCTCAACGCCGTAGTAGTCGAAGGCGTTGATCCATGTGTTGATGTAGAGCGTCGCGGTCCCATTCATCGTCGCATACACCGGCGTCCCCTCCGGCACGTACCAGTCGACTGCGGGGATACCCCCTTCGTACTCGGCGTGCACACGGCAGTTCCACCCCGCCCCGTTGGCCGCATCGCCGTCGTCCAAGACCTGCAGGCGTGCGCTCACCTCGCGCACGCTGGGACCTCCGCCCCGAATGAACGTCCGCGCGCCCGGCGTGCCGGTCACAAGATCCGTCCTCATCTCCTCGTTGAGCGGGAAACCGAGCGGTTCCAGCGCCGGCCCCGGCCGTGGCTGCGTCGGTGACGCCACCAACACGGGCGTGGCCGGCGGCGCCTGGGTGGGCGATGGCGCCACCGATGAGACGACGCCTGTCGGCGGAACCGTAACCACGGGGGTCCGCGCCACCTCGTCCGCCCCGTCGCCGCCGCATCCACCCACGACTGAGGCGACGCAAACCAGCCACACGGCCAGACATCCAGCGCGCATGGCGCATCCTACCGCCGCCACAGTCTGATCAGCGTGCTACGCTGCCCGCGCCCCCGATCGCTCGTACGCACACCGAGGTCCGCCCTGGCATCGACACCCGAAGCTGTGCAACCGGCACCGGCGCCGTCTGTGGTCGTCCCCGAGCGCGGCATGACCGGGATCATTCTGCGGCTCGCCTGGCCGGTCGTGATCGAACGCCTCTCGCTGAGCGTGCTGAGCGCCGTCGATATCGCCCTCGTCGGCCGTTACGTCGGCGGCGACGGTCTGGCTGCTGTGGGCATCGGCACCCTCATGTTCTGGATCCCCCTCTCTGGCGCCCTCGCCATCGACGTCGGCTCCACCGCCGTGATCGCCCGCGACGTGGGGGCGGGCGACTCATCGCGCGTCCAGGTCGGTCTTCGCACGGCCATTCTCACCTCCTTTGCGTGGGGGCTCCTTTGCACCGTCATCGTCTTCGCGCTCGCACCGCAACTCATGCGCATCATGGGAGCCGAGGAAGAAGTCATTCCACACGGCGTGGAGTTCCTGCGAGCCGGCTCGCTGGGCTTTCCATTTCTCATGGTCTTCTACGCCGTCGCGGGCTCGATGCGCGGCCTCGGAAATACATGGATTCCCATGCTCATCCTGATCGTCGTCAACATCCTCAACGCGAGCGTCACCTACATCCTCATCAGCGGCGCCGTGGGCGATCTCGGCACCCTCGCTTCTGGAATCGGCTATGCGACGGCGGGCGTCGCGGGCGGCCTGATCGCCTTCACGCTGCTCGCGCTGGGCATCGGCCCGGCGCGCCTCGATCTCTCGCACCTGCTTGCGCTCGACCGCAACGCCTTCGACCGTCTGCTCCATATCGGCCTGCCGGTCGGACTCGAGGAAGCGCAGTTCATGCTCGCCTTCCTCGTCTACACCCGCATCGTCGCCACTCTCGGCACCGACCAGCTCGCAGCGCACTCCATGGCCTTGCGCTCGCTCGAGGTGGCGATTCTGCCGGGCTTCGCGCTCGGCACAGCTGCAACGGCGCTGGTCGGCCGCTATCTCGGCGCAGAGCGCCCCGAGGTGGCCGAGCAGGCGGCCTGGCGGACGTTCGCGATCGGCTTCGCGACGCTCTGTGCCATGGCCGTTCTCCAGTTCACCCTCGCGCCCTACATCGTCGATATCTTCATCGACGATCCGGACGTCGCCGGCCGGGGCACGACGCTGCTGCGCGTGTTCGCTTTCGCCCTCCCGGCGCTCGGCATCCACAGCACCCTCTCGGGCGCCCTGCGCGGCGCCGGCGATGTGCGCTTCGTGCTCGCCACCTTCACCTTCACCGCCTGGGGCGTGCGCGTGCCGCTGGCGTTCTTCACCGTCGTCGTGCTCGGGCTGACCGTGCCCTTCGCCTGGCTCGCCGCTGTGACCGAGAACTGGGTGCGCGCCGCCCTCGTGTTGCGGCGCTTCCGAACCGGCCGCTGGAAGGGCATCGCCGTCTAGCGACAGACACTTCTTCCGCACCGTTTACATACCGCTTACGCGTCCGAGGTGATGCCCACGTCGCTACCTTCGATGCTCTCAACAGGAGTGACGGAGGTGACAAAATGACGCGTCTGTTCCTGACCCTGATCGCCGGCCTCGCCGGCGTTGCCCTGACAGTGGGCGGGCTTGCCTGGGACGCCTGGCTGCACGCCCAGGACCAATCGCTCGCCGCGCGCGAGGGCATCTTCACCCTCTCGAACCCCGGGCACCTGCTGCTGGCGCTCGGCATGACCCTGACCTGCGCCAGCATCTTCGGCGCTATCTACACCGTCTGGGGCATGACCGCGCCATCGGGCTTGCTGGGACGCCCCTGGGTACGCATCGCCAGCCTGCACGCCGCCACGCTCACCTCGATCGCCGCTGTGCTCTTCGCGCTCGCCGCATCGGCGGAAAGCCATGCGCATGGTGACGCCGCCACGGCCGACCACGATCACGCCGACCCGGCCGCGCACGCGCCCGCTGCTTCCTCCGGCGCAACGCTCGCTCAGCCCCACATGGACGGCCTGCCGGCTGGCAACACGGCCGCACCGCTCCCGCATGCCCATCTCGATGCGACGGCGCCGGCGCTCAGCCCTGCCGAAGCGCGGCCGGACGAGCACCACGCAACCGATCTTCCGGACACTGCAGCCCAGCCCGCACCGGATCCACTCTCACCCCGGGATCCGTCCGGCGACGCTGAACACGCTGCTGCCCACGATCACGCCGGAGACGGCGCCAGCAAGCACCCCCGCAACCACCCACGGCCAACCGCCGGGGAGCTCTCGTGCCTGGCGGATCTCACGGCGCAGGCAAAGGAAGCGACGGCCCGACTCGCGAGCTTCGCCACCGCCGCCGCCGAGGGGTATCGGCCGCCCCGGCGAGCGGGCGGCACGCATTACGGCAATCCCGCCTACCACCGCGATGGCGCCATCTTCGACCTGGCGCGACCTGAGTCGGCGATCTACCGCACGCTCGCGGATGGTACGCACATCCTCGTAGGCGCCCTTTACGTCGCGCCTGTTGGTCAGGGACCTACGCCCTGCGGCAACGCGACCTGGTGGCACACGCACCCCGTCTGCATCGATCTCGAAACACGCGAGACCAGTGACGCCGGCCCCGATGGTACCTGTCCCGACGGTCTCGCCTACCGCGAACCGCGTAACGAGATGCTGCACCTCTGGTTCGTCCCCCGCAGCGAGCGGCGTTGAGCGAACGGAGATCGGCCGGGACGGATGGACGCCCGTCCCGGCCGGTCTGCAACCCCTCCGGCGCGATCCGCACCCACATAAGCCCGCATTCGCCCGGCTTTCGTCAACTACATGGGCCATCCGTACCTCCGACGGGCTTGTCAGCGTTGATACAGTGAGAGCGATGAAAGATCAGATCTGGCTGATCGGCTTCTCCGGCACGGGCAAGTCGCGGCTTGCGCGGCCGATCGCCGCCGCCCTCGACTGGCAGGCGGTCGACCTTGACGCCGTCATCGAGGCGCGCGAGGGCGATACGATCACCAACATCCTCCGCACCCGCGGCGAGGCGGAGTTCCGCCGCCTCGAGGCGCAGATCGTCCAGGAGACCGCTGCCATGGGCAATATCGTCGTCGCCACTGGCGGCGGCGCGGTGCTCGCTGCCGCCAACCGTGACGTCATGCACCGCCGCGGCTTCGTCGTCTGCCTTGACGCCCGCCCCGAGACCATCCTTGAGCGCATCAACCGGCCCGGCGGCAAGATCTCCGACCGTCCGCTCCTCGCCGCCAGTGATCCGCTGCAGCGCATCGTCGACCTCAAGGCAGAGCGTCAGGCCTTCTACAACGAGGCTGACTTCATCATCCAGACCGACGACCTCACGCCGGATCAGGTCACCCACCAGATCCTTACGGCGTTCCGCGAACAGACGGCGGTGGCCGGCACCACGTGATCCAGGTACAGGCGGCGAGCGGCGGGTACGATGTAATCGTCCGCTGGGGCGCGCTCGACGATCTGGGCGCGGTCGCCCGAGGCTGCGATCTCCGGGGAGCCGCATACGTCATCAGCGACACGGTGGTCGCGCCGCTGCACGGCGAGCGCGCGCTCGTGTCGCTCCGCTCCGCCGGATTCGAGGCCGCGCTCCATGCCTTCCCGGCGGGTGAGGTGAACAAAAGCCTCGATACCGTACGCGCGGCGTACGACTGGCTCGTCGATCAACGGGCCGAGCGTGCATCCGTCATCGTCGCCCTCGGCGGCGGGGTGGTCGGCGACCTCGCCGGATTCGTCGCCGCCACCTACCTGCGCGGCCTGCCGTTCATCCAGTGCCCAACCTCGTTGCTGGCCATGGTCGATGCCTCGATCGGCGGCAAGGTAGGCGTCGACCACGCGCGCGGCAAGAACCTGATCGGCGCCTTCTACCCGCCGCGCGCCGTCGTGAGCGACCCGTCATTCCTGACGTCGCTGCCCGGGCGCGCGCTGCGCGATGGCGTGGCCGAGGCGATCAAGCACGCCCTGATCATGGACCCGCCGATGCTTGATCTGCTCGAAGCCGGTGCGGAACGTCTTCTGACCGTCGAACCGCAGTTCACCACCGAGGTGGTAGCCCGCAACGCCGCGCTGAAGGCCGGCATCGTCTCCCGCGATGAACGCGAGAGCGAGCTGCGCATGATCTTGAACTACGGTCACACCACCGCCCACGCCCTGGAGGCAGTCACCGGCTACAACCGCCTCATGCACGGCGAGGCCGACAGCATAGGCATGATGGTCGCGGCGGAGATCGGCCGGCGCCTCGGCGTCACGCCACCCGCGGTCGGTGAGCGCCAGGCCCGCGTCTTCGCCCGTTACGACCTGCCGACGCGTATCGCCGGCCTCGACCCCGATGCCGTGTACGCGGCGATGGCGCTCGACAAGAAGGTCGCCGCGCGAAAGCTGCGCTGGATCCTGCTCGAAGACCTCGGCAAGCCGGTCATCCGCGCCGATGTCCCCGAAGATCTCGTGCGCGAGGTTCTGGCCGCCCACCTCCGCTAGCGCAGCGCCCCCGTTCGTCGCGCCGCCATCACCCGTTTCCCGCACACTGTCACGTCCTCGCAACGGCGCCCACCTTAGAATCGAGTCGAGGTCACGCAAAGGAGCGGTGCAATGGCAAGGCAACATCGGCGCGCTGCCGGCGCGAACAGCGACGAGGAGCAGGACAGGATGAGGGAGGAGAGCGCAAGCCGCGAACGCGAACGTCCCGGCGACGCCGAGACCGAGACCGTGCAAGACGCGTCGGCGCCCGGCGCCCCGGGTGCCCCTGGCGGCAGTGACATCCGAACCGCGGCACAGCAGGCGAGCGAGACTGCGCACGAGGCCGACTACGGTCCATCGCCCTACGACGTGGCCGAGCCGGGCACGCGCGACGACCGCGTGATCACCAAGGGAGAGCGCGAGCGCCCGGGACCCACGCAGAACGAGCTGCTGGAAGATTCCGATGATGAGCCAGTGACGTCGTCCGACACCGGCGACCTCGGCGGCGACGAGCACAGCCGCCGGCTGAACGACGTCGAGTCCACGCGGGGCTCCGGCAAGGACGATTACCCGTCACGTCGCTCCGCATAAGGCGGCTGCTCGCGTCAATCAGGCTCGTAGAGCAGGATCGTCTCCCCGGGTGATGGTGGGTGAACGTGGAATGCTGGCCTGAAGTCGTCCGGCAGAAACTCGATGCGGATCACCGGCGCCAGCGATGCCAGGTCCACCGTCAGCTCCATGCCGGCAAACTGCTGGTCGCTCGCGCTGAACGGCGGCTCGGGCGCGACCTCCGCGTCGGACGTGACGTAGATCCAGTAGATGTCGCGGTCGTGCTCCGAGCGCAGCACCAGCCGCGGCTCGAAGCCGTCCCGTCCCATCCGCCGCAGGTATCCCTCGATTAGCTCGCGCTCGGCCGGCTGCTCGAACGGCCCGTACGCGACCGTCTCGACGGGTGCCCCTGCCGCCGTCTCTGGCAGACACAGCGTCCCGCCCGCCGCGGGATCTCCACACGTCCGCTCCTGCCAGTTGAACAGCTCGGTCAGCGCACGAATATCTCCCGTTGTGGCGCTCGAAAACAACGACCCCAGGCGCGGATCGACGGCCGCCAGGGCATCGATCGCCTCGTCCACCGGCAATGCCTGCGAAAGGTCCGGCGTCCTCGTACCCCCGCCATCGTCTCCGTTGCAGGCAGCCGCAAGCGCCCACACGATCAGCGCAAGCGTGGCGGCAGGCAGACTACCCCGCCGCATGGCCCTCGCTCGTGTGCGCAGCGTGTGACGCTTCGCTCTCCTGCGCCACGTTGAAGCGCCGCACCAGGTGGAAGAACCGCTTGTCGACCGTTCGATTCCGACCGACCACCTCGCGGAACGGCACCGCGACGATGTCGAGCCCCTGGATGCCCGTGATCACGCCGGTGCGCCCTTCGTGCAGGAAGTCGACGGCGGCCGCGCCCATCCGCGTGGCCAGCACGCGGTCGAACATGCTCGGCGAACCGCCGCGCTGGACGTGTCCCAGCACGGTCACGCGTGCCTCGACCCCTGTCCGCTCCTCGATCGCCTCGGCCAACCGCGTGCCGATGCCGCGCGTCGCCAGTTGCGCATGCCCGAACTGGTCCATCTTTCCCGTCGCGACCGCCGGCTCGATGCCGCCGACAGCCGCCCCCTCAGCCACCACGATGATGCTGAAGCGCCGCGTGCGCATTCGCTCCCGCACGTGCCGCAGCACGGTATCCAGGTGCACCGGATCCTCCGGAATGATGATCATGTCCGCGCCGCCGCCGACGCCGCCCGCCATCGCCAGCCAGCCGGCGTCGCGCCCCATCACCTCGACGACGATGATGCGCCGGTGGGACTCGGCCGTCGTGTGCAGCCGGTCGAGCGCTTCGCCCACGATCCCCACTGCCGTCTCGAAGCCGATGCAGTAGTCGGTGCCCGGCACATCGTTGTCGATCGTCTTCGGCACGCCGACAACGGCGAAGCCGCGCTCGGAGAGCTTCGCCGACACGCTCAGGGTGTCGTCGCCGCCGATCGTCGCCAGTCCTTCGATCCCCCTCCTGCGCAGGTTCTCCTCCACCTGCCGCATCTCGCCCTCATCCCGCGCCGGGTTGGTTCGCGAAGAGCCAAGAATGGTGCCCCCCAGGTGAAGAATCCCCGCAACATCCTCCCCCGTCAGCAGCAGCGAGTTTCCATCCCCCAGGAGCCCTGCCCAGCCCTCGCGAAACCCGTACACCTCATCCCCGTGCATCCACGCCCGGTGGGCGATCGCGCGGATCGCCGCGTTGAGGCCCGGACAGTCGCCGCCGCCGGTGAGCACGCCGATGCGCATCACACACCTCCAATCGCGCATGCTCAATGGCACATGCTCGTTCAGCATAGGCGAAACGGCCAGGCTTCAGCGGCGAAATGAGCTCTGGTCGCGTTCCACGCGCCTACGTCGCTGGTACAAGCAAGCGGGTCAGCGAGACTACGCTGCGGATGGTGATCTCGGCGCGCCGCCGCGCAGCGGTGCGCGCGCGTTCGTAGAGCCGTGCATCGGCGCCGGGTGGCGCATCGGGTGACTGCAGCCGTGTGCGCTCCCAATGCGCCACGGAGGGATAGCGCGTGATCAGCAGCGCTTTGGCCAGCGGGCCCGGCTCCATGCTGCGCCACAGCCCGACGATCCGGCATCCGTCCGACTCGAAGTACGGCCAGACGCCGTCTTCCGACAGCGTCTGGAACTCCGTCCAGTCGGCCGGCTGCAACCAGAACCAGCGATGCGCGTAGACGCCGTCCTCGCGCGGCGGCGTTGCGTCGAGGGGCCGCGGACCCGGCGTGAGCCGCTCAACGCTCGACTCGACGATTGCCGCGCGTTCCAGCGTCGCCGCTGCGTGCTTCCCGACGGCATCGATATCCGGCCACGCGCGCATCAGCACGCCCTCATCGTTCGCCATGCCGATGACCCCCGCGAACAAGGCGAAGCTGCTGCCACCCGCCGCTCGCGTTGCTTCATCGATGTGTTCCGCGATCGTTCGAGCGAGCGCGGGCCAGCCTCCGCGCTCAATGCGCATCGTCCGGTACTCGTACACGCTCATGCGCTGACCCCCGCATACAACAGGCGCCCGCCTACCACGATCAGCCCGAACGCCAGCAGGCGCGCGATCATCGGTCCCCGGAAGCGCTGGGCCAGGTGCGCACCTGCCTGCGCGCCGGGAATCGCGCCTGCCGCCAGCAACAACGCGCGCGCGCCATTCTCGCCCCACAGCTCCCCGCGTGCCAGGTGCACCGCCGATGCTTCGCCAGACATGAACATCAGCACGAACTGGGATGTCGCTGTCGCGACATGCACCGGAAAGCGCAGCACATTGATCATCGCCGGCACCTGAAAGACGCCGCCGCCAATTCCCAGCAGGCTCGAAAGCAGCCCGATGCCGGCGCTGATCAGCGCCCCATGCAGCATGTTGAACGAGTAGCGAAACAGGGTGCCTTCCTCCGCGCCGGGCATCACCCGCCGCACCACGAACCGGCCGCTCACCGGCGCGCGCATCTGCACCGTCCGGCCTGCTGACCACATCGTGTACGCGGCCACCGAGATCAGCGCCACGCCAAAGACCACGTCGAACGCGCGGCGCGGCACCAGGTGCACGAGCAACGCACCCGCGACGGCGCTGGGCAGGGCCGCCAGCGCGAATACCAACCCCGACCGGTAGTCAATCCGGCCGATCCGGCTGTACGCCCACGATCCCGAAACGGCGTTGAAGAACACCACGCCCAGCGATATCGCCGTGATTGCCGCCGGATCCTGCTCCGGATAGATGATCAGCAACAGCGGCACGAGCAGGAACCCGCCGCCCGCGCCCACGATCGTCCCGTAGGCGCCGACCGCAAACCCAAGCGGTATCAACAGCAGTTCAAGCCAGTCGATGGGTCGAAGTCAGCTTTCCGCTCTGCGCCGCTGGCGGCGTGCCGATACCGGCATTGTGCGCGCTGGTCGGCGGCGCGCCAGTTCGACGCACGCGAAGGCGCCCCCTATGCTGCGCTTATGGCAACGGACTGGGCCGCGCTCCGCTCGCAGTATCCCATCACGGACCGCTGCGTCTACCTCAACACCGGGTGGGCCGGGCCTTCCTCCCGGGAGGTTGTCCGCGTCATGCAAGAACGCGCCGAACGAGAGGCGTTCGAGGGACCCACATCGCCCCACGTCCGCTACGAGAAGGCCGTCCTCGTGGAGCGCATCAAGTCGGCCATCGCCCGCCTCATCGGCGCGGACGATGATGAACTCGCCCTCATCTACACGACCACCGAAGGCATGAACACCATCGTGCGCGGCTTGCGTCTCGGCGCCAGCGACGAGGTGCTCGTCAGCAACCTGGAACACAACGCGGTGATGGTGCCTGCCTACATGGCGCGCGAGCGCGAGGGCATCGGCGTCGCCATCGCCCGCCTGCGCATGAACGAGGACGAGCAAGGCATCATCGACGCGTTCGATGCCGCCATCACCGATCGCACGCGACTCGTCATGCTCTCGCACGTGTCGTGGAACCGCGGCACGCGTCTGCCCCTGCGTGAGATCTGCGACCTCGCGCACGCGCGCGGCGCCCTCGTCGCGGTTGACGGCGCCCAGTCCGCCGGCCATATCGCCTTCGACGTCAATGAACTGGGCTGCGACTTCCTCGCCCTCCCCGCCCACAAGTGGTTGCTTGGCCCGGCCGGCGCCGCCTTCCTGTACGTGAGGCGCGACCACATCGAGCGCCTGGATCCGCTCGCCGTGGTGCACGGCGCGAACCGCCGCTATGACTTCGAAGGTCACTTCGAGTACGCCAGCGACACCATACGCAAGTTCGAGCTCACCACTCACAGCGGTCCGGTGCTCGCCGGGCTCGAGGTCGCCCTCTGGGAACTGCAGGCGATCGGCATCGATGAGGTCGAGCGGCGTTGCCGCGCGCTCGGCAGCCGCTTCACGGACGCCGTGGCCGGCATCACCGGCGTCCGCGTCACCTCCCACACCGATGCGCCGCTGCGTACGGGCATCGTGACGTTCGAGATCGCAGATCACGACCCGTCCCGCGTGTGCGCCGCACTCTGGTCGCTCGACCGCATCGTGGCTCGCGTCTGCAACGACCGGCGCGTGCGCGTCTGCTTCCACGTGTTCAATGACGAATCCGACGTCGAGCGTACCCTTGCCGCCGTGCGCAACATCGCGGAGCACGGTCTTCCCGGCGGCACCCCGTCCGCGGAGGAGTACAAGTCCAGACTGCTGGAAGCCGTGGACTGAGGTCTACAGCAACGGCTCGTGCGTGATGATGCCCGCCATCGGGAAGTCAACGAGCGTGCGCGTGTCGCCGTCGCAGAAAAAGTGCGGGTGCGTCTCCGGCGTTCCTCCCAGGATGTGCAACGAAACGCCAGTCTCAGCGCCCGCAGCACGTACGCGATGGAAGCCCTCGGCTGGCGGCCGCAGGTAGGTGATGGTTCCCGGCGGCGACATGATCTTGTCGACCTGCCGCAACTCGCACGGCTGCCCGATCGCCACGTCCTCCGGGGAGTCATCGCGTGCGTACTTCGTCTCCTCGTCCGTCCCCTCCAGGATGCCGATGACGCCCCAGGTTCCGTGGTAATGCACGCCGCTGCTCGTGCCCGCCGGGAACACCACCGAGATGATGAAGAAGCGTCCCGCTGGGTCCGTGTAGACCAGGTGCCCGCACGCCCGCCCCTCGCACGGCTCCCGGTACGTTCGCGGCAGATCCGCGCCGCCGTCCATCCACCGCTGCAAGAATGGCGTGATGCGCTCGCACCGCGCCGCATCGTCCGCGGTGGCGTCAACGACTGCCGTCACATCATCCACCAGCCGCCGCAGATCGTACGCGTCGCTCACGCGCCCGCCCATGCGATGCGCTCATCGATGTGCCGGGTCATCCGGTACTCGATCGGCGTGAAGCCCGTGGCTGACCAGAACCGGCCACCCGATACATTCGCCGACGCATAGTGCAGCGCCACGTGCCGGTATCCCTGTTCACGCGCCCATCCGAGCGCGTGCGACAGGATCGCCCTGCCGATGCCCCCGCTCCGTGCACGCTCGCTCACGACGCCCTGGTAGAGATAGATCGTTGACTCCGGCGCCAGCAGCGGCGGAATCCAGTTGGGCGGCATGAACGTGTTCATCCCCAGCGCCTCGCCGCCCTTGTACGCCACCCAGTGCGCATTCTTCTCCGACTCGGACAGCAGTTCCCGCGTGAATTCGTGGCTGCTCTCCGACGCCTCCGCAAGGTGCGGCCAAAAGATCGGCGCTCGCGCGTGATGGAGCGTCAGTTCCTCGTTCAGAGCGAATACCACTGCCGCATCCTCGCTCGACGCCAGGTGCATCTCCACCGCCGCGTCGGTCGATGCGTCGAGCGGCTCAACGCCACGCATCGCCGCCACCACCGACCGTCCGAAGCCGAGCGAGACCACCGCCTCGTGCACCGCGGTATCGCGCGCTGCCACGTAGATATTGTGGTCGAAGAATCCGCGCCGCACCGCCTCCGCACCCACCGACGCATAGAGTTCGCGATACGCCTCGAATTCACGCCCGGCAGCAGCCGCGTGCATGTCATAACCGATGTTGATCGTCCTGGGCGCGAAGAACAGCGCCGTCATGTGTGTCGGGTTCGCCAGAAACGGCTGCGCGAGCATGAACCCAACTACCTCGCCGCCATCCACCGCCGTCGCGCCGAATCCGGCCGGTCCGGCGGCCGCGCTCTCGATGTGCGGCCGGCACGCCGCCGGAACCTCGTAGGCGCCGGGAAATCGCTCGTCGCGGGCCCGATCGCGTGCATGGCGCTCGGCAAGCAACGAAGCAGCGTGCTCGAGGTCCCGCGACGCGTCGAATGGGCGAACCTGGATCCCCATCAGGCGCCGATAATAGCAAACTCGCACGTTTGCGCTACGCCCGCCGGTCGGTGAAGGTGGCTCTGCGTACGGGAGGTCACATGCACGACGACATCGCCTGGATGCCCGCGACCGAGATGGCGGCCGCGATCGCCAACAAGGCGCTCTCACCCGTTGAGGTCGCCCGCTTCTTCCTCGAGCGCATTCAACGCGTGAACCCCGCCATCAACGCCTACGTGCTCGTCACGCCGGAGCTCGCCCTTCAACACGCGCGCGAGGCCGAGCACTCCATCATGCGCGGGGATTCCGCTGGCCCCCTGACAGGCGTCCCGGTCTCCATCAAGGACCTGTTCGACGTCCCAGGCCTCCCCACGACCAAGGGATCGCTCGTCTACAAGGACAACATCGCGACCGGCTGGGAATACTCCGCGAAGGCGCTCATCGATGCCGGCGGTGTGCACCTCGGCAAGACGAACACACCGGAGTTCGGGTTCATCCCCACGACCGAGAACAAGCTCTTCGGCGCCACGCGCAACCCCTGGGACACGACGCGCACGTCAGGCGGCTCGAGCGGCGGCGCGGCCGCCGCCGTCGCCGCCGGCCTCGGACCCATCGCGCTCAGCAGCGACGGCGGCGGCTCGATCCGCATCCCCGCCTCAATGTGCGGCGTGTTCGGCATCAAGCCCACGTACGGCCGTGTTCCACGCAAGCCCGGCGGCTGGACCACGATGACGCATCGCGGACCCACAACCCGCACAGTCGCCGACGCAGCACTGGCCCTCGACGTCATGGCCTACCACGAGCCCGAGGATCCGTTCAGCATCCGGCGTTACCCGGGGTCGTTCCTCGCCGAGATCGACCGCGGCGTCTCCGGCCTCCGCGTTGCCTGGTCTCCCGATCTTGGCTACGCCCCAGTCGATCCGGAGGTGCGCCGCGTGTGCGAAGCCGCGGCGCGCCGATTCGCCGATGCCGGCTGTATCGTCGAGGACGCGACGCCCGCATTCGACAGCCCGGCCGCGGACGGCACGTTCATGGCGATCGCCGCCAGTGCCGACGCTGTCTGGATCGGCGAGCTCACGGACGACCAGCGCGCGCTCCTCGATGAGCCCGCGAAATTCTTCTTCGAGTACGGCCGCAAGCTCACCGGCGCCGACGTCGTCCGGGCGCAGCAACGACGCATGCGGCTGTGGGAGACCATGCGCCGTTTCCACCAGACCTACGATCTGCTGCTCACGCCGGTCATGTCCTGCGCGGCGTTCCCCATCGGCGAGCCGCCGAAGACGATTGACGGTCAGGAGATTCCGCCGATGGGATGGATGGGTTTCACCCAGCCGTTCAATCTCAACGGCGCGCCGGCTGCGTCCGTACCCTGCGGATTCGACGCCAACGGCATGCCGATCGGCCTGCACATCATCGGCCGCGCCTATGAGGATGCAACGGTGCTGCGTGCTGCCCGCGCCTTCGAACAGCTTCAACCCTGGGCCGACAAGAAGCCGGCCGTCGCCACGTAACGATGCAACGTTCTGAACGGGCAATGGTACGAACAGCGCATTCCCCGTCACCCACGCCTTTGGTACGATCCCGCCTGCTATGTCCACTGAAGAACGCCTGAAGCGGCTCCTCGAGCTCAAGGATCAGGCCCGCCTCGGCGGCGGCCTCAAGCGCATCGAACAGCAGCACGAACGCGGCAAGCGAACCGCGCGGGAGCGCATCGACATCCTGCTCGACCCGGGCACATTCGAGGAAATCGACCAGTTCGTCGTCCACCGCGCCACCGACTTCGGACTCGACAAGCAGCACTACCTCGGCGATGCGGTTGTCACCGGCCACGGCAAGATCGACGGCCGCACCGTCTTCGTCTTCTCGCAGGACTTCACCGTCTTTGGCGGCTCCCTGTCCGAGGCGATGGGCGAGAAGATGTCGAAGATCATGGATCTCGCGATGAAGACTGGCGCGCCTGTCATTGGCATCAACGACTCAGGCGGCGCGCGCATCCAGGAGGGCGTCGCCAGCCTTGGCGGCTACGGCGACATCTTCCTGCGCAACACGCTCGCCTCGGGTGTCATCCCGCAGATCAGCGTCATCATGGGGCCCTGCGCCGGCGGCGCGGTCTATTCGCCCGCCCTCACCGACTTCATCTTCATGACCGAAGGCACCTCGCAGATGTTCATCACCGGACCCGATGTCGTGAAGGCGGCGACAGGCGAAGACGTGACCCACGAGGAGCTCGGCGGCGCCCAGGCTCACGCCACCCGCAGCGGCGTCGCCCACTTCGCGATCGACAACGAGGAAGACACGCTCCTCGAGGTGCGCCGCCTCATGTCGTTCCTGCCCTCGAACAACATGGAAGACCCTCCGCTCATGGAGACCGGCGACGACGTCCATCGCCGCTCCGACGACCTCCTCCACATCGTCCCGGACGAGTCGAACAAGCCCTACGACATCCACCGCGTCATCGACGAGATCGTCGATGGCGGCGACTTCATGGAAGTCCACGCCCAGTGGGCGCAAAACACCGTCGTCGGGTTTGCCCGCATGGCCGGCCGCACCGTCGGCATCGTCGCGAACCAGCCCATGGTGCTCGCCGGCGTGCTCGACATCGATTCGTCGCGCAAGGCGGCGCGCTTCGTGCGATTCTGTGACGCCTTCAACATCCCCATCCTCACCCTCGTCGACGTACCCGGATACCTCCCGGGAACCGCGCAGGAGTACGGCGGCATCATCATCCATGGCGCCAAGCTGGTGTATGCCTACGCGGAAGCAACGGTGCCCAAGGTCACCGTCATCCTCCGCAAGGGCCACGGCGGCGCCTACGACGCGATGGGCTCGAAGCACTTGCGCGCCGACATGAACTTCGCATGGCCGCAGGCAGAGATCGCCGTCGTCGGCCCCGAGCCAGCGGTGAACATCCTCTTCCGCACCCAGCTACAGCAAGCCGCCGACCCGGACGCCGAGCGAAAGCGCCTCACCGCGGAGTACGCGGCCCGCTTCTCGAACCCCTACATCGCCGCCGCCCGCGGCTACGTCGATGACGTCATCGACCCGCGTGACACACGCTGGAAAGTCATCAACGCCTTCGAGATGCTGCGCAGCAAGACCGACTCGCTGCCGCCCAAGAAGCACAGCAACCTGCCGCTCTGACATCGCCGCGCAGGCGGACGTCCGCGCGCGCATGGCTCCGCGTGCATCCCACGACCGCACCGCCGGCGCTCCGTCACTTGGTGATGCTCGCCCTGAACGTGCCGCCAGCACCGCGAGCCCGAACGGTTCGCCGTCGCCTTTGAAACAGGCGCTGCCTTGAGTGATGCTGGTTCGGAGGGCCACCAGTAAACTGCCGCGTCGCCGGCGGACGAAGCGCGGTTACTCGAACCGCTCCATCTCATCGTCGGGCAGCTCAACGCGCCGCCACGGCGCCCAGATCGCACCGAACACGAGCGCGAACGCCAGCAGCACGATCCAGAACGACGTCCCCGCCGCCAGCGCCATGATCGAGAGGAACAATGTCGCACCGCCAATCACGGCGATCTCAGGATTGCGGTCATGCCAGCGCAGCCGCGTGCGCAGGGCCTCGCGGCTTACCCAGTCGACCGCGTCGTCCAGGAATTCGGTTCCCGCTGCCGCAGCGGCCGGTGCCGCCGGCGGTGGCGTGTACTGCTTCGCTCCGGGTTGCAGCGTCTGGTACGCCTCGTTCAGCCGGTCGATTTCCACGCGTGCCGAGGGGTCACGCGAGCCTCGCTCCTGTGCCTTGCGCACCAGCGACCAGTAGGCGTCTTGCACGAGCTGTCCATCAGCGCTCGGGTCCAGGCGCAAGGTCCGGTAGGCCTCGGTCGTGTCCATGACCATCTCTAACTGATCATCGGCCGCGCCGTTGGGCGCTTGAACGTACCGGCCCGGCGGCCCCTGCGATATCATGCCGCCAACTATGGCGAAGGAAGAGGCCGCGCTGTCGGCCGGATCCTCACCATCCCCCGCCGGCCGCGCCGATGCGGCTCGCGCCTCCGGGCTTCTCCCTCATCTCCGTTATGTACTGAAGGCGGCTCGCCCCCGTCAATGGCCCAAGAACGGCCTCGTCTTCATGGCGCTGCTCTTCTCCATTGACCAGGAGTACCGCCTGAGCGACCCCGACACATGGGCGTGGAAGCTCGTGGAGTCGCTTATCGCCTTCGTCTGCTTCTGCATGGTCTCCAGCGCCGACTACCTGGTGAACGACATTCGCGACGTCGAGGCGGACCGCCTGCATCCTCGCAAACGACATCGCCCCATCGCGGCCGGACAACTCGCCGTCAGCACTGCCTGGGCGTGGGCGGCGATCCTCGCCGTGACCGGCAACGCGATCGCCTTCGCGCTCGACTGGCGGCTGGGCATGGTCGTCCTCGGCTATACGCTACTGATGCTCGCCTACTCCCACTGGCTCAAGCACATGGTGCTCATCGACCTCATGGTGATCGCCGCGGGCTTCGTGCTGCGGGCCGCCGCCGGAGCGCTCGCCATCGATGTGCCGATCTCGCCGTGGCTCTACGTCATGACCGCGCTGGGCGCCCTGTTCATCGGCATCTACAAGCGCCGCGCCGAGATCGAACTGCTCCAGGACGACGCGGTGCACCACCGCAAGATTCTCGATGAGTACAACCTCGAGCTCCTCGACCAGATGGCCATGACCGTCACAGCCGCGACCGTGATGGCATACGGCCTCTACACCTTCACTGCCGAAGGCCTGCCCGAAAACCACTCAATGATGCTGACCATACCCTTCGTGCTCTACGGCATCTTCCGCTACCTCTACCTCGTGCACACGCGCCATGAAGGAGGGTCGCCGGAGGAAGTACTGTTACGCGATCCGCCGATCATGCTGACCGTCGCCGGCTGGGTGCTGACGGCGGGCATCATCCTCATGCTCGGGCGGTAGCGGCCGCATCGGCGCAGCGATCGCGCGCACAGTCAAGCTCGGGCGGCGTCGCGCCGAGGATAAGGCGGCACGATCTGGCTCATCACACCCAAGGGCACGGGCGGCATCCGCTACGACGACAGGCCCGCCGCGGCGAGAGCGGCCGGCCTCGTAGACGTGAAGATCGCCGCCTTTCAGCGACACGCACACAGTCATCAAGCTCGTCGTCCCCAGGGCGCTTCGCTAAGGCGCGCTCGCGCGGAAACGTCCGTTATACTGTGCCGAATCCCCGACCTTTCGATGCGAGCGCGCCTCTTTGCTGATCGATCTCCACACGCACACGCGCCCCTACTCCTGGGACTCCTACCTGTCACCCGATGACCTCATCGAGATCTCGCGAGCGAAGGGCCTCGACGGGATTTGCCTGAGCGAACATGACTACCTGTGGGATCCGGACGAGGTCGCGGATCTGGGACGGCGCCATAACTACCTCGTCTTGCCAGCGATCGAGATCAACACCGATGACGGTCACATTCTGGTGTTCGGCATCAACAAGTACGTCTACGGGATGCACCGGTCGGCGGAGCTGGCGCGACACGTCGAGCAGGCGAACGGCGCCATGGTCGCGGCGCACCCCTATCGCCGCCAGATGCCCTGGTACGTCGAGAATGAACGCGATTACCACGATGCGCTCATTCGGGCCTCGCACAACCCCGCCTACAGGCACTGCGTCGCGCTCGAGCGGATCAACGGTCGTGGCACCCGGCGCGAAAACGAGTTCTCGGCGCGACTGTGCGAGTTCATGGACATGCCCGGGACCGGCGGCACCGACTCCCACGCCCGCAGCGACATCGGCCGTTGCGCCACGCAGTTCGAGCGGGATATCCACAACGTCGAGGACCTCATCGAAGAACTCAAGGCCGGCCGCTTCGAGGCGGTGGACCTCACCGGCGGGACGCCGCATCGCCTCGACCTGACCGCCATCCATGAAGGTCAGCGTCTGTAAGCGCTCGCCGGTTTGCCCGACCGCCCCCAGGCCGTTACCTTCGCCCGCATGAGCCTGCGAGAGATCGTCCCCGGTATCTACACCATCGAAGGCCTGAAGATGGGCCGCAGTTACCTCATTGACGGCGGCAGTGACGGCATCACCCTGATCGATAGCAGCACGGGCGGCGTGGCCGACCGCATCATCCAGGCGTTCGACGAGATCCGCCGGCCCGCGTGGGCGCTTCAGACCATCATCGCCACGCATTATCACTACGACCACACCGGCAACGTGCAGACCCTCCGCGAGCGCACGGGCGCCGCTTTCTGCGCTCACGTTGAAGACACCCCGTACATCGACGGGCGCATGATGTGGATGGCGCCCCGCGTGCCCTTCCGGGGCTGGGCAGAGCGGGGCGTGCGCCGCCGGCACTACACGCTCAGCGTCGACCGCACGCTCACGGAGGGCGATGTGCTGCCCGTCGCGGGCGGGCTGCACGTCGTGCATGCGCCCGGGCACACGCCCGGACACATCGCTCTCTACGCGAAGGAATGGGGCGTGCTGTTCAGCGGGGATGCCTTCATGAACGCCGCGGGGCTACGACTGCCCGTGGCCATGTCCACGCACGACATGGCGCAGGCGCGCGCGTCGATCCGCAAGCTCGCCGGCCTCGAGTTCGAGCACGCGCTTCCGGGACACGGTCAGCCGGTGCTGAGCCGCGCCAGCGAGAAGCTCGGCGAGTGGTCGCGATCCTGGCTCGACGGCCGTGATTAGTAGAGGTGCGGCCGGCGGGGCAGAAAGGCCTCGGCGTGTTCGCGCGTCGCCGCGCCTTTGCGCTGACACCGCGTGGGCCCCACTGACGCTGCGTTGCGGCGTGGCGACAAAAACGCGCGGCCACTGAACAAATTGTTTCACGTGAAACAATCTGAGCGGACACCTGAGCATTTGCGCGTGCGGGAATGACGACCCCAGCGATCGGGAACCCGCAGCTTGCACGAAGTCGGAAGGAGGTGCCGCCGCGACGTGACCGCGCAATCGCTATGCTGGATGTATGGAGTGGTGGCAGATCCTGCTTGTCTCGGTACTCGGCGGAATCGCTGCGCTGCTGCTTTCCGCGCTGATCGTCTGGCGGATGGCCTCGCAGCGGACGCGGGCGCTTGCGCGGCGGATCGGCCGCCTGCCGTGGAGCTACAAGCTCGCGCTTGCGCGCCAGCTCATGACCGACCAGCGCGTCCCACCAGTGGTGCGCCTCATTCCGCCGCTGCTCGTCCTCTACCTGGCGCTCCCGCTCGATCTCGTTCCCGACTTCCTGCCCGTGATCGGACAGATCGACGACATCCTGGTGGTCCTTGTAGGCACGGCGTTGCTCATTCGTCTGGCTCCAATGCGGGTCTTCGACGAACACCTCGCCATGCTGGAGGAACGCTGGGAAGCGAGCGGCGAGCCGGATCTGCACCGGCTCCCGCCGCGTCAGGGAGAAACCGAGCCGCTTCGCCGCGGCTAACGCTCGAGCACGTGGATGGCCATCGCGGCGGCCTCGCCGCGCATCATGCCACCGCCGTTCTGCGTCAACCCGACCTTGGCCTTGCCGTCCTTCACCTGCCGCTCACCCGCATCGCCTCGCAACTGCCAGACGATTTCGGTGATCTGGGCGCAGCCGGTGGCGCCGATCGGGTGCCCCTTCGAGAGCAGACCACCCGAGGGGTTGACCGGAATCCGGCCATCGAGCGCCGTGACGCCTTCCTCGATGAGCCGCCCGCCGTCGCCGACCCTGCACAGCCCGAGTTCTTCGTACTCGATGATCTCCGCGGGCGCGGAGGCGTCGTGGAGCTCGATAACGTCAAGGTCCTCGGGTCCGACGCCGGCAAGTTCGTACGCCTTCTTGGCCATGCGGGTCGTGACCCCCGGCTCACCCGGCGCACGGTCCTTGCCTGAGCCAAGCACCGATGCGGTGACCCAGACCGGCCTGGTCGTGAACTGCTTCGCCTTCTCCTCGGAGCAGAGGATGAGCGCCGCCGCACCGTCACCAATCGGGGAGCACATCAGCCGCGTCAGTGGCTCCGCGACCATCGGCGAGTTCAGGATCTCCTCCACGGTGTACGTTTCGCGGTACTGGGCGTAGGGGTTCAACGATGCGTTCTGATGGCTCTTCACCGCCACTTTCGCGAACTGGATCGGCGTGGTGCCGTAGCGCTTCATATGCTCGCGCGCCGAGGCAGCGTAGAAGTCCATGAACATCGAACGCTTTTCGCCTGCGCCCGCGCCGCCGTCGCCCTTCGCCTCCCCGTCGGACCGACCGCGCGCGGCGGCCGCCTTCATCAGCTCGCCGATCGCCTCCATGTCCACCGCCGAGCCGATGGCCTTGAACGAGCGCGTCTTGTCTTCGTGGTAGAGCTTCTCAACACCCAGCGCGAGGACGACGTCATACATGCCGGAGGCGACGTAGAGCCACGCCAGGTGAAACGCCGTCGACGACGATGCGCAGGCGTTCTCGGTGTTGATCATCGGGATATCGCCAAAGCCCATCTCACGCAGGATCACCTGTGCCTTGATCATCTCTTGACCCGTGATCAGCCCTGCCGTCGCATTGCCGACACACGCCGCCTCGATGTGTGACTTCTCGACCCCGGCGTCCTTCATCGCTGCCTCGACCGCCTCGCGGCCGATGCTCTTCAACCCGCGGTCGGTCATCTTGCCGAATCGCGTCATGCCGGCGCCGACGACGGCTACCCTGCGCATATGAGGCTCCTCTCGGGTGGTTTGCTTCCTGCATGGTACGGCGACAGCCGCATGTTTGTCATCAGGCGAAATGGCATGTCCTACCGGCTCGGCGCACGCCTCTGTAACCTGAGTCGATGGGCGCGAATCTCGAAGGACTCCAGACCTCGAAGGAGTTGCCGGTGACTATGCCCGACACGGAGAACCGGACGGCGCTGGTCATCGCGGCGCACCCTGATGATGCCGATTTCGGCGCCGCCGGGACCTGCTACCTCTGGTCTCAGCAGGGCTGGACGTTCTACTACCTGGTCTGCACCGACGGCTCGAAGGGCACGTCGGATGCATCGATGTCACCTGCCGACCTCATCCGCATCCGCCGCGACGAGCAGCGGGAGGCGGCCCGGAGGGCAGGAGCGAAAGACTGCTTCTTCCTTGACTACGTCGATGGCGAGTTGACGTACACCAGGCAGCTGTTGGGCGATGTCGTTCGGCACATCCGCATGTTGAAGCCGTACGCGGTGTTCACGCACGACCCCGAGGCGTTCATCGTCCGGGACAGCTTCATCAACCACTCGGACCACCGTTGCACAGGGCAGGTCGCCGTCGATGCCGTCTATCCGGCCGCGCGGGACCGGCTCAACTTCCCGGAGCAGATCGCCGAGGGGCTGGAGACGCATAACGTCAAGGAGATCTTCATCTGGGGCTCGGAGAAGGCCAACTACACCACGGACATCACCGACGTCGTTGACCGGAAGATCCACGCGCTCAACGCGCACGTGAGCCAGGGGCTGGGCGCCGAGGACCCGCATAGCGACTTCCTGAAGTTCGTTCGCGAACGCTGGCGCGGTGAAGATGGCCGCTACACCGAGCGCTTCCGCCGCGTGGTCCTCTTCCGCTGACCAACGCCCGCGGTCGCGCAGGGCGTCGACGCATGGCGCCGGGCGTGCTACGCTCTGCTTCCGGCGGGGCAAGAGGGAGTGGGCGGCGTGGTGGGCTGGAAGCCCCTGATCATCTTCGCAGCGCTGTTTGGCGCCCTCTTCGCCGGTGCCCGGGCGTCGACCGCGCAGCAACCAGACGACCCGCTCATCGATCCACCGGCTGGCGAGATCGGCTCGCGTTTCCAGGTGGTCGGGCAGTCCGGTTGGCTGCCGGGCGAAACCGTCACCCTGCTGCTCGCCTTCACCTTGCGCCCGGATCCCATCGCCTATCCGGGGCCGTTCCCCTACCAGCGCCAGGTCACCGTGTTGCGTGACGGGACCTGGTCGTTCCCGATCGTCGTGCGGGAGGACGTGCTGGGATTCGGGCTGGGGCCGGATCCTGGCTACATCGTCGTCCGCGCCGAGGGCGGCAACGGCCAGCGCAAGACGGCCTACTTCGTGCTCACGGTGAACGGCCGTCGCCCGGAGGCCGCGCCGGTAGCAGGATTTGGCGCCGGCACGCCGCCGCCGGCCGTCCTCGCGACGCTCGGGCTCTTCGCGATGGGCACCGGCGCGCTGTTGCTGGCAGCCGGGACGTTACGGCGCCCGCACGTCCGCTCAGGCCGGCTGCACCTCTAGGCCGAGCTCGCGCAGGAACGCATCGCTGTTGGGCTCGCGGCCCAGGAAGTCTCGCACGAGCACGTCACCGTCAACGGAGCCGCCACGCTCGAGAATCTTGCGACGGTACTCGATGCCGGTCGCCCGATCGAGCACACCCGCACGTTCGAACCGCGTCCACATGTCATCGCCGAAGACGCGCGACCAGAGGTACCCGTAGTAGCCGGCATCGTAGCCGAAGAGATGCCCGAAGCCGGAGTGAAAGTGCGTACCTTCCGGGTAGGGGAAGCCGGTGATCGGGTACAGCTCCTTCAAGGCGGCCATCGTGTCGCCGTTGAAGCCCGGCGAGTGGAACGCGAAGTCGAGGCGGGCGAAGAAGAGCTGCCGCAGCGTGGCGATGCCGCTGCTCAGATTCTTGGCGCGGACCATCGACTCGAGCAGGCCGTCCGGCAGCGGCTCACCGGTGCGGTGGTGCCGCGAGAAGCGGCGTAGCACATCGCGATCCCAGACCCAGTGCTCGAGCATCTGCGAGGGAGCCTCGACGAAGTCGCGCTCGGTCGACGACCCGCTGAACTCCAGGTAGCGGGCGCGCGTGAGCGTCTGATGAAGGATGTGTCCGAACTCGTGAAAGAACGTCACCACCTCCGTGTGGCGGAGCAGCGACGGCGCCTCGGCGGTTGGCTTGGTGAAGTTGGCGACGATGCACGATGCCGGGTGCTGGTAGGTTCCATCCGGCAGTTCCCGGCCCGCGCGGAGCGTGAACGCCGCGGCGTGGTTGAACTTGTTGGGGCGCGGATACAGGTCCATATAGAACCGTGCAAATGGGGCGCTGCCATCGGCGTCGTAGATGTCGTACGCCTGCACATCGTCGTGCCAGCGAGGCGCGCCTGCAGCCGCTTCGTAGCGGATGCCGAGCAACTCCTGCGTGACCATGAAGAGACCGTCGAGCACGGCGTCCAGCGGGAAGTACTCGGCGACGGCGAAGTCATCGACCGCGAACTCTGTCTTGAGCAGCCGGTTCGTGTAGAACCACCAGTCCCAGATCTCGATGTGCGGATCGCCGACGTGGGCCTGCTTGGTTGCGGAGAGCCGCTCCATATCGCGCGCAGCCTTGATCCTGACCTTCGACTCCAAATCACGCAGAAAGTTGTCCACGTTCTCGGGGCGCCTGGCCATGCGCTTCTCGACGACGTAGGCGGCCCATGAGTCGTACCCGAGCAGCGACGCGATCTCCTGCCGCACGCGGATCGCCTCCTCGAGGACGCGGACGTTGTCGGCTCCGCCCTTGTTCTGGTTCTTCAGGAACAACTCGCGGCGCAGGGCGGCGTTCTCACAATTGTCCATGAACGGCTGGATTTCCGGGTAGGCAAGCGTCACGCGGTACTTCGTGACGCCGCCGTCGTCCACCTTCGTGAGCGCGTCGATCCAGCGGTCGGGCATGCCCGTCAACTCCTCGCGCGCCGCGACGATGCCATCGTCCCACGTATCGATCGCCTTCCGGAAGTCGGTGCCGAGCTCGACGAGGCGGTTCATCAGCTCGCGGACGCGGGCGCGTCCCTCCGGCTCCAGTTCGAAGCCGTTGCGCTTGTAGTCGAGGAGCGTGCGGTCCAGAAGCCGCTTCTCCTCGCCACGCAGGGACCGGGCTTCTGTGGTCGCGGCGTATTGCTTGATGGCGGCGTAGAGATCCTCGCGAAAACCAAGGTCCACCGCGTACTTGCCGAGCCGCTGCTCCCAATCGCGCGCGGTTTCGCGCACAGCGTCGTCCTCGGCGACGTAGGCCATGAAGCCGTACGTTCCTTCGACCTGCATGACGTGGTCTACCGCCGACTCGAGGGCGACGAATGTGTTGGCGAACGTGCGCTCGTGCTCGGGCGTCGCGACGATGGCGGCGATCGCCTCGTCGCAGCGACGGATAGACGCTTCGCAGGCAGCGGTGATCTGTTCGGCGGTCAGTGCGCGGAAGTCCAGTTGTTCGATCATGCTGTTTCCCGGGTGTGGCGCTCGCGCGCGTGATTGGCGCGCCGGCAATCAGCCTACCGAGGCGCTTGCATAGGGGCCACGGTGACCGGCGCCATGACAAGCGGGGTGAGGGGCCGTGATACCCTCATCAGGTGCGCTTCGCTCGCCTGGCGCTGCTGCAGCTTCCCGCGTTCTCGCTCGAGCAAGCGGAAGAATCGCTCGAACACACGCTGCGGCGCATCGACGACGCGGCCCGAGAGCGGCCTGACATCATCGCGCTGCCGGAAGTGACGTATCCGGCGTACTTCCTCGGCCAGCGCGACCTGCGGGATTGCGGCGTGCTGACGCCGGCGGAGGCGGCCGACCGCATCGCCGCGAAGGCACGCGAGCACGGGGTGTACATCGCGGCGGGGCTTGCCCTCGAAGCGCCGACGACAGGCGGCCATGCACCGCGCTACGCGAATGCGGCGGTACTGTTCGACCGCGACGGCCGTGTCGCCGGGCGCTACGACAAGTCGTTTCTCTGGCACTTCGACGCGCGCTGGTTTGCCAGGGGCAGCGCTTACCCGGTGTTCGAGACCGACGTGGGCCGCATCGGCATGCTGGTGTGCGCTGACGGCCGCCTGCCGGAGATCGCGCGGGCACTTGCCGTGGGCGGCGCGCAGATCATCCTCGACCTGACCGCATGGGTGAGCGCCGGGCGCCATCCCGCCGAGCTCACGTCGCCGCAACGTGAATCCATGATGCCGGTTCGCGCGGCGGAGAACGGTATATGGGTCGCCTGCGTGAGCAAGTTCGGCGTCGAAGCCGAAAGCATCGTGTACTGCGGGCGATCGTGCATCATCGATCCGCGCGGCGAGACCGTTGCCGAGCTGGGGCCGGATGAAGACGCAATCCTGTTGCATGAGGTCCCGGTTGAGGACAACAAGCCATACGTGCCACGACGCCCCGAGCTCTATGGCGTACTTGCCGAGCCGACGGATACGTTGCCCGTGACGCGGACGCTCACCGAGCCCCTCGTGCCGCCGGAGGAGCAACATCCGGTTGCCGTCGTGCAGATGACAATGCCGGCGAGCGGCGAGGAGTTCATCGAACGGGGGCGGGCACACTGCGAGCGACTCGCGTTGCACGATGCGAAGCTCGTGGTCTTCCCCGCTACGCCGAGCCGGCATCGCGCCGCGTATGCGCATGACACGGTGCTCGCGGGCATGCAGGCGATCGCTGCCGCTACCGACGTCATGGTGGTGTTCACGGTCTCCGAGGGCGACGGCGGCGCCGGCCCGCGCGCGATGCATCTGGTCGGTCCTCGTGGCGTGCTGGCGACGCACCGCCAGACGCACAAGCCGGGTGGTGCGCGCTTCGCCACGATGCCGCTGGGCATGGAGCCTGCCCCGGTCGCCGAGACGCCGATCGGCCGGATCGGCATGCTGATCGCGGCGGAGGGATTCGTGCCAGAGTGCGCGCGATCGTTGATGTTGCGCGGAGCGGAGATCCTGCTGTGGTGCGCGGATGCGCCACCGCTCGCGATGTCGCGTTTCGCGCGCTGCCGCGCCGACGAGAACCGCGTCTGGGTGGCGTGCGCGGCAGCGCCAGCGGCAACCGGCGCCACGATGATCGTGGACCCGGCGGGACGCGTCGTGGCACAGGCGCTCGAGGGCCGCGAGCTTGCCGTAACGGCAACGGTGAACTGCGCGCTCAGCCATCTGAAGTCGATGGCGCCTGGCACAGATGTCGTCTTCGGGCGGCAACCAGACACGTACATGGCGTTGACGCGACCGGGCACCGCGACCGTGGTATGATCGTGCGTCGCTCCGCTGCCTCACGAGCGCACGCAACATGAGGTCTCGCAGCATCAACGCGCAGATCGCAGCCGACTCACCCGCCGCCGCGATGTTGCCGGACGCAGCATCTTTGCGGTCGCGTGTCGGCGGTTACGTCGTGGACATGGTGATCTTCGCTGCGATCGCCATGGTCATCGTGGTGTTCGCGGGTTTCGTGCTGCTTCTCGCGACGGACTTCGCCGAGCAGGACGCCGCCGATGCCGACTTCTACATGTTCCTGGCGCTGATCGGGGCGGGCACGCCGCTCGTCTGGACGTTGATGAACCTGGCGCTGCTTGTGACGCGCGGCCAGACGGGCGGCCAGTACGTCGCTGGCCTTCGCGTGGAGCCCGAGCGTGGCGGCCGGCTCTCGATCTGGCAGGCGCTGGGATGGTGGTTCGCGCTGAACCCGCTGCTGTTCAGCTGGCCGATGGCAGCGATCGCGGGCTTCCCGCTGGCCGCGGTCGTCGCACTCCTCGCCGAGTCGGTCACGCTGGGATTCACCATCAGCATCGTCCTCCTCTGCCTGCTGGCGCCATTGGCGGCGCTCATCGCGGCGCTCACCGATGCGCACAACCGGGCGCTGCACGACCGGGCCGCAGGCGTGATGATTGTCCCCGCCGCATGACGCCATATCAGCGTCCAGCCACCGGGGACGAACACGGCGGCGGGGGACGCTGGGTAGCAGGCTTCGTGCTGGCGCTTGTTCTCGCCGCCGCCTTCTCCGCGCTCATGCTGTACCTGATCACATCAGAGGGAGCGGCGAGGGAAGCGCACCGGCGCATCGTGGATGCGTTGGCGGAAGGCGACGCCCTCTTCGTTCCGGAACGCCACGATGACTTCCTGCTCCGAGCGGAGGCGTCGGAGCCGGGCGAGGCGCTGCGGTATCCCGACTGGCCCGTGCAGGTGACCGTCACGCGCGAAGAAGCGCTCGCATCGACCCCGGAGAGCCTGCGGACGCTCCTGCTGGATCGCTCCGCCACGGCGCTGTACGCGGAGGGTACGGGTGTGCTGCGCGATCCCGAGGCTACCGGTGAGCCCGGCCGGTTCAGCGCCGCCGGCATCGTCGACAGCTTCATGGATGTCCTGCGGGAAGACATGCACGGCGCGGCGTTCATCGCGATGATCGTCCTCTTCCTTCTCGCCGCGGTCGTGGGCGGCGTGGTTGGCATGCTGACGCGCGGCTACGGGCGGGTGATCGCCATCGGCATCGCGGCCCTGGCCGGCGCGCTGCCCGTGCTCGCCGTGTCTGCGATGCTGCACGCATACATGCGCGTGTCTGGCGACACGGACACCGAATATCTGCGCCTGCGGCTGCTCGATGTGGGCGAGGAGCTCAGCGCCGTGACGGTGACGGCCGCAGCGGCAATCACCGTCGCCAGCGGCGCTGTGGTTGTGCTGGGCATGGTGTGCGCCCGGTGGGCAGATTCGCGCACCACTGGACACGGTCTGGAGCGGCGTACCGCGTAGTATCGCGGCGAGGTCCGCGCGCGGTATGGTGCGCCACGGAGGTACACCCATGCACGCCCGCGACGCACTCGCCAAGAATCTTCGCTTCTGGCATTTCTATCCTGAGTTGCTGGTGCGCGACCTGACGCCCGAGCAGCTCCGCTGGCAGCCCGAGACGCACGACACGACGATCACCTTCGCGATCTGGCACACATATCGCGCGGCCGACGAGCTGGTGCACGGCCTGGTGGTGGGCCGCCCCAGCGTGTTCACGCGGGACGGATGGACGACGCGGCTTCCGGCGCAACAGATGGGCGTGACGCCGTTCGGCAACGGCGCGTCGCGGGAGCAGATCGCGGCGCTGTCGCTCGATATGGACGATCTGCTGGCATACGCGCGCCATGTAGGCCAAAGCATCACCGAGTACATCGAGCAGGCGCCTGACGAGGAGCTCGCCGCGGAAGTCGATCTGCCGTTCTTCCGCGGCGTCTATCCGGACGTGGATCGCATGTCGCGCGCGGAGACAATCACTTTCTTCGCGATTGGGCACACATCGGAACACCTGGGCGAGGTGCAAATGCTCAGAGGCATGATGGGATTGAAGGGCGCGCCCTTGTGAGCGATACGGGGCGGCTGCTCGCGGCGTTCGAAACGGGCGCGCTGCTCCGCCCGGCGACGCACGATGCGAACCTGGTCGACCTGGCGCTGGCTTTCGCGCATGTGTGCGGGGTTGAGGACTGCGAGTTGACGCCAGGCGCGGACCGCATCAGCAACCTGGTGAGCGACGCGCGGCACCTCGTGCTCGTCCTGATCGACGGATTCGGGATGAACGTGCTGGAACGCGAGCCATCGGACAGCGTGTTCAGGCAGCACGTGTGCCTGGAGTTGCGCACAGTGTTCCCATCGTCCACCGCGCCAGCGCTGACATCGCTGGCGACCGGGCTTTGGCCGGCGGAACATGCCGTGCCGGGCTGGTGGGTGCATCTCCCGGACGCCGGGCTCACAGCGACCATCCTGCCGTTCGTGGAGCGATTCAGCGAGCGGACGCTGGAGGGCGGCGTGGACGTGCACGCCGCGTTGCCAGCGCCGACGCTGATGGGACGCTACCGACGGCAGGTTGCCCGGATCATGCCGGCGCACATCGAGGGCAGCGTCTACTCACGCTACGCGACGCCAGCGGCGTTCACGTTTGGCTACCGGTCGCTCTCGACAGCGGTGGATGTCATCGAGTCGCGCATCAGTGGCGCCTCCGAGGACACGCTGACGTACCTCTATATCCCGTTCATCGACGCCGCGGCGCATGAACACGGGCCGGAGTCGAGGCAAGCGCGCGACGCGACGCGACGGGTGCGCGAACGGATCGGGACGCTCGTCAGCCGCCTGCGCGGCCGGGCGCGGATCGTCGTCACGGCTGACCACGGGGGCATCACCGGCAACGAGCGCGCGCGGCACGTCCTCGACCGACGAGACGCGCTGATGGAGCATCTGGAGGCGCCGCCTTCGTGCGAGCCCCGGGCGCCTGCATTCCATGCACGCCATGGACGCGAGGAGGCCTTTGCGTCGCTGTTCCGGCGGCGCTTCGGCGAGCATTTCGTGCTCCTGACGGTGGCCGAGGCGGACAGCCTGCGCCTCTTCGGGCGCGGAGCGATGACGTCGGAGACGCGGAGCCGCCTGGGCACGCACGTGGGGATCGCGGTGGAGCGGGATGTGCTTCTCTACGAGCCGGCGCCTACACTCGCCGCGATGAAGGGCTTCCACGGCGGGCTGCTGCCCGACGAGATGCGCGTGCCGCTCATCGTCGCGTGACGACCCGGTGGCTCGCGAAGGTTAGTCGACGCCGACCTCGACCGGATGCGGCGCGGGCCGGCGACCGGTGATCCGGCGCCAGGCGCGCGGGATGTCGCCCTGCTGCCACGTCACCAGGAACATGCTGGCGATAAACACCGAGCTGTAGGTGCCGGTGGTCACGCCGATCAACAAGCAGAGCAGGAAATCCCGGATGCTATCGCCGCCCAGCAGCAGCAGCGAGAGGATCGCGAAGATCAGCGTCAATGACGTGTTGAACGAACGGCCCATCGTCTGCAGGAGACTGTGATTCACCGCATCCGGGAAACTGCGGATCACGCCACGCTGGACGTTCTCGCGGATGCGGTCGAAGACCACGATAGAGTCGTGCACGCTGAAGCCGACGACCGTGAGGATGCCGGTGATGAAGAACGTGTCGACCTCGACATCAAAGAACTTGCCCAGGATCGAGAAGGCGCCGATCACCAGCACCACATCGTGGACAAGCGCGACGACGGTCGAGACGCCGTAGCGCAACGGGTTCGGGACATTACGGAAGGCCCAGGTGATGTAGGCAGTGATCGCGACGGCCGCTGCCGCCACCGCGATGGCGGCGTTGCGCCCGATCTCGCGCGAGACCGCGGCGGAAACCGACGAGAATTCGATGAACTGCGTTGTGGGGTTGCCTTCGAGGTCGAGGAAGCCACCGTAGAGATCGCCGAGGGCGGCCTCGATGCGGTCGCGCTCCGATGGCTCGGCGGGGCCGACAGGCGGCGCCGACGTGGCGCCCTCGATCTCGCGCGTGCGGACGAGGAACTGGTTCTCGCCGGTGCGCTGCACCTGGACGTCGTCGTAACCGAGACCAGCGAGCGCCTGCTCGATGCCGTCGACGGTGGCCGGTTCGGCGTAGATGAAGGCGAACGTGGTGCCGCTGGTGAACTCGATACCCGGCTTGAGGCGCGGTGGGATGAGCAGTGAAACGATGCCGGGAAGGAGCAGGACCAACGAGATTGCGTAGAACCAGTTGCGCTTGGCGACGAGATTAAGCATCGGCGGCCTCCGCAGCCACGTCCACGCCGCGGGCGCGCGCGGGGATGGCATCTTCGGGTGTGTCGTCGGTCCAGAGCCAGAGCCTGCGCAGGAAGCGGAACGAGCTGGCGACGCCCAGGAAGGTCTGGGTGACGGTGATGGCAGAGAACATGCTGACGACGACGCCGATGGCCAGCGTCAACGCGAAGCCCTTGATGAGCGACGACGCGAAGGCATCGCCGAACCAGTAAAGGATGGCGCAGGTGATCATGGTGGAGATGTTGCTGTCGCGGATCGAGGTCCAGGCGCGGCTGAAACCGGCATCGATGGCCGGCAGCAGGCTGCGGCCATTGCGCAGCTCTTCCTTCATGCGCTCGAAGATGAGAATGTTCGCGTCGACCGCCATGCCGACCGAAAGCACGAAGCCGGCGACGCCCGCGAGCGTCAGCGTCACAGGCCCGATCTCCGGCAGGCCGATCTTGAAGATGGCCAGGACAAGCGCCGTGTAGACGAGAAGGGCGGCGCTCGCGAGCAGCCCGGGCAGCCGATAATAGAGGATCATGAAGACCATGATGACTACGAGCGCGACGATGCCGGCCTCGACGGACTGCTGCACGGCCTCGTCGCCGAGCGTGGCGTCGACGTTCTGCTCAGCGACGATCACCATGGGGATGGGGAAGGCGCCGATGTTGAGGAACGTGCGGAGGCGGCGGGCATCGGCGTTGGAGAGGCCCGTCGTCTGACCGACATCGGTGATCTCGCCCTGCACGACGGGGGCGATGACCTGGCCATCGCGGCCGCGCACCGGCTCACCATCCAGGAACGTCGCGAGCGGCAGGCCCTGGATGCGGCGGGTGAGCGAGCCGAAGACGTCCTCGCCGTCATCGTTCATGCGAAAGATCAGCGCCGGATTCCCGAAGCTGTCGTAGACGATGTCGGTGTTCCGCTCGAGGTAGCTGCCGGTCATGATGACCGGCGCGCCGCCGAGCTCGCCCTTGGCGGGGGTCCAGATGATCTGGTCGGCGGTAGCGGCGCCTGCCTGGTACACGGGTGTCAGGCGCTCGACGGCGCCGTCGGCGCCGCGGCGCAGATTGCCGTTCTGGTCGGCGAGGGCCACGTTGCCTTCAGCGTCAACGTCGGGCTCGCAGGTGCCTGGCTTGTAGTAGACCTCGCCGGCACGCGGGGAGGTCGCGACGTTGTTGCCAAGGCCGCCCTGGACCTGAGCGGGGGTAAAGCCCTCCTGCAGGGGCTCGCAGAACATGAGCACAGCCGGGCGCGTCACATCGCGCGCGGTTTCCGCGCTCACGCCGGGTAGCTCGACGATGAGCCGGTTGCAGCCGGAGGTCTGGACCTGCGACTCGGAGACGCCGAACGGGTTGATGCGGCTTTCAACGATCTCCTTGGCATCCTGGATCGCATCGCAGGGATCGATATCGGTCTGCCCCTGGAGATTGGCTTCGAGGACGATGCGGGACCCGCCCTGGAGGTCGAGCCCGAGACGCATGCCCTTGCAGTCCGCGGCATCGCTTGTGTCTGAATCATCGGAGTTGCAGGGCAGGTACTCGGCGACCCCGGACGGCACGCCTTCGCCGGATGGTAGATTCAGGAAATCAGGCAGATAACGATCCGGCTCATCGGGCCAGACGACGTAGATGGCCGCCGCCGCGATGAGCACGATGCCGAGGAAAATGAGCTTGTCCCACCACCTGCGCATACCAGTCCCTCAACCACCGCCCATCCGCTTGCGCGTGGGTGGTCTCAGCTCCCCTCTCCTTGTTCACCGGCGAACGTCTGCGCCCCTGAGTGCAGCGTCTGCCCGGCGGCAACGCGTTGCGCGATGGCGGTTGCGAGCGCGTTGACAACGACGCCGTTGCCGAAGTCGATCACCACCTGCACGGGACCGCTCGGCGGCACGTAGACCTCCTTGACGGTCCCGATGAAGCCCGAGGTCGTGAGGACTTCGTCGCCGACCTGCAGCTTCCTGATGTCCTCGCGCTGGCGCTTCTGATCCTGCTGCTGGGGACGCAGGACGATCAGGTAGAAGGCAACGATGATGGCAACGATGACGAGGAAGCCGATCTCAGCCGCGTTCATGCCGACGTACCGTTATGTCCCTTCTCCTGCCTGCAGCCGCGAGCGCACAAAGGCGAGCGCGGCCTCGCGTCCGTGAACCTCGCCTGTGGCCTGCGCTTCGCGCAGGTCCTCGAGCAAGCGTCCGACGAGCGGGCCTTCGCTCAGTCCGAACTCCATCATTATGTCGTGTCCGGTGAGCAGCCGCGGCGCCCGTACTATACCCTCCGCCTCTCTCAAACGCACGAGCAGGCTGTTCATATACCGCGCGTGATGCGCCCACGCTTCCCGCGTCATCATGGGCCCCCGCGAACCGGCTGCGTCTGCCAATGCCAGAAGGAGCACGGCCGGCGCTGCTTCTCGCAGATCGCGATGGAAGCGGTAGATGGCACGCATGGTCGGCACTTCGCCGACCGCGGCGAGTTGCACCGGCCGCAAGTGCTGAGCGACGAGCGTGCGCACGAATGCCGTTTCGCGGGCGGAGAAGCGCAGCCGGCGCATGATCGACGCGGCTGTCCCGGCGCCGCGCTCGGCGTGTCCCAGGAAGCGAATGCGTCCGCTGCTATCGACGGTCCGCGTTTCAGGCTTGGCAACATCGTGGAGGAACGTTGCGAGCTTCAGTACAGACGCCCGCGTACGGCCCTCGCTCATCTCCTCCAACAGATAGGCGCGCAACTCCTGCTCGCACCAGGCGAACGCCTGCCAGACCTCGTCCCAGATCCATACGCGCGGCGACTCCGGACGGATGGGCGCGAGCATCAGGTCGATGGCTTCGACCGCATGCATGGCGTGCTCGAAGACGTCGAAGGCGTGGTGGTTCTCCGGCTGCGTCACGCCGCGGCCGCCGGCCACCTCCGGGACGAGCACATCGAGTAGGTCGAGGTCGTCGAGCAGCCGCAGCGCGGGCTCGACGCGGTCGAGCGCGAAGATGCGGGCCAGCTCGTCGCGGCGGCGCTCGGCGGCGGCGTGACTGATGCGCACGGCGCCGACACGGATCGCGCCGACGGTCTCCGACTCGATTGTGAAGCCCAACTCGGCCGCCAGGCGGGCCGCGCGCAGGAGCCGAAGCGCGTCGGCTTCGAAGGCGCCGGGGCTGTTCATGCGGATGGTCTTCGTCCGCAGGTCCGCGATGCCAGACGTGACGTCGATGACATCACCGCCGGTGAGCGGCGCAGCCAGAGCATCGATGGTAAGGTCGCGCCGGCGCAGGTCGGCGTGGAGATCGCCCTGGAGCGCCGCGATGTCGACGTGCATGACGGGTCCGGCGACGATTACGACGCGCGCGACCCCGTTCGCGTCATCGAGCGGCACAAAGTGACCGCCGAGCACTTCGGCCAGCCTCCGCGCGAAGGCGAACGCGTCGCCCCCGACAGCGATGTCGATGTCACGCAGGGGGCGGCCAAGAAGCGTGTCACGGACGGTGCCGCCGACGACGTACCCGTCCAGGCCATGGGTGCGCCGTACCACATCGATGCGCGCGAGAATGTCCCGCACCGGGGCCGGTGGTTCGAAAGTCGCCATATCTGATGGTACGGGCTGCCCAGCCCCGCCGGAGTCCGCCAGGCGTTCCGGCTAGACTGGGGTGCGCGGGGCTGATCACGCCGATCAGCCCCCGGTCGTGTTGTGCGGGAGGGTGATGGACCTTTCGGCATTGTTACCCGTCATCGAAGGGGCGGTCGGCCTCGACCGGCTTCGGAGACGCATGTCCGGGACGCGCGACGCGCCTCTTCTACTTGGTGTCAGCGACGGTGCGAAGGCGGCAACGATCGCGGCCCTGGCGCGCGGGACGCGGCCGGTACTGGTGCTGACTGCGCGGCCGCATCACGCCGACGCGCTGGCCGACGAGTTGACGGCATGGCTTGGCGAGAGCGCCGCGTCGCGCATCCATGTCTTCCCCGAGCGCGACGCGCTGCCATACGAGCGGCTGGCGCCAGATCCGGAGGACGTGCGGCGGCGCCTGGCGGCGATCGATGCGCTGGCGCGGGATGCGGCGCCGATCGTAGTGGCGTGCGCGCAGGCGGTGGCGCAACGGACACTGACGAAGGAACAGCATGCGCGGCTTCGCGCTTCGGTCGAGCGAGGCGCGCGCGCGCGGCCGGACGCACTGATGCGGGCGTTGGTCGAAGCCGGTTACCGCGTGGAGCCTGAGGTCACCGCGTCGGGAGAAGCCGCCCGGCGCGGAGGCATCATCGACGCGTGGCCGCCCGCCATGGACCATCCGGTGCGCCTGGAGTTCTTCGGCGACGAGATCGAGAGCATCCGGACGTTCGATCCCGCGTCGCAGCGATCGCTGGCGATGCTGGAGGCCGCGGTCATGGGGCCTGCGATCGAGATGACGATCGATCCGGCGCGCGGAGGGGCGCTCGCCGGTCACCTGCAGATGGAGAATCTGCGCGGCGAGACGCGCGAGCGCTTCGAGCGTGACATCGCAGCGTTGCGGGAGGGGCAGGCGTTCGATGGGATGGAGCTCTACGCGCCGTTCCTGGCCGAAGGAACGCTCTTCGACCATCTTCCTCGCGGCACGCTGCTCATCGTGGACGAGCCAACGGACATCGCGGCGTTACAGCACGAGCACGATGAGCGCGCGCAGGAGCAGCGCCGCGAGTTGGAGCTCCGGGGCGAGCTGCCGCACGGCATGCCGGCGCCGCATGCGCCGTGGGAGCGCTTGCAGGAGACGCTCGAAGCACGCGCGCCGCGGGTGTATCTCTCGCGCTGGGCGACAGGTGAAGCCAACGGCGATGGCGGCTCCGCGGTACGCCTCCCCTTTGCTCCTGCCTCGTCATACGGGGGGCGACTACGCGCGCTCGCCGACGAGCTCACATCACAGCTCCGGGGCGGACAGCAGATCGTGGTCGTCTCAACGCAGGCGCGCCGGCTGGTGGAGTTGCTCGAGGAGCACGACGTCTTCGCGAAGCTGGCTGTCGCGCCCGAGGCCGTGGCGCTCGGACAGGGGCGGCTCACCGTCGTCAACGGCTCGCTTCCGCACGGCTGGACCATCGGCGGCGAACGGGGCGGGCTGACGCTGCTGACTGACGCCGAGGTATTCGGCTTCAGCAAGCAACGGCGCGCTCCCGCACGCAAGGGCGTCTCGCGCGATGCGTTCCTCTCTGAGTTACACGAGGGCGACTGGGTTGTGCACATCGAGCACGGCATCGCGAGATTCGCGGGGATGGTGCGACGCACGGTGGGCGAGCAGGAGCGCGAATACCTGGAGCTCCACTACGCGGATGGCGACCGGCTCTTCGTGCCGACGGATCAGCTCGACCGTGTCAGCCGCTACGTCGGCCCAGGGGACCATCGGCCGCAGCCGACGAAGCTCGGCACGCAGGAGTGGTCACGAGCGAAGGCGCGTGTGCGCCGCGCCGTGCAGGAACTGGCGGGCGAGTTGCTCAAGCTCTACGCGACGCGCGAGGTCGCGCGCGGACACGCGTTTCCGCCTGATACGGCCTGGCAAGCGGAACTGGAAGCGTCATTCCCGTACGTCGAGACGCCGGACCAGGCGGCCGTGATCCGTGATGTGAAACGCGACATGGAGCATGAGCGGCCGATGGACCGGCTGGTGTGCGGCGACGTGGGATACGGGAAGACCGAGGTGGCCGTGCGGGCGGCGTTCAAGGCGGTGCTGGACGGGACGCAGGTGGCGGTGCTGGTCCCCACAACGGTGCTGGCGCAGCAGCATGACGCCACCTTCCGGCAGAGACTCGCGGGCTTTCCTGTGAAGGTAGAGATGCTCTCGCGGTTCCGGAGCGAGAAGGATCAGCGGCGGATCGTCGCTGAGGCGGCGGACGGGACGGTCGACATCGTCATCGGGACGCACCGGCTGCTACAGAAGGACGTGTCGTTCAAGAACCTGGGCCTCGTGATTATCGACGAGGAGCAGCGGTTTGGCGTGGCACACAAGGAGCGGCTCAAGCAGATGCGTGCGGAGGTGGACGTATTGACGCTGACGGCGACGCCGATCCCACGCACGCTGAACATGGCGCTGACGGGGATCCGCGACATGTCGACCATCGAGACGCCGCCCGAGGAACGCCTGCCGATCAAGACCTACGTCACGGAGTTCGACGACCACCTTGTGCGCGAGGCGATCACGCGTGAGATGGAGCGCGGGGGACAGGTGTATTTCGTGCACAACCGCGTGCACAACATCGAACTGGTGGCAACGAAGTTGCGCGAACTGGTGCCCGAGGCGGAGATCCTGATCGGACACGGCCAGATGCCGGAGGACACGCTGGAGCACGTGATGCTCGACTTCACTGAGGGCAAGGCCGACGTGCTGGTGTGCACCACGATCATCGAGTCCGGACTCGACATCCCGAACGTCAACACCATCATCATCAACAACGCTGACAGGTTCGGGCTGGCGCAGCTGTACCAGCTACGGGGACGCGTCGGTCGGGGCGCGGTGCGGGCCTACGCATACCTGCTGTTCGAGAAGCACCGGGCGTTGAGCGAGGTCGCGCAGCGGCGGCTGCAGGCGGTGTTCGAGGCGACGGAGCTGGGAGCGGGGTTCCAGATCGCGATGAAGGATCTGGAGATCCGCGGCGCCGGCAACCTGCTGGGCGCGGAGCAAAGCGGACAGATCGGCGCTGTGGGGTTCGATCTCTACGTACGGCTGCTTTCGGACGCCGTGGCCGGGCTGAAGGCCCTCGCGAAGGGCGAGCCACCGCCGCCTTCACAGATCGAGGCAGCGATCGCGATCGACCTGCCCATGGCGGCGTATATCCCTGAGAGCTACATCGACGACATGAACCTGCGCCTGTCGCTCTACCAGCGCATGGCCGCCGCGAAGGAGCCTGAGGCGCCCGACGACCTGGAACGGGAGCTGCGGGACCGCTTCGGCGCCCCACCGGCATCCGTCCGGAACCTGCTGTACGCGGTGCGCGTGCGCGTCATGGCGCGGCAGGCGGGGCTCGCCTCGGTGCAACGAGAAGACAGCGAGGGACGGCCAATCCTGGTGCTGCGGGCCGCAGATTCCCGTGACCTGCGGTCAACGTTGCGCCTGCGGGACAGGGAAGCCCTCGAGCGCACACACGCCGTCAGCTTCGGCCGAACGCAGGTTCGGCTCGACCTCGAGGCGCTGGGCGAGGGCTGGCGGGAGGCGCTGCTGCGCGTACTGGCGGCGCTGGCGCCCCGGGAGGAGCCCCTGGCGGTCGGTTGAACCCGGCCCGCCGCCGGCCTCGGCGATCGCCCGCTGAATGCAATGCAAAGTTAGGGGCCGTTTAACAGGGGCTTAATTCGGGCTTCCTACGATGAGGTCAGACAACACACAGCGCAACAACCTCCTGCACTGTGGACTCCCCGGGGCCGGGACGCTCAGACCTGTAGGGCAATTACAAGACGAGGCGTCCCGGCTTCAACAGACAAGGCTCACTCACATGGGAAACCGCGAGGCTCCGCCCTCGCGGTTTCGCTTTGCCCCGCCTAGGATCAGCGCGTGCCCTACGCGCCTGTCAACGGCATTGACCTGTACTACGAATCGCACGGGAAGGGCCCCGCGGTCGTGTTCGCCCACGGGGCGGGCGGGAACCACCTGAGCTGGTGGCAGCAGATCCCGTTCTTCATGGGGAAGTTCCGCTGTATCACATTCGACCACCGGGCGTTTGGACTCTCGCGCGACAGCGGTATCGACGGGGCCTCAGGGCGGCGGATGTTCCACGAGGACCTGCGAGCGCTCCTCGATTACCTGGAGATCGAGGACACGCGGATCGTGGCGCAGTCGATGGGGGGGCGCACTGCGGTCGGGTTCGCGTGGCGGAATCCGGGACGGTGCAAGGCGATGGTGCTTGCCGGCACGACGGGTGGCGCGGTGAACGACCGCGTGCGTGAGCTGCAGGAGGCGCATCGGGAGACGGAGGTGGGGCGGCTGACGCTGGCGCAGCGCTCGGTGTCACCCGAGTTGAAGGAGAGAGCAGCGGCGCTCGAGTTCCTGTACCGATCGATCGGGCGGCTCAACCCGCCACGGCCCAAGGATTTCCTGGCGCCGATCCCGGGGTATCGGGGGAGTTCGGCCGAGCTGTTGGCGACTGGCGGCTTCCCGGTTCTGTTCCTCGTCGGGCGGCACGATGCGGTCACGCCGCCGGAGATCATCGAGGAGTGCCACCGCGCAGTGCCGGGCTCGCAGTTCGTCGTGATCGAAGATAGCGGCCACTCGACGTACTTCGAGCAGCCGCACGCGTTCAACGAAGCGGTGATGCGATTCCTGGAGTCGACCCGTTAGCCGACGCCGAGCAACTCTACATCGAAGATGATCTCGGCGTTCGGCGGGATGGCGGGCGGCGCGCCGCGCGCTCCATAACCAAGCTCTGGCGGGATGATGAGCTGGCGCTTGCCGCCGACCTTCATCGACATGACGCCTTCGTCCCAGCCACGAATCACCTGGCCGACGCCGATGGTGAACTCGAACGGTCGTCCCCGGTCGACCGAGCTGTCGAACTTCTTGCCGTTCGTGAGACGGCCGGTGTAGTGGACGCGAACCTTTTGCCCCTTCGCAGGGGAGTCGCCGTCACCGGTGACCTCGTCTCTGTAGCGCAGGCCGCTGGGCGTGGTGGTTTCTTCCGACATGGGATGCTCCTTGTGTGCGGCTCAGGCAGGGCACCGGCCGGTGGCCGCGTCCGGTTCGCCGCCAACGCTGATGAGCTCGACGTCGAAGATCAACTCGGTGTTGGGGGGGATAGCCGGCGGGCGGCCTGGCGCGCCATATGCCAGGTCGGGCGGGATGATGAGGCGCCGCTGACCGCCCTCGTTCATCGTTCCGACGCCTTCGGTCCAACCGGCGATGACCCCGGAGAGCGGGAACGTGGCGGGCTGGCCGCGATCGACCGAGCTATCGAACTTGGTGCCGTCCGTCAGCCAGCCGGTGTAGTGGACGGTGACGCAGGCCGAGTTGGAAGGCGGCGGGGCGCCCTGTCCGACTACCTGGTCGATGTAGCGAAGCCCGCTCGGCGTCTGGATGATCTCGCCCTGGAGTGGCGGGATGCCGGGCGCGTTGCCGTCACTCGGGGTACCGATGGCTGCCGGCTCGGTCGGCATCAGCGTTGGCTGGCCTGCGGCCGTCGGTGCGTTGCCCGCGCCGTCCTCATCATCGGCGGCGTCGTCGCCACAGGCGGCACCGACCAGCGCCAGCACGGCGAGAGCAACGGCGCCCAGTCCCAAGGCGAAGCCCCGCATCGGTCCCCTCCTTCGCAACCCAGCCATTCTCATGGGCGGGATCCGCTGGGGCAAATCCGGGACGGCGACCCAGGGGGCCACAATCATGCCGGAACGGTGTACGGAAGTGGAGTTGTTAAACCGAGATTAAAGGTGAGTCAACAGGGTTCTCAGACCCATGTCCGACGGGGTGGAGGATTATGTCATGAGAAACACTCACCAGCGCGAGCGAGGCCAGGTCCTCGTCATCGCGGCCCTGCTCCTCCCGGTATTGCTCGCGATGGCAGGAATGGCCGTCGACGTTGGCAACTACGCGTCCGAACGACGCTCGCTGCAGAACGCGGCGGATGCCATGGCGCTTGCGGGGGGACAGGAGCTGCCTGACACGACGCAGGCGCAAGCGGCGGCGCTCGCGCTTGCCGATAACCACGGGGTCGACCCGAGCGATGTCTCGATCACGTTCAGCGGCGGCAATACGGCGCCGCGGATCCGCGTGGTCATCGAACGAGAGCACGAGTTCGGGTTCATGAAGATCGTGGGGATCGAGAGCAGCGACGTCGGCGCGGCAGCGGCAGCGAACCTGTACTCAGCCGGCGGCGGCGAGGGCATCGTACCGTGGTCGATCACGCAGGACACGGTCGATGCCGCGACGTCCGGGTCAGAGGTGGTCATCAAGTACGACGCGAGCAGTTCGAGCTACGGACAGGGAAACTTCGGCCCGATCCGCATCGACGGAAACGGTGGTAGCGACTACGAAAGCTCAGTGAAGTATGGGGCGAACTCGAATATTTGCAGCGAGGCGATGAGCAACTGCACGGTCTCGGCGTGCCCGGGCACGTACCCGAACACCTGCGCCGAGAACTCACCAGAATGCGACGGTCCGGAGTGCCCGCCGAAGACAGGTAACATGACCGGCCCGACACGAGACGCGGTCGACTACCGCATGGGCAACACGAGCACGTCATGCGACACGTTCGAGGAGGTGTTCACGCCGGTCGGGGCGTTCCACCAGTTGCCGGATGAACTGCGCGAGACGTGGGAGCAGCACTACGCGGGCGCCGAGACGAGCAATTCGTCCGGCGGGCGCCTGTTGCACCACGGGTCGGGCAGCCACCCGACGTACACACCAACGCCGACGCCAACGCGCACGAACACCCCTGCGCCGACCAACACGCCTGTGCCGACGAACACGAGCGGTCCCACGAATACGCCCGCACCGACGGACACGCCCGGTCCCGCGACGGCCACGCCGACGCCGGGCTCAGGGTGGGGAGGCCAGGAGTACCGGCTCAACCCCAACTGCAACCCGTGGTCAGGCGGCAGGTGCAACTCGAACAGCGATTCGAACTGCAGCCGGCGCGTGTTCCTGATCCCGATCGTGGATGAGTTTGGCAACGGATCATCGGACCCGGTGACGATCGTGGGCTTCGCGCTCGTGTACCTGGAGGGCTATGACAGCGGCAAGTGCAGCGGCAACAGCTGCGAGATCAAGGCACGCTTCGTGCAGGCGCAGGTCGATACAACCGGCTTCTCGGCCGCGTACGATCCGGACTCGACCGTGCACTTCGTGCGGCTCACGGAGTAGCTGACCAAGCACGAAATGACGCAGGAGAGGCGCGCCGGTGGTGCGCCTCTCCTGTTGACTGCGTGCCAGCGGGCCTGTAAGCCGAATTCTGTTGCCGCACGGGGCGGCCGGTGGCCATCTATCTGGGCGACGCGTTACCGCGGCGCTCGAGCGGCCGACCCGGGACCTCGGACGGGCCGTCCTCACGCGGTCCCCTATGTGGCCTTGCTCCGGGTGGGGTTTGCACGGCCGCCGCATCGCTGCGGCGCCGGTGCGCTCTTACCGCACCATTTCACCCTTACCCGCCGAAGCGGGCGGTATGTTTCTGTGGCACTTTCCGTCGCCTCGCGACGCCCCGCTGTTAGCGGGCACCCTGCCCTGTGGAGTTCGGACTTTCCTCTCCTCGCCAAGGCGAGAAGCGGCCACCCGGCCCGCTGGCACTTGCAGTATACGGGGACGGGTCTCAGGCCCGCAGTTCGATGCGGACGGCGTCATCCGCAACGACGATGCGGGCGGCGAGGTCACGCACGAGAGCCTGGCGCCGATCGAAGCCCATGCCGTCCCATTCGTCGGCAAGCAGGGCGACGGCGGTACGCCGGCGCTCCAGGCGTTCGGCTGCGAAACTCTGCTCACCCAGCCGGCGCTCGACCTGGTCGAGCGCATCATCAACGGCCAGGCGGTCGCGCGCCGCGGCGAGGCTGAGGGCTGTCATCCGCTCGCGGCTGAGGCGGCCTTTGAGGGCTCCGTGCACATAGCGCTGCAGGCGGCGGTCAATACTTTTGGCGCGCTGCTGGAGACGATCGCGCTCGCGTTCGAGGTCAGCCGTGCCCGCCGCGTCATCGGGCTGCGCAGGCGCGGGGCCCTGCTCGAGCGCAGCGAGGAGGGACTCGCGCACAGCCCGCTCGAGGTCTTCGGCGCGTCGAGTGTGGTAGGCACACACGCTCTGGTTGGTTCGTGATTCGCACTGGTAGTAGCGGTAGGTGTTCTCGACACGATCGCCGTTCTTGCGCTGCCAGGATTGACGCCGGCTCACACCGATCAGCTTGTTGCCGCAGTAGCCGCACTGCGTGAGTCCGGACAGCAGGAACTGCGAGGGTACGCGCGCCTTGTAACTCGTGCGGCGTGCGTTGAGGCGATCCTGCACGTGACGGAAGTCCTCGGCGCTGACGAGCGACGGATGGCTGCCAGGCACGCGCACACCGAAGCGCGAGTAGGTGCCAAGGTAAACGCGATTCCGTAGGATGTCGCGGATGCTGACCATGCTCCAATTGCCACCGCGGCGGGTCTTGAGTCCCTCCTCGTTGAGCCGGCGCGCGATGAGGCGGATACCCAGCTCTTCGTGCAGATAGAGCCGGAAGATGTAGCGCACGACGACGGCCTCTTCGGGCACCAGTTCGAGCCGACGCCGGCTTCCGACCTTGTAACCATAGGGCGGGCGGCCAAGGACCTCGCCCTTCACGGCCTTGCGGCGCATGGCGGCGCGGACACGTTCGCCGACGCGATTGGCATCGCCACTGCTCCACGCCGCGAGGGGATCGGCTGCGCCGCTCATCGCGGTCACATGGGCACCCAGGCCCTCGATCTGGAAGAAGCGACGGATCGCATCGAGCGCGTCGGCGCCGAGGGTTTCCAGGGTCGGCACGACGACGATGGCCGCCGCGCTGTTCTGGTGCTTCAGGTAGGCGAGAAGCTCGCGGAAGCCCTGTCCGTGCCCGTTTTCCGCTACGCCATCGACAAAGGTACCGCCCGGCTCGAGCCCCTCACGGGCACAGTAGTCAAGGAAGGCCTTGTTCTGCTGGGCCAGCGAATCGCCGCCATCCGTGGCGTCACGAAAGTAGCCGATCGCCTTCATGTTATGTGAAGAGAATGCGTTCGCAGTTCGGACACTGGGCGATCCCGTTCCCGGACCGGGCGCGGCTGATAATGGAGGCCGGGAGCTGGATGCGGCATCCCTGGCAGACGCTGCGCTCGATGCGGGCGACGCCACGGCCCTGATGCGCGCGACGCACGTGGTCATAGAGGCCGAGGACATCCGGGACGATCTGTTTGGCCTGGCCAGCGCGCTCCTCCTCCAGCGCCGCGATCTCCGTCTCGAGCCGCTCAGCGGTCCGGGCGAGCTCGTTCTGCTCCTGACGCCACGCCGACTCGGCGGCGGCGAGCTCTGCCTCTGTTGCCCGCGCGTCAGCCTCGGCCTGCTCCAGCGTGGCGAGCGCGGCGATGTCCTGATCCTCGATGGCGGACAAATGGCGCTTCATCTGATCGATGTCCGCCTGCAGGTCCTGCAGCTCCTTGGGGTTGCGTACGCTGCCGCCATAGAGTTTCTCCTCGGCCGGGGCGATCTTTGCGCGAAGGTCATCGGCCTGGAGTTCGAGATCCTTCTGCGCGGCGCGTGCATCGCGCAGGAGGATGCGTTGCTCTTCGAGTCGCGCACGCAGCGCAAGAAGTTCTTCTGATTCGCCGAGCCGCGCGCGCGCATCATCGAGCGTTGCGCGCCGCGCATCGATCGCCGAATCAATCTCCTGGAGTTTCCACAGCTCAGCGGTTCGTAGCATCAACTCCGGCATGTGTTTGCGCACGCGTACGGTGACGTCGCGCGCCTTCGCCCGGAGCAAGAGGTTGAGAGGCGGGCGCGTACGGTCTGACCGCGAAATTATATGCCACTGCAGCGCGGGAAGGGGAATCCCAACGTAGACAAATTGACCGCGCGGCTTCACGAGGGCTACGCTGGAAGCGCCGCGGGAGGTCCCCATGGAGTTCAACGTTGCCGACCTGTTGAAGGAAGGATACGGCGCGGTGCGCGCCTATGACATTGATGACGACGTGCGGATCGACGGTGAGACACGCCACCTTCGCGGCACGCTGCGGTTCGATCGGACGCCGGAGGGAGTGCTTGTGCGCGCGTCCCTGCACGGCAGCGCAGCGGCGCAGTGCAGCCGTTGCCTGACGCCGATCACGGTCGATATCGACGTGACGTTCGACGAGCAGTATGTTCCGACGATCGACGTGAATACCGGCGCGCGCATCACGCTGCCTGAAGGCGAAGAGGATGCGTATCGCATCAATACGCGGCACGTGATCGATCTGCGAGAGCCGATCGAGCAGTACTGGGCGATGGCATTGCCGATGGCGGCGTTGTGCCGGCCGGACTGCCCGGGGCTGTGCTCGATTTGCGGTGAGGAGGCGACGGCCGGGCACGCGTGCGAGACGGCGCCGGTGGACGATCGCTGGGCGCGACTGCGCGACCTGCGCCTGAACTGACCGACGGCGGCAGCCTGCCGGGCGTCTGTTACACTGGCGCTCGACATCCAGAGGAGAGTCGACGTTGCCACCACTGCCAAAGCGCAAATACCCAAAGGCCCGGCAGGGCAAGCGGCGAAGCCATCTGGCGCTGAAGCCGGCCCAGCTTACGGACTGCCCGCAATGCCGGACGCCACGTCTACCCCACCACGCCTGCCCAAGCTGCGGCTATTACAAGCGCACGGGCGCGGTGGCCGTTCCCACCCGGGCCGAGTAGCTGCTTCATGAGGGGCCTTCGTTGACTGAGGGCCGCACCGCCTGGATCTTCCCGGGCCAGGGCTCACAGGACGTTGGCATGGGCCGCGATCTCTACGACGCGAGCCCGGCTGCCCGCGCGCTTTTCGACCGTGCGGACGAGGTCCTCGGGCGTCCGTTGAGCCGGCTGTGCTTCGAGGGGCCGGCGGATGCGCTGGGGGCAACTTCGAACGCACAGCCCGCTATCTACGTGATGAGCCTGGCGTGCCTGACGGCCGCGCGTGAGGCGGGACCGCTCCCCGCGCCCGCGTTCGTCGCAGGGCACAGCCTCGGCGAGTACACGGCGCTGGCGGCGGTGAACGCGTTTTCCTTCGAGGATGGCCTGCAGCTGGTGGCTCAGCGGGGTCGTTTGACAGAGGAGGCGGCGAAGGCGACGCCCGGCGGGATGGCGGCGATCCTGGGGCTGGACGAAGACCTAGTACAGGCGCTCTGCACCGAGGCGGGCGCCGAGGTGTGCAACATCAACGCGCCTGGACAGATCGTCATCGGCGGTCGCGAGGATGCGCTGGCCAGGGCGATGGAGCTGGCGAGCGCGCGAGGTGCGAGGCGAGCGGTGCGGCTGGACGTGGCGGGCGCCTTCCACACGAGCCTGATGGGATCTGCGGTCGAGGCCTTCGGGCGAGCGGTATCATCGACGGAGATGCGCGCACCGGAAGCGCCGTTCGTCGCGAACGACGGCGGCCGGCCGCTGACCGATCCGGTTACCATCGCGGAAGAGCTGGTGCATCAGCTCACGCATCCAGTGCAGTGGGTACGGTGCGTGCGTTTCCTGGCAAGCGAGGGTGTGACACACGTGATCGAGTTGGGACCAGGGCGGGTGCTCACAGGATTGGTGAAACGGATCGCGCCGGAGATCGGGTTGCGGAACATCAACGATGCAGCGACGGCGAGGGCATGAAGCGGCTGTTTGACCTCGACGGCAAGGTAGCGCTCGTGACGGGCGGATCGCGGGGCATTGGCCGGGCGATCTCGCTGGCGCTGGCGGGACACGGCGCGCGCGTAGCGATCAACTACGCCTCGAATCGGGATGCAGCGGAAGCGACTGCGCGCGACTGCGGCGGCGAGGGAAGCGCGGTGACGCTGCAGGGCGACGTCTCGGACACGGCGACGGCAGGGGCGCTCGTGGAGCAGACGATTGCGGCGTTCGGCCGGATCGACATCCTCGTGAACAACGCGGGTGTGACGGCCGACGACCTGATCCTGCGCATGAGTGAGGCGGAGTGGGACCGGGTGGTGGACACGAACCTGAAGGGCACGTTTGCAACGACGAAGGCAGCCGTGCGGGCGATGCTTCGCCAGCGTTGGGGACGCGTGATCAACATCAGCAGCGTGGCGGGGATAGTCGGGAATCCCGGGCAGACGAACTACGCGGCGGCGAAGGGCGGCATCATCGCGTTCACGAAGGCCGTCGCGAAGGAGGTGGCGTCGCGGAACATCACGGCGAACGTGGTCGCGCCGGGCTTCATCGACACCGAGATGACCGCGTCGCTGACGGAACAGCAGCGGGAGGAGATCGTGCGGATGGTGGCGCTAGGGCGCACGGGCACGCCCGACGACGTTGCGCCGGCCGTGGTGTTCCTGGCGTCCGACGAGGCGGGATACGTCACAGGTCATGTGCTTACGGTAGACGGCGGACTGGTGATGTACTGATGGCGTCGAACGCGAGGCGGAAGGCGCGGATCGCGGTGCTGCAGGCGCTCTACGAGAGCGACATCTCACACCATGACGCGGGGCGGGCGCTCGAGCGGCTCATCGTGGAAGAGCACCTGAACGAGCAGCAAGCGGCCTTCGCGCGGGAGCTGCTGCGGGGGGTGCTGGAGCACCGGCAGGCGCTCGACGACGTGATCGGGCAGGCGGCGACGCAGTGGCCGGTGGAGCAGTTGAGCGCCATCGACCGGAACGTGCTGCGTCTTGCTATCCGGGAGATCCTCATGAATAATGGGGCGCCCATCAGGGCGGCTATCAACGAAGCCGTGGAGCTGGCGAAGATCTACGGAAGCGACAGTTCCCCGCGCTTCGTGAATGGTGTACTGGGATCGGTAAGCATGTCGCTGGCGGCTCAGCGTGAAGCTGAGCCGTAACTGCGAAACGAGGGAGAAGCGTCATCGTGGCAACGGTGTTTGAACGTGTGCGCAAGATCATCGTTGACCAGCTCGGCGTCGAGGAAGACCAGGTCGTTCCGAGCGCGTCGTTCGTCGACGATCTGAACGCGGATTCGCTCGACCTCGTCGAGTTGATCATGTCGATGGAAGAGGAGTTCTCGAAGGACGGCAAGGCGCTGGAGATCTCCGACGAGGACGCGGAGAAAATCGCGACCGTCCAGGACGCGGTCGATTACCTGAAGGATCTCGGCATCGAGGACGAGTAGGGGCGACGAGGCCGTCCTGGCCCGAGGGTTCGCTGTCCAGCGGGAACCGCCCATCCGGGGCGGTTTCGCGTTTTTTCGGGTTGCGTTGGGATGCACTTCGGCGCCGCCGTACAATTGACAGGCAATGAACGTCTTTGGCGTCGGGCCGCTCGAGTTGCTCGTCATCCTTGCTGTGGCGCTGATCTTCGTCGGGCCGGAGCGGCTGCCGCGACTTGCGGCCGATCTGGCGCGGACGATCCGTGACATTCGCCGGTACACGGCGTCCTTCGCGGCGGAATTCAACGAAGTCATCCAGGAGTTCGAACGCGAAACGGAGGCGGAACGCGCCGAGTGGAAGGAGATCGGTGAGGGGCTCTCCTCGGCCGGGGCGGGCGTGCAGCAGCAACTCGAGGGCGCGTCGAGGGAGGTCCAGGCCGCGGCCGCCGACGCCGCCACCTCGTTGCCTCCGCCGTCCGGGATGCCCACGAGCGACAAGCCGACGAACGGCGCCGGCGCGGGCGGGACGCACGCCGCAGCGCCGGTTGAGCCGGCGGAGCGCGCGTCATGACGGCGGACGCGCGGACCCTCTCCCCCCCTCAGTCAGCCAACGACGAGAAGGTCCTGACGATCCTCGAGCACCTGCAGGAGTTGCGCACGCGCGTCATGTGGTGCGCGGGGGCGCTGGTGGTTGGTGTCGGCCTTTCGCTGTATCCACTGACGGGGTACGCGATCGACTTCCTCATTGAGCCGGGACAGGATCGCGTCGAGGGTTTCAAACTGCACCAGTTCCAGCTGCTGGAGTACTGGAGCACGTACTTCCGCGTGTCGTTGCTCCTGGGGATCGCGATCGCGATGCCGATGCTGATGTATCAGCTCTTCGCATTCATTGGCCCCGGCCTCACGCGCGAAGAGCGAAAGTGGATCTACCCGATCGTATTCGGTTGCTCGCTGATGTTCGTGGCAGGCATGGCATTCGCGTACTACGTGACCTTGCCGCCAGCGCTTGGCTTCCTGCTGGACACGGGCAACGAGAACGTGGAGCCAACGATTGGGGTGCGGACGTACATCGATACCGTCACGCGGCTGTTGCTGCTTACGGGTGTGACGTTTCAGCTGCCGTTCGTGATCATGGGGCTCGCGAAGGTGGGGGTGGTCACATCGCGCAAGTTGTGGGCGTGGAAGCGCTATGCAGTGGTGTTGGCATTCATTGCCGGCGCCATTGTGACACCATCGATCGATCCGATCACGCAGACGATCGTCACGGTGCCGATCCTTGTGCTCTACGGGATGGGGATGATCCTGGCACGAATCGTCGAGGGCAACGCGCTCATCCGTCCGTACCGGTAGCGGCCAGCCGCTCCTGGGCCTGTAGCCAAGCGGCCAGCAGCAGGTTGCCGTTCGCGCGCGCCACTTCGGCCGCAGTCTGCTCGTCGTCGTTGGGCGCGCCGGGGTCCGCGCCGTGGCTGAGCAGCAGCTCGGCCATCGGCCGGTCGTTACGGAAGGCCGAGCTGTGCAGCGGCCGGAAGCCGCCGTGCTGCGCAGTATCGGGATCGGCGCCACGCGCGAGCAGCAGCTTCATCACATCGCGATGGCCACCGGCCGCCGCGGCGTGCAACGGCATGTTGGCGAGGAAGTTCCGGGTGACCGCCGCAACGTCCGCACCCGCGTCCAGCAACGCTTCGGCCGCAGCGCTGGCACCGTAGAAGGCGGCGAGGTGCAGGGCTGTGAAGCCGTCCTGATCGTAGCCCGCGACTGCGGTGGCGTCTTCCGCGGCCAGGTTCCTGATGTACTCCGGGCGGTCGGCCGTGGCCGCCTCAAAGATGGAGAGCGCGGGGCCGCGCTCGATGAGCAGATCGACGATCGCCGAATGCCCCATGTAGCGCGCAAAGACGATCGCGGAGACGCTGCCGTCGTTGGCCCGGGCGAGCGCCACGTCGGCGTCGATGAATCTCCGCACGCGCGGTTCATCACCTGCAGCGATGGCATCGAAGAGCGCATCTACGTTGCTCATGGGGGTTCGCCTCCATCGCGGTTATGTTTGAAAGCCGATCGGATCATCCGATCATACAGGTGCTTAGACTGCCGACGGCTGTGGTATTATCGCGACGACTGGTGGCGAGGAGAACAGTTGCCGGGACCGAGGCGGGCCGAGGCTGTGCTCATCGGAGTCGCAGCGGGCGCGTTCAGCGGTCTGACGGGCGTCGGCGGCGGCGCCATCATGGTGCCGCTGATGACCGGCCGATTGGGGCTGAGTCAGCACCGCGCGCACGGCACGTCCCTCGCCATTATCGTGTTCGTCGCCGGGGCCGGAGCGGCCGGCTACGCGGGGGCGGGCAACGTTGACTGGCGGCTGGCGGCGGCGTTGCTGCCCGGGGCGCTGGCAGGAGTGTATGTGGGAGCGCGAGCGATGATCAGGGTCCCGGCCGCTCATCTCCGGCTGCTGTTCGGGCTGTTCCTTCTGGCCGTAGCGTTCCGGCAACTGGCGTGGGATTACAGCGCCGGCGACCCACGAGGGCCAGTTGCGGGCATCGTCTTCGAGTTGCTGTTCGGTTTTCTGGGTGGCGCCCTGGCGGGGGTGCTGGGCGTTGGGGGCGGCGCCATCTTCGTACCGGCCATCGTGATCTTCGGCCTGAGCGAGGCCGCCGAGCCGCAGAAGGTGGCCCAGGGCGTGTCGCTCGTCGTCATCGTGGCCACCGGCCTGCTGGGCACGTACATCAATGCGCGCCACGGCGTGATTGACGCGCCGTCGTTACGCTGGATCGCCGTACCGGCGATGGCTGCGGCGGTGCTGGCGGCGCTGGCCGCGAACAGCGTGCGCGAGGCCGTGCTGACGGTCATCTACGGGTTGACGGCGCTCGCCCTGGGCATGGAGTCAATCTGGTCGAGCGTACGAGCGCTGCGGGCACAGCCGGTCATCGAAAGGGTGTAGCGGATGGATGTCGAGCGAAAGCGCCAGGGGCTCGCCGAGATCGCGCGCCGCGTGGCGCAGTGCCGCGCCTGCTCACTGTGCCAGGGGCGGACGAACGCGGTGCCGGGCGAGGGGAACCCCGACGCCGACATCATGTTCATCGGCGAGGGGCCCGGCTTCTACGAAGATCAGCAAGGGCGTCCGTTCGTGGGCGCATCGGGCAAGTTCCTCGATGAGCTGCTGGCGAAGATCGGACTCGACCGGCGCAAGGTGTTCATCGCCAACGTGGTCAAGTGCCGTCCGCCGAATAACCGCGACCCGCAGCCGGAGGAGATCGACGCCTGTGGCGTGTACCTCGAGGAGCAGATCGAGACGATCCGGCCCAGGGTTGTTGTGACGCTCGGGCGGCATTCGATGCAGCGCTACTTCCCGGGCGAGGCGATCAGCCGCGTGCACGGGCAGCCACGCCGGAAAGGAGACCTGATCGTCGTGCCGATGTATCACCCGGCCGCAGCGCTGCATCAGGCAAGCTTGCGTAAAGTGATAGAGGCTGACTTCCTGCGGCTGCCGGACTTCCTGGCGAAGGCGCTCGCTGAGCCGACGGGCGATGAGAAGCCGGCGCCGGCGCATCTGCGCAGGGAAACGGTGACGGCCGCGGCGACGCCCTCTGCGTCATCGGCGGCGCAGGAAGCGGCGCAGGTAGCGGCGCAGGAAGCGGCGCAGCAGATGCGGCTGCTCTAACGGGCGGTCGCGCCAGGGAGGCTATGGCAGACCAGCTACGCGTCATCCCGCTTGGCGGTCTCGGCGAGATCGGCAAGAACATGATGCTCTTCGAGTTCGGCGAGGATCTGATCGCCGTTGACTGCGGGCTGATGTTTCCGGCGGAGGAGATGCTGGGCGTCGACCTGGTCATCCCGGACATCAGTTACATCATCGAGAACCGCAAGCGGCTGCGGGCCATCTTCATCACGCATGGACACGAGGACCACACGGGCGCCTTGCCATACATCCTGCGCCAGGTGAACGTGCCTGTCTACGCGACGCCGCTCGCGCACGGCCTCATCTCGGTGAAACTGAAAGAAGCGCGGCTCCTCCAGAGCACGGATCTGCGCGAGATGCGCACCGGCGATCGACTCGAAGAAGGGCCGTTCACCGTGGAGCCGTTCCAGGTGGCGCACAGCATCCCGGATTCGGTCGGCTTCATCATCCGCACGCCGGTGGGGACGTGCGTACATACGGGAGACTTCAAGCTCGACCATACGCCGGTGATGGGGCAGGCGACAGACCTCTCGCGACTGGCCCAGGTCGGCGAGGAAGGCGTGCTTCTGCTGCTGGGCGATTCGACGTACGCCGAGGTGCCGGGGTACACGCCTTCCGAGCAGATCGTGGGAGAGTCGATCTTTCAGCTCATGGCAAAGGCGAAGGGGCGGGTGATCGTGACGACGTTCGCCTCACTCATCGCGCGGGTGCAGCAGGTGTTCGAGGCGGCGGAGGCGACAGGACGGCGCGTCTTCATCACGGGCAGGAGCATGATCGACAACGTGAACATGGCACTCGAGCGCGGCTATCTGCGCGCCCCGGAAGGGATGCTGGTCAGCGTGCGCGAGTTGCCGAACGTGCCGCACGACCAGCTCGCGATCATCACCACGGGAAGCCAGGGCGAGCCGACATCGGCGCTGACGCGTATGGCGAACCAGGATCACCAGCACGTGCAGATCGTGGAGGGTGACACGGTGATCCTCTCGGCATCGGCCGTGCCGGGCAACGAGGCGCTGGTCCACCGGACGGTCGATAACCTGTTCAAGCTGGGCGCAAACGTGCTCTACAACCGCATCGCCGATGTACACGTGCGGGGGCATGCGGCGCAGGAAGAGCTCAAGGTCGTGCACACGCTCGTCAAGCCACGCTACTTCGTGCCGGTACACGGTGAGTACCGGCACATGATGCTGCACGCGCGGCTGGTCGATTCACTGAACCAGGGCACGGAGAGTTTCGTGCTGACGGACGGAGACGTGCTGGAGATCACCGCGGAAGGCGCCGACTTCGGCGAGCGGATCCAGGCGGACTACGTGTATGTCGATGGGCTTGGCGTCGGAGACATCGATCATGTCGTGCTGCGTGACCGCAAGCATCTTGCGAACGACGGGATGGTCGTGATCATCGTGGCGATGGACAAGCAGACGGGGCAAGTAGCCGGCCGGCCGGAGGTGGTGTCGCGCGGCTTCGTCGACATGGAGGAGAGCGAGGATCTCATCGAGCGGACACGGCAGCACGTGCTGCGTTCGCTCGAAGGCGCCGATCACATCGTCGAGTGGAGCGCCGTGCACACGCAGGTGAAGGACGCGGTTGCGAAGTTCCTCTACGATGAAACGCGGCGGCGGCCGATGGTGCTGCCCGTGGCGATGGAGGTCTAGTGGCCACACGCACGCGCGCCCGGCCCGGGAAGGCGCCGGTCAAGGCGGTCGGCAGACGCCGCGCCGGCCAGCCGTGGTATGAGACGCTGCAACAGCTGCTGATCCGCCGGGAGACGATCGGCTTCACCCTCATCGGGGGGGCGGCGCTGATGACTCCGTGGCTCGGTATTGCGGACTTCGTGTTCGAGCGCTTCGGGATGCTGACGCTGGGCATCATGGCCGCGATGGTGTGGGCGGGGTGGCTGGTGATCCGCGACGAGCAGCGAGCGCTCTGGGCTCACTGGCAGCCGTGGGCGGTCGGGCTGACGGCCGGGGCGTTCGTGGCGGGTCTTCTGGGGCTCTTCACGCCGGACTGGGAGATCGGCGGTGTGGCGATCAGCCAGGTATCGCTCGGCGGCCGGCTCGGCATGTGGCTGATGAGCGGGCCGCTGACCATCCTACTGTGGTTGGCGACAGGCATGGCTGCGTTCGCGCTCGCCTGGCCGGAGGGCGCGCGCACCGTCGTCGAGCGCTCGCCCGACTACATGCGCCGCGCCTGGGCATGGAATCTGCCGGGGCGCGCCTGGCGGGGCACGCGGCGCTTCTTCGAGTTTGTCTTCCCGACCAAGCCGACGCCCAAGGCGTCGTCGGTGCAGGTACCGATCGACTCGGTGATGTGGGCGCGCACGGGGGGCGCCGTCGCGGAAGCCGACGAGGATGAGGAGGAACCCGCACCACCGCCCGTGCAGGCCGAGCTGTTCCCGGAGTTGCACGAGGCTGAGCCGGACGTGAGCGTCGTCACCGACGCCGATGGCAAGCGCCGTACGCGCAGCGGCTGGCAGCTGCCGGCGATGGACGTGCTCGTGGACAAGGCGCCCAGCGACGGCCCCGCGATCGACAAGGAGGAGCGTGCGCGGCTGATCGAAGCGACGCTCGCCAGCTTCGGAGTCGACGCGAAGGTGGTGCAGATCAATGAAGGGCCGACGGTGACGCAGTTCGGCATCGAACCGGGATGGGAGATCAAGACGCGCACGGTCGTGGAGAAGGACGCCGACGGCAAGCCGGTGCCGGGCAAGGACGGACAGCCAAAGACCCGCGTGGAGGAGGTATCGCGCACACGCGTGCGCGTGCAGCAGATCACGTCGCTGGCGAACGACCTGGCGCTGGCGCTGGCGGCGCCGTCGATCCGCATCGAGGCGCCGGTGCCGGGGAAGCCGGTCCTGGGCATCGAAGTGCCGAACGCGACGAAGTCATTGGTGACGCTCCGCAGCGTGGTCGAGACATCGCAGTTTCAGCGCGCGGCCTCGCGGAGCAAACTGGCGCTGGCGCTCGGCCAGAGCGTATCGGGGGAACCCATCGTCGCGGACCTGGCGAAGATGCCGCATCTGCTCATTGCCGGGGCGACCGGCTCCGGGAAGTCCGTGTGCATGAACGCGATCATCTCATGCGTCCTCATGCATGCCTCGCCGGAGGAGGTGCGCTTCGTGATGATCGACCCGAAGCGCGTGGAGCTGTCGGCGTTCGCGCCGATCCCGCATCTGGCGTTCTCATCGATCGTCGTGGATATGGACAAGGTCGTGGGTACGTTGCAGGCGGTGATCCATGAGATGGAGGCGCGGTACCGCAAGTTCGCAGCGATCGCGGTGCGCAACATCGACGGGTACAACCGGAGCCCGCGCGCGGAGGGCAAGCTTCCGTACTGGATCGTGATCATCGACGAACTCGCTGATCTGATGATGGCGGCGCCGTTCGAGGTCGAGCGGCAGATCTGCCGGCTTGCGCAGCTGGCGCGCGCAACGGGCATCCACCTGGTGGTGGCCACACAGCGTCCGTCGGTGGATGTGATTACCGGCCTGATCAAGGCCAACTTTCCGACGCGTATCGCGTTCGCCGTGAGCTCACAGGTGGACTCGCGGACGATCCTGGACATGGCGGGCGCAGAGAAACTGCTCGGGCGGGGCGACATGCTCTACATGGCGCCGGACGCCGCGAAGCCGAAGCGCCTGCAAGGGGTGTTCGTCTCGGACGAGGAGATCGAGCGACTGGTGGGTTTCTGGACGCAGGAGCGGTTCGCCGCGATCGAGCGGCCGACGTACGACCACCTGCTGGAGGAAGCGAAGGCGGAGCTGGAGCAGGAGGGCGCGACCGACGAGATGTTCGAGCGCGCGAAGGAGCTGGCATACGAGCACAATCGCATCAGCACGTCACTGCTGCAGCGCCGGCTGCGCATCGGCTATCCGAGAGCGGCCCGGCTGATGGACATGCTGGAGGAGGAAGGGATCGTTGGTGCGGCGGAGGGCGGCGGATCGCGGACGGTCCTCCACCCCGACGACGACCGCCCGGTGATTGCGCTGCACGAGGACGAGTCCTAGCGGAGACGGGCATGCAGGACGAGCTGGCGGTCTTCCGCTTGACGGTCATGGAGTCGCGATACCCACGCTACGATCCGGCGCACGGCACGCCCGATCCAATGGTGCGTCGCGTGGCGACGATCCTGGCGCACGGGGGGCGCGCGCAGTTCGAGCAGACGGATTACGGGCACCCGGGGCGCTTCAACCCGTGGAGCCCGCGGACGATTGATGTGCGCCTGCTGCCGCACACGGAAGCGATGCGGCAGCTCTGCGAGTCGATCACGCAGCTGCTGTAACGACCAAGGACGGCGCTCTACTCACAGCTCTGCGACACACCCTGCGGCTCAAGCAGGTCACCGGGAGGGTCGGCGTCCCCTTCGAGCAGGAACACCTGCAGATCGTTGTCGTACTTGACCATCCGGTGCGGCGCATCGACTTCAAACCACGCATCGTGTGATTGCCCTTCGGCGAGGATGAAGACGTGCCATGCGTCGAAGGTACCGGCGGGCGTTTCGATGCGCTCCGGCTCACGCACGACGAGCGTGACGATGCGTGTGGTGCGGCGGTTCGGAATCGACGCGGTGTACTGCACTTCCAGGCCGTCTTCGAACGGGAGTGTGCGCCAGAGGAAGAGCGATGAGTCGTTGTCGAACGAACTCTCCGGGACGCGGAGCGGGTTACAGCGCGTGCTGGACGGTTCGTCGTCGCTCGCGGGATCGAACACGCGCTGGCGAATGCGCACGCCGTAATCGCCGTCATCGAGGACGCCGTACTCGGCGTCCACGGTGCGCCGTTCGTCGCCCCCGGCGTCATACAGGGAACGGACGCTGCGCACGGGACGTAGGGTTTCCGGCTCGGTGAGCAACACCGATTCGTCGGTGTTCCCGTCGTCGTCTTCGAACGACTGGCTGAGGACCCATTGCCCTCCCTGCTCGCTCACCGAAAGGACGCCGCGGCCGATCGTCTCCTGTTGCTCGTCATCGAGCAGGACGTAGGCGAGATGTTCCGGCACGCGCCAGGGAACCGATGTCACGACGTAGGGATCGTCGGGCTCCTTCGGCGGATCGCTGCAGGCCACGGCCAATGTGCCGACCAGCGCCGCGGTCGAGAGAGCGACGAACGCCCGGATGATCTTCATGCGATCGCCGTGACGGCAGCGCGGATGCGGCCGAGCGCGTCGTCGATGTCAGAACGCTCGATGCCGTAATGGGTAACCATGCGCACGCGGTCGCCAGAAAGGCCGCAGAGCACGCCCTCGGCGCGGAGGGCGCGGACGAACCCAGCGGGATCCGGCACGTCGAAGATCACGATGTTGGTGTGGATGCTCGCCGGATCGATGCGGACCATGGGGAGTTCGGCCAGACCGTGCGCGAGCGCCCGGGCGTTCTCATGATCGTCACGCAGACGGTCGACCATGTGCTCGAGCGAGTAGATGGCGGCAGCGGCGAGAACGCCCGCCTGTCGCAGGCCGCCGCCAACGACGCGCCGCAGCCGACGCGCGCGCTCGATGAAGCCGGCGCTCCCGCAGAGGATCGAGCCGACCGGCGCCCCGAGCCCCTTGGAGAAGCAGAAGCTCACCGTATCGGCGTCCGCCACGAGTTCATGCACAGGGACGCCCAGCGCGACCGCAGCGTTGAAGATGCGCGCACCGTCGATGTGCACGGCAACCGCATGCTCGCGCGCGACGCCGGCAAGTGCCCGGATCTCGCCGGGCGTGAGGACGCCCCCGGAGCAGCGATTATGCGTGTTCTCGATCATCAGCAGAGCGGTACGCGGGTTGTACGGTGCGCGAGCGCGGATGGCGCGCCGGACGTCATCGGGGTCGATGCCGCCGCGGTCGTCGTTGGGGACAGGCCAGAGCTGGACGTTTGCGACGTGCGCGGGACTCGCGCCTTCGTAGTGCAGGATGTGCGCTTCGCTGCCGCAGATCGCTTCGTCGCCCCGCTGGCAGTGGCCCATGATGGCGACCAGGTTGCCCATGGTGCCGCTCGTCACGAAGAGCGTGGCTTCCTTGCCGGTGATCTCCGCAGCCATCTGCTGCAAGCGGTTGACTGTCGGATCTTCGCCGTACACGTCATCGCCCACGGGTGCGGCAGCCATAGCGGCGCGCATACCTTCGGACGGAACCGTCACGGTGTCGGAGCGGAGGTCGATGATGTGGCGTTCAGTCATCGTCACCGCCCCGGGCAGACCAGAGCGTCTTGAAGCCTTCACCGCCGGTGATCGCGCGGATCTCCACCTCACGCTCCTCGCGCAGGAGATCGCGCAGGGCCTCATCGCACTGGGCGCCGGTGTCACTCCAGCCGAGCGCGCAGAGGCGCCGCGCAAGGTGGTCCCACAGCCCTGACTCGACGAGGGCGCGGGCGTGTCGCGGCCACTGGAAGGTGAGGATGCGGTCAGGCGAGCGGAATCGGGGGCGCATCATCTTGAGAGCCTTGAAGCGCTCCTGGCCGGATGACACAGGGGGCACGACGCGGATCATGGGACCTTCCGTGTCGCTCGTGCGGGCGTCAACCAACAGTCTGCGGTCGGTCACGGAGAAGCGGACGACGAGGACATCGGCGGCGTCGATGACCCGCCGCACCTCATCGAGATCGATGCCATAACCCGCGTTCACGTCCCAACCCCCGGGCCACCCGAGCGCGCCTGCTAGAGCGCGCTCTTGTAGATCGCGGTCAGGTCTTCCGCCGTGGCCGGGCGCGGCGCCGCGATAAAGATCGCCTGCGACTTCTGAGCATCATCGACGAACTGCGCAACATCGGCATCCTTCATGCCTACATCGCTCAACTTCGACGGGATCTTGATGTCGTTGCGCAGCGAGCGCACGGTGCTCACCACTTCCTTCGCGGCCTGCTTGGCCGGCATGCCCCAGGCGTTGATGCCCATGAGCGGCGCGATCTCGAGCAGCTGATCGGCGAGGAACTCGCTGTGGTATTCGAGCACCTGCGAGAGCAAGATGGCATTCGCCACGCCGTGGGGCGTGCCGAGCCGGCCACTGACCACGTGGGAGAGTCCGTGCACCTGACCCAGCCCCTGCGACATCGACTGACCGGCGATATCCGCCGCGTAGAGCATGTGCTTCAGCGCGCCAGGGCGGTCGGGCCCGTTGACGGCCTGGCGCAGGTGCATGCTGATCTGCTGGATGGCGCGCGTGGCGAACATGCGCGTGAACGGCGTGTTGCCCGGATTCACGTACGCCTCGATTGCGTGGGTGAGCGCGTCCATGCCAGTGGCGGCCGTGATCGCGGGCGGCATCTTCGAGACGAGGTTGGGGTCGAGGATGGCGACGTTCGGCGTGCAGTTCAGCATCAGGTGTTTGTAATGGGTGTCGGGGTCGGTGATCACCGCGGCGGGAGAGATCTCCGAGCCGGTGCCGCAGGTCGTCGGGATGGCGAAGAGCGGCATCATGCCCGATGGGAAGGGCATCTTTCCCACGCCGAAGAGGTAGTCCTTGGCACCACCGCCCATCTGCGCCGTGACGGCGACGCCCTTGGCCGCGTCGATGGCGCTGCCGCCGCCGACGGCCACGACGAAGTCGGCGCCCGCGTCCTTGAACGCCTGGACGCCGCCGTCCACCTCGGGGATAGAGGGATTGGGATTGACGTTGTCGTACACGCTGTGGGCGACCTCGGCTTCATCAAGCGAGGCGAGGACCGAATCCAGAATGCCGGCCGCCTTGATGCCGGGGTCGGTGACGACGAGGGCGTGCTTGTAGCCCGCGGCCTTGGCGCGCTGACCGAGCTCGGCGATGCTGCCTTCGCCGAAGACAGTTTCGACCTTCAGCGCGAACGATGGCATGAGTTCCTCCTGTGGCGCGGGCGATCGCCCGTCGCGCGATGCAATTTCGGGCGCTGACACTATGCCCGCCGCCGCCCGTTCGGGCAACCAAGGCTGATCGCGCGCGGCTCGCCCCGGCGTAGGGTTCAGTAGCGATGCGTGGACACGCGATCATCTGGTTTCGCCGCGACCTGCGCCTCCACGACCATCCGGCGCTGACTGCCGCGCTGGCGTCGGCGGAGATGGTGACCCCGCTCTTCGTATTGGACGAGTTGCTGCTTACGCGTGGCCGCTGGCCGTCGCCGAATCGCGTCGCGTTCATGCTGGCCTCGGTGCAGGCACTCGATACCGCGCTCCGCCGCCGGGGTTCGCGACTGCACGTGGTGCGCGGCCGGCCGGCCGACGTGGTGCCGGCGCTCGCAGCAGCGTGGGACGTGGGCGCGGTGCATGTGAGCCGCGACTACAGCCCCTACGCTCGGGGGCGAGACGGGCGGATCCGCTCGGCGCTTGCTGCGCTGGGGGTGTCATTCCACGAACACCCAGGCACGCTGGTACACGAGCCGGAAGACGTCTACACCGATGCGGGGCATCCGTACCGGGTCTTCACGCCGTTCGCCCGCCGCTGGGCCGCGCTGCCCAGGCGATCGGTGCTGGGCGCGCCATCCCGCCTTCCAACACCGCTGGAACTCCCGCAGCAGCCGCTGCCGAACGTGGAAGGCCTGACGGAGGAGCCAGCGAATCCTCGCCTCCTGCGCGCAGGCGAAGCGGCCGCCCGCGCGCGGCTTCGCCGCTGGTGCGCCGGCCGAGTGGACCGTTACCGCGACCTTCGGGACGCCCCGGGCGAGGATGGCACATCACGGCTGAGTCAGGATTTGCGCTGGGGCCTGCTCTCGCCGCTGGAGGTTGTCGTTCGGTGCGCGGGGTCAACTGCGGGACGCGAGGCGTTCGTCCGAGAGATCGCGTGGCGTGAGTTCTACTATCACGTGCTGTGGCATTTTCCGCACGTCACGCGAGCGCCATTTCGACCTGAGTTGAGCGCGCTGACATACGAGAATGATCCGCGCGTCATCGCGACCTGGCAGGACGGCCGAACCGGGTACCCGATTGTGGATGCGGCGATGCGACAACTGGCGTCCGATGGATGGATGCATAATCGCGCGCGGATGATCGTGGCATCGTTCCTGACCAAACATCTGCTGGTCGACTGGCGCATCGGTGAGGCGTTTTTCATGCGGCACCTGGTGGATGGCGATGTCGCCAACAACAACGGCGGCTGGCAGTGGGCCGCATCAACCGGAAGCGACGCACAGCCGTACTTCCGTATCTTCAACCCCGTCGCGCAGGGCGAGAAGTTCGATCCACACGGCGCATATGTGCGGCGCTGGCTGCCAGAGCTGCGGCGCGTGCCGGACCGGTGCGTCCACGCGCCATGGCGGATGACCATCGACGAACAGCGCGCCGCCGGATGCCTGATCGGGCGGGACTATCCCGCACCGATCATCGACCACGCGGAGGCACGCCGCAGGGCGCTCGCCGCGTACGGAGCTGCGGGGGCCGCACGCACGCGTCGCGCGTGACAGGTGGCGCTGGAGCATCCGTTACCATGAATCGGCGTTGCCGGGTCGTCTAACGGTAGGACAGCGGCCTTTGGAGCCGCGTATCGGGGTTCGAATCCCTGCCCGGCAACCAGCTCGCATCATGCCCGCAAGCGAACCCGAGTTCCTGCTGCAGTCGGGGCGTACGCGCGCCAGGGTGGCGCCGGCGCGTGGTGGACGGATCGCGCAGATCGAGATCCATGACGGCGTAGGATGGCTGCCGCTGCTTCACGACGCAGACCGAAGCGATCCGCTCGCGTGGGGCTGTTACCTCATGGCACCGTGGCCGAACCGCGTGGCACACGGCCGCTTCAGCTTCGAGGGACGGGCCGTGACGGACCTGGGTGGCGCATGCAGATCACCGGAGGGACACGCCATCCACGGGCTTGTGTTCGATCGCCCGTGGACGGTCGTTGAGCGCGGACGCGACACGTGCGTCATGACGTGCTCGTTCGCCGGGCTCTGGCCGTTTACCGGATCGGCGACACAGCGGGTAGCCGTCGAGGATGACACGATCGCGCTCTCGGTGACGCTGCATGCCGAGAGCGAGGCGTATCCGGCGGGCGCGGGGTGGCACCCCTGGTTCCGGCGCGACGTGCGACCGGGCGGGGAGGCTCGCCTCCGGCTGGAAGCGGATGGTGTGTACGAACTCTCGGCCGACATGCTTCCTACGGGCAGGCTGCACCCGCCGTCCGGCGACCACGCCCTCGCGGATGGGCCAGCGCTCGGGACACGTCGTCTCGATACATGCTTTGCGGGCGTGCGGACGCCCATGACGGTGAGCTGGGGCGACATCGAGCTGACCATGCGGTCATCGTTGAACGTGGGGCACGCGGTCGTGTACACGCCGGACCACGCGTTCTGCGTCGAACCACAGACCTGCGCGCCAGATGCGTTCAACCTGGCCGCGCGGGGCGCGAGCGATACGGGCCTGGCTCTCGTGCGGCCGGCGGCGCCACTGGTGGCCTCAACTCGATGGACGTGGCGGGTGGGCTGAGGGCACCGGCATAGCAAAAGGCCTCCGATCGCTCGGAGGCCTTTTGCCGTTGGAGGAGGAGGCTGTCAATCTCAGTTCGAGGGGATCAAAAACAGCCGAAGGCCTGCCTTCGACTGTGCGACCTTCTCCCTCTTATGCCTAAGGGGTTAGCTGACGGGTTCGGCTCGAAGGAGTTCGCCTACGAGGCCTTGACGGCCCCGATTCACCCCGGATGTTGGGTCCCCCGGTCCGTCCTCCCGGACGGATTCGGCTCATATTCGGTTGTACGCCCAGCCTAGCGAACGGCGATCAGGAAATCAACCGGTCAACGGGTCAAACTCGACGGTCAGCGTGGATTCCCGATCGACGGTGACGTCGATGCGCCAGGAGCCGTTCGAGGCCGGGGTGAGCGGAACAGGCGCCTGGTTGAGGCGGGCGGAGCGGGGCCGCTGGCCCGCGGCGTACACCCACAACGATCGCCCTGGGCGCCCTTCCGCGGCGAGCCGCAGCGTGAGCAGCGAGGCTCCAGGATCCCACGCCGCCGCAACGACGTCGACGAGACCCGCGCCAACGTGCGCATCGGTGCCGACGAGCTGCGGGTGGCCGAGGGCGGGCCTGAGCGCCAACACGCGGCATCCGTGCGGCTCTACGTCGCCAAGCGCGAGCAGGCCTGACCGCACGCCTTCATACTCGCGATCCCAGATGTTGAAGACGTGCCAGTCGCCGTGAGGCAACGCGAGAGTCCTGGTGGCAGGATCGTCACTGAAGTTGAAGACGCCGGCGAGCGTGACTTGATCGAATGGACGGTCGTCCACGTAGTCGAATCGCTCGGGCATGTCAGCGGTCAACGAGAGCGGACGCGCGGATTGGGGAAGTGGCGGCACGAACATTGACGCCATGCGGATGCGTTCGGGGGAGAGCAGCGGGAGGTCATCGCTGATCAGGGTCATGCCGCCGGAGAGCCCGATGACGCTTGCGGCGGTGCGAACCTCAGCCTCATTGAGCTTGGTACGCGTGTCGCGCACCATCAAGCAGTCGGGGTCGTTGGCCCAGAGCCGGCCATGCATCCACCAGCGATTGAGCACGTTGCGGGTCGATGATTCGGCGCTGAGCTCGTCATCGGGACCGCGAGGGCGTGGGCGTTCGGCGGCGCGCTCCTCGCGGGTGAGAAAGCGCCAGAACGGCGCTGTATCGGGACCGATGCGGTTGCCGTCGAAGAGCCCCACGGAGGGTGCCATGAGCGCACCGCATCCGAGAATGAATCGCTCGTCGCCGGCGCCTTCGCGGACGGCGGCGAGCGCGTCCCGGTAGGCGCGCAGGCGCGTGGTGTCGGCGTCGTGGCGCCGGCCGGCGATGGCGGCAGCGAAGAGAAAGTCGATCTTGAGGTAGTCATAGCCCCAGCCCTGCGTGATCTCACGGAAGAGGCCGGTGAGCCAGGCGCGCGCCATCGGGTGTGATCCGTCCAGACCGAAGTTGCGGCGGTTCCAGTTGTGCTGCGCCGTGACGGGCTCACCGTGGCTGTCACGCACGACCCAGTCGGGGTGCCCGGCGTAGGTGTTCGACGACTCGGCGAGCAGGAAGGGGGCGAGCCAGATTCCGGGCGTGTAACCGGCGCCGCGAATCTGATCCGCGAGCCACTTCATTCCGTGCGGGAACTTCTCGTTGACCGTGAGCCAGTCGCCAATATCGGCCTGGTAGCCATCATCGATCTGCACTGTGTCGATGGGCAGGTCGCGGCGCAGCGATTCCAGCGCGCGCAGGTTGCGGATGACGTCGTCTTCCGTGACCTGGGTGTAGAAGTAGTACCAGGAGCACCAACCCGATGGCGTGCGCAGCGGCGCGCGGGCCTGCATCTCGGCGGCCAGCGCTGCGCCGTACCGTTCGAGCTGCTCCTGCGGCGTACCGACGATATCGACGAGCACGCGCTCCGACGCGACCGTCTCGCCGGGCGCGAGTGACATGCCATCGGCGAGGCAGCGCGCGTCAACATGCCGCCGCGGCACGTTGATCACGACTTGCGTAAGGAAATCGCGCGCGGAGATCCCACCCGCGAGCAGCGATCTGGCGGCGTCCGGGTCGTGTAGGACGCCTACGTCGTCGCTGGCGAAGCGTCCTGGCTCTGACTCCGGTGGCTCTGGTGCGAGGATGGTCGGCGCGCTGCGCAGGTCCATCACGTTGCCGGCCAAGGTCATGGTCGGCGACCACGATTGCCAGCCGTGGCGATAGACGCGCAGGTCAGCAGGCGGAGCGTCAAAGCGGAGCCGACCGCGGCCGCTTTCGGGTGTTGTGAAGACGTGGATACGGGCGAGCGCAGCCGGCTCGGCGCGCTCGTTCGTGACGGTAACCCGCGTGACGACGAACGGGTGCGCGTCGTAGAGCGTAACCTCACGCGTGAGGCGGACGCCGCTGACGCGCGCGTGGATGACGAGGGTGCGCCCAGCGCCCAGCCGGTCCTCGAACGGTCGCATGTCGTAGTCGCAGCCCGCGAACCCGACGACCGCGCCATCAGTCGTTTCGACGAAGGCGTGCGCGCGTTCGAGCGGACGAAAGCCTGATTGGACGGCGAGCAGCGAGAGCGAGCCGTCGTCGAGGCGGATGTCGATGCGCAGGTGGTCGTTCTGGAGCCAGGGTCCGCTGCGGCCGAGGCCGGAGGTCACTCCGGGCACGTCAGCGCCAGCCGCCGAAGCGAATCACGATGCCTTCGCCCTGCTTCCGCATGCGTTCGATGGCGCCGGGATCCGTCGGGCGGGAGTAATCGCGTCCGGCAGCCTCCTGACGGAAGCCCAGGCGCACGTACAGCCGGATCGCGTTGCCGTTGTCGCCATCTGTGGTGAGGCGGATGCGGCGTGCGCCCGCTGCGTACAACTGCTTGCAGGCCCGCGCCGTGAGCGCCGCGCCCAGTCCCTGGCCACGGAACTGATCGTCGACGGCGAGGATGTTGATGTAGCCCTCGCCCGGCTCGGGCTCGGAGAACAGGCAGAAGCCCGTCACGGCCTTTCCCTGGACGGCGAGCAGCGCGCGGCCGTCACGCAGCGAGCGGGCCATGCCGTCGGGGCTCATGGGGGTAGCGGGAAAGCACGCGGCGTCAATGCGCATGAGCTCGGGCAGGTCGGCTTCCTGGGCCTCGCGGAAGCGAACGCCGCGCGGGGCTGCCGAAGAGGGGAGCCTGGCGCCGCGGGGCAACTCGAAGCGTAGCCAATCACGAACAGGCGCGAACCAGAGCCGCTTCAGCACGGGCTCGACCATGGCGCGCGCCGGCGCATGCTCCAGCCCAATGCGCACGATGTCCGCCTTGAGCTCCTTGCGAATGCGCGGGAGCAGTCGCTCGAACATCTGCGGGAAGCGCGCGGCGAAGGCGCGGTCAGACTCGAATCCGTAGACAAGCCTCGCCGAGCCGCGGTCGAGCGCCGCGAGGAGGTTCGGGCCATCCTCGATGATCAGGCGTGGGTGGTGGCGCTCCGTCTCATCGACCCACGGGCGCCAGGCGACGCTGTGCAGCGTCCGGGCGCGCATGCGGTCATAGAGCGAGTCGCCGACTGCAGGGCCGATGCGGCGCAGCGTACGGACAGCCATCAGTCCGGCCACACTCCGCGGAACACTTCTTCGACCGGGCCAGTGAGGATGACGTCGCCGGCGCCGTCCCACTCGAGCTCGAGCACGCCGCCGGGAACGCGCAGCTCGAGCGTGTCCCGCGCGAGGCCCTGCAGGCGGGCCGCAACCATGACAGCCGACGCGCCTGATCCGCACGACAGCGTCTCGCCGACGCCGCGCTCCCAAACGCGCATCTCGGCACGGCCCTCGCCGGTTATGCGCACGACCTCAAAGTTCGTGCGGTTCGGGAAGAGCCGGTGGTGCTCCATGAGCGGGCCGAGCGCATGTAGCGGATAGTGTTCGACCGGCGCCTCCTGGAAGTGCACGGCATGGGGATTGCCCATCGAGACGGGCGTAATCGCGAGCGTGTGGCCGTCGAGATCCACGGGGAGCGCGGTGACGGGCGGCGGGGCCTCGACGGCGACAGGAATCTCGCGCGGGTCGAGGCGGGGCCTGCCCATGCTCTCGCGCACGCGAACGACGCGGCCGCGCGTATCGCGCTCGATGCGGACGCTCAGCACACCGGCGCCTGTCTCGACCTCGAACGCGTCGCCGGCGGGCGTGACGATCCCGGCATCCACGACGAATTTCACGAGACAGCGCATGCCGTTGCCGGACATTTCAGCCTCGCTGCCATCCGCATTGAAGATGCGCATTCGGACGGGCGCCCGCGAGGACGGCGAAGCGAGAATGAGTCCGTCGGCGCCGACACCGAAGTGACGATCACACATACGCCGCGCGAGCTCGGCCCAGTCGCGGTCGAGCGTCCGTGCGTCGACGAGGACGAAATCATTGCCCGTGCCGTGGAGCTTGGCGAACTCCATGATGGGGCATGGTAGCGGATCGACCGATTCACGCGAACGCCGAGCGCGTTGCAGGCGACGCACCTGCTGAGGTCGCGAGTCGGGCCCACAGGTGGCGTCCGGTCCCTGCGAGAGGCGCGACGGCAAGCCGGCCCGTCCACTGGAAGCGGCTCCCGGGTGGACTTGTGAATGAGCACCGTATGCCTGTGTATTTCTTCACAGCGGGACTGCGGCGGCACTCAGGTGATGTGCTAGTTTGAGGCGATGGACGCGATCAAGGTGATGCTGGTGGACGACCAGCCGGTGGTGGTCAACGCCCTGAAGATGCGGTTCTCGCTGGAGCCGGATATCGAGGTTGTGGGCGTTGCGAATGACGCCGCATCGGGCATCGAGCTAGCGCATACGTGCGCGCCGGACGTGGTGCTGATGGACGTCTCGATGGGCGAGGCGAGCGGACTCTGGGCGGCCAGCGAATTGCACGACTCGCTGCCGGGCGTGCCCGTGATCATGCTGACGATGCTGGACGACGCGCCGACGCGGATGATGGCGCGCTTCGCGGGTGCGTGGGGGTTCGTGGCGAAGCACGAGCCTGAGGAGCGGCTGCTGGAGGCGATCCGAACGGCCGCGGCGACGCGATCCGGCGTGGCCTGAGCACTCACATCGCAAGCAAGCACAGACGACAAAGGCCCTCGCTTGAGCGAGGGCCTGTACGTTGCTGGTAGCGCGTACGGGATTCGAACCCGTGATCTCCGCCTTGAGAGGGCGGCGTCCTGGGCCGCTAGACGAACGCGCCGCATGGCTGGGGATGGAGGATTCGAACCCCCACATACGGATCCAGAGTCCGCTGTCCTACCATTAGACGAATCCCCAACGGTCACGCCAGTCTAGCATGGCCGTTCTGATCGCCTCAATTGAGCGACATCACTGCGATGGCGGGGACGATGCGCCGAGCATCGCCGCGGCGGCGCGAAGACGCGCGAGCGAGCGCTCGCGGCCCAGCACCTCCATCGTCTCGAACAGTGGCGGCGACACGCGTTTGCCAGTGACCGCCACCCGCACGAGTGCGAAGAGGTCGCCCGCCTTCACGGCCAACTCCTCGGCCACAGCGCGCATGGTCGCCTCAATCGCGCCGTGCTCCCACTCGGCGAGCGGCTCGAGCGCTCCGGCGGCGCGGTCGAGCGCGGCGCGGGCGTCGTGTGGCCGGCTGGCGTAGGCCTTGCCGAGAAGCTCATCAGCCTGCGGCATTACCGTTTCCACGAAGAACAGGTCGCAGTACGCCGCCACTTCGGTCAGCAGCTTCACACGCTCGCGGATGAGGGGCACGATGCGGCGGACGACGTTGCGGTCGATCGGCCGCGGGATGTCGGCGGCCAGATCGGCCTCGAGCCGCTCGGCGAAGAGCGCGGTCAGGCGCTCATCGTCCATCTCGCGGATATAGACGCCGTTCATCCATGTCAGCTTCTCGATGTTGAAGACGGCGGGGTTCTTGACCACGCGTTCGAGCGTGAAGTGCTCGATGAACTGATCGCGTGAGAGGATGTCCGTTTTGTCGTCGAGCGACCATCCCAACATGCCGAGGAAGTTGAACATCGCCTCGGGCAGATAGCCCTGGTCGCGGTATTCGAAGACGCTGGTGGCGCCATGGCGCTTGCTGAGCTTGGCGCCGTCCGGGCCGAGGATGAGCGGCAAGTGGGCTACGAGCGGCATCTCCCACCCGAGCGCACGCCAGAGCAGCGCGTGCCGCGGCGAGGACGGGATCCACTCGTCGCCGCGGAGGATGTGTGTGATGCGTGTGTCATGGTCGTCGACGATATGGGCGAGGTGGTAGGTCGGGAAGCCGTCGGACTTCAGGATGACGAAATCGTCGAGGGTCGCGAGATCGAACGTGGTCGCGCCGTGGATCACGTCGCTGACGGTGACAGCGCCTTCCAGCGGCGTCCTGAAGCGCACGACCGGGCTTCGGCCTTCCGCCTCGGCCTCGGCGCGGGCTTCGGCGCGGCCGGCGTCCTCGCGGCAGCGGCGGTCGTAGCGCGGCGGCTGCTTGAGCCGCTGCTGCTCGGCGCGCACGACGTCGAGGCGCTCGGACGAGCACCAGCACTCGTAGGCATCGCCCTGATCGATAAGGCGGCGGGCCTCGGCCCGGTAACGCTCGACGCGCTCAGACTGCACGTATGGCGCGTACGGCCCGCCAACGTCAGGCCCTTCGTCGTAGTCGAGGCCCAGCCAGCGCAGGCTCTCGATGATGCCCTGGGGCGCACGCGGGTCGAAGCGCGCGCGGTCCGTGTCCTCGAAGCGCAGCAGGAACTGGCCGCCGTGGTGCCGCGCGACCAGATAACTGAACAGCGCCGTGCGCAGGTTGCCGATGTGCGGGATGCCCGTGGGCGATGGCGCATAGCGCGTACGGACGGTCATGCGATGAGCGTACCCGCTGGGGGGCGCAGGCTACAGGCCGTGAATCGCCTTCACGCGCGCGAGGCGCGACTCGAACTCCGCGGGATCGGCGCTTTGAACGGCGCCGAGCGGATCATCGACAGGCACGTCGCCGCGGAGCAGCTCGAGTGTCCGGCGCACGCACCAGGGCAGCGCGACTTCGTGATAGCCGCCCTCCTGGGCGAACAGGGCACGTCCATCGCAGCATTCGCGGGCGAGGGAGATGATGCGGCTGACGAGCGCGCCGTATCCGGCCACGCTCAGCCGCTGCAGGGCGATGTCATCGGCCCAGTGGGCATCGAATCCGGCTGAGACGAGCAGCAGCTGAGGTTCGTAGCGGCGGACGAGCGGCGTGATCACTTCATCGAAGGCGCGTGCGTGCTCGGCGTCACCGGCGCCATGCGGCATGGGGATGTTGACGTTCGTGCCTCGCGCGTCCCCTTCCCCCGTTTCCTCGGCGGCGCCGGTGCCGGGATAAAACGGGTACTCGTGCATGGAGAGGTACAGCACGCGCGGGTCGGCGTAGAACGCATCCTGCGTGCCGTTGCCGTGATGGACATCGATGTCGATGATCGCGACGCGCTCCACGTCGTGCTTGCGCAGTGCCGCGGCGGCGGCGATCGCAACGTGATTGAAGAGGCAGAAGCCCATGGCGTTGACCGGAGTCGCGTGGTGGCCTGGGGGCCGGACGAGGGCATAGGCCGACCGGACGTCGCCACGCATGATGGCGTCGAGCGCGTTCAGTGTGCCACCCACGACGTGCGCGGCGACGTCGTACGAACGAGGCGTGATCACGGTGTCGGGGTCGACCCAGCCGCCGCCGGCTTCCGCTGCGCGCCGCACGCCCTCGACATACTGCGGGTGATGCACGAGCGCGAGTTCATCGACGGTGGCCACGCGCACCGGGATGCGTACGAGCCGCTTGAGGAGGCCGGCGCTGTCGAGCAGGTCCATCGTCCAGGTCATGCGCGAGGCGTTCTCGGGGTGTTCGCCGGTATCGTGCTGGAGCACGATGGGGTCGTAGACAAAGCCCACACGCTCGGCCATGGGGCGAAGGATAGCTTCGGGGGGGCTAAGCTGACAGCGCATGCACGTTATCGGCACGGCGGGACACGTTGATCACGGCAAGTCGCTGCTCGTAGAGGCGCTCACGGGCATCGACCCGGACCGACTTGGCGAGGAGAAGCGGCGGGGCATGACGATCGACCTCGGCTTCGCCTGGCTCACATTGCCATCCGGGCGCACCGTCAGCATGGTCGATGTGCCGGGACACGAGCGCTTCATCAAAAACATGCTGGCGGGCGCCGGGGGCGTCGACCTCGCGTTGCTCGTCGTCGCGGCGGACGATGGTGTGATGCCGCAGACGCGCGAGCACCTGGCGATCCTCGACCTGCTCGGTGTCAGCCGGGGCGTGGTAGCCATCACGAAGTGCGATCTCGTGGGTGACGACTGGCTGGCGATCGTCCGCGAGGATGTGCAGGCGCTGATCGTCGGCACGTCGCTCCACGGGGCGCCGATCGTGGCCTGCTCTGCGGTGACGGGAGCCGGGTTGGACGAGCTCGCAATGGCCATTGATGACACGCTCGCGGATGCCCCTCCGCCACGCGACCGGGGTGAGCCCCGGCTGCCGATCGACCGTGTCTTCACGATCGAGGGGTTCGGAACGGTCGTGACGGGCACGTTGATCGACGGTTCGCTCGCCACAGGCATGGAGGTCATGGCCTACCCTGACGGTCCGACCGGCCGCATCCGTGGACTTCAGACGCACAAGCTCACATTAGAGCGCGCCGTGCCCGGCACGCGCGTGGCGGTGAATGTTGCGGGCGTCACGAAGTCGGCGCTACGCCGCGGCATGGTGCTCGCACCATCGCGATCGCTGCATGCGACCAGCGCACTCGACGTGCGCCTGCGCGCGACCGGATCGCAGCGTGTCCGCCACAACATGACGGTGACCCTGCACGTCTGGGCGGACGAAGCGCTCGCGCAGGTGCGCCTGCTGGATGCCGACGACATGAAGGCCGGCGATGAGGCCTGGGCGCAACTGAAGCTCGCGTCGCCTGTTGCCGTGCGTGCCGGGGACCGGTTCGTGATCCGCACGCCGAACGACACCGTCGGGGGCGGCGTGATCGTGGACACCATGGCGCGCCGGCACCGTCGACGCGATGCGGCGGCGCTCGCCGCACTCGACCGGCGACTGCGCGCTGCCCCCGACGAGCTCGTGCTGGACGCGCTGCGGTCGCTGGGGGTGGCGAGGGCCGAGGGGGTCGCATCACGCGCATCGCTCGACATCCGCGATGTCGAGGCGGTGCTGGCGACGCAGGCGGACGCGGGTGCAGTGCTGCGCGTGGGGGACGATCTGTTCGTTGAGGCGTCGCAGGCTGAATCCGTCCACGCCGAAGCCGTCCGCGCGCTTGGTGCGTATCACGGGGCGCACCGCCTGAGGCCGGGGATGCCGGCGGAGGAGCTTCGCACACGGCTCCGGCTGGACCGCGCGGGATTCGAGGCGCTTGCAGCGGGCTGGGCGGATATCGCCGTCTCGCACGGCATGGCCGCCCTGGTGAGCTTCGAACCACGGTTGACCGCGTCCGAGCAAGAGATCGCGGACCGTTTCGTGGCGTCGCTCGGCCGGGCGGAGCCATTCGGCACCGTGCCTGAGCGGTTGCCTGAGGAGTTGCTTGGATACCTGGTCAGAACGGGCTCGGTCGTAGACGCCGGAGACGGCGTCCTCTTCGAAGCCGGACGATTCGCCCGGGCGATCGACCTCGTCCGGTCCACGATCGAGCGCCAGGGGCAGGTGACGGTTGCGCAGGCTCGGACGCTGCTTGGGACGAACCGCAGATTCGCGCAGGCGTTCCTGGAGCACCTGGACCGGATGCACCTGACCCGACGCGTGGGCGACGCCAGGGTTTGGCGAGGCGGCATTTAGCGCTTCGGTTCACGTAAGCTCAAAAGATCGACGATTCGGTTGCCGACCATTCCTGTGTCGTGATTCGCACGGACGGATGCGCTCCGGCGCGTCTGCGGAGGAGCCTGAACCGCATGGCCCTGTCTGCCATCCCTGCCGGGCAGACCTCAACCAACGGAGCGGCTAAGGCCGCGGCCATGGAGGCCGGGGCGTGGGAGCACGTGGGGCCGGCGCCTCGCACAGTCGCCGAGTCCGGGCTGCCGCTCAGCCTGCTCGAGGAACTGGTCCTGAAGATCCTGCGCACGCGGGACAGACCGCGGCTGGCGGAACTCGCCCGCGTCATCTGCATTCACCAACAGCTCTGCGAGGAGGTCATCGACGGGCTCGTCCGGCGGAAGCTGGCCACCGTCGAGTCGGCCGACTCGCCGCTCCGGGCGCACTTCCGCTTCGGGCTGAGCGAAGAGGGGAAGATGCACGCCGATGACGCAATCCGCCGGTGTGCGTACATGGGAGCCGCGCCGGTCCCGATCGAGACGTACACACGCGTCGTGCGCGCGCAGCAGCGCCTGCGCCTTCGGCCCGCGCCCGAGCAGATACGTCAGGCGCTGTCACACCTGGTGTTGCCGGAGGACACGGTCGAAGCCGTCGGGCAGGCCTACGCCTCGGGCCGGCCGCTGATGGTGTACGGACCGTCGGGCACCGGCAAGACGGATATCGTCGTCTCCATCGCCAACGCGATCGAGGGGTCCGTGGTCGTACCGCACGCGCTCTACGGGCAGGGACACATCATCGAGGTGCTGGACGCGCATTTGCACGTCACCGTGCTGAACCCGGACATCGAGCACGCCGATGTCGACCGTCGCTGGCGGGAGATCCGGCGCCCGGTTGCACTCGCGGGCGGGGAGATGAGCGCCGAAGCGCTCGAGTTGACCTACGACGCGGTGCGCAACGTGCACGTGGCGCCGCTCACCGTGCGCGCACAGGGCGGCATCCTGGTGATCGACGATCTCGGGCGCCAGCGGGCGTCGCTGAACTCGATCCTCAACCGCTGGATCCAGCTGATGGAGAACGGCGCGGATACGTTCGCGCTGCAGTCCAGCGAGGTGATCACGCTGCCGCTTGACGTGACGCTTGTGTTCTCGACCAACCTGGCGCTGAGCGACCTGATGGACGAGGCGTACCTGCGCCGCATCACCTACAAGATTCCCGTGAAGCTGCCGACGCCGGGCGAGTTCCGGGAGATCGCGCGGCGGGCGTGCGACATGAACGACCTGCCGTACGACGAGGACACCATCAACTACATGGTGGCGCGGCTGTACTCGATACCCGGGGTCGAGCCGAAGTCCTGCTACGGCCGGGACCTGGTGCAAACGGCGCTCGACACAGCGACCTATCGCAACCTGGAGGCGCGCCTGACGCGCGAGATCATCGACTGGAGCATTCAGCTCTACCTGGGTGAGCGGGCCAACGGCCACGCCTGACGCCCGTAGCATGGGCGCCACGTCAGAGAATGTGCCCCATCTTCTGGCGCTTGGTCTCCAGGTAGCGCAGATTGTGCTCATTCGGCGTTGAGACGAGCGGCACACGCTCGACGACCTCGAGCCCGTAGCCTTCGATGCCGGCGCGCTTCTTCGGGTTGTTCGTGAGAAGCCGCAGCTTCTTCAGGCCAAGATCGACGAGGATCTGCATGCCGATACCGTAGTCGCGGCGGTCCGCCGGGAAGCCGAGCGCCTCGTTGGCCTCGACCGTGTCCAGCCCGTTGTCCTGCAGGTTGTAGGCCTTGATCTTGTTATGTAGACCGATGCCCCTGCCCTCCTGGCGCATGTAGACGATGACGCCGCGGCCCTCCCCGGCGATCATCTGCATGGCCATGTGGAGTTGCTCGCCGCAATCGCAGCGCCGCGAACCGAAGACGTCGCCAGTCACGCACTGGCTGTGCACTCGCACCAGCGTCGGCTGATCGCCGTCCAATTCGCCGTACACGAGCGCCACGTGCTCATCCGGATCGGTGATGGCACGGTAGGCGATGCAGCGCCATTCGCCGTAGTCAGTCGGCAGGCGCGAGTCGGCCACGCGGTGCACCAGCTTCTCCTTCTGCAGGCGGTACTGGATGAGCTGCGTAACGCTGATGATCTTGAGGTTGTGGCGGCGCGCGAAGCGGCGGAGCTGCGGCAGGCGGGCCATCGTGCCGTCGGCGTTCATGATCTCGCAGAGGACGCCGGCGGGGGTGAGCCCGGCGAGCTTGCAGAGGTCGACCGTGGCTTCGGTCTGGCCGGCGCGCACGAGGACGCCGCCGTCACGGGCGCGCAGCGGGAATGTGTGCCCGGGCATCACCAGGTCCGTCGGCTTCGACTTGGGGTCGATGAGCACCTGCACCGTGCGGGCGCGGTCTTCTGCGGAAATGCCGGTGGTGACGCCGGTGCGCGCTTCGACGCTGACGCCGAACGGCGTGCCGAAGTGCGAGCTGTTGTTGCTCGCCATCATGGGGATGTGCAGTTCCTCGAAGCGTTCGCGCGTCAGAGGCACGCAGATGAGCCCGCGGCCGTAGCGGGCCATGAAGTTGATGGCTTCCGGTGTGGCGAACTGCGCCGGGATGGTGAGGTCGCCTTCGTTTTCGCGATCCTCATCATCGATGACGATGACGAAGCGGCCGTTACGGTACTCGGTGATCGCTTCCTCGATGGTGGCGAGCCCCTTGGCGCGGCGCACCTCGCGGTCGCTGATGTGCGGCAGTGCCTGTTGCAACTCGTCGTCCATGCGGTCCCCCTAGGCTCCGGCTGCCGGGCGCGCTCGTTCGCCTAACCGCTCCTGCAGGAGCTCATCGACGTAGCGCGCGAACAGGTCGGTCTCGAGATTGATGCGATCGCCGGGCTTGCGCGTGTGCAGGTTGGTGTGCTCCTGCGTGTACTGGACCAGTGACACGGCGAACGTATCGCGGTCTTTATCGATGACGGTGAGACTGATGCCGTCGATGGCGACTGGCCCCTTGACGACCATGTGACGGAGGATGTCCGGCGGCGCGTTGAAGCGGGCGATGATGGCTTCGCCATCGTGGGTGAACGAGTGGAGCGTGCCTGTATCCTCAACCACGCCGCGGACGAGGTGACCGCTGATGCGTCCGGCGAGCTGAAGCGATCGTTCGAGGTTCACCTTGTCGCCGGGTCGGAGGTCGCCGAGGTTTGAGCGGCGGTAGGTTTCCGGCATGATGTTGGCCGAGAAGCCTTCCTCGTCGAAGTGCTTGGCGGTGACGTCGACGCCGTTGACGGCGATGCTGTCGCCGAGGTTGGTGCCCCAGAGGACCTTTTTGCAGGAGATGACCAACTCGCCCTCGTGCGCGGATCGCACCGTGCCGAGTTCTTCGATAATGCCTGTGAACATGCATCCTCCGGAGTTAGTGTCACTGTAACGCTAAGTGCGCAAGGCGATCAATCTGCGTCACCGCGCTGCGAAAACGCGTGTTGCAGCAGGGATTCCATTACGGAAAGAGCATTCCGGAAGGGGACTGCCGCCGCGCCCGCTCAGTGCCGCACATAGCCCGTGATCAGAACGTCGTCGCCGAGGCGGTCAACACCGACCTCGTGCAGGAGCAGCGCCTCGCTCATGCGCGCGGCGCCCTCGCCGGCCACAGCGGGGTACGCCGTGCCGCCGACGATCTTCGGGGCGATGATTGCGTGCACCTTATCGGCAAGACCCGCGTGGAAGAACGATGCGTGCAGCACCCCGCCGCCTTCGACGAGCAAGGTCAGGACGCCACGCTCGCCCAGCGTCTCGAGCAGCGCGCGCAGGTCAACGCGGCCCGATTCGTCGGACGGCAGGACGAGTGGCTCGACGCCACGCGCGACGAGCGCGTCGCGCCATGCCTGCGGCGAGTGCGGGGTCGTGGCAACGATGGTGCGCGCGCCCGCCCCGAGCACGCGCGCTTCGAGCGGCGTGCGTCCCCGAGAGTCAGCGACGATGCGCAGCGGCTGGCGATCGGCGAACTGGCCACCCGGTCGAGCCGTGAGTTCCGGATCATCAAGGAGGACGTTGTTGACGCCGCACATGATCGCGTCGATGCGGGTGCGGACGGCATGCGCCCAGGCGCGCGCCTGTTCACCGGCGACCCAGCGGGAGTCGCCGCTTGCCGCTGCGATCTTGCCATCGAGCGTCGCGGCGAACTTGATGACGACGAACGGGAGACCAGTCTCGCGGTGCTTGATAAAGCCCTCGAGCAGGCGGCGTGACTCCGCTTCGCCATCGCCGACGTGTACGGCGATCCCGGCGTCGCGCAGCCGGTCGAAGCCGGCGCCGGAGACGGCGGGGTCGGGGTCGGTGAAGGATGCGTGCACCGCAGCGACGCCGGCTTCGATGAGCGCCTCGGCGCAGGGCGGAGTGCGGCCGTGGTGCGCGCAGGGCTCGAGCGTGACGTAGACCTGGGCACCGCGCGCGCGATCGCCGGCGGCACGGAGCGCGACCACCTCCGCGTGGGGTCCGCCGGGAGGCTGGGTGGCGCCTTCGCCGACGACGTCGCCGTCGCGGACGATGACACAGCCGACGGCGGGGTTCGGGCTGGTGGTCCCGAGCACGGTTTCGGCGAGGGCCAGGGCGCGGCGCATCGGTTCGGAAGGCATGCCAAAGCTTAGATGACGATACGGTCGGCTATCCGCTGAGGATGGCACACCCCGGGCTGCTGCGTCCCCACGGCGGGAACGCCGCGTGACGCAGCGCGATCAAGCGCGGGACTGATCGAAGACGAGGGTGTGGGGGCCGATGCGAATCTCGTCGCCGGGCTCGAGGATGGCGAGGCGAAGGTCGAGGCGTTCGCCGTTGACGTAGGTCGTGCTGAAGCTGTCGAGCTGGTGGAGGATGAATTCGTCGTCGCGGCGCCAGACGCGGACGTGGCCGGCGCCGATCATGCCGTCAGGGTTCGCGAGGCGGACGTCGGCGGCGTCGCTCGCGCCAAGGATGATGGAGTTCTCGGTGAGGTTGATGACCTCGCCGGTCTGCGGGCCACCAACGAACCGGAAACAGGTGCGGACGCCGGACGCGGGCAGGTCGTCCTCGGCCGCGGCAACCGCAGGCGGCGGTTCAGCCGTGACACCGAGGGCAGCGAGCCGCTGATGCTCGGCAGCGGCCTCGGCGGCGAGCGCGGCCCTGGCAGCGGCCTGGCGGTCACGCTCGTCGGTTTGGGAGGGGGCGCGGGAGAGGATGCGCTGCGTGACGGCAGCGAGGCCGAGTTTCTGGGCAAGCGAGGTCTTCGCTCCAAGCTCGGCGGGCGCGACGGCTCCTGCGGGGTGGCCATCGTCCACAGCCACTGGCGGGCGTGCCCCTTCGGCAGGCTGCGGTGCGTCTTCCACGGCGGTGAGCGGCTGCTCCGCTTCCGCGGGCTGCTCTGGCTGAGAGGCTCCGGCGGGGCGGATGCCCATGACGCGCTCGTTGTAGACCGCGCGGCGCTCGGGGTCGCTGAGGGTGCGGTAGGCCTCCTCGACGAGCGCGCGCTCGTAGACAGTGCGGGCATCGCCGCCCTTCAGCCGGGTGCGGCGGTGGGCGTAGGCAAGGTCAACGATCTCGGGCGAGGCGCCGGGATCGAGGTCGAGGAGCTGGTAGTGGGTGAGGCGGGTCGTGTACCTGGGGACGCGCGCGAACATCGGCCGCCTGGGCGCCTCGATGCGTGGCCGGGTACGGAGCTTGGTGAGGCCGTGCTCGAGGTCGTGCGCCGTACGGCGGTCGGGGTTGATGAGCGATGCGTAGGCGTCATTGAGCTGGCCGAGGCGGACTTCGCCGCTGCGGTCGCTCCGCGCGCGTGTGATGAGGACCCAGTACGCCTGCTCGATGAGCTCGTAGGTGGCGCTGGGGGCGATCTGCAGCGTCTGGTAGGCGTTCACAGCCACAGCCGGCTTCGCGGGCGGGGTCGCGGATGCACTGCGCGTGTCGATCATGTCGCGTCCTCCGTCAGTCGAACGAGTTGATGGCGTTCAGGACCACGGGGCCGATGATGACGATGAAGAGAGCCGGGATGAAGCAGAAGACCATCGGGAAGATCATCTTCACCGGCGCCTGGCGGGCGATCTGCTCGGCACGCTGGCGGCGGCGCAGGCGCAGGCCCTGCGCCTGGGTGCGCAGCACCTGGCCGATGCTGGTGCCGAGCTGCTCGGCCTGGACGATGGAGTTGACGAAGATGTGCAGGTCCGGCAGGTCGACCCGATCGGCCATGTCAATGAGCGCCTCGCGGCGCGTCTTGCCCAAACCAATCTCGCGCAGCGCGCGGTTCAACTCGTCGGCGAGCGGGCCGTGATACCGCTCGGCCACGCGCTGCATGGCGTAGTCGAGGCTGAGTCCCGACTCGACACACGTCGTCATCAGGTCCATGGCCCCTGGCAGCGAACGCCAGATGATCTTCTGTCGATTCCGCGCCGAGCGGCGCAGCATCCAGAAGGGGAGGAAGAAGCCGATCGCAGCAATGAGGAGGATCACAAGCCAAAGCCGGAAATCGATGGAACCATCGGTAGCGATCCAGGCGAAGACGAAGAAGATGCCCGGCAGAGCGGTGGCCGTGATGAGGACGATTGTCAGGAACTGCGAGAGCGTCATCTTGTCGCCGGCGATGACGAGCCATTTCTGGGAGCGAGCGATGAGACTGGTCGGCAGGATCGCGGCGATAAAGCGGACGATGCCATCGACGACGGGGAATGCGACACGCTGCGTGAACGGGTCCTGGTACTCAACGACGAGCTTCTGCTGCTCGCCGAGCGCGCGGACACGCGCCTCCATGGTGTTCCGGCTCCGGACGTACCAGAGCGCGAAGAGGAGCACCGAGGAGCCGGCGATGATCGCGGTCAAGAGTGCTAGGCTCATGGCTCCCCTCCTACCAGTCGATGTCCAGAATGCGGCGGATGGCGAAGACGCCGATCAGCCAGAGGATGACCCACACCGCGAGCAGGATGTTGCCCAGCGTCATGGTGAAGAAGAGCTTCATCAGGCCCGGGTTCACCGCGGCCAGGAACAGCCCGAGGCCGACCGGCCACAGCGAGAGCACCCAGCCACTGAGCCGCTGTTGCGACGTCATGGTGCGGATCTCACCCGTGATGCGCTCGCGTTCGCGAATGGTCTCCGCCACGTTCTCCAGCACCTCGGCAAGGTTGCCGCCGGATTGGCGCTGAATCAGAATGGCGGTGACGAGCATGTCGACGTCTTCGCTCTGCAGGCGCTCGTTCATGGCCAGCAGCGCATCTTCGGTCGTCTTGCCCAGGTTGATGTCGAGCAGCACTCGGCCGAGTTCGTCACCGATGGGCGGGCCGACCTGACGCGCGGCTACATCCATCGCCTGGGTGAAGGCGAAGCCCGCGCGGAGTCCGTTGGTCATCTGTGTGAGCGCCTCGACGAGCTGCTTGTTGATCTTCTCGCGGCGCCGCCTGATGCGGAAGTTCACCCAGTACGCGGGCAACATGTAGACGATGAAGGACAGCGGGAGTGAGATCAAAAAGACGATGCCGCTGCGGCCGATGACCGTGAAGAGCGCAACTGTCGCGACGGCGAGTCCGAGCCTGATCATGAAGTACTCGTTCGGCCGGAGCTTGATGTCGGCGCGGTCCAGGTCCATCTGCCACCTGGCGGCGTAGTTGTTGGAGCTGAGGAACCGCGAGATCGGTGATGTAGGCGCCTGGCGAAGCAGCGTCACCGAGCCATCGGGATTCTCGACGGCGGCGGGAGTGCCTTCGACGGGCAGCGCCCGCAGGCGCGCCTCGGCGGGGCGCAGGGTGCGCGCACGGATCGCGTACGCGGCGAAGAGGAACACCGCCCCGGCAGCCAGGATCGCAACCAGCACTTCCATTAGCGCCACCTCGTTCCCGCCAACCCCATCTCGAGGTTGATGCCCGCCTTCCGGAACTTCTCGGCGAAGGTCGGCGTGATGCCGGTCGGCACGATCGCGCCCTCGATCTCACCGTCCTTGCCAACGCCGCTCTGCTCGAATCGGTAGAGTTCGGCCATCGTGACAATGCCGCTCTCCATGCCGGTGATCTCGCTCACGTTGGCGACGCGACGCTTGCCATCGGAGTAGCGGACGAGCTGGATGACCAGGTGAAGGGCCGAGGCTTCCTGCTCGCGAATGGCGCGGACCGGCAGGTCGAAGCCGGCCATGAGGACCATGTTCTCGATGCGGGAGAGGGCGTCGCGGGGGCTGTTGGCGTGCACGGTCGTCAGCGAACCCTCGTGGCCGGTGTTCATGGCTTGGAGCATGTCAAATGCCTCGGCGCCGCGTACCTCGCCGACGATGATGCGGTCGGGGCGCATGCGGAGTGCGTTGCGCACGAGGTCGCGCTGGGTGACCTCGTTGCGGCCTTCGATGTTGGCCGGGCGCGCCTCCATCGAGATGACGTGCGTCTGACGCAGCTTCATCTCGATGGGGTCCTCGATTGTGACGATGCGCTCGCGGCTGGGGATGTACTGCGAGAGCGCGTTGAGCAACGTGGTCTTACCGGTGCCGGTACCGCCGGAGACGACGATGTTCAATCGCTGCTGCACGCAGGCCCGGAGGAAGTCAGCCATCTGCTCGCTGAGCGTGCCGATGCGGACGAGATCATCCATGTCGTACTTGTCGGGTCGGAACTTGCGGACGGTGAGCACGGGGCTCCTTGGGACGAGCGGCGGAATGACCACGTTCACGCGGGAGCCGTCGGGGAGGCGGGCGTCGACGTAGGGCGACGATTCATCGACGCGACGGCCGAGGGGCGCGATGATGCGCTCGATGATGCGCATGATGTGCGCGGTGTCCTTGAAGCGGTACGGCGCGACGTAGATGATGCCGTCCTTCTCGTAGTAGACCTCATCCGGCGCGTTGACCATGACCTCGGAGATGCTGATGTCGTTGAGCAGCGGCTGGATGGGGCCGAAGTTGATCGCCTCATCGATGACGCGCTGGACGATCTGCTCGCGGTCGTCGCCCATGAGCGCGGGGTGCATCTGACCAACGAGCGTCTTGGCTGCGGCGGCGACGGCCTCGCGCGCGCGCTCGTGGTCGAGCTTTTCGATGGCCGTGAGGTCCATCTCCTGGAGCATGCGCTGATGGACCTGGTGGACGACGTCGTGCCACTGGCCGTCTTCGTACATGCCCTTCTTCTGCATTTCGGTGATATCGATCGCCATGGTCCCTGTCTCCTTCCCCGCCGTTAGCGGGGCGGATCGCCGTTACTGCTTATGCCTCTGCGGGGGCTGGCTGCGCCCCCGGCCGCCAACGAAAGTTGCCGAAGACCTTGCGTCCCTGCTCGATGCGGCCGCCGGCGATGAGCGTCGCCAGGTCGGTGAAGCTCTTCGCGGCGACTGATTGGGGCGAGGACAGGACGATGGGCGCGCCGAGGTGGGTGCCCTGGCGTACTTTCCTGTCGTAGGGGATGCTCCAGAACACCTCACGCTGGAACGCCTCTTCGACCGCTGAGGGCCGAACGCCGTCGTCCGGAGTGATGGCGTTGGTCACGATGCGAATGCGCTCCTCGGAGAGGCCGAGCTGGCGAAGCGCGCGCAGGGCTTCGAGCGAGTCCTTCACCGACGCGAATTCGGTCGTTGTAATCCAGAGGACGATCGTGGCCATCTCGATGGCGAGCTCGGAGAGTTCGGTGAGCATGCCGGAGGTGTCGAGGACGACGCTGTCGTAGTTGCGGGCGAGCAGCTCGATGACGGCGCGCACCTGGTCGGAGGTGATGCTGCGCCACTCGAGCACCGACGGCCCGACGAGCACATCGAGGCCGACGGGGTGCTGAACGACGTACTTGCGGAGCGCCTCCTTATCGATGTTCGCGACGTCGCGGACGAGGTCGAGAATCGTGCGCTCGGGCTTGACATCGAGCATGCCGGCGACGTCGCCGAAGCCGTTATCGAGGTCGACGATGCAGACGCTGCCCTTGCCCTGGCGGGCGAGGGCGACGGCGACGTTGGTGGCGGCGGTGCTCTTGCCGATGCCGCCCTTGGCGCCGAAGATCGTGACGATGGTGCCTTGGGTGGGCGGCGCGACGTTGGCGCCGGCCTGGCTGAGGCGGCGCTGCTCGGCGGCCTCCATGGCCTTGAGCACGGACTGGCGCAGGACCTCGGGTTTGATGGGGCGCGTGAGGAAGTCGCGGGCGCCAGCAAGCATGGCCTTGCGCGCCGTCTCGATCTCCTTCGAGTCGCTGTAGATGATGAGCGGCGTGTCCGGGAAGGTAGCCGCGAGCTGCTGCACGGACTGGAGCGGGCGCTCCATGGGCTCGTTGACGCCGATGAAGATGACGTCGGGCAGGACCTCCTGCGCCGTCGTCAGCGACTCCATTCCGTAGCCGGCCTCGCCGGCGACCGTGAGTCCGGAGGCCTTGACGAGCTGTCGCATCTCGTACCGGGCCTGGACATCGAGGTCCACGACCAAAGCCGACGGGGTCTTCGCCATGGGGTCCTGCTTTCCTGTGTCATGCAGCCGGGAGCGCTGGCTGGCGCCCCCGGCATTCCGTTCTCGCTCGCTACTCGATCACACGCTCGATAATCGGCGGGATGTTGCGGATCTCGGTGTCGCCGAAGGGCCGCAGCGTGAAGGTCAGCTCGCCAAGGTCGGCGGCGCTAATGAGGCGCAGCACCTCTTCGGGCGACATGGCCAGGACGATGTAGTCGGCGTCATCTTCGGGGGCAACTTCTTCGTTGCGGCGCTCGACGGTAAGGTCGTCCGGCGTCACCTCGCTCGGGGCGCCCGTTTCGTTGTCGATGGTGACGACGCCATCGACGGGGCTGTCGACGCGGGCGACGACCTCGACGTTCTGGAAGAGCATCTCGGTGTGGCGCAATTCGAAGTCCTGCTGCGTCGTCTCCTTCTCGGTCCACTGCCAGATGACGTCCACGCGGTCGCCGGGGATGACGTAGCCGCCGGCGATGGTGACGGCGTCGGTGGAGACGCCGACGGCGCGCTGGCCTTTCTGGATGAGGAAAGCCATCTGTTCCTTGAGCTCCTCGGCGCTGGTGCCCTGCGTAACGTAAGCCGCGGACACCTGCTGGCCCTTGAGGATGTCGACGGTCGTGGTGAGACCGGCGACGGCGTCGGGGTCGGAGATCGGGTTGGCGATGACGAGGTCATCGCTGAACTCCGCGGTCGTGAACATGTCAGCGCTGAGCGTGGTGCCGGCGTCGATGTCGCGGGTAGCGACGAGCGAGACGTTGGGCCCGCCGCTGCCGGTAACGGTCTCGTCGTCATCGCCGCCGAGGTTGGCGGCGAGGGCGAAGACGAGCACACCGGCGGCAACCGCCAGGACCAGCGCGCCGATGAGCAACCAGCGGTTGGTCTTCTCCTGGTTCATTCCTGAAGCGATGCTGCTCATTGACTCCTCCTGGTCCTCCCGAGGCGCGGCCCGTGCGTGGGCTGCCCCATCTCTCCTTCAATAACCCCGCGGCTGGCCGTCTATTTCACCAGCACGATCGAGCAGGTCAGTCCTTCCGCGCCGGGCTCGCACGGCTCAAGCGGTCCGCCGCCCGACGGAAGCAGCGCCTTGACGAAGATGCCGACGAGCGCTGTGCGGGCGCCGTTGATGCTCGGCTGGTACGTGTCCGGTCGCTTGCCGTCGCAGAACGGGTCGATCCGACCGACGAACGTGGTCGAGCCCGGGCCGTCGACGTTGCGGCAGCCGATGACGTAGAACATCGCGAATTCCTTCACGACGACACAGCCGTTGGCGTTGATCTGCACACAACCACCGGTTTGGCTCGCCGTTTCCTCGGCGAGGACGATGGTGAAGATGCGAGGGCTCTGCTTCCCGTTGGCGCAGATGTTCGGGATCAAGAACTCGGTGTCCTCAAGGGAGTCCGGTGGCGAGCCATCGGGCTTGCTGAAGACCTCCTCGAAGTCGTCCACCCCCGCCGGCGAGTTGATGACATCGGCGGGCAGGAAGTCCGGGTCGTAGTCGTCCGGATCCCACGAACCAGGCGTGGGCGGGATGGTCGTGCCTGATTGACTATACGCCGAATCGCAGAATCCCTCGCCTGGCGCCTTGGCGGTGGAGCGCCAGCCGTTCGGGCAGTCGTTGCCGACATCGTCGTAACCCATGATCCGGCAGCGGATCTCGGCATCGACGTTCTGGAACGTGCCGCCGTCGGTATGCACTTCATCGCCGACCGTGCAGAGCGCGCCCGATCCTTCGACGATCTCTCCGGGCTGATTGCTGGCGTTAGGCTCAGTGCAGAGCGTCTGGTTGTTCGGAAGCGGATCTTCAGATGCGTCGTCCTGCAGGGTGAGCGATCCGCGCTGGCCCACATCGTGGAAGTGCGATGGCCCCATGATGGCGCAGATCGTGCCGAACGACGGGTTGCCGCTACCATCGAAGCACAGCGGATCCGGGCGGTCGGCGTCCGGGGCGATGAAGAAGGGGTCGATGCCCTGCGCCTGCGATGGTTCGCCGACGCACGCGGTGGCCTGCGCACCTAGATCGGGCGCACCCACATTACCAAGGACTCTGCCAAAGAGCGCGTTGGTCGGCTTGTTTATCTCAACGTGGACCGCTGGTACGTCTTCGTACACAGCGTCCGAATGCGATGCATCGAAATCAACTTTGAAGGTTTCGCAGTCCGGCTCCGTGCAGACGAGCGTGTCGCCGAATGCTGAGCAATTGCCCGAGGTGTCGAAATCCGGGTTAGATGCTCCCGTCACCTCCACCAAATTTGCTTCAGCGGTGTCTGCGGCGCGATCCTTGGCGTCGGCATCGGCGGCAGCGCCAGCTGAGGGGTCGGCAAGATAGGCCATGGCCCCAGCGCGCGCCGCCGTGTCCGCGTCCTTTTGGGCCTGGCGCCGCTTGGACAGGTAAACCCCCTGGTCTATGGCAAAAGCAGAGAGCCCAAGAATGACGGTGAAGACCGCCACAAACAGCACCAAAGTCTGGCCGCGCTCGCCCCGATAGCGCAGACTCGCGGCGGATCGAGCTTTACGTTTCAGCATGACAACCCCTGACCAACGCTCGCCGCGGGGGGACTGAAGGACTGCTCTTGCCGCTGGACCGCGCACACCGTCATTGACAATCCGTCGGAGATGACATTTGGTAGAGGTGTGATGTACCCGTGCTTAAATTTCACTTTGACTCGTACCGAGGCGCCTACTCTCCCAGGGATTTCGTTATCCGGACCCTCAATCCACTCGACGCAGATAACATCATCAACGGTGTCGTCGTCCATGTCGGCGCAGTCCAATGACGCATCATCGAGGAGTCCATGCGCCTGTTCCCGTACACGGTCTACGATTTCGTTATGGTTGGCTCCGACGGCTCCCAGTCGGGCTCCCTCCTTAGAGCTGTTTTGCATGTTGTTGTATCTGCCAAGCGCCAGGCCGCCGTCGATTACGACGAACAACAGCACCGCGAAGATCGGAAAGATTACGGCGAACTCTACGAGCCCTTGCCCCTTCTCCGTCCTGCGGTTATTCACTGGTTCTGGCCTCCTGGTGGTCGCGGCTCCGTAGGCGGGGCGAAGGCGTCGCCGCCCCCGCCCCGCCTATGGTGTTACGGGAGATCGCAGTTCGGCGTGTCGAACGTCACACAGGCGCGAATCGTCTGCTCCATCGTGCCAAACGCGTTGTTCTGGAACAGAAGAATGAGCGCGATGGCCGCTGTCACGCCGATGAAGCCGACGAGCACAGCGTACTCGACGAGGTCCTGGCCTTCCTCGCGGTTGACCAGGTTCATCAGGAACCCGTAGAGCTTGATTGACAGGTTGGTCACGTTGACTTCCTCCTCAGGAATCGATGTTGCCGTTCGGCCCCAAGGGAGGCCGATACTTCCGATGTGTTGAACGTTGCCCCGTTTGTCCCTGTTACACCTCCTCGCGCGTGGCAACAGGCGGAACGGTGCAGGCCCCTGACGGCTGAAGCAGGGCCGGCCCGGGGAGCCGGTCCGCCTTTGGTGGCAGCCCTGCTCCTGTTGCCCCGACCTCTCGGCGGAGAGGTCACCTGTCCCGTGAGCGCGGACGCATCGCAAGGCGCGATGCGTTGCGCTGGTGATCGAGGGGTTCACGTCCCCCATCGACGCCACTAACGGCGTGCCAGCGCGGGGCATTACACCGCGGTGGGCGGCGCCAGCACAGCGGTCTCGAGAGGCGACGGGGCGAAGGTTGTTGCACCCTCAGGAGAGCCGCACGGCCAACCTACAGATGCCCTGATAAGGAGTCAACGGGTTCGGTTGACAAACGACGCCACTGAGTGGGGTCAATGATTGACAATCGGGTACAACAGCAGCGTTAGTTGAGACGACCCTCTCGCGCCTCTTGCTCGAGCAATCGTACTGTCGAGTTCAGAATCTTGTAGCCGTTGAGGACCGCAGCGGCGAAGAGCAGGACGGCAATACCGGCCAGCGTCGTCTCGGACGTACGCACTGCAACCAAGACCCCCATCAGCAACATCAGAAGAGCGACGGCCACCTCGGCAAGCGTCGCCTTGAACATGAAGCGGTAACGCCGCAGCGTGCGCTGTCGTCGGGCAGCATCCACCGAAAGAGACCTCCCCTCCCGGCACAATTCGGCTGCGCCAAACGTACGGGGACTTCGGACACAGTGTCAAGATGTCCGGATCGATTTGGTTGACAACGGGCTGCGGCGGAGGTCGGCGACGCAGGTCCGCCACAGGTCCGCCAAAGGTAGGGCCTGTGCACCTATGCAGGGGCGCTGGAAATGTTCGATAATCAGCACATGTCAAGCTTTGGCATTGGGTTGACGGTCTTCATCGGCTTTATTGTCGGGATCCCCTTGGTTCGCGACGTACCGGGTGACGTGCCGTTCGATCTGTTGCTCATGGGTTCGGCCATGTGGGGCATGATCGTCGGGTTTGTCTACCGGATGTACGAGATCGCGATCGCGGGGTTCCAGCCGCCGAACGCCGACCGCCGTTAGCCCAGCGCCTGTCGCTATGCGGACCTCCGCGCGCCGGCATCGACCGGCGGCAGGAGGGCGATTGCCCCTACCGCCAGGATGCCGAAGGTGAAGCCGAGGATGGCCCAGAGCCAGACGGTGCGGCCCTTGCGGCGCGCGCGGCGGGCGGTCCACCACGCGGCGACACACGAGAACGCGAACGCGACGATGATGTAGGCGGCGAGGAGCGCCTCTGCTGCGGTCATGCGCGGGCACCGCGCGCTGCCCTGGCCGCGATGGCGGTATGCACGGGGCGGCTCTCGACAGCGGGGGCTGTGGCGTCCAATCCCAACCTCTCTTCCCGGGCATCTACTGGCAACGGACGGCTACCGCAGCACCGACGCCGTGAAGCGGTGGGGGCCGGCCGCGAACTCGTCGCCACTTTCGAGGATCACCCAATCGACGGGACGGCCGGCGACGAGCGTGGTGCGGCGTCCCGTGGCGGTGTGGCGGAGCATGATCTTGCCATCGCGCATCCAGACGAGCGCGTGCTGCGGAGCGACGGCGGCGGAGACGGGCAGGCGCACCTCGCAGTCGGACGCGGAGCCGATGCGGATGGGGCGGGAGGCGAACTCCCAGGGCCCGCCGGCGAGACCATCGAGCGATTCGAGACGGCCGCGGCCGTCGTCGGGGTCAATGATCCGGCCGGGCTCGGGCATGGGCACACCCTGCGCCTCAGCGCGGATGGGGTTGGGCGCGACGACGGCGAGCTGGCGGCGGCGCGTGCGTGTGCGCTGGACAACCGTGAAGGCGCCAAGGACGAGCGCCCCGAACGCAACGGCCGCGGCGATGCCCCCCAGGACGGCCAGGGGCGCGCCCTCGTCATCGTTGGCGACGCCGATCTGGGTGGGGTTGATGGTCGGCGTCGTGACGTCGGGGGCGCTTGGACGGGTGAAGGGGGCGGAGGCCTCTGCGAGCTGGCCGCCGATGAGAGCAGTGACGCGCACCGTCGACGGCGCACCGTTGGGAGCCTCACTGCCGGTCACGATGAGCGTGTACTGGCTGTCGAGGACGCGGGCGATCTCGCCGTAAGCCGCGGCGATGGAGGTGGGCGTGGCGGGGAAGTAGCGTCCGTTGGAGCGGTCGGCAAGCGCCTGGAGGAACGTGACGTCGGCCTCGCCGAAGCCGATGGTGTAGACGGGGACGCCGGATGTCTGGGCGAGGTTGAGGGCGCCGTCGGCGGTGACGGCAGTAGTGACCGTGTTCTGGCCATCGCTGAGGAAGACGACGGCCCGGCGCGGCGTGGGCATCTGGTTGGCGGCGAAGATGCCCGCCTGGGCGGCGTCGTAGAGGGCGGTGTCGCCGGCGGGCTGCAGAGACTGGATGCCGGCGATGACGGCGGCCTTGTCCTGCGTGGGCGGGACGACCTGGCGGACGTCCGTGGAGAAGGCGAGGAGGCTGGCGGTGTCGTTCGGGGCGAGATTCTGCACGAACTCGATGGCGGCGGCGCGCGCGGCCTCCATGGGCGCGCCCTGCATGCTGCCGGAGACATCGATGACGATGGCAACGCCGAGGTCGAGGCGAGTGGAGCTGACGCCGGCGATCTCGAGCGGGCGGTCACCCTCGAATGCGTCGAAGTCGTTGGCGGTGAGGCCGGCGACGGGGACGCCCTCGGCGTCGAGCGCGGTAAGGACGACAGCCATCTGCGGGTAGGCGTTGGCGTCCACGGTGGTGATGGCGAGCGAAGGTCCGGGCTGCTGGGCGCGGACCGTGGCAAGCGGGGTAGTGGCGAACATAATCGCGAGCGTCAGAGCGACTGCGATGAACCCGCGACCCACGGCCTCTCCCCCATCGTGCGGCTACCCGCGGCGGTTATAGAACTCGATCTGCCAGCGCCATTCGGAGCCGTCGGCGGCATTCCACCACGACATCAGGACGCCTGCCTCGCCGCCGGGCAGGATGACGACGGTGCCGATGTCAGCATCGGTGGGCCAGCGGTCCTCCCGCACGAGCGTGTCGCCCGAGCGGGTGAGGAGCGTCATCGGGAAGTAGGGGCCCGAGCGCTCGAGCTGGTCCGCGAAGGCGAGCCGGCGTCCGTCATCGTCGCGGACCTCGACGCGGAGGCTGCGGGGGACGGCGTGGACCCAGACGCGGGGCTGCGGGTCGATGCGAGCGCGCGCGAAGGCCAGGCCGGTGGCGGCGGCGTTGGGGAACCAGAGCTCCCAGGTCTCCATGCTCACGGTTGGCAGCGTAGCACCTTCTGGCGGGGTGATCGGGTCAGTCGCCCAGTTGCAGCGTGATGCTGCCGATGGAGCCTGTGCTGGATGCCCCTGCTGAGACGGAGAGGCGGTCATCGCCGGCGGTGAACGTCAGCGTGTAGTTCGTCGCGCCACCCAGGTCGCCCGTTGCTGTCCATCCGCGGGCGGTGAGCGTCGCGCTCCAGTAGGTCTTGAGCGCGGCCGGTTCTGAGGTCGAGCGGAAATCGACGAGGAAGAGGCCAGGCGCGTTCTCCGACGGGCCAGTCGCCGTCTCGACCGTGGCATCGGCCGGGAGCGGCACACGGTCGGCCGGGAAGTCCGCAGGCAGACCGCTGACGCTACCAGGGGTGGGCTGGGGGCCGGGCGTGCTGCCGCCAGTCGCCCCGCCATCGTCGTCGTCCTCGTCGTCGCCGGTATTGACCTTCGGGATGCCCTTCGTGACTTCCTTACCGACGATGGTCTTGCCGTCCTCCTCGCGGATGACGATGACGCCGGTCTCGGGCTCATCGCCGCCCTCGCGCTCGACGCGGATGACCGTGCCGTTCGGGGTTTCGCTCTCATCAACGATGCGCCAGGGCCCGTTCTGGAGCTGGTCTTCGTAGAAGCGGCGGACCTCGTCGGCGCTCGCGTCCGTCGTCCACGCGCCTACGAAGGTCGAGGAGGCGTCGTCGCCGGTCACGCCACCACCGTCGAACTCGAGGCCTTCGAAGACGGGGAAGTCGTCCGGGAGCGCCTCATCGTTGGCGACGGGCGCGGTGGTGGTGCCGCCGTCGTCGTTGCAGGCAATGACGAACGCCGGAAGAAGCGCCAGCGTGAGGGCGATGATGAGTGCTTTCATGAGTTGTGCTGTCCTCCCGGCGGGCGTGCCAACGATCGTATCAGCGCCGATCGCGGCCCCGCAATGAAATCAGGTGCAGAGAGCGCCGAAGCTCTGCAAATTGACGAGCGCGTCCTTGATGTCGATGCCAACCTCATTACCTACAGCCTGGGCGGGAGCCCATGGGCGCTGTGTGTCCGGAATGTATCGGTCGTAGATCGGATCGTACGCCGGTGTGCCGGGGAGCGCGCCGAATCGCGCGAGGATGTCCAGAGCGTCCCCCAGGTCGATCGCGCCTTCACCGGTGACATCGAAGAAGTCCCAGAAGTCCAACGGGTTTCGCTTGCCGCCGAGCACGGGATCGTCGCCCAGCTCGCGGACGTCGGGGCAGTGATCGCCGTCCGAATCCGTCGGATCAGGCGTGGCGGTGTGCGTCGGCGTGAACGTTTGCGTGGCCGTCGCGGTGTGTGTGGGCGTGCGCGTGGCCGTGAACGTATGCGTCGGCGTGGGCGTGATGGTGGGCGTGCGCGTAGGGGTCGGCGTGATCGTCGGCGTGTTGGTCGGCGTGTGAGTGACGGTGAAGGTGTGCGTGGGGGTCGGCGTGATCGTCGGCGTGTCGGTCGGTGTGGGGGTGATGGTGGGCGTGTTGGTGGGCGTCGGCGTGACCGTCGGCGTGTTGGTCGGCGTGTGAGTGACGGTGAACGTGTGCGTGGGGGTCGGCGTGATGGTCGGCGTGTTGGTCGGTGTGTGTGTGAACGTGTTGGTCGGCGTCGGCGTTGCCGTGTCGGTGGGCGTCGCGGTTGGGGTGTGCGTCGGCGTCTGTGTGGGCGTGGGGGTGCGGGTCGGCGTATTCGTCGGGGTGCTGGTGGGAGTGTGGGTCCGCGTGGAGGTCGCCGTCGGGGTCGGAGTCCTCGTTGGGGTCGGGGTGGGGGCGGTGCGCGACAGTGCGGTCGAGAACTCCGACGTGTTGCCACTGGCGTCGGTTGCGGTGGCGGTAATCCAGTTCTCGGTGACCGTGACGTTGAGTTCCCAGTGGCCGCTGGCGTTGGCGGTCGCGGTGCCAAGGTAGGTCTTGCCTTCGGCGTTTGCGGACGAAGCAACGGGGTCGCTGAAGACGTCCACCTGACAGTTCGGGCAGGCGAACCCCCAGGGGCCCACGGAGCCGACGACTGTTGGCGCGGCGATGCCGGCGTTCGCACCGTTGACGAGGTTGATCCCGATACCGGTGTTCGAGTAGATCGAGTTGCGGCGAACGCTGTTCTGGCTCACGGGAGCGTCCTCGATGCGAACGCCGTCGCCAGCGTTGTGCGCGATGACGTTGGCCTCGCTTTCTGACCCGCCGATGCGGTTGCCGCTCACCGGGGTTCCGATGGGCGCGCGCATATGCACACCGTGTGATGCGTTCCCCAGTGCGGCGCTGTCCGCGGCGTTGCGGCCAATGAGGTTGCGAGAGACGACGTTGTTGGCAGGCCCCCCGCCGTTCGACTCGATCCGCACACCGACGTTGCCGTTGCCGGATATGACGTTGCCCTCGGCAGCCGTGTCGCCACCGATCACGTTGTTCGACGCGCCGCTCTGGATCATGACGCCGCCGCCGCCGAGGTTGCTTCCGTTCGGCAGGGCGGCAGCGCCGGCCGTATTCGTGCCGATGTAATTTCCAATCACGGTGTTGTTGGATCCGATCACGACAATGCCGAAATCGTCGTTGCCCGAGATGACGTTTCGTTTCGACCCCTGCGCGCTGCCGATGGTATTCCCGCTGGAGAACGCGAGGATGCCGTTCTCGCCGGCACCACCGTCCTGTCCGTTGGGACGTACGCCGATCCAGCAGTCCTCGACGGTGTGTCCGCCCGAGCCGGAAAGCAGGATGCCGTTGCTGAAGCAGAACGTGAACGAGAGCCCGCGGATGGTCGAACCCGACCCCTGTACGCGCAGACAGGAACCGGACAAGCCGGACCCTTCGATTTCGATGATTGGGTTGTCGGTCCAACCCGGCTGCGTGGTTCCGTCAATGGTCACCGGTTGGGTGACGGCCGGCCACGCATTGTCGTCGCTATCGGCGAGCTGGATGAGGTACGGCCCGGTGCCCGGGAGATTGAAGGAGATGAGGTCAGCGGCCGTCGTAGCATTGGCCGCAATTACCGCCTCCCGAAAGGTGCAGTGCCCGACCGTGCAGGCCCCATCGTCCGTGTCGGCGGTGCTGTTGACGGTGAAGGTGGCCGCGTAGACGGGCGCAACCCGAGTCGGCCAGGTAGCGCGGCCGGCGGCGAGCAGGAGCAGCGCTCCGGCGAGCGCGAGGAGCAGGACTCGGCGTGGCATGCGTTGGCCTCGACGGCGGCGGTTCGTATCAGGGGCGGGGGCGTTCTTCGAGGATGCGGCAGGCGGAGCATTTCGTCAAGTGAGCCGTCCCGAGACGCGCGCAGATTACTTGACGTGGTTTGACCTCATATTGACATCCCGACGCTTCGGACTTACAGTCAGCCTCGGACTACTGTCCGACAGGCGTTTCTTCGTCGTCCTGGCGTGACGGCATGTGGGGTGGGATGCGGCAGGCACCGCTGAGGCGGCGAGGGGTTACCTTCGCCCGTTTTTATGTCTGCGAGTCAAGTGGTTAGCTCCCGAGGCAGGGAACGCCGGGGAGTAGAGAGCATGGAGGCATCCCGTCATCGGTGAGGTGCCGGCGGCCGCCCGCTGTCGTCGGGCTAGTGAAGTGAGTGAGGAACGCGTATGAGACGAAGGAAAGGGCTGTCCCGCCTCGGGGAACTCGGAAAGACACCGCTGGGCCTCATGATCGGCATGGGGCTGGCCGTCGCGCTCGTGACGGCGGTGGTCGTCCCGGTCCTGGGCGGCGGCAGCAACCCAACCACGGACGTGGCCGAAGCCCACGTCTTCCCGGCAGACTGTGACACCACCATCGGCGCCGGCGGCGGCACGATCTCAGCGCCGGGAACGGTTCCGCCCGTCGTCGAGGGTCAGAACATCGTGTACCGCGTAGGCGCGGCTTACCCGTCAGACCCGGTGGGGGCCGCCTGCCAGGCGTTCGACGTGGACGTCTACATTCTGCTTCCGGGCGACGACCCGGCGACCGGATGGCAGTTCGTGTGCACGATCGCCGTCCTGAACGAGGGCGACTCGGTGGCATGCCCGGATAGCGCCGTGCCGCCGGTTCACCCGGTGCCATACACGGCAAACGGCGCGGACCGCAACGCCAGCGACCTGCTGCAGGCCTTCGTCTCAGCGCTTGGTGACAAGCACGACCAGGTCAACGAGTGCCTGACGCCGGACAAGAACCCGAACGGCGGCGCGACAGCGAACCCGTGCTTCGGTGGCCAGGCGACGTCGAACCTGTCGATGCCGGACACGCCGACGCCGACACCGACGCCGACGAACACCAACACGCCGACGCCGACGAACACGCCGACGAACACGCCGACGAATACGCCGACGCCGACGAACACGCCAACCGACACGCCGACGAATACGCCGACGCCGACGAACACGCCGACCGACACGCCGACGAATACGCCGACGCCGACGAACACGCCGACCAACACGCCGACGAATACGCCGACGCCGACGAACACGCCGACGAACACGCCGACCAACACACCGACGCCCGTTGGCGGTGAAGGCTGCACGCCGGGCTTCTGGAAGAACCACACCGACGCTTCGCGGTTCCCGAACGCGTGGCCGCCGACCGGCTACTCGCCGAACGACGACTACGAGACCGTCTTCGGTGTGGACCTGCCGTCCAGCTTGCCGCACGACCTGAACGGCGACACGCTGACGCTGATCCAGGCGCTCAACGCCCGCGGCGGCGGGATCAACGCCCTGCTGCGGCACTCGGTGGCAGCGCTCCTGAACTCTGCGCACCCGGATGTGGACTACGCCTACTCTGACGCGGCCGTGAAGACGATGGTCCAGGCGGCCATCGCGAGCGGCAACTACGAGGCGACGAAGAACCTCCTGGCCGCGCAGAACGAGGAAGGGTGCCCGATCTCGGGTAAGTGACCGACGTAGCCGGAACCGAGGTTCCGAGGATGTCGAAGGGAGGCTGGGTGACCAGCCTCCCTTCTTCTTTGTTCGTTGTTTGTCGGTGCGCGGGGGTGGGGGGCAGAGAGGACGCAGACTTCGCCCTAGATCCAGTGCTTGCCCCTGGCGTGGGCGAAGAGCTCGCTGCGAAAGTCTGGATGGGCAACGGAGATGAGTTCCTCGGCGCGCTGACGAACGGTCTTGCCGCGCAGCGTGGCGATGCCGTGCTCCGTGACCACGTAGTCGACGTACGTGCGCGGCACGGTAATGGCCGTCCCTGCCGGCATCTCGGGGACGATGCGGGAGTAACGCTGGCCATCGGCGGCCAGCGAGCTTGAGGGCACGGCGATGACCGAGCGGCCGCCTTCGCTGGAGCAGGCGGCGACCGCGAAGACCGTCTGGCCGCCGGGGCCGCTGTAGACCTGCCCGTTGAGGGTCTCGGCGGTCACCTGACCGGTCAGGTCGATCTGGAGGGCATTGTTGATGGCGACGAAGTTCTCTTCACGAACCAGGGTGCGCAGATCGTCGGTGTGGCAGAAATCCCACAGCTCGAACCTGGGATGCATGTCCGCGCGGGCCAGCTCCTCGCGCGGGAGGGTGGCGAAGGCGGAGCCCACGACCTTGCCCGGCGCGATCTGCTTCCGGCTGCCCGTGATGATGCCCTTCTCGACTAGGTCGACGACGCCGCCCGGGATCAGCTCCGTCTGGATGCCAAGCTCCTGCTTACCGCCGAGGTAGAGCGCCATCGCCGCGGTAACATCGCCGATGCCGATCTGGAGCGTGTCGCCGTCGTTGACCAGCTCGCTCGCCACGAGCGTGCAGATGACCTCCGCCGCGGCGACCACTTCATCGGTTCGGGGCGGGATGGGCGGCTCACGGTCATCGGCGGTCTGGTGCTCGACGAGCGCCGCGACCTCGGAGATGTGCAGGTAGTTCTCGCCGTAGGTCCGGATCAGGCGCTCGTCGACCTCGCAGATGATGGTCGAGGCGTTGTTGCAGGCGGTGCGGTTGATCCAGAGCGCGGCGCCGAAGCTCATGTAGCCGTGCTGGTCGGGCGGCGACGTCTTGACCATGACGACGTCCATGCCGCCGAGGATCTCGTTGATGTACGACTCGCGGAAGACGCCCACCGGCTGATACTCGGCGAGCCCCACGTGCACCTGCTGGCGATCGGCCGGGGTGGCGAAGGAGGTGTGCAGGCGGAAGTGCCCGCGCGTCTCCGGTGTGGCCCACACGAACGGCGCGACGTAGTGGTAGATGTCGACGGCCATCAATTCAGGCGCGCGGGCCAGCAGCGCCCTGGCAAGGCCTTCGGGGTTGCTCATGAACATGCCGAGGTACACCCGGTCGTTCGACTGCACCCGCCTGACCGCTTCTTCCGCCGTGGTGAGCTTGTCTGCGTACCGGGTTCGCCAGTCCATCGCGACCTCCTCGTGGGAAGGCAAGTATGTCACAGCGGCGGCGGGCGTGCGATAGGATCGTCCGCGGAGGTCGTGCGATGGCCGATGAGTGCCTGTTCTGCCGGATGGCGTCCGGCGCGATGGCGGTGCCGAAGCTGCACGACGACGAGCTCGTGTTCGCGATCCGCGACATCAACCCGCGCGCGCCGGTTCACATCCTGGTCATCCCGAAGGAGCATGTGGCGGACGCGCGTGCGGTCGGCGACGGCCACGGCGCGGCGCTGGCGCGGATGCTCGCCGTGGCCCGGACGCTCGCCGAGGCGGACGGCTTGCTGGAGCGCGGCTACCGGCTCGCGTTCAACGTCGGGGACGACGCGGGGATGACGATCCACCACCTCCACATGCATGTCCTCGGCGGGCGCCCGCTGGGGCCGGAGGGGTAGGTTCGGGCGAGCCGAGGAGCCGACGCCGAGCGGCCATGCCGCGCTACCGGTGCGTACCATAGATCGATATGGCTCGTCTGACCGCGCTCAGCAACATCGCCGCGATCGTCGCGACCGCCATGGCAGTCGGGATCATCGGCGCGCGAATGATCGCGCTCCCGGGCGAGGATTCGTACAACGTGCCGGGGTTCCTCGCCCGCCACGCGTGGGTGAAGTTCGCCGCCGTGGCGGCAGACCCTCTGCGCGGCGATCTCTCGCCCAGCGAAGAGGACGCGCGGCTGGCACGCTTCTTCCAGATCAACGATCTGATCCAACTCGACGAGCGGCGCGCCGGCGATCCGGCGATGCCGGCCACGGAGGTTGATGCGGCGAGAGAGCGCCTGCGCGGGTACTACGCCGAGCGCTCCCGCATTGAAAACAGCGTCGAGCGGATCATCGAGGGACGTCTGACCAGGGCGATCAAGGAAGCGGGGCTGACGCGGCGGTTGGGAGGCGACATCGTCTGGCCGCCGGTCGCCCTGGAGTTCGAGGATCCGCCCGCGCTGCTCGTAGAGTCGCCTCGCGCGGTGATCCGCCGTGAGGACGAGCGTCTCCTCGAGGGCGACCTCCCGATCGAGCGGGTGCAGGCGCTGGAAGAGGCGGCCGAACGAGACGGCAGGACATCGGCGCTCGTGGTACGCATCGGCGCGATCGCGACGTACCCGGCGATCATCCCCTATACGGCCGGGTATCGGGACGCGCTCGACCGGGCGGCGCACGAGTGGATGCACCACTATCTTTCGTTCGCCCCGCTTGGACGCCGATACGCCGGAGGTGGCACGCTGAGGCCGCTGAATGAGACCGTGGCCAACATGTTCGGACGTGAGATGGCGTGCCGGATGGTCGCGTGCGAGGCCAACGTGAGGTCAGCGCCCGGCGCGGCGGCGCCGCCGCGATTCGACTTCACGGCAGAGATGCGGGGGCTGCGCGTGGAGGTCGAACGACTACTGGCGCAGGGGATGATCGACGATGCCGAGGTGCTGATGGAAGAGCGGCGGCGCGCCTTCGTCGAGCATGGCTACTACATCAGGCGCATCAACCAGGCCTACTTCGCGTTCCACGGCTCCTACGCAGACGGCCCTGGCTCGGTGGACCCGATCGGGCCGAAACTGCAGTCGTTGCGCGAGCGCAGCGGTTCGCTCGAGGCGTTCATCGAGACAGCGCGAGAGTTGACGTCGGAGGCGGCCCTGGATGCGGCGCTGATGCGCTGAACGGGCTTCAGGCCCGTGCGGCGGCATCGCGGAGCGCGCGCAGATTGGCCCCGGGCGAACCCTCGCTGTTATACACCGAGGAGCCGCAGACGAGGACATTCGCACCGGCATCAATGCACTGGGCGATGTTGTGCGCCTTGACGCCGCCATCGAGCTCGATGTCGGGGCTGACGCCGCGGGCGTGAAGGAGGCCGCGCAGGCGCCGCACCTTGTCGAACATCGACGGGATGAGCTTCTGTCCGCCCCAGCCGGGGTTGATCATCATCACCATCACCTGATCCGCCACGTCAAGCACGTCCTCGATGGCGGCGAGCGGCGTTGCGGGATTGATGCAGACGCCGGCCCGCTTGTTCATGGCATGGATCGTGCGCAGCAAACGGTCCGCATGGCGCGTGGCCTCGATGTGGAAGTTGATGATGTCGCCGCCCGCCTCCGCGAACGCCTCGAACTGGCGCTCGGGCTCTTCGATCATGAGGTGAATGTCCAGGGGCAGGCGTGTCGCCCGCCGCACGGCCTCAACGAGTAACGGCCCGAAGGTGATCGGCGGCACGAAATGACCGTCCATCACATCGAGATGGATGTAATCGGCGCCGCCGGCTTCGGCCTCACGGATCTGCTCGGCGATACGGCCAAAGTCGGCGGTCAGGATGGATGGGGCGAGCTTGACCTGCGTCATGTGCGCGCTCCTCGCGCCTTCTGCAGGCGCGCACGCGCCCGCCGCAGGGCGGCCGATACCCGCCTCGGCGCGGTGCCGCCGGGCACATCGCGCGCCCGGACCGAGGCGTGAACATCCATCCCCAACGCGTCCGCGGCGAACAGCGGTGAGAACCGGCGCAAATCGGCGAGCGACAGGCGATCGAGCTCCATGCCTCGCTCCTCGGCATGGCGCACGAGCCTGCCGACGGCCTCGTGCGCCTCGCGAAAGGGCAGCCCCTTCCTGACAAGATAGTCGGCCAGGTCGGTCGCCAGCGAGTAGTTCGCGCCTGCAGCGTCTTCGCAGCGGCGCGCGTTTACTCGGACCTGAGGGAGCATGGCGGCCAGCACGGCCAGCGACTGGACCAGCGTGTCCTCGCACAGGTAGAGCGCGGGCTTGTCCTCCTGCATGTCGCGGTTGTAGGCGAGGGGCAGGCCCTTGAGCATCGTCAGCGCCGACGTCAATGCGCCGATGACGCGGCCGGTGCGCCCGCGCGCAAGTTCAGCGATATCCGGGTTCTTCTTCTGCGGCATGATGCTCGAGCCGGTGGCGAAAGCATCGGGCAGCGTGATGAAGCCGAATTCAGCGCTCGACCAGAGCACGACCTCCTCGGCCAACCGGGAGAGGTGCACCATCGCGGCCGCACCGGCAGAGCAGAAGTCGAGCACGAAGTCGCGATCCGACACGGCATCGATGCTGTTGGCGCTGACCGCATCAAAGTCAAGCTCGGCGGCCACCATCTGGCGGTCAATGGCGTAGGGGACGCCGGCGAGCGCGCCGCTGCCGAGGGGCATGACGTTCGCCGACCGGGCGGCGAACCGGAAGCGCTCCGTGTCACGCTCAAACATCTCGACGTAGGCCAGCATGTGATGTGCGAACAGCACGGGTTGCGCCCGCTGCAGGTGCGTATAACCGGGCATGATGACATCGCGGTTGGCATCGGCCAGGTCGAGAAGTGCTTCAGCGACGTCGCACAGCGCGGCGTTGACGCGCGCGCAGGCGGCGCGCACGTACAAACGGAACGTGGTAGCCACCTGGTCGTTGCGCGAGCGCGCGGTGTGCAAGCGGCCTGCTGCGGGGCCGATGAGCTCAGCGAGTCGCGCTTCGATGTTCATGTGCACGTCCTCGTGCTCGGCGCGCAGCATGAACTGGCCGCGTTCGTGCTCCGTGCGAATGCGCTCCAGTCCGCGCACGATCGCTGTCGCGTCGCGCCGGGGGATGATGCCGCGCGCACCGAGCATGCGGGCGTGGGCGATCGACGCGTCGATGTCGTAAAGGATGAGACGAGCGTCGGCCTCGATGGAGGAGGTGTAGGACTCCGTCAGCGCGTGCGTGGGGTCAGCGAACCGACCGCCCCACGGCTTCCTGGTTTGCTCTTGCGCGCCTCTGTTCGAAGCGCGGCGCTCGGCCTCCGCCACGTCGTCCCCCTCGATGCGAGTCGTGATGCGGGATGATAACAGGCAGCGACGCGTTCTCCATGAACGATGAACACAGGATCGGATATACGACGCGGCGACATCGTGATACGATCGGCTCCCTGCGGAGAGGGGTGGTGTACGTGACCGTTCTCGCCCGCGTTCAAGGTTGGCTCACGCCGCTCGCTGTTCTCGGCGCCACGCTGCTCGTCGTGTTCGATGCGGCGCGCAAGGCGCGCGCAGATGATCCACCGCTGCCATACCAGGGACTCGTGAAGAGCATCGACGGAGAGGCGCCCGGGGCGGGCGAGGACACGCTCCTGCGTAACCTGTGGATGTGCTTCGACCAGGCCAGCGATGGCATCGACAATGATGGCAACTCCACGGTCGACGACGAGGACGCGACGTGCGGTCGCAACGGCGAGGGCGTGCTTATCATCGATGAGTTGGTGTTCGCAGATGAAGACTGCGACACGCGCAACGATGACGACGACAATGACGGAAAGCCGGTGTCGAATGATCCCAATACCCCGGGTTATCGAGCGGAATGTCCGGGGCCGACACTCGAGGACTACATTCAGGACTGGGTGGACAAGGACGGCGGCGAACTGCCCGAAGGTCTGGGGGCGGTTGAGTTCCGCCTGAGCTTCGACCACAAGATCTTCGACATCATCATCCACGAATCCGGCGCAGGGGACGACGGCATAGACAACGACGGCGATGCGATGGTCGACGAGCCCGACGAAGACTGGGCCAATGGCCGCATACCCAACTGCGGCATGACGATCGTCACCGAGAACTTCATCATGTTCGGGTGCGTCAGCAGCGGCACCCAGCCGGGGCATGCCCGGCTGAACGGCAGCCCAGTAGCGCGCATCGAGGTGCGTCCCGAGCCTGATCTCTCGTTCCGCATCCGGCCTGGCAAGGACAACGGCGTCGTGCGCAAGCTCCTCCAGGGTAACTGCCAGATCGCAGACATCTACGGCGACATCTTCCCTGTCACCAATGCCGGGCTCACGCGCGACTGCACGGACGTAGATGTCACCGTGCGCTGGCTCGAGGGCGACCTGAACGGGGACTGCGCGGTGACGGTCACGGACGCGCAAGCAACTGCGTTCCGCTACGGGGCGTTCTTTGGGCAACTGCTGTACGACCCGTTTTTCGACCTGGAGCCGTTCGTGGCACCCGACTTCGACCTCGACATCAAGGACATGCAGTTCGTCTTCGGACGGGTGGGATCCACGTGCGAGGCGCCCGTGCCCGACAACCAGTGGCCGGTCCCGGCCGAGGGCATCGGCCAGCCATAAGGACGCCAAGGCCGTGCTACGCCGCGATGCGGCGTTCGAGCTGCTCTTCGAGCAGCAACTCGACGAAGGCCTCGGCGATCTCGGGATCGAACTGGATGCCGGCGCCGGCCACCAGCTCCGACAGCACCCGATCGTGGCTCATGCCCTTGCGGTAGGGGCGGTCAAGGCACATGGCGGAGTAAGCGTCAGCGATGGCGATGATGCGGCCGATGAGGGGGATCTCCTCGCCCTTGAGGCCGCGCGGGTAGCCGGTGCCGTCGTAGCGCTCATGGTGGCAGGCGACGGCCTGGATCACTTCCTTGAGCTGAGGCACCTCGCGGATCAGCACCTCGCCGATGGTGACGTGGCGCTGCATGATCTTGTACTCCTCGGCGTTGAGGGGCGCGGGCTTCTTGAGGATCTCGTCGGGCACGGCGAGCTTGCCGATGTCGTGCAGGAGGCCAGCGATGCGAAGCGCCCGCTGGGACTCTTCAGGCAGGTTCATGCGCACGGCGAGCTTTACCGCGTACTCGGCGACGATGTCGCAGTGGCGCTTCGTGTAGCTGTCCTTGACGTCGACCGCCTGCACGAGCGAGTCGAGGACGCCGAACGTCGTGTCCGCGAACGAGGTGACGGCGGGGCCGCTGCCGCCCTCCGCTTTGCGCTTGGCGGCGTACATCGCGGCATCGGCGGTCGCGACGATCTTGGCGGGGGTGTCGCCGTCGTCCGGGTACGTGCCGACGCCGAGCGACATGGCAACCGGTACGATCGAGCCGTTATCGCTGCGGAACTCCGCGCGGCCCAGCCGTTCGGTGATCTCTTCGGCGACGGACGTCGCGGATACCTTATCGAGCCCCGGCAGGATGACCAGGAACTCATCGCCGCCATAGCGGCAGGCGATACCGCTCATTGGCTCTGCGACCTTGCGCGTGACATCGGCGACAAGCTTCAGGACGTCGTCGCCGAGCACGTGGCCATAGGTGTCGTTGAAGAGCTTGAAGCCGTTGATGTCCCCCATCAAGAGCGAAAATGCGCCATCGCCGTTACGTGCGAGGTCGAACGCCTGCTGCAATGCCGCGAGCGCGCCGCGGTGGTTGAGCAGTCCGGTGAGCGCATCGGTGCTCGCTTGCTGGCGCTCGGTCTGGACCATGCGCTCGAGGCGAGAGGTGTACTCCTGGAGCCGAAGGTGCGATTCCATGAGGTCGCGGTTCGCCCGCACCTCCTCAAGTGAGCGCGTGGCCTGTTCGGCCAGCGCGTGCAGGGCGCGGATCTGCTCCTCAGGGAGTCCATGCAGGGCGGGCCATGCTGTGGCGACGGAGCCGATCAGTTCGGCGGCCCGGCCCAGCACGTCGACGTTGTCGGAGATCGTGCTGAGCTGGCGCTCGAGGCGCTCGCGGCGGCCGACGCCCGCGTGCCGTTCGAGCAAGATCGTCACCGCTGGCATCGCTGACTCGACAAACTCAAGCACGGGCTCGACGGCGCTCGGGGGCCACGAGCCGCGCAGGATCAGCATCTCGGTCCAGCTGTCCGCGGCGGGAACGAGCCAGGCCATGTAGTCGCGCCGCTGCTTGTTGGCGGCGCGCGTCATGTGCCGGACCTCACCGTCGGCGATGTTGAAGGCGAGCGGCACGCGCAGTTGCACGAGCCGCTGCTGCAGGTAGCGGAGGGCGGACTCCGGGTAGCGCTCCAGGTGATCGCCGACGCCGGCGCCGTGAAAGCCGCCTTCGTGACCATAGAAGACCAGTGCGGCGACGGCGCCGGTGTTTGCGGAAATGATCTCGGTCGCCCGCACGAGGGCATCAGCGACCGGGGTGTTCTGGGTAGCGCCGAGGGCAAGCTTCGCCAACGCAGGCAGGGCCTGGGTGCTCAAATCCGGATACCTCCGAAGGGAGTATCGGCTGCGCTGGCCCGGGGTTCAGGCAGCCGTCAAGGTTCCCCTTAAGGGAACCGGCGGTGAAGCCGCTGGTCCGGGCTGCCGATGCTCCCGCAGGAGCAAACCCATGGCAGACGAACAGACGTCGAACGAAAGCGAGCAGCCCTCCCGTAACCCCTGGGCGTACGTCCCGCCCGTGCCGACGACCATCCAGGCCACCGGCATCCCGGAGGCGTTCCTTCGCGAGTTGGTCCTGAAGACCGTGTGGGCGCACGACGTGCCTTCTCTGGGGCAGATTTCGCAGGTGACCGGCCTGCACTCCCGCGTGGTCGAGGAGCTGGTCATCGGCCTCAACCGTGAGGGTCTCTTCGAAGCTGACAGCGGCTCGGCCGGGGGCGCGATGCTCAAGTACCGGCTTTCGGAGCGGGGCAAGGCGGCGGCACACGAGGCGCTGGGCCGCAGCCGCTACGTGGGGCGCGCCCCAGTGCCGGTCTCGCTTTACAACGAGGTCGTGCAGGAGCAGGTGCGACGCTTCAAGCGCCCACCGCTCGACGACATCAAGAATGCACTAGAGCACATGGTGTTGCCGGAACGCCTGATCGAGGTGATCGGCCAAGCATTCTTCTCGCGCCGGGCGCTGATGATCTATGGTCCTTCGGGGAACGGCAAGACGGATATTGTGACGTCGATCGCTCGGATCGTCGCCGGAGTCGTGGTGATCCCGTACGCGCTTTACGGGCACGGCCAATTGATCCGCGTGTTCGATCCCGACGTGCACCGCTCGGCGGTGGACGACGCAGCGAAGGACAGCATGGATCTCTTCGCCGACGAGTCAGCGAAACACGATCAACGCTGGCTGCCTGTGCACCGCCCCAACGTGATCGTAGGTGGCGACATGGGCGCCGAGGCGCTGGAGATGTCGTACGACGCCACCCAGGGGTTGCACCAGGCGCCGCTGTCTGTCGTCGCACAGGGTGGCGTGCTCGTCATCGATGACCTGGGGCGACAGAAGGTCTCGCCGAAGGAGATCCTGAACCGCTGGGTGCTCATGATGGAGCAGGGCTATGATTCGTTCGCGCTGAGCTCAAGCGAGATCGTGCGGCTGCCGCTCGACGTGACGCTTGTGTTCTCGACGAACCTGACGCTGCGCGACCTGATGGACGAAGCGTACCTGCGCCGGATCGCGTACAAGATCGCGATCCCCGACCCGACGCGCGATCAGCTTGCGGAGATCACGCGGCGGTACTGCACTTCGCGGGGGCTGCCCTGGACGGAAGACGCCATCCAGTACCTGATGGACAAGCTGTATGCGCCCGGGCGGAGGCCGCCGCATGGCTGCTTCGCGCGCGACATCATCACCACGGTGATCGATGAGGCGGAGTTCCTGGGACGCGAGCCGGTGCTGGACAAAGAGTCCATCGATACCGCCTGCGTGCTGTACCTGGGCGCCGAGGAAGACATCTACACGGACGCAGAGCCGCAAGCCGCGTAACCCCCCCCCGGCCGCCAACCGGCCGGCGGCCCGGTGGACGCCGTAATCCTTGACGCGTAGGCGCGTTTGACGGACAGGTGACTTGTCGCCGAGCGGCGGGCCGTTGCTAGAATGCCCGCGCCTCAAGAACTCATGACGTTGTCGGGCTGGGGGAGCCGGAGACCGGAGGTTCCTGCATGATCGGTCCTGTACGCATCTTGACCGCTCTCGCGGCCATGGCGGCGGTCGCTTTCGCGGCGTACCTTCACGCCCCCATGGAACGGGCCACTGCCGACATCCGTGGCAGCGAGTACAGCCTGGAGGTGGCGATCGGCGAGTCGGGCGTGGCCGTGGGCGGACAGTTTGCGGCGTACGTTGGCGTGTACCACGCCGCCGGCTCGTACCAGGCGGTGCAGTGGTACCTGGACTACAACCCGGCCGTGGTGGACGTCGTGGCGATCAGCAAGGACCCGGCCGCGCCAGGCGCGTGCGCGCACACCGCGGACAACGGCGATCGGGTGCTGCTGGGCTGCGTTGACCTTGGCGGGGCGAACATCTCGCACTCCGGCAACGCGTGGATCATCGGGTTCAAGTGCGTGGGGAACGGAACCGCCGCCATTGACCTGACGACGTCGGACAGCAACGGCGGTACGGCGGTATCGTTCGTGAGCGATGGCGGCGCCAACAAGCCCGTGCACACGCACAGCGACAGCGTGCAGTGCGGCGTCGGCGGCACGCCGCCGCCACCGCCGCCGCTGAGCGGGGACGCCTGCACCGTGGCGAGCGTGATCACCGGCGATACGTTCACGTGCACCGACGGCAAGACGGTCCGCATGCTGCAGATCGACGCGCAGGATCTGACCCAGTGCGGCGGCGAATGGGCGAAAGCGGCGCTGCAGTACATCTTCCTGACGCCGGGGCGGGTCGTGACCCTGACGTACGACGCCAAGAAGACCGACGGACAGGGGCGCACGCTGGCGGCGCCGGTCTGGCGCGGCAACGACGGCGCCGACTACAACCTCTCGATCGTCATGGTGTACGTGGGCCTTGCAAAGGCGGCGGATCTCGGCGACGGGAACGTGAAGTTCCTCGACTGGGCCAAGGCGGCCGAGACGTGGGCGCGCGTGGCGCAGTGGAACATGTGGGCTCCGAACAAGACATATACCGGCGGCTGCGACTGACGGTATCGCTGGCGACGGGTCGCTAGCTCCCGCGAGGCGCAAACTCGCGCGGGAGGCGCCGCTCCGCGAGCTCCAGTTCCGCCTGGACGCGGCGCAGCGCGCCCAGCAGATCACACAGGCGCCTGGTGCGGCGGACCTCGTAGGTGCGGCGCGCCTCGGCAAGGCGCTCGCCGACCGCTGCGTCCAGATACATCTTGGCGAAGGCGTCGTGGATGATCATGGTGCCCCTCACTTCCCGCTCGATGGATCGGCAGGGAGACTGACGCGGCGCCCGGCCGCAGCGTCGCCACGCAGCGTCATGCAGGTGCTCGTGGCCCGGGCGATGAGCCGCCCCTGTTCATCCGTGACGTCGCACTCCGCGAGACCGACAGTGCGGCCGCGTTGAACCACACGGCCGACTGCCAGAAGGCGTCCGGACCAGATGGGCCGGAGGAAGTTGATCTTGAGTTCAAGCGTGGTGAACGTCTCGTCGGGCTGGAGCGTCGAGCGATAGGCGACGCCCATGGCAGCGTCGGCGATGTCGCACAGGACGCCGCCGTGAAGCGTTCCCATGGGGTTGGCGTGCCGTGGCGTAGCCTCAAACAGGACGCGGGCTTCGCCGTCGCCCCATGCATGCACGGTGAACCCAAGAAGCTCACCGATGGGGGGCCTGATGGTGGGAGCAGGGGCCGAGCGGCCGGCGTTTGAGTGCATGGGTTCACCTCTCCGCCATAGGACTTGCCAAAAGATAGTATCTTTGAGATAGTAGCACTGTCAAGGCGCCCGGAGGACTGCGTGGCGAGGACAAACGAGTACCAGCATTTCTGCGTCGTAGCGCGCTCGCTGGAGGTGATCGGAGAGAAGTGGTCGCTACTCATCGTCCGAGACCTGCTACGGGGGCCGCAGCGTTTCAGCGACCTGCTACGCTACATGGGCAACATCACACCGAAGTGGCTGACGCTGCGGCTCCGCGACCTTGAAGCAGCGGGGATCGTCGAGCGAGACAGCGTGCCGGGACGCCGGGAGGTCTGGTACCGGCTCACGCCGAAGGGGCGCGACCTGGCGCCGGTGGTCCGCGCGCTGGCGGTGTGGGGCGCCGAGCACGCCTCGCGGCCGCCCCGTGAGGGCGAGCGCATCTTCCCGGAGCAGGTGCTTGCCGTGGTAGCGGTCGTGCTGAATGAGCGGGGGGTGCAGCCGCGCGTGCGCGTCGCCTGGCGCTTCAACTTCGATGAACGGGCGCTGTTGCTCGCGTACCGCGATGAACGCTGGAGGATGACGGACGACGATTCCTCGACCGAGGCGACACTGACGATCCGCCTGCAGGCGCGCGACTGGGTGGAGTTCCTCAATGCCGAGGGCAGCCGGCGTGACGAGCTCGCGCAGCGATTCACGTTCGAGGGTTCCAAGGAGCAGCGAGCTGAATTTCAGCGTCTGTTCCGACGTCCCATGCGCGCTCGCCCTGCTGAACCCGCGCCGGCCTAGCCGGTTCAGAGCACGCGATACGGGTGCGGGCCAAACTCTGCCTCGTAGAACGGCGCGACGGAATCGCCGCGGCGGATCACGCGGTCGATGCGCTTGCGGTCGTCGTCCGTCACGTCGACGTCGAACGCCTTCAGGTTGTCCTCGAGCTGGTCCATCGTCCGCGGGCCAATGATGGGTGAGGTGACGCCGGGCTGCTGGATGCACCAGGCGAGCGCGAGTTGCGAGAGCGTCACGCCCTTCTCCTGTGCGATGGGCTCGAGGCCTTCGACGACGTCGTAGATGCGGTCGTTGAGGCGCCGGCGATAAATGGGGTTCGTCTGATCGGCGAACCGCGCGCCCTCCGGCAGCTCCTGGCCGCGCCGGTACTTGCCGGTGAGCAGACCGCCGCCGAGCGGGCTCCACGGGATGATGCCGAGGCCGAACGTGCGCGCCATCGGTAGCAGCTCGCGTTCGATACGGCGGTCGAGCAGGTTGTACGGCGGCTGCTCGCAGACGAACCGGTGGAGACCGAATTCCTTCGAGACCCAGAACGACTCGACGAGCTGCCACGCGGCGAAGGTGCTGCTGCCCAGGTAGCGCACCTTGCCGGCGCGCACGAGGTCGTCGAGCGCGCGCAGCGTCTCATCGATCGGGATATCCGGTTGGGGGCGATGAATCTGGTAAAGGTCGATGTAGTCAGTCTGGAGGCGGCGCAGGCTCGCCTCGCACTGCTCGATGATATGGCGGCGGCTGTTACCGAGGTCATTGACGCCTTCGCCCATCTTGCCGTGGACCTTGGTCGCCAGAACGATGCTCTGGCGCTTGCCGTTGCGCTTCAGCGCTTCGCCCGTCACCTCTTCACTACGGCCGACGCTGTAGACGTTGGCGGTATCGATGAAGTTGATGCCGGCGTCGAGCGCGCGGTCAATGATGTCGTAGGAGTCGGCGGCTGAGGTCTTGCCGCCGAACATCATGGCGCCAAGGCAAAGGTTGCTGACCTTGACCCCGGTGCGGCCAAGCGATCGGTATTCGAGAGGCATCGATGACTCCTTCCACGCTCCCACGGAGGGATGTCATTGTGCCCTACTCGCCACCGGCCGCAACGCCTGGCGCAGGTTGACTCCAGCTCTCGAGATAGCACCCTCGCGCCGGTATCGGCCCGGCCACCTTGTCTCCGCGATAATGCCGCATGCCCTCCGTCGACGTATTGCGGAAGCTGGCGCTGGTCGCGGGGTTCGCCGTGGCGATGGCCTACGTCGAGGCGGCCGCTGTCGCGTACCTGCGCGAGGCGTACGGCATCGAGGACATCCTGCACGACCTGCCGCGCGAGCCCGACCGCCTGACGGCGATCGAACTCGGGCGCGAGGCGGCGACGATCGTGATGCTCGTCTGCGTTGGGGCGATCGCCGGTGTGCGCCTGCAGGACCGCTGCGGCTACTTCGTGCTGGCGTTCGGCGCATGGGACATCGCGTACTACGGCTGGCTGGCGCTCTTCCTGGGCTGGCCCGACTCACTGCTCGACTGGGACGTGCTGTTCCTGATCCCCCTGCCGTGGTGGGGCCCCGTGCTGGCGCCGATGTCGATCGCCGCGATGATGTGCATCGGCGGCGCGGCGGCGGTGATCCAGGCGGAGCGCGGGATCGCGTGGCGCATCACGCGCACGAATGTGGCGGTGGCGGCGGCCGGCATCGCCGTGGTGCTCTACACGTTCATGGCCGACGCGATCGCGGCGCTCCCGGACGGCAGGGACGCGGTACAGGAAGTACGGCCGGAGCGCTTCGAGTGGGCGCTGTTCGCGCCGGGGTTCGTCGTGATGTCGTGGGCGGGCCTGCGCGTCACGTGGCCCGGACGCTCGCGGCTGCTGATGACCGAGTAGGTGGACTACATGCGCTCAGGCGTACCAATCCCCATCAGCGTCAGGGCACGCGCAAGCACCGTCTTGGCCGCCAGACAGAGCTTGAGGCGCGCCTTCGAGAGCGCGATGTCATCGGAGAGGACGCGGCACTCGGTGTAGAACGCATGGAATGAGGTTGCGAGGTCCTGGGCGTAGTGGGGCAGATGGTGCGGCTGCAGCTCGGTCGCCATGAGGTGAACGAGTTCCGGGAGCTGGAGCATCTTGCGAACCAGCTCCATCTCCATCGGGTGGGTGAGCAGCGACACGTCGCCGTCATCGGCGGACGGGATGCGCTGGCGGGCATTCGCGAGGATGCCGGCGATGCGCGCGTGGGCGTACTGCACGTAGTAGACCGGGTTTTCCGCCGACTGCCGTTTCGCGAGCTCGAGGTCGAACTCCATCTGGCTGTCGGCGGAACGTGACAGGAAGAAGAAACGCGCGGCATCGGCCCCCACTTCATCGACAACGTCGCGAATGAGGACGATGTTGCCGGCGCGCTTGGAAAGTCGCACGACCTCGGACCCACGCCGGAAGCTCACCAACTGGTAGATCAGGATCTCGAGCCGCTGCGGGTCAATGCCGAGCGCCTGCACCGCCGCCTTCATGCGGCTGACATGGCCCTGGTGGTCGGCGCCCCAGACGTTGATGACGCGGTCAAAGCCCCGCTTGAAGAACTTGTCGTAGTGGTACGCGATATCCGACGCGAAGTAGGTCGGGCGGCCGGTGCTGCGAACGACGACGTTGTCCTTGTCCTCTCCCAGTTCGCTGGACGTGAACCAGAGCGCGCCCTCCTTCTCGGCAAGGAACCCTTTCTCGCGCAGCGCGCGCATTGCTGTTTCGTAGGCGCTCCGCTCGGCATCGTCATACACCCAGCGTTCACGAAACCAGTGGTCATAGCGGACGCCGAGCTTGAGGAGATCCTGCTCGATCTGCTCGACCATGAGGTCCACGCCGCGGAGCACCATCTCTGCCGGCGGTTCGCCGGCATCGGCGAAGCGCTCACCGAACTCCTGCTTCATGCGTGCGCCGAGCTCGATCATGTACTCGCCAGGGTAGGCATCTTCGGGGATCTCGATGCGCTGACCGAGTTGCTGCTTGTAGCGCGCGAGCAGCGTGCGACCAAAGACCTCGGTCTGCGTACCGGCGTCGTTCACCAGGTACTCGCGCTCTACGTTGAAGCCGGCGGCTTCGAGCACGGAGGCGAGCACGCTCCCTATCGCCGCGCCGCGTCCGTTGCCCGCCGTCAACGGGCCGGTCGGGTTTGCGCTGACGAACTCCACCTGCACGCGCTGTCCACCGCCGAGCGGGATATCACCGAAGCGGGCGCCGGATTCGACGATGGCATCGACCTGACGTGCGAGCCATGTTTCTGACAGACGGAAGTTGATGAAGCCCGGCGGCGCGACCTCAACCGCCGCGATCGCGGCGGACGCCTCGAGGTGCCTGGCGATGGTCTCGGCAATCTCGAGGGGCTTTGCGCGGGCGGCGCGGGCGAGGCGCATCGGCAGGCTGGAGGCGTAGTCGCCATGTTCCGGGCGCGCGGGCCGCTCGACGATGATCTCGGGCATCACCACCTGGGGCAGGACACCAGCGTCCATAGCCGCCTGCGCGGCGCGCTCGATGCTGGCGCGGATGTCGTCGCGGATCATGCCCGATCAAACGGAAAAGCGCGCGCTGCAATCATGGTGAGGACCTCATCCACCGTGGCGCGCGCGTGCTTGATGACGTCCGCAGGGTAGCGCATGCGTTCTGCGTGGTCGAGAAACTCATCCTCATCCAGCACGCACGGAGCCTCATCCGTAAACCAGGAGACGTCAAGGTCGAGGTCGACGCAGTGGAATGACGCGCCGTCGAAGGTCACCGGCGTGGCAATGTTCACGTAGTAGCGGATGCGGCCGTTGCGCAGGCCGCGCGCGACGTTGTACCAGCGATCCTCCCACAGATAGACGGGGCCACTGGAAGGAATGGGCCACGGATTGGGGTCGTCCGCCGCCTCGGCGGTGCGGGTGACCAGCTCCCCTGCTCGCGACTGAGCCAGGTACAGCGTGCCCTTTCGCTGCACGTAGTAGACGGGCCAGCGGCGGTGGTACGAGCCGTCCCACTTCGTGATATGGATCGGCATCGGGCGGCCGAGGTATGCGCCGTGGGCGTCCATGCGCCGGAGTGTAGCGGCCGCGCCGACGCACGTCGCGCCGGATTACGTCAAGAGTCGATCTGTGGCGCCATGCACGGACGACTCACAGGGGTGCGGAGGCGCTGATGTGCACGCTGCCCGATGGTCGCAGTCGCGAGGCGACGTCCTGCGCTGCACGCAGTCCGGACGTGAGCGCAGCCTCGGTGTACGGGCCAACCAGGTAGTCACCCGCGAAGTAGACTCGACTACTGCGTTCGAGTCGCTGTTGGAACGACGCCAGCGCCCGCACGTAACCGTGGTAAAACTGCGGCACCAGTTCGGGCCACCGATGGACAACGTGGTTCTCCACCTTGTCCATGCCTCGTAACGGCAGCTTTCGAAGCTCCCCGTGCAGCGCCTCGATCACATCGCTGTCGGGGCGAGACATGAGTTCTGCGGCATACTCCTCGCTGAACGCACAGTTGAACATCGTCTTGCCCTGCGGAACAGCGCCATCCTTGGGGTTCTCCATGGCCATACCGTACAGACGCACGCCTTCGCTGCGGCCAATTCCAACGCCGTAGACGCCCGGGTCCGCCTCGGTGGTCGAGGTCATGACGAAGACGATGATGCTTGTGGCGTAGCGCACTGCGCTGAAGAAGCGCCGCTCCTCGTCGCTCAGCGTGTCGCACAGACGGCTGACGTGGTTGCCGGGCGTGGCAATGACGACCGCATCGGCAGTCAGCCGTTCACCGTCGGCCAGCACCACCTCTACGCTCTCGCTGCCTTCCGACACGCGCACGACCTGGGCGTTTGTTCGCACATCCAGCGCTGACGTCAGCGTGCGGGTCAGCAGTCCGTTGCCGCCCTCGAACGCGCGCAGCCCAAAGCCGCCGAACATGTAGTTGATCGTGGCCAGCACGAAGGCGCGCGAGAGATTTTCGGGGAGGACCGTGAAGGTCGATGCGAACGGCGGCTCGATCACGTAATCGAGCACCTCACGGCCGAAGCGACGCATCGCCCAATCGCGCGCGCTCTCGTCATCGAGCGGGGCGGCCCGCTCGATGTGATAGAAGTCGAGCAGGGGGCGCGCCCTGTGCAGCTCGGGCACGATGCGGGCAAGCCGCAGCCTGCTCCGCCAGCCGAGGTCCCTGGCCCGCAGGATGGCGCGCACACCGTTGTAGTTGCCGCTCACGAAGCGCCCGCCTCTGAGCGTCGCGCCGCGGCCGGTCTTCAGCCGCCGAACGTGGGGCTTCAACCCGAGCTCATCGACCAGGGCGCGCATATTCCTGTAGCTGCTTGCAACGAACTGGGCGCCGCGATCTACCACGAACTCGCCGTGACGTTCGCTCCGCATGCGGCCACCCGCCTGGTCATTGCGCTCGAGGACGAGGGGGCGTACTCCCTGCTTCTGAAGCGCGTAGGCAGAGGTCAGACCGGCGATACCCGCGCCGACGATGATGACGTCGCGCCGTGAAGCGTCCATCCGCAGGCAAGCGTAGCGCGCGATCCTCGGACCGCACAGGAGCCGCGATTGACGCGCGCGTCCCCGGGCGGCTACGCTTGGGCAACGGCGAACGCGACTGGCTCACCGCCGGTCTGATCTGAGGAGGTGCCCGATGGCCGCAACCAGTGCCCGCACAGCGCACCGCCTCTCCCGGGACGTTCGCTAAGCCGCCGCTCCTGCCGCGCGCTTGCAGGGACCGCCTTGGGGGCGGTCGCGCTGATCTCTTCCACCCTTCGGCAGCAATTCAACGCAGGAGGTGCACAGCCATGCCTGTCTCAGCATGCGCGATCGCGCGTACCACGCCATCGTCACGACCGGTCGCAAGCGCGGCCTCAACCTGGAGCAACCAGACGTCTTGGGTAAGAACAAATACAACGAGCAGATGCAGGCCCTCGAAGCATGCATCGATGAGGGATTGATCGAGGAAGTTCACTCCGTGATCAAGAGTGGCAAGGAGGCCACGGTCTACCTGTGCGAGCGACGCGGAGCGCACGGCGATGAGTTCGTCGCGGCGAAGGTCTATCGCACCACCGACGTGCGGCGATTCGCGAACGATGCGGTGTACCGTGGCGGTCGCATGCATGGCTACGAGCACACGCACGCGGCGCGGGCAATGAAGCGCAAGCGCCGCGTCGGTCGCGAGCTGGCGTTTCAATCCTGGGTGAGCGATGAATACGCCACGCTCGAGCTCCTGCACCGCGCAGGCGCCGACGTGCCGGCGCCGATCGCGCAGCACGGGAGCGTCGTGCTGATGGAGTATGTCAGCGACGCGGAAGGCCAGCCAGCGATGGTGCTGGCGAACGCGCGCCTTTCGGCCGCGCAGGCGGATGCGATCCTGCGGCGGCTCGTCTGGAATATCGAGCTGATGCTGGTGTGCGACCGCGTGCACGGGGACCTGTCCGCGTACAACGTCCTCTACGCCGGTGGCGGAACGTTACGCATCATTGACTTCCCGCAGGCGGTCGATGCGCGATTCAACCAGGCTTCGCGCGAACTGCTTGAGCGCGACCTCGAGCGCGTGATCACCCACCTGGTGCGGCAGGGGGCAACAGCGCCGCCGGTCTGGCTGGCCCGCTCGATCTGGGAACGGTTCCTGCGGGCGAAACTCGATCCCGCCGCTCCGCCGCCACTGGCTCCCGTTAGCACAACTTGAGCACCGAAGGGGGCGGGGCTGCGGCCCTGCCCCTGCTTACTGGATGACTTCGTCCCGGTATTGGATCTTGTCTGCCGAGGGGCGAAAGAGAAAGTACGCGCCCAATCCCAATAGCGGGAAGAGCACGATGATGACGATCCACATGACGATCCCAGGCGCTGAGGTCCCTGCGCCTTCGCATGTCGACGATGGCGGCCACCCATGTGATCGCCAGAACGACCAGACAGATCGCGATAACGATGGAGTAGAGCAACATGGCCCCTGTCCGTTTCCGCCGGCCGGTGCCGTGCCCGCGCGCAGCGCCCCGGTCGGCAAGCGCGAATATATCGTACGATTTCGTTCATAGGGCGCCGGGCGCCGGGTCCTGGCTCGTACGCGGAGGAACGGCATGAAACTGTGACCGTCCATATACGGGCTGATCGTGCTGTTGATCGTTGTTCCGGTGCTGGTGCTGGGCTTCGCGGTGGCACCCGTGGTTCTTCCTTGGGCTGCTGCTCCTGGCGTTCGTGCCGCTCGCCTTCATCAACCGTGGGCTCGACAGGCGCCAGGCGGGCGCGCTGTTACGGTTCCGCAATACCCGGGCGTGAACGCGATCCGCGGCCTTAGCGCGGGCAGCGTACGATTGCTCCTCGGAAGGATTGCCACGAAGGTATTGACCGTTCCTCGGTCGCAGCAGAAGGGAGGAACCCGTGTCAACGGAACCGCTCGTGCTGGCAGTGGACGACGAGCCTGGCATTCTCCGGCTGGTGAAGCTGGAGTTGAATGCCCAAGGGTGCCGCGTGGTCACCGCGGAGAACGGCGGCGAGGCGCTCCGGATGGCGGAGGAGCACCGGCCTGATATCGTGCTGTTGGATATCGTGATGCCGGACATGGATGGGCTGGAGGTGATGCGCCAGCTCCGCGAGCGCTCCAGCGTGCCGGTGATTCTGCTCACCGCCAAAGGCAGCGATACCGACAAGGTGCGGGGTCTGGAGCTGGGGGCTGACGACTACCTTGCGAAGCCGTTCAGCCCGGAGGAGTTGAGCGCCCGCGTGCGGGCCGTCCTCCGTCGGTCGGTCGTAGCGCCGACGCCGGACAAGATCGTGCGCCTGGGAGACATCGAAGTTGACCTCAACCGACGGCTCGTCACGCGCAACGGCGAGCAACTGACGTTGACGCGCACTGAGTGGATGCTACTTCAGCACCTGGCATCGAACCCCGGCAAGGTGATGCTGAACGCGGAGCTGCTCACGAAGGTCTGGGGTCCGGAATACCGGGGCGACCTGCAGTATCTGCGAGTCTGGGTCTCGCGATTGCGCCGAAAGATCGAGGAGGACCCCTCGCACCCGCGCTTCATCAAGACATTGCAGGGTATCGGGTACATGCTGGACACGACGCCTCTTGAGGGGTCGGGCGAAGAAGAGACGCAGCAGGCAGAGCAGGCACTGGCTGCCAGCGTCTAAAGGCGTCCTTCGCCATGTGATGCGAGGAGCGGGCGGCAACGCCCGCTTCTTCATGTGCTTCAGAGTCAACCAGTCTGGCGCTCCTGCACGTTGCCGCCCGCGCTGTTAGCGGTTCGACATGCGGTTTGCCCGTGGCGTACCGTCCGCGTTTCGGCCCGGACCCTATGGTGGCAGCGGCATCTGAACGGCGGATGCGTTTCGAAGGAGGAGACATGACGCACGCGCACCACGGACACGACACCGTCGAGCGTGAGGGTACGGGGTTCGCCGCAGGCATGCTGCTGGCGGTCGCGGTCCTGGTACTACTCGCGGTCGTTGGACTGGCGCTGCTCTTCACGCAGCCCTGGGATGATGACGGTGATGCTGGCATCGAGCAGCCCGTTCCCGGGATCAACGAGGGCGGTGGGGATGGCGGCACCGGCACCGGCGAAGGAGGCGGCGAGGGAGGCGGCGGGACGGATGGCGGCGGCGACAGCGGCGGCACCGGCCAGTAGACCCGCCAGGGATGAGCGGCTACGGGGCCGCACGGCCTGAGACGCTCACAGAGTCGAGTAGGAAGCCCGGGCGATGCCGCGACGTCCTTCCGAACGCATCCGCCAGTTGCGGATCGTGGTCCGGTATTTCCTGGACCATGGGCTGATGCAGGAGGGGACGCAGGCGTTCCTCGCCCGGCGCTTCGATCTTAGCCGCCAGCGCGTGCATCAGATCGTCACCGAGGAACGAGCGCGGCGGCGAACCGCGTGATCGTCACGGCGATGCAACGGGCGGTCGCGGTCACGTTCCCGTGTCGTCACGCAGAAGGCGACACAATCGATCGAGGCAGGGATGCCTGAGAGGACCACTCCGCCGCTTTCCGACGCCCCCATCACGGGAGCGGCGAGTGCAGGCGAGGCGGGCGGCCGCGACCCCGCCCCCTCGCCACCTTTTCGAACGCGACCGAGATCGCAGGAAGACCGGCTTATGGACCTGCAGCCGCCCCGGCGAGCATGTCCACCACCGCCAGCCGCGCCAGGATCACCGCGAGCAGCCCGGTGACATTCCACAGGGTCAGTTCCGGCAGGACCAAGAGCACGACTAACCCCAGCGCCACCACTGCCGCGCGGATCGCGCCGACGTGGCGCGTCATCCACCTTCGGACTCCAGGAGGCCCCGCCGGAGTGTTCGCCGCGGGCTGAGGCGCCAGAAAGCGGCTGACGCTCATACGCGCGCTGCTCGCAACAGGACTTTGGCTGTCGACGAGCCAGAGCAGCGTGAAGTAGCTGGCTCCGAGGCCGAGGGTGGTCACCTGGACGCGCACGGTGGGGTCCGGCCAGGCGAGCAGTGACGCTGCGATGCCGACCAGGCCGCCGATGCGCAGCGCTGTCGCGTACCCGCGAACGAGCGCCGTCATTGGCTCTCCCGCGGCTGATCCGGCCGCCGCGAACGGCCCTCGCAAGTAGCGGGCCGCACGCGACTCACCCAGCAGGAATACCAGGAGCAGCAAGAGGGCGCCGGCGCCGACGAGCACCAGCGACTGCCACCGGAACTGCTCCGTGAGGATGCTGACGACCGCGCGGGCGGCATCGGGATAGCGTTCACGTTCCGCGGCGAAGATGCGGAGAGGGACGAGCAGCGCCAGCGAGATAACGCCGACGACAGCCGAAGCGACACCGATGCTGCGCAGCATCGAACGCCGGCACGGCGCAACAGCGAGGCTCGCCAGCAAGGACGCGGCCGCGCCAATGACAATCGCGAGGATCACCTCGTCTCCGTACCGCGCAATGCGGAACACCCAAACCGCGACCGCGTTCGAGATCGTGAACCGTCCAGCGTCCTGCGGCAGGTTGAGGCGCACCAGGATGCTCTCGTCGAGCTCTACTCCCTCGAGCCGCTCAGTAAGACCGATCTCCTCGATGATCCGCGCGAGCAGGGGGCGCAGATCGATGACAATGCCGTTTGCCGTCGAGATGGCATCGCTTTCGATGATGCGGATGAGGCCAGCGTGGGCACGGCGCAGCGAGGATTCGATCAGGGATTGCGCGGCGTCGCTCTGGATGACGCGGAGGGCTGCGCGCTCGAGGAACGCGAGCAATTGATCGCCGATGGGCACGGCGATGAATCCAAGTCCAGGCGGGAGGATCTCCTGCAGACGCGCTTCCAAGTCGGCGGCCGCGTAGACCTGGAGGGCAAGCTCTGCGGCCAGAGCCTGCTGGACGTCTTCGTCATCAAAGATCGCCGATGTCGTCTCGACGAACCCATCCTGCTCGTAGACGGTGCGATCAACCCAGACGCCAACATTGGCGGTGAACAACAGGACGCCGCCGAGGATGAACAGGAAGGCAGCGATGACGGAGCGGCCAAACGTGTATCGCGGCTTCGAGCGACGGCGGCTACGGATGGCATGGGTCCTCACTTGGCATGAATCCGTCCAAGCGGGAACTGTAGACGATGCGGCTCAATCGGCATGCTGGGGGTGAAGGCGAGGCTCGGCTACTGGATGTGAACGACGGACACGCCCTGCGACCAGAGGGACTCCAGCGCGTAGTAATCGCGCTCCCGCGGCGAGAAGAGGTGAACGATCGCATCGCCGAAGTCGATCAGCACCCAGCCGGAATCGGGCGAACCCTCGGTGCGCCGTGGACGAATGCCCTCGCCGCGCAGATCCTGATCGAGTGACTCGATGATCGCCTTCATCTGGCGCTGGCTGCCTGCGGTCGCGATCACAAAGTAGTCGGTGAAGGTCGAGACCTTGCTGATATCCATCAGCACGATGTTCACGGCCTGCCGTTCAGACAGCAGACCGGCGATCCGTTCGGCCAGTTGCAACGCTTCCAGTCGCACCCTCCCGCGCGCGCGATCGCGACGTCCTTCGTGCGTACAGGATAGCGGTCCCGCGCAGTGGTGGGTTACGCTGCATGCATGGCTCCGAAGCAGCGCGTTGTGGTGGCGATGAGCGGGGGCGTGGACTCGGCTGTGGCGGCAGGCCTCCTGGCGCGCCAGGGATACGACGTCGTGGGCATCACGATGCGGCTGTGGTCGCTGGACGACCCGGCAGCCCCGCGCAACGGCCGCCGCTGCTGCTCCGTGGAGGACACGGACGATGCGCGGCGCGCCGCCGACACCATCGGCATCCCGCATTACGTGCTCAACATGGAGCGCCAATTCCAGGAGCGGGTCGTCGATTACTTCGTGCGGGAGTACGGGCGCGGCCGCACGCCGAACCCCTGCCTGGCCTGCAACGAGCACGTGAAGTTCCGCGCGCTGCTCGACCGGGCGATGGCCCTCGACGCCGACTACCTTGCGACGGGCCACTACGCGCGGATCGAGCGCGCGAGCACACACTACCGGCTGCGGCGAGCGGTCGATCAGGCAAAGGACCAGTCGTACGTGCTGTACACGCTCGGGCAAGAGGAGCTCCGCGGTACGCTCTTTCCCGTCGGGGCGTTCACCAAGCCGCAGATTCGCGCGCTGGCGCGCGACCTGGGCCTGGAGATCGCGGAGAAGCCGGACAGCGCCGACATCTGTTTCGTGCCGGATGGCGATTACAAGGCGTTCGTCCGCGCTCGGATTCCGGCCGAGCCGGGCGAGGTCCGTGATCTGGCGGGCGCTGCGATTGGGACGCACGACGGGATCACCTCATTCACCATCGGTCAGCGACGCGGCATCGGGCTTGCGACAGGTGAGAAGCGCTTCGTCACGGCAATTGATGCCGCCACGAACGTCGTGACCATCGGTCCTGAGCCGGCGCTCTACGCGCGGGAGCTCCTTGCGGAGCAGGTACGCTGGGTCCTTGCGCCTCCTGCGGCGCCACGCCGCTGCGATGTGAAGATTCGCTACCGCAGCCCGGCCGCGCCTGCTGTCATCGAGGTTCGCGCCGACGGCGCCGTGCACGTGCGGTTCGACCAGCCCCAGCGGGCAATCACCCCCGGCCAGGCCGCCGTGTTCTATGAGGACGACGAGGTGCTTGGCGGCGGCATCATCGCCGGCAGCGCCTGAGCGCGACGGCCATCGCCTCGCGGGGAATGCGCAGGGCGTGTACCTTTCGCGTGCCCGCGCTAGCAGTGGAGTAGGACATGCATGCCACCACCTTTATCGTCGGTCAGATGGAGCAGGCGTTTGGACTTGCTTCAGTCGTGACGAACGACATGACCGACGAGCAGTACAACGCCCAGCCAGGAGGAAACGCGAACTCGCCCGCGAAGTCGCACGTGCACGCGCTGACGTCGATGGACTTCTTCGTGAACCTGGTGATCCGGGGAGGGAGCTTCACTGATCTGGCATGGACGGCCTTCGCGCCAACACACGGTCTTCCCGCAAACCCGATGGAGATCTGGGGCTTCAGCGGCACGGTGCCGCTGGCTGCGATGAAGGGGTATGCGGACACCGTGAAGCAGGATGTGCTCGACTACATCGCGACACTGAACGACGCCGATCTCGATCGCGAAATCGAAACGCAGTTCTTCGGCAAGAAGAGCACAGCGTGGATTCTGCAGCTCGGTATCGTGCACCTTGCCGGACACGCGGGCGACATTGCCGCGGTGAAGGGTGTGCAAGGGCTCAAGGGCTTACCCTTCTAGCGCGTCCGCACCAGCCAGGGCCTTACCAACGCGGCCGTGGTTATTGACAAGCCAGGTGCACCAACGTACCTTCGCCACATGGATGCGATCGTCCTCGCTGCCGGTGACGGTGGGCGGCTGCGCCCACTGACGCTCGATACCCCGAAGCCGCTGCTCATGCTGCATGGACGGCCGATCATCGAGTACGTGCTCACGGCGCTCACGGCAGCCGGCGTGCGCCGCGCGATGATCGTGTGCGGATACGAGGCGGCGCAGATCCGGGCCTGGTCGCAACGCGCGCGCATCCGTGGCCTGGCAATCGATGTGGTCGAGAACATGGCATTTCGCGGCGGGAACGCCACCTCGCTGTGGGCTGCGCGCAGCCATGTCGATGCGCCCTTCATGCTGGCGATGGGCGACCATATCTTTGATCCGGAGATCGCGGTGCGGCTCGTAGCGGGCGCGGATCGCCACTGCCGGCTGGCGGTGGACTGCGCGTTGCCGGGCGATCCGCGCGCCCACGAGGCCACGCTGGCGCTCGTCGAAGAGGGACGCGTCGCGGCGCTCGGCAAGGGGCTCGCGCGTTGGAACGCGCTCGACACCGGCCTTTTCTGGTGCACCGCGCGCGTGTTCGAGAGCATGACGCCGGCGCTGCGGCGCGGACAGGTCGGCGCCGTCTTCGCGGCGCTGGCGCAAGCGGGTGAACTCGACGCTGTCGATGTGACCGGGCTGCGCTGGCTGGATATCGATACGCCGGACGACCTGCGCGCCGCCGAAGTTTGGCCGTTTCCGCTGGAGTCGGATGGCCACGTCGCTTGAGGGGCCGGTCTCACGGCACCTGAACCGGCGCATTTCGATCCCTCTTGCCCGGGGGCTCGCCCGCACGCCGGCCACGCCGAACCAGGTGTCGGTGGCGGCGTTTGGACTGGCGCTGGCCGCGCTGTGGCTGCTCGCGATCGGCCGGAATGTTGAGGCCGGCGTCGTCATCCAGACGTCGTCGATCATCGATGGAGTGGATGGCGATCTGGCACGGGCGAAGGGCATGGCGAGCCGCTTCGGCGGCGTGTTCGACGCGACGCTCGACCGTTACGCCGATGCCGCCATCGCGGGCGGCATGGCCTGGTTCGCGTTGAGCTACGAGGGCCAGGGACATGCGCTCACCGCCGGTTTTGGCGCGACGGTGGCGTTCATGCTCGTGTCGTACTCGCGGGCGCGGCTCGAGCGCGAGGCCGGCGCCGAGGCGATGCCGGCGCTGCTGGGGGTGGCATCGCGGGATGTGCGGCTGCTCGCGCTGGCGCTCGGCTGCGTCGTTGGACAGGCATACTGGACGCTGATTGCCGTTGCAGCAGTCAGCTACGCGACGGTGGCCTGGCGACTGCTGCGTTTCCAGCGCGATGCCGGCTGAGGCGTCAATCCAGTGCTGCCGGTGTCCGCGGCGGATGATATGATCCCGCGAAGCATCGCGCTGGACGACACCCGGCAGCGCGGCGCCCACGAGGCCACTCATGAACGTTGCCCTGGCACTGTCGCTCGCTGACTGGCGCGATATCGTGATCATCGTGATGGGGATCGTCATCGCGGCGTTTTTCCTCATCGGCTGCGTGTTCGCCGTGGTGCTGGGCTTGCTCTCTCGGGGGTTGCTCTCACGCGCCAACGGCCTCCTCGACCAGGAGGTGAAGCCACTGCTGGGAAACGCGCGTGAGACGGTGGTGAACGTAAAGGGTACGGCCGAGTACGTATCGGAGTCGGCCGTTGCGCCTATCACGCGCGCGTATGGAGTCGTCGCGGGCGTCAGGCGAGCAGCAGGCGTGATCGCCGGTCTCACCGGCTCCAATACGTCGGGCGCTGACAACGTGAACCGGTAGAGGCACCGCCGGAGGAGCGATTTTGGCGGACGAGGAACGTAACGGCGTCGCAACGGAAGCACCCGGAGAGCCACAGTCAGGGCAGGATGGCGACGACGATCTCGACTATGAGGTCGAACTCAAGACGCCGTTCGGCATCGTTGAGCTCGAGTTCGAGCCGCTGGCGAAGAGGGAGCGCAAGGAGCGGGAGCGGCGCGAGCGCGCCGCGCTGCGCGCCGCGAAGCGCGCGAGGCGGAAGGCGCAGGAGGAGGCAGAGCGTGCCGCGAAGCGCGCCAGCACGCGTCGCACCGTGCTGATCGTGCTGGTACTTGCGCTCGTCGTCGGCGGCGCGGTGGCGCTCGCCGTTTGGTTGTTCGCGCGCCCGGATGAGGAACCAGACGAGGACGTAGCAGAGCTCGCTGCCGGCGAGCCCGAGCCGCGAGCCTTCATGGACCGTATACGAGCGCGGCTGCGCCGGGCCATCCGTGAGGGTCGCCGGGCGTCGCGTCAGGCGCAGCGGGAGCAGCAGCAACGCTATCGAGAGCTGACCAAGGGGCGCTGAGAGCACAGGGCACCTTGCTATACTCGACATCGGAGAGGTGTCCGAGTGGTTGATGGTGCCGCTCTCGAAAAGCGGTAGGCGATGAGCCTCGTGGGTTCGAATCCCACCCTCTCCGCCACCCATCGATACCCCGGGGCCGCGCGAGAGCGCTCACAGGCAGGCAGGCGCGCCCCTGTTTCCCCTCGCGCGGAGAGGTGCCAGAGAGGCCGATTGGGCACGACTGGAAATCGTGTGTGCGTGCAAGCGCACCGTGGGTTCGAATCCCACCCTCTCCGCCACGCCACCTGCCGCGGCCCATGTTCGTGACCAGCAGACTGCGATGAGGCTTCCCTGGCGCGCGGCGATCAACCAGAATGCCGCGTACCCGGAAGGAGCTGCGAATGGAGCTGAAGGGCGCGGCGGCGATCGTCACCGGCGGCGCGAGAGGCATCGGACGCGGGATCGCCTACGAACTTGCCCGTGAAGGCGCGCGTCTGGCGCTCGCGGACCTGCCGGCAACTGCCGCGGAGCGCGACGAGACCATCGCCGGCATCAAGGCGCTCGGGAGCGAAGCGATCGGGATCGACTGCGACGTGCGCGACTACGTGCAGGTGCAGGCGCTCGTGCAGACGACCATTGATGCGTTCGGTGCGGTCGATGTGCTGGTGAACAACGCCGGTGTGATCAAACTCGGACCGGCTGTGGCGTTCAGCGAGGAAGACTGGGACCTGATCATGGACGTGAACGTCAAGGGAACCTTCCTCTGCACGAAGGCAGTCATTCCGCACATGACATCCCGCCAGCAAGGCCGAATCATCAACCTTTCCTCGATCGCCGGCAAGCGCGGGCGTCCGTTCGCTTCCTGCTATGCAACGTCGAAGTGGGCCGTGATCGGCTTCACGCAATCGATGGCGTACGAGCTGGCACCGGCGAACATCACCGTCAACGCGATCTGTCCCGGCGAGGTCGACACGTACATGTGGCGCGAAGTGATCCTGCCGCTGGCGGCAGCGGGCGCCGGCACGTCGAAGGACGAAGCGTGGCAGGCGATGCTGCAGCGTGACGTGCCGCTCAAGCGTCCCCAGACGCCGGAAGACATCGGCCAGGCTGCCGTGTATCTCTGCAAGGCGGACAACGTCACAGGCATCGCACTCAACGTCTCCGGCGGGACGGAGATGAACTGACGTGATCGTTTCGTTCATCGGCGGTACCGGCGAGGAAGGGATGGGGCTCGCCTACCGCTTCGCGAGGGCCGGCTGCGAATGCATCATCGGATCACGCAGCGATGAGCGCGCGCAAGCCGCCGTCGCCGAGCTGCGTGAAAAGGATCCGGAGTTGCGCCTGAGGGGCGCGACCAACACTGCAGCCGCCGAAGGGGGCGAGATCATCGTCGTCACGACGCCGTACAGCGCGCAGGCCGACACGCTGCCGCCGCTCGCGTCCGCATGCGCGGGAAAGATCGTCGTCAGCACGGTGGTCCCGATGACGTTCGCGGGAGGCGCCGCGCGCTTGATGGCAGTTCCGGAAGGTTCTGCCGCGCAACAAGAGCAGGCCCTCGTGCCGGGCGCTCGCGTCGTGGCCGCGTTCCAGAACCTGAGCGCGCGAAAGCTGCTGAAGGGCGGCCCGGTTGACGCCGATGTGGTCGTGTGCGCGGACGATGCTGACGCCAAGCGCGTTGTCATGGACCTGGCGCAGATGATCGAGGGCGTGCGCGGTGTGGACGGCGGGCCGCTGGCCAACGCGCAGCTGGTCGAGGGGATCACGGTGCTGCTGGTGGCGATCAACCGGGCGTACAAGACGCAGGCGGGCATCCGCATCGCGGGCGTGTGATGGCGGACATCCGCATCATCGCCGTGCCGGGACTGCCCGAGATCCATGCGGGCGATGACCTTGCCGGCATGATCGAACGGGCGATTCGCGGCGCCGGCGGGCTCGAAGAACGCGACGTGATCGTCGTTACCCAGAAGGTCGTGTCGAAGGCGGAGGGGCGCCTGGTCGACCTCGATAGCGTGACGCCGGGGCCATTCGCGCGGCAGGTCGCCGACGCCTGGGAGAAGGACCCACGCCAGGTTGAAGTGGTGCTCGGCGAGTCACGGCGCATTGTCAGGATGGGCCACGGCGTCATGATATGCGAGACGCACCACGGGTTCATCTGCGCCAACGCGGGCGTCGACGCCTCGAATGTCGAGCGCACGGGGACGGTGTGCCTGCTTCCGGTTGACCCGGATGGGTCAGCGCAGGCGATCCGCGCGCGGCTCGAGCGGGCATTCGAGGTGTCATGCGCCGTCATCGTCTCGGACTCCTTCGGCCGGCCGTGGCGTGAAGGGATCGTCAACTTCGCCATCGGCTGCGCGGGGATGCTGCCGCTCCTGGACTACACCGGACAGCATGACCCTGCCGGCTACGAACTGCGGGTTACGGCCATGGCTGTGGTCGACGAGCTTGCGGCGGCGGCGGAGCTGGTGCACGGCAAGCTGGCGCGGGTGCCGGTCGCGATTATCCGGGGCGCCGAGTACACGCCGGGGGACGGGACGGTGCGCTCGCTGATCCGCGACGCCGAACGCGATCTGTTCCGCTGACGTCCGGCGGACGGCGGCTCAGCCGCGGTGCGGCGCAAGCATGCCGTAATCGCCGTCCTTGCGCTTGTAGAGGAGCGCGTACTCCTGCGTCCTCGCATCGAGGAAGATGAAGAAGTCATGGCCGAGGAGCTGCATCTGCAGCAGGGCTTCCTCCTCAGACATCGGCTTCACTTCGAAGTGCTTGACCCGAACAATGTTGCCCAGGACGTACTCGATCTCCTCGTCGTCGTCGGCCGGCTCGGGCTGCGGCGCGCGCTCGGGGGGCGGCCCCGCCCACGCCCGTGTGCCGGACTGGTGCCGATCGTCGAGGCGCTTCTTATGGCGGCGCGCCTGCCGCGCCAGCACGTCGACTGCGGCCTCGAGCGCCGAACGGGCATCGCCCGCGCGCTCCTCAGCCCGGAGGATGGCGGGGCCGGAGTGCGTGGTCACCTGGACGGCGTAGCGTTGGGACGCCGCGCGCGTCTCTTCGTGCCGGACCTCGATGATGACGTCGTCGACGCGCGGCAGCAGGCGCTCGAGGCGCGCCAGCTTCCGCTCGGCGAACCCATGAAAGTCGCTGTTCACGGTCGCGTGCTGTGAGCGGATGGTCAGGTTCATGCGCTGAGTGTACCGGCGGCTTGGCTCAGGGTCGCGCGGCGGCAAGCTCCTCGAGCTTCGCGTTCGCCGCTTGGGCGAGGACCTGCGTTTGCTCGAGTGTCACGGAGGTCAGGGGCACGTCGAGGATCACGGCGACGTAGCGGCCGTTGCGGATGAGCACCATGTAGCCGCTGCTCACCTTGGGCACGCCGGCGAACTGCGTGCTCACGGAGAAGGCGATGGACTCCTCGCCGATCGTCGGCATCTCGGCGGGCGCGACGGTCCAACGGGTGGTGGTGTTGCGCGTGGTGGTTTCGTACTCCGTGCACCCGGAATCCAGCGCATCGCGGACCGCCGCGAGGCTGGCCTGCGCTTGGGCAGCGTCATCGTACACGGAGATCCCATGACCCGTGAATTGCCGCCCCTGCGCCACGTTCCGCAGCTGCCGGAGGACATCGGGCGCGATGACGCGCACCTGCTGTCCGCACATCGACTCGGCGGTTTCGGCGGGCGCGGCGGTTACCTCCTGGCGCCAGTTCTCGCCGAGCTCCGCTGCGGTGAGCAGGCTCGCCTCGAGGAACGCCAACTCGTCGATCCCGCCGGTGGGCGCTGCCGTCGGCGCCGCCGTCTGCTGGCCGGATGGAACGGTGCGCTCGGGGGCCGGCGAACGTGTGGCATCGCCATCGGCATCGCCACCGTCGTCATCGCCGCCGCACGCCGCGATCAGGCCAATCGCGCCGATGAGCGCGAGCGTCACCGCCAGCCGCCCCACCACCTTCACCATAATCGCGGGCGAGCATACCATACGCCGCACCGCCGGATACTTGACGCCGGCCCGCCGACGCGGTGCCCGGTGCAGTCTGCGGAGTAATGCGACGGTATGAGCAGGATCGTTATCGCGAGCACGAAGCGCGAGCGTGAGGACGCGTTCGCGGTACGGATTCGTGTGTTCGTCCACGAGCAAGGCATTCCCCCTTCGGAGGAGTTGGACGCCTACGACGATGCCGCGATTCACTGCATCGCCTACGCCGACGGAGCCCCGGTGGGCGCGGGCCGTCTGGTGATGATGGAGGGCTACGGCAAGATTGGCCGAATGGCCGTGCTGAAGGAGCATCGCGGCAAGGGCATCGGGGCTCGCGTCCTGGATGCGCTCGAGCGGGAAGGCGTGCGCCGCGGCATCAGTCGCTTTCGGCTCAGCGCACAACTCAGTGCTCGCGGGTTCTATGAGCGCGGCGGTTACACGGCAATCGGTGAGGTCTACGATGACGTGGGCATCCCGCATATCGACATGGAGAAGGCGGGCCCCGCAGACCGATGAAGGACGAGATGTACCCTGCGGCATGACAAACGGCCAGGCGACCTGATGAGGTGAGCATGAACGGCGAACGGCACCCCGGACCACTCGCAGGCGTGCGTGTGCTCGAATTTTCGGAGATCATCGCGGCGCCGTTCGGGGGCATGCTGCTGTCCGACATGGGCGCCGATGTGATCAAGGTCGAGCCTCCATCGGGCGATCCGTGGCGCGGTTTCCAACCGCTCGGACTGCGCGAGGGTCGGGGATACATCTCGCTCAATCGGGGTAAGCGTGGCATCGCCCTCGACCTGAACCATCCGGACGGGCGCGCCGCAGTGCATCGCATCGCGGAGACCGCCGACGTGGCGATCGTCAACTATCGCCCTGATGTCGCCGCGAAGCTCCAGATCGACTACGACACCCTGTCAACGATCAATCCGCGCATCATCTACTGTGACAACACGGCGTTTGGGAGGCGCGGGCCCTGGGCGCACAGGCCCGGCTACGACCTCATCGCGCAGGCGGTCACGGGCCTGATGTCGGTCGAGGGCCGCGAAGAACGGGGCGTGCCGCTCTTGAACGCGCTGCCATCAGCGGATATCTCGACCGGGATCGCCATCGCCTGGGGCGTGTGCGCGGCACTGTATGCGCGGGAGCGCACCGGGCGCGGACAGGTCATCAACACGACGCTCATGGGGAGCGCGCTGATGATCCAGAACACCCGGTTCATGTCGATCGAAGCGACCGACGCGGAGCAGCGCCAACAAGCCGTGGCGAAGGTCAATGAGCTGCGGAGACAGGGCGCGTCATACAAGGAGCAGCTCGCGGCGGTGCACAACATTCGGCCCGTGATCGGCAACATCTACTATCGGTGCTACCGAACCGCCGACGGATTCATCGCCGTAGGCTGCTTGAGCACACCCCTGCGCGTAAAGCTGCTCGGCGCGCTCGGCATGAGCGACTGGCGCATCGGCCTGCGCCCCGGCGAGATTGATCCGACGGACGCCGAGACACAGCAGCGGGCACAGGCGCTTGTGGAGGAGGCTGAGGCGATCTTCGCCAGGCGGTCCACCGACGAGTGGCTACGCATTTTGGACGGGGCCGGCGTGCCGGCCGGACCGCTGAAGTTCACCGAGGAGCTGCTCGACGATCGACAGGTCGTGGAGAACGGATTTGTCACCGCGTTCGATCACCCGCTCATGGGACCGGTGCGGATGGCCGGGCCGATGATCCAGATGAGCCACACGCCGCTGCAACCCCAGGGACCGTCACCAACGCTGGGGCAGCACACCGACGAGCTACTGAGCGAAATCGGGTATGACGCGGCGCGCATCGAAGAACTCCGCGCTGAGGGAGTGCTGGGCGCCGGGCCGATGGAGTGATCCGGGCGCTTCCGGCTCCACACCGGAGCCTCTACCCTGACCGTAGCATTCATCCACGAGCGGGAGAGTGACCGACATGCCAGCACCGGCGGGCGGCAGGCCCAAGCGCGTCGACCACGTGGCCATGGCCGCCTGGAGCATCGATGAGGCGATGAAGTTCTTCACCACCGTCTTCGGATGGAAGGAAGCGGGGCGCTTCCGCAACCCGGAGGCGGGATTCGCAGGGGTCGTGCTCGACGTGCCAGGACCGGACGGCACCCGGCAGATGCAATGGGAGATCCTGGAGCCGCTCGGCGAGAATTCATTCATCGACAAGTTCCTGCGTGAGCGTGGCCCCGGGTTGCACCACGTCACACTGGAGGTCGATGACGCGGATGCCGCGGCATCGTGGCTGCGCGAGTGCGGCATCGAACCGTTCGGCGGACCACGCGTGAGCTACGACTGGAAAGAGATGTTCGTGCACCCCAAGGCATCGGGCGGCGTCTTGTTCCAGCTCTACGAGCAGCTACCGGCACCGGCGACCGCCGAAGGCGCGAGCGATCACGCCTCGTAGAGGCTTCGCGCCTGCCGGCACGTGCGATTGCTACTGCGTGGTTCCCGAGGGCGAGCCAGAGCGCTGTTGCGCCGCCTGCTTCTCGTACAGATCGCTGTTGAGATACGCGAAGAAGCCATCGGCGTTCTCCGTTGTCTCAGGCGTCACCCAGACGTGCATCATCCACCGCAGGTCGGCGGTGTAGCGCCCACCCTTGGCCTCGCAGCTCTCGCGCGTCTCACCCTCACTCGCCCCTGACAGGCCGACGATGCACAGGCCGATGTGCGCGTGCCAGAGATCGAGATCGCTCGTGAAGCCGACAGGCTCGACTTCGCGCGTGACGCAATTGGCGGTACCGGCAGGACATACGCCGGGAAGCTGCAGGAACCAGACACCCACGAGCTGCTTCTCGCCATCGATCGTGCTGAAGAGGAGGCCTTCGGGACGCGCCGGATCGAAGATGCCGTCGCGGACGTAGGTGAAGTTCAACCAGTGCTCGCCCATGAACGGCACGTCGTTGGTCGTTTGCACGAAGCCAGCGGCAAGCGCCTTGTCCGGCGTGTTGAGCTGCTCGGCGACCGCGCGCACGGCCTTGAGCTCTTCACGCAGCGCGGCGATGTCGTCCTTCTGGACGATTCCCTCGGGGAACATCCCGGCGAGGTCGTCGTCGTCCAGTTCCATCATCTGCGTGAAGGTGGCGTGCTTGCCGTGATCGTGCTTTCCAGTCGGGTGGCCGCTCGCACCGCGCGTCAGCGCGCCGGCGACCGTGTTGGGATCCACGCCATCGGCGTCACCATCGAGTAGTCCCTCCTCCTCGAGCGCGACGGCAACTCCGGCGTCTCCTCCGTCAGTGCCGTCAGGGTGCGCGTGGTCGCCGGCCGCCACGCTCGCCGAGTCGTCGTGGCCGTGCCCGACCGTGACGCCTGATGCACTGATGTAAACGAGCGAGCCCACAGCCGCCACGGCGACCACCACCCATGCGGCCGTCAGCGGCACGAATCGCCGGACAGCCTCGTGCGACGTCTGTACGTTCCGGAGCAGCGAGACCGTCAGGCCCGACAGCACGGCGAGGGACGTGATCGCGAGCCCGATCCCGGCGACGAGATGGCCGGGGTTCGACAGGCTGAGCAGCGACTCCTCGCCGGCGCCGTTGTTGTGGCGCCAGGCATCGATCGCAAGACCAATGAAGACCGTGACCATGCCCGCGGCCGCCAACGCGAACCAGGTCGCGGCCTGGCTCAGCCATGCCGATTCGGCGGCGCCCGCTTCAGTGCTCACGTGCCTGTCAGTCGTCATGTTCGTTGCGCTCCGAGTTGCTCAGACATATCCGCCGTCGACTGTGGTGTCAGGTAAGCGACGATCATGTCAGCGCAGCCCTCGCAGAGAGCGTCCGCGCCGTCGCCGTCTCCCATCACGTACGCCTGGTACACCGAGATGCTGACGAGCCCGATGATCAGCTTCGCCATCACGCAGGGATCGTCATTGCGGATCCAGCCGCGCTCGACGGCAACGGCAAGCCCTTCCACGAGCGGCTGTGACCGCGGCGTCTCCGACTCGCGCATGCGGCGGGCGGCGGCGCTCTCCGGGTCGGTGTTCAGCACGACCAGGCGGACGAGGTCGCGGTTCTGCGCGCACGCTGCGAAGACATTGCGAACGCGGACGCGCACGGTCGCGTCGAGCGTGGCCTCCGGATCGCCCGCGAAGCTTCCCGCGATGAGGTCGTGCAGACGCTGGCTGAGCGCGGCCAGCAGATCGTCCTTGGACTTGAAATAGAGGTAGATCGTGCCCAGGGCAATGCCCGCCGCCTCGGCAACGTCGGCGATCGTCGTGCCCTTGAATCCTCGCTCGGCAAACACGCGGCGCGCCGCATCGAGGATCTCCTCCTGGCGTGCGGCCCGGGCGGCTTCGCCACGCTGTCCACGTTCGACGGCGGGTGCGCTCATGCGACAGCTCCTCTGCTGAACATCGTTCATTCTCAGCCGGAGCGCACGGGGTGTCAACGGCTCGCGTCAAGGCTCGATACCGAGGCGTCGGTCAGCGAGGCCACTGTTAGACTGGCGTGAGGGCCCGTAGCTCAGCGGCAGAGCACCCGGCTCATAACCGGTGGCGCGCAGGTTCGAATCCTGCCGGGCCCACCACTGGCGCCGAGGGCGATACGTTCCGCTCTGCGTCGCGCCCCTTCCCCAACAGGCGCTAGGTGCGCGCCCCCCAAGTCCGCGCCGACGCGCCGGTTTGCGACAGCCCCCACCGCTCGCTGCCGATGATTCCTTCAGCAGGACGGGGCAGCCGATCGTCCCGGCCGGTCGCTCGCAGGTGCGAAGGAGACGCAGGCGATGCTGATTCTGACCAGGAAGGTCGACCAGGGGATTGTCATTCAGGGCAACATCCTCGTCCGCGTGCTCGGGGTCGAGCGCGACCGAGTGAAGATCGGCATCGACGCGCCCAACGACATCACGGTGCTCCGCCAGGAGCTGTGGGACGAAGAGCACCCCGGCCGGGCGTTCGAGCGCGAGCGCAAGCCGGAAGCGAACGGGGCAGCGTAGGCCTGCTGCCACCTGCGAGCGCCAGCTCTCAGCTCTCAGCCAATTACGGCCAGCGCACGCAGTTCACGCACATAGCGCCTGCGGACGGAAGATCCCACGCGGGAAGCCCTACGCGACGGGCTTGGCCGGCTCCAACCTGTGAGGCTCGCTGTGTACAACCGTCAGGCGCGGTGCCGCTGCCGCACCGCCGCCGTGACCGCCGCCGGCGATCAACCGTAGCGCCGGACGTGACACGATCGCGTGGCGCTCACGCAGTTCTTCGGGCATACCCGTCGTGATTGAGCGCCGGGCCGCTTCCCAGACCTGTGCAGCCTCGGCGAATGCGCCGGCGTTCGATACCACAAGGTCGCGGGCACGGACGGCACGGGCGAAGCCTCGCGACGCAGCCAACACGGGGTCGGCAAGCTGAGCCACCGGGAACTCGCTGATGACCTCGGACCATGCGGCGCCGGGCCGCGGTCCGCCGTGGCGCGCCGACGCCTGGATTTGCAGCGGCGCGCGCGCGTTGTAGGCATCGAGCAAGATCGTGCGTCCGTCGCAGGCTAGCACGGCTTCTCGCCGGCGCTCCGGTTCGACGGCGCTCACCTGGATCGTTGCGACGGCGCCGCCTTCAAAGCTCAGAGTGACGGTGACCGCATCGAGCGCGCCGCTCTCGTCGCCGGCGCTCGGCGCGACGGCGAACACGCGTTCCGCGCGGCGGCCGAGCAAGTCAAGCGCGAGCTGCAACTCGCCGATCACCAGCGCGTCCAGCGATGCGTCCTCGCCGGTGCGCAGCGAGCGCAGGTAGTACGCACGCCAGAGCGCCTGCGCCCCATGCGTCATGCGGCGGACGAACCGCACGCGCTCGTCGTCATCGATGTCGTCGAGGAAGCGGATGATCCGCTCGCGTCGCCGCGCCAGCTCGGCCAGCGCGCCAAACTGGGCCGCTGTGAGCGCGGCCGGCGTAGCGATAAACACGTCGCAGCCAGCCAGCACGGCCGTGCGGATCATCGCCGGGAGATCGGACGGCGACGTGAGTGCGACGGCGCAGCACGCCTCGTGGGAGAGGACGTCGCTGAGCTCCTGCGAAGTGCCGGCTTCGGACAACGCGACCTCCACGCCATCGACTGCGCGAAACGCCGACGCCCATCGCTCGCCCGTCTGTCGGGCGCCGGTCACCATGATACGGACAGCGTGTGATGACGTGGTCATGCCGCATCCTGGAGTTCGGGCATCAGCGCCATGCGCAGGCGACGGATGGCGCGGTGGCGGAGTTGCGATGCGCGCGACTCAGAGATGCCCAGCGCATCGCCGATGCTCTTCAGTGACTGTGCCTTCATGTAGTAGAGGCGGACGATCATGCGCTCGCGGTCCGGCAACGCCTCCACGGCGTCGGCGAGCATGGCGCGTACCATGTCCTCCTCTGCCACGGCATCAGGGTCGATGTTGGGATCGTCGTCGGCCATCTCCCACATCTTCTCGTCGTTGCCGCTTGAGGACGATTCCGAGAGGCTCTGGAGCGAGACCACGCGCACGTTGCTCGTGCGAAGCGACTGCATGAAATCGCGCGCCTCGATGCCCATGTACTCGGCCAGCTCATCGCGCGTCGGGGCGCGGCCGAGCTTCACGTAGAGGGCCGCCGTCGCTTTCTCCAGGTCGGAGCCGAACTTCTGGAGCGAACGGGGCAGCGGGTGCGTGGCCCGGATCGCGTCGAGGATTGAGCCGCGGATGCGTGGCAAGGCGTACGTCGAGAACTTGGCGCCCTTCGTCGAGTCAAACGCGAACCACGCCTCGATCAGTCCCTGGACGCCGTATGAGATCATGTCCTCGTACTGCAGGATGCCGCCGTTCGCGCTGCCGACCGAGATGCGATTGACCGCGTGACGTACCAACGGCATGTAGTCCCTGATAATCTTTGTGAGGCTGGCGTCCGAACAGCGGTCATCCTCCTCCTGGATGATGTTGGTCGGGGTGTCGTCCGCGGGCGGCTCGACCTGCGACGGCTGGTTCGCGCGAGTCTCTTTGGTCTTGCGCGTGCCCTTCATTCATCCTCCAACAACAGTCGCTGTCCGGTGAAGCGACGCCAGTATGCGAGCCGCGCCCGCGCGGTCACATGCGCTGACTTCCCGCATGGCGGTTGAAGGCTCCCGCAAAGGGGCAGCGGGAAACCCTTATCGCTGTCAGGTGCGATCGTCGAGGAGATCCGTGCCGCGTGGCCTCGGTGCGCGGTCACACTGGTCAGCGGACGCTGACGTCTGAGCGCACGTTACGTCGAGTGACGGCTGTCAGGGTGCACCCCGACGTTTGTCGGCGCTGGAAGCGCGTATAATCGCGCTCGATGGTCCTTCCGCGCCCGTCCGCATCCTCGTCCGACGCGCGCCCACGGCCGTTCGGCGCCACCGAGCTGCTGCAACTCGTCCTCCAGGCCGCGCGCCCGGCACTCGGATTCGATGTCGCGGTCGCGGTCCTGGTGCAGGAGAGTACGCATACCATTCCGGTCTTCGCCGCGGGCGAGCTTACGCCCGGCGCGCTCGAAGGAGTGCGCGTGCAGGCGTTGGCGGCATTCGTCGAGCTGGCGGGCCCGAATCACGCCACATGGCCATCGCAGGAGCCGTCCGTCATCGCGCTGCAGCCATTCGCCGGGTCCCTGGCTGAGCCCGACTCATATGAGGATGCACCCCTCGTAGTGGAGGGTGCGGTGACCGGCATGCTGCGGATCAGCATCTCCCGGCCGCTCTCGAAGGGGCAGCGGGATCTGTACTTCGCGCTCGCGGCCGATGTCTCGCGCGCGATTGAGCAGCTCGGGCGTCAACTCGACGAGACGCGCATGGTCCAGGAGCGCCTGCTGCAGTCGGAAAAGATGTCGAGCGTCGGGCAGTTGGTGTCGGGTGTCGCGCACGAGCTCAACAACCCGCTCACCGGCATCATGGGCTTCGCGCAGATGCTGATGCTCCGCGACCTGGACGAGGATGCCCGGAAGGAGGTCGAGACGATCTACGCCGAGGCGGAGCGCGCATCAAAGATCGTCTCCAACCTGTTGACCTTCGCGCGGCGCCGGCGGCCGGCGAAGGAAGCCGCGAATCTCAACACGCTCATCGAACGTGTGCTTGAACTACGCAATTACGATCTTCGCGTCCGCAACATCGACGTTCGGCTGGACCTCGAGCCGGCGCTGCCGGACACGATGGTGGACACGAACCAGCTGCTGCAGGTGCTCCTGAACATTCTGCTCAACGCCGAGCAGGCGATGCGCAGCGAGGGTGGCGAGGGCACCCTGATGATCCGTACCTGGTCCGCCCCGGGAAGCGTGCGGGTGTCGTTCACCGATACAGGGCCCGGCATGAGCGCGGAGACGCTGCGCCGGATCTTTGATCCCTTCTTCACGACCAAGGATGCGGGGGAGGGCACCGGTCTGGGTCTCACCGTCAGCTACGGGATCATCGAGGAGCACGGGGGGCGCATCTGGGCGGAAAGCGAGCAGGGCCGCGGCACCACCTTCCACATCGAGTTGCCGATGGCCGCCGGCGTGACACAGGTACCGCCGCAGCTACGCCGCGATCTCGAGCCGGCGTCGACGCCGGCGCAACAGGATCGTCGGCGGATTCTCATCGTCGACGACGAGGACAGCATTCAGAAGCTCCTTACGGGCGTGCTCGAGATGGACGGCCACCAGGTCGCGGTCGCCGGGAACGGACGAGAGGCGCTCGACCGCGTCATGCGCGAGTCGTTTGACCTGATCATCACGGACATCAAGATGCCGGTGATGAGCGGGACCGACCTGTACAACCAGCTCCGTGAGCACGGCAGCCCGCTGGCGCGGCACCTGATCTTCATCACAGGCGATACGGTGGCGCCGGAGACGCGCCGATTCCTCGACACTGTCGACAACGCCGTGCTGAGCAAACCGTTCCGGCTACGCGACGTGCGCGAGACGGTCCGGCAGACGCTCGCGAAGTAGCCGCCCCGCGACACGGGTCGGGCGCGCGGCGTCTGGTCGCGCGCTACCGGGCCTTCGGCCGGTGTGTCGCCTGACATCGGAACACCGACCGGGCCCCCGCCGGCCGCGCTTCTCGCAGGGCTGACGGCGCTCGCTCGCAGCGACGTGAGAACACAGGAGGACCGGCGCAAACCGGTCCTCCTGTGTTCGGCGGGGGTGACGGAGTCAGAGCGGCTGGATGTTCTGGTTGAACCGGAACATGTTGTCCGGGTCGTACTTCGTCTTCACCTCGCGCAGGCGCTGCAGTGTGGCCGCCGGGTACGCCTCGTGGATGCGCTCGGGCTCCTCGTTCTGGAGGAAGTTCACATACACGCCGTTTCCTTCCGGCCGGATGCGCGCCCACAGGTCATTCGCCCAAGCCTCGTGCGCCGCCGCCTGCGGATCGTCCGGGAGCCAGACGGTGATCACCGAGATGAAGTACTTCTGCGAGCGGTGGGCGAACGCCGTCGCATCGGACGGGACGCTGGCGATGGCGCCGCCCTGCCCGCGCACGTGGAGCAGGGAGAGCGGCGACGTCGCCGTGCCGATGGCCTCGATCGAGGCATCGATCGCCTCGTCGCTGAACGCGTCCGAGAACATGGATCGCACGACGACGCCGTGGCGGTTCACCAGCTCGGCGGTGTACTCGTACATTGCGGGGTACGGGATCTCCGCGACAGTGTCGGCGATCGGCTCCGCGAGCGCTCGCAGGGGCGCGATGGCGCGCTGGCCTTCCTCCATGTCGCCCGTCCAGATCGTCAGCACCATGAACACGGTCTTGCCGTGGTACTCCTCGGGGATGAACGGCGCCGGCGGCGCCGGCCAGAGGTTGACCAGCGTCGTCAGGCCTTCGGGGGCCTGCGGCATGTAGTCCAGGTAACCCCGGAAGACCTCGCGGGTCGCCGGCAGGATGATGGCGCCACCAAGCACCGTGGCGACCGGCGCGAGCTGAAGCTCAAATTCGGTCACGATGCCGAAGTTGCCGCCGCCGCCGCGGATGGCCCAGAAGAGATCGGGGTGCTCGAGCGGGCTCGCCGTGCGGACTTCGCCGTCGGCGGTGACGACCTGGGCGGAGAGCAGGTTGTCGATCGTCAGGCCGTACCTGCGGGCCATGAAACCGATGCCGCCACCGGTCACCAGACCGCCAAGACCGACGGACGACGTGTCACCAGTGGTGATGGCGAGCCCGTGCTCGTGGGCGGGGCCCATCACGTCGCCGGAGGTCGCACCGGCCTGGACGCGCGCCACGCGGCGCACCGCATCGATCTCGACGCGCTTCATGGCGGACAGGTCGATCGTGACGCCGCCGTCCACCATGCTGAAGCCGGGGATGCTGTGACCGCCGCTGCGGACGGCCAGGGGCTGGCCGTGGCGACGCGCGAAGCGGACGGCCTCGGCGACGTCGGCGGTGCTCGCGGCACGGACGATCGCGCCCGGCCGCCGGTTGAAGTTCACGATCTGAACGGCTCGCGCCTCGTCGTAGCGCGGGTCGTCCGGCGTAATCACCTCGCCGGCGATGCGGCGGCGCAACTCGACGAACGGGTGGACCGCGCCGCGCTGCGTGACGGGGACGATGGGGGTTGTTGCGATAGCCACGGTTCTCATCTCCTCTGTGTGATGTCCGCTCACCAGCGGAACGCTCGTTCCCTTGACTGACATGGCAATTCTCGCCGCGCAGCGACGCCGTCACATCGAACAGGGGCATGAAGGGCGCTCGGACTTAGGGCGGAGCCGGCCGCTCGGCCGCAAGCCGCGGCGGTGCCAACGCCCGCGCTCATGAGGCCGCTTGACCGAAGTCGCCGCGTCACGCATCGTTAGCCGACTGAACGACATTCAGCGGATGGGGTAGACATGAGGCAACGGGCGATCGGCTGGATCGTCGCCGTGGGTTCGTCGCTGGCGCTCGTCGGCGGCGCCTGCGGCGGCGATGATGGCGGAGATGACGCAACAGTGACACCGGCGCCCACGGCGACCGCCGAGGCGCTGGCCACGCCGTCGAGCACAGCGGAGGGCCTCGGCGGACCAATCGCGAGCGGGCCCTCCGTCAGCGCCGGACGGACCTACACGGCGGACGAGGCGCAGGCGATCGTCGCCTCCGCTGCGCTGACCCCTGATGATCTGCCAAGCGTCTGGATCACGTCCACGGACAACACAACCGACGCGGCAACCGCCGCAGCGAACAACCCGGACAACGCAGCGTCCATCGAACGGTGTGGACAGCTCGTGTCGCGACTCGCCGTGCTGAGCCCGCCTGAAGAGGACCTGGCGTCGCGCTACATCGGCGGTGAGAATGTTTCGTACTTCACGAACCTGACCGTCTATGCGACCGATGAGGGCGCGGTCGATTGCGCGAACGAAGCCGCCGCCGAGTTTGCCGCCAACCCCACGGCCCTGGCGGAAGCCTTCGGCTCCGTCTTTGTTGATCCCGCCGCCGTCACGGTGACCCCCACCGAGTTCCCCCAGGTCGGCGAAGGGTCGTTCGCGGCCAATCTCACGGGCACCGTCCAGGCTGGTGGGTTTGACGTGACGATCACGATCCTGATCGTGGCGTGGCGGCAGGGGAACGTTTCGGCGGTGGTCGGGTCCGCGGCGTCGTTCGATCCACCGCGCGATGATCTCTATCCGCTCGTCGAGCTCGTGGCCGAGCGCATCGCAGCCACGCAGGCGCAATAGGCGAAGCGCGGCGCCGTCTCGCGCCGGGCTATCCTTTCGCCATGCGAGAGAGCCGGAGGTCTGTCACCGTGCCCGGCTCCGGCGCGATCACCACGATCGCGACGGATGCCCAAGGAGAGGCCGGTTGGACGTTCATCTACGCGCCCGGCGCTTCCGCAGGGGTGAACGATCCATTCGGTGCGCATGCCGCACGAACGCTGGCCGAGCGCGGTGTCCGGTGTGTGCGGTTCCAGTTCCCATACAAGGAGGCGGGCCGCTCAGCGCCCGACCGGCCGCCGGTGCTGGAAGCCACGTGGCGCGCGGTGATTGACGCCACGCGTCCAACGACCGGGAGGCTCTGCATCGGCGGACGGTCGATGGGCGGGCGGATCGCCTCGCTGGTCCATGCGGGGGGCGTGATGGTCGACGCGTTGGCGCTCTTCGCCTACCCGCTGCATCCTCCGGGCAAGCCGCAGCAGCTCCGCACCGAGCACCTGACCGCCATCAAGGCGCGCACACTCTTCGTCTCGGGCACCAATGACGCGTTCGCATCGCCTGACGAATTGCGCGCCGCAGCGGGACTCGTCAGGCGCTCCACGGTGCATCTGCTCGAGGGAGCGGACCACGGATTTGGCGTGAAGAAGGCCAGCGGACGGAGCAAGCAGGACGTCTGGGACGAGGCAGTCGCCGCGTTCCTGAGGTGGCTCGGCGTCTGAGTGAAGGCGGCGAGGAGGGCCACGCCCGTTCGTATACGGGCCTACAGCCGGCCCTTGATCTTTCCCATCAGCCCGCCATCCTGCGCCTTGACATCGCGGCCCATGGTCGCGGCGAGCTTACGGAGCAGATCCTTCTGCTCCTTCGTGAGGTTGCGCGGCGTGATGACGTGCGCGCGCACGAGCATGTCGCCGCGGCCGTTGGCGCGGAGGTGCGGCACGCCCCGTCCCTTGACCACGAAGACTTCGCCGTTCTGCGTCCCCGCCGGGATACGGAGTTCGGTCGAGTCACCATCGATGGTCGGCACCTCGATCTCGTCTCCAAGCGCCGCCTGCGCGAAGTTGAGCTCGAGGTCCAGGATCAGGTCGTCGTCGTCGCGGTGAAAGAACTCATGCGGCTTGACGCTGATCTGCAAGTAGAGATTGCCGCGAGGACCGCCGTTCGCGCCGATCTCGCCTTCGCCCGTGAGACGCATCTGCGCGCCATTGTCGACCCCTGCAGGGATCTTGATCTGCAGCCGCCGCTTGCGGCGCTCGCGTCCAACTCCCTTGCAGGTGCGGCACGGGTGCTCGACGACGCGTCCTTCGCCCCCGCAACGACCGCAGGTGGCCACATTGACAAACTGCCCGAAGATGCTTTGCTGAACGCGGCGCACCTCGCCGCTGCCGTTGCACTGCGGACACTTGGTCGGCTGGGTCCCCGGCTCGGCGCGCAAGCCGTTGCAGACCGAGCATAGCTCCGCCGTCTGTACCTCGATCTCTTTCTCGGCCCCGAACACGGCTTCCTCGAACGTGATGGTGACCGAGCGGCGAACGTCGGCCCCGCGCTGCGGGCCGCGTTGGGTGCGTGAGGCCGTGCCCCCGAAGAACGCATCAAAGATGTCGCCCAAACCGCCGAAACCGAATCCCTCGAATCCGCGTGCATACTGGCCGTCCGTGGCGGCGTGCCCGAAGCGGTCATACATGGCGCGCTTCTCGGGGTCCGAGAGGATCTCGTATGCCTCGTTGATCTGCTTGAACCGCTCCTCGGCTCCCGGTTCCTTGTTCCGGTCGGGGTGGTACTGCATCGCCAGGCGGCGATATGCACGCTTCAGCTCCTCCTGCGAGACGTTGCGCGGGACGCCGAGGGCGTCGTAGTAGTCCTGCTTCTGGTCAGTCGCCATGCCTGTCCGTGTGTGTCACTCAGAAGGCGAGAGCGCCAACCGGCGCTCCCGCGTTGCACCACATTGTAGCGAGCCGGCGCCCCGCCCCGAATCAGTCACTCCCCGGATCGATGGCCCACGTGACGGTCACGCTCGCCTGTACGCTCACTTCGCCAGGCACGACAGGCGTCTCGGCCCTTAACTCGGCCTGGGCGGTGAACATGGCGAAACGCGGCTCCGGTTGCCAGCCCTCCCGGCCCTCCACGATGCGGGTCACTGCGCCAAGCCGCGCCCCGGCGACCTCCGCCAGCACCTCGGCCTTGCGCCGGGCATCGGACATCGCCGCTACGAGAGCCTGGGCTTGAAGCCCCTCGCGATCGTGGATATCGAGATCGAGGCCCTCCATGATGGCGGCATCCCCCGCGGCAGCGAGCGCCGCATCGACAATCTCGCCGACGCGGTCGATGTCGCGGACGATGACACTGAGGGCATTGCGAGCCCGGTAACCGCGGGGCCGCTGCTTTCCCTTCTCGTAGTCGTACTCGGGCGTGATGCTCAGCCGCCTGGTCTGGATGTCGCGTTGTTCGACGCCGGCACTGCGCAGCGCCGCGAGCATGGCCTCAACCGCGGCAGCGGCGTCACGCCGCGCCTCCTCGCTCCTGGCGCGCTGCACGGAGACGCCCAGCGCGAGGTCCGCCCGGTCGGGCGCCGCGCGCACCACCCCTTCGCCGCTGACGGTGATGCCGCCAGTTGGATCAGGCATGTGTAGAGCTTAGCGAACGCCCGACTGAGACCGTGCGCCGTCGTCTATTCGATGTTCCACGTCACGGTCACGTTCACGATCACATCGAGCTCGCCTTCCTGGATGGGCGTGGCGCCCCCAGCCTGCGCAGCCTCATCGAGGGCGGCGCGGTCGGCATAGACTGGCTCCGGGTAGGCGACGGACCCCTCGCTGATGCTGATCGGCTCACCGACGGAGACACCGCTGGCCTGCGCGAGCACATCAGCCTTGCGACGCGCGTCCTCCACCGCGGCGCGGCGCGCCTCCTCGCGAAGCGACTCCGGATCATCGATCGTGAACGCGATGCTGTTGATCGTCGTATCGTTCCCACCTGCCGCCACCGCGGCATCGATGACATCGCCGGTGACGTCGATGTCACGTATCTTGGCCGTCACCTGGTTGGTCACGCGGAAGCCACGCAGGGTCTGCGTGTCGCCCCGATAGTCGTACTCCGGGTAGATGCTGAGGTTCGAGGTCTGGATGTCCTTCTCCTCGATGCCTCGCGATCGCATCGCGTCGATCATGCCCTGGAGTCCGACGGCCGCGGCCTCACGCGCCTCTGCGACGCTCGGCCGGAGCGCCGAGACGCCGAGTGAGACGATCGCCAGGTCGGGCGCGGCGCTCACCTTGCCTTCACCCGTGACCGAAATGCCGTGCACCTGATCGTTCCCGGTGGTCTCGATCCGGGTCGTCTCGTCGCCGCACACCGCGGCAACGAGCGCGAGCGGCAACAGCGTCATGCCCGCCATCAGCCAAAGCTTCCGATTCATGCGACCTCCCGCTTCCCCCAACGTGACCAGATGAATGCCCCCGCGGCGACGAACGCGACCGTGCCCAGGGCGATCTCCAACGCCAGATAACCAAACCGCGTGCCGCCGCCATCCTCCTCGTCGAAGCGTGAGGCCAGGGCGCCCGCGTCCCGCGCCTCAGCTGTCGCCGATTCGGCTGCCCGGATCTCCGCCGGTGGTCCGCCAGCCGTGGCGTCCTCGTCCGCCTCGCCCCCGGCGGGCGCATCGGGGCCCGGCGCGGCAGCCTGTGTATCCTCGCCACCGGCACCGTCGTACATGTCGTCACTGCTCCGCTCCGGGGCAGTAGCCGATTCCAGCCCAAAGCCCCCGGCCGCATCATCGCCGTTGCGCGTAGCGATATCGGCCCAGACGACGGCGCCAAGCAGCACGACCGCGACGGCGCTCACGGTGGGAGCGAACGCGAGCACGCCGGCGCCGCCGAACCGGGATGCTGGCGCCCCACCGGCACGGGCGACGCGAGCGCCTGGAGCTGAGGCCTCGACGTCGGCCTGGCGGAGCCGGAACGAGCGCGGGACAGCGACGGTTCCCAACGCTGACACCATTGAGCGGACCTCACGCAGCCCGTCGAGCTCACGCGTGCAGGCATCGCACGACGCGACATGGGCGTGCAGCGCGCGAGCCTCAGCCTCTTCGAGGCAGCCGTCGAGCAGCGCCGACAGCGCCTCGACATCGGGGCGATGGCTGCGCCGGACCAGTGATAACAGCTTCTTCACGCTTCCCTCTGCCCCGCCCGCGTACAGTCAGGCGAGGCCTCGCTAGACAGACGTTCTTGACCGCTCATTTGTTCCTCGCATCCAGCAGCGCCGCACGCAGCTTTTCCCGGCCGCGGGCGATACGGGACTTCACCGTGCCCAGCGAACATCGCATGGCCTCGGCGATCTCCTCGTACGAGCACCCCTCGATGTCGCACATGATGACCGCCAGGCGTTGGTCCTCTGGTAGCCGCAGGAGCGCGGCCTGGATGTGGCCCTGCACTTCGGCGCTGATCGCCAGCGCCTCAGGACCCGCAGCCGCGTCCGGCACGTCGAAGGGCTCGTCGGCGCCCGGCGGTGCGACGTCCAGCGAGAGTGCGGGGCGGCGGGCCCGTCGGCGCAACTCGTCGGTACTGGCATTCGCGGCGATGCGCATGAGCCAAGCCCGGAAGCTGGACCCACGAAAGGAGCGAATTCCGCGAAATGCAGAGAGGAACGCATCCTGGGTCGCGTCCTCTGCGGCGGCGTGGTGGCCGATCATGCGAAAGGAGAGATTGAACACGGCGCGCTGGTGGATCTCGACAAGCGCGTTGAATGCGTCAAGGTCGCCTTGTTGCGCCCGTGCGACGAGCTCCGTTTCATCATGCGGGTGCGCGGGCAGCGCGTCGCGGGAAGCCGAGGTCATCGCGCGCGATTCTAACAGAGGGGCGGCCTGCTCCCACGGGGACGCTTGTTAGACTGAGTGGCATATGTCGTACACCCCGCCCGGCGCTGAACCACCCGCCGGGCCCGATCCTGAATCCAGCCGCAGGTCTCCGCTCTGGAGCTCGCCAAGGTCGCCGGCCGGGGATGGCGAGACGCAGGGTCCGGCCGCAGATCGCGAACCGGCTGAGCAGGCGTATCCGCCACCGCTCGCGCCGGCCGCCGCGTCGTACTCGGCGGCCGATCTCTACGGCGATGTGCCCGCCTCACTCGAACTGGGGTATTCGAGTGCAGACCTGGGCCTGAGCCCGCACGCCTACGAACGCACGTTCCCGTATGAGCGACGGGCCCGCCGTGCGGCCAGCGCGCGCGCCCGCCGCGTCGGCCGGGAGGTCATCGAGACGCTGATCCTCGCCGGGCTGATCTTCCTGGCGGTACGCGGCGTGATCCAGAACTTCCGCGTCGAAGGCGCCAGCATGGATCCGTCGCTCGACAACGGGCAGTACCTGCTGGTGAACAAGGCGATCTACTTCCGCCTGGATATGGACCGGTTGCACAGCATTCTGCCGTTCGTACCGGGCGATGGTGAGGACGACCGCCACGTGTTTCGCGCGCCGCGGCGAGGGGACGTGGTCGTCTTCCGATTCCATCTCGATGACAACCGCGATTTCATCAAACGCGTCATCGGCGTGCCGGGGGACACGGTCGAGATTCGCGATGGCACCGTCTTCATCAATGGCGTGCCGCTCCAGGAGGACTACATCCTGGCCGCCCCGAATTACACCTACGGGCCGAAGGTCGTGCCGGAGGGGCATTACTTCGTGCTCGGCGACAACCGGCGCAACAGCTACGATTCGCACGCCTGGGGCTCACAGTGCGGGCCAGAGGAGCAGTGCGAGTTCGTGCCCGAGGAGAACATCATCGGCCAGGCGTGGCTCTCCTACTGGCCGTGGGAGGACCTCGGCCTGATCAACAACAAATCGCTACCATAGCTCGCGACGACACGTTGTCGGCGCCGCCACCGCAATCCATGCGCTCCGCCACCGTTGGCGGTGAACGATAATCTGATAACGATGCGGAGCATGCGCCATCGCTGGTTCACGTTCCCGGCGCTGATCGTACTAGTGCTCGGATCAGGGATCGCCGTCGGGGCGAAATGCTATGAGCCTGACACGCGCGTGGTTGTCTTCATCCAGGGCATCTACAGCACGCTCGATGAGGAAGGCACGCAAACCTCGTACGCTGAAACGGACCGCTTCGACGCACTGAAGGCCAGCTTTATCGCCCGAGGATATACATCCAGCGATCTCCTTGACTACAGCTTCAACGGTGGCCAGATCGCGCGTGATGGCGGCTGGCATCCCGAGGACTACGACTGCGAAGACACTGACCGTCCGCTCGAGGGGAGTGTGGACGTCCTCGAGGAGATGCTGCGCGACTATCGGGAGGCGCACCCCGGTGTGCACTTCACACTCGTCGGGCATAGCCTCGGCGGGTCTATCGCCTTTCTGGCGGGCGCGCGTGACGCGGAACGGTTGCAGGAGGTGCGGCTCGACATCGACGTCGTCGTGACGCTCGATGCGCCGCTCCTGGGCGTCTCGGCCGACAAGAAGATCATCACGGACCTCGTAGCATGCGAGAAGACCTACGCGGCCGGCGCCGAACTGGTCGCGGCGCGGGCGGACGCCACCACGCTGGCTCGCCGGGCCCGGCAAGCTGCGGCGATGGCCGAGGCTGGCATCCGCCTCGGAACCTTCGGCAACACGAACGACTGCTTCTACTATCCGGCGCTGTGCGCGGGCGGGACCTGGGCCGACGACCGCCTGACGCAGTTTCTGCCCGGACACGCGGCGGTTTCCATGCCGTACGCGGTGCAGTCCGCCATCCTCGAGAGCCACGACGCGATCCTCACGCACCCTGCCGCGCTCGCAGAGGTGGTGACCTTTGTGGGTGCGCCGTAGATTCGCTGGCTCCTGGTTTTTGGCTACGGAAAAGCTCCGGAGCGTTTCCACAGCGCTAAATCGTGCTTCCGGCCGGTGCGCTTGCGGCCTATACTGGCGCCGTTGCGCGCCTCTCGACGGCCGCGCCCCACCGACCGACCGAGGGATCGACGGATTTGTTCAACCCGCTGACGGCCCTGCTCGGGCTCTTCTCGCACGACATCGGCATCGACCTCGGCACGGCCAACACGCTGGTGATGGTCAAAGGCCGCGGCATCGTCATCGACGAGCCTTCGGTCGTGGCCATCGACCGGCAGTCCAAGAAGATCCTCGCCATCGGCGCCGAAGCGAAGCGCATGGTGGGACGCACCCCCTCCAACATCGTGGCGGTGCGACCGCTCAAGGACGGCGTCATCTCGGACTTCGAGGTGACCGAGCGCATGCTGCAGTACTTCATCCGTCAGGTCCACGAGCGGTTCGGGTTCGGCATACCCCGCCCGCGCGTGGTCATCGGCATCCCCAGCGGTGTTACAGAAGTCGAGAAGCGCGCGGTACATGACGCCGCGCTCAACGCTGGCGCGCGGCAGGCGTTCCTTATTGAGGAACCGATGGCGGCCGCGATCGGCGCCGGTCTGCCGATCATGGAGCCAAACGGCTGCATGATCGTCGACATCGGCGGTGGAACGACCGAAGTTGCGGTGATCGCGCTGGGCGGCGTCGTCGTCAGCACGTCCATCCGGACTGCCGGCGACGAGATGGACCAGGAGATCATGGCGTACGCGCGCCAGGTGCATAACATGCTGATCGGCGAGCGGACGGCGGAGGAGATCAAGATCGAAGCGGGATCAGCGTTTCCGCTCGAGGAAGAGGGCATGGTCGATATCCGCGGGCGTGACCTCGCGACAGGCTTGCCGAAGTCGGTCGAGGTCAGCACGGTGGAGATCCGCGACGCGCTGAGCGGCAGCATCAACGCCGTCGTCGACGCGGTGCGCTCAACCATCGAAGTAACGCCGCCAGAGCTCGTCGCGGACCTGATGTACCGGGGGATCGCGCTGGCCGGCGGAGGCGCCATGCTGCGGGGCCTCGATCGCCGCCTGGCGCAGGAGACGCGGTTCCCGGTGTACGTCGCCGAAGATCCGCTGCTGTGCGTCGTCAAGGGCAGCGGCGAGGTCCTTGAGGAGGCGCGGATGCTGCAAAAGGTGCAATCTTCGCTCGCCTCCCGCAAACCACCCGCCACCACCCGCCGGACGATGTGATCCAACGCCCAGCTCGCGTAGCGCGGTACGTCACGGGCGCAGCGCACCACCCCACCGTTATCCTGCCGGTGTGGACCCAGGCGACAACCGGAACGGCGAGCCGCGCGACGAAAGGGCCGAACGGCGCGACCGGCGCCGGCGCGCGCAGCGCGAACGCATGCGGAAGCACGGAGCCCGGCTCGCCGACATCTATCGCAACGCAGTCCTGAAGCGCCTCCGCCGGCGATCACGCTAAGGGCGGTCGAGCCACACAGTTTTCCGCAGCGGTCATGATCCCGACTGGCTATGCTTCGTGCCATGACCTACTCGATCGTGGCGCGTGAGGCTGAGAGCGGTTACCTGGGCGTGGCCGTGCAGTCGCACTACTTCTCCGTCGGCTCAATCGTGACCTGGGCGGAGAGCGGGGCGGGTGCGGTAGCGACGCAGTCCATCGCGAATCCGGACTACGGGCCGCGCGGACTTGCGCTCATGCGCGATGGCCGCGGCGCGGCCGAAGTGCTCGCAACGCTCGTCGCCGAGGACGCCGGGCGCGAAGTGCGCCAGGTGGCGATGATCGATGCCCGCGGCGGCGTGGCGGCCCACACAGGAGACCACTGCATCGCCGCCGCCGGCCACCTCATCGGCGACGGGTTCAGCGTGCAGGCAAACATGATGGTCGACGATTCCGTGGTGCCGGCGATGTACGCCGGCTATGCCCGCGCGGGTGGAGACCTGGCCGACCGGATGCTCGCGGCGCTTGATGCGGCGCAGGCAGCTGGCGGCGACGTCCGCGGCCAGCAATCGGCGGCGATGTTGATCGTGCGCGACGCCCGCAGCGAGCGCCCATGGCGAGACGTCCTACTCGAGTTGCGGGTTGAGGATCACCCGCGCCCGCTCGATGAGTTGCGCCGCCTGCTCGACATGAAGCGCGCCTACGCCTCCGTTGACGCGGGCGACGAAGCCCTCGGCGCGGGTGATGTCGAACGTGCCATGTCACATTACCAGCAGGCACTCGATCTGGCGCCCGACAATGAGGAGCTGCAGTTCTGGGCCGCCGTCTCGCTCTTCAAGCAGGCCCGCGAGACCGAAGCGACCGATCTCTTCCGCCGCGCGTTTGCCAAACATCCGCAACTCGCCGACCTGGTGCCGCGCGTCGTCCATCTCGGGCTGGTTCGCGCTGAGGACGTCGAGCGCATCGTGTCGCTGCGGCCATGAACACGGACGCGATCCGTTGCGAGGGCCTCGATCTGGTCCTTATGACGCCCGCATTCATCGAGCGCCTGTTGGCAAACGATGACGATGGCGCAGAGCGTGAGCTTGGCGTGCGGCTCGGCGTCCGCCGCTGGGCAGAGCCCGACGCCGCGGTACTCGTGCTCCGGCTTGCACAGGTCCGCGCCGAGCCGGCAGCGGCGCCGTGGTTGCTGCGGGCGATCGTGCTGCCTGACCGCACAATGATCGGACACGCCGGCTTCCATGGGCCACCCGATGCAGATGGATACGCGGAACTGGGGTACACCGTGTTCGCGCCGTTCCGCCGACGAGGCTACGCGCGCGCCGCGGCCACTTGCCTGATGCGGTGGGCCGGACGGGAACATGGCGTCAGGCGGTTCCGACTTTCGATCGGCCCGGAGAACACCGCGTCACTCGCACTGGCGGAGTCGCTCGCCTTCCGGCGCACGGGCGAGCAGATGGACGAAGTTGACGGACTGGAGTGGATCTTCACGCGCGAAGGCGCGCCGGCGCCTGTGCCACCCTCAGAGCGGTGAACGTTCGACATCTCTCGCCGCGGTCGCGTCTGACGCGAACGCCGGGCGGTGCGTGACGTAGTACAGCGCGCCCGCAGCAAAGCCGGCGAGGCAGATCGCGGCATTGATGCCAACGGTGGCGGGCACACCGAGATGCTCTGCCATCAGTCCGGTGAGGTAGCCGCCGATCGGCGTCGAGCCAGCGATGAGGAGCATGTAGAGACTCATCACGCGGCCACGGAGCTCGTCCGGGGCGGCCAGTTGGAGCGATGTGTTCGCGGTGCTGGCGAAGGTCGTGTGCGCGATCCCGAGCAGCGCCAGCAAGCCGAGCGTGATGGCGTACGACTGGCTGACGGCGATCCCGGCGAGCAGCACGCCGAACGCCGCAGCCCCGGCGAACAGCGTCGTGCGCGTTGCCTCTGTGCGGGACGCGAGGAAGAGCGCGGCGACGAGCGCGCCCAGCCCGACGGCCGCCGTCATGAATCCAAGGCCGGCTGAACCGCGGTCGAGCACATAGCGGTTGACGAGCGGGAGCATCACGGTGAAGTTGATACCGAACGTCCCGATCGCCGCCATGACGATGACGATCAGCATCGCCTGGGGCGTACGGTAGACAAAGGCGAGCCCGTCGCGGAGCTGCGCGAGGGGATTGCCGCCCGGCGCCGCGCGTGCATGCGCGTGGAGTTGCGTCACATCGATCAGCAGCAGCCCGGCCATCGCGGGGATGAAGCTGACGGCGTTGAGCGCGAATGCCCACTCGACGCCGAAGGCGGCGATGACGAGCCCGCCGATAGCAGGCCCGATGAGCCGCGCCGAATTGAACATGCCCGAGTTCAAGGCAACCGCGTTCATCAGGTCGTCGCGGCCCACCATCTCGATGACGAACGCCTGGCGTGCCGGCTGCTCGAAGGCGTTCGAGAGCCCGAGCGCGAAGGCAAGCACGTAAACGTGCCACAATTCGACGCGGTCCGTGAAGACCAACACGGTCATCGTCACAGCCTGCGCCATCGCCAGCAGGCGCATCGCGACGAGGAAGTCCCGTTTCGGAACGCGATCGGCAAGCACCCCGGCGAACAGCACGAAGATCGTGATGGGGAGGAACTGCAGCATCGCGGTCGTGCCGAGCGCCACTTTGGAGTCCGTCAGGTCCAGCACCAGAACGGCCTGGGCGATCGTCTGCATCCATGTGCCGGCGAGCGAGATGAGCTGCCCTCCGTAAAAGAGGCGGTAGTTGCGATGGCGAAACGCCCGGAACGTCGCCGACGGTGCGCCGGGTTCGCGCTCGCGCGCCGCGCTCCTCCAGGGGAGGCCATCGAGCATGCGCGACGTAAGACGGAGGTTCATCAAGGCCTCGCGTGCGGCTGCGCCGTTATTGTACGCGCGCGCGTCACAGATCCCGTGGTGGTTCCGGGGGTTGACGAAAACTGACATGCGTGACGCATCGACACGCGGGCGATCGGTGTTATGATGTGACTGCAACGTAGTTCCGCGGAGGACGCGTGGATTCCGATTTCCGCTTTGACGTCGGCGAGGTCAACCGCAGCATCGACTCTGCTGAGGTGATCGCGCTGTACTTTCCCTTGCTCCGCAAGACGCTGCTCATGGATTTCCGCACGAACGACGTCGACGGCGCGCTCATCAAGGTCGTGCCCATGGCGAATACGCCCGAGGAGCGCTTTCAGTCGCTGCTGAAGATGCGACCGCGATTCGGCCGTCCCGAGAGCATCACCATCATCCCGTGGGTGAAGTATGCTCACAGCCTCATCGACATGGGGATCTGGGAGCACGTGGTGCGGCGCCTGGCGGACACGGGCTCGGTAGAGGCCGTGCGCGAATCAGAACGTTCCTACCAGGAGCTGGAGCGCCTCGAGCGGCGCGAGCTCCGGCGGGCGCTCACGGGGGAGAACTACGAGACGCTCTGGGGCAAGCCCGGCGTCGCGGAGGCGGTGGCGCGCGATGGCGATGCTGACGACGACGAGGACTTCGACGAGGACGAGGACCTCTTCGACGAAGACGCCTAGAACGCCACTCCCACGAGGGCCGTGGTAGAATCGCGCAACTCGCACGGAGGCGCGCTGCTTGGCCCGTCAGGTCGGCCGGACCGATTCCGCTTCGCAAGCTCGGCTGCAGCTCATCCTCGTCGCACTTGCCGCGTGGAATCTCGTCGGCTACGGGGCAGGGCTCGTCGACAGCAGCCTGCTGCACGTCGCGGTCGACGGTATGCTCGGGGGTCGGGCGGTCAGTGGCGCCTCGGCGGTGCTCGCCCTGGCGTACCTGTATGCGGCCCGCAGTCCATTCCGTTACCGCTTCGTGATCTGGCTCGCCGCCGTTGAGCAGGTGGTGGCGCTCTTCTCGATGGGCTTTCACTGGATGCGGGACGACGTTACAAGTGGCGACATCTGGCTGCCGATGCTGGCGGCGGCCGTCTTCCTGACGCTGCTGATGGTCAACCTGCCGCGCCAGACTGATACCCTGCGTGCATGAGCCACGATCAGGTGCGTGCGCCGCAGGCGCAGCAACGTGCGCAGGGTGCGGCCGTCGTGAGCGCGTACGGGACGTTCCGCATCGTGTTGATGTTGCTTGCGGGGTGGTCCTTCTTCGCCGGCTTCGCGCTCCTGACGGGGTTCTCGGGGCTGTCATACGAAGGTGTGGCCAGCCAGGTGGCCGGCGCGCACATGATGGTGCTCGCCGGCGTGTACGCGGTGCTCGCCTGGCGTCGCGAAGAGTACCGGCTCCTCCTCTGGATACCGTACGCTGCCCAGCTCGCGATCATCATCCCGGGACTCTGGCAACTCGTGTTCGATCAGGAAGTGGACGCGCCGCTCCTGCTGGTCGTGTCGATCCTGTTCTTCGCGCTGCTCCTCTATCTGTGGATCGACAGCCATCCACTGGATTTCTATCGCGACGACACCGACGATGACGACGTCATCCGCCCGGACGACGAGGGCTATGACGACGAGGGCGACAGCGGACCGCCAGACGCCGACGGCCAGCCGATGACTGACCAGCACGGCCGGCCGCGTCGTTATCGCCGCTCCGGGTGAGAGAGCACACGGGCGAGAAGCCGCTGCGTCGCGGCGATCAGCGCGTCCCGGGCGGCCTCGCTCGATGGCGGCGGCCCTCCACCGTCTGCGTCGCAGGCCTCGACATCATCGAAGATCGTTCGGTCCGCCCGCGGCGCCACGGAGCCAGCGACGACGCCGACGCGCTTGCCGGCCGCGCGCGCCATACGGGCAACGCCGGCTACGGTCTTCCCGAACGACGTCTGCTCGTCCAGCCTGCCCTCACCGGTGAGCACGATATCAGCCGCACGGATCTGCCCATCCAGATCGAGTGTGCGCGCGACAAGATCGAACCCTGGCTCGATACGCGCCTCGCTGACGAGCAGGAGCCCGCACGCGAGCCCGCCGGCGGCGCCGCCGCCCTCGATCGCCGCAAGATCGATGCCGAGTTGCGCGCGCGCCACCTCGGCGAACCGGGCCAGCGCGCGTTCGAGCGCGTCTACCTGGGCGGGCGTGGCTCCCTTCTGCGGCGCGTACACGCGCGCAGCGCCTTCGGGACCGACGAGTGGGTTGCGCACGTCGGTCGCAACTGAAATCAGGCAAGAACGGAGGCGTCGATCAACGCCGCCGAGATCGAACCGGGCCAGGCGCTGGAGGTGCACCCCGCCCTCCGGCAGGTCAACGCCCGCGGCATCGAGCAGGCGCGCACCGAGGGCGTGCATCGCGCCCGCTCCGGCATCGGTCGTCGCGCTGCCGCCGATCCCGAGAAGGATGCGCGTCGCATCGGCATCAAGCGCGGCGCGGATGAGCTCGCCCGTGCCGTACGTGGTCGCCGCGAGCGCGTCCCGCTCGTCCGGCGCCACAAGGGTCAAACCTGAGGCGGCCGCCATCTCGATCACGGCGGTGCCATCAGACAGCCGGCCCCAGCGGGCCATGACTGGCCGCATCAGCGGATCGTGCACGGAGGTCGTCAGGTAGTCGCCGGCTGCCGCGTCGATGAGGACCTCGACAAGTCCCGGTCCACCGTCTGACAGCGGCGTGGCACGCACGTCGGCACCGGGCACGGCGCGGCGCGCGCCTTCGGCGAGGGCCGCAGCGGCTGAGGCGGCCGTGAGGGTGCCCTTGAACTCCTGGGGCGCAACAAGGATGCGCATACACCAACTGTAGCGGCTGGAGCCTTGACATCAGAACTTGTGTTCTATTACAGTTGCGCACATCCGTTCTGGGTTCTTGGAGTAGTGCCGGTATGACACGCCGCATTCGCATCCGCACGATCGTTGTCCCTCGTTCGCGCTCCTGCCCTGACTGTGGCGGGCCCCTCGTCCACGCGGAGGGGTGCGTGGTCTGCCCGGTCTGTGGTTACAGCGCCTGCGCCTGAGCGTGGCGGCGATCCGGCTGTTATGATGGCCTCCGGCGGGCTGAGGAGGCATCCGGATCACCGCGCGCACGCCACCGCCCACGTTCGTCGACGTTTTCGCTGAGGCAGCGCCGCACGCCGCTCCCGCGGTTGGTGCCGTATGGGGCTCCCCGTGAGCGACGATCCGCTGGCCCAGGTGAATCGCGCCCTCATCAGCGTTGCCGCACTGCTCGTGATCTTCGTCGCCACGCTGGTGGTGCTGGTCGCCTGGGTCGAGCCTGGCACCGCGATCGATCGCCTTGACGACTTCGCCGGGTGGCTCCGCGATCATCAGACAAACGAGGCGAAGCTAATCCTCTCACTTGGCGCGCTCGTCGCGGTGCTGTTCATGCTCGGCGTACTCATCATCGAGCTGACTCCCTCCCCGCTTGAGAGGATGCGCGTACGAGGCGTGCAGGCTGGGGAAGCGACGATCCGCACGGTCGAGATTGCGGACCGCATCGTACGCAACCTGCGTGAAATGGAAGATATCGCGGAGGCGGACGCGATCGTGGCGGTGAAAAGAGGCAAGGTGGAGATCGTGCTGGACCTGCAGGTGCAGCCCGGGGCCGTGTTGGCACAGACGGCCGACGAAGCCTGCCGCCGGGCGCACCGCCTCGTGGAGGGAGAGATCGGGGTGGCAATGGCGTCGCTTCCCCGGGCGCGGCTCCACTACCGCGAGCTGCACCTGCAGCGGCGTGCTGTGCAACAATCAAGCGAAGACGCGGCGGCCGGGGCGGCTCGGCCACCAAGCGGATGGGAACGGCCGCAGGGGATTGATGATGGTGGCAACTGACGAGCAGGCCCCGCCGCAGCGCATCAGGCGCCAGAAGCCGAAGCTGATCGACCCTCCGGCGCCGGAGCAGCTGCTCCCGACGATTGAGGCCATCCTCTTCGTGGCCGATACGCCAATCGAGGTCGCGGCGCTGGCCCGCACGGTGAATGCGCCGCGCGCCGACGTGGTAACGGCACTCGATGAGTTGGCTGAGCAGTGCCGGGAGCGTGGCGTGCGATTGCAACGGAACGGCGAACTGGTGCAACTGGTCTCCGCGCCACAGACGGCCGCATACGTCGAGCGGTTCCTGGGGCTCGAGCATCCGCCGCTCACCAACGCGTCGCTGGAAACGCTCGCGATCATCGCCTACCGGCAGCCGATCACGCGTTCAGGGATCGAGTCCGTGCGGGGCGTGGATTGCGATGGCCCGATCCGGACCCTGATGGCACGCGGGCTGATCGAAGAGGTGGGACGCGCGCCGGTAATTGGCCGGCCGGTGCTGTTTGCGACGACGGTGAAATTCCTCGAGTACTTCGGGCTCGAGAAGCCCGATGACCTGCCGCCGCTTCCGGCCGGTCTCGGAGAACCGCACGAGCAAGACCTCGAAGAGGCCGAAATCTGAACGTCGGAGTGTTGCGGTTCACGCTGCGCATCCCCGAGAGCGGTTCGCTGAAGGACAAGCGTCAGGTCGTGCGGAGCCTGGCGCAGCGTATCCGCAACCGGTACCAGGCGGCCGTCGCCGAGGTCGATGACAATGAGGCCTGGCAAATCGCGACGCTCGGCGTGGCGTGCATCTCGAACAGCGGCGCGCATTGCCGCGCGATGCTCGACGAGATTATCGCCTACGTCGAGTCATCGCGGCTCGACGCCGAGCTGGTCGACGTCGACTCCGACGTGCTCACGTTTGACTGAGTGCGTTTGGGAGCGCCGGGTGGATGGACGCTAGCCGGAGAGCGCCCTTTGATGAGCGAGCGTGTTGGCGCCGTGCCGGAAGCGGGTCACCTTGCCGTCCGCACCGAATCGCCACACATGGATCTCGTCTTCCTCGGTCACGCGTTTGCCGGTAGCCTTGACCGTGAACTCGATGTCGATCAGGGCGACGACCACGCCGTCGCCCTCAATCATCTGCTTGGGCACGAACTTGTGCATTTCCATGGCGCCGAGCGCCTCAAAGAAGCCGCCGACCGCGTCGCGGCCGGAACGCGGCGTGAGCCATGGCACGTCGCTCGGCCCCTGGCCATACTCCCACTCAACGTTGTCCGCCAGCGTGGCGAGGATGGCCGGCACGTCGCCGCGCCCGAAGGCGGCATAGATCTCTTGCACCGTCTTGAGGTTGCTCACTGAATGATGTCCCTTCTCCGTGTGGTTGGGGTCGCCAAGTTCCTCGCGAGTGGGGCGCTGAACTGGTGAGTGCTGCGCCGGTTCTGGCAATGTTATCTCAAGGCCCGCCGACATTGGGACAACGCCGCACGCCGCGGTCGTTCCGCCATGACCCTCAATCACACCAAGGGTGAGTTCATCAATATGACGGGACGACGACGATGCACGGTCAGCGGATGACAGCATCGGTCTGGGTGGAGGGCCTCGGCAGGAGCTTGCAGCACGCGCTCGATCTCCTGGAGTCCGGGGTACGGGACTGCTCCGACGCCCTCTGGGAAGCCAGCATGTGGCCGGTTCCGGAGCCGGAACCCGGCCGGCCATTCCTCGGCATCGATTGGCTGGCTGTGACTGATACCACGCAGCGCCGCTCGCTTGCCGAGCGCTGGGTGGCACGCTGGTCGACACCCTGGAGCGTGGCGTGGCACGCGCTCGAGGTCCTGGACTATGACCTGAACGGCGAGTTCAGCCCCTGGTCGGCGCCGCCGCCTTTCACCGGCCATCCACACTGGCGCGACCTCCCGAGTGTGCCCCGGGCGTGGTCGCGGTCGGAACTGCGTAGCTACATCGAATACTGCCGCGAACGGGTGCGGGTGGCACTGGCAAGCATGACGGACGAGCAGGCCGCAAAGCCACTGCCGTCGGCACACCGTTTCGCCGGTCAGCCACATGCCTGGGTCGTCCAAGGCCTCGTGGGCCACACAGCCGAGCACGCCGCTCAGATCCGGCAATTCATCGCGTCTGCCGGACCTGACGCGTCATAAACCGACCCTTTCCACGACCCGTGCTCAGGTTTCCGCGCCTGCTCCGTCGGATCGAACCGGGCTGTCTTGTTGCGTTTTTCGCGTTCCCTTGGGGCGCCAGCCGCACGGCCGAGCCGGATCTATACACTGGCCGCGCGGTTACGCGGGAGCGGCAAGCGTCGGAGGATTGCCTTGGGAGCATTGATCTACGGCTTCAACACCTCACTTGATGGATATATCGAAGACGCCAGCGGGTCATTCGATTGGACAGAGCCGAACGCAGAGGTGCACAAGTTCTGGAACGACTTCGAGCGGTCGATCGGCCTGCACCTGTATGGACGGCGGCTGTACGAGACGATGCAGTACTGGGAAACGGCGCACGAGCAGCCCGGCCAGACGGACTACACCCTTGAGTACGCGCGCATCTGGCAAGACTCGGACAAGCTCGTGTACTCAACGACGCTCACTGAGCCCGCGACGAAACGCACCCGGATCGCTCGAAGCTTCGATCCGGCAGAGGTGGCGCGTCTGAAGGTGGAATCTGCGACCGACATCTCAATCGGCGGCGCGGAGCTGGCCGCACATGCCATCCGCGGCGGCCTGGTCGACAGGTACTGTCAGGTGATCATCCCGGTGATCGTCGGCGGTGGTAAGCCGTGGCTGCCGAAGGGCGTCCGGATCGATCTGAAACTGATCGAAGAGCGCCGCTTCGCAAACGGGGCTCAGTATCTGGCATACGCGGCACGCTAACGGAGGTGGCGGGCTCGACAAGAATATTGGTGCCGAAGGTGGGAGTCGAACCCACACGGGCCGTGAAGCCCAACGGTTTTTGAGACCGTCGCGTCTGCCATTCCGCCACTTCGGCTCGCAGTCTGAGTGTAACGAACGGGCTTCGCAGCGCGTCAGAGCGACCACACCAGCGGCACGAGCAGCACCCCGATGATCAGGTACCAGGCCATCATCACGATCCCGAGGGGCCAGTAGTCGCTGAACCGGTACCCGCCCGGTTCCAGCACCATCAAGTTGGGCGTGGTCGCGATCGGGGTCAGGAACGACGCGTGCGCCGCGATGTTCACCGACATCAGCACCGCCTGCACCGATACGTCGAGCTCGAGCGCCGCCGCCACGGCGACCGGGAAGACGATGAGCGCCGTCGCGGTGCTGCTGATCAGCTGTCCCATCGCGGCGACCACCAGGAAGAGCGCGAGCAGCAGGACGTAGCCGCTCGATCCGCCGACGGCATCCACGATGCGATCGGCGATCTGGTTCGCCGCCCCTGTCTCGGTCATGGCCGTGGAGAGCGGAATCATGCCGCCGATCAGGATGACGACCGTCCACGAGATGCCTCGGTACGCCTGCTGCACGCTGAGGACGCGCAGCGCGATGATCGCCGCCGCGGCCAGGAGCGCGGCGACGGGAGCGGGCACTGCCCCGGTGACCAGTAGCAGCACCATGCCGGCGAGCACCGCAAGCGCGATCCATGACCTGACGCCGAGCGGAGAGAGCTGCCGCCGGAGTTGGTCCGCCGCGTCGACGACGAGCACGTTCGAATCGCCCAGATTCTCGCCGAGCGCATCCCACTGGCCCTGCAGGAGCAGCGTGTCACCTGGTTCGAGCGCCGTCTTACCCGGCCGGTCCTCGCCCGAACGCTGGACCGCCAGCACAACGAGATCGCCGCTCTCAGTGACCATGCCGGGGAACACGGTCTCACCGATCAGCCCCGAGCGCGGCGGGACGACGATCTCCGCAAGGCCGGACTCGACCGTGAACATCCGGGTCGCGTCCAGCTCGCCGACAAACGACATCTCGAGCTGGTGGTCAGCGGCGAACTTCTCCGCCATCGCGCGCTCGCCCCGCATCACCAGCACATCGCCCTCGGTCAGCGCCGGCCGCCGCACTGGTCCGGGGCGACCATGCTCCTGCGCTGAGACGACACTCAGGCCCGGATAGGCCTGCAGATCGAGCGCTTCATGCGTCATGCCGATGAGGCTGGATCCGGGTGGCACACGCAGCCGGTAGACGGCGCCCCGGCCGCCGTACTGCGCGAGCAGCGAGCGGGCATGGGCGCTGAAGTCAGGCGGCATCGATCGGGGACGCCGAGCCGGGATCAGCCTCTTGCCGAACAGAAGGGCAATGACAATGGTCCCTACCAGCAGCGGCACGCCGACGATCGCGAACTCGAGGTAGTTGAACGCGCCCGCGCCGGCGTCCTTCGAAGTCTCGGACGCAATCACGCTCACCGGCGATCCCGTCAGGACGAGCAGCGAGCCCGCGAACGAGGCGAAGGCGAGCGGCAACAGCATCTCCGAAGGTGGCCTGCCGAGGCGTACGGCGAGTACGACGACCACCGGAACAAGCGCGGCTACGGCTCCGTTGGGGGTGATCAGCGCGCTCAGGACAGCCACAAGCAGCATCATGAACAGCATGAGCCGCGTGCGGTTGTTCGCGGAGCGAGCCACCAGCTGCTGGCCCGCCCAGGCCGTCGCGCCCGTCGCATCGAGCGCTTCGCTGACGACGAAGAGAGCCGCGATAAAGACGACGGTGGGATCGCCGAATCCTGCGAAGGCCTGCTCGAGCGACACGATGTCCGTGAAATAGAGCGACAGGGCGACACCGATCGCCACCAGCTCCACGGGCAGGCGGTTGGACACGAACAGCACCACCGCCGCTGCGATGATGAGGTAGACGATCGTCGTGTCACTCATCGCGCGCCCTGCGACCGCGCAGTGTGAGAGCGAGGCCGCGCTCCTCTGGCAGACTGACGCACGGCGCTTATCGCGGCCGCCGGAAGTTCAAGGCCAGGTCGATGAGCAGCCTCGCGCCGTATCCTGTCGCGCCCTTCGGCCGCCAGGACTCGTCGGCGTCCGACTTCATCGGGCCGGCGATGTCGATGTGCGTCCAGGGGGTTCCGGCCACAAACTCGTTCAGGAACAGCGCGGCGGTGATCGCGCCCGGCTGTTCGCCGCCCAGGTTGTTGAGGTCAGCGATGTCGGAGTCAATCTGCGGCCGGTAGCGCTGCTCGAGCGGCAGTTGCCACGCCGGCTCGTCGGTGTTCTTCGCGGCCTGCAACACCTGGTCCACGAAACGCTGGTTGTTGCCCATCACGCCCGACATGGCCGTACCGAGCGCTCGCATGCAGGCGCCCGTCAGCGTCGCGATGTCCACGATCGCATCAGGCTTCTCCTCCGATGCAAGGACCAGCGCATCGGCGAGCACGAGCCGTCCCTCAGCATCCGTGTTGCGGACCTCGACGGTCTTGCCTCCGCGGATCGTGAGCACGTCACCCAGCTTCAACGCCGAGCCGGATGGCATGTTGTCGGTGCACATGAGGTAGCCAGTGACCTTGGCCTTGCAGCCCAGATCGCTCAGTGCAGACATCGCGGCCAGTACCGCAGCCGCGCCCGACATGTCCATCTTCATCGCCAGATGCATCGCATCGCTGGGCTTGAGGCTGATGCCGCCGGAGTCGTACATGATCCCCTTGCCCACGAGCGTCAGGTGCGGGATGCGGTTGCCTGCGGCGCCCCGCGGCGCGTACGTCAGCTTGACCATGCGCGGCGGCTCGACACTGCCGGCGTTCACACCCAACAGGCCGCCGCAGCCCATCCGCCGCAGCTGCGCCTCATCGAAGATCTCGACCTTGAGCCGGCTGCGCGCTCCGATCCGCGTCGCGACATTGGACGCGCCCGTTCGACTGGCAGGAGGACTTGCGTCCCAGCAGCATCATCGTGCCCTCCCGCGAGACGCTGGGGCCGAATGCCGTGAATTTTTTCTGCGACGCCGTGTGGTACGCGTCTTCGGCGATGTTCCTGGTGCTGCGTATTCCGAACTGGTTGTTGGTCGTCGGAGTGGTCGCGGCAGGTGCAGGCAGCGCCTTCGTCGCGACGCGCACGCAGTACCGCCCTCCCCTCGAAGCTCCGCTTGCACGACGCAGGCGCTTTGGGCAGGTGATCACATCGTCGCTGCGCATCTACCGCCGTCACTGGATGGTTTTTCTGGGCATCGGCGCACTCTTCGTACCGATCGGCATCATCGAGGCGGTCCTGCAGCGGCTGATCTTCCTCGGCGAGGGGATCGATGTGGGGGATGGCTTCTTCCGCAATGATCTGCTGGCCCGCGGCATCATCGCGCTGACGCTGGGAAATGTCGCGTCGAGCGCGGGCTACTGGTTCGTGGTGACGGCGGGCACGGTGGCCATCAGCCGCATCGACACCGGCGACGATGCTGCGCCGCTCAACGACTACCGGATCGTGGTGCGGCGTCTTGTCGACCTCGCCGTGCCGCGGCTGAAGGCGCTGGGCGTCATCGTGCTGCTGACCATCAGCGTGGTCGGCATCCCGTGGGCGATCCGTAACTCGGTGCGCTGGGCTTTCATCGAAGAGGCGATCCTGCTCGGACGTGTCACTCCCAGCCAGGCCTCGCGCGCGAGCGGCGGCGTGGTCGAAGGGCGCTGGTGGCACACCTTCGCGTGCCTGCTCGTCCTGTGGCTCATCGGATATCTCCTTGGGCCTACCCTCGGCTTCGCGCTTCTGCTTCTCAGCAGCGCGTCAGTTGACTTCGTGAACATCGTGAGCTCGCTGGCGTTTGCGGCCATGGCGCCGTTCATCGCCATCGCCCAGGCTCTGCTGTACCTCGACCTGCGCACGGCCCGGGATGAAGATGGCCCGAGTGCCGACCGCCGGACAGCCGAACGATCCACGCAGCCGCAGAGCCACTAAGGGAAGCCCCCTGCGCGGCCGATGCTTCTGCTGTGGGGCGCGCCGCGCCGCGCCACCGGGGAGGTTGCCGTGCGCCGGGTGGCCGCGTTCATCGCTCTCTGCGTCGTGCTGGCCGCCATCAGGCCGGAAGGCGGCGTTGGAGCCGAAGACACTCCCTTCACGCCGGATCCCGAACGCATCATCGTCCAGTTCTTGCCGGACGCGACGCTTGCCGAGGTGGGGGACGCCCTGTCGGACGCCGATGTGACGCCGGCCGCCGCGAGCGCACTTCCTGGCGCCGCGATCGTGGCGCCAGACACCCCAGACGGCGATGCGTTGGCCGACCTAAACGGGCACCCGGCCGTGGCGTACGCCGAGCCCGACTACCCGGTCTCGGTCGCCATCACGCCGAATGACTCGTACATCGTGAACAGTTGCACGGTGAGTGGCGGACCGACGCTCACGCCGTGCCAGTGGGCCCCCGGCTCCATCGGCCTTCCATCGGCGTGGGACACGACGACCGGCAGCGCCAGCGTGGTCGTCGCCGTCATCGACACCGGCGTCCAGACGAACCACCCGGATCTCTCCGGCAAGCTCGTGGCCGGTTACAACACCATCAACGACACGACGAACGTGGCCGATGACAACGGCCATGGCACGCATGTTGCCGGGACGATCGCCGCGACAACGAACAATGGCAGCGGCGTGGCCGGCGTCTGCTGGGCATGCAAGGTGATGCCGATCAAGGCCATGGACGCCTTTGGCGGCGGCGCGGTCTCCGACATCGTTGAAGGTGTGAACTGGGCCGTGGCCAACGGAGCCGATGTCATCAACCTGAGCCTGGGTATCAGCCTCCCCGGGTGCCCAACGTCCACCACGCTCAACACGGCCATTACGAACGCGTGGAACGCTGGCGTCATCGTCGTCGCCGCGTCCGGCAACAACGCCGATGACGCCGACACGTCCGACGACTGCGTGATGTCGCCGGCTTCACACGCCAATGCCATCGCCGTCGGCGCATTCGGCCCGACCGGCGTGCGTGCTGGCTTCTCAAACTACGGCCCGGAACTCGACATCAGTGCTCCCGGCGAATACATCATCAGCACGGTGCCGGGCAGCACATACCAGCTCTTCAACGGCACGTCGATGGCGACACCGCACATCGCCGGCGTCGTGGGGTTGATGATCTCGAGCGGCATCACAGACAAGGATGCAATCCGCGCGCAGTTGCTTTCGACCGCAACGGACGCGGGGACAGCGGGGTTTGACAACTACTATGGCCACGGCCGTGTGAACGCGGCGCTCGCCGTGCAGTCCGCGGACACCACGCCGCCGGCGGCCAGCATCACGGCACCCGCGAGCGGCGCCACCGTCAGCGGCACGATCAGCTTCACGGCCACGGCTTCCGATGCGGGTGGCATTCACAAGGTGCGCTTCTGGGCGGGCTCGACGTACCTCGGTTACGACTCCACGGCACCGTACGCCAAGTCATGGAACACGGCGCTCGGCAACAACGGCAAATTCATGCTGAAGATCGAGGCGTTGGACATGGCCGGCAACTCGACCGTCGTCACGCGCACCGTGACTGTCATCAACCCGGACACCACACCGCCGACCGTCTCGATCAGCGCGCCGCTCGACGGCGCAAGCGTCAACGGTACGATCACCATCACGGCCAATGCGGCGGACACACAGGGGCTGCAGAAGGTGCAGTTCTGGGCGGGCACCACCTACCTGGGCTACGACAGCTCCGCACCATACACCCGGACGCTCAACACCGCGACGCTGCCGAACGGCGCACGGACGATCAAGGCGCGCGCAGTCGACTGGGGCAACAACTACACCGACCACATCATCACCGTGACGATCGACAACCCGGACAGCACGCCGCCGACGGTCAACATCACCTCGCCGCTCGACGGCGCGGCCGTGTCCGGCACGATCACGATCACCGCCACTGCGACCGACAACGTCGGCGTGCAGAAGGTGCGAGTCTGGGTCGATGCGACGTACCTGGGCTACGACAGCTCGGCGCCGTATACGCGCTCGTGGAACACCGCGACGGTGAGCAACGGTCCGCACACCGTCCGCGTGCAGTCGGTTGACCTGGCCAACAACGTCAGCAGCGACGTGACGATCACTGTCAACGTGACGAACTAGGCGGCGCGTAGCTCCCGCGCCGAACCGTGGTCAGCGGTGACCCGCGCGATGACGTCCAGATAGCGCGTTGCGGTCGCGCCCCACCCATATTGCTCGCGGGTGAAGCGCGAGAAGCGGCGGGTCTGGTCCGTGAGCGCGGTGTGCGGCTGCTCCAGCGCATCCCGTATCGCCACAACCCAGGCCGCGGCATCACCGGCAGTGACCAACAGGCCGTTCCTACCATGCTGGACGGCCTCGGTGATCCCTTCGAGATCCGAAGCAATCACGAGCGCGCCCGCGGCAGCAGCCTCGAGCGCAACGAGTCCAAAGCCTTCCATGTCGCCCGGCACGGGGATGTTAGGCATCACAAAGACCGACGCCCGGGCGTATGCCGCCGCGAGCAGACCGTCGTCGACGCGCCCGAGCAGTCGCACTCGCGGCATCACGCCTGCCAAGGCGGCCGCCGCTTCGATCCGGGCACGCTCCGGACCCTCGCCGATGGCCACGAACAGGACATCGTCCGGCAGAGCGGACAACACATGCTCCACGAACCATGCTGCCCCCTTCCGGGCTACGAGGCGCCCGACGCTGAGGATGATGCGCTGCCCGGGCGCCGCATCGCAGAGTGCGTCGAAGCGCGCGATCTCCGGCGGGGATGGCTTGGGAAGCGGGTTGACTCCCAGCGGGATGACAGTGCTGCGGGCACCCGGAGCACGCGCGATCATCGCAGCTTCGGTCGCGTGGCTGATGGGCATCGTCGACTCGAGCTGTCGCAGCGCTCGCGGCACGATCGCCTGGTACAGGGGATTGACATACGTCACGTCGAGCCCGCACACCGAAGCTGTCACCGGCAAGCCAGTCGTCCTGCGCAGGACCATTCCCAGCGGCGCAAGCAGCGCGTCCGCCAGGTGGATCGCATCCACAGTCCGGGAACGTCCGATCAGCGTCCCTGCCACAAGGGCGTAAGGCAGGAACGCGGGGAGCGCCTTCTTGCCACGGCGATTGATGATCGCGCGCACTTCGGTCCGCTGTGCGAGCCCTTCATGCAGGCGCTGCGCGAAGTTCTCCATGCCGCCAAGCGTTGGCGGATACGCACGGGCAATGAACAGGATGCGTGGCGTGCTCACGCCGCCTCTCGCATCGTGGGGCGTGCTGTGTCTACAACAGGGGGGCGGCGCACCGCAAAGGACGCGCCGGCCACAGCGGCCGGCACCAGGTCGGCCGCGATCCCTGCCACGCGCACGAGCACGGCCGCGCTGAGCGCGAGTGGGACTGGCATGACAGCGCCCATCAGCGCCGCTACGACCGCCTCGCGCACGCCCAGCCCGCTCGGCACGCCGATCGCGAGCATCCCGATCACGCCCGCGATGTTGTAGGCAGCGAATGCAACGAGGGGCGGCGGCGATTCACCCACGGCGAGCAACGCGAAGTAGTACGCGCCACCGTTGAGCACGAAGCCGAGGGCGTACGCCGCGCTGAGCCAGGTGATGCTCCCGAGCGCGAGGATGTGCCCTCGCAGTGACGCCAGTTTAGGAACACGCGGCTCTGCAACGTCGATCAACCATCGAAGCGGCCACGGCAGGGTGGCGCCGAAGCTCAGCGCAGCGATCACCAGGCCTGCCAGGATCCACGGCGTCGGCGCCCCGCCCGCGACGGACGCAACGGACAGGCAGAGCGCGGCCCCGGCCGCCCCGACCGCCAGCACTAACAGATTCTCGTATGCCAGCGAAGCCGCGACCGCGGTTCTCGACATACCCGCGGACGGGCCAGCGAGAAGGCGGCCGGCGTAATGCGGAATGCCGGCAGGGAAGTACCGGCCTGCCCAGCTCAACGCAAACAGCCGGACCGCCGGCCACGCGGCCAGACGGCGTCGCTCCAGGCGGCACATGAGGAGCCACCACGCGAGGCCGTACACAATGACGAGCACGAGCATGCAGGCGAACACTGCGGACACATACTTCCAGTCGACCGCGCCCACGGACAGCCTCGAGGCGCCAGACCAGATGCTCAGCGCTATCCACACGAGGACAACCACCGCGGTGGCCAGGGCGGTGAGCTGTACGACGCGGTTTCGGCTCACCGCGCCAGCTCCGACGGCGGGGTCACACGGTAAATCCGCAAGCCGTGCGTGACTTCACGGCCTTGCCAATGGAGTGGTGATTCGTCGCGCGTGGCGTAGGCGAGAGTGAAGTAGGGCTCGGCTGACAGACCAAGCTGCAGGAAGGAGCGCAGCCCGCCGGCAGGCATCCTGTCGAGATAGGTCCCCGGTGGGTCCTGGATGACAACATAGTCAACGCCATATGCGGTGAGTATCGTGTGCGCGCGCTGCTCGTCACCCTCGGCAATCGCGTCAATCACCCAGGCGTTGCCGTAGAACGTCACCCAGGTCGTGTTCCGTTCCCAAGTGAGCTCTGCCGAGTACACGCGCGGCACCAGAAACAGCGAGTCGGGTGGAGTGCTGACATTGACCCACGCGGCGGCGTCCGCATACGCGCGCGCGCGAAAGGTTCGCAACGGCTCAGGATCGCCGCTGTACTGCGCGCTGATATAACCCGGCGGCGCGATCGCCAGCGTCGCCGCAGTGCACAGTGCCGCACCGGCGGCCATCGCCGCCAGGCGTGTACGCGGCCAGCCATCGCTCCAGCGGGCCACCCAGCGGCAAGCGGCATACGCGCCAACGGGTACGAGTGCATAGAAGAACATCTGTGAGAGGACCACGTAGCGAGCGTTGCCGTGCAGGGTCACGAAGATGAGCAACTCAATCACGAACTGCGCCGACACCCAGCGCGCAAAGAAGCGCCCGGCGCGGCCGCGGGAGTGGAGGTGCACGATGCCTGCGGCGAACAACGCGATGAGCACGCCGAAGGCGGACGTCGGCAGCCAGCGCTCGCCATAGAAGATGATCCGTTGAAAGCGATCAAGCCATTCGAGCCAGCCGCCATCAGGCTTGGTGATGCCCGCGACGTACGCGTTGGCAATCGGATCAATCGCCAGACTCGATCCCAACCCCGGAATCGTCGTGTCCCCGTACCCGATCGAACCTGTGACCGACCACAGGTAGAGAAGCGCTGGAACGGCGATCGCGACGCAGCCCACGCCCGCCGCTAGCAGTACCCTGAACTCCTCCACGCACGAGCGCATGACGAAACGACGATCAAGCAGATGAAGCGCCACGACAGCTCCGAGCGCAGGTCCGTACAGAAGCGCACTCTGGCGAGTCGCGATCGCGAGTCCAATCAGCACGCCAGCTGCGAAACCCTGCAGTGGACTGCGACGTATCAGCGCGAGGTAGAGCAGCCAGACGGAACCAAAGAGCAAGCCAAGGACCATCGGCTCCATGTACACGCTGGTGAATGGCTGCTGGACGCGTGGCGAGAGCCCCGCGCAGATGACCGCCAGCGCTGCCACGTACAGCGGCACCGTACGGGACACAAATCGCATCACCACCCAGGCGATGGCGGCCGCCCCGAGCGCGTTCAGCGCCAGCACACCGCTCACCCCGCCAAGCCGGTACATCGCGGCTCCCGTCAGGTGGTAGAGCGGCGTGTATCCGTACGGGAACATCGCTTCGATCTCGCCACCGTCGGCTACGCGCGCGGGGTACAATGGCAGATGTCGCGGCAACTCCCAGGTCGCCGCAATGTCCTTGATCAAGCGCAGATGCAATGCCGGATCGCCGTCAGCGGACCATGTCGCCATGGCACGCCAGTACACGACGATCGCCACACCTGTCGCCACGGCCAATGAGCAAACCAGTGAGCTGATGCGCACGCCAGCCAGGCGTCGCGAGTGAAATCGCATGCGCGGCACGGCGATCGCAATGCTTTGCGCACTCAGCATGACTACGCGGCGCGCTCTTTGACTTCGGCGTCGCCGGCTTCATGCGTGCGGACGATCCGCAGCGGGGCCGGCGTCGCCTCGACGCCGCGCAGAAGGGCGTTCACGCGGTCTGCCGCGCCGAGCACCTGCAGATCGATACCCACGCTCCGGCCGAGATCGAGCAGCGACCTGCTGTCCTTCGGCAGGCACTTGCCGCCGTACCCGCGGTAGCCACCGTCCAGCACATCCATGTGCGAGGCGCCGATGCGGGCATCGGCGGCGACCATGTCGCGCACCTGCGCGTAGTCGATGCGCAACCGCTCGCACAGGTCGAACATCTCGTTGGCGTAGCTGACCTTGACCGCCAGGAAGGCGTTGGCGACGTACTTGGCCATCTCCGCCTCTGCCGCGGCACAGATCCGCTCGAACGGCGCAACTGGCAGGAGCGCCAGTACGCACTGCGCGTCAGCTTCGCTTGCGCGGGAGGCACAGCCCACGATCTGCCGGTCCGGCTGCAGGAAGTCTTCGATCGCCGTCGCTTCGCGCAGGAACTCGGGGTTGAACATGAAGCGATGCTGCGGGTAGCGCGACTGCAGCAGGTCGGTCGTGCCTGGGAGGACCGTCGATTTTATGACAACCGCCTTTTCGCCGGAGATCGTTGCCACCGCCGTCAGGAGGTGCCGGTCGTCAAATCCTACGCCGGGCGTGTACGGCGTTGGCACGGCGACGAAGACGACCGCTGCATCGTCAAGCACGCGGGCGTCTTCGTAGCCTTGCGGCGGGTCGTAGATGCGGACGTCGTGCCCCTGATCGCGCAGCCACACGGCCAGCGATCCGCCGACCACGCCCGCGCCGATCACCCCGACCACCTCGGCTGCCTCATGCCGCATATCGCACCGCCTCCTCATGTGTCTCGTCTTTCCGTTCGCCCTCGATCGCCCCGACCGGCGCAAGCCGGCGACCGTTCGCTCGCGTCGCCGCCGACGCTCGTTCTGACTTCAAGCGAAACAGCACGTCTTCCATCATCCGCCGATTCCATGCGATCGCTGTCGCCAACAGGCCGGTGATCAGCATCTGGCCGCCAATGATCCAGAACGCGGCGCCGATGACGAGTGACTGCACGTGGCCGGCGCTTTCGCCCTGGAGCAGGAAGTAGCCGTAGCGTGCGAAGGGGATCAACCCCATCGCCAGCAGGAGCGCCCCGAGCGTGCCGTAGACCTGCATCGGCCGGTACAGCAAGAAGCTGCGCAGGATCACCGTTCCCGCGCGCATCACGTGGCTGCTGATGCTCTTGATGAGCCGCGATGGCCGTTCGACGTGCCGGGCGGCGATCGGCACGTTGATGATGCGGAGGCGCTGGTCCAGCGCATTGATCAGCGTCTCGTGCGTGTAGGTATGGTCCGAGAGCACGTTGAGACGCATCGCCGCCTCCCGTGTATACCCACGGAATCCGGTCGAGACGTCAACATCTGGTATGCGGAGCGCACGCTGCATGATCGCGTTCGCGATCTTGTTGCCGTACTTGTTGGCGGGCTTCATCGGCAGTTCATCGATGAGCCGGCTGCCGATCGTGATGTCCGCCTCACGCCGAACGAGTGGCGCGACGAGCTCCGGGATGCGGGTCTGATCGTAGTGGTTGTCAGCGTCGGTGTTGACGATGATGTCGGCGCCGCGCATGACCGCTTCATTGAGGGCGGTCTTGAAGGTGGCCGCCAGGCCGCGGTTGAGGCGGTTCGATACGACGTAGTCGGCGCCGGCCTTGAGCGCCTCCTGTACCGTGGCGTCGCGGGACCCGTCGTCGACGACGAGCACTTCGACCGCATCGATGCCCTCGATCTGCCGCGGGATCTCCCTGATCACCTCGGCGATGGTGGGCGCCTCGTTATATGCCGGAATTGTGACGATGAGCTTCATATCGAGTCCCTTCGAGCGTCAGGGAGATTGTCTGCCACGATCGCGGTGAGCGCTGTACGGAAGTTCCCTACGCCGCGCATTGCGCTTCCCCGAACGTTGCGCACCAGCGGCTGATCATCGGGTTCCACTGGCGAGCGCGATCTCTCGCTCGTTCGCTGAAAGGCCATAGTTGGCTTCGCTCACGCGGACGGGCTGGCCAAGAGCTCGCTCGATCCGCTCGATCGTGAGTCCCGTTTCTCGCTCGAGGGCTGATGCGTCGGCCGGTCCGATGGCAAGCGACGGCTCACGAGCGGAGCCGAGCAATGAGCGATCGATCGCGTACACAAAGAGCTGATCTGTCGCCGTGGAGGGATGGTGATGCAGCAGCGTGAACGCCGGGTGACCCGAGAGATACACGACAAGTTGCAACGAGCTAAACGCGACGTCGTCACCGGTCAGGACCAGGTAGTCCACGCCTTGCACCGAGATGTAATCGAGCAGTTCCTGCTCCGAGAGCCCCACCCAGTACCCTTTGCCGGGGAACCGCTTCAGGTACAGCCAGCGCTCGTTCGCCCCGCTCGGTCGCAGCTCATCGTCGCCCCAGCGAAAGAGGTTCGACTCCGCGCGCAGGAGGCCGGCGCGCCCGGGGTCGGCGCTCACTCGCACTGTGGGCAGCTGGCGTATCTCGTAGCGGCCCTCCGTTTCGACGTGCAGGCTCGAGAAGTACAGCCGGCTCGCAAGCAGGCGCGAGCCTTCTGGAACGTTCGCTTCCAGCCAGTTCGCCGTCTCGTCGACGAATGCGTTGTCCCAGTTGTCAAACCGCACGCCGGCCGAGGCCGCGGCCTGATTCACGGTGCGGAAGTCGAGCGCCTGCTGGACGACAAACAGTCCGGCTGCGATCGTCGCCAGTATCGCGAGTGCGGCCCGCGCCGGCTGTTCGGGCACCAGCGTTTGCGCGTAGGTGACCACCGACGCGCTCGTTACCCCGAGCACCACGTACGAGAGGTAGACGATGGGCAGCGCGTCGCGAAGCTGCAGCCCGCGATGCGCTGCGAACAGCGCGAAGGGCGCGAACAGCACTGCGCCCAGGGCAAGTAACCGCCCGCCCGAATCGCCGCGGACGCACAGCCACCCTACGAACAGCCAGGAGAGCACCAGCAACGGATATGGCTGTGCTTCGGGCGCGACGGTCCGCAGGTACGCTGGCACCGTCGACAGATAGTCGTTGGGGTATGGCCAGGTCGAATAGCGCGTCAGCGCCCAGAGCATGACCGCACCGTGAGCGGCAACGAGGGCGACGCCGGCCATCGCCCACGATCGCCCTGCCGCAGGTGTACCGACCTTGACGTACGCGAAGACCCACGCCGCGCACGCGCCCACAAGCAGCATGCTGACCGCTACGAGCATCCTGGGATCCGGCTCACCGACGAGGTACAGGCTCCGGTCGTGCCACCAGACCCAGACGAACCAAGGTGTCGCAACGGCGCCAAACATGGCCGCGTACGCCGCCGCGCCAGCGAATCCGGCGCGTGTGCGCAACTCAGGGACCACGAGCGCTGCAGTAGGCCCGAGCGCGAGCCACTGCACCGCCGATTCCTTCACAAGGAAGGCCATACCGGCAAGCGCCCCGGCCAGCGCCATCCAACGGATCGGTTGCGACCGGCGCGCGCGCGCCATCGCCAGCATTGCCGCGAGCATGAACGTGCACTGCAAGGGATCGACGTAGAGCGTCGTGCCGAGGCTGTTCAGGTACGACGACCCGGCAGCGGCGACCGCGGCGACCGCAGACGGGAGCCGGCCGGCCACCATCCAGGCGAGTGCGGCGACCAAGGCAACGTTCACGACGACGACGGCCTTCGCGACCGCGTACGCGCCGTCGCCGCCGATGATCCGCACGGCCGGTGCGAGCAGCAGCGGCTGGAGTGGGGCGCGATGCGTGATCGCTTCGCCCGACGGATAGGTCAAGCCATGACCGTGGGCGATGTTGTACGCCTCGGCAAGATAGAGCGATTCGTCCGACGTCAGGTTGGCCGGCGCGGCCACGAGCAGTGTGAGCAGTGGCACTGCGATCGCCACCGCGACGGCGATGGCAACGACGCGACGCCGCGACACGCGCAGGCGGATCTGTGCGCCCGCGGCAGAGTTCATGCCTGCATCGATCGACACGCTCCGATCGTGTCCCATGGCCTGTCCGGGCGGCATCGGTGCGCGCCCGTAGGAACGGCATCGGTGGTCCCCATGTGGCGCGCGTGGCACGCGCCGGCACCGGACACGAAGAGAGCCCTCGGCGGGAGGGCTCTCTTCGATCGTTCGGCATTGCCGTGACTACTTGCGGCGGACTGCCCCGACGGTGGCCACACCTGCGCCCGCGAGCGCCATGCCAGCGAGCGCCAGCAGGATCAGCGCACTGGTCCCAGTTGTGTCGCCGTAGCCCGCGTCCGGCAGGCTGCCCGGTGCCGCGGTGCCCGCGCCGGCGTTGCCGGCAGGGTTCGGCTCGCCCGTGGTCGGCGCGGACGGCGCCGGCTCGATCGGCGAGGCAGGCGGGTTACCCGTGTTCGGTTCACCACCCAGGCTGTCCGGGAACCCCGAAGGCACACCCGGAACATCAGTGGCCGCGCCGGCCGTTGAACCCATGGCCATCCCGGCGAGCAGCAGGGCCGAACCGACCAGAGCCACTGCGAGTCCGAGCATGGCGCCCTTCGTCTTGAACATCCCCAACCTCCTGGATTTCAGCTTCGGGACTCTGGCCGGGCCGCCCTATCGCATACCAGGTGAGCAACCCCATCCGGTCCCGCGGGATGATCGGCCTGTCGCGAGCCCCGCTTTAGCCCCATGCGCCTGCTGGCCGTTAGATTCGCCGCCCCGTTGCGTTTATGTCAGTGACCGCTCCCAAGCGGCGTGACGGCTACCCCGCCGCACACATCGCCCCGCCAGGCGAACGAACGTGCGCGCAGTTCGCGTCCCCGCCTTCATGGCCGCGCTGCTCCTGAGCGCAAGCGCCGCTGTCGGGTGCGTCGCGACCATCCCGTTCCGCGAAATGCCGGCCCACGATTATGTCGCAGACACAGGTGAACCGCTGCGCATCGTGCTGACGGATGAGACCGGCCCGGATCCCGCCTGGCACGGCGCCGTTGCCGGCGCGCGCGATGCCTTCGCGGCCGCCGTCCCGAAGCTGCGCTTTGACGCCGCCCCCGCTGACGCGCACATCGTCATCGTCGTACGCCGCTACACCGACGCGGCGCCGCCCGCCATCGATGGCTATCGCTTCCAGCCGGGCGTCGGCGGTTTCGCGGCGGTGTACGACGCTAGCGACAAAGCGTGTAACTTCCCGCCGTCTCCGCTGCCGCTCAACTGCAGCGGAGAGATCGCGCGCGCCGTGATCTACCTCAACGACGCTATCCCACCGGGTCCCGAGATCGAGGAGCGCCGGCTGCGATTGATGCTCCATGAGCTTGGCCATGCACTCGGGCTCACCCGCCACGCGCCGACCGTGGACGCGCAGGCGCTCGCGGACCGCTACGGCTGGTAGCGTCACTGTCGCGCTGGCGCGTACGGATATCATCCGTCGATGCGCTTCGACGGGCTCTGGAAACATCCCGATTTCTTGCGGTTGTGGGCGGGGCAGACCGTCTCGGTCTTCGGCTCGCTGATCACGCACGCGACCTTGCCGTTCATCGCCGCGCTGCTGCTCGACGCCTCTGCGCTGCAGATGGCCGGCCTGGCAGCGGCTGGCATGGCGCCATCGGTGCTGGTGGCAATGCACGCGGGCGTCTGGGTCGACCGCCTGCGGCGTCGGCCGGTCATGATCGCGGCCGACCTGCTTCGCGCCGCGATTATCATCACCATACCCATCGCGTTCTGGTTCGATGCCCTGCACATCGCGCACCTGTACGTCGTCGCGCTCGGCTCCGGCGTGCTGACCATTTTCTTCGACGTGGCATACCAGTCGTATCTGCCCACGCTTGTTTCCCGGGATGAGCTTCTCGAAGGCAACAGCAAGCTGACAGCGTCGGCGAGCGTCTCGGAGTTCGCCGGATTCAGCGTGTCCGGATGGCTGGTGCAGGTATTCAACGGACCCGTGGCGCTGCTCATCGATGCGGCGACATTCGTCGGTTCGGCATTCTCGCTCGGTGCGATTCGGAGCCCTGAGCCGCCGCCGATTCCTGCCGCCGAGCGCACGTCCGTCCGGGAGGAAGCGGTCGATGGACTGCGCACTGTGATGCGCGCCCCGGTGCTCAGGGCGCTTGCGCTCACGCAGGCGTTCGCCGCATTCGGCTTTGGTGTGTTCGCCGCGCTCTATACCCTATTCGTGACGCGCGGCCTAGGGTTCGAACCGGCACTTCTCGGCGTGATCTACGGCATCGGCGGGATCAGCTCGTTGCTGGGAGCGCTCTTTGCCCAGCGCGCGGCGCGCCGCTGGGGCGTCGGTCCAGCCATGTGTGCGGGTGTGACGATGATGGGCGTGTCGATGCTCTTCATCGCGGCGGCCCCGGAAGCAGGCGTCATCGGCGCCGTCCTGCTCATCGCGCAGCAGATCAGCGGCGATGGGATGTACACGGTGTACGATGTCAACGCGGTGAGCCTGCGCCAATCGATGGTCGACGATCGCATGCTGGGGCGCGTCAATGCCTTCATGCGAATGCTGGAACTGGCGTTTACGCTCACCGGCGTGTTGCTCGGCGGCGTGATCGGCGAGTTTGTGGGACTGCGCGCGGCGATGACGCTTTCAGCCTGCTTCGTCATCACAGGCGGTGTGCTGCTCATCCTGTCGCCGGCGCGCGGGATCCGAAGCGCGCCTGCGGTGGCGCCGCTCGAGCCAGGGTCAGCGCTATCACTCGAGGCAGGGGTGCCGCAGCCGCCCGCGTATCCCTGAGAGCGTCTCAGTCCGGACGAAACGGCTTGCCTATGAGACTGAACAACGTCTGCATAAAGCCCGCGCCAGAGGAGCGCTGCTCGCTCTGCTTGGCCGCGCGCTGCCGATCGTAGGCCGCCCGCTTGTGAGGGGTGCCGAGCACCTCGTACGCCTCGTTTAGGATGCTGAGCCGTTGCTGCGCCTTGCGCGTCGGCACGCCATGGAGCTCGTGCGCGCGCTCCCAGTACGACTCTTCGATGATCCGGGCGTGCGTGCGAGGCGTGACGCCCAGCACCTCGTAGTAGTCCTTCGTCCGTGGCATCCCGACCTCCCGCCTGCGAGGTGTGCTCCAAGCGGGAACCCGCCATCGGCGGGCCCCTGTTACCGAGATCATCGGCTTCCCCACCCCGGCGCCGAACCCCGGCGCGCGGGGCGTCACGAACCTGCGACCTGCGCCGCAACGCACCAATACCGGTTGAGGGTTCATGCTGATCGGCCTATACTGCGGATCACCGCGCGGAAGTAGCTCAGCGGTAGAGCACCTCCTTGCCAAGGAGGGGGTCGCGAGTTCGAATCTCGTCTTCCGCTCCATTGCGGATCCCAACAATCGCGCCGGACTCTCCCGGCGCGATTGTCATTACACGAGACCGTCGCGATCGCGTCCGTCGTGGGTATGTGGGCGGATCGGCCTTCGCGTTCGTGCAGGGCCAGCGCTGCGCCTGCGGACATTCCGCCCGCTCAGTACACCGACAGCCCAGGCGCATACGCTTCGAGGCGCTCCCGCACCGTGCGCATGAAGGCGCCGGCATCCGCACCGTCGAGGGCGCGATGGTCGAAGCTGATGCACAGGTTCATCACTGATCGCACGCCGATCATGCCCCCGTCGATCGCGCGCACGTCACGTCGGATGGCCTCTGTAGTGATGATGGCGGCCTGCCCGACGGGGATGATCGGCTGTGAGATGATCGATCCGAAGGCGCCGGTGTTGTCGATGGTGAATGTCGCGCCGCGCATGTCATCGATGCCGAGCTTGCGAACGCGAGCCTTCTCGGCAAGCGCATCGATACGGCGCGCGAGTCCCGACAGGTTGAGGTCGTCGGCATCTCGAACGACCGGCACCACCAAGCCGTGTTCTGTCGCAATGGCGATACCGATGTCGAGTCGGCGATGAATGGTGATGCCTTCGTCACCGTAAGTGGCGTTCAGCCGAGGGTGCTCCTTCAGCGCGACCACGATCGCCTGCACGAAGAAGGGCATGTAGGTAAGTTTCACGCCCTCGCCGTCCTCAAAGCGCGAGCGAAGTTCGCCACGGAGTGCGACCAGCCCCGTGACATCCGCCTCGACCGCCATCCATGCGCCTGGAATGGTGGAGTGCGACTCGGCCATACGGCGTGCGATCGTCCTGCGTGTCGGCGACAGCGGCTCGATTCGCCCGCCCGCGTCCGCCGAAGCCGCATCCATCGATGCCGCCCCGCGGGCCTGCCCGGGCAGCCCAACGTCAACCGGCGCCGTCCGCGCCGGCTTCGCAGCACCGGCTTCCACGCCCACCACACCCGCCGATGGGGGCGGCGGCGCCGTGTACGCCGCCGGGTTCTCGATGTAGCGCAAGACGTCCTTGCGTGTGACACGACCATCGATGCCGGTGCCGAGCACGAGCGAAAGATCGATGCCATGTTCGTCAGCCAGCTTCAGTACGACCGGGGAATACTGCCGGTTGCGGCGATCGCGAGGGGCGCCTGCTCCGTTCATCATGGCAGGTTGCGAACCCGCGGTGGCCGGTCCATCGGCGGCGGCCGTGCTCACACCGCTGGGAGCGGAGCGCGACGCGACGGGCGCCGCCGCTTCGTCCTCGTGCGCGGCCTGCGGTTCGCCGGACGCCGCGGCTTCTGCATCAACGCCGTCAAACTCGGCCAGCGGAGTGCCGATCGGGACCACGTCTCCTTCCTGTACCAGGACGCGCACCAGTCTGCCGGCATACGGTGAGGGGATCTCGACAACGGCCTTGTCCGTCTCGATCTCGACGACCGGCTCATCCAGCGCAACGCGTTCGCCCTCGCGCTTGATCCAGCGCACGACGGTACCCTCGGTTACGCCTTCGCCGACGTTGGGCATCGTCAGTTGCGGCATATGTCCCTCAGTACGCAGCCAGCTCACGCATGGCGCTGGCGATCTTCTCACGCGAGGGCAAACACCAGTCCTCGACGCCGCCGTTGAACGGGAAGGCCGGCACGTCGGGCGCCGCCAGCCGCCGGATCGGGGCATCAAGTGAATCGAAGGCATGTTCGCTGATGATCGCGCTGACCTCCGCGCCGATGCCGCCGGTCAGATTATCCTCGTGCACGATCAGTACCTTGCCGGTGCGCCCTGCCGCATCGAGGATCCGGTCGCGATCGAGCGGAGCGAGCGTACGCAGGTCGAGCACCGTCGCTTCGATGCCCTCCGCTCGCAACTCATCCGCCGCCTGGACGCACTCATGCGCCATCAAGCCGTAGCTGATCACGGTCATGTCGTCGCCTTCGCGCCTGATCATGGCCGGCCCGATGGGCACTTCGTAATCGGCGTCCGGCACGTCCTCCTTCAACAACCGGTATGCCTTTTTGTGCTCGAAGTACATCACCGGGTCCGGATCGCGGATCGCTGCCTTCAACATCCCTTTGGCGTCATAGGGCGTCGACGGCGCCACGACCTTGAGCCCCGGCACGTGCGCCAGTAGCGCTTCGATGGACTGTGAGTGGTACATCGCCCCGCGAATGCCCCCGCCATAGGGCATGCGGACGACGATTGGGCAGCCCCAGCCACCGTTCGACCGGTAGCGCATGCGCGCCGCTTCACTGATCAACTGGTTGAAGGCCGGGTACGCGAAGTCAGCAAACTGGATCTCGGCCACCGGCAGGCAGCCATTGACCGCCATGCCAATCGCCGTCCCGACGATGCTCGCTTCCGCAAGCGGCGTGTCGAGCACGCGCTGGCCGCCGAAGCGTTCGAACATGCCATCCGTCACGCGAAAGACTCCGCCTTCCTGGATGTCTTCGCCCAACACGATCATGGTGTCGAGGCGCTCCATCTCCTCGAACAGTGCGTCGTGGATCGCCTCGACGTACGTGCGCTCAGGCATGCGGGTGCTCCATGAAGACATGGCGCAGGGCCGATTCCGGAGCGGGATCAGGCGCGCTTTCCGCTGCCTGGACCGCGCTCGCGACCTCCTGCTTGACCGCCATGCGCAACGCCCGATCCTCTTCCTCGCTCAACTCACCGTCGTCGAGCAGTCGCTTCTTGAAGCGATCGATGGGGTCTTTCTTGATCCACTCCTCCAGTTCAGCGCGCGTACGATAGCGCCGGTCGTCGTCCGATGATGTGTGCGGGGAGAATCGGTAGGTCTTTGCCTCGATGATCTTCGGGCCGCGACCCCTGCGACACTCCTCGATGCTCCACCTCGTGGTCTGGTGCACGGCGAGGATGTCGTTGCCGTCGACCGTCTGTCCGATGATCCCGTACCCCTTCGCGCGATCCGCGACGTGCTTGACCGACATCTGCTTCTCGGAAGCCTCAGAGATCGCGTAGCCGTTGTTCTCGCAGAAGAACACGACCGGCAGCTTGTGGATCGCCGCGAAGTTGACCGCCTCGTGGAAGTCTCCTTCGGCGGTGGCGCCTTCGCCGAAGTAGACGATGGTCACCTCCTTCAACCCGCGCAACTTCGATGCGTAAGCGATGCCTGCGGCATGCGGCAGGTTCGCGGCGATGACGCTCGAACGCGACAGTACCTTCATCTCGGGCCACGACCAGTGGCAGGGCATCTGACGCCCGCCGGAGTTCGGGTCGTCAGCCTTCGCAAAGAGGCCGAGCAGGATCTGGTACGGCGTCATTCCAAGCGCGATCATCACGCCGACGTCGCGGTAATACGGCAGCACCCAGTCGATACCACGCTTCACCGCATGGGCAGAGCCGATCTGTGCAGCCTCATGGCCCTGCCCCGTCACCGCAAATGCCGCGCGGCCCTGCCGGTTGAGCGCGAACATGCGGTCGCTCAGCTCACGCGAGAGCAGCATGTCGCGATACATCTGCCGGTGGAGCTCGGTAGGCGTGGAACGGGCGGTTCGGGGTTCGCCGGCTCGCACCATGTGCGACCTCCCGCGCGCGGCGCGACGCCGCCGTTGGCACTATACCGCCGGAGACGTTGGCTGATGCGCTTTCTGCAACAAGCATCGGCATTACAGTCACGTTGTGTTTGCCGGGCCGTCATATACTGCGGTCAGAGGCCGATTCCTTACGCGAGCGCCCTGCACGGCGCGGGAGGGAATGCCATGAGCGACCGCCTCGATACCCTCATTCAATTCACGCGCCAGGAAGCCGACACGCCTGATCTTGACCTCTCCTGGCTCGACGCGGCGGTCGAACGCGGCGCGCGAGCACGCCCCGGCAAGCGGGGCCTCACCCTCGATGAGATCAGCGTAGGCCCCTACGGGAGCGTCCCCGCCGTGACACGCGAGCGGACCGCTCGCCCGCGGGGCGCGGCAGCTCGCCCGGGCGTGCCCGCCACGGGTTACTACGTGGGCGACGCCGCCTCGGTGTGGTCGCAGAACGCAACCATGCTCTACGAAGAAGCGGTGCAGCGTCAGTGGTCCTCGGCGACGGACATTCCGTGGACTGACCTCAAGCAACTGCCCGATGAACTAGAGCGGGCGATGTGCCAGCTCTGCACGTTCCTCACAGAAGTGGAGTTCATCGCGGGGGACACGCCGTCGCAGTGGCTACCGCGTATCCCGAACGACTTCTTCGAGACGAAGCTCTTCCTGGCCACGCAGGTGATGGACGAGGCGCGTCACCTCGATGTCTTCCGCAAGCGAGCGCTGGCAAACGGCGGCGGCCTCATGAAGGCCAGCCCTTCGACCAACCTGCGCACCATCATCAACGCGAAGGACTTCACCGAGATGTCATCGATCATGCACGTGCAGGCCGAGGGGTTCGTACAAAGCATCTTCCGCATGGGCGAACTCGTGGCGTCGAATGCTGTGGAGAAGCGCATCTTCCGGCTGTGCGCGCAGGACGAGTCGCGCCACCTGGGATTCGGCGTGATGCACCTCAAGTACGTGCTTGAGACGCAGCCCGGGCGCCGCGAGGAGATCCACGCGTACTTCGATGAAGCCGAGCGTAGCGACCCGCACCACGGCACATTCGGGCAGGCCGTCGCCGAAGCGCTGATCCTGCTGCTTGGCAAAGGCGATATGGATGAGGGGAGCGACCGCTTTCTGGCACTGCAGCGGCGTCAGGCGAACGAATACATGCACCGGCTCGAAGTCGCGGGGCTCGGCGACCGCCGAGGCCGCATGGATCCGAACATCGCCCGCTATCTCGACCCGGCGGCATGAAGACGGACCCGTGCAGCGCCCGACAGCTTAGCGCTCTCGCCTCCCGCGACACGGGAACTACGAGAAGGGCTACTTCTCGAGTCGGAGGACCGCCATGAACGCCTCCTGCGGGATCTCGACGTTGCCCACGCGCTTCATGCGCTTCTTTCCCTCGGCCTGTTTCTCGAGCAGCTTGCGCTTACGGGTGATGTCGCCGCCGTAGCACTTGGCCAGCACGTTCTTGCGCATCGCACGGATCGTCTCCCGCGCGACGATGCGCCCCCCGATGGCCGCCTGGATTGGCACGTCGAACATCTGCCGGGGGATGAGCGAGCGCAACTTCTCAACCAGCTCGCGGCCGCGGCGCGTCGCATTCTCCCGGTGCGTGATCAGTGACAGTGCATCGACGGGCTGCCCGTTGACCAGGATGTCGAGCTTGACCAGCGGCGCTGGACGGTAGCCGGCGAACGTGTAGTCCAGGCTCGCGTAGCCCTGGGTTCCCGACTTCAACTGATCGTAGAAGTCGACCAGGATCTCAGAAAGCGGGATCCGGTACTCCAGCAGCACACGCCCTTCACCCTTCTTTGAACCATCATCCTGGATGATGCCGTGCTGCAGGTACTCCATCCGCTTGAACTCGCCACGATTGCCGGTCACCAGCTCCATCACCGGCCCGATGTAGCGGTCAGGCACGATGATCGAAATATCCATCCATGGCTCGCGCACCTCGTCGATCTCGTTCGGCGGAGGCAGATCAGCCGGGTTATCGATGACTACCTCGCTGCCGTCAGTTCTCGTGACTTCGTACTCCACGCTCGGCGCCGTCGCGAGCAGTGCGATGCCGTATTCGCGTTCGAGGCGTTCCTGCACGATCTCCATGTGCAGCAGCCCCAGAAATCCACACCGGAACCCGAACCCGAGCGCCACCGACGACTCCGGCTGGTACACGAGCGAAGCGTCGTTCAGCTGCAGCTTCTCGAGCGCTTCACGGAGCTCCGTGTACTCATTCGCGATCTGCGGGTAGATGCCTGCAAACACCATTGGCTTGGCCGGTCGGTAACCGGGAAGCGGCTCCGCTGCCGGCCGTGCGTCATCGGTGATCGTGTCGCCCACGCGGCATTGCTTCACGTCCTTGAGCCCGGTGGCGATGTACCCGACCTCGCCCATGGTCAATTCCGCGACCGGCTCGAAGGACGGTCGAAACACGCCTACCTCCAGCGGCTCGACGGACAATCCTGTCGACATCAGCCGGACGCGCCGGCGCGGCATCACGCCACCGTCCACCACGCGCACGTATGCGATGACGCCCTTGTAGGCGTCGTACTTGCTGTCGAAGATCAACGCGCGCAGCGGCGCATCAGCGTCACCCCGCGGCGGTGGCACCCGCTCGACGACCGCTTCCAGGACCTCGCCTGTGCCCGTGCCCTCCTTCGCTGAGGCAAAGAGGATCTCCTCCCGGCTGAACCCGAGGGTATCGACGAGCTCCTGCGCGACGCGCTCCGGCTCGGCGCTCGGCAGATCGATCTTGTTCACCACCGGGATCAGCGTCAGGTCTGCGTCCAGCGCGAGGTAGACGTTTGCCAGCGTCTGTGCCTGGATCCCCTGCGCCGCATCGACGACCAGCACGGCTCCCTCGCACGCCGCCAGGGCGCGCGAGACCTCGTACCCGAAATCGACGTGCCCCGGGGTATCGATCAGATTCAGTTCGTACTCGTGGCCGTCGCGCGCGGCGAAGGACATGCGCACGGCCTTCGCCTTGATGGTGACGCCCTTCTCGCGCTCCAGATCCATGGCATCGAGGACCTGCTCCGACATGTCGCGTCGCGCGATCGTCCCGGTCTCCTCCAGGAAGCGGTCCGCAAGCGTCGATTTGCCGTGGTCGATGTGGGCGATAATGCAGAAGTTGCGTATTCGCCGTGGATCCATGCCCGCTCAGGGTATCGAGGCAGCGGGCAGCGGGCGAGACGACGATGCCGCGATGCTCAACGCAGGAAGCCAACGGGGCATGGACAAGCACAGGCGCGGGAACGGCGTCGGCAGTTAGCCTGTAACCAAAAGGGGATCGCTGCCCGTGGATTTCGCTCGACACGCACGCATGCTCGCCGCCTATGACAGCTGGGCAAACCGCATGGTTCTCAGCGCAATGCAGGCCCTCACGAACGAGCAGCTGGCGGAGGGGGGCATCGGTAGCCGGGGCAGCATCGCGGCAACGATGCGCCACGTGCTACTCGCCGGCACGGTCTGGCAGTCGCGCTGGACCGGCGAGAACCCACCTGCCTACGATCTGCTCTCGCTCGACGGTTTGCGCGCGGCATTCGAAGACTCAGGGCGCCGCCTCACGGCGTTCACGGAGAGGCTCCAGAGCGATGACTGGAGGCGCATCATCGCCTACCGTGACTCGCAGGGTGTTGACCGGCAGGAATCGCTCGGCATCCTGCTCACGCACGTCGTGAATCACGGAACGCTGCATCGCGGCGAGGCGGGGCTGCTGCTCGCACGCTACGACGCGTCACCGGGCGACCTCGACTTCGTGTTCTGGGCACGCGACCACTGGCGCCCGACGGACTAGCGAGGCTCAGGACCCCACCCACATCTCGGTCTCGTACGTCGCCTTGAATCCGTTTGCGTTGTAGATCCGCTGCGACTCGTTGGACGTGTCCGTGCTCAACATGATCACGTCACAGCCGGCCGCGCGGCCGTCCGCGACGGCGCGACGAATCAGCGCCGTCGCCACGCCCTTTCGGCGATGTTGCTTCGCGGTCGCAACCGCGTAGATGCCGGCGACGCCTTCGTCGCACAGCAGGTGCAGCGTCCCGGCGGGCATCCCGTCCAGGTATGCGAGGTAGAAGGTGTTGCCCTCATCGAGCATGGCGCTCAGCGTGGTTTTCAACGAGAGCTGCCGTACCCAGCGCTCGCCTCCGCTGTGAATCTCCGCGAACGTGCGCGCGTCGTCCGGCGAGATTGGCCAGATGTCAATTCCTTCCCGCTGCGCAGCGGGCGGAGTCCCATCGTGGACCATCACCACGCGTCCGCCGGAATGTCGCAGGTGGCGGCGGATGAGCCGCTCACGTAGCGAGGATGGCCGGTCGAGCGGGCTCAGCTCTGCGGCCGGCGCGCGATCGAACGCCCGCAGCAATGCAAACCCGACATCCAGCAGATACTCTGCGCGATGCTCGTCGGCGTTGAAGTCGCCGATGCAGTTCAGACCGTGGATGGGCGCATCGGACGTCACAACCAGTGCGCCACCGATGTCGTGGAAGTCACCCCAGCCCTGGGCCGTGCGAAGGCGCTCGTTCCGCGTGATACGCAGAGCGAGCGCCGGGTCGAACGCCATGAGGGGAGTGTAACCCCGGCAGCAGCGCCGTCAGGCGGTGGCCTCCGCACGATCCACCACCGCCGGCGCATCGCGCAGATCGCCCGTGCCGCGCTCACGCTGCCCGACCGTGTCGTCATCGTGAAGGAACGCGGACTGCCCGGCGAACCGCATGCGCGCTCGAGCTCGCTCGTGCTCAATCAGACGGAGATCCGCGTGCATCCGGTTCATGCCGTACGAAGAGACGACACGGTCTCGATCCCGCCTTCACGGAAGTCCATCTGCGCATCTGAGCCCATTCCATTCGTGCGATGGCTAGACGCCGCTGGCTCGTACTGCCGGGGCGCGCTCGGAAAGCGGAGCCACGCGCCAGCGACCGTACCCAACTGCTGCCGCGACCAGGCCCACGATCGCAGGCATGAACGCGCCGCCCGGCATCTCGATCAGCGTCACAACCACAGCGCCCGTCATGATGACCGTCAGCCCGGCCGCCGCCAGTGGCGTGAGCCACGTCTGGAAGCGAAGGATGCCCGGCAAGATCAAGCCGAGCGCGCCGAAGACCTCACAGCCTCCAATGAAGCGGACGAACTCAGCGGGCAAGAAGAAGTCCTTCTCCAGCTCCTCCGCCGACATGCCAAACTTCGCAATGCCGGCGGACAGGAAGAGCGCGGCGAGCAATGTCTGCGCAAGCCACAGCGCGATATTGAGGCGATCGCTCTTCATGTTCCGTCTCCTCTCTTGAGCCGAGCTAGGAGCTCGCAGCCCCGACCCCCATCTTGCGAAGCAACTCGGTGAGGCGCTCCATGCTCTCGCGCGCGCCGCTCTCCATACCGGACTGCAGCATGCCGTCGCGGTCCTCCACCGATTGAAACGCCGCGACGTCGCGCAGGATGGTGCGACCGTCCCGCTCCTCGAAGGTCAGCGTCTCAAGCAGCACATGGCCGGGCATGCCCTCGAACTCGAACGTGTAGACCAGCCGTTCCGGCGCTACCACATCGTGATACACCCCGTGGAAGCCAAATTCGTTGCCATCGGCGTCGCGCTGCACCATGCGCCATAGGCCGCCGGGCCGGGCCTCAAGAGACTCGACCGTGGTCGTCAGGTTCGCCGGCCCCCACCACTGCGCAACGGCGGCAGGATCGATGTGCGCCTTGAACACGAGTTCGCGCGGGGCGTCGAATGAGTAGCGCATCTCGATGAGCGGCATCTGGGGCTTGGCGATGATTTCCATATCCCCGGGCACGGCGACCTCCTTCTGGTTGCGTGTCGATTCCGATGCGGCTGGCGAGGATTATCGGTTGGCCGCCAGGTACTCCTCGAGCTTGTCCCACGTTTCGGTAAAGCCCTGCACGACCCCCATGTCCATGAGCTTGATGAGATCCTCTTCATTGGCGACCGTCGCACGGCTGGTGACAATCGTCTTCCCGTCGCGCTCCTCGAACTCGACCGTCACTTCCCACTCCGGCATGCCGGGCGCGACATTGCCGTCCTTATCGCAGAACTGGTCCAGGTATGCGATGCGCCGGCGGTCAACGATCTCGCGGTAGGTCGACTTGCCCCACGACTCCTCCCCGTTCGGCCCGGTCATGCAGTAGTGCCACACCCCGCCGACGCGGAAGTCCACCGTGCAGTAAGTCGTCGGAAAGGCGCGTGGCCCCCACCATTCCTTGAGGCGATCGGCCTCGGTCCAGGCGCGCCAGACCAGGTCGAGTGGCGCGTCAAACGTGCGCTGTGCATAGAGCTCACGGCCGCGTCGTTCGATCGTCATGTTTCCCAGCGGCATTGGCTTACTCCTCCTCGTTCACTTCGGCGAGTTGCTGCTGCTTCAGGTAATGGTCGAGCCGGTCGAAGCGCTCCTCCCAGACCGTGCGGTAGCGCTCGATCCACTCGTGAACCTTCTTGAGCCGTTTCCCTTCAATCCGGCAGGGCCGCCACTGCGCCTCGCGACCCCGTGCAATCAACCCGGCGCGCTCCAGCACCTTCAGGTGCTTGGAGACGGCCGGGAGACTCATCGCAAATGGCGCCGCCAGCTCGGTCACCGAGAGCTCCTCGCCGGCGGCGAGCCTGGCCAGGATCGCGCGACGCGTCGGGTCGGCGAGCGCCGCGAAGACCATATCGAGCTCTTGCTCCCGGTCGCGCTCAGTCGGCGGGGCAGCGATGGCAGGCACTGCTAAACCTCTTGTTTAATTAACTTCTCGGTAGAATACGACCGCCCCGACGACCTGTCAAGTGGCCAAACCCTCGGTCTCCTACGCTAGTTCAGAGGCCTCGGCACGCTCGAGCTCGAAGGCCTTGTGAAGGGCACGCACCGCGTCGGAAGCCCGGTCTTCGGGAATGATGCAGGTGATGCGAATCTCGCTCGTGGAGATAATCTCGATGTTGATTCCGGCCTGCGAGAGCGCATCGAACATGCGGGCGGCGTAGCCTGGCGCACTCTGAATGCCCGTGCCCACAATGCTCACCTTTCCCATGCGCTCATCGGCCTGCACCTCACGCGCGCCGATCTCCTCGCACACCTTCTGGACGATGGGGAGCGCCGCCTTCAGGTCGTTCTTCGCAAGCGTGAAGGTGATGTCGGTGAGCTGGTGATCGCTGATGTTCTGGACGATCGTGTCGACGCTCAAGTGCGCATCGGAGAGGGGCGCAAAGATCGCCGCCGCGATGCCAGGGCGATCCGGCACGCCGCGGATCGTCACTTTCGCGACATCGATGTCGTGCGCGATCCCGCGTACGCGGTTGAATCCTTCCATGTCCAGACCTCCGTGGATGAGGGTTCCCGGTTCGTCCGTGAAGCTTGATGCGACGAGGATCGGGATGTTGTAGATGTAGCCCAGCTCGACCGCCCGCGGCGCCATCACCTTCGCGCCCTTGCTGGCAAGCTCCAGCATCTCCTCGTACGTGATGTCTTTCAGTTTGCGGGCCTCCGGACAGACGCGTGGATCGGCGGTGTAGATGCCGTCGACATCCGTGTAGATCTCGCAGGATGCGTGCAGGGCCGCCGCGAACGCCACGGCGGTCGTGTCGGAGCCACCGCGGCCGATCGTGGCCACGTCCATCTCCTCGGTGATGCCCTGGAAGCCCGCGACGACGACCACGCGCCCACGCGTGACCTCCTCGCGCACGCGCTGCGGCTCGATCGCGAGAATGCGCGCGTTGCGGTGCACCTTCGAGGTCCGCATGCCCGCCTGGCCGCCCGACAGGCTGATCGCCTCCACGTCGAGGGCATGCAGCGCCATCACCATGAGCGCGCTCGTGACCGTTTCGCCGGTGCTCAGGAGCACATCCATCTCGCGAGGCTCCGGATGCTCGCAGACGCGGTGCGCCAACTCGATCAGCTCGTCGGTTGCATCACCCATCGCCGAGACGACGGCGACGACGCGGTCACCGGCTTCGACCCGCCGCTTGATGCGGGCGGCGACCGACTTGATGCGTTCGGCGGTGGCGACCGAGGTGCCGCCGTACTTCTGCACGACGAGAGGCATGCGTCACGGCTCCGGACCGGGGCGGGAAAGGCGCCGGCGGCGTCCATGCCGACCGGCGGGGTAGCGTGGCGCGTGTGGAGGCACGCGCAACACCGGCACAATGGTATCGCACGGGGAAGCGGACGGGTACAGCGATCAGGTAAGGGTCTTCACCATCAGGACACGCCCAGGGCTGGCCGACCAGCGCTCCCACTCAGCATCCGTCCTGGAAGCGATGACCTGAAATCCTTGTCGCTCGTAGAGCCTCCGGGCCGGGTTCGTGATCTTGGTCGTCAGCGTCATCCTCGGAAGGCCGGCAGCGCGCGCCTGCTGTTCCGCCACGTCCAGCAGCGCCGCGCCGATGCCCCGCCCGCGGTGGGTCGCCGCGACATCGAGCTCGGCGATATGCAAGGCGGACGGATCGCGCTCGAACTGGACACGCCCGGTGACCCGCATCCAGCGCACCGCCCGTAGGAGCACCGCCGGCCCAAAGCGGAGAAGGATCGCCGGCGCCAGCCGTGCCAGGACGAATGCCTCGCTCGGTCGAGCGGTTCGTCCCGTCTGGGTGTCCATGAAGCCCACCACGGCACCCTGGTCCTCCACCACCGTTGTCGTCGCAAGTGACACGGAGAGGCCCACGTCGAAGAGCATCATCTCCGCCGCCAGCGCCGAGGAGACGCTGCCCGCGATAGCCAACGTCTCCGGGGGCGGCGGGTCGCTCAGGATCTCCACGATCCGGCGCGCGTCATCGGCGCGGGCTGCCCGATACGTGAAGTGCCCGATCAGTGTCTCCATGCATCCCCAGCGTAGGGGCGGGTTCCTGTTCGCGCACTGCGCGTTCGACTGCGAAATCAGCAGGCGCTTGCGAGTTCGGGGGACGGGCCCGTAGCCTCAGCCGTGCCCCCTCGCGACTACGCCCGCGCGGTCGATTACCTCCAGCGATACCTGTGGCAGCAACTACCAATCCTGCCCGTTGAGCGGGCGCTCCAGGCCCGGATCCTCACGTTGCTCGATCATTTCGGGCGGCCCCACGAGCGATTTCCGGTGGCGCACGTAGGCGGCAGCGCCGGCAAGGGATCGACGGCCGCAATCGTCGCATCGATCCTGCAGGCCGCCGGACTCCGGACGGGATTGTACACGTCGCCGCACCTTCAGACGTTCGTCGAGCGCATCAGCGTGGACGGGACGCTTATGCCCGCGGAGGCGTTCGCGCGCGAGGTGCTCGCGCTCGATCCGATCGTGCGCCGCATGCACGTCGAGGTGCTCGACGGCGTGGGACGAGGGCGGCCGTCGCTGGTCGAGGTGGCATTCGCCGTGGGCATGCATCATTTCGCGCAGGAAGCCTGCGAAGCGGCAGTCGTCGAAGTGGGACTTGGCGGGCGCACCGACTGCACCAACGTGTTTGCGGCCCCGGCCGTGACGATGGTCACCAACGTGGAGTTTGAGCACCGCGAGCGGCTCGGGCCAGACATCGCCTCGATTGCGCGTGAGAAGGCGGCGATCATCAAGGGCGGCATCGCGGTCACCGGCGCACGGCGCAACGAAGCGGTCCGGATCATCGAGGACCGCGCCGCGGAAACGGGCGCCACGCTCTGGCGCCTGGGTCGCGAGATCCGCCTCAGGAGCCACGCGCAACCGCCCGGTGAGGGCAGCGAGGTGCGGATCACGACGCCCCTCGGCGCGGTCTCCGGGCATCTGGCTTTGGACGGGGCGCACCAGGCGCGAAACGCTGCACTGGCCGTAGCGGCGGCGCAGGCGTTCGGCCATCGCACGGGCGCGCCGGTCACAGACGCGGCAGTCGTCGACGGTCTCGCGTCCGTGCGCATCAGCGGCAGGCTCGAGGTTGTGCAACGGGCGCCGGTCGTCCTCCTCGACGGCGCCCATAACCCGGCCGAAGCGCGCGCGCTCGCCGACGAACTCCTTCGCTGGCGCTCGCCGCGTCGGCGGATTGTGGTGGTCTGCGGGATTCTTGGCGACAAGGAGCAGGCGCCGATGGTCCGCGCGCTCGCGGCGGTAGCTGACCAGGTCGTGGTCACGAAGCCACCGCTCGAGGAGCGCGCCGGCGATCCGGCCCGCGTCGTTGCCCTGTTTCAGGCGCAACTGGGCGCCCGCCGGGTCACCTTCGAGCGCGATCCCTGGCGCGCGCTCGACGCAGCGCTGACGATGGCGAGGGAGCGCGACGTCGTCTGCGTCACCGGCTCGCTGTTCCTCGTCGGCCTCCTGCGTGGGCGCTGGATTCCCGAAGGGCGGATCCTGCGGCGGCGCAGCGCTGCGCTCGACTGGCGCCCCGCGCGAAGCCTCGCCCGCTGACGCCTCCGCCGGTAGGATCCGGGGCCTGCGAACTCATCCACTGAGGAGGCCTCCATGGAGTTCTACGACGTCGTCAGCACCCAGAGGGCGATGCGTCGACTCAAGACCGACGACGTGCCCGATGCGTTGATCTGGAAGATCATCGAAGCGGCAACGCTGGCGCCGAGCGGCGGTAACCGTCAGCCGTGGAACTTCGTAGTGGTTCGCGACGCGGAGAAGAAGCGCAAGATCGGCGAGTGGTACCTCGAGGCGTGGAACGCCAGTTACGGACCAGCCCGCGAGGCCATGCTCCAGAACCCGCAGATGGCCCGCACCTTCAACTCCGCCGACCACCTGGCCCATCACATCGCCGACGTGCCGGTGCTTATCTTCGCGACCATCCGGCGCGACATGCCCACGAGCGGTCCGAACCTGCTGCTCGGCGCTTCGATTTATCCCGCCGTGCAAAACCTGATGCTGGCGGCGCGGGCCGAGGGGCTCGGCTCGACGCTCACGACCCTTCACCGGTTGCACGAGGCCGACGTCAAGCAGCTGCTCGGCATCCCAGACGACGTCGAGACCATGGCGATGATCCCGATCGGCTGGCCGAAGGGGACGTTCGGCCGCCCCAGCCGCCTGCCGGTCGACAAGGTGACGTACTGGGACGCCTGGGGGCAGACGCGAACGCCCTGAACGGCTACGCCGCGATGGGCTGGGCGCAGAAAGCGCACCGCCGCGCGTCGACCGGCACCTCGCTCAGGCATTCGGGGCACTTCTTCGTCGTCGGATCCGCCGGCGGCTCCTTGCGCGCGCGCTGCATGAGCATGTTCGCCGGCTTGACGACGAAGAAGAACACCGCCGCCGCGACGAGCAAAAAGGTGATCGCTTCGGTCAAGAAATTGCCCCAGCGGAACACCGCATCGTTGATGGTGAAGTCCAGACCGCGGAAGTCCGGCTCACCGACCACCATGGCGACCACCGGCATCAGGATGTCGGCGACGAACGAATTGACGACCGCGGTAAACGCGGCGCCGATCACGACCGCGACTGCAAGGTCGAGGACGTTCCCACGCAGGATGAACTGCTTGAATTCCTGGAAGATGCTGCTGGCGGACTCCATGTGCGCGCTCCTTTCGCCACGGGTGTGATGCGGAGCGTACAGCAGCGCCGCCGAGGGTTCCAGCACGTACGCGCCTACGTCAAGCGGCGCGGTCAAGGATTTCGAATGGGAAGTCGTACAACGAACTGATCACGCGGTACACGCCCGGCTGCGGCGGCGCCGAGCTGGACGTCGCGCGCAGTTGCACGACGCATGTGCCTGCCGCCACGGCCGATGCGATGCCATTCGCGCTGTCTTCCACCGCCACGCACCGTTCGGGCGGCTCCCCGAGCAGCCGTGCCGCCAGGGCGTACGGCTCGGGGTCCGGCTTGGTGCGCGTCACCATGTCAGCGCACGAGACGGCATCAAACAGCCCGCTCAGACCCGCCGAAGCCAGAATGGCATCCACCCAGCGCTGAAATGAGGCGGTGCAAAGCGCGATCGGCACACTGCGCGCGCGTAGCCGCTCGATGGTCTCACGAGCGCCGGGCAGTGGGGGGCGGGGCTGGCGCAGCCGTTCCATCAACGGGCCCTCGTAGGCGACGAGGATCTCATCGAGCGATGCCGGGAGGCGCTTGAGCTCGATCATCGCACGCCACATCGTCTCCGTGGCACTGCCGATGAACTGCGCGTACTCGTCCATGGCGATGTGCTCGCCATAGCGGGCGAGGATATCGTTGACGGCCGAGTGAAAGGCCGGCTCGCTGTCGGTGAGCACGCCGTCCATATCGAAGATCACGGCGCGCGGGGGCGGCGTTGATTCGCTCACGTGCCCGGCTTGCGGCCGTTGAAGTCGGTCCAGGCGCGGCTCGGCGTCGGTGTCATCTGACCCTGGTACTTGCTGCCGAGTCCGGGGCTTCCGTATGGGCGATCGACCGGCGTGGACATACGCATGAACGACAGCTGGCCGATCTTCATGGCGTAGTAGAGGGCGATCGGCATCTTCGCGACGTTGGAGAGCTCAAGCGTCAGCTTGCCGGTCCAGCCCGGATCCACGAACCCTGCCGTGGCATGGATCAGCAGGCCGATGCGCCCCAGCGAACTCTTTCCTTCCACCTGCGCAAGGATGTCATCGGGGAGCGTCACGACCTCGAGCGTGCTGGCCAGCACGAACTCGCCCGGATGGATGAAGAACGGACGATCGCCATCGATCACCACCTCATCGGTCAGGTCGTCCATCGACTCACGGATGTCGATGTAGGGCCGGCTGCTCACCTTGAAGACACGGAACGCCCGATCGAGGTGCACATCGATGCTGGCCGGCTGGATATCCGCTGCATCGAGGGGCTCGATGCGAAGGCGGCCGGCGGCCAGCTCCTCCTTGATCGTCCTGTCGCTGAGGACCATGTGGCAAGCGTAGCGGACGTGCCGGGGGCGATCGAGCGGCAGGCGTGACGGCTTCTGCGAGTCGCCGCCCAACGCCTCCCGCAGCTACGCCCTGTGCATCGTGCGACCAACGGCCATTGCGTCCGGCGCCCGGCGGCGCGACGATCCACCAGGGGAACGGCAATCCAGGAGGCGGCACATGGGTACGGCGTTCAAGGATCAGGTGGTGGTCATTACCGGCGGCGGGCGCGGCATCGGCCGGGCAACCGCGCTCGAGTTCGCGGCCGAGGGCGCCACGTGCGTCCTGGCGGGACGGCGCATGGATGCGCTGTTCACGGCTGCGGCAGAGGTTGACCGCAGCGGCGGCCGCGGCATTGCCCGCAGCTGCGACGTGATGAAGGAGGAAGACCTCGTCGCGCTCGTGGAGCGGACGCTTGCCGAGCAGGGCCGTATCGATGTGCTGGTAAACAACGCAGGCGTCGTCGCTGGCGGCCGCATCGATGAGATCTCGCGCGAGGACATCTCACGCATGGTGGGTGTCAACATATGGGCGCCGCTGCGGCTCACACAACTCGTCGTGCCCTCGATGCGAGCGCGCGGCGCGGGCACCATCGTCAACATCTCGTCGCTCGCGGGACGGATCGGCGTCCCCTACTACGCGACCTACTGCGCCAGCAAGTTCGCGATGCGCGGCTTCAGCGAGTCACTGCGTCGGGAACTGCGTCCCGAAGGCATCCACGTCTGCGCCGTCTACCCGGGCGGCACCGCGACCGACATGCTGGAAAACGTGGAGTTCGACCGCCTGATGGTCAGCGTGGCGACCGCGGAGCAGGTCGGGCGCGCGATCGTGCGCGGGGTGCGCTGGCGCGTACCTGAGGTCTTCATCGGGATCGGTGAGTCGCTGATGTCGCGCTGGAACGACTTCTTGCCGTGGACTGTCGATATGGGCGTCGACATGGTACGCGGTCAGTTCGAGCAGGCGGTCCGCAACCAGCGGACTGTATGAGTTCCGTGCAGAGCAAACCGAAGGCTGCCGGAGGGTCAGGAGCAGTCGCGCACCCTATCGTGAGCTTCGTTGAGTTCGTACACCCAGAAGAGCCCGGTTCTCCCGGAAGGCGCATCAAACCACGGGAGTTGCTTCGTCCGGGTCAGGACTCCTGCTTCGATCATCCCTTCGACCAGCCGCCGAGTGTATCCGCCAAGAGCTCTCCCGACACTTGTGCCCACGAGTTCATCGCAGATCCGATTGAATGTTAGGTAGCTGATGTTAGGCTGCGCGCGCAGTGTGCGAATGGCTCCAACGATCTCATTGCGCTGCGAGGCAGGCAGCTCTACAAAGTGTTCTGTGAACAGAGTTGTTGTGGTTGCCGATCCCTGATCTTCGGCCTCAACCACCAGTTCCTCGGGCAGATAGAGCCAATCCACCAGCCCACGGGTGACAACCTTAATCAGCCGTTCCGACTGAAGCGCCTCCACCAGTTGCTTTAGCTTCCCCTTTACGACCATGGAGTAGAACTGTGGCTTGATCGTGCGACTCAGTTCCATTCCAAGTTGACTAAGGAGCAACTCCTGTGAGCGACCGCGATACTCTGTAACGGTGGCAACAATCCGCTCCATCGCGGACCGAAGCTCGGGCACGAGATCGTCATCGACAGGCGCCATGCGGATCACACGCTGCACCGCAGCATCGAGTAGCGTGGGCTTGGGGTCGACAGCCCCACCGATGGTTGGAGTGGATGTTGACTCGTCCGCACCGGGCACGCGTGCCACGTCCCGATCGTAGTAGATAACACTATCAACACGTTCGGCGAGCCGCGCAGATGTCGTCCATGACACGCCGACGATAACCACGCGCTTCCCATACGGGCGAAGGGTATTCACCACATGAAGAAAATCCTGATCACCCGTAACCAGCACAAACACGCCTAGCGTCGAGAAGTTGTGGCAGAGTTCAATACAGTCAGCTGTCAGCTTTACATCAACGCTGTTCTTGCGCTTTTCGGTCTCAGGACCCTCCCAATAACTCCTAGTCGGGACGTATATGGGTTCTATCCCTGCGGCATAGAGGTTTGTCGGATCGCCGCGGTGCCACCCGTCTTGCCAATCAGCGTAAGCCCGCGCTACAACGACCCTCCCAAAGCGCTCCGCCGTATCGCGTATAGCCGACACGTTCGGCCGCATCTCTCGTTGTTGAAGACTGAACTTGAGGTTCTCCCAATCGATGAGAAGGGCAGCATCAGACCCGCCCCTGGGCTCGTCATCCACCTCTCAGACCTCAACGTAGACGTCGTCGCCTTCAACGCGCGTGGCGTACGAACGCACGCCGCGCTTCAGGAATCCCGGGTAGGCGGCATCCATGAGCAGTTTGTACCAGGCCGGATGGGTCACCCAACCGCAGACGCCACCGTCGGTCACATCGAACTTTGCGCCATGGCCGTGGCACTCCAGCACCGTGCCGTTGAGCTTCGCGCCCTTGTGGAAGCGGTACCGGAGGTGCGTGCAGCGGTCGCTGATCGCGTATGCCTGCCCGTCGACATTCGCGATCAGGATCTCCTTCCCGCGCGCCTTCACGCCCTTGACCGTCCCGGGCGGGATGTCCGACAGCCGCGCCACGCGCACAAACTCGGCCACGTTCCCCTCCGTGTGTGAATTCGTGCGCGATTGTAACGGGAGTGACCCTGTGCCGGAAGCGGGATCGGACTCGGACCCGCGCCGGCGCCTGGACGAGGATCGTGACTCGCTGGTTGCTTGACACCCTGATCGACCGCTGACTAGACTCGCTGGGCTGTTGGGAAGCGCGCTTCGGACGCTTCCCGGGCGCCAACGGCCGGTGGTTTTCGGGGCGGTGGAACTCTGCTGCACGGCATCGAGCAGGCGCTGCTCGACTTTATTGATGCCACATACGACACGATCGGTTGGCCGGGCGTCGTCTTCCTCATGGCGCTCGAGACTGTCGTGTTCCCCATTCCCAGCGAGATCGTCATGCCGCTGGCCGGCTGGAAGCTCGTCGCGGACGAGGGTCTGGGGTGGTGGTGGGTGATCATCGCCGGGCTCTTTGGCGCGACGGGAAGCACACTCGGCGCCGTCGGCGTGTACTGGATCGCTCGCTGGGGGGGTCCTCCCTTCATCCGCCGTTACGGAAAGTATGTCCTGATCTCCAACAAGGACGTCGCGACCGCCGACCGCTTCTTTGACCGCTGGGGCACCTGGGCGGTCTTCTTCGGTCGCATGGTGCCACTGGTGCGCTCGCTGGTCAGCGTCCCCGCGGGCGTCGTGGCCATGCCGATGCTGCAGTTCACCGTGTACACGTTCCTCGGCTCGTTCGTCTGGGCCGTCGGGCTTGCCGCGGCGGGTTATAAACTTGGCGAGAACTACGAAGACATCCGCGCCTGGATGCAGCCGATCGAATACCCGATCGCTGCGCTGCTCGGGATCTTCGTGGTCTGGTACGTGTACCGGCACGTGAAGGAAGTGCTCAGCGAACGCGGCCATGAGGCCGCGGTCGACGAGCAACGGGTGTATCCGGAGCCATAGCGCGCGGTTTCGTGGCGGGGGCCGGGCGCGAACGCATACAGGCTGGCTCATACGAGCCTCCAGGCAGGGAGCATGAGAAGCCGATGCTGTTCGTCCGTATCCTCGCGCCGGCGCTGAAGCCCGCCCTCGCGGGCGGCACGCTGCTTGTCGCTGCGGCGGGCGGCTGGCTCACGATCGACCGTTACCTCGGTGACTCGCTGACGCCGTTCCAGACGGCCGCGCGCGCCGACGGAGAGCGACTGCTCATCGCCGAGTTCGGCGAGACCGCCGATACCGTCGTCGCTGTCAACCCGACGGACCCAGACGACCGCGAGGAGATCGCGCGCATTCGTCACGCGCCAGGGTACGGCGCCTTCGCGACGCTCTCCCCCGACGGGTCAGCGATCGCATACACAGCGCTGCCGGAGGATGAGCCGGAGCCACACGCCGCAGCGCCGGCCATCGCGGGTGTCATCTACCAGGATGGAACGACCGCCGTGCTTGCGAACGACGTCGATCTGCTTGTGCCGCCGGTGTGGCGGCCGGACGGCGCCGCGATCGTGGTTCGCAAGAACATCCCGCTGGAAGGATCCGCCGGCGCATTCTCGTTGCTCCTGCTCGGCACTGACGGCGCGCGCGCTGTTCTCGCCGAGCGCACCGGAAGCGCGCTGTTTCCCATCGCGTTCTCGCCCGACGGTTCGACGTTCTACTTCGCGACGCTCGATCCGAACGGCAGCGATCTCTGGCGGACCGGCTCCAATGGCTCAGGTGAAACGCTGATCGCCCACATGAGCGATGAAATCGCGCGAGACTGGAAGCTCTCTCCCGACGGCCGAACGATCGCCTACACGGTTGCCGAGAGCGGCCCCCATCCCCGCATCGTCACGATGACGGTCAACCTGGACACGGGGGCGGCCACCGAAGTGGTGCGCGGCCCGGAGCAGCGCATCGAGTTCAACCCGGTCTGGGACACGGCGGGACAGCTCACCATCGCTTCAGTGGACGACTCCGGCCAGGGCGGGGCGGCGATCCGGGTGAATGGCGCGGGAGGCGCAGACGCCATCTCTGACACCAGCGACAGCCTCGACCTTCCGCTGGCCTGGTCGCCTGACGGCACGACCCTGGCGGTGCGATCGATCGAAGGCCCGGCCGCGGACGGCCCGAGCTACGTGGAAGTCCTTCGCACCGATGGCGGGCGCGAGCGCCTATCGGATCAAGCGGACGTGCTGATCGTAGGGTGGCTGGAGTGATGATCAAGCCGGGCCACGCTGTCGCAGGGGGTGCGTACGTCATCGCGCTGCTCTTGGCGCTGCTCGCGCCGGCTCCCGCGCGCGAGTTGCCCGTGGCGGGCGCCTGCGCATTCAGCAAGACGCCGACGACGTACGAAACCACGGAGGACCGGACGCTCTACCTTCGGGCGATCGAGCTCGCGGGTCATGACATGCTCTTCCCCCGCGACCCTTTCTTCTCGCAGCAGCACATCGAGGTCGGCACGCGGCAGCAGCGCACGAAGGCCGATGTGTACGTACCACCGACGCTGCTCAAGTCCATCGCCTGGATCGAAAGCCTCATCGCGCAAGCCGCATCGGGAGTGCCGTTCGGCTCTGTGGGTCCTGCATTAGTGTCGTTCGATTGCGGGCACGGCATCGGCCAGGTGACGAGCGGCATGACGGCGCCGCTGGGCGAAGCGGGCCAGCCGACGGACGAGCAGGCGCTCGTGGCGACGCACTTCGCCTACAACATCGGCCGCAGCGCCGCCATCCTCATCGACAAGTGGAACTCGGCGCCAGAGGCGCGACCGATCGCGGGGATCGACACCGCCAGCGATCCGAAAATCGTTGAGAACTGGTACTTCGCGGTGTGGGGGTACAACGGCTTTACGGGCCCTGGCGCCAACCGCAGCAATCATCCAATGGACCCCGTGTATGCGGCGTGGCCTCGCACGCCGTATTCGTGCGGACCCGCAAACGACGGCCTGAGCCACAACCGCAGCCTGCACCCCTATCAGGAGCTGGTCTACGGCTGCATGGCGCACCCGCCCATCATCAAGGGCCAACCACTCTGGGCCCCACTCGAGGCCACGTTGCCCGACCTCAACAACCCCTACTGGCGTTCGCCGCTGGAGCTGAGCAAGTTCGTGTACCCCTACAGCGGCATGGACATCCCCACCCCCAAGCCCCAGCACGAAGACCCGACGCCGAAGCCGAACGCCCTCGCGCGACTGGCGGTGCTGGGTCAACCAAGACTCGCGGTCGACCGCCCGATCGTGGTGGTCAGCGCGCGGCCTGGACAGTCCGCGACTCCGGCTGAGGTTCGTATCTCGAATGCGGGCACGGGCGTCCTGGCGTGGCGCGCTTCGTCCAACAAGTCCTTCGTCAACTTCTCCTCCGACGCGGGAGTAGCCATCGGCACCGAGATGCCGTGCACAGCGGCCGCCAGCTGCGATCGCTCGGCGCTTGTGCGGATCAGTGTCGACCCCAAGCGCATCACAGGCAGCGACGCGGCCATCGTGCGCATCAAGGCGCTCGGCGTCGACGGCTCGATTCAGGAGATCGCGCTGTTTGTGAAAGTGAACGTGGCGCTCGGCGTGCCCGGCACCTCCAGGAACTGATTCACGCGCCCGCCAGCCGATCGATAGCCGTCAGGCGAGCGCTCGCCTACAATCGCTCTATGCAAGCCGCCTCGAACATCGACTGGGCTGCCATTACGGACGAAGCCACGCGGCTCCTCTCCGAGTACATTCGCATCGATACCTCGAACCCGCCGGGACGCGAGCGCGCCGCCTGCGAGTGGCTTGCGGGCCTTTTCCGCAAGGAAGGGTTCGAGGAGATCGCCTTCTACGACGCCTCGGACAACAGCGAGCACGGCGCGGACCGCATGAACATGACGGTGACGATGCGCGGCGACGGCTCCAGGGCGCCCCTCATCCTCCTGAGCCACACCGATGTCGTCCCCGTGGAGCGCCAGTATTGGAGCTTCGAGCCGTTCTCCGGGGCCGTCCACGACGGGGTGATCTACGGCCGCGGCGCGATCGACATGAAGTCCATGGGCGTCATCGAGATGCTGACCATGTTCTTGCTCAAGCGGCACGGCATCCCCATCACGCGTGACATCGTCTACATGGCGCTGGCGGACGAGGAGGCCGGCGGCAGGTGGGGCATCGAGTGGATGGCGGAGCGCCACCCCGAGACGCTCGAGGCAGAGTATGTGATCAACGAGGGCGGCTGGGGCACGGCGGAGATCTTTGGCACGCGCCGCACCGGATTCAACACGTCCGTGTCAGAGAAGGGCCCCCACTGGCTGAAGCTGATCGCCGAAGGCCGCCCGGGCCACGGCTCCGTGCCACACCCGGACAACGCGCTCGATCGGCTGGTACGCGCCATGAAGAAGGTCCAGGACTGGACACGGCCGGTCAGCGTCATTCCCGAGTTGCGCGAGTACTTTCAGCGGCTGTATCGCGCGCAGGTCCTTCAGGGAGACGGCTCCGAGGCCACGATCGCGAAGCTGGCCGACGACAACTTCCTGGCGCGGGCGATCCTTACAAACACCGTCAGCTCAACCACGTTCCACGCCGGCATGAAGCACAACGTCATTCCCGGCATCGCCGAGGCGACGCTCGACTGCCGGCTCCTCCCCGGCACGGACCCCGCGACTTTCACGCAGGAGCTCATCGATGTCATCGATGACCCGAAGATCCGCGTCGAGACCGTGTTCTCGTCGAGCACTGTGGCATCGCCGTTCGATACCGAGCTGTTCGCCATCATCGAGGACACCGTGCACGACCACGTTGAGGATGCGCTCGTGCTGCCCAGCGTATCCGCCGGGTTCACGGATTCACGCGTGTTCCGGCGCCAGGGCGTCACGTCGTACGGGTTCGTGCCGATCATTCTCGAGCCTGAGGAAGCCATGACGATCCACGGACACGACGAGCGTGTATCCGTCGAAGCGCTCGGGCTCGGCTGCCAGATCCTCTTCGAAACGGTGCGGCGCCTCTGCTCGTGAGCGCACGACGGGCATTCCGCCGAGCGCCGCCGATCGCTACGATGAGCCGCGCGCAACGCGCTACGGGGGAAGGTGCGACATGAAGGTCGATGACATCAAGCTCGTGGGAGTGATGGGCGGCGGCGTCATGGGCGGCGGCATCGCCCAGACATTCATCGCGCACGGCTACCGGACGGTCGTCCGTGACCTGAACGAGGAGCTGGTCGAAAAGACGCGAGATACCATGATCAACGGGCGTTTCGGGCTCCGGGGCTCGGTCGAACGCGGCAAGATGTCTCAGCAGGAGTTCGACGAAGCCGTCGCGCGCCTCTACTTCACGACCAGCGTCAGCGAGCTTCGCGACTGCGACCTCGTCGTGGAAGCAGTGCCGGAGAATCTCGATCTCAAGAAGAGCGTCTTCGCAGAACTGGACGCACTCGTCAAGCAGGAAGCGATCTTCGCGACGAACACGTCGGGATTCGCGATCAGCGACCTCAACAAGGCTGTGGCGCGGCGCGACCGCTTCATCGGCTTCCACTGGTTCAGCCCCGCTTTCATCATGAAGATCATCGAGGTCATCTACGCCCCCGAGACGTCGGAGGAGACGCTCGAGACGATGCTCGAACTGACGCGGCGGCTCGGCAAGACGCCCATCAAGGTGAAAGACGCCCCGGGCAAGTACGGCTTCGTCGCCAATCGCATCTACTTCGCGATGGTGGCCGAGGCGCGCAAGGTGCTCGAAGAAGGGATCGCCAGCGCCGAAGACATTGACAACGCCATGAAGCTCGGCTTCAACTGGCCCGTCGGACCGCTCGGCATGGTGCAGGGCGCGCGTTCGGGATGGCAGTAGACGTCACATCGTCTTCGTGGCCCGAAGATAATTCGTCGTCGACCTAACAAATCGCCGCAGCGCCGCGATTCGCGTGTTACGGGGGTAGTCAAGCGATTGACGGCTTTGTTAGGCTTGCCGGTAACGTCCGCGGTGGTGGGTGCAAGGAGGCAAGGTGGAGACGGGACGTGGGGACATTCTCCAACGCGCATTCTCTCGCAGGAAGTTCATGGCAGGCGCCGCCGCCCTGGGCGCCGCTGCCGCTATCGGCGCAACCTGCGATCCGTATCTGATCCGCCGGCTCCAGCAGGGTAAGAACCCGGTGCCGTTGCAGCACAAGAGCTGGGTCTGGCAGTTCTCGGCCGACGGCTCGCCGGAGCAGATCGCAGAAACCCTGCGCGCAAACGACTGCTCGGTGCTCGTGAAAACGCACGATGGCGTGGACTGGATGGCGCGTTATGACAAACATGGCAGCGCGATCAGCGGACCGGCCCAAGTCGAGCGGGTCGCTCGCATCTTCGAGAATCGGGGCGTGCAGTTCCACGCCTGGAGCGTCGTGAAGGGCGTCGATCCCGTGCGTGAGGCGCAGATGACTGCTGACGTTCTCGCCGCGGGCGCCCGCAGCATCGTGCTGGACCTCGAGGGCGGCGCCGGATTCTGGGTTGGAACCCGCGATGCCGCCCTACGCTTCGGCGATGAACTGCGGCGGCTGACGCCCTTCGGCCGCGTCGACATCTCGATCGACGCGCGACCATGGCGCATCTACCACAACGTGCCGATGGACGAGTTCGTCGGACCCACGGACGCGATCTGGCCGCAGCTGTACTGGGATACGTTCGATTCGTCCGGCAACCTCAGCCTCTACCGCGACCACGGGTTCGATGCCGGGCCCGCCGGCATGACGCCCGAGTTCCTTCTCGACGCGACGGTCGAGGTGCTCGCGAAGTTCGAGCGGCCCATCATCCCCGTAGGGCAGGGTGCCACCGCCGATTCCTGGATGTGGGAGCGGTTTGTGTACCGCGCCTGGCAGCTCGAGCAGCTCGAAGTGTCTGTCTGGCGGCATGGCGTGACACCCGCGGCCAACTTCCGCGTACTGCGCGACAACCCGGCCGGCACGGAGCCCGAGCGCCCACGCACGCCGACGCCTGTGCCCAGCACATCGACGCCGACCCCCGCGAAGTCCTCGACGCCCACCAAGACGCCCACGAACACCAAATCGCCGACACCGACGCGCACCCGCACACCCACGCGCACTCCCACGCCCACGCAGGCCGCGCTCACGGAGACGCCGACCGTGGTCTCCACCACCACGCCGGTCCCCTGACGTTGGTCGACCGGGGTCCTTGTTGGATCAGGCGCTGGCTGAGCCGGCCGAGGCTGACGCAGTCCGGCTCTCGCCGAGGTATGTCGCGAGGCCCTGGCGGAGCGGCGTCAGCGACGGATGCAGCACATCCTGCAGGTGGCGGTTGTCCGCGATCGCCGGCGCCGTGATGAAGTCGATGGCATCGGCGCTCAGTGGCGGTGATGGCAGGATCGCGGTCACCGTCCCGATCGCCTTGCCGATGAATGCCGGCTGATGCAGGATCGGCCGCCTTTTGCCACTGACCTCCAGGGCCGTCTTCACCACGTCATTCATCGTCATCACCTCAGGTCCGCCGAGCTCGAACAACTGGTTCGCCGCCCCCGGACGAAGCGCCGCGTCCGCCAGCACGCGCGCGACGTCATCGATGAACACCGGCTGCATCTCCTGCTTGCCGTCTCCGAAGATCGGCACAAACGGCAGCAGCTTCGCAAAGCCCAGAAAGCGGTTGAGCGAGACGTCCTCAGGTCCGTACACCCACGTGGGCCGCACGATGACCCATTCCAGACCACTCTTCTGAACGTACTGCTCGGCCTCCCACTTATAGCGGAACCAGTGCTTCTCCGCGTCACGCGCCGCGCCCACGCCGCTCGCATACACGAAGCGCCGGACGCCGGCCGTCCGGGCTGCGTCCACCTGGTTGCGCGTTCCCTTCAGGTCCACGTCCTCAAAGGTCCATCCCTTGCGCCGGTTCTCGATGGGCGAGCCGGGAAACTGCACCGCATTGATCACGACATCCACGCCCTGCATCGCCGCATGGAGCGACGCCGGGGCGCGCACGTCGCCGACGCGCGGTTCCACATCAGTGCCCAGCCTCCGGCGAATCTTCTCCGCATCGCGGCCCAGCACCGCCACGGGCTCGCCGCGCCGCAACAGTTCCTTCACCACCGCCGAGCCGATGAAGCCTGTGCCGCCTGATACGAGAATCATGGCGCCCTCCTTTCGCTTGTGCTGGCTTTCTCAATCGCATGGTACGCGCACCCGGCGCCGAATGGATCATCATTGACGACCAGTTGCGCGGCTATGCGTGCGCCGCATCGCCCGCCGAGTCCACTCCAGGCAACGCTGCACCTTTCACAAACGCACCCACCAAGCGCGCGAGTTCCTCCGGGTGCTCCGCCCAGTAGCCGAAGTCCGGCGCCATGACGAGCCGCGCCTGCGGCAGTGATCGGTGCAGGCGCTCCGCTGAGGCCACCGGGTGGATCGGGTCGTCCGGATGCGCAATCACCAGCGTGGGCTGTTCGATGCGGTCGAACCGGTGCGTGGGAAGCCGCTCTCCGAAGAGCAGTCCTTCGATCGCGGCAGGGGCGGAGTCACGCCGCTGCGATTCGACGAAGGCGCCCAGGTCGAAGCCCGCCGGCCGTTGCGCCCGACGCGCCTGCGACAGCCGCCCGATGATCCTTGCGGTCAGCCGTGGGCCGAACACCCGCAGCATGAGGGCGAACGGCGCGAAGATGGACTGCGCGACCTTGATGTCATCGCCGAATGGCGGGGGAGCGCGCAACATCAACCGATCGACGAACGCCGGGTACTCCAACGCCGTCAGCAGCGCCGTGCCCGCGCCCATCGATCCGCCATACACCGCCACTGGCGGCGCGGCAACCTTCTCGATGAAGGCGGCCATGTCGTCCGCCAGCGCGGACCACCAGTAGTCGCGCCGGCGGCTTGAGCCGGAGGACCGTCCGTGCCCGCGCGCGTCGTACGCGATCACACGGAGGCCTTCCGCAGCGAATCGATCGAGCCGCTCGCCGAAGCGGGCGGTCAGCTCGATGCTGTTGAGCAGGCCATGCGCGACGACAAGCGTCGGCCCGTGATCACCGAACCGTTCGTAGTAAAGCTGTCCGCCGCGAACGTCCGCCCATGGCACGGTTCATCCTACTCAGCGAGGACGATCGCCATCAGCCGGTCGAGATCACGCAGGTCCTCAAGCGCGACCTCCGCACCCGCCGCGAGCAGTCGTTCGACCGAGTCGCGGCCCGTCGCGACCGCGAGCGCGAAGGCCCCGTTGGCACGCGCCGCCGTCACATCGTGCGGCGTATCGCCAATGATGATGACGCGGTGGCCGTTGCCGCCGGTGAGGCGACGGATCGCGCCGCCAATCACGACGGCGCGATCCTCATGCTCCTCGCCGAATCCGCCCGGCATGCCGGGGAAGTGGCTGTCGATACCAAAGTGGCGCAGCTTCGCCTCGCCCCCGCGACGGAAGTTCCCGGTGCCCAGCGCCTGCACCACGCCATCGGTTGTGCCCAGCGCTTCGAGGGCCGCCGCCACGCCCGGCATCAGCGCGCCGCGCGTCTCCTTCAGAGCCACTTCTAGGCACGGTACGTACGCCTCAAGGAATCGCGACTGTTCCGCATCCAGCGCCTGCTCCGGGAACCCATGCGCGCGGGCCGCATCGCGGAAGATGGCGCTGTCCGTGCGGCCGGAGAACTCCACGGACGCGAATGCGTCGTCGATGCCGTAGAGCGTGTGAAAAGCGCGGCGCATGCCCAGGCTGCCCGCCCCGCCCGAGTACAGCAGCGTGTTGTCGATGTCCCACAGGATCAGCACAGGCCGGCGCATCCCGCCGATGATAGCGAACGATCCCGCTACGGCTCCCGACGGCCGCTCGATGCCAATAGAGCCGACGATCCGGCAGCGAGCGCCCACGGCATCGCCGGTGTGCTGAAGGCGATGCCAGTGCGTCCGTCGCAGGCGACGGCGATGAGCCCGCCGGTGGCTTGCAGGCGCGCGCCCAGGAGCGCGATCGCCTCCTCAACAGCGTCCTGCGGCGCCACGCCCGCCGCCACCGCGTCCGCGACGCGCTTGCTCAGCACCAGCTTCATGATCGCCTCGCCATCGCCGGTGGCGCTGACAGCAGCGCCGGCATTGTCGGCGTACGCGCCGCTGCCTGCGAGCGGCACATCGCCCACCCGCCCGGGCATCTGGCGGGGCACACCCCCGGTCGACGTCGCCGCCGCGACGTTGCCCGCGGCATCAAGCGCCACAGCGCCGACCGTGCCCTCTGACGGAACCTCTCGCCACGGCACGCGCAGGTCGTCGTCCTCGCAACGCGGCAAGCCGATACTGTCCGCGAACGCCGAGGCGCCATCACCGGTAAGCAGTGTGTGGGGCGTCTGATCCATGACACGGCGGGCCAGCGCCACCGGATTGCGGACACGCCGGATCGCCGCCACGGCGCCCAGCGCAAGCCGTTCGCCCTCCATGATGATGGCGTCCATCTCGATGCGGCCGTCGGACTTCGGATAGCTCCCCCGGCCCGCATTGAGCACCGGCGCATCCTCCAGCACCCGCACGGCCACCTCCACCGCGTCCAGCGCCGCGCCGCGCGCCACGAGGATGGCCCGCCCGGCTTCCGCCGCTTCCCTGCAGGCGGCGAGTGCTTCAACGAGGCGGTCGGGCCAGTGGTGCCAGCTGCCGGCGCCACCGTGGACGATGATCGTGGGCGCGGCCTCGGTGCGCTCAGAGATGTGCATCGCGCCCCAAGATAGTCCATACCGACCATGGGGCGGAGGCCTGGCCGCCGGTAGGCTGCCAACGGTAAAGATTTCTCTGCTTGCGGCTACCATCAGTCCGCGGGTACGGTACAACAAACTTAACCAGGAGCAGGATGCTTCGGCAGACAACACGGCTCTTCGAGATCCTTGAGTCCCGCGGACAGAAGCAGCGCTGGCTGCTCGCCGAGTTGCAGCGCAGGGGCTACGAGATGAGCGAGGGCTACCTCTCGCAGATCAAGTCCGGCGCGAAGGCGCCCAATCGCCGCTTCATCGAAGCGGTGTGCGACATCATGCAGATGGAGGAGCACGAGCTCTTCCCCAGACAGGGAGCACGCACCATGCCCGCCAGGTCCAGCAAGCCCCAAACCAGCCGCCGAGCGGCGCCCTCCAGGAACGGCCGCCGCAAGGACGGCAAGATCAACGTCGCCATCATCGGCGTCGGCAACTGCGCGTCATCGCTGGTGCAGGGACGTTATTTCTACCAGGACGCCCGTGACGGCGAGGTGATCCCCGGGATCATGCATGCGACGCTCGGCGGCTACCACATCAGCGACATCAATTTCGTCGCCGCCATCGACATCGACGCCAACAAGGTGGGCAAGGACCTCTCCGAGGCCATCTTCGCCGCGCCCAACAACACCTACAAGTTCAGCGATGTGCCAAAGCAGGGCGTCCGCGTGGCGCGCGGCATGACGCATGACGGCCTCGGCAAGTACCTCTCGGAGGTCATCACCAAGGCCAAGGGCGGCACCGACGACATCGTCCAACTCCTGCGCGAAACCGAGACAGATGTCGTCGTGAGCTACCTCCCCGTCGGGTCAGAGGAGGCGACGAAGTGGTACGTCGAGCAAGTGCTGGCGGCCGGCTGCGGTTTCGTGAACTGCATACCCGTCTTCATCGCGCGCGATCCGTACGGCTACTGGCCGAAGCGCTTCATGGACGCGGGCGTTCCGATCGTCGGCGACGATATCAAGTCCCAGGTGGGCGCTACCATCGTGCACCGCGTGCTCACGAAGCTCTTCCGGGATCGCGGCGTGCGCGTGGACCGCACGTACCAGTTGAACTTCGGCGGTAACACCGACTTCCTGAACATGCTCGAGCGAGAGCGCCTGGAGTCGAAGAAGATCTCGAAGACCGGCGCTGTGACATCGCAACTCGATTATGAGTTGCCCGCCGATGACGTGCACGTGGGCCCTTCGGATCACGTGCCGTGGCTGCTCGACCGCAAGTGGTGCTACATCCGCATGGAAGGCACGACGTTCGGAAACGTGCCGCTCAACCTCGAGCTGAAGCTCGAAGTCTGGGACAGCCCGAACTCGGCGGGCGTCGTCATCGACGCGATCCGCTGCGCTAAGATCGCCATGGACCGTGGGATCGCCGGTCCGCTCGAGGGGCCGTCGGCCTACTTCATGAAATCGCCGCCGAAGCAGCATGCTGACGACGTGGCGCGCCAGATGGTGGAGCAGTTCATCGCGGGGTAGCCCGTGCGCCAACGGTTCGCGTATTGGGCGTTCCGCATCGTCATCCTCATCATGCGTCCGGTGCCCCTGCGCCTCGCCTATCGCGTGGCTGGGGGCGTCGCCGTTCTCTGCTACCTCTGGGTCTTCCCGCGGCACCGCCGCGGACTCAAGGCGAACCTGCGCCAGGTCCTGCCCGACGCGGCCGACGCAGACATCGAACGCATCGCTCGCCAGGGCTTCCGCAACTTCGGGAAGTACGTCATCGACGTCATCCACTTTCCCACGATGACCCGCGAGGAGGTGCGGAGGCGGCTTCGCTTCGACCAGTGGGACGAACTGAACGAAATGCGCGATTCCGGGCGTGGCGTGGTGATCGCCACGCTGCATTTCGGAAACTGGGATCTGGGCGGGGCCGCCCTCGCGGCCTGCGGCTATCGGATCAATGCCATCGCCGAACGCTTCGACTACGAGCCGATGAACACCCTGGTGCAGGGTTCACGCGCGCGCCTGGGCATGACGATCATCGCCGGCGACCGCACGGGCCCGCGCGTCTTCCGTCTGCTCAAGGACGGCCAGTTCCTGGCGATGCTGATCGACGTCGTCGACGAGCAGTTCGCCGTTGAAGTCGAGTTCTTCGGAGCGCCCGCGCGAGTCAGCGCCGCGCCGGCGCGGATCGCCCTGCGCACCGGCGCCTGGGTCATGCCGGCGGTCGTTCTCCGGGATTCCGGGGATGACACCATCATCCGTCCGGTCATCGGAGCGGAGCTGCGAGACTTCACGCCCTCCGGCGACGAGGCCGCCGACGTGCGCGCGCTCACGCAGGCCATCGTCCGTTGGCTCGAGCCGCAGATCCGCGCGCACATCGAGCAGTGGTTCATCATGACGCCCATCTGGCGAACCAGCGATGGGTCGGAGGGTCGTGACCCTGGTGGCGCCTGACCCCGCTCGCCGCGCGGTGTAGTCTTTGAGCATGAAGCGCGTTCTACCGCGGCCATCGCTGTGGAAGTACTACCTGATGGTGTTGGTCGTCCACACGATCGGCCGCATGCCGCTCTCGTGGCGCTATGGTATCGCCCGCTTTGTGAGCGACCGCGTCTACAACTGGCGCCGGTCCATCAGGAATAACGTCCGCAGCAACGTGCGACATGTCCTGGGACCGAACGCGACCGACGAGGAGATCGACCGGATCGCCCGTCAGTGCGCGCGCAACACCGGCCGCTATTACGCCGATGTCGTCGGCATGCACCGAATGGACACGAAGAAGTTCTATGACCAGAATCTGCGGCTCGATGGCCTGGAGTACATCATCGAAGCGCAGAGACGCGGCCAGGGCGTCGTAATGGCGTCGGCGCACTACGCGAACCCGGAGTTCGCCACGCAGGCACTCGCCGCGATCGGTCTCCGCGTCTTCGCCCTCGTAGAGCCGCTGCAACCGCCGGAGCTGAACCGGCTCATGTACGGCCTGCGCGCCGTGCACGGCCACCACTTCGAGCCGGCGACCTACAAGGGCGTGAAGATGGCCATGGCGTGGCTCCGGCAGGGCGGTATCCTCGCAATCCTCATCGATCGCGACATCCAAAAGCGCGGTATCTGGCTGGACTTCTGCGGCGCTCCCGCGCGCTTTCCGACGGGGGCTGTCGACCTGGCAATTCGCACCAACTCACTGCTGGTGCCCGGCTGGGTGCGGCGCGTCGGCGGCTTCAAGATCCACGCGCGCATCGGTCCGCCGCTCGAAATCGTGCGCACAGGCGACCACGAGACGGACCTCCGCGTCAACACCAAACGGCTGCTCGACGAGTTCGAGAAGCACCTGCGGCAGGACCCGGGGCAGTGGAGCGTCCTCGACCGCATCTGGCCTGAGCATCCGCCTGCGCTTGCCGATGCAGGAGCCCCCGCGCCTCCGTCCTTGAACGGCGCAATGCCGCTGCCCGCCGACGACGGCGCGACGACGGACGAACGCACCGGCGCCGCTACCGGCTAGCCGCGCTCGGCCGGCGCGGTGTACCGGTCCTCGATGGCCTTGATGATCGCCGCCCGACTTTCGAACGCGCGCAGGTGCTGCTGCGCCTCGATCTGCTCGGTGCGGAACGCGAGTTCCTCGTCCTTGATCGCCTCGCGGAACCACCGCGAGTAGTCGCCTTGCCGCAGGTGATGCAGCCAGGTGCCATCGTCGACACCCTCGGCGATCTGCGCGAACAGCGCCAGGTTCTGCGCGCGGAGGTTGAGCTTGCCTTCCGGACCGCGGAAGAAGAAGCTCTTGTCGCCGACGTCACCCTGCGCGTACTTGCGCCGATGGCGGTGCTGCTCATCGCGCGGCTGCTCGCTGCGGAAGTAGAACGGGGCGCGGTCCCGCCGGCGCAACCAGACGAGCGCTTCACCTTCCTCACGAGGGCGATCCGGCAGCGGCGGCGTCGCGTCTCCCACGCGCTTCGCGAACGCGCTGACCGTGTCGGCCCCCGCATCCCCCACGCCGATCACGACATCCACCGGTTCAGCGATCGGGCGCGCAAGCATCTCGGGGTGCACCGTGACCATGACCATGCTTCCAAGCTCGCGCGGCACGAGGCCCTGGGCCGGCGCCCAGCCCTCGGGAAACATGTGATGCGCTTCGTCGATGAGCAACCAGTGCGGATGACCTGTATGCAGTCGCAGATCGAGCAACTGCGGAAGCAATCCGGCGAAAAACTGCGGGCGGTCCGCCAGCGCGACGCCGAGCAAGTTTACGACCGCGTTGCTCTCGGGCGCCTCAAGCAGCTGAAGCACCGATTCCGGATTCGGTGGATGGTCTGTATCACCGAACGTCACCGCACCCGGGAATTCGCCGTAATCGCCTTCCGGATCGATGACGCAGAACTGATAACGGGCATCGCGCAGGCGTTCGAGCAGCGCCCGCGCGATCGTTGACTTGCCCGCGCCTGACGACCCTGCGATCAGCAGCGACGTGCCGTGCGGGGACAGGGCCAGGTCGACGCCCTCAGCGTCCTTCCCCAGTGGCAGGTGATGTCTCTGCAGCGTGTTCTCGAGCGATGCGAGATCATCTCCGAGCAGGCGCTCGATGAACTCGATGACGCCGGCGCCGTGATCCGCCCGCGTCACAACATCGGCGCGCTCCTGCACCGCCGGCAGCGCGTTGGCCACGGCCACGGCGCACTCGCAAAGAGAAAGGAACGCGTGGTCGTTCTCGGCATCTCCAATTCCGGCAACGTTGTGGGGCGAGAGGCCCATCTGCTTGAGCGCGACACTCAGCCCGCTCCCCTTGTTCACCCCCGATGGCAGCGCCATCACGGCGCCCTTGTTGAAGATAACCTGCCACTCCAGCCCCAGGTCGCGGATCGTCTCGAGTACCGCCGTCTCATTCGGGCGCCAGGTGGCCACGATTACCGAGCCGACAGAGAGCGGGGCCACGCCGCGCCGGCGCAATTCCCGCACCAGCTCTCCGGGCGGCGCCTCCCCGACGGGTATCGATTCTCTCGCCGCCGGGCGGTAGAGGAGCGCGCCGTTCTCGGCCACGACGTACTCGAACAGATCCAGCCGGCCGAACACCCGCTGCAGATCGTCCAACTCGCGGCCGGTGACCAGCAACAGCCGCCGTCCGGACTGCACGACGCGTTCCAATGCCTCGATCGTGGAAGCATCGACGCGCCCGTCCAGCGCAAGCGTGCCGTCGTAGTCCAGCGCGAGCGCCAGGTATCGCATCGGTTCAAGCGTACGCCTCGGCCGACGCAACCGCGCGATGGCGCTCGCGCTGGCCGTTGCAGCTTCATGACGTTCGCCGTGAGAGACCAGCACATTCCCGCACTACGGCTGGCAGGCTGCGCCGCCGTACAATTCCAGCGATGGGTCGCGCCGATCTACACATCCATACACGCCACGGCGATGGCATGGCCACCGTGCCGGAGCTATTGGATTTCATCGAGCGCGAGCGGCCGGAACTCGATGTCGTGGCCGTCACCGAGCACGACACCCTACGCGCGGCGGAGGAAGCGGCCGACCTGCACGCCCGTCATGACTATCGCTTCGAACTCATCCAGGGAGTGGAAGTGACCACGCTCGACGGTCACCTGCTCGCGCTGTTCATCGACCGGCCGGTGCCGAGCTTCAGGCGCATGGAGGAGACGCTGGAGGCGGTGCACGCCCAGGGCGGTCTGGCCATCGCCGCCCATCCCCTTTCGTGGCTCACCCGCAGCGCGAACAAGCGAGTGCTCGACCGGATCGCCGCTCGCGGCGCCGACGACGGTGTGTACTTCGATGCGATCGAGGAGTTCAACATGAGCCCCGCCGGGCGCGTGAGCGGCGCCCGCGTCCGGGCGCTGAACCGCGATCGCTACGGGCTGGCAGCCGTGGGAGCGAGCGACGCGCACTTCCTGCAATCCATCGGGTGCGCCTGGACAGAGTTCGAAGGCAGGAGCCCCGACGACCTGCGCGCAGCCATCGCTGCGGGTGCCACGCGCGCCGGCTCCGGGCGGCACCCGACCATACGGGAGCTTGGCTACGCGAACATCCTGCGCCAGTCATGGCGCGGCATGATGGCTACACCTCGCAACGCCGGATGGGGCCGCACCATCGGCAGCTTCATCGTCAGCCACCGGCGAACGCCCGCACCCCCGACGCGCCGGCGATGAAGATCGCACTTGTCTCCCCGTACGCCTGGGCCGCGACGGGCGGGGTAAACAACCACATCCGCCACCTCGCCGAGGAGTTCGTGCAGCGCGGGCATGCGGTGCACATCGTCGCCGCCGGCAAGACCCGGACATTCCACGATGGCGTATGCCCGGTGACAACGATTGGACGCCCGATACCCCTCCGCGTCAGCGGCTCGGTGGCGCGCATCACGCTCTCCCTGCGCGTGGCCGGCAAGGTACGCGAGCTCCTGGATCAGGAGCGCTTCGACATCGTGCACGTGCATGAGCCGTTCATGCCAAACCTGCCTATCAACTTCCTGCGGTACTCCACGGCCGTGAATGTCGGCACCTTCCACGCGGCCCGCGAGTCGAACGTGTTCTACGCCTACGGGCGGCGTCTCATCCGCCGCTGGCAGGGCAAGCTCGATGGCAAGATCGCCGTCTCGCAGGCAGCCGTCCAGCACATCCAGAAGTACTTCCCCGGCTACTACAACATCATTCCCAACGGGGTCGATGTCGAGCACTTCGCGCGCGCCGTGGAGCCCCTTCCTCAGTTCAGCGACGGGAAGCGCAACGTCCTGTTTGTCGGCAGGCCCGAGAAGCGAAAGGGGCTCCGCTTCCTCATCCGCGCGTTCGTCGGCGTGCAGCGCGCCCTGCCCGACACGCGGCTCATCATCGTCGGCGCCGGCGACTTCTCGCGCTACGAACGGGCGGTCCGCAATGCGAAGCTGCACCATGTGAGCTTCTACAGCCACGTGCCGTTCGATGAACTGCCCCGCTACCACCACAGCGCGCACGTGTTCTGCGCGCCGAACACCGGCTTCGAAAGCCAGGGGATCGTCCTCCTGGAGGCGATGGCCGCCGGCCTGCCGATCGTTGCCTCGAACATCGATGGCTTCGCGGGGGTGGTCACGCACGGCGTCGAAGGGCTGCTCGTGCGCCCGGAAGACCCACAGGCGCTGGCGAACGCCCTCATCGAGGTGTTGAGCGATCAGGAACGCCGCCAGGCGATGGGATCCCGTGGCCGCGAGCGCGCGCAGTACTACTCATGGGACCGTGTGTCGCAGCAGGTGCTGACGTACTACGAACGCCTGCTGTACGAGCGTCAGCTCATCGAGCGTTCGAGATCGTCGGCGGCGGCGACGGCATCCACCTGAGCGGGGCGCTCCCAGCGGCGGTGCGCCCAGATTAACGCCGCCACCAGCAGCGCGCCCACCAGCCACCCACCGAGCACGTCCGACGGCCAGTGGTGACCCAGTTCGACACGCGCATGGCCCATGAGCACGATCAGCGCAAGCAGGCCTCCCTGTACCGCGCGCCGCAGCGGCACCGCCGCGATTGTTCGCTCCGCGCAGTACATCGCAAAGCCGAACAGGAGCGTCGCGCCAAGCACATGTCCGCTTGGATAACTGGGGCTCCCCAGCGTGGAGGCCACCTCGACCACCTGCGCGTCGGGGCGTGGCCTGTCGACGATTGCCTTCAGCACCGGCGACAGCGCCCGCAGGCCAACCGCCACCGCCAGGAACGCCGCGAGCGATGGACGCCGCGCCCAGAAGAAGATGGCCGCCACCGCGGAGAACGCGAGCAACGAGAACCACGGTTCGTTGCCGAGCGCGGTCATGAACTCGGCTGACCAGCGCGCCGGTGCCGGGTCCGCCGCCTGAACGGCCCGCGTCAGCTCGATCTCCACCGAAGACGTCGGGCCCGTGCCGTACAGCGCCAGCGCGAGAAAGCCGGCGCCCGCGGCGAGCGGCCAGGCAAGGAACAGCGTCCGGGGGGCGAGCGCTCGAGAGGCGGCTCGCGGTTCTTCGTCCATCGTCTCCAACATCGGCACCAAGCGCCAGACGTTCAGGCGGGCAGCGCCGGATTGCGTCCAGCATAGCGGATCGCCGCGAGGCTGAGATCCGCCTTCGGTCGAAAGGCTGAGCCCGATTCACTCCATGGAAGGTCACGATCCCGCGCTGGCAGGCCCATACTCGCTGTAGCTGCATTCGGGGCCGCGCGGCCTGTGCAGCTCACGCAAGCACGGGACGGGAGGCATGACGACATGATGACGGCAACGGCCATCGAGACAGCCTGGCGGCACGCTCGCGACAACGAGGTCGTCGTGGCGCACTCCATCTCAAGTACGGTGCACCTCGACTATCGGCGCGGGTACGCGCACAAGACGTACGCCGCGCCACGCTGGGTGCGGGCCCTCTACCGAATCGCCTTCCAGGCGCCGTTCCCGTACGAGCAGAACGCCGATGCCATGGCCGCCGCGGCGGCCCGCCGCAAGATCGCCGGCATGCTTACGCGCCACTGGTTCGAGGTGGACCTCGTCGCGCCCGTCATCGACGTGCACGCCGAGCGCGACGGTAGCATGGCGTTCGTCACGCAGCTCGTCCGAGGCGACGCTCCGGACGATCGCCGGCACGCCAGACGTTTCCTGCGCCAGATCACGTCGAGATTCCTGCAGGCGGGCCTCCCGACGTGGCAGGTGACGCCGTACAACCCACGCGCCATCGGCAACCTGATCGCCGCCCGTGACGGCGTCTACCGCATCATTGATCTGGAATCGAACCTCGTCGCGCCGATGTTTCCGCTCACCGGAATCGTCGGCATGATCCGGCAGGGCACGTTCCCAATCTTCGACGACATCGATGTCGCGAAGCTCCGCCGCTATCTGGCGAAGGACGAGGTCGCGATCACAGCCTCGCTCGGGACCGACGGTTACGCCGAGCTGGTCCACGCCACCAACGAGTACGCCGCCGCCACCGCCCGCTGGCACGCGACCGAGCCGCGCCTCATCAGCCGCGGACTGCGGAACGCGCTCAGGCTGGTCGACGTGCCGTCGTGGGTACGCGGCGCCCGCGGCCTGGTCCGCAAGGTTGCGACGATGACGGCCGGCAGCAAAGCCGCCGCCGATCGCACGATCCGCGAAGGCATCGATACGTGGCAGCGCGAAGGACATCTCACCGACGCGCAGGCGGCCGCGCTGCGAGAGCAGGCCAGGGCTCCGGAGGTCGCCTCCGCGCTCACGCACCTCGGCGCGCACGTCGCGATGAGCATCCCGCTGCGCTTCCCGCTCGGCAGCATCGCGCGCCCGGCGTGGACACTCACGATGCGCGCGAAGGCGGAGCTGCAGGCCCTGCGCGGGGGCGGCGGTGCACGGGCCGCGCGACGCGAGCACACGCTCCTCGTGGCGGGCTTCAGCGCGGTGCCCGGGCTCGGCGCCATGGCCTACATGCTGTCGAAGCCGCTGCGCGCGAACCGAGCCTTGGCCGTCATCGCCCTCGACCGCTCCATGCGCAAGCTGCCCGCGCGCCTGTACGCACGGCTGCGCATGGCGCCGATGATGGTCTGGCACGCGGGCGTGGCGCGGCCAGCCGGGGTGCGCCGCACCGTCGTGGAAGCGGCGCGTGATCGAGTGTTGGCGCTTCGCCCGTACTCCCCCGCGATTGGCAGTGTGCTTGCGGTGAACGCGGCCGTGCTCGTCGCTGGCGGGTATGTCTACGTCGCGCACGACAGCCGCGCCTGGTTCGACGAACGTCACGTCATGAACACATCCGACGCCCTGCAATTGGCCGTCGCGGGCGTGTTCGGGGTCGCGGCATGGCGCGCGTTCTGGCGAAACGACAGCGAACGCGCGCCGCTGCAGGAAGCGGCGGGGATCATGTTCTGGCTGATCGCCGGCGCCGGGCTTGTGTACGCCGCCGCGGACGACTACTTCACAATCCACGAGCACGCCGGCACATGGATGGCCGAGCGGATGAGTTTCATCCCGATGTACACCAACACGGCGGATGATCTGATGACGCTCGCCTTCGGCGCCACCGGCTTGATGATCGTGGTGATCTTCAAGGACGAACTGCTCGCCAACCGCCCATCATCGACTCTGCTGCTCGCGGGCGTGGCGATGGCAGCGCTCATGGTGGCCGTGGACACGTTCGGGCGCGGCCCGGTCCGGCCACTCGAGTTTCCTGCGCAGGTGTTCGGCACGGGGTTGCTGCTCGTCGCCAACGCTGTGCGCTACCACGAGACGGCGGGCGACACTCTGCGGCTGCCGCGGCGCGCCGACGCCAGCCGGCATCGATTGGCGCTGCAACCTGACGCTTGAGACACACGCTGGCCCGGACAGGGGCACGGGAATCACCGTGCTCCTGCCGCCGTCCGCTACGATCAAGCGATGCTCCGCGGCTTCAACGATTGGATTCGGCACTGGCTACGTGGGGACGCGCCGCCCGACCCCGATGAACCAGTCGTGGTGCTGGAGGCCAGCACCGAGATGGAAGCGGAGATCGCCCGCTCCAAGCTCGATGCGTTCGAAATCCCCGCCTACGTCCGCAACACCACGACCATCGCCTCCTACGGCGCGACGCCTTGGGGCACGTGGCAGGTCTTTGTGCGCCATGGCGATTACCTGCGCGCCAGGACGGTGATGGAAGATACGGCTCACCCGGCAAGCGCCGAGGAGGACCGCTAGTCTGTGGGCTCGCCTAAATGAATGCGTATGAGTAGCCTGCCACTTGATATCCTCCAATGGACGGGGAGTGGCGCAGCCCGGTTAGCGCGCCTGCTTTGGGAGCAGGAGGTCGCGAGTTCGAATCTCGCCTCCCCGACCACATCGGCTGTGTTCGCAAACAGTTTCCGTGGCGTCCGAATGACGGGCGCTTTTCCGTTCTGGAGGGCACACAGGTGAACGTACCCGAGTGGGTGCAGAGCAAGGCCCGCGTCACAGGCAACGCAGCCTGGCTCAGCGAGCTACCGGCCCTGGTCGATGGCCTCGCGGCGGAGTGGCAGATCAGTGTCGGCCGTACGCTCGAAGGCGGCAGCGAGGCATTCGTGGCCGAAGCCACGCTCGCCGATGGCACTCCAGCCGTCCTCAAGGTGCTGGTGCCGCGCGACGACGACGTCGCCCGCCACGAGATCACGGCGCTGCGCCTCGCCGATGGTGAAGGATGCGTACGGCTCTTTCGCGCCGACGAGCACCGCAGCGCGATGCTGGTCGAGCGGCTCGGGCGCATGCTCTTCGATCTCATGCTGCCGCTCGAGGAGCGGCTCGCCATCCTCTGCGACACGGCGGCGCGCGTTTGGCGGCCTGCCCCCGGCAGCGGCCTTCCGACTGGCGCGGAGAAAGGTCGCTGGCTGATCGCCTTCATCACGCGCTCATGGGAAGAACTCGGCCGCCCCTGCAGCGAGCGCGCCGTCGCCTACGCGATCGCCTGCGCCGAGCGCCGCATCGCCGCCCACGACGACGAACGCGCCGTGCTTGTCCACGGCGACGTGCACCAGTGGAACACGCTCGAGGCCGGAGACGGCGGATTCAAGCTCATCGACCCGGACGGCCTGCTGGCTGAACCGGAATACGACCTGGGCGTGCTGCTGCGCGAGGATCCCGTCGAGCTGCTCGCCGACGGCGACCCGATGCGCCGCGCCCGCTTGCTCGCCGACCGCGCTGGACTCGATGCCACAGCCATCTGGGAGTGGGGCGCCGCCGAGCGCGTCTCCACGGGCCTCACGTGCCTCTCGATCGATCTGCTGCCCGCCGCACGTGAGATGCTGGCCGCCGCCGACTACGTAGCGCAACGGTTCTACGCACCGGCGCGCTGAGCGGAACGGCGCGGCCCATCCGGCATCTGCTACGATGAATTGGCCCGCACGCAGCCGCGCGGGCTTTGTTATGTCCTCGAGATCGGCCGGTTGAACCTGATGCAAACACGCGACGACATTCGTAACATCGCCATCATCGCTCACGTCGACCATGGAAAGACCACGCTCGTCGACGCCATGCTCTGGCAATCCGGCGTGTTCCGCGAGAACCAGGACGTCGTCGAGCGCGTCATGGACTCGAACGACCTCGAGCGTGAACGCGGCATCACGATCCTCGCCAAGAACACCTCGGTGCGCTTCGGCGCGACGAAGATCAACATCATCGACACGCCGGGACACGCCGACTTCGGGGGCGAGGTCGAGCGCGCGCTGCGCATGGCCGACGGCGTGCTGCTCCTCGTCGACGCCAGCGAAGGGCCGCTCCCGCAGACGCGCTTTGTGCTGCGAAAGGCGCTCGAGCTGCATCTGCCGCCGATCGTCGTTATCAACAAGATCGACCGCAAAGACGCGCGCGCCCAGGAAGTGCTGAACGAGATCTACGATCTCTTCATCGACCTCGATGCCGATGACGACCAGATTGACTTCCCGGTGCTCTACACCGTCGCCCGCGACGGCGTTTGCCGCCTGCGGCCGGACGGCGAAGACCACGATCTGCGGCCGCTCTTTGAACAGATTCTGCGCACCATCCCCGCGCCGCGCTTCGATGCATCCGCGCCGTTGCAGGCGCTCGTCCTGAACCTCGATTACTCGGATTACGTCGGACGGCTCGCGCTCTGCCGCATCGTCAACGGCGAGATGCGCGCGCGCCAGGACGTCACACTCGCCCGCCGCGACGGGACGCTGGCGCCGGGCCGCGTGTCGCTGCTCTACACGTTCGAGGGGCTCGAGCGCGTCGAGACTCCGGACGCAGGGCCGGGCGACATCGTCGCCATCGCCGGCTTCGATGAGATCAACATCGGCGAGACTGTGTGCGACGCGGCCGACTCGCGCCCCTTGCCGCCCGTCAGCGTCGATGAACCGACTGTGCGCATGCAGTTCGCGATCAACGACTCACCGTTTGCCGGACAGGAGGGCCGCTACGTCACGTCGCGCAACATCAAGGAGCGCCTGGAGCGCGAGATCCTCACCAACGTGAGTCTTCGTGTAGAGCCGGGCGAGAGCGCCGACACGTTCGGCGTGGCGGGGCGCGGCGAGCTGCAGCTTGCGATCCTCATCGAGACGATGCGGCGGGAAGGCTACGAGTTGACCGTCAGCAAGCCCGAAGTCATCACCCGGCGCATTGGCGGCGCCGAGCATGAGCCGATGGAGCAACTCACCGTCGACGTGCCGGAGGACTTCGTCGGCGTTGTCACGCAGGCGCTCGCGCTGCGCCGCGGACGGATGACGAACATGATCAACCACGGGAGCGGGCGTGTACGGCTCGAGTTCCGGATTCCCTCGCGCGGGCTGATCGGCTTCCGCGGCCAGTTTCTGACCGAGACCCGCGGCACCGGCCTGCTCAATCACCTCTTCGACGGCTACGAACCCTGGCAGGGGGATATCCCGCACCGGTTGACGGGAGCGCTTGTCGCCGACCGTGCCGGGCGTGTGACCGCGTACGCCATCGAGTCGCTGCAGGATCGCGGCGAGATCTTCGTCGAGCCCGGCGATCGGGTCTACGAAGGCATGATTGTCGGCGAGAACGCGCGAGAGGAAGACCTGAACGTGAACATCACGAAGGAGAAGAAACTCACCAACATGCGCTCGTCGACCGCCGAGGAGGGCATCCAGCTCGTGCCCGTGCGCAAGCTCTCGCTGGAGCAGGCGCTCGAGTGGATCCGCGACGACGAGGCGCTGGAGGTGACGCCGTCATCCCTCCGCCTCCGAAAGCGCGTGCTGGATACGCAATCCCGCCCGAAGTACTGGAAGCGCGAAGCCGTCGCCGGCCGCTGACTATGGCAGCGCCGCGCACGAGTGGCCGAATGACTGCAGGTTGAGCAGCGCGTCACTCAAGTCAATGCCGATGTCCGCAGTGGCCACCGCCAGCGCGGTGCGTCGAAAGCAGTGCGAGTGCGGCGACGATCGCCACGGCGATGGTCGGCCACCGATTCGACATAGGGGCTATTTCATACGCGGATTGACCACGAGTCAACCGCCGGGGCACGGCATTTCACCTCCGAGCCACCGGATCATCGCCGAACTTGACGCGAAATCGCCCTGAAGCCCCGGGTTCGGGGCCTAGATCCGCTGGCCGCGGCGCTGGTCGGGCTCGCTGCCGCCTACGAAGCGCGGCTTGTAGGAAGGATCCCGTCCGGCCATCTGATCCACGTGCATGCGGTCGTGCCGGTAGTAGGAGCGCAGCCACTGCAGGACCGTGAGCCGCCCGAACATCGGTTGTGACGCCGTCCGATCGAACTGCTCCGGCGTCATCGAGCTGATGAGCGCCAGCGTCGTCTCGCGCTGCTCCCGAAGCTGCCCGGTCAACTCGCGAATCGTGTACGCGTGCGCCTGCTCCAGGCCGATGCGCGGGCGCTCTCCACGAACCCGGCTGACGTCCGGGTCGTCCTCCTCCAGCGCCTTCTCCACCCATGCCCGGTAGGCCGTTTCCATCTCGGCCAGGTGGGCGAGCTGCTGCTTGGGCGACCAGCCAGCTTCGCCTTCTGCGTCTGGCGGGCAGCGCTCAGCCTCGGCCTCATCAAGGGCTTCAGCGTGGCGAAGCAGGACGGCCCGTTCAGTGGCCATCTTGTCAAGGAGTTCCCTGATCGACTCTTCAGTCGCCATCGATCCAGCCGATCGGGCGTAACGCCGTGGGCCGCCGGGCCGTTCTGTTCTGTGTCAAGGGTAGCGGAGGTACGGGACTGATGGCCAAGCGAGACCCCGAGCGCACGCGCAAGATTCGCGTCGCCGTGCGCTACCTGCTGGAGAACAACTGCCTGCACAAAGGCAACCAGACACGCATCGCCGAGCACTTCCATGTCTCGCGGCAGCGCGTGCACCAGATTGTGGTTGAAGAGCGCCGGCGCCGCGAGCTGGCCCAGATGACTGCGCTGCACATGCACGCCCAGCGTCATGTGATGGATAGCGCGCAGATCGCCATCGCGCCTCACGGCGCCTGACGGGCCAGGGGGGAGCCAGAGGACATGGCCAAGCGCGATCCCGAGCGCACGCAGCGCCTTCGCACGACCGTCCGCTATCTGCTGGAGAAGGGCGGGCTGGTCAAGGGCAACCAGGCGACGCTCGCCCGGCACTTCCACGTGTCTCGCCAGCGCGTGCATCAAATCGTCGTCGAGGAGCGCGAGAAACTCCGCACGGAGCAGCACGGCGGCACGAACGGCCGCACCGGCGAGACGAACTTCCAGGCATCGTAGGGAAGCTGTCAGCCCCCAGCCGGAAATCCTTCAGCTTGCGCCGAACAATTCTCCGGGCATCCGGTCACTAGCCGGTGAAGCCAAAGCGTTCCGCGGCGGCGTACGCAAAGTGGTCCGTCATGCCGGCGATGTAGTCGGCGACACGGCGGGCGAGCGAATCGTCCGGCCGCGTGAATTCCGATGCCGCGACGTCATCCGGATGCCGCAGGTAGTGCTGCCACAGGAACTCGATGATGCGGCGCGCGCGCGCCGCCTCGGCGAGCCGCTCCTCCCAGAAGTACACGTTCTCGAACAGGTAGTCGCGCAGTTCATTCGTCGCTTCTGTCACGCGATCCGACATGATGATCGTTGCCCCCGGCGGCAGTGCGCCATCGACACGCCCGCACTGCGCGGCATCCCACGACGCATCGACGATGTCGCTCACGAGCGTGTCGATGCGGTCCGAGTGGGTCGCGCCGAGAATCTCCCGCGCCCTCTTCGGCAGATGGTCCGGATCGAGCAGCCCTGCGCGTGTTGCGTCGGCGATGTCGTGGTTCAGGTACGCCACCGAGTCCGAGATGCGCACGACCTGCCCCTCGAGCGTGCCGGCGAGCGGCGCACCCCACTCTTCAGGGGACCAGTAGCGCTCTTCCAACTCGTTGAAGATCCCCTCGCGAGGCTTCGAGTGCTTGAGGATGCCCTCGCGCACTTCCCAGGTCAGGTTGAGCCCCGACCCTGCGTTCTCCAGCAGGTCTACGATGCGGACGCTCTGCTCGTTATGACGGAATCCGCCGGGTAACAGATCGCCGAGCGCCTGCTCGCCCGCGTGGCCGAACGGTGTGTGGCCCAAATCATGCCCCAGCGCGATCGCCTCCGTCAGGTCTTCATTCAGATCGAGCCCACGCGCGATCGTGCGGGCGATTTGCGCGACCTCGAGTGTGTGCGTCAGGCGCGTCACATAGTGGTCGCCGGTCGGCATCATGAACACCTGCGTCTTGTGCTTCAGCCGGCGGAATGCCTTGCAGTGGATGATCCGGTCGCGGTCGCGCTGGAATGCCGTGCGCATGTCCGAGGGCGGCTCCGGCCGGGCCCTGCCGCGCGAGCGTGCGCTGCGCAACGCCGCCGGCGCGAGCAGGCGCTCCTCTCGCTCCTCGATGCGGAGACGGACGGTTTCATGCGGTCGGCCCATCGCGCCAGTGTAGGGCAGCCCTAAGGCGCCAGCAGCGGCGGCGCGGTCGGTGTCGGTTCGGCGATGCTGAACAGCGACTTCCACCAGGCCACCCCCGGGGTCGGCTGCGGCACGGGCGACGCGGCCTCGCCCTCCGGCGCCGAGACGATGACAAGGGTCTCACCCGGTTTGACCAATCCGAGCGTCCGGCGCGCCACGTCCTCGACGTATTCATCGGAGCGCAGGTATTCGCGGATGCCACTGAGTTGCTCGTGCTCGCGTTTCAACTGCTCGAGCTCCCGGTGGAGTTTAGCCTCCTCTTGGCCCAGCTCGTAGTTGCGCAGCATATTGCGCCCGGTCGTGAAGGCGAGCAGTCCCGCCACGGCGAGCACGCCGGCGAAGAACAGCGGGATCATCGGGGATCGCAAGCGCGATGACACGAACTGGTGCTGCCCTTTACACCAACCCGCCGCGCCTACTCTACTCCCGACGTGATCGCCTGTCTACGGCAGATGTGCGCCGCGGCTGAGCATCTATAGCCGGCCCGCGTCCTATCGATCGCGTCGATCGTTGCCGGGCGTCACGCGCGCTCCGTGCGGGGTCGGAATGTGCGCTCAGAAGCCGGCGTGTTCTTGAAGAAATCCCGGTTCATCGCCACGTACTGTTTCCACTCCGCCGGCACGTCGTCCTCGAAGTAGATCGCCGAAACCGGGCAGGCCGTCTCGCACGCTGCGCAGTCGATGCACGTGTCGGGATCAATGTAGTACTGCGGGCTGTCCTCGGTCGTGTAGATGCAGTCGACGGGGCACACGTCCACGCACGACGCATCCTTGGTGCCGATGCACGGTTCCGTGATGACGTAGGCCATCGCCGAATCTCCAGTTCCGTCGCTACGCCGGCGCGCGCACTCCTGGCTTGCGGACCACCAGCATCCCGGCGCCGCGTTCCAGTCGCGCCTGGCAGGCCAGCCGCACCGCGCTGCGCAGCACCCCCTCGCCCCGCTCATCAACGAGCGCGCGGCGCTCCGCGCGGCCCATCGGGCTCAGCAGCGCCGCGCCCTCGATGACGTCGCAGGCGCAGGTCGTGCAGCGGCCCTCGCCGCCGCAGGTTGTCGGCCAGTAATAACCCAGCCGCTGCGCCGCCCCCATCACCGTTTCGCCCGCGCCGGCTTCAATCTCGACCTCGAGCGGGAGGATGCGTAGGCGCGCCATGACCGAGCCAAGTGTACCAACCAACCCCTCGCGGGAACCTGCGCGGGGCGCCGGACGTCTGATCCCGTGTTAGCATGCCCGCGACGACCGCAGGAGGAGGGAGCGCGCGCCTTGAAAGCCAGTTTTACGCCAGGCATCGAGGAGGAAGTCACCATCACGACGACGCCCGAGATGGGCATCACGCACCTGGGCCCCGGGGTCCCCTCGATGTACTCGACGCCGTCCATGATCTCGCTCATCGAGAGCGCCTGTCTGCGGCTCATCAGCCGCTACACGGACGAAGGGGAGCAGTCGGTCGGCTATCGGGTGAATGTCAAGCACTTGAAACCAACGCGCATCGGTCAGCAGGTGACAGCGCGCGTCCGCCTCCGCGAGGTGAACGGCCGCCGCTGCACGTTCGACGTGGAAGTGGCGAACGACGAGGGGGTGAGGATCGGCGAGGGAGAGCACGAACGAGCCATCATCGAGATCGCCCGGTTCGCGGCGCCTGCGTCGGGCTGAAGCAGCGGGCGGCCGAGGGTGGCAACTCCCGCAATTCTCCCACGCTACGGAAGCAACACGGCGCGTTCGACGGTCGTGCTGTTAACCTGAACGGGCCTTCGGGCGTTAGTACACACAGGACATCGGCGGCAGGCACGGAGAGTCCTGCTGGCCCCGCAGTGAATCCAGGAGGACATTTCGCATGAGAAAGTGGGCATTTCTGGCGCTCGCCCTCGTGGGGCTGGCGTCGATTGCAGCGACCTGCCGCATCACGAACGATGCGCGCACGGAAATCGACGGCGATGAGCACTACGGCGCCGAGATGGTCAACGAGACCGGCGCGAATATCCTGAACCACCGGTTCCGCGTCGCCTTCATCGGCAACGACAACCAGATCCTGACGAACGTGGTGGTGGACGGCTGCCTGCGCTCCATGCAGGCCGGCGAGTCGAACTTCTTCTCGGCTGACAGCAACCGCAACCCGAGCCAGGTCAAGGCCGTGCTCGCCCGCCTCGAAGGACCACTCACGTTTGGCGACGTGGTCAATGGCGATATCGAGATTTCCGACATCTCAGCGGTCCGCACCGGCGAGTCCCTCGTCGTCACCGGCACGATCACCAACGAGGACAATGACGAGTTGGAGAACGCGCGCGTCTGCGTGGTCGTGATCAACGACAGCGGTGACATCGTCGTGACGGCACGCGACAACGACACCTTCAATCTCGATCCGGACGAAGCGGGCAACTTCTCGGTCACCATCACCGTGCCCAACGAGTCCGATGACGTCGATCGCGTGGAAGTGCTGGTTGACGCCATCAACGCCGATGAGGACGACCGCGTGACGGAACCGCAGTCGGCCGGCGAGGATGTCCGGACGGCGACGCCCACGGTGACTGGCACGCCACCGACCTCGACTGCCACTCCGACGGCTACCCTTACGCCGACGGCCACCCCCACGCCGTAGCGGGAGGCATCGGAAGAAACGAGAGGAGGGGCTGCCTGCGCAGCCCCTCCTCATTTATGTCCCGCGGTAGAGTGACGGCTGGCGATCGCCTATAACGTCCCTACCGGCGCGCTCTCTGGCACGGCAATGGAGGAGTCATGGTCACCGCCTCGACGGACATCATCGATGAGATCAAGCGGATCATCGCCGGGCGCAACCTGCTGGACCATCCGTTCTACCAGGCCTGGCAGCGCGGCGAACTGACGCTTGAACACCTGCGCGGCTACGCCGGTCAGTACTGGCACCATGTGCTCGCCTTCCCCCAGTACGTCAGCGCCGCCCACGCTGTCTGCCCCCCGGATGCCTACGGCGACCGCCAGGAGCTGCTCGAAAACCTGATCGAAGAAGAGCGCGGCGAGGAGAATCACCCGGAGCTGTGGTTGCGCTTTGCGGAAGGTGTCGGCGCCACGCGCGAGGAGGTCAGGGCTTCCGAGCCGCTGCCGGAAACCGCGCAGCTTGTCGAGACATTTCGGGACGCCACGGCCCGCCGCTCGTTCGCAGAGGCCTGCGCTGCCCTCTACGTGTACGAGTCGCAGGTGCCCGAGGTGGCGAAGACGAAGATCGCCGGCCTGCGCTCCTTCTTCGGCCGCGATGACGCCCGCACGCTGCAGTTCTTCGAGGTCCACATCGGCGCCGACGAGGTCCACTCCGAAGTGGGCGCCTCCATGGTGCGCAAACACGCCGATGCCACCGGCCGGGAGGCTGTGCTCGACACGGCGCGCGAGTGCGCGGACGCCCTCTGGCGCTTCCTCGACGGCGTCCACCGGGCCTACGTCGCCGCCTGACATGGCGGCGCTCGAGCTGAAGTTCATTGGCACGGGCAACGCATTCGCGCCCACCCGCTACTGGAGCTCCTTCCTGCTCAACGGGCGGGTTCTGTTCGATGCTCCGCCGACGCTGTTGCCGCACCTGCACAAGCTCCACGTCGACCCACGCGACATCGAGGTCATCTTCATCAGCCACTTCCACGGCGACCACTACCTGGGGCTGCCGTTCCTGCTCCTGGAATTCGCCGAACTGGAGCCGCGCACGAAGGACCTCACGATCATCGGCCCGCCTGACATCTACAAGCGCACCGAGGCAGCAACGAACCTCGCCTTCGCCAACGTCTTCCGGAAGCGCGACCGGGGCTACCACCTGACGTTTGTCGAGGCGCAGGACCGCCAGCCAGGCGAGGTGCACGGTGTGCGCTACACGCCCTTCAAGGTGCAGCACGTGCCGAACCTCGAAGCCTTCGCCTACCGCGTTGAGTTCGAAGGGCGCACCGTCGCGTATACCGGGGACAGCGCCATGTGCGAGCCGCTCGTTCCCCTGGCGCAAGGCGCCGACGTGCTCGTCGCTGAGTGCTCCTGCTGGACGGAGGCATGCGGGGCAATCCACCTGACCCCGTCCGGCATCATGACGCTCCGCAGTCAGCTGGACCCTTCGACGAAGATCATCCTCACCCACATCGGCGCAGGCGAGGCTCCCCGCGAGCTGGCCGACGCCGGCATCCTCGTCGCCGACGATCTGCAGACCATCGCGCTCTGATCAGCGAGGCGCGAAGGGATCCGGCAGCGGCGCCCCGCCTGTATCCAGGCAGTAGTACAGGCCGACCGACTTGGATGTGTACAGCGAATAGCGATTGTCGAAGACGAACCGGTAGTCGCCGCGGATGTGCGCCGGGAAGCTGAAGTCGTAGTTCTCAGCCTTCGGGGAAGCGAGGATTTCCAGTCCCTGTGGGTCGACGACTCGCATCAGGACGTCGACGCGCCCGAAGCCACCCTGCGCCTCAAACGTCCCGCGGACGAGTCCGGGCGCCTCGATCAGTGCGATGTGCTCGGCGGTCGCGCGCGCGCGCACCGCGAAGTTGATGTTCGTGCACTCCATCGGCCGGCCGTTCGAGACGATGCCGGCATGCGCGGGTGTCCCGACGTTCCCCGGCGCGTAGTAATTCATCGCCATCCATCCGCCCGCGGCCCCGCCCCCGAGCAGGCAGACAACCAGCACGCCCAGGACCGCCGTCTTCATCGTCCCTCCTGCCGAATGGTCGGCCCCGTAGGGGCCAGCCCTTAGCCTGCGTGGCCGTGGGCGCGGATCTCCGCTGGGACAAACTCGACAAGAACGGTTTTGTAATGGGAATGTGCGCGCTTTACATGCGCTCCATACGCCCCGGTGGCGTACGCTGCGGGCAGTGACAACGCCGGCATCAGCATCACCGCGCAGCGCCTGGCCCTGGCCGCTGTACGAACTGACCATGGCCGTAGCGGCAGCGCGGACGCCCTTCGACGTCTATCAGGCGGCACTCGACAGCCTGGAACGGGCGCTGGGCGTCGAACGCGCTTCGGTCCTGCTGTTCGATTCCGCCGGCGTCATGCGCTTCAAGGCATGGCGGGGACTCTCCGACGTGTACCGCGCGGCCGTCGAAGGCCACTCGCCGTGGTCGCCGCAGGTCCTGGATGCCGAGCCGATCCTCGTCCCCGATATCGCCCTCGATGCGTCCCTTGCCGGCCTGCGGGGCACCCTCGAGGCCGAAGGCATCCGTTCGCTGGCCTTCATCCCCCTGGCGCTCGGCGAGCGGCTCCTGGGCAAGTTCATGCTCTACTACGCTGAGCCACACGACTTCGCGCCCGAAGACGTACTGACCGCGCAGACCATCGCGGCGCACGTCGCCTTCGGGCTCGATCAGCAGGCGCACCGCCTGAGCGAGCAACGCTACCGCGGCCTGATCGAGTCCGTGGGCGTTGCCGTGTACGCAACCGACGCGCACGGCTACATCACCTACTACAACGAAGAGGCTGCGGCGCTCTGGGGTCGGCGTCCGGAGCCAGGGGAAAAGCGCTGGTGCGGTTCAGCGAAAGTCTTCTGGGCAGACGGAACGCCGATGGCGCTGGATGATTCACCCATCGCGCAGGCAGTTCGATCGGGCAAGCCGGTACGCGGCGTCGAAGCGATCGCCGAGCGGCCCGATGGTACGCGTGTCCACTTCATCCCCTATCCAACGCCGCTCTTCGACGACGCCGGGAATGTTACGGGCGCCATCAATGTCCTCGTCGACATCACCGACCGCAAGCGGGCCGAGACCGCGCTCCAGCACAATGAGCGCCGCCTCGCCGAGGCGCTCGCCGAGAAGGAACGTCTGCTCTCAGCGCGAGAGGAGACGATCCGCCTCAACGAGGTCGTGCAGGCGCAGCTTGCCTCGCTCATCGAAGCCTCGGGGGCGCTCATCTCCGGCGGGCGGCGGGATGCTGCGGTAAAGGCGATCCTCGAGATCGCCGCCGGTCTCCTTGGCGCCGACGCCTACTCCACCTGGCGCTACTTCCCCGAGCGGGATGAATGGGCGATCGACGCATCGCGGGGCCTGTCGGACGACTACGTGGCAGGCTCCGCCATCCGCGCAGCCGGCGCGTCCCGCCTGGCGGAGTCCATGACCGTCGAGGATGTGTTCGCCGATCAGCGCCTCTCCAACCTCCTTGAGCGGTACAAGGCGGAAGGGATTCGCTCGATGTTCGTGGCCCCGCTGAACATTGGGCCCGATAGCAGCGGCACGCTGGCCTTCTACTACCGTCAGCCGCACCGGTTCTCAGACCTGGAGGTGCGCGTCGCCACGGCGCTCTCGAATCTCGCGTCGGCGTCCCTCACCGCCGCACAGCTATTCGAAGAGAACGAACGCGCGCGCGAAGAGTTGCACCGCGCCAACCGCGAGCTCGAGATCACGGCGGAAGACCTGCGGCATGCGGCCGCCGCCAAGGACGAGTTCCTGAGCCTCGTATCGCACGAGCTCAAGACGCCGCTCACGACCATCCGCGGCAACGCCGGCGTGCTCTTCCGCAATCCGGCGATCGACGGCGAGACGCGCCGCACCGCTCTCGCCGACATCGTGGCCGAGAGCGAACGACTTCACCGCATCATCGAGAACCTGCTGCTGCTCGCTCGCGCCGAGCAGGGCCGCGGGCTCGAAGAAGAGCCGCTCCTCGTTGTCCGCGTCGTGAAGCGCGTGATCGAGCGCCACCGCCAGCACAACCCCACCCGGATGTTCCAGATTCAGGAACACCAGGAGCCGCGACCGGTCGTCTTCTCGGAACCGGCGTTGGAGCAGCTGACCGAGAATCTCATCTCGAACGCCGAGAAGTACTCGCCGCCGCATGAGTCAATCTGCATCGAGATCGAGCGCGAGCCGCACGAGGTGCGCGTCCGCGTGCTCGATCGCGGCCCTGGCATCAGCGAGGATGAGTCTGAGCGCATCTTCGAGCCGTTCTACCGCTCCGGCTCCATGATCTCGCGCGCGGAAGGCCTCGGCATCGGCCTCGCCGTCTGCAAGCGCCTCGTCGAGGCGCAGGGCGGGCGCATCTGGGCCCGACCACGGCCAGACGGCGGATCAGAGTTCGGCTTCGCGCTGCCCATCACCGAGGATTACCTGGCGGCGGAACCGTAGCCGCGGGTGGCCGCCGTCAGAGGGCGAACTCACGGATCGCCCAGGCCACGCCGTCCTCCAGGTTGCTCGGCCCCACGACGTCCGCCTGTGCCTTGACATCGTCCGGCGCATTGCCCATCGCCATGCCGATGCCCACGGCACGCATCATCTCCAGGTCCGGCGCCGCATCGCCGATCGCCATCGCATCCTCGGGCGCGACACCAACGTGCTCGCAGACCTGCCGCAGGGCGCGGCCCTTGTCTGCCTGCCGGTGAACGATGTTGAGGTACGCCGGCCACGTCTGGCTCCAGCCCGTCGCGAAGTTACACTCGGTACCGTAGCGTTCGCCAAGCGCGGCCGGGATCTCCTTCACCGCATCGTCGCCGAAGAACAGAAACGCGTCGGCCCCCTCGGCCACGTGATCGCCGAGCCGGCCGCTCAGCACCATGCCACCCGGCAGTCGCCGCGGATCGATGTCGGGGCGCTTCGTGATCATGTAGGTCGCATCGTTGACCGTCACCATGCCCTCGTAGCGGCGCTCGTCTGCCATCCCGGCGATCGCCATCGCCGCCCCGGGGGACAATGTCAGGCTCAGCAGCCGCGCGCCATCCTCTGGATCGCGGATCATCGCGCCGTTGTGACAGATGATCGGGGAAGTGACGCCGAGCAGATCGGCGGTGCGTTTGGCGAGCAGGTACCAGCGTGATGTCGCGAAGACGATGTGCACGCCCGCGGCCACGGCGTCGCGCACCGCGGCGGCGTTTGCGTCGCTGACGCGGTTGCCTCCCACCAGCAATGTGCCGTCAAGGTCCAGCGCGATCAGGCGCACCTTGCGTTTATCGCCCATCGTCGAACCCAAGCCCGTACTCCCGCAGGCTGACGTGCGTTCCCCCGCCAACGATGATGTGGTCCTCGAGATCGATGTCCAGGAGGATCGCCGCCTCGCGCAGCCGCTTCGTCAGCTCTACGTCGGCGGCTGAGGGCGAGGGATCCCCGGACGGGTGATTGTGCACGACCAGCATCGATGAGGCGTTGTTCCGGATCGCCGGCCGCAGGAGCTCCGCCATCCGCACGACCGCGGTGTGTACGCTGCCGACGTACACGTCCGGCTTGTCGAGCAGCCGGCCGCGCGCGTCAAGAACGAGCACACGCACGTGCTCCTGATCCAGCAACGACATCTCGTGCGCGACCAGCCGCGCAACGTCCGCGGGCGACTTCACCAGCGGGCGCTCCTCGGGCGTCCGCAGGCGCAGCCGGTCAGCCAGTTCGAGCGCGGCTTTGATCTCGATCGCCTTCGCTTCCCCGAGACCCTTCACCTGGCAAAGATCCCGGATCGAGGCGCGCAGGATGCCCTCGAGGCCATCGAAGCGCGCGAGCAGGGTCTGGGCAACCGCCAGCGCGCTTTGTCCCGCGGTACCGGCGCGGATGAGGATGGCAAGCAACTCCGCATCGGACAGCGCCCGGGCGCCGCGGTCCCGCAGGCGCTCGCGCGGCCGGTCCGACGCCGGTAGATCGCGCATCATCGCGTAGGTGCTCGTGGCGGGCGCTTCGCCGGTGGCCATGGCTGTCGAGCGTAACGGGGCGCGGCGGTAGAGGCCAGCAGCGCCGCCGACATTGCCGCCCAGGCCGCAGGGCGCCGATACTTTGCGCGATGCAGAGCATCGTCACGGCACTGGACAAGCGGTGGCGCGAGCGCGCCGAGGACGTCTGCGGCGAGCTCCGCGCGATCGGCCTGAAAGGCATGCGCGCTGCCGCCCGCCCGCGCTTCACGTACCAGGCGGCCGAACGGTTCGAAGCCGCCCGGCTCGAGCTCGCGCTCGCCGGCGTGGCGGCCGCAGCCCGCAAGTTCGAGGCGCAGGCCGCCGGACTGGGCGTCTTTGCCGGCCCCGAAGCCATCGTCTATGCGTCCATCGCGCCGTCCGACAGGCTCCGTGCAATGCACCGCCTGGTGTGGGACGCCATGCTGCGCCTGGGCTCGGGTCGCGGGGCGGCCTACGCGCCGCAGACCTGGGTGCCCCACGTTGCGCTGACCGCCGGCGCCATCCCGCCGGAGTCACTCGCCGACGTGCAGGCCGTGCTGGCGCGCCACCACGCGGGGGCGTGGAATCTTCGCGTCGACAACATCTGCTACGTTCCCGACGTGGATGATCCGGACACCGACTGGCTAAGGTTCGATCTGCGCTGAACTCGCCGGATGGTCGCGAGCTACGAGCCTCCTCGCAGTTCTGCGCCGTGCTCGCGTCGCAGACGCTCGACGATCTTGCGCTGCGCCTTCGCGACTTCCTCATCCGTGAGCGTGTGATCGGGTGACTGGTAACTGACGGCGAAGGCAATGGATTTCTTGCCGGCCGGGATTTGCCCGCCGCGGTACACGTCGAACACCACGACAGAACGCACGAGCGGCGATGCGCTGATCGCAGCGGCCAGCGCCGCCGCCGGCACATCCTCATCGACGATCAACGCCAGATCCTGCTCAACGGCCGGATAGCGGATCACGTCGCGCATCTGTGGCGTGCCGCCTGCCAGCGGCAGCACCGCATCGAGCACGAGGTCGAACACGTACACATCCTGTTCCACCTCGAACATGGATGCGACGTCGGGGTGGATCTGCCCGACAACGCCAATGCGGCGATCGCCGGCACGGATCTCTGCGGTCCTCCCTGTGGCGAACGCGTATTCCTGCGCGGGGACGTACTCGACGGCGACGTTCAGCCCGCGTAGCAGGTACTCGACGAACGCTTTTGCGTCGAAGAAGTCGACCGGCTCGTCGCCTGGGCGCCCCCAGCGGTCGAGGCGCCGCCCCGTTACCGCGCCGGTAACGTGTTCCTCCTCGATCGGCTGGATCGTGGCGCCGCTTCGCTCGCGGTCGCCAGCCGCCAGTTCGTCATCCGGACGCAGGAACGCCCGCGCCGTCTCGAAGACCGCGATCTCGCCCTTCTCATACCGCACATTCGCTGCCACGGTCTGCAACAGGCTCGCGCGCAGCGTCGTCCGCAGGTACTCGTGTTCGGCGCTCACCGGGTTGACGACGCGGTACGGCGGGTGAATCGCCAGGTTCTCCTTCGGCGTCACGCGCTCGAGCGCCTCGCGCGTTGTCAGCGCGTACGTGATGACCTCCTGCATGCCTGCCGCCGTGAGCAGCTGGCGAGCCCGCTCACGCAACTCACGCATCGGCTGCGGGATCGGCTGCGGGATGCGGCCGGCGAGCGGCTCGATCGGCAACGCATCGAAGCCGATCATGCGCGCCACCTCTTCGACCACGTCATCATCGATGTGGACATCGGTGCGCCAGTACGGCACACGTACGACGTACCGGTCAGGCGGCACCCACCGCGCCGAGAAGCCTAGCGCGGTCAGCGTCCCGCGTACCTTCGACGTTGGCGGGTCGATGCCCAGCACCCGCGAGATGCGGTCGCGCGTGACCTCGATCCGGGACTCTCGTTGCTTGCCCGGGTAGGTGTCGATGGCGCCTTTCGCCGCGGTACCGCCGCACAGCTCGACGAGCAGCTTCGTCGCCCGCCTTGATGCCACCATCGCCAGTTCGGGCGGCAGTCCCTTCTCGAAGCGTGTCGATGCTTCAGTGCGGACCTTTAGTGCCGTGCTCGTACGCCGCGTATTCGCCGCGTCGAAGTTCGCCGCCTCGAGCAGGATGTTCACCGTCGCATCCGTCACCTCGCTCTCGAGCCCGCCGATGACGCCTGCAAGCGCCACGGCCTCCGATTCATCCGCGATGACGAGCATGTCGCCAGTCAGCGTCCGCTCGATCTGGTCGAGCGTCACAAAGCGCTCCCCTGCGCGCGCACGCCGGACGATGATGTGATGCCCCGCGATGCGGTCGTAGTCGAATGCGTGCAGCGGCTGCCCAAGCTCCAGCATCACGTAGTTCGTGATATCGACCACGTTGTTGATCGGGCGCTGCCCCACGGCGATCAACCGCTCCTGCATCCACGCCGGTGAAGGGCCAATCCTGAGGCCCTCAACGACGGTGCCCACGTAGCGCCTGCACAGGTCGGGGTCTGCGATGTCCACCGTCGCACGTGCCTTGACCGGCGCGCCCGCCTCTTCGTAATCGACCGGCGGCTCCCGCAGGTCCGCGCCGGTGAGCGCCGCCACCTCGCGCGCCACGCCCAGCACGGAAAGCCAGTCGGGGCGGTTCGGGGTCACCGAGAGCGTGAAGATGACATCGCCGAGGTAGTCCGCAAGCCGCGCGCCGAGCGGAGCATCCTGCGGCAGTTCGAGGATGCCCTCGTGGTTCTCCGAAAGCCCGAGTTCGTATTCGCTGAGCACCATCCCGGCCGACTCGACGCCGCGGATCACGGCTGGCTTCAGCACAGCCGGCTTGCCGCTGTGCCCGTCGCGGACCTTCGCACCCACCGTGCCGAAGGCGATCCTCTGCCCGACCGCCACGTTCGGCGCGCCGCACACCACGCGGTGCCGCTCGCCCGCGCCGATCTCCGCCGTCACGAGTCGCAGACGATCGGCGTTCGGGTGGGGCTCCACCTCCAACACCCGGCCAATGCGAATCTCATCGCCCCAGTCGCCGCCGGTGCGCTCGATCAGGTCAACCGCCAGGCCGGCCGCCGTCAGGCGCTCCGCCAGCTCTTCGGGCGGCAGGCGCAGGTCAACGTACTCGCTCAGCCACTTGAGTGAGATGCGCATAGGTCGCTTCTAGAACTGGCGCAAGAGGCGCAGATCGTTCTGGTACCAGTAGCGGATATCGTCGACGCCGAACACCTGCATCGCCAGCCGCTCGACGCCCATGCCGGCCGCGAAGCCGGTGTACTTCCGCGAGTCCATGCCCATGTTCTCGATGATCTCCGGATGCACCATGCCGCACCCCATCATCTCGATCCAGCCGGTGCCGTGACAGGAGTGGCAGCCCTTTCCCTGGCAGAGGAAGCAGTCCACCGCCACATCGGCCCCGGGCTCCACGAACGGATAGTAGGAGCCGATCATGCGAATACGCCGTTCCTCGCCGAAGAGGCGCCGCATCATGCCCAGGAGCGTTCCGCGCAGGTGCGCCATCGTCAGCCCTTCGTCGATCGCAAGCACCTCGATCTGCGTCATCATCCACTCGTGCGTTGTGTCCGTCGCCTCGTAGCGGAACGCCCGCCCCGGCACGGCGATCCGGATGGGCGGCGGGTACAGCTCCATGATCCGCACCTGGTTGGGCGAGGTGTGCGTCCGCATCAGCAGGGGCCGCAGCCCTCCCTCGATCGTCTCATCGATCCAGAGCGTGTCCCACATGTCGCGCGCCGGGTGGTCGCGCGGAATGCGGAGCGCCTCAAAGTTGTAGTAGTCGAGTTCGACCTCCGGCCCCTCGACGACGGAGAAGCCCATCTGCACGAACGCGTCGAGAATACGGCGCGTCACCTGCGTTACTGGGTGGAGCGATCCGCGCCGCAGCGGCCGCGGCGGCAGCGTCACGTCGAGCTTCCCCTCCGTCAGCGCGCGTTCGACCGCCGCGCGGCGCAATTCCTCCGCCCGCGCCTCGTACGCGCGTTCCAGGTCCTCCTTGAGCGCGTTCGCCGCCGCGCCCGCCGCCTTCCGCTCTCCGATCGGCAGCGAAGCGAGTCCCCGCAGGAGCTGGGTCAGCCGCCCGTCCTTGCGCCCGAACCATTCGATGCGCCACGCATCAAGCGCGCGCTGGTCCTGGGCCCGCGCCAGCGCCGCGAGCGCCTCATCTCGCGATACATCGGTCTGCGTCGCCATTGGGTGGGCATTATACGAGAGCCTCCATCCTCGTTCGCCGTGTCCCTTATCCACGCGCTCGCTACAGTGCAAACACGAGGAAAGGAGCCATCCCTATGCGCGCAGCGGTGATGCGGCGGAAGCAGCTGTTCGTCGAGGAGATCCCGGAGCCGCGGGTGGCGCCCGGGCTGGTGCTCGCGGAGGTCGTCGCGTGCGGCATCTGCGGCTCGGACCTGCACGCGCTGCAGCACACCGACCAGATGATCGCTGCGGCGAAGGCGAGCGGCTCGCCTGGCGCGTTCGATCCCGATCAGGGCGTCGTCATGGGGCATGAGTTCTGTGCGCGCGTCATCGAGCCTGGCCCGGGGGTCACCAACGTGCAGCCCGGCGACACCGTCGTCTCTATCCCCGTCATGATCACGCCCGAGGGCATGACCACCGTCGGCTACAGCAACGTCTACAACGGCGGCTACGCGGAGCGGCTGCTGCTCATGGGCGCCCTTTGCATCAAGGTGCCCGACGGCTGCGATCCGCGCCACGCGGCGCTCACCGAGCCGATGGCCGTAGGCGCGCACGCGGTGGCCAGATCCGGCATCAAGCCCGGCGACGCCGCGCTCGTGCTCGGCTGCGGCCCCGTCGGCCTCGCGACCATCGCCGCCCTGCGCCTCGCCGGCATCGAGATGATCGTCGCTGCCGATTTCTCCACCAAACGCCGCGAACTCGCGCGCACCATGGGCGCGCACGAGGCCGTCGATCCCAGGCAGGAACCCGCGATCGAAGCCTGGCGTCGCATCGACGGTACGCGCCCGCTCGTCATCTACGAGGCGGTCGGCGTCCGCGGGATGATTGACCAGGCAATGCGCGACGCGCCGCCGCAGTCGCGCATCCTCGTCGTCGGCGTCTGCATGGAAACCGACGAGATCTGGCCGATGATGGGCATCGGCAAGGAGCTCAACATCCAGTTCGTGCTGGGCTACACGCCGCAGGAGTTCGCCGATACCCTCGCCGCCATCGCCGAAGGCCGGCTCGATGTCGCCCCCCTGATCACCGGCGAAGTCGGCATCGCCGGCGTGCCGCAGGCGTTTCGCGACCTGGCGGACCCGGAGCAGCATGCGAAGATCCTGGTGGAGCCTGCGCTGGGGTGACCGACCCTGTCGGCGGCGCGCCCGCTGGCTGCGCGAGCGCGGCCGTCGCTGTCGCCTCCGCGTGCGGACTGCACCAACGAAGATGCTTCCGCTGCGCTCAGCATGACCGGTGTGGGGATCGGTGCCGGCATGCGCGTTCCGCACGGATGAGGGCAGTCGCCGCTGTCGCGTGGGGGATTGGGTGCCGGCGGGCTTCCGGAGGCGGGAGCCGGCGATCTATGCTCAGTGCCGGCAAGAACATGGAGCGACACCCATGATCAAGACGCCCGTCTGCGAACTCCTGAACATCGAGCATCCGATCGTGCAGGCCGGGATGACGGCGGGCACGGTGGCGGGACTGGTCGCCGCGGTCAGCGACGCAGGCGCGCTCGGCAGCATCAGCGCCTCGCTGCGGACGCCGGCGGAGCTGGAGCTGCAGATCAACAAGATCCGCGACCTGACAGCCCGCCCGTTCGCCGTGAACTTCATCGTCCCGATGCTGAACGAGGAGTCGTTCAAACTCACGCTCGCCGCGCGGCCGAGCGCGATCGCGCTGACGGCCGGCGATCCCGGCGACCTCATCGACCGCGCGCACGATCCCGGGGCCCGCGTGCTGCACCAGGTGAACACCGTGCGCCAGGCGGAACGCGCCGCCGAGGCCGGGGCCGACGTGATCATCGCGCAGGGCGGGGAGTCCGGCGGCTTCGGTGGCTGGGTGGGGACGATGATCCTGGTGCCGCAGGTGGTGGACGCCGTGCGGCCGCTGCCCGTGCTCGCCGCCGGCGGCATCGCCGACGGGCGCGG